>ERZ808024.2-NODE-2-length-518678-cov-204.457803_pt1 | contig 518678 bp, 421 predicted proteins | sample MGYA00380181_ERZ808024 | MGnify/ENA primary metagenome ERZ808024 (study PRJEB31490, sample SAMN06133413) | mouse gut metagenome | isolation source: Z2_1 | host: mice | place: China: Chengdu | collected 2015-05 ...
GTTGGTCTGGTTTCATTTTGCAAAGATAACACTATACTCCGACATCTTCCTCGCCCACCGGGAAAATCCGCTGACCCCATATAAGACACTGAGATTGAGCTTAATACCGCACCTTTCAGCATACTTTTTTGCAATTAGTCCTACTTTTACAGGATTATGATAGATGGCAAAACCGACAGCTACTGAACTGAATTCAATGCTGTCGGTTTTATTTTTTGCCATAAAATCAGAAATGGGCTACAAATTCCAATACTATTTTATTTTGTTCTGAAATGGCTGGAGTTACTCCTTTATTGTAAAAATATTGCTCATAGTTGAGGCGAATATCTGCCTGCAATGATTCCTTTCCCAAACTCAATGTAACACCCCCCGTCAGTCTGTGTCTTTCGGGATCGTCTATTTTAAGATTGCCGGATTCATCTTTCGTACCTTTGCTGTGGTCTGACATATAGTCATATCTTCCGAGGAATGATATTGCATTAAGACCTTTCTTCAACGGAAGCCGATATGCAGCAAATGCGTCAATCGCATTGACCGGCGTGAAAGAGCCATCGGAATAATGCTTACGGAGATATTCCGCCTCAATGTGCCATCTCTGGTTTTGCCAGTAGGCTCCCGCGTCGTACATCATCACATTCACATCCCCGGCATTTGCCTTTTGGCAACTGAGCGTTATATTGAATTGCCGGGCAATTGTTGTCTGTGCCTTGAACGAAAAATTATAGTTGTCGGTCCAGAAATTCTTTTGATTTGTCAGTCCCGAACCGTTGAATATGCCGCCTTCAAGAGTAACCGGCATACGGTCATTGAATTTCCACGACACTGATGCTCCAACATCACGCACATTGCCGGCCTGTTTGGCAATGAAAGAACGATTGGCGAAATACTGGAGATGTGGAGAGCGATGGGCATCAATGGTAAACGGCACTCTCATCTGTCCGAATGTGAATTTTAACGCATCCTTTGGTTGCAGACGTATGTAAGCGTCAAGCATCTTGATGGATCCCTCGTCCGAAAGGTCTATCTCGGCCTTGTATCTCACGATGGGAATCACCTTGCCTTCCACGCTCAGGCGCGCATTGCGTATCTCGAAGCGTCCCTTGTCTATCTGAGGCTCATACTCATATTTGGCACGGACTGTTCCGTGTATTTCCGGGATGAATGGATTTTTATCCTGAGCTACGGCAGACAATGCAAATACGGACAATGCCGTCATAATTAAAATCTGTCTCATGCTGTCATTAGTTTATTGCCGGTTTCAGTGTTTCTGATCGCCTGTGAAAAAGAGCAGACAAAGGAATGAAGATAATACAGAAGCATAAGATAGGAATATGCGGGTGCTCCCTCATCAAAATCTTCATGCGTCATTCCTTTTGAATGTACGGCGATGCTGTGTTCGATAAAATCTTTCTCCAAGCCTGTATCTCCGTTAATTTTCACTGTATCAGCATCTGCATCGAGTATGCTGTCAGTTAATCGGGACAGCCGCGCAATCCCTCCGCGAATTGTCTCAATCTCACATCTATATGAAATCGGAATATAGCTGTCAGGTGAAGTGATAAGATGACATGTAGTTTCGGCAATCTTGTCGGTAGCCTCAAGCATATATTCGCAATACAAAGCAGACTTGCCAATCGAGCTGTAAGCGTCTGCCGAACAATCCCGGACTTTCCCGGTGATTAAGTCAATGTTTCTTGACCCGATTCTATGGTTTTTACAAACAGCTATACTGTCATTGCTTGAAAGACATTCCAACGCTTTGTCAATAATCGGACCGCATGATTGCATCGTCATAACCAGGCACGACTTTCCAATATGCCGATCGGCGACAGAATAACCCGTTTCCTTGCTTTTGCGTCTGCGGATATGCCGTTGCAACATAAAGAAGGTTCCCGCCAGAGTTATTATAGAGATAACTGTTACGAACATAACTTATAGAATTTCTTTGATGCAAAGTAACTGCATCTATATTTCACCATTATATCGGAAATATTATATAAATATTAAATTTATCAGGCTCTTACAATATAAAAAAAGATGGGAGAACAACTCACCCCCTCTCACACATATAAAAATAAAAACAATCTTTTTTACCTTGGACTTTATGCTGTAGGTACAGTAATTCTGGCAGGGCGGCTACGGAACTCCGAGTCGCGCAGTTTGGCAAACGCACGGAGGTATTTTCTTATTGACGATACCATTTCCTGTGTTTCCTGAAGCATATTCACATAGACATACAGCACAGCCATTGCCGATGTGTCTCCGTCGCGGAGTTGGTCATGAGCACGGTGATATGTGTCGGAAACTGTATCCTTTATCTCGTCGCAGTGTCGGCGAAGGGTACTTATTGTCTCCGTGTCCCCGCTTCTCATCAATTCAAGGGTGTCATTGAAAAGGGTGCTGATTTGCGTTCTTATCAACTCGTATTCGGTAGTATAGCGGGGCGGCAACGGAAGAAAATTATTGTCGATATGCTCCTTGCAGACCTCGTTGATACGTCGTAGATTATACAGTACGCCCATACAGCAGTTGTTGCTCAGGTAAAACCACGGGCTTTTTTCTATAGCCATCTCGCGGGTCAGATGACGGAGGCATAAGGTTTCTTTTCTGCGCGCATTTTTAAGCGTTGTCTTCTGGCGTGCAAGACTTGTTTCCGTCTTGCCGAGAACGCCGGAATTCTCAGAGATGAAAGCGGATGTGATATCACGGTATTTTTCCTCGGCATAAGTCATGAACTTTTCCTGCTGTTCGGTTATATACATCATCAGCAACGGCCATGTCTGGGATTTATCCTGAGTGGATATGATGGTCTGGAACAAGGCGTCGCCATTATCTTCCTCAGACTTTTTTCTAAACCGGCGGTTGCTGTGGATGATTATGAATATGGTCAGAGTCGCCAGCAGCATTACCCACTGGCCGCCATAGTACATTGCGGCAACGATAATTCCGGTTCCGATGAACGCAGCCCCGGCGGTAAGGAACCACCCGCCGATTACGGAAATCACGCCGGTGATGCGGAACACGGCACTTTCACGCCCCCAGGCTCTGTCGGCGAGAGAAGTACCCATAGCGACCATAAATGTTACGAAAGTGGTTGACAGGGGTAGTTTCAGTGAGGTGCCAAGAGCGATAAGCGCTCCGGCGAGCACCAGATTCACAGATCCCCGTATAAGGTCGAATGCAGCTCCCTGATCCATAATTGTCTCATCGACATTAAAACGGCGGTCAAACCAACGCCTTACTTTCACAGGTGTGACACGATGTACCCAAGAGAGGAATGATAATGTCCATCTTACCAACCGTCGGGCGATACGTGATGATCCAAACATCTCATCGCCATCCTGCTGGCTTCCGAGGCCGATTTCAGTCTTGGTGACCTTCCTTGCCTTTTTCGATGTGGCAAGCGATACCACCATAATAACGCCTGCACCTATCAGGAAATATATCGGAGTATTCGCAGGCCCGTTGAGAGAATCCATGAGGAATCCTCTGGCGTCACCGCCTCCGTTGGAAATGAAGTCCTGATATGAAGCCAGACCGCTCAAAGGAACACCTATAAAGTTTACAAGGTCATTTCCGGCAAATGCCACAGCCAGTGAAAAAGTACCCATCAGCACTATCACTTTCAGCACATTAACCTTGCAGATATGAAGGAGTTGCATCAGCACAGTGAAAACCGCGAAACAAGACAGTATGATTATTGCCGTATTGCTTTTTATCCATGCCTTAAACTCAGGGGTCATGAAAGTCAGGTCTTTTGCCCCCTTGATCAAAAGGAAGTAAACAATAGCAGTGGCGCAGATGCCTCCGAATACCCCTATCTTCCATTTCAGATTGCTCCGGTAATTGAAGGAGAATATCATGCGGGATATAAACTGCACCACTGTTCCGAAGAAAAAGGCTATCGCCACCGACAGGAATATCCCGAGAATCACCGACAAGGCTTTCTCCGTGTTAAGCAAATCATCAAAACCGAGACCGATGCCTCCCGCCATCTTGATCAATGCCACGACAAATGTCGCGCCTAAAAGCTCGAAAACCATTGACACGGTTGTCGAGGTCGGCATACCCAGAGAGTTGAAAATGTCAAGGAGAATGATGTCAGTGACCATTACCGCCATGAATATGCAGATAAGGTCGTAGAACGAAAAATGCTCGGGACGGAAAATTCCGTGCCGGGCAATCTCCATCATTCCGTTGCTCATTGCCGCTCCGATAAACACACCGATTGATGCGACAATAAGAACCCTCTTGAAAGATGCCGCCTTGGACCCGATTGCCGAGTTGAGAAAATTGACGGCATCATTACTCACGCCTACCGACAGATCGAACACCGCCAGCAGGAATAGAAAAATTACTACGCAAAGAAACAGTATTTCCATTGTTTTCTTAATTACTTATTCTGCCGCAAAGTAACCAAGAAAGCATTTCATGATTATTTCAAAATTTTTAATTGTTTATTAAAACCGCGGACTGTCAGCGGATTCATTTGCGGTCAAACCGTATGTAACTCTGTTCTATGGGTTTGTATGAAGGATCATCCCACAGGGGACTTGAAATCATCAGATCCGCGCTGATTCTGTTACAGGCGATCGGCACGTTGTGTAGACGGCATTGACGCAAAAGCATCTGGATGTCTGCTTCGTGAGGCTGCGCATTGAGGTCGTCTATCAGGAAAACGGCGAGATCAATCTCGTTTCGTACCACCATAGCCGCTATTTCAGCATCCCCGCCCATCGGTCCGGAGTTCATACATTCGACTTGGGCTTCAATTCCCGCTTCTGAAAAAGCATTCTTTATAAGGCCGCCTGTCGTACCCGTACAGACCAGCTCATGTTGTGAAAGATATTGGGCATTAAACTTTACCCAATCGACCATATCGGCCTTGCGTTGATCGTGAGCGACAAGTGCGATTTTTAGTTTTGTCTTCATTTTGAGTTTCTTGAAAATGTTATTTTGAACAATAATCCGCCCGAGCATTGATTTTCGGCAGTAATATCGCCTCCATGCAGAATAACGGCGTTTTTCACTATCGACAGACCGAGACCGGTTCCTCCTGCGGCTCGTGACCGTCCCTTGTCAATGCGATAGAACCTTTCAAACAGCCTCGGCAAATGCTCGGACGGCACACCGCATCCGTTATCAGACAATGCAATCACTATTTTGTCATTGCCGATGCTGATTGATTCTATTTTTATCCTTGTACCTCCACTATAAACAATGGCGTTGTCGACAAGGTTGTTGAAAACAGCCTCAAGCAAAGACTGATTCCCGGACATGACGATATTGCGGGAAATATAATTCTCGATCGTAATACCTTTTGTCGCGGCAATTATCTGTCTGTCCTCAACCACATCATTAATTATGTCAGTGAGATTAACCTGTTCCTTTAAGATAGAGGCACTTCCGTCATCCATGCGGGTCAGGAGTGAGACATCGGTCAATAGCCTCTGGAGCCTTTCCGTGTTCGTAAGACAGCGTTGCAGGAACAAAGTCTGCTTTTCTTCGCTCATATTCCTATGTGCCAGCATAGTTTCAACGCTGACCCTGATTGACGCGACAGGAGTTTTCAGTTCGTGGTTGATGTTGTTTGTCAACTGTTTCTTTATGCGCTCCTTTTCAAGCTGCTCATGAAGGGCGGCACGATGTTCGCTGTCCCTGTCGGCTACAGCCTGTTGCAACCGGGCATAAAGACGGACAATATGGTTTGAAATCTCGCCAAGTTCGTCATGTGGGAAAGGTTCTGTATCGGAAATCCGGGCTCCGTTTTCCGCGTTCTCCGCAAATTTGTTAAGCCTGCTTATGTGTAGGCCGACCCTTTTGGTTGCAAAGTACCCCAACACACACATGACTAATGTTATGGTTCCCATTATCCACAAAAAGCCGTAATCGGGCCGCAATAAACTGCTGAACGATACGGAATACGGTACTGCGGTACGGACAATATTGCCGTAATCCCCTTTCCTTGCCGAGTAAAAATAATAGTTGCCCGTACTCTCGCTGTGCCGTCTTACAGCATAGCCGGAGCCATTCAGCATTGCATCCCGGATTTCCTGACGGTCAAGATGATTGGTCTTCGGCAACGAGTCAAGAGTATTGTCGTATATTATGTGTCCCTTGTCGGAAATTACGCTTACACGAATATCGTTGAACGGTTTGAACTCGTCAAGTTTTATATCCGGGGCATCATGCCCCTCGCTCAGTTCTGTAAGAATATATGTGTTGATGAGCTGGAGATGCTTGTCAATCTCTTCCGCTTTGAATTCCTTTTCCCTATGATATTGAAAAAGCACAAAGCACCCGACCATCAGCAGGGAATATCCGAGAAGCCATACGAACAGACGCTGCGGATAGGAGAGTTTATTCAATGAACCCATAGCCGTACCCTGAGCGCGTTACAATATTCTTGCCGTATATGCCGACTTTCTGTCGGATACGGGTTATATTTACGTCAACTACCCTGTCAAGCACCACAACCTCGTCAGGCCATATCTCGTTAAGCAGCTCAGCACGGGTGAAAACCTGTCCACGGTTGGATAGTAATTTAAGCAGTATCTCGAACTCCTTTTTGGGCATTTTCACCTCTGTTCCGTCAACCATACAGGTTCTGTTTTTGGCAGACAGGACGAGACCTTTGTATGAAACAAAGTTTGAGTCAGATTTTGTATGTGCAACGGGAACCGCAGTCCGGCGAAGTACAGTCCTGACACGTGCAAGAACGGCTTTCAGTGAATATGGCTTCATTATATAGTCGTCGGCCCCGAGGTCGAGACCGGCAATCATATCCTCTTCCGTGTCTTTGGCTGTGCAGAATATTATGGGAACCGAGGCTGTCGCTGGATTCGATTTCATAATGCGTGCAAGCTGGATGCCGGATATTTCCCCCATCATAATATCAAGGAGTATCAGGTCATAGCCGGCAAGGTCGCGGGCAAGAGCTTCCTCCGCGCTATATGCCGTGTCTACGTGATAGCCTTCCGCCTCAAGATTGAATCCGAGACCGTCACACAGGGCCTCCTCATCATCTACCACAAGTATTTTCTTTTTTCCTTCCATGCCGCAAAATTACTAATAGTCGGTCAAATACTGTCCTAATGCTCAAAAGTTTAATAAAAGTTTAATGATGCAATTTATTTCATAAAATCTAAACAAAACTGATAAACCCATGAAATAATAGTTGGCGAATTTTGCACCGTAAACAACAAACAATAAACAACAATCACAATGAAAAAAGTAATGTCAACTTTTATGGTCGCGCTTGTTTCGGGGCTGACCATGTTAGCGGCTGACAGTCCGAAATACGGACTACTTAAAGGCCGCATCCTTGACAACGAGAAGAACCCGCTGGCAGGGGCGGTGGTGGTCATCGACAGCGACAAGCTGTCGGCAGTCACTGACCTTGACGGCTTTTTCTCGTTTGCCAATCTGTCATCAGGCAACCACAGTCTTAAGGTAACCTATATCGGATTTCTCCCCGTGAACAAAACGATAACAGTATCGGAAGAATCGACTATCGACGATATTGTGATGTCGGATACATCGCGGGAGTTGAACGAAGTGGTGGTAACCGGTGTTTTCTCCGGGCAGCAAAGAGCGATAAATGCACAGAAAAACAATGTCAATATCACGAATGTGGTATCTGCCGACCAGATAGGCAAGTTCCCGGACTCGAATATCGGAGACGCGCTGAAACGTATAAGCGGCATAAACGTGCAGTATGACCAGGGCGAGGCGCGTTTCGGTCAGGTGCGTGGCACTCCGGCGGAGCTCAGTTCGGTTACTGTCAACGGTTCGAGGCTACCGTCGGCAGAGGGCGACATCCGTAACGTGCAGCTCGACCTCATACCTTCCGATATGATTCAGACAATCGAGGTCAGCAAGACACTCATGCCTGATCAGGACGGCGATGCCATCGGCGGTTCCATAAACCTTGTCACGAAAAATTCGCCGCATAGATTCACTGTCGGAGCTGTCGCGGGAACAGGATACAACTGGATAAGCCGCAAAGCGCAGATGAATTTCGGACTTACTCTCGGAAACCGTTTTTTCAACAACCGTTTAGGAGTAATGCTTGCAGCCTCCTATAACAATGCTCCGGCCGGCTCATACGACACCGAATTCATTTGGGAGAAAGACGACAACGGCACAATATATATCAATGACTACCAGATAAGGCAGTATTTTGTCACCCGCGAGCGTCAGAGTTATTCGTTGTCGCTCGACTGGAAGTTCAACGACTACAACAAGATATGGTTCAAAGGTATCTTCAACAACCGCAACGACTGGGAAAACCGCTACCGCACGACGCTGAAAGACATGACCCCGGAGGGGAAAGCCGACGTCAGGGTGCAGACCAAAGGTGGCACGCCCGACAACCGCAACGCCCGTCTGGAACGCCAACGCACCATGGACTTCACTCTCGGAGGCGAGAACCGTCTCGGCATTTTCGGTATTGACTGGAAATTAGGATATGCGAGAGCCTCCGAGGAAAGGCCTAACGAGCGCTATATCGATTATCGCATGAAAAAGCAGAAGTTCAATATCGATATGTCGAATCCACGCGAGCCTCTTGCCACTCCGGACGAAGGCTCCACTATGACACTCAATGATGATTTCTCACTCAAGGAACTGACACAGCAGCAGGAAGATATTGTTGAGAAGGACTTCAAGACAGCTCTTGATTTCAAGACAAAACTCAGTGACAGGACAAAACTCAAATTCGGCTTCAAATTCGTCAGCAAGTCCAAGAACAAAGAGATAGACTTCTACGAATACACTCCCATTGATGAGAAGGCCTTTGACAAGGATGCTTTCGCCCATACTGTCGATATGACTACAGACCGTTTTATGCCTTCGGCAAAATACAAAGCGGGAACATTCATTGACAAATATTTTCTCGGCTCTCTGAATCTTGACGATAAAAATCAGTTTGAGAGCGAACAGGTGGCCGAGGAACTTGCGGGCAATTACCACGCCCGAGAGAATGTCACTTCCGGTTACGTGCGCATTGATTCACGGCTCGCGGACAATCTTCAGTTTATGGGCGGATTGAGAGTGGAGAACACCGACTTGCGCTACATCGGCAGAATCTATGACGACGAGACCGGAGAAGTGTCGAAAACCACGCCGGCAACATCAAGCTACATAAACTTCCTCCCGTCGCTTCTTCTGAAATGGGAGATAAATAAGGATTTCCTGTTCCGTGCGGGCTACAACCAGTCAATATCCCGTCCAAAATATTCGGCAATCGTCCCGGGAATGAAAATAAGCCGTGGCGACAACGAGATAACGGTGGGCAACCCCGGTCTGAAAGCAACCACATCACACAACATAGACCTCAATGCCGAATATTACTGGAAGTCGATAGGACTTGTGTCTGCCGGTCTGTTCTATAAACGCATTGAGGGCTTTATTGTTGACGAGGTGGCCTACAACAAGGAATACGAAGGGAATTTATGGACGAAATTCACTCAACCGAAGAACGGCGGCAATGCCAATATATTCGGTGTGGAACTCGCATGGCAACGCGATTTCAGCTTTATCACTCCGGCCATGAAGAGCCTCGGACTTTATGCGACATATACCTATACACGTTCACGCATCACCGATTTCAACTTCGAGAGTCGTGAAAATGAAAAAGGTCTAAGCCTGCCCGGTTCCCCGGAACATACCGCTAATCTTTCGCTATATTTCGACAAGTGCGGTTTCGCCGCAAGAGCCTCGTTCAATTATGCATCGGCATTTATCGACGAAATGGGCGCAAGCTCGTTCTACGACCGTTACTACGATGCCGTGAAATATCTGGATCTGAATGTCAGCTATACATTCGGGCGCAAAACGAAAATAACCGTATATGCCGACTGCAATAACCTGCTGAACCAGCCCCTGCGATATTATCAGGGAAGTAAGGACTACACGATGCAGCAGGAGTATTACGGAGTGAAACTCAACGGTGGAGTGAAAGTAACATTCTAAAAATACAAAAACAATGATTCGTAAATTACTTATCGCGGCTTTGGCTCTCATCTCCTTTACGGGAGCTATTGCCCAAACAGAAATCGCCAAAGGCGATGTAAATCTGATAGTGGTGTCTGACCTCGGACGCAATGGACACTATGACCAGAAACCGGTCGCCGCAACGATGGGCATGATTGCAGAAGAAATAGGTCCCGATGCGGTCCTCGCTCTCGGTGACACACATCACTACGGAGGCGTGGAAAGCGTGGCAGACCCGTTGTGGACGACCAACTATGAGCTTATCTATGACCACCCCGAACTTATGGTAAACTGGTATCCTGTATGCGGCAACCATGAATATCGTGGCAACACTCAGGCGGTTATCGACTATTCCGACATATCTCGCCGCTGGGAGATGCCGGCGAGATACTACACCAAGACCTTTGAAGATGACGGTACAACCGTCAGGGTGGTATTTCTCGACACCACGCCATTGATTGACAAGTATCGTAAAAAGGCTGACACATATCCCGATGCTACAAATCAGGATACTGATGCCCAGTTACAATGGCTCGACAAGACACTGGGCGAAGCAACGGAAGACTGGATTGTGGTGGTCGGTCATCATCCCATCTATGCCTATACCGACAAGTCGGAATCTGAGCGTACTGATATGCAGAAGAAGGTCGATACAATCCTGCGGAAACACAATGTGGATATGTATATATGCGGTCATATTCACAATTACCAGCACATCCGACGCCCGGATTCAAAAATAGACTATGTGGTCAACACATCCGGCTCTCTCACAAGAACTCCTAAAGAAATAGATGGCACCATATTCTGTAACGGTTCTCCCGGCTTTTCAATCCTGACTGCCGACAAAAATAATCTCAGACTGAATATGCTTGATAAGAATGGCAAAACCATCCATGTGGTAAGTCGCGCCAAATAACACTGATTTATGTGATATTCTGACAAATAACTACAAAAGCTCAGATACGTTTCATGTCACTTCATGGAACGTATCTGACTGTGTATTAACCCATGCCGACGGCAACATGACCACTTACCTCTATTATGTCAACTCCACGCAGGAGCCGGTCAACGGCGGCACCCATACCCGCATCAATCTCAAAGACGACAAGTATCCTGTCAATGTCACACTCAACTATGTGGCATACCCTAAGGAGAATGTCATAAAGACGTGGACAGAGATTTCTCACCGGGAGAAAAAGCCTGTCACGCTGTCGCAATACGCATCGGTAATGCTCTATTTCAATGAGCCGCAGTATTGGCTGACCGAAAATCCCGATGTGGCATATTTTAAATGGGACTGCAACAGCCCCATAACCAACATCTACTCTCCATACGCTAAAGATAAGCAGGGACAACTTTATGTGGATCATGTCCGTGGGATATACTATGTGCTGAAACGCATCAAGGACAAGTATCCCGATGTGCCGATGATGCTTTGTTCGGGGGAAATCAATCTTATGCCCGGAACTGAATCTAAATTTGCCCAAAACGGCAAGACCTATACCGGCGATTATCTGATGAAAGTGGGACTTGATGTATTTACCTGCAATCATAATACCTCTATGGTAGTAGAAATCGTTGCGGAATAACCATCTTTTTTCAAGTAAAAAAGTGTGTCTGTGTCGTAATATAGCTGCTCTCCGGGGAGTTTTTCTAACTTTTTGGAGGGCAGTTAGGCATCCGCCGCAGCCGTCAGACTTCGGCAATGGGTGTTTAAGTCGCGTTAAAAGGCGGCTTGGTTACGATGTGGCTTTTCCTGACTTATTGCGGCTTGTCGACAGGGTGGAAGTCCTCTTTTTTGGGGGTGTATTTTGCTTTTACAATGTCGTAGGCTCTTTGGACGAGGGCGTAGATCTCGGGGTCGGGGATGTCGCCGTTGAGGTTGAGCTGTATCCAGTGTCGAAGGCTCTGATTGAGAGGGTTGCTCACCGATAAGTGTCGGTTGCGTATTTCCGCTATCTCTTCGGGTGTTGACTTGACAGTCACCGATGTGAAATCGTCCATATCCACGAAGCAGAACATGTGGTCGAGGACATAGAATACAAGGATGGAGTCGTAGCGCCGGGCAAATTTGCCGAAAGGTGTTTTTTCGGTAACACCGTCCATCGACAGGCAATATTCACGGAATTCTTCGATGTTCATAGTTTCGGGTTATTGTATAACGGCAGTCTTTATCTTGTCGGTTAATTAAATATAAATTGATTTTGGGATATAAAAGCGGCGTTTTCGTCACATTCAGTGGGCTTTCGACTGTATCAAGCTGGGATTGACGCGCTTTATAGTTGCAAAATTAATAAAATATCGGATATCGCGGATGCGGTGCGGCGTTTTCCCGCGCTTGTGGGATTGTAGGATAATTTGTAACTTTGCACCCGCTATGACACAAAGGACTAAAAATATACGCAATATGAATAAGCACGCCGAGTCACGGATGTGCCGTATAGTCTTTGTGCATTGGTTCAGCGGATTCATCTAAATCAAGGAATGTTTCTTGTCAAGGGCGCTGGCTCCTTGACAATGCCTTGACGGCCTATGCCATAGACTGTCGGGGGCTGAGGCTGCCGGAATGTTGGCCACCACGGCCTTGCTTGCCAACATAATCAGGGAGCTGGCGGCATTGGTGTTCTGCTCCTTCATTTCGAGGAGCGGTCGAGGCGTATCGGCCATATCTCTTGCCGGAATAAACTCGATGGATGTGTGTCTTCCGTCCATATTGTCCGACCGTAGCCGCAATAATCTTATGCCGTTGGCTATAATCCATGGAATTATTCTTGAAATATCGGTTCCGGTGCTCATCTCGATATTCTGTTAAGATTCAAGCAGTCGTGTTGAAATGATTTTTTTTGCGTTAAAAATGCGCTTCGCGACATTATGGGGTGAAATCGGGCGCTTCGGCGCATTATCTTTGCCGAAAAAGATAATACCATGGAAAACGCCGAAACGCCCAAGAAGAAGAGAGTTTACAAGTTGAAGTTTGATCAGTTGTGGGTCGATGCCATCAATCAGATACCGGTGTGCTATCACAGCGAGATATACTACTGGCTTGACTATTATCAGAATCATAATCACAGCGATTTGATAGGCACTATCAAGGACGACCTTGTGCGCTCGTTGTTCATGCTCATCTATCCCACGATCAGGCGTCGCCGCCTCGCCCGCGAGCGTCAGCGCCGTTACTGTGCGCGCAAGAAAGCCGCCCGCCTTGCCGCCGAAGCTTCTACACAGACTTCTGCCGCTTCTAAGCCTTCCTCTCCTGCCATGCAGACTGAACGTGCAGCGCAAGATGGTCATGCCTCTTCTGTCAAGCCCGATTGTCGTCGTGAGGGTTACCGATCGACACGGCCGTGCGCGCAAGAGCCGCATCCACAGGTGACGAGTGGCAATGACGACCCTCAGCTTGAGGAGCGTATCAGGCGTTTATTGGAGTTTTGCGACAGGATATGTCCTCCCGATTCCTGCTACTATGTAGAGGCCGATGCGTCCATAAACAGTGGCTGACCTGCGTTGCGCTTGTGTTGACGGTTAATTGTAATGCCAAAATAATCATAAAAAGCTCATCTCTGCATTAGTTTTTTTGCGATAGAGTTGCATAATTAAAAAAAAGAACGTAATTTTGCATCGCAATTTACGGGAAGCCGTAAATATCCTACTAAATAATTGCTTCAATAGCTCAGTCGGTTAGAGCATCTGACTGTTAATCAGAGGGTCGTTGGTTCGAGTCCATCTTGAAGCGCAATTCCGATTCCCGGTGAAAAAGGTCGTCCGATTTTCGGGCGACCTTTTTATTTGTATCCATTCCGCGGGTGCCCCTCGTTGTTAAGCAGCTAACGCAGCTTTTGCGCTGACGCGGGGATTTGCCGGTGGAGGGTATGGATGATGTGGGTGCGGGTTTGGGATGTGGTGAATTGGCGGTTGATTTTGTGGGTGATTCAAAATAATTATTTAACTTCACGGATTAATCTTAAAATGACCATTATGAAACATGTGCTATTGAAGTGTTTTGCGCCATTGGGCGTTATGGCGATGGCGGCGTGTGCCGCCGAGGCACCGAGCGAAGGTGAGTATAAGCCGCGAGTGGTGATATTGACCGATATCGCCCCCGTGGAAACCGAACCCGACGATATGGAGTCGATGGTGAGGCTGCTTTCACATGCCGACCTTTATGAGATTGAGGCGATAATAACCGCATCGGGGTGGAACAGCAGCGGCCGCGAGTATCCTGAGGAGTGGGGCCAATATCTTCAGACAGTGATCGATGCCTACGAGAAGGATCTGCCCAATCTTATGAAGCGTTCCGAGCAGTCGGAGTTCAAGCCGCTTGCCGAGGAGGCCGACAAGCAGATGATAGGTTACTGGCCGAGCGCCGATTACCTGCGCAGCCGTGTGTTCAGCGGCAGCAAGCATCTTGGAGTGTCGCATATAGGGGCCGATAACGTTTCGCCGGGAAGCGACTACATACTTTCGCTTGCGCGTGAGGATGACGAGCGCCCGCTGTGGGTTCTCGTGTGGGGCGGCGGCAACACCGTGGCCCAGTCGCTGTGGCAGGCACGCAACAGCGACGACAAGGAGCTGCTCGGCGATGTGCTTGACAAAATCCGGATATACACTATCACCGACCAGGATGTCGACTGGATCAAGAGGGCGCAGCACGACCTCAGCTCCCATCAGTGGATGAGGGAGGAGTTTGGCGACAGCCTCTTCTTTATATGGGACGAGAGCGCATGGCTGTCGCAGAATGAGATAGGCGCAGCCCACTGGCCCGAATATGAGCAACACATCCAGGGCAAGGGCAACATGGGCGCTGTTTATCCCCGTTACCGCTGGGGAGTCGAGGGCGACACACCGTCGTTTCTCTACGTGATGCCCACGGGACTTAACAATCCCGAGAATCCTTCGGATATAAGCTGGGGCGGATATTTCAAGAGCGGTATGACGGCCGACAGCGTTACTTCCTGCTACACCAACATCTCGCCCGAGGTAAAGGCTGTGTCACGTAAATATGAGGAGCTTTTCTATCCGGCCGTGTTCAACAACTTTGCCGCCCGAATGGCCTGGGCTCACGAGGGGAAGGGCAATCGCAATCCGGTGGCCGTGGTCAACGGCAAGAAGGGGCTTGCGCCAATCGTGGTCAATGCACGCGGCGGTGAGTCGATAACTCTCGATGCGTCGCAGTCGACCGATCCCGACGGCGACAACATAAATGTCAAGTGGAGCCTGTTGCCCGAAGCCGGCAACGCCGATGTGGAGGGTGTGGTGATTGCCGACCCCGACAGCCCGAAGACCGAGCTTACATTGCCCGCGCTCGACAAGGGCAGCCGGGTGAATGTGCTGTGCACGGTAACCGACAACGGCACTCCCGTGCTGACATCCTATCGACGGGTGATAATCGACATCGAGTAGCGGACGGCCGAATCAGCCGGGTTGTAATGGAAACGGGGAGGTGCACCTGGCGGTGCATCTCCCCGAAGTTTATTCTTAAGCTATGTATGCTGTTTTATTAGTCGATAAGCTGATCGGCCTTGTAACCGCCCATCTCACGGATGGCGTTCTTAAGCATTACATATTGCTCGAAGAGGTTGTTTACGGGTATTTCGTTCTTTGTATAGTCGTGCATCGGGCTCTTGAGGAAGAAGCTCAGGAATGACTGGATGCCGTAGCGTCCGCAACGTGCTGCGAGGTCGCTCAACAGAACGAGGTCAAGACACAAGGGAGCAGCAAGGATTGAGTCGCGGCAGAGGAAGTTGATCTTGATCTGCATCGGATAGCCCATCCAGCCGAAGATGTCGATGTTGTCCCATCCTTCCTTGTTGTCGTTGCGCGGAGGATAGTAGTTGATACGTACCTTGTGGTAGTAGTCGGTGTAGAGGTCAGGCTGCTTTTCAGCAACGAGGATTGACTCGAGAGTTGAGAGCTTGCTCACCTCCTTGGTACGGAAGTTGGCGGGTTCGTCGAGTACAAGACCGTCGCGGTTACCGAGGATGTTGGTTGAGAACCATCCTGCGAGGCCGAGGCAGCGTACACCGATGATGGGGGCGAAACCTGACTTAACGAGGGTCTGGCCGGTCTTGAAGTCCTTACCTGCGATAGGCATCTTGGTCTTCTCGGCGAGCTCCCACATGGCGGGGATGTCGACTGTAGTGTTGGGGGCGCCCATGATGAAGGGAGCACCTTCGGTAAGTGCTGCATAAGCGTAGCACATAGAGGGGGCGATGTTCTCGCGGTCGTCGGCCTTCATAGCGGCTTCGAGATCGGCGAGTGTATAGTGTACCTTCTCGTTTACGGGAACATAAACCTCGGTAGAAGCAGCCCAAAGCACAACTATGCGTGCGCAGCCGTTGGCTTCCTTGAAGTCGCGGATATCCTTCTTAAGTTCCTGAACCATGTCCCAGCGGGTCTTGCAGTCCTTAACGTTGTCACCGTCAAGACGCTTTGCATAGTTGTGGTCGAAAGCGGCCTTCATGGGCTTGATCTTCTCGAGCTCGTCCTTAACGGGGAGGATGTCCTTCTCCTTGAGAACTTCGGCGTTCATGGCCGATTCAAATGCGTTGGCGGGATATACGTCCCAAGCTCCGAACACGATGTCGTTGAGGTCGGTGATGGGAACAATCTGGTTGTATTTGAGGTATTTCTTGTCGGCACCTTCTCCAACACGCATTACATCATATTGTGTCATTGAGCCAACAGGCTTGGCAAGACCCTTGCGAGTCATCAATACACCTGTCATAAAAGTTGAGGATACTGCTCCAAGTCCTACTACGAGAACGCCAAGCTTGCCTTCGGCTTTCTTTACTTCAATCTGATTCATGATTGTGAGGTTAAATTTTACGGTTTAAGTATTTAAATTGTTGTTTTAGTCACTTGCATAATGAAAATTACGCGCTCATCCGATGCCGTTAGCAGCGAAAAAGCGCGTAAAAGTAATCCTTATTTTTCAAATGTAAAAATATTTTTCAGCTAACTTTCCTTATTTTTCGTAAAGAATGGTTAAATATAAGGATGTTATGTTAATATAGCAAAATTTATATTCACATCTCGAGCGATAATGTTAATGGATTATAACGCTGCATCGAGCACATCGGCCAACTTTTTGATGATTGAGGGGTGCATCACGGCATCTTCGTCGGCGGTCCAGCCTTTTCCTTTAAGCCAGGCCACCTTGCAGCCGATGCTTTCGGCGGGCACGATGTCCTTTTTATAGGAGTCGCCCACTACGAGCACCTCTTCGGGCTTCAGGTGTAGAGCCTCGACTCCGAGGCCGAATATGCGCGGGTCGGGCTTGCGCACGCCCACAACGGCGCTTTCTATTATATCCTTGAAATAGTGGCGCAGGTTGAAGTCGCGCAACACGCTCTCGACATTGCCGTAGAAGTTGCTCACAAGTACCATGGGATACTTCTCGTAGAGTGCCTCAAGCGTGGGGCGTGCCTCCTCGATGCATTGGCGCGCCTGATCGTAGCAGTACTTTGCAATGTCGGGTGCAAGAGTGTCGACGGCCTCGCGCTTGACGGCTCCGTTGTCGGCGAGATGTGTCAGCTCGATTTTCATTTTCTTGAGCAGCAACACGTAGAAGTTGTCGTCGGGCATTATGTGACGAACTTTGGCAAGTTCACGCTCGGCATACACGTAAGCCTCACGGAATGTGTCCTTGTCGATTTCCACTCCCGATGCCCGGTATCCGTCCCAGATTATTTCGCTCCAGTGGGTGCCGCGGCTGTCGATTGTGCCGCCGTAGTCAAATATTATACCTTTAATATTTTCCATCCTCAAGCTCTTTAGTGAATGTCTTGCAAATGTTTTCGTGGCGTATCACCATTCCGGCCAGCAATATGTTGAGCACCGTCAGTTCAAAGGCGAAGTAGAGCCAAGGCATCTGCAGGAAGAGCGATGCAAACAGGGCTATCGTGCGCCAGTTGAACGACAGGATGTTGGTGTACTTCATCAGGGGCAGGCTCTTGGCGCGGAATGCGTCGCGGAATGACTGTGGGATGCGTCCGTCGGGGAACCGGCGCTTAAGCTCGGCGCGTAGCGCCTGCATGCGCGGGGTCCATGCCTCCTGGTTGATGGTGTAGTTGGTGTAGAAGGTCAATGTGAGCTTCTTCCAGAAGTTGTGTTTCCACGACAGCTCGGCGAGCTTGCTCTTCAGGTCGGCGGCCGATTCAAGTTCACTGCCGTCCTCGCCCTTGAGGAAGTAGAGGTGGAACTGGCGGTAGTAGTCGGCCATTGCAGCCTGCTTGGCATGGCATATTCCCGTCACTACGGCGGTAACCCATATCACCCAGTGGTGCTGTGAAAAGAACTCCGATGTGACATTGGTGCGGAGGCATATAGCCACGTATATCGTAGCAAACCAGAAGTCGCCCGACAGTCCGTCGAGTATTCGTCCTATGCGTGAATATTGCTTGGTCATTCGGGCCAGCTGTCCGTCGGCCGAGTCAAATGAGTTGGCCCATATCAGCAGCAACATTCCTATTATGTTCAACCAAAGGTCGTTGAAGTAGAACATCACTCCGGCGCCGATGCCGAGGAATATCGATGCTATGGTTATGGCGTTGGGTGTTACGCCGAGCTTCTTGGCGAGGCAGGCCCACATGTAGCCTATCGGGCGATAGAACGCGAGGTCGATGTGCTCCTCGGTGTCCATCGACTTGAGGCTGTCGCGATAGCTTGATGTGGACGGTTGTGCGTTATTTATCTGTTGCTCCATAGCCGTTATTTGCGTTTTTTGATTTCGTTGAGGATGCACTTGGCTATATGGGGCGCCGCTTCCTGACGGCAGGGCGCGAAGCTTGGCCAGTCGTTGAAGTCGATGATGCGAATGTCGCCTTCGGGGCTTATTATGCAGTCGCCGCCGTAAACCTTCACATCAAGAACCTCGCTCGCGTTCTGGCAGATGGCACGCAGCTTCTCCTTGTCAAATTCAAGTCCCTGCGACTTGCCGTTGATGGCTTCGTGGCCGTATTTGGAGTGGCCGAGGTCGAAGGGGTAGAACCAAAAGAAGAACGGAGTGCCCTGAACGCCGTAGAACTTTATGAGGTCGCCCACGAGGTGACGGTTGATGACGGCGCGCTTGATGCCGCGCAGGAAGTACTCCTGTAGCACCTCCTGAGCCTCTTCGGGGTGACGCACGTAGCTCACATCCTCCTTGTGCATGGCGTGGAAGTCGCCGCGCTTGATCCAGCACTGTGTGAATCCGGCCTTCTTGAGGGTTGCGGTTACGCCTTCGTCGGTGTTTACGATGAGGCTTTCGGGGTAGGGGATGTTGGAGCCTACGAGTATTCGTGTCATGCGCTCGCGGGTGCAGTTCTCGATTCCGAATCCCGAGTTGATCACCAGGGCTCCTTTCTGCTCGAGTTCCTGAAGCTTGTGTATCGACTTCATTTCGCGGCACATGTTGACGATGACCGGTTCGGTCACTTCGTCGGCAATGAACTGCTCTTCGCTGTATATGTTCACTATGCATCCGCGTTTGCGCAGATGGTCGGCAGCTGCATTGAATATGGCAGCGTCGTTGCCGATGTGGTTTGGCGAGTAGGCACCGGCACGCATGATGCCGGCAATCGTTATTTCAGCCATTTTAATAATATGTTACAATGATTGATTCGAGTTGCTTGTTGGCGTGGGCTTATGCGTTCCCTTCGGCGATGAATCGCTCGGCGGTGGCAATGTCGCCGGCATGGTCGACATCGACTATCTTGCTGAAGGGATAGGCCTTAAGTCGCAGTCCGCCCTCCACGAGTGCGCGCTGGTAGTTGCGCATGCGGCTCACTCCGCGCTTCATGCAGTCGTCGAGAATGTCGAGCGCGGGGGCTGTGAGGCCGTATATTCCGCCTGAAATGTACTTCACTCCGTCCCATGGGTTGTCGCGGAACGCCGTTATGAACATGTCGTTGTCGACATCGATGTAGAGCGGCTTCTCGTCGTCGATAAACGATGTAACGGCCATGTATCCGTCGGCGCTGTCGTCATGCTCGAAGGCGTTGACATATTGGCGGAAGTCCTTTTCGTGGAATATGGTGTCGACTGTCGTCAGCACGAATTTTCCTGTGGCGGGGAACTTGCGGCTCACTTCCCAGAAGGAGTGCATCGAGCTGGGTGTCGACTTCACGGTGAGGTAGAGCGGCACGGGCAGGGTGAGGCTTTCGATGTATCGGCGCACCTCGGTCATCTGCTCGTTGACGATAATCGACAGCGACTCGGCGTTGCAGTCGAGCATTATGTCGATGAGTCGTTTTATCATGGGGGTGCCGTTGAGCTCTACGAGCGGCTTCGGGCGCTCTACACCCTCCTGAGCGAGGCGGCTGCCTTCGCCGGCGGCTATTATGGCGTAGTTCATTTTATCTTGTTTTGCGGGTTGATTAGTCGTTTTCGCTGTCGTCCTTGGTGAGGTCAAGCACAACGTTGTCCTTGCTCTTGTCGAAGTACTGCTTGCGCAGCGGATTGCGGTAGGCGCGGTCGTAGCGCAGGCGGTTGCGGTAGATGTCGATGGCCATGTATATTGCGCTGCGCATCGACTCGGCCGATGCCATGTCCTTGCCGGCAATGTCAAATCCAGTCCCGTGGTCGGGCGAGGTGCGCACGTAGGGAAGGCCGGCGGTGTAGTTTACGCCCTGATCCATGGCGAGCGCCTTGAACGGTGTGAGTCCCTGGTCGTGGTACATGGCAAGGATGCCGTCAAACTTCTCGTAGGCTTCCGAGCCGAAGAATCCGTCGGAAGCGTAGGGTCCGAAGGCGAGTATCTTCTCGTTGCCGGCCTCTTCGATTGCCGGTATTATTACATCACGCTCCTCGGTGCCGAGCAGTCCGTTCTCGCCGGCATGGGGATTTAGCGAGAGCACCGCTATGCGGGGGCAGTCGATGGCGAAGTCACGCTGCAGCGAGTGGTTGAATATGCGCAGCTTCTCGAGTATCGCCTCCTTGGTTATGGCCGATGGCACCTTGGCCAGCGGCATGTGGGCTGTCACGAGGGCCACGCGGATGTCGTCGGAGCAAAGCACCATGAGGCTCTTGTCGCCGTCGCCTATCGAGGCTTCGAGGTATTCGGTGTGGCCGGGGAAGGTGAATGTTTCGCTCTGTATCGTGTCCTTGTTGATGGGCGCAGTCACGAGCACATCGATGCTTCCCGAGCGGAGGTCGGCTACGGCACTCTCAAGCGACGCGAAAGCGGCCTGTCCGGCTGTCTTTGATGCCACTCCGGGTTCAATCTTGGTGTCCTCGGGCACAACGTTTATTATGTTTACATCGCCGTCGCGCGCATCGTCGGCCGACGGAACCTGAACCAGGTTTACGGGGGCTATGTCGAGCCCTTTGCGGTAATATGCGGCTATCTTTGCCGAACCGTAAATTACGGGGGTGCAAAGTTCCACAAAGCGTGGATCGTCGAGGGCCTTGAGTATCACCTCGTAGCCAATTCCGTTTATATCGCCTTGGGTTATTCCCACTTTTATCTTTCGGTTGTCCTTCATTGTTGTAGTTTATAGTTGTAGAGTCGTAGAGTGGCCCGTAGGCGCACATTTACTCAAAATAACGCGCTAAGTTACGAATAATCCCCCACATAACCGCGTTACATCGGCAAAAATGTGGAAATCGCAATCCATGTTTCGTTGCCGATTTGTGGGGATGTGGAGTAATGCTTAACTTTGCCGAATAAAACAATGTGGATGTTTATGAAGATAAGAGAAGTGCGCACCGACGACGCAAAGGAAATTGCCGAGATATACAATCACTATGTAAGGACTTCGACCGTGACTTTCGATACGGTCATAGCCACCGAGGAGATGACGCGCAACCGCATCGAGGCAATCGCTTCGCGCTATCCCTACTATGTGTGCGAGGACGAGGGCCGTGTGGTGGGCTATGCCTACGCTCATGAGTGGAAAGGACGCGGAGCCTATCACAACACCCTTGAGGCATCGGCCTACGTGCTCGACGGAATGACCGGGCGCGGCATCGGCCGCAAGCTGATGGAGTGTCTTATCGACGACTGCCGCAAGCGCGGATTCCATGCCCTGATAGCGTGCATCACCACCGGCAACGAGGCGAGCGAGCGCATGGTTAAGTCCTTTGGCTTCTACGAGGCGTCGCATTTCCGCGAAGTGGGATATAAGTTCGGACGATTCCTCGACGACAGCGACTACGAGCTTCTGCTGTGACATATATTTGTGGCTACGATGAGCTGTGACGCAAACAATGGACGGCCCGGCTGCGTTACATCATAGTAACCAAGATTTTCAGGATGATGAAACGAATTGTTATCATGGGGGCCTCGTCGGGGATAGGCCTCCGCACAGCCGAGATATTTGCTTTAACCGGATGGCATGTGGGCGTGGCTGCACGCAATGAGGGCCCGTTGAGGGCTTTGAAGGAGATGTTTCCCACTCAGGTAGAGTATGAGGTTATCGATGTAACCCGAAGTGACGCTCCCCACAAGCTGACTGAACTTATAAGGCGGCTTGGAGGCATGGATGTCTACTTCCATGTGGCCGGCATATTCAGCGAGAATCCCAGCCTTGATCTTGACAAGGAGGTGGCCGTGACCGAAACCAACACAACGGGCTTCGTGAGGATGGTCGACACCGCCTATCACTACTTCTGCCTCACGAGAATCAAGGGCACCATCGCCGCCGTGACATCGGTAGCCGGAGTAAAGGGCATAGGGCGGATGGCCGCCTACTCGGCATCGAAGCGTTTCCAATGGAACTATCTTGAGGCGCTTGAACAGCTCTCCAACAACAAGCGTGCCGGAATATCATTTGTCGACATACGCCCGGGATGGGTGCGCACCCCGCTTCTCGACAAGGAGCGCAAATATCCGGTGAGCATGTCGCTCGACCATGTTGCTCCGCTCGTTGTCGATGCGATAGAGCACAAGATACGCATAGCCGTCGTCGACTGGCGGTGGGCCATAGGGGTGTTCTTCTGGCGGTTGATTCCGGGATGCCTCTGGGTGAAGATGCCCGTAAAGGTGTCGAGGGCGGTTAAGCGCATACCCCGACCCGCCAAATGATGTAACGGTCGATACAATAAGCCGCGACCTGCATTCGTTTACATTTTGTAATGAGTGCGGGTCGCGTCATATTGTCACGTTTCGTTGTCGTCCTCATCCTGATAGCCGGGGTGGGATGTCACGCTTGTGCGCAGCGCAACAACCGCGTGATGAACCGTCCCTATACCGACCTGAGGCCGTGGCATCTCGGATTCAGTGTGGGGCTGCACACCCAGGACCTCCAGCTGACGCATAACGGATATGTCACGCCCGACGGCGAGTCATGGTTTGTCGAGCAGCCCGACTTCTCGCCGGGATTCTGCGTGGGCGGACTTGTGGATTTCCGGCTCAACGAGTGGTTCAGCCTCAGGGTGTCGCCGGGCATCTATTTCGGCAACCGTAGCCTGGTGATGCGCGACCACGAGAGCGGAGCCGTTGAGCGTCAGGACATCAAGAGCAATCAGGTGGTGCTGCCTGTCGACTTGAAGTATGCGTCGTTGCGCTACCGCAACGTGCGTCCCTATCTTGTGGGCGGCGTAATGGGCGCATTTGATGTGTCGAAGCGACATGCCCGCGACCTGTTGCAACTCAATAGTGCCGATGTTCTTGTGTCGTTGGGGCTGGGGTGTGACATCTATCTCCCATATTTCAAGTTGTGTCCCGAGCTGAAGTTCTGTTTCGGGCTTACCGACATGCTGCGTCACGACCGTCCCGATCTTGCCGACGACCCTGACCGTTACAAGTTCACGCAGTCGCTTGCCAAGGCGGCTACGCGCATGGTTGTACTAACCTTTTACTTTGAGTGACGCATGGCAAGGATTAACCGCATATTGTCGCTGATTGCCGTTACGGTCGCATCGCTTGCCGTCACCGTCGACGCGCAGGTCGACATGATGATGACCAATTATGTCGAAGCACTCAACTACTACAATGCCGCCGCCATAGGCACGAGCGACTATCTGCGCGTGAGAGTCGGCGGCCGTTGGGACCGTATAGGCGCCGACCCGGCTACCAAGTCGTTTATGCTCACAGGCGACATGCCTCTTCTCCTCCTCGGCAACAAGCTTGCGGCGGGAGTGGTGGCGCAGCGTGAAAGCATAGGGCTTTACCGCAACATCACCGCCGGACTTCAGTGCGGCTACAAGATAACGACCGGACGAAGCTCGAGTGTCACGCTTGCGGTTCAGGCCGGCATCATCGACAACGAGTTCCGATGGTCGGAGAGGGAGCTCCCCGAAAGTGACGTTGCAAGCGACGAGGCCGGTGACATCCCGATTGAAGACCAACGACATTCGGCTATGGATCTGTCGCTTGGAGCGTTCTATAACTCGCGTCACTTTTGGGCGGGAGTGTCGGTGACGCATCTCACCCGGTCGCAGGTCACTCTCGATGTCGACGGCGACGGTGACAACGCCGTCGCGTTTAATGCCGGACGCAAGTTTTATTTGATGGTCGGCGGCAATATTCCCATAAAAAACACGTTATTTGAGATACAGCCGTCAATGCTTCTGAGAGCCGACCGCGACCGCGTGACGGGCCAGCTGACGGCCCGCGTGCGTTACAATCGCTTCCTGTGGGCCGGTGTGGCGTGGCGTCACGACGATGCCGTGGCACTGCTGCTCGGAGCCGAGTTCAGCAACATCTTCATCGGCTACAGTTACGACCGTGTCGTGGCCGATGTGTCACGCCGGGGACGGGGCAGCCACGAGGTGTGGGGCGGCTACAAGGTAAAGCTTGACTTCGGGCCGCGCAACCGATACGGGCATAAAAGCATACGCATAATGTAATCATCACAATATGAAAGGAGTATCGACAAGATTATCAATCATTATAATGGCCTCGGCCATGGCGGTGTCATGTGCCGTGGGAGGGCATGGAAACTCCGGCGGCGAGGTTACCGGCGTGGGCGGCGTGTCGTGGAGCGAACCTACGCCCTACGGCATGGTGCTTGTCGACCGAGGGTCGATAATGGCAGGTCCGGCCGAAGCCGACAGCGCATGGAACCTGCGAGCCGACGCCCGCGGAGTGTCGGTCGACGGATTCTGGATGGATGAAACCGAAATCACCAATGCCAAGTACAAGCAGTTTGTCTACTGGGTGCGTGACTCCATAATCCGCGAGCGACTTGCCGACCCGGCCTATGGCGGCAACGACGAGTTTCGCATCGAGGAGGACCGTGACGGCAATCCCGTGGGACCCTATCTCAACTGGAGCAAGCCCATTCCGTGGCGTAACGCCGACGAGGACGAGCAGCGTGCCATCGAGAGCATGTACCGCGTGAATCCGGTGACGGGTGTGCATGAGCTTGATCCCGAGCAGCTCACCTACCGTTACGAGGTGTACAACTACACCGAGGCGGCCAAGCGAAAGAACCGCCTGAACCCGGCACGGCGCGAATACAACACCGACAAGCCGGTGCCCACGCGCGACCCGGTGATATCGAAGGACACGGCCTACATAAACGACGACGGCGAGATTGTGCGCGAAACCATAACCCGTGCATTGACCGGCGACTACGACTTCGTGAACACCTATATAGTAAATGTCTACCCCGACACCACCGCGTGGATCAACGACTTCGACAACTCGTTTAACGAGCCCTACGTGCGACTCTACTTCTCCCACGGCGGTTACAGCGACTATCCCGTGGTGGGCGTGAGCTGGGAGCAGGCTATGGCATTCAGCAACTGGCGCACCGACTTCCTGCGCAAGTCGCTCGGCAAGGAGGGCATCCACATCGAGCCTTACCGACTGCCCACCGAGGCCGAGTGGGAGTATGCGGCCCGAGCCGGAAAGAGTGAAAACAAATATCCCTGGGACGGTGACCTGCCGATGAGCGAGGACAAGGGGTGCTTTTATGCCAACTTCAAGCCCGGTGAAGGCAACTACACGCGCGACGGCCACATAATAACCTCCAAGGTGGGATCCTATGCGCCCAACGATTTCGGCCTCTACGACATGGCCGGAAACGTGAGCGAGTGGACCTCTACCGCCTACAATGAGAGCGTGAGCCGCCTCACGAGCGATGTAAATCCCGAATACCGATATGACGCCGCCGTCGACGACCCCTACCGCATGAAGCGCAAGATAGTGCGCGGCGGCTCGTGGAAGGATGTGCAGCACAACGTGCGCAGCGACCTGCGCATGTGGGAGTACCAGAACGAGCAGCGCAGCTACATAGGATTCCGTAACGTGCGCACACGCATCGGATTTGCCAAGGGGCGCAACAAATAACCGTCAATAGACAACTGTGACAATGGGAAAAATCAAGAGATACCGTAACCGCGTAGAGCGTTTTCTGTCAAGCGACCGCGGACAGAGCTTTTTCAATTTCGCCTATTCGATAGGCGCCGCCATCGTAATATGGGGTGCGCTTTTCAAGATTCTCGACCTGCCCGGCGGCGACCTTCTTCTCACCGTGGGCATGGGCACCGAGGTGATAATGTTCATCCTGACGGCTTTCGACCGTCCGCCGCGTGAATACCGGTGGGAGGATGTGTTTCCCGTGCTCGATTCGCATCGTGACGCCGACCGCCCGGTCATGACCGGAGCATCGGGTCTTGCCGTGGCTCCGGCGGCACCCCGCCAGGCATCGGGCGATGTTAATGACCATGTGGCACGCATAGCCGAGGCCGCCGACGCACTCGCCGGGGTGTCGGCCACGCTCATGGAGCAGTATAAGGCGGCGGGAAGCGACAGCGAGGAGATAAGCCGCGTGTCGGCCGACTACCTTGAGCAGATGCGCAGCCTCACCCGCAATATCGCCGGGCTCAACGCCATCTACGAGCTGCAACTGAAGAATGCCGGGTCGCAGCTTGAAACGATCGACCGCGTCAACCGTGGCATGAACGATGTGCGTGACATGTATGAACATTCGTCGGAGATGACCCGCCGCTACCGCGAGGAGGCCGAGAAGATGACCGAGCACATGCAGCAGCTCAACGCGATATACGAAAAGATGCTTACGGCCATGACCGCCAATCCGTTGTCGGCCGTGTCGTCCAACCGATAAAGACTTACGATGGGAAGTAACAATACACGCAATCTGTCGCCGCGTCAGAAGATGATAAACCTGATGTATATCGTCCTGACGGCCATGCTTGCCTTGAGCGTGTCGAGCGATGTGCTCGACGGCTTCGGTCAGGTCGATGAGGGGTTGTCGCGCTCCAATGCGAATGTGGAGTCGCGCAACGCCGTGCTTCTCGACCGGCTTGAGGCTGTAGCGTCGCAGAATCCCGAGAAGGGAGGAGCATGGCGCGACAAGGCTGTGGAGATTCACTCGATGACCGGCAGCTTATATGCGCTCATCGACACGCTGAAATTCGCCATTGCGGTGGAGGCCGACGGAGAGGATGCCGACCCGGGCAATCTGCGTCACCCCGAAAACCGCGAGGCCTCGTCGGTGGTGATGGTGACGGCGCCTGATGCCCGCGGCAAAGAGCTGCGCAAGGCCATCGAGCGTTATCGCGAGCAGGTGACGGCGCTTGTGCCCGACTCGGTGAAGCGCGACAACCTGCAACGTGCACTGTCGACCGACCCCATGCTGCGTGACGGCGCACTCGCCAAGCGACCCTGGGAGGAGGCCCTGTTCCTGTCGAAACCGGCCGTGGCTTCGGTGACCATGCTCACCAAGCTGCAGAACGACCTGCTCTATACCGAGGGTGAGGTGCTTGTCGCACTGCTCGCCAATGTCGATGCCGGTGATGTGAGGGTCAACGAGCTGAGAGCCTTTGTGATACCGTCGTCGCGCAACGTGATGCGCGGAGCGAGCTACCGGGCCGACATTGTGCTTGCCGCAGTCGACACGACACAGCGCCCGAGGGTCTATATCGACGGTCGCCGCCTCGACAACGACCGCGGAGTGCTTGAAATCGACGCTTCGGCCACAGGAGCGTTCAGCTACTCGGGCTACATCGAGCTGCCGCACCACGACGGCACTGTTACGCGTCACGACTTCGAGTCGTCCTACAATGTGATCGAGCCCGGCGCTACGGTGTCGGCCAAGATGATGAATGTGCTGTATGCCGGAATCGACAATCCGCTTGGAATCTCGGTGCCCGGAGTGCCTCAGTCGTCGGTGAGCGCAACGATGACCAACGGCTCCCTCTCTCGCCGCGGCGACGAATGGATTGCGCGTCCCGACCGCATAGGCGAGCCGGCGGTGGTGACGGTGACCGCCGACATCGACGGCAGCCGCCGACAGGTGGCCTCGACTGGCTTCATGGTGCGCCGTCTGCCCGACCCCGCGCCCTATATCACAATCACCGATCAGGCGGGCAACAAGGTGCGCTATCGCGGCTCCAAGCCCATTGCCAAGTCGCAGCTCATGCAGGCTCAGGGAGTTGAGGCGGCAATCGACGACAATCTGCTCGATGTCAATTACCGGGTTCTCGGTTTTGAAACGCTCTTTTTCGACTCGATGGGGAATGCGATGCCCGAACTGTCGGACGGCCCCCGGTTCTCGTCGCGACAGCGCGAGGCGTTCAAGCGCTTATCGCGCGGTAAGCGATTCTTCATCTCGCGTGTACGCGCCGTAGGTCCCGACGGCGTGGAGCGTGACATCTCGCCCATGGAAGTTATTGTAAATTAGAATAATCAGGAGAAAATAAATTATGAATGTCATGACTTCGATATATCGCTATGCGCTGGCACTGAGCATGGTCGCTGCCGCCGGTGCTTTGTCGGCTCAGAATGCATCGACCTCCTCGGGCGTGAGGCGCGTAGGGGGCGACGACAAGAGCCCCGCCGTGCAGGCACAGGTAAGCGACCGCATGCAGATGCGACAGGCCGCCGACTCACGCGTGCCCGACGATGACGCGCAGTGGATGAAGGTGGTGTATCGTTCGCTCGACCTCGCCAAGGTGCCTAATGCGTCGCTCTACTATCCGCAGGAGGTGGTCGACGGACAGGAAAACCTGTTTCGCATCATCATGAACCGCTTTGCGTCGGGCGAGCTTACGGCCTACGAGTATCTCGACGGGCGTGAGATGTTTACCGAGCAGTATCGGGTCAACCCTGTCGATGTGCTTGAGCGTTTCCACGTGCCCTACACCGAGGCTGGAAGCGGAGTGCGTCGCCGTTATGTGGTCGAAGAGAGCGATGTGCCCTGCAACGAGGTGCTGAGCTACTACATAATAGAGCGATGGGAGCTCGACCGCTCCACGACGCGCATGACAACGACGGTGCAGGCGTTGTGTCCGGTGCTTCACCGCGCCGGCGACTTCGGCGGCGAGGATGTGCGCTATCCCATGTTCTGGGTCAAGATGGATGACCTGCGCCCCTATCTGCTGTCGACGACGACATTTGTCGACGACGACAACAATGCGTCGCGTTACACCTACGACGACTTCTTCGCCCTGTCGCTCTACGACGGCGAAATCTACAAAACGCGCAATCTGCGCAACCTGTCGATGATGCAGATGTATCCCGACCCCGACGACCGCCGTCGCGCCCAGGACAGCATCCAGCACCGGCTTGAAACGTTTGACGACATGATGTGGGTGCCCACTCGCGAGGAGGTGCAGGCACGTGGCGGCGGAGAGTCGGCCGATTCGGCTGCGGTGGGCGAGTACCGCAAGGAGGCCAAGCCGGCGTCACATTCGCGCAAACCGGCCAAGGTGAAGGCTCCCAAGAAGCCCAAGTCGTCGGCCGACAGCGGAGCGAAGCGTTCGGTGCGCCGCCGCCGTTGAAAAATACCTTAATATGCGCTTGTAACCGGGAGGGAAGCATTAAAAAAATGTAATACGGAAAAATTTCTTTATTTAATTGTCACCGTTATCAAAAAAGTGACTATCTTTGTAGGCGATTTAGAGTACATAGCCCATAACTAAGTATATACATCTAATAAACTCAATTAAATAAAGTCTACAAAATGAGCAAAATTGATTTAACTCAGTACGGTATCACCGGTACCACAGAGATTGTACACAATCCCACCTATGAGCAGCTCTTTAAGGAAGAAACCTGCCCTACGCTTGAGGGCTTTGAAAAGGGCGTAGTTACTGAACTCGGCGCCGTTAACGTAATGACAGGCGTCTATACCGGACGTTCACCCAAGGATAAGTTCATCGTTCTTGACGACAATTCAAAGGACAATGTATGGTGGACAACCGAGGAATATCCCAACGACAACAAGCCTGTTACCGAAAAGACTTGGGATGCCGTTAAGGAAATCGCCATCAAGGAACTTTCAAATAAGAAACTTTACGTAGTTGACCGCTTCTGCGGTGCCAACAAGGACACCCGCATGGCAGTGCGCTTCATCATGGAAGTTGCATGGCAGGCTCACTTCGTAACCAATATGTTTATCGCTCCTTCAGAAGAGGAACTCGCTAACTTCAAGCCCGACTTCGTTGTTTACAACGCATCAAAGGCTAAGGTTGAAAACTACAAGGAACTCGGCCTCAACTCCGAAACCGCAGTTGTGTTCAACATCACTTCTCGCGAGCAGGTTATCATCAACACCTGGTACGGCGGTGAAATGAAGAAGGGTATGTTCTCGATGATGAACTACTTCCTTCCTCTCGAAGGCATCGCTTCAATGCACTGCTCGGCCAACACCGACAAGAACGGCGAGAACACAGCTATCTTCTTCGGCCTCTCGGGAACAGGTAAGACCACCCTTTCAACCGACCCCAAGCGTCTGCTTATCGGTGACGACGAGCACGGATGGGACGACAACGGTGTCTTCAACTTCGAGGGCGGCTGCTACGCCAAGGTTATCAACCTCGACAAGGAGAGCGAGCCCGACATCTACAACGCCATCACTCGTGACGCTCTTCTTGAGAACGTTACCGTTGACGCTGAAGGCAAGATCGACTTCAAGGACAAGAGCGTAACCGAGAACACTCGTGTATCTTATCCTATCAACCACATCAAGAGCATCGTTGAGCCCGTTTCGGCCGGCCCCGCTGCCAAGAATGTAATCTTCCTCTCGGCTGATGCATTCGGTGTGCTTCCTCCCGTTTCAATCCTTACTCCCGAGCAGACTAAGTACTACTTCCTCTCAGGCTTCACTGCAAAGCTTGCAGGTACTGAGCGCGGTATCACCGAGCCTACTCCTACTTTCTCGGCTTGCTTCGGCCAGGCATTCCTTGAATTGCATCCCACCAAGTATGCTGAAGAACTCGTTAAGCGCATGCAGAAGAGCGGTGCCAAGGCTTACCTCGTAAACACCGGCTGGAACGGTTCAGGCAAGCGTATCTCTATCCGTGATACCCGCGGTATAATCGACGCTATCCTTGACGGTGCTATCCTTAAGGCTCCCACCAAGCAGCTCCCCATCTTCGACTTCGAGATTCCTACCGAACTCCCCGGTGTAGATCCCAAGATCCTCGATCCTCGCGACACCTACGCCAACCCCGAAGAGTGGAACGTTAAGGCTAAGGACCTTGCCGAGCGCTTCATCAAGAACTTCAAGAAGTACACCAACAATCCTGCCGGTAAGGAACTCGTTGCCGCAGGTCCTCACGTTGGCTAATTCACGCAAGTAGTGACTGACTAACTTTCACGACTATAAAATTTTTCCTTAGAAGGTGGACGCTTAAGCGCCCACCTTCTATTTTTTTGCTGCCATCCGCTACTGGGGATGCTATTTTGTGGGTATGTCGTGGATGATGCGCGGGCCTGACGTTATTGAGCTGCTATGCAGCTTTTGCGCTGACGCGGTGATACCACCATCAGGAGAGGGTAGTTATCGCGAGGATTGTTTGTCGTTGAGGTAGGCGGCGTTTACGCGGTAGACGAGGATGGTGACGAGGACGACAAAGATTATTGCAAACAGCCCGGCGCAGCCTCGCAGGAGCAGCAGCACGGTGGTTGATGTGCCGACCAACCCGAAGGCATTTATCAAAAGTAGTATTATGGCGATGGCGATTGATGCGATTGCAGCATATTTCAATCGCAAATTGGGCTTTTCGTTATAATACTTTTCAAGCTCTCTGCGATGTGCTTCCTTTTTTTCAAAATAGTTGGCCATATCGAATAAATTGAGGTAATGTGATTTGCAAATATACTTATTTTTCCCGTTTATCACCTAATTTTTATTAGGCTGTGCAAACGTAAAATGGACGAGGCTGTTGCCGGCCTAGTCCATTTTATTACCAATAATATCAGACTGTTACTTTTGGATGAATGTGTTCATGGAATGAGGATTCAGTGTGACATTCAGATATTTCTTGTTGAGTTTCACGCTTACACTGCAGGGCTTGTCGCTGAAGTTTCCGGCCACTACGACATATTTGTTGTCGGGAGTCAAGGCTATGAGTATAGGCGTTTTCTCATCCCCCGATGCTTTGGTTGTGAGTATCTTGGCTCCATTGCCTATGAAACTGCTGTAATGGCGGTAAGAGTAGTACTCGGGTGCATATTCAAATGTGCGGTTGGCCGAGTTTACCCTAATCAATGCATTCTGACGCCATCCCCATGCGCTTTCTCCTTGGTCGCATAATATAAGGTTCCAGTTGTTGTATTCCGAGCAACCGTTGCCAAGATAGTGATTTATCAGGTGGAATGTGTGCTCGGCTGCGGGCCAGTCGAAGCTTCCCCAGCCACATTCGCTCTCGCTCGACACGTAAGTGTAGTCAGGATATTCCTTACGTATACGCGGCAAAATTTGACCGCCTTCCCATTGGAAGCCTACGCCCTTGATGTTGGAGGTCATTCGCGGATCTTCGAGCAACCCTTTCACGTGGTCATAACGGTTGGTGTTGAACGTGCCGAGATAGAGGTCGACTTCGGGATGCTTGTCGCGCAGGGTGGGAGCGAGATACTCCATGTTAAAGCGCAGTATGCCTTCGGAAGTCCAGGGACATCCGGGGTAGGGGGTATAGCTGTAGGCTTCGTTCTGGTACATTATCATGCCGATGTTTATGTCCTGCTCGGCATAAAGATCGATGAACCGGCAGAACATGTCGGCGTAGCACTGAAGGTAACGCGGGCTTTGAATCATGTAGTCCTGCACTGCCAGACGGCGGGGAAACAGATTCTTGTCGGGATTGACCTGCTCATTGTCGGAGCGGTCGTCGTCACAGTACAACAGACGGTCAAGCTTGGGGTCCATGTCGCTGAACTTGCTGCTTTGCACCGCATAGTGGTTGTTGATTTTCATCCATGCCGGAGGGCTCCAGGGCGACATCCAGAATGTCATGTCGGGATTGTACTTCTGAGCGGCGCGGATATAGGGGATGATAGTGAGCTTGTCCCTTTCGATGTTGAAATATTTCAGATCAAAGTCGCCTTGAACATCGCTGCATGAGAACCATGACAGAGCATAGTCGTTGGCGTTCATCGATATTCGGCCCATGTTCAGCTTAAGCTGTCCGTCGGGAGAAAACGCGTTGTGAAGAATCTCATCCTGCTCGTTGCGCGACAGCATGCACAGCGCTTTCCAGTCCTGCTCGTTGAATGTCGTGCCCCATTTCTTGAATGTCACTATGGGGCTTTCGACATCGGCATCTATCGCGTCGGCGACAGGCGAGGCTGATATTTTAACGTTGCCCTCTTTATGCCAGCGCAATGAGTCGGTGGTCATGATGTGCTCAAATGTCTGCGCACCGGCTGCAAAGGCAGTGATTGCGGGCAGTATCAATGCAAATATGTACTTGTTCATTATTGAGATTAATAGTGTTTTGACATTAAGGATAGTGAATGAAGCGCCTTGATGCGGCAGGCGTCAAGGCGCTCCCTTCTTAACCTAAAAAATCAATTATTTTACTGAAAAAAGTATTTATGTCGTTGCTTAAATGCTGGGATATCCGGGATTCTGCTTCAAGTTGGGATTGGTGTTGAGCGTTGTGCGCGACAGAGGCAGCCACATTGTGTGGTCGTCGGCATCGGGCTCCTTGTCCCACCAGCGTCCGGTGTTGTAGACTCCGAATCGACATAGGGTCTGGCGGCGCAAACCTTCGGCAAGGAACTCGCGGCCCCATTCATCGAGCAGTTCCTGCTTGGTAAGCACGCTTCCATCTTCGGGATAGAGGCTTGGCGAACCTTCGGGATAGTTGCGCTTTCTCACTGTGTTGAGCAGTCGTTCGGCCTCGGCCTTGTTGCCTTGGTTGAAGCGTATCTCGGCGAGGTAGTATATTACCTCGGGAAGTCGCAGCATGGCGTAGTCCGATTCAATCTTGTTGGGGTCGTCTGACGGGTAGAAGGGGTATTTAATCACGCACCATCCTGAATTCTGGTCGCCGGTGGTCATCTTTGACTCGGTTGTCACGGCACCGTTTGACGGATTAGGCGACGGGCTTGAGGGGTCGGTGTCACGGAACACACCCACCTGATCACGGATGTAGAGTTCATAGGCACCGTTGTCCGATGTCACGTTCTTGATTTCTCCGTTTTCCTCGTAGGGCAGGTATCCGTAAAGGAACAGGCCTTCACGCTTGCTGTTTCCGAGATTCTTATATTTCTTCAGACGCACATCGTCGGGATAGTTCATGAATTTGCGCACTGGCTTGCCAAGATCAAATGTGTACTCATTTCCGTCAAGGTCGAGTCCCGGTTGAAGCGCATACTTGGGATTGCAGTTTCCCCAGTCGGTGAATCCGAAATATTTGGGCGACAGGAAGGGTGCCACCTGCCAGAACATCTCGGTGCCGTAGACCCAGTGCATGCCGCCGAATGACGACGGGAATCCGTAAAGCACTTCATTGGAGTTGACATTGTCCCAGTCAAATGGAGCATCCCATCGTGAGTCGGGCTCATAGAATCCATAGTCGCCTCTTAGAATGGCTTCGCAATATTCGGCAGCCTTGTCCTCCATGTTTTCGCCTATCCACCAACTTGCATTCATGTAAAGGCGGGCAAGCAGAGCGGCGCATGCGCCCTTGGTCCACAAGCCCTGGTTTGTGCCGTTTCCGTTGGTTCCCTCCTTGACATTCAATTTGGGGAGTGCTTCGAGCAACTCGGTTTCAAGGAATGTGAATGTTTCCTTGGGTGTGGATTGTGCGGGAAGTTCCGACACGGGGTAGTCGGTAACGACGGGGATGTTGTGGAAGAGATCAAAGATTGTCATATACATCCAGGCGCGCAACACGCGGCTTTGGGCAATGAAATCATCAATCTCCTGCTTGTTCACGCCGAGTTGTTCGCCGTCGATGCGGCTTAGGTCGGATATACTTGAGTTACAAAGTCCGATGCCACGATAAGTGTCATCCCATGTACTGCGTATAAACCAGTCGTCGATAGTCCATGTGTGGTAATGATAGCGACAGAATTCGCCGCCGTTATACCAGTGCTCTTCGCGTTGCACTGTCATGTAGTGGTCGGCCGAAAGCTCACCAAACCAATAGAGCCCCTGGGTGTTGAGCCAGTAGGCGTGACCAAACGGGCGCAGAAATCCTTGTATGACATTCTCCCTCGTCTTGTAAAATCCTTCCTGCGGGATGATGTCGTAGGTCTTTTCATCAAGGTCGGTACAGCCGACCGATGCAAGCAACACTGTAGTTGCGATTATATTTCGTAGTTTAAGCGTTTTCATGCTGATGTGGGTTGTTAAAATTAAAAGTCGATTTGCACTCCGAAAAGATATTGACGCGATGACGGGTAGTAACCTGTCTTGCTGTAGGGAATACCAGGCTGCAGGCCGTTGACACAATAAGAGTCGGGGTCAAGTCCGCGGTTGTAGCTGCGTATTGTGAAGAGGTTGCGTCCGGTCATGTAGAAGCGTATGCGGCTTATGTACTTGTTTATGTTCCATGTGTAGCCAAGTGTGGCCACATCAAGCTTTACGAAATCGCCGTCATGCACGAAGTAGCTGCTGTGTACGTTCTTGCCTTCGGTGACATGGGCATTTTCGGCGTAGGCCGATTTCAGTACATTGGTGCCGGGAGCCGCTCCCATCACGCCGTAGTAGAGGTCCTGTGCGTCATAAATCTGGTATCCGAATGCTCCGCGGAAATAGAGCGTGAGGTCGAAGTTGCGATAACGGAAGCTGTTGGTGAGTGATGCGGTGAACTTGGGAAGACCGTTGCCTACGACACACTTGTCATTGTCGTTGCCCTGTGCCACGGGTATTTTCTCGCCGTCCTTGTTATATATAAGCCAATTGCCGTTGTCGTCGACTCCCGCATAGCGGAATGTGTAGAAATTACCCACACGTTCGCCCTCTTCGATGCGCTGTACTGATCCGGGATTGCCGGGATAGGTGGGGAATCCGTCCATCCAATAGAACTTTTGTCCTTCGTACATCTGATTGGAGAACGACACGAACTTGTTGTCGGATGTCGAACCGATGAAACCGAGAGTATAGTCGAAATCCTTTGAACTTACGGCATTCCAGCGTAAGTCAATCTCCACGCCGGTGTTTTTCATCGTTCCCACGTTGACATAGGAGTTGGCGATTACATTCGGTGGAACGGGTACGCTGTAGGAGCCCAGAAGGTCGCTCTGCTTGCGGTTGTAGTAGTTGATCGAACCTTCAAGTGAGTAATTGAACAGGCTGAAGTCGATGCCCACATTCCAGTTCTTTCCCTTTTCCCACTTCAGGTCGACATTGGGGTTGGTGTTTATACCCCAGCCCTGGATGTAGCTGCCTTTGTAAAGGATCAGGTCATAGGATGCCATAGTGGCGAGCGACTGGTAGCTTGCGAAGTCCTGGTTGCCGGTTTCGCCGTAGTCGCCTCTTATCTTCAGGTCATTGATCCAGGTTATGTCACGCATGAAACGCTCTTGGCTTATGCGCCATCCGGCCGACACGGCGGGGAAGTTACCCCACTTGTTGTTGGCTCCGAACTTCGATGAACCTTCATGACGGAGCGATGCTGTGAGGAAGTAACGGTCGAGGAAGCTGTAGGATAGGCGACCGAAGAAGGCTATCAGTTTTGAGTCGTTTCGGTAGGAGCCCATTCCCTTGCGTCCTGCTGTAGCGCCCATGTAGGCACCGGCTCCGAGATTGTCGGCTCCGAGCAGGTCAGAGGCGAAGTCCTTGTTTTCGCCGCTCAGGCCATCGTTTACGAAATACTGATAGGAGTATCCGGCCATTAGGGTGGCATTGTGCTTGTCGTTACGGAAGCCGTAGTTTACGAGCCATTCAAGTGACTCCTGCTTGTTTTTGTCGTAGGAGCGCTTGGCTTCTCCGTCAAATCCTGACTCTTCGGCTACTGTCGATGTCGACGGACGATACCATGAATAGTCATTCTGTATAATCTGCTGTGCAAGGGTTATCTGTGTGCTCAGTGAATGACGATCGTCCTTGCATAGTGCCGGGAACAGATTGAGCTTGAACGTTCCGTCCCAGTTCAGGAAGGTGCGTTCGCCCTCGTTTTGCTCAATATTGAGTCGTTCAACCGGGTTGTTTGTTGCATAAGCCGTGATGTAGGTATATTTTCCGGGGTTATTGCTGTCCATCACCGGAATGGTGGGATTTATCATGATAGCCTCGCGGAATGCGTCATAGTCTGAGTTTTTGTATTTGACATTTCGCGGAGCCATATTCAGCGTTATTTTATAGAGGTCGTCTTTGCCGGTGTGGTTGAGTGTCATGCGCGCTCCGAGCTGACGCTTGTTGGCACGCAGGTCGATACCGTCGGTGTCCTTGTAGTCGACTGTCGCACGGTAATTGGTGCGTGATGTGCCTCCTGAAATGGATAGGGTGTGGCTGTGTGACACACCGGTCTTTGTAATCTCCTTGAACCAGTCGGTATTTGCACCGTAGTCGTCACCTCGGTCATATTTGCGGAATTCGTCGGCCGACAGAACTTCCAGCTCATGCAGTGGCGAAGTGATGTTGATGAATCCTGAATAGGTGGTGTGTACGCCGCCGTCACTTGCTCCTTTCTTGGTAGTAATCACCACTACGCCGTTGGAGCCTCGTGTACCGTATATTGCCGAGGCGGCTCCATCCTTGAGCACATCTATCGACTCGATGTCGTTTTCGTTGATGTTGTCAAGGCTACCGCCGGGGACTCCGTCGATAACCACCAGCGGTCCGAGTCCGGCATTGCGTGATGTTACGCCGCGTACCTGCATGCTTACTCCCGAATTGGGGTCGGAAGCGGTTGAGTTCTCTACCGAAAGTCCGGGAACTTTACCTTGAATCTGCATGGCCGGATTTCCGTTGCCTATTTGCAGCATATCCTTGCTCGACACGTGCGACACGGCACTTGTCAGCTCCTTCTTGGATATTGAGCCGTAACCTATCACAACAACTTCGTCAAGGCTGGTCGAGTTGGCCTTGAGCGTGATGTTGAGGTCGGTTTTTCCGTTTAATTTTATTTCCTTAGTTTCACATCCCACATAGCTGATTGTCAATGTGGCATTGGAAGGAACATCCTTCATGGTGAAATGTCCGTCAAAATCGGTAGACACTCCGATTGCCGAACCTTTGACGATTACACTTGCACCGATTACCGGCTCATCGTCCTCAAAGACGACAGTACCAGTTACAGTAACTTTTTCATTGACTACATTGCTTGCCGGAGCCTGCGCGTAGGCCTCAAATCCACACCAGGGACTGATGGGTATTGTAGCAAGCAATAGTGATAAATAAATTGATTTTGTCTTCATGTATAAATAATTTATAGGAAAATAGGTTAATGTGACATGGTTGCGGCATCAAATCCGTCATCATGGTTGATGATTGCTTTGATGCCGCAAAGTTATGTCATGTCGACCTCTCCCTATGTTCATACATGCTCCATAAATGTGTACTTATCGGCTTTAACACTTTCGCAAGTGTAAATATCGACCATTTTATGGTGTCATATTGACCGCAGGTGTGTCTTTGATGTGGCTATGTTGCTTGTGTACAAGGTGTTATGCTCCGGTTGATTTATACTCTCCGGGAGTGACGCCAAATTCGCTCTTGAAGCATTTGCTGAAGTAACGCGCATCGCTGAATCCTACCATGAAGGCAAGCTCACTAACCCTTATGTCGGGATGCCGGGTGAGAATGTGACATGCGTTGCGAAGGCGTATTGTGCGAATGAAGTGTGACGGACTCATGTTGGTAAGTTCCTTCAGTTTCCGGAATAGATGTGTCTGTGACATTCCTACCTCACGGGCAAATGTTGGGATGTCAAACTCGGTCTTGTCGATATTTCGTTCAACAACCTCAGTGGCGAGATTGAGAAATTGCATGTCGGCCGACTGGAAGTCACACTTCTTCATGTTTATCACCAATTGTCCGTCATTGTCATGCAGCATTTGGCGGTGGGAGTTAAGCTGAGTTGCGATGCATGCCTTGAGCATTGCGGGGTCGAAGGGCTTAGGCAGATATACATCGACGCCGGCTTCGTAACACTCAGTGCGGTCCTCATTCTGTCGTCTGGCTGAGAGTACGACGATTGGCCGTAGCGAGGTGCGGCTGTCGTTACGTAGCCGGCGTATCATTTCCAGTCCGTCGATTCCAGGCATCGTGAGGTCGGTTATGATGAGGTCGGGGCTGTCGTTGAAGGCCATTTCGAGCCCCGACATTCCATCAGAGGCCGTTATTACCTCGTAATTCCGTTCAAGCACCTGTTGCATGAGGAGCAGCAGATCCTCATTGTCCTCGATTACAAGAATCTTGGCTTTGGATTCGGGATCGGGTGTCGTTTCTTCGGGCTCATTGATGTCATTGTCGTCATCATCATCATCGACAACATAGTCGTTAATGTCGGCCTCGTGCGTGTCGTCGGCTTTTACATCCATCACGCTTATTTCATCGTCGCTGAAGGCTTCGGCGGTGATGGGTATTGTAATAGTGAAGCATGTTCCTTTTCCCTCCTCGCTTTCCACCGTTATGGTGCCGTGGCTTAGCTCCACAAGGTCGCGTGTAAGCGACAGCCCTATTCCGGTCCCTTGGGTGTTTTGTTCGCGGTAATCACCGTCATAGAATCGCTTGAAGAGGTTGGCTTGCTTGGATTTCGGAATGCCTCGGCCGGTATCCGATACCTTTATGATAAATTGCCGCAGGTCGTGAGTCAATGTTCCGTCAACGGTGATGACGCCGTTTTCATCGGAATATTTTGAGGCGTTGGATATGAGATTATAGAGTATCTTGTCGAGTTTGTCGGGATCGAAATATCCCATTACCGGTTGTTGGGGCATATTGACTTCCATTTTCATGGATTTTCTTAATGTGAGCGGTCTTACAGCCTCTACCGTATTGGTGATAAATCGACTTATGTCGCCGTAGTTGACTCGGAGTTTTATGTTGTCGGTTTCGACTTTGCGGAATTCGAGAATCTGCTGAAGCAGTCTTACGAGTTTCGACACATTTATGTCGGCTGTGCGGCACAGGGCCTTCTCGTCGCAGTGTCCGTTGCGGAGTTCGCTGATTGCTGCCGATATTACAGTGAGCGGGGTTAACAGCTCGTGGGTGACATTGGTGAAAAAGCGCAGCTTTGTGCGGTTTATCTCCTCGAGATTCTCTTTCTCCTTCTGCATGAGCTGAATCCAGGCCTTTACGCGTTCGCGTTTGCGCACGATTCTGATGAACATGATGACTAATGCAGCTGCCAGTAGCACGTAGAGGCATATTGCCGGCCACGACAGATACCATGGGGGAAGGATGCGTATTCTGATGCTGTGTTCATCGGTGCTCCACTGACCGTTTTCATTGCCCGCGCGCAATCGGAAAGTGTAGGTGCCCGGTGACAGATTGGTATAGGTAGCCGACAGGCGGTCGTTAGGCGACGGTTGCCATTCGTCATCGTATCCTTCGAGTTTATACTTGAATGGTATGCGTTTGGGATTCCTGTAGTTGTAGGCGTTGAATCCTATGCTGAAATTGCTAAGTTCATGCGGTATTGTGATGTCACGGCTGTACTCGGGAAGCTGATCGCCGCTGATTGACTCCCTCTCTTCAGGTGACAGCTCTTCAAACGGGCGATTGTTGAAGTGCATTCCCGTGAATCCGAATCGTATAGAGTTACACGGCAGAGTATCGTTATAGGCCGATTCGATGTCGATGATTTCAAAATTGTTGTAGGTGGGGAGATAGAGCAGCGAGTCGGTTGGAGTGCCGTTGTATATGAAGTAGTCGCTTTTCAGTCCGTCATAGACTGTGTAGAACTTTCGTTCGGCGGGCTTCTCGGTATTTATATGGTATAGTCCCCTGTTGGTGGCTATCCACAACATGCCGTGTCGATCCTCATGTATGAAAGCGACCTGAAGATTGCTGTGCCGAGGTACGTAGTCGGTCAATGTGTACTCCCCGTTTTCGGCGTTATATGTCCATAGTCCTTCATCTTCCGTTCCTATATAGAGCAAGCCTTTTCGGCGTGACGGAGCTATGCTCAATATAACCGGCTGGAATCCCTTTTCGGCAGTGACTCGTGAATTGCTTACAGTTGCGTCGGCGGTAAGGGGTCGACTTGTGTCGATTGAGAAAATTCCGTCGTTTAGGGTGGCAACATATACGTTGTCACCATTTTCGCATATTCCCATTACATCACCTTTGTCGGAAAATGTAAATGTCTGTCGGTCGGGAGTAATAGCGCAGAATCCTGTTGTAGTTCCTACCCAGATGTTGTCTTTGCTGTCGGCTTTAAGTCGCATTATATTGTTGCCGGGGAATGTCTTTGATTCCGACGGCCGGATGTGCGTTACGGCTCCGGTGGTTATGTCACGACATATTATGTCATTCCAACAACCGTAATATATGTTGCCTTTACTGTCCTCGGTCATGGTGAAAATTGTAGGCATTCCGGCTCTCGGATAGTCGAATATTGAAGAAGGAGTATCCCAATGTCGGCTTCCTTTTGTGTTATATGCAACAGGGTAGTTGAGGCCGCCTGACCACAGGGTGCCTTGTCTATCCTCATATACCGACACGGTATTGCCTAATCCGGCCGGTAGCTTTGGCCGCAGTGAGTCGCAGTAGTCGAAGCGTCTCGGTGCCGTGTCCATGAAATAGACACCCGAATTGCTTGTCGCCGCCCAGATTATTCCGGAGTCGTCGGCCCAAAATTTTGATACTACAGTGGCGTTTATATCGTTATGTGCTTCCACCGGGTTGAAGCTGTCGATGTCAAATGACAATATGCCGCCATCGGTGCCTATCCACATTTGCCGGTTGTTGACCGATTCAATCATGTCGCACACCGGAAGCTTGCCGTCGAGCACCTCGGGAGCCATACGTTCAAGCGAGCTCTTGGACGATGTGTAAGGCTCGTTCATGCGGTAAAGTCCCGATGACTGGGTGCCGGCATATAGTCGGTCATGTGAATCCTGATAGATGCACTTTATCGTACTCAGATGGGAAGAACCGGGGTATTGGTAGGTCTTGCGCTCATGGGGCGAATAACGTAATATGCCGTTATTGTCGGTCCCTATCCATATTTGACCGATGCGGTCCTGATAGATGGCCGATATTCCCGACCGATTGAATCCTCCGTCATCGGGCAGTGCATGATATTCCGATGTCACGGGGTCATATATGATAATATTATTGTTGCATACGATGAGAAGCTCTCCTGAGTCGAGCCGCGATATTGACTTATAAAATTCGACGCCTTCAAGCATTATGGGCTCAAACTTGTTGCGGTGCTTGTCATATACGCCGAAAGTCAAGGCTGTGACAAAATATATCTTTCCGTCACCTGAGGAGCATAATGACAGCACATCGTTGTACATTTTGGGCGTAGTATGGGCCGATAGCGGCAGGTGGGCTTTGGCCCGGGTGCCGTCGTAGGATATGATGCCGTAGCGAGTCGGAAGCCAAATGATGCCGTCATCGTCCATGTCGATACTATAAACATGATTGCTTAGCAGTCCGTTGTCAATAGTCAGCTTTCTCCATTCCCTGATTGATGCTGATGAGATTATTGGACTTAAAGATGCAATGATGCATAGCAATGATACTCTTATCAATTGTGACATAGTTTTATCGTGGTATGAGGTTGAATGGTTAAATCATTGGTAGTGAAGGGTTGCCGGAATTTGTTGCCGGTAGAGATTAGAGGATGGTGTCGAGGGTGGTGGGGATGTTGTTCTGCTTCTTGAAGAGGACTATCGAGGGGCGGTCGGTGTTCCATTCGACTATCTTTCCGTCGGGGCCTACGAGAATGTAGGTGGGGTAGCCGATGGTGCTGTAGATGGGCGCCGACTCATTGTGCATGATTACGGTGTTGACATCGTTGAGGTTGTGGCGCTTGATCATGTTTTTCCATAGACGATTGTCGGGGTTACCGCAGCACACTGTCACTATCTGAAGATTGTCGGCCTTGTCGCCGAGCGCTTTCTTGAATTCATCCATTTGTCGGAACTCTTCAAGGCAGGGGCCGCATCCGGTCGACCACATGTCGAGCAGCACCGGCTTGCCCTTGAAGCTGTCGAGTGACAATTCACGACCGTCGGCGTCGATAAGCTTCATGGGCGGCAGGTCGCTTCCCGTGCTTGTGAGCTTGTAGTTTTCGACGGCTTCCGACAACAGGCTCCTGAGCCACGGGGTGGTTATGCCCTCGATTGTCTTGTCGGCAAACGGACGGATTTTTTCATAGGGGTCAAATACCATGCTGTTGCACAGCTGATAGGCGTTGACAACATCAGCAGTGAGCGAGTCGGGCGAGATGCCTCTTGATGCCCGGATTATGTTGTAGTAGTCATCATTGGATAACAGGGAGTCATTGTAGACATTTAAAGTAGCATTGAAGGTTATGTATCGTGATGCAAAATCGCGTGTATTGGGATACTTCATATCGTCGCCGGTGATGCATTTATAGGGCTCTGATGATTTCAGAGCTGCCTGACCTGCGGTGATGCGTGGCAGCAAGTCGGGGCGTCCGGCGATAAAACCGACGACGCCGAAGTAAGCGTCATGTACAAAGTAGTTGTGATTGGCCAACGTTCCTGACGAAGCCTCGAAATCATCTATCAGCTTGTTGTAGTCGTTGATGTAGTCGTTTATGCTGTCGACGAGCGCCGATTTGGCCGAATCGGTTAATGCGTAGTAGGATGCGACATTAATGTCGAGAAACCGCTTGCGCATGTTTTTGTGGCATAGCAGCGCAAATTCAAGGTCACGGTCGAAGTCCTTGTCGTTGCTTGAAAGAGTGAGCTTGCCGTTATTACAGTTTACTGTCACCGTTTTATCGGGCATCAAAGGTATTGACACGGCATCGTTGTTGATATATAGGTAGGCTTCCTGCAGAGGGCCTTCGATGTCGATCGTGCTTTGGAAATTGCCGTCGTTGTCGATGGCAATCTCCTTGGAATAGTTGTCAAGGTATCCGGTTACGGCCATTTCAAACAGATTGCCGAATGAGGGGTCGACATTTCCGTTTATTACGAAACTTCCTTTTTCGCCTAATGAGGAGATGTTGTCGCCGGCATGCAATCCCAAGGCCGCCGTGAGCATAAGCAATGATGCGATAATGTGATTGGTGTTCATAAATCAGCTGATGTAAAAACAGATATAAATTCCGATACGCAAAAGTAGCAAAAATTATCCAATGCCGATTATTTGCAACAAGGTTTTATGAATTGGTGAAAATCAGGGAGGCTGTGTCGAAAGTGCGGCACAGCCTCCCATGGAAATATGAAGAATGAAGGGTTTAAATCGAACCTTTCGGGATGTCGTCGGACGACTGTGCGGGCACATCGTCCACACCCTTGAAGAATTTGCTCAGCACCTTCTCCTGGAACGTTTGCATCATGTCCCAGAAATTGGGGACAAAGAGGGTTCCGAGGATTGCATTGAGCAGCATTCCGAACACTACGGCCGTTCCAAGCGAAACGCGGCTTTCGGCTCCCGCACCCGTGGCAAACATCATGGGCATTACGCCTAAGATGAAGGCTATCGCTGTCATCATGATGGGGCGGAAACGTATCACGCCGGCATCGAGCGCGGCCTGCTTTATCGTCACTCCTCCCTTGCGGAAATAGGTGGCATACTCCACGATGAGGATTGCGTTCTTGGCCGAGAGGCCGAGCAACAGTATAAGTCCTATCTGAGTGTAGATGCTTATGCTCTGGCTCATGAACATACATCCGAGCACGGTTCCCAGGATGGCTATAGGCATCGACAGCACTACCGCTATAGGGTCGGTCCAGCTCTCATACTGGGCTGCGAGCACGAGCAGTGTAAGGATGATGGCAAAGAGGAACACGGCCGTCACCGTGGTGCCCGACTGGGTTTCCTGATAGGCCTCGCCCGTCCATGCGTAGGAGTAGTTGTTGCCGAGAGTCTTCTTGACAAGCTGCTCCATGGCCTTGATGCCGTCGCTTGAGCTGACGCCGTGGGCGACATTGGCGGTTATCGCCGCTGTGGCATACATGTTGTAGCGCGAAGCCGTGGGCTGTCCCATCACCGACTCTATAGTCGTGAACGAGGCAAAGGGCACCATCTCGCCGCCTGAGTTGCGCACGCTCAGCTTCATCACATCCTCGATGTTGCCTCGGGCGCTGTCGTCGCCTTTAAGCGTCACCTGATATACGCGACCAAACTCCACGAAGTCGTTGACATAGCTGCCGCCCATGTAGTAGGCGAGCGTCGAGAATACATCGCTCATCGTGAGCCCCTGAAGCTTTACGCGGTCGCGGTCGATGTTGAGGCGGTACTGCGGCACCTCGCCCTGATACATCGTAGTGATGGAGCTGATGCGCGGCTCATCCTTGGCCGCTTCCTGGATGCTTGCTATGGCCTTCATCATCTCGGCTGCACCGAGGTTGTTTATGTCGAGAAGCTGCATCTCAAGACCCGACGACATTCCCAGTCCGGGAATCGTGGGCGGATTTACCGAGAACACTATCGCCTCCTGATAGCTGTCGGCGATGTTGCGCACGCTGTCGATTATCGCAAACACGCTTTGGCTCTTGGACTTGCGTTCCTTCCACGGCTTCAGCACAACTACGAGCGAGCCCATGTTGGAAGACGCGCCACCGCCGAGGAACGAGAATCCCGATATCGACATGACATCCGACACCTCGGGCAGCCGACGGCGTATCTCGTCGGAGAGGCTGTTGACCACCTTCTCGGTGCGTTCGAGCGATGCTCCCTGCGGAAGCTGTATCGACGACATGAAGTAGCCCTGGTCCTCCTGCGGAATGTAGGATGTAGGCCATTTAAGGAATGCGATAATACCTATAACAGCTACGATGACAAATGCAAGTATGGCGAGCTTGGCGTGATTGAGCGCATGGCCCACCACTCGCTTGTAGAATGCCTCGACGGCGTTATATCCCTTGTTGAATACCTTGTAGATGACATTTTTGGTGTTCTTGTTGCGGGGCGTGAGGAAGAGGGCGCAAAGAGCCGGGGTGAGCGTGAGCGCGTTGAATCCCGAAAATGCCGTCGACACGGCTATCGTGAGCGCGAATTGCTTGTAGAGCTGTCCCGTGATTCCGCTGACGAAAGCCGTAGGGATGAATACCGAGAGCAGCACGAGCACCTCGCCGATTACCGGCCCGGTCAGCTCGTTCATCGCCTTCTCGGCCGACTGTCGCCTTGAAAGCTTGCCTTCATCGACAAGTCGCGAGCAGTCCTCGACCACGACTATCGCATCGTCGACCACAATCGCAATTGCGAGCACGAGGCCGAAGAGCGTAAGAGTGTTTATGGTGAATCCCATGAGCTTCATGACCGCGAATGTGGCGATGAGCGACACCGGAATGGTGAGCATGGGTATTATCACCGCGCGCCAGTTTTGCAGGAATATGAGAATTACAATCATCACGATGAGTGTCGTTTCGACGAATGTCACCGCAACCTCCTCGATTGAGGCAGTTACAAACTGTGATGTGTCCTCGACTACCGAGTATTTCACACCCGGCGGAAAGTATTGGCTGAGCCTGTCGAGCTCCTTCTTGGCGGCCTTCGACACATCGAGCGCGTTGGCTCCGGGGAGCTGCTTGATTCCGAGCAGTGCGGCTTCCTTGCCCGAAACAAGCGTCGTGGCCGCGTAGCTGATGCTTCCGAGGTCGACACGTGCCACATCGCGCAGACGCAGCAGTCCGTCACCGTCGGAGCGGATTATTATGTTGCCGAACTCCTCGGGACTCTGGAGTCGGCCCTGGGAAACGAGCGTGAATTGGAATGCATCGGCTCCGGTCGTGGGAGCTGCGCCCACATCGCCGGCCGACACCTCCATGTTCTGTGACTGGATTGCCGAAAGCACATCGCCCGGGGTGAGTCCGCGGGCACGCATCAGTTCGGGGTCGAGCCACACACGCATGCTGTAGTTGCCTCCGCCGAAAGCCTGAACGCCACCCACGCCCTTGACGCGCGAGAGCTCGTTGACAAGGTTGATGTTGGCGTAGTTGGTGAGGTAGAGAGCGTCATACTTACCGGTGCTGTCGCCTTCGAGGGCGCAGAAAAGCACGATGTTGGTCGACTCCTTGTTGACCGTTATGCCCTGCTGCTTCACCGCGGCCGGCAGTGTAGGCTCGGCCTGGTTCAGTCGGTTCTGCACGTCGATAGCGGCCTGGTCGATGTCGGTACCCTGCTCAAATGTCACGGTTAGCGAGTAGCTGCCGTCGGAACCGGAGTTGGAGCTCATGTAGAGCATGTTTTCCACTCCGTTAATCTGTTCCTCGATAGGAACGCCGATTGTGCGAGCCACGGTTTCGGCATTGGCACCCGGATAGGAGGCCATCACGCTTACCGTGGGAGGCGTTATGTCGGGGTACTGCGCCACAGGGAGCGATGACACAGTGAGCAATCCCGCCAGCACCATTAGTACGGCAAGCACCGTGGCGAAAATCGGCCGGTCTATGAAAAATTTTGAAAACATGGCGGTTGAGGCATTATGTTTACTTTATCACCGGGTTGACCGGCATACCGTTGCGCACCTTCAGCAAGGCCGATGTCACGTAGCGCGACTGTGGCGTGATGCCTTCGGTTACCACTCGCAGGGTGTCGTTGTAGAGGTCGCCGACCTTTATAGGCGTATATACCACCTTGTCGGAGTCGTTGACCACATAGAGATATTTGCCGAGCTGATCGGTGCCTATCGAAGCGTCCCTCACGAGTATGGCCTTGGGGTCGGTGTCGTAGGGCAGGTGTACCGTCACATACATTCCGTCGCGGAGTTCGCCGTAGGGATTGTCGACCTGAGCCTTCAGCTCGAGCGTACCGGTGCTCTTGTCGATTGTGGGAGCTGTGTAGAAAAGGTCGGCGGTATAGGAGTGGGGAAGCGTGTCGGTGAATGTAAGCGGCACGTGCCTATACACCTCTTCGTCGGCTGTGTCGCGTGAGTTGAGCATGCGCTGATACTGAGTGTCCTCAATCTGGAATATTATCACGACCTTTGAGTCATCGTATATCTGTGCAAGTGTGAAAGGAGATCCTTCCCCGCTTATGAAGGATCCGGGGTCGACTGTCGATGTGGTTATGTGTCCTGTTATCGGGGCTCTTACGGTGCAGTAGCCGAGATTGGTCTGAGCCGTGCTCAATGATGCCTGTGCCTGCTTGATAGCCGCTTCGGCCTGCTCCATCGAACTTTGGGCGTGTATCACATCCATCTGCGACACGGCATCGCTTTCGAGAGCCTTCTTCATGGCCGCGTACTGATTGGAAGCGTATTCATATTCGCTCTTTGCCGTTTGCAGTGCGGCTGATGCCTGCTGCACGGCATCGCGGTATTTCGTAGGTTCGATTGTGAATAGCACCTGTCCTTTTTTTACGAGCGAACCGCTGTCGTAGGTTCTCGTAAGCAGTGTCCCGTTGACGCGTCCCACTACCGCGGCCGAAGTGTTGGCCGATATGTAACCGGGATAGGTCTTGTAGATTGTTATTGAGTCGGTTACGGGCATTGCCACTTCGACGGACATTTCACCGCCTTCCTGATGAGCCGGGCTTTTGTGGCTGCATGCGGCGAGAGTAATCATTGCCAGTCCCGGCAATGTTAAGCGCAGGAGAGTCGATTGTTTCATTGCTATAGGGTGTTTGTTTTTTTATAATTCAAAGTTGTGTTATGTCCCATCCTCCGCCAAGCGCCTGATAGAGGGCCACGAGCGATGTGAGTGCCTTGCCTTGTGCCGCCACGAGCGAGTTCTGGTTTTCGAGCAGGCTCATCTGTGCGTCGACCACGTTGCTGAAGGCCGAGAGGTCGCTCTTGTAGAGGTCGACCGACAGCTCGAGCGACTTGCGGCTCTGCTCGATCACCTTTTTCAGCATCTCGATGTTGTCGAGAGTGGCAAGATAGGTCGACATGGCGTTGTCGACCTCCTCGACGGCGGTCATCACGGTGAGATTGTAGTTGTCCATCTCGATTTCCATCGAGGCACGTGCCGAGGCCATGTTGTAGTTGCGCGCGAGTCCGTCGAATATCGTCCACGACAGTGTGGGGGCTATAGCGTAGGTGAAGCTGTCGTCCTTGAACATGTCGCCTATCCGGTGGGCCGAAGTGCCTATCGAGCCGTTGAGCGTGAGTGTGGGCAGAAACTCCTTCTTGGCGATTCCGAGCTGGGCCGCCGATGCGGCGAGCTGATACTCGGCCTCGACTATGTCGGGGCGTCGACGCAGCAGCTCCATGGGTATTCCGGCGGTGACGATGTGGTGGTAGGAGGGCATGGGGGCGGTTGCCGACAGCCGTTCATACAAGGCTTCGGGGTATTCGCCGAGCAGCAGTGCGAGAGCGTTGATGGCGGTGTGAATCGACGACTTGAGCTGCGGAAGCGTAGCCTGGGTCGAGTAGAACACAATGCGGGCCTGTGTCACATCGAGCATGGAGCAGAGTCCCGCTTCATGCCGCGCCTCGGTCATCTTCAATATCTTTTCCTGCGAGGCTATGTGCTCCTGAGCCACGAGCAGTTCGGCCTGCCACATTCGCAGCGTTATGTAGGTCTTGGCTATGTTGCTGCACAGTGAAGTCATCACGGCGGCATGTTCGGCTCGGGTGGCGTTGTAGGATGCTTTGGCCCCCTTGGCTTTCGTGGCTATTCGTCCGAATATGTCTATCTCCCAGCTCATGTCGATGCCGAGCGAGAAGTAGTCGACCGTGCTTGCGCGTGTCATCACGCTTCCGAGCGCACCCGAGTTGCGTGACTTGGTCCAGCCTCCGCTCAGATTGAATGTCGGGAAGTAGCCGGCACGTATCGAGTTGAGCGCCTGACGTGCCACCTCGATGCGCCTGGCAGCCATGAGTATGTTGTAGTTATTGTTTTCGCCTGCCGTGATGAGCGAGTCGAGCACGGGATCCTCAAAGTAGCTCCACCATCGGTCGTCGGACGGTAACTCCTGACTGAAGTTCTCGTTATAAGTCCACTGCTCGGGAAGTGAATCATTAAGTACCCTGAGCGGCTTGAAGTCATCGGCATTCATCGCCGACGGTGCAAGCAACAGGCTTGTAATCAGGTAAAATGAAATCGATTTGATACGCATATTCGGAAAGACTCAGATGTTATACCGAGTGTCTTCGATTAGTTGGGAGGCACTCTTAGTAATAACTTTCGGTGTGTGCAATCCGTTTACGTATCTACATTAGATTTAAGTTATTTTAAGTCAATGGCTGTGTCAATGTAGTTCGATGGAGGTTATTACATCGGCTCCAACAGCCTCGTTGAGCAGCTGCACAAGCCGGTTGCGGTGATACGACAGCTCGTTTTTCAGCGAGGCCGAGCTGATGTAAACGTGCATCACGCCACGGTCGACATAGCGGCGTGTGGTGTATCGGTTGATGCCGGGACCCACGACCTCCTGCCACAGATAGGCGGCGCGTTGTTCGCGGAATCGGGTTTCAAGCCCGTCGTTGCGCAACGCCTCGTTTATGATGTCGTTGAGTAGCTTGGGTTCAGTGCGTTTCATGGTTGTTCAGCGGTTCAACGGTTCCGTGACTTACGAGCCACAACTTGTAGTCGCCCGTGGTGCGTGACATTATGTCGTCGAGATGGGTGCGGTTGGTGTCGGTTATGAATATCTGTCCGAAGTCGCTTTGCGTCACAAGTTCCATTATGCGCTCCACCCTTGTTGCATCGAGCTTGTCGAAAATGTCGTCGAGCAGCAGCAGCGGCATCATTCCGCACGAGCTTCTCAGAAATTCATATTGCGCGAGGCGCAGTGCAAGCGAGTAGGTTTTGCATTGTCCTTGCGAGCCGGCGCGTCGCATGGGCATGTCGTCGATGAGCATCTCGATGTCGTCGCGGTGAGGCCCCACCGAGGTGTGTCCCACGATTTCGTCATGACGGCGTGCGCTGTCGAGGAGCGATGTCATTGAGGCCCCCGGCGATGAGAGCGTGCTTATGTATCGGAGCGTCACGTTCTCGCCTTCGCCGGCAATGGCGTGGTAGAAGGTGTTGAATATCTCGGTCAGGGTTTCGACCCATCGTGAACGTGCGTTGTGCAGGTAGGTTGCGGCCATGTCCATCTGCAGCTCGACGGCCATGTAAAGATTGTGGTCGACCGAGTGGTCGCGCAACAGGCGGTTGCGCTGCTCGAGTGCGCGGTTGTAGCGGAGCAGGTTGTCGAGATATACAGGGTCGCTCTGTGAAATCACCATGTCCATGAGTCGACGGCGTTCGTCGCCGGCACCTCTTATGAGGTCGATGTCGATAGGAGCCGCTATCACGAGCGGAAAAGCTCCTATGTGACTTGAGAGCCGGTCATACTCTTTGCCTCCGCGTTTCAGCGACTTGCGCTTGCCTCGCGACATACCCAGAGCAAGCTCCTCTTCGGCTCCCCGGCGCAGATAGTTGCCTTTGAGTATGGCAAAATCCTCGCCTCGCCGCATGACCATGGAGTCGGTCATTCCGGTGAAGCTCTTGCAGAAGCTGAGGTAGTATACGGCGTCGAGCAGGTTGCTCTTGCCCATGCCGTTGTTGCCGAGGAAGCAGTTGACTTTGGGTGAAAACTCCAGCCGTGCTTCTTCGAAATTCTTGAAATTGGTGATTGAAAGATGTCTTAATATCATAGTCAGTACAAACTTACACAAAAATCCCCGAAATCTTGCGATTCGGGGATTGTAAAATTTTGCTGACTTGGAGTTTTGCGGTGGTTGTGAGGCTGTTATTTCTCGGCCCAGGGCATCCATTTCATGTAGTCGACCTCGCTGAACATGTCGGCGCGGGTGATGTTGGTGTCGATTTCGGGCTTGTCGAGCAGGAATCGGTCGACAAATGCCTCAACCTCGGGATATTGGCTCTCGGGAAGCTGGCAGTGACCGTGGTTGCCCTCGATCGAGAATCCCATGCGCTCCTCGATGCCGAATGTGCGCCACACTTCGCGGGCGGCACGGCTTGACACATAGTTTGACTCGTCGGCGAGCCACTCGAAATCGGTGTTGCCAAGCACGAGCAGGGCTCGGGGTGCTATGAGCGCAGCCACCTGGTGGTGGTCGATGGGAAGTCGCGACACATTCTCTTCGGCAAACTGTGCCATGCTTTCAAGGAACCATGAGTAGTTGGTGCGTCCGAGTGTTTCCACGTTGCCGAGAGTTTCCGACACTCTCCAGGCGTCGACTCCGCCGCCTCCGGGCTCCTGTGCTATTGTGAGGGCTATGCGTTCGTCAAGCGCTCCTGAGAATAGCGCCATCTTTCCGGCAAACGAGCATCCGGTTATGCCGAGGTGCTTCAAGTCGATGCGCGATTGCTCGCCCACGATTTCAAGTCCGTCGATAATTCGGCTCACACCCCAGGGCCATGCGCTGTAGGCTCCTATTTGTATCATGTCGGGGTATATGCGGTTGATGGGCTCGGTGCCGCGTTTCTGGGTGTGCGACATCACCTGCGTGAAGTTGAATGCTATGCCGGCAATGTTGCGGCTCTCGAATATCTGCGGAGGCAGCGATCCGTAGGGGAATCCTACGCCTATCATGGCGGGGAACGGCCCGTCGCCTTCGGGATATTTTATAGTGGCCGAGAGGTTGAGGGTTTCGCCTCCGTTGTGCACTGTCACGCGCAGGGTGTCATTGTCCATGAAAGCCTCGATGCTGTCGCGGCTCACTACCGGCTTTTCGCCTATTTCGTAGTGGTAGAGCTGCTGAATTATTTCGGAGCGGTGGCGCGCCCAGTCATCGAATCGGGTTGAGCGTCCGCTTCCGTCGGCCCATGCAAACGGGTCGGGCAGGGTGGCTATTTCGGGAAGCTGCTGCAGTCCCGGCATCTCGATTACGGGATAGTTGTCGGCTGTGTTCTCGCGGTCGTAGACTGTCGGTATTTCCTTGGGTTGGCATGACGCGAGCATAATCGCAATCAGCGGCAGGGAGAGGGTTGATAATTTCATCGGCTTAAAATTAGGGTAATTTAAAATTAGGTTAATTAAATTATGACTTCGATTAGTAAAAAAGGTTTAACGGGCGCTTGTGTAAAAGTTGCGAGGCAGGGTGGTGTCGCGAAGTTCTTTCACCGGTGATAAAATAGTGGTGATGAAGGGTATTATTGATGAATCGCGGTGAAATCAGATGCATGAAATCGAGGCGGTTAATCATATTTAGTTAGAATGATTCTAAATAACGGGTGAATTTCATCATTTTTGGGTATTTAGCGGATTAGAGGGTGAAACTAATTTTGCATAAACAAAAATTAACCAAAAATGAGTATTTACATAGTGCGAAATTCACTCTTGGCCCTGATTGTTGCAGCAGGTTGCGCATCGGGTTATGCGCAGGATTCAACCGCAGTCGACAGTTACGACAAGTTCCGCTTCGGCGGTTACGGTGAGATTGTGGCATCGTTCAAGGATTATGGTATAAACCGCTTTCAGAAGGATGGCGCGACACGCGAAAACCGCAATACGATATCGATTCCGCGATTTGTCCTTGCGCTTGACTATAGATTCAATTCCAAGTGGGTGCTCGGTGCTGAAATCGAGTTTGAATCGGGCGGCACCGGCTCGGCTTATGAAATTGAGAACACCGAAAACGGCGAGTATGAAACCGAGATAGAGAAGGGCGGCGAGGTGGCTCTTGAGCAGTTTCACATAACGCGCGTCATATCCCGCGGGCTGAATGTGCGTGTAGGGCATCAGATAGTGCCTGTGGGGCTCACCAATGCCCACCATGAGCCTATCAACTTCTTCGGCACCGTGCGCCCCGAGGGTGAAACCACACTCCTGCCCTCGACATGGCATGAAACAGGGTTGTCGCTGTTTGGCTCGTTGGGGCGTGGCTACGGCCTGCTGGACTATGAGGTTATGGCTGTGGCCGGACTTAATGCCAACGGCTTTGACCGCAATGAGTGGATCGCCGGCGGTAAGCAGGGGTTCTTTGAAAACGACAATTTTACATCGCCGGGCTATGTCGTGCGCATTGATTACCGGGGTGTGTCCGGATTGCGCACCGGAGTGTCGGCCTACTACTGCCGAAACACTGGAGCCAACTCCGACAAGTCGCAGACCTATAAGAGCTACGGGCGTATTCCGCTCACGCTGGTGTCGTGGGATGCACAGTACCGCAACCGCTATGTCACGGCACGGGCCAACGTGCTTTACGGCCATCTCGGAAACAGTGCGGCCGTCAACGATGTCAACGGTAAGCTATCCAACGCATCGCCTTATAGCCGACTCACGCCTGTAGCCAAGAATGTACTTGCCTACAGTGCCGAAGTCGGAGTCAATTTAGCCACTGTTTCGGGCATCAGGCAGTGTCCTGTCATCTATCCTTTCGTGCAGTATGAGTATTACAATCCCCAGCAGAGGGTGGAGCAGCCCCGCACCCCCGACAAGCGTCTTGAAGTGAGCAAGTGGAGTGTCGGATTAAACTGGTTTGCATTGCCGGGCCTCGTCGTGAAGGCCGACTATACGACACGCCAGATAGGGACTTCGCGTGTGTTTGGTCGCGGAGAGTATAACAGCGAGAATGAATTTTCAATCGGAATCGCCTACATTGGGTGGTTCATAAGCCGATAGTAACGACAATAATCAATAACAAAAATCAATAACCCAAGATGAAGAGAACATTAATCACAACGGCCTTTGCCGTAGCCCTGACACTGGGCCTTGCATCATGCGGAAGCGACAATCAGCCCGACAATCCCGGCGATGACACAGTCAATGCCAAGGATATAGACTACACTTCGGCCAACTCAAAGAGCTGGCACAACTACATGATCAATGTAGCCCTCCTGCTTAGCGATGACGCTCAAAGCCTTTGCGACGCATGGACGGTGAGCTATAATGGGGGCGAACCTTTTGCGACGACATTCAAGAATCACTCCAAAGGAGCCTATCAGAGCGCGTTGAATTGCCTGGAGCAGATTGTCGACGGTTGTGCCGACATAGCCAATGAGGTGGGTACCGCTAAAATCGGCGACCCTTACAATCTCTACATGGCCGGACGCACCGAGGAGGCGTTATATGCCGTGGAGTCGTGGTACAGCTGGCACTCGCGTGACGACTACACCAACAATATCCGCTCAATACGCAACTCCTACTACGGCTCGCTTGACGGAACGGTGAACACGCACTCGATGTCGGCGCTCATAGCCGAGGCCGATCCCGACCTCGATGCACGCTTGAAGGCCGCGATGCAAAAGGCGGCCGACGACATACAGGCCATACCTCAGCCCTTCCGCAATCACATAAACAGCTCTGAGGCCAATGTCGCGATGGAGTCATGTGCCTCACTCGAAGCGTTACTTAGCAACGACCTGAAGCGTGCGCTTAACTCCATGTCGGGCAATGACGAGATGCTCGACGCAATCGTGGAGAGTTATGTCGACGAGGTGGTTGTGCCTACCTACCGTAACCTTGTGTCATGTAACAATGCATTGCGCGACGCAGTGAATCGACTTGCCCGCAATCCTTCGGATGCCGCATTTGAATCGGCTTGCGATGCATGGCTTGAAGCGCGTGAGCCGTGGGAGAAGAGCGAGGCCTTCCTATTCGGCCCTGTGGACCAACTCGGCCTTGACCCCAACATGGACAGCTGGCCTCTCGACCAGAATGCAATAGTGCAGAACCTGAACATCGGCAGCTTCGACGACCTTGACTGGAGCGACGGCGACAGTGACGATGTGATAGAGGCAGCTCAGAACCTGCGCGGATTTCACACTCTTGAGTTTCTGCTCTTCAAGGACGGACAACCGCGCCGAATCAAGGAGTGACACCTGATATGAACCGACTGTTTATAATAAAGAGTATATCGGCACTCGTCGTTGCGCTGGCCGTCATGTCGTGTGACGACGAGGGGCTCGATGTGCTCGACATCGAGGTTCCCGAAGGCTATGCTCTCTCGGCTGGCACCTCTACCATATTCATGAACTCGTCAAAAGCCTACGACAGCGAGGCCGAGTGGGTGACCGGAGCATTGGCGAGCCGCTTCACGCGAGGCGACAGGCTCTACGACGACATGCGCACGAGCAGCAACGACTACGGAGGCGGCCTTGGCCCTGTCTATGCCGGATATTCGTGCGGAAGCTGCCATGGCAATGCCGGACGCACCAAGCCGGCACTGTGGAGCGACGGCGGTTCGGGCCCTTACGGATTCTCGGCGATGCTCGTCTATGTCACGCGCAAAAACGGAGCGTTTTTCAAGGATTACGGGCGCGTGATTCACGATCAGGCAATATACGGAGTCAGTGCCGAGGGCAAGCTGAAGGTTGAGTGGCGTTACGAATCGGGAAGTTTTCCCGACGGTGAAACCTATGAACTCGCCTGTCCCTCCTACACGATTACCGACTGGTATGCCGACGAGATAGACCCTGACGACCTGTTTTGCACGGTGCGCATTCCACTGCGTCACGTGGGGATGGGACAGATTATGTCGCTCGATCCCGTCGAGATAGAGGCGCTTGCCTCGCGCAGCAACTATCCCGAATACGGCATAAGCGGCCGATGCAACTACGTGACCGAGCGAGGGGTGTTGTCGTTGGGCGTGTCGGGCAATAAGGCCCAGCACGCCGATCTCACGGTGGAGCTGGGATTTTCAAGCGACATGGGTGTCACCAACAGCCGATACCCCGAAGAGATATGTGAAGGGCAGATTCAGATTAACCAAGGGTCGATGATGGGACTACTCTATGACAAACTTGACGTGTCGACCGAGGATATGGAGAATGTCGACCTCTACATGCAGTCGCTCGGCGTGCCGGCCAGGCGCAATGTCAATGATCCCGAGGTGAAGATGGGGGAGCGCATGTTCTATGAGGCCAAGTGTCATTTGTGTCACGTGACTACGCTGCACACGAGGCCGCGCGGGTCGGTGCTGCTCAACGGAACACAGCTGCCGTGGCTCGGCAACCAGACGATACATCCCTATTCCGACTTCCTGCTTCACGACATGGGTTCGGAGATAATGGGAGTGGGACTTAATGACAACTATGTGTCGGGCCTTGCCCGTGGCAATGAGTGGCGCACAACCCCGTTGTGGGGAATCGGGCTTCAGGAGAAGGTGAACGGTCACACCTGCTTCCTGCACGACGGCCGTGCGCGCAACTTCGTCGAGGCAATAATGTGGCACGGCGGTGAAGGCGAAGCGTCACGTAATCTTTTCAAGGCGATGACTAAAGAGCGGCGCGACGCGCTTGTGAAGTTTCTGGAATCGCTTTAGATGTCACTGACAATCAATTAAAATGCAAGTATATGAAAAAGATTTTTGCGATAATGTCGATTATGCTGATGCTGCACGCGACGGCATCGGCGCAATATGACGCCGATACTGAAAACGGGGTCGTGTCACTTGCTGGTCGCGACGGCTTTACATGGAGCAGCAACAGCGGCGACTTTGTGTTCAAGCCCTATCTGCTTGTGCAGACCTCGGCCAATTACAACTACTATGACGACGAGGGGCTTGATGCCGCCTACAATCAGGACAATGTGGCCAACAGCGGATTTGCAATACCCTATGCCGTACTCGGATTTACCGGCAAGGCTTTCGGGATAGTCACCTACAACCTGTCGATAAATGCAGCGGCAAGCGGGGGCAACCTGCTTCAACAGGCATGGGCCGATGTGAAGCTTCGCGATGAGGTGGCGGTGCGTGTGGGTAAATTCAAGACCCCCTTTTCACATGCGATTCTCACGACCCTGGGCGAAACGCTGATGCCTTCGCTGCCGTCATCGCTCACTACACCGGTCATAATGCCACATTCGCTGAACGCGGTAGCTCCTAAGATAGGTACTGGATTTGATCTCGGAGTCGAGGTTCATGGCATGATACGCGACCGATGGGGCTATCAAGCCGGAATATTCAACGGCACGGGGGCGGCCGTCAACGGCGCCACCAAGACATTCAGCGACGACTGGCACATACCGTCGCTGCTCTATGCCTGCCGCTTCACATTTCAGCCCAAAGGCGTGATGCCTGCGACACAGGGCAATCCGCGTCAGCTCAATCTCGACAGGATGCTCATAGGCGTGTCGGCGTCGCTCAATGTCGAGAGTGAAAACGAAAGCACCAACGATTTTCGTGCAGGAGCCGAGTTTGCCTGGCTTAAAGGGCGAATGTATATCGGTGCCGAACTTTACTACATGCGTGTGGGATTCACCAAGCGACAGAAGATTCATGACTCCTACAGCTACACGGGAGGTTACATCCAAGGAGGTTACTTCATCACCGACAGGCTGCAGGGTGCGTTGCGTTACGACCTCATGGACCGTAACGGACTCGACCGCGGGGGCTTGCTGAACATGCCTGCGGCGGGGATAAATTACTTTTTCAAGGGGTGCAATCTGAAGCTGCAGGCCATGTATCAGTACATGGGTCGTGTGGGTCATGACAGCCAGCTCGACCGTGACAATGACAACCTGGGACTGGCCATGCACTCAGGTACAGTGATGATTCAATATACATTCTGATGATGAATCGAGCTATTTTTACTATTTTTGTAACTGTAGTCGGATTTTTGATGTTTTTGGCATCATGTGATGACGGACCGGTTTACGGCAGCGCCGAGCTGAAGCCCGAAAACGGACTCGTGCTTAAGCTTACCGGAGAGCTTTCGGGAACCGGCCGGTGGAACGCGGGAGGCTACAGCCTTGTCGTGGCCGGGTTTGACGACAGCGATTACGCCGTTATCACAAAATCGGTGCCTCAGTCGGTCGACGGAGCCGCTGTAACGGTGGTTATGTCGGGCATAGGGGAGAGCGTTACATCGCTTGAACTGTGTGTCATCAATCGTCTTCGCCGCCGGGTGGTGACATTTGCCTCGGTGTCGACAATCTCGGGCGATGACACGGTGAGATTGCCGGTAGGACGCATGGATGTCAGTGTCTACAGCGCATTGCAGGCCGGGGTGTTTGACGCCTCGTGTGTACAGTGTCACGGTGGCAGCAACCATGCAGCGGCCGGGCTCTACCTCACCGGCGACCGCAGCCGCGAGTCGCTTGTCGACATCCCTTCGACTGTTGTCGGGGATGCCGTGCGTGTATTACCCGGCAATGCCGATGAAAGCATCCTCTACGGGGTTGTGTCAACCGACATGACTCGCGGATGGAGCTTTGATCACTCGGCTTTGCTCGATGTAACATCGGTCGAATTCATTAAAAACTGGATTAACAATGGAGCAGAATAACATAACAAAATACAGTCACGTTACAATAGACAATAACAACGCAATGGAGTATAGTCATGTCACACTTGGCAGCGGAAGCATTGATGTGACGCTTGCCGCATTCAAGCCTGCGGAGGGCGTTGCCGAGTATCACGCCATGTTACGATGCCTGATTCCGGGCACAACTTTCAGCGAGCAGCTTGACGGCGTGCTTCAGGCCTGCGCCGAGCTGTCGGCTACGCTCGGCCGTGATGTGCGTCCGGTGTTCAAGCGTTACTTCCTGAGCGATGCCGCCAATCAGGCGGGTGAGATACCTGTCGAGAGCGAATGTGCCGTTTCGGTAATCGAGCAGTCGCCCCTCGACGGGACAAAGATTGCACTTTGGGTGTACTTCCAGGATGATGTGACGGTGAGAAACCTGTATAACGGACTTTTTGAGGTGACGCACGGTGATTACCGTCACTTCTGGCAGGGAAACGCCTATGCGCCCGACCTTCAGTCGGAGGTGGCCACACGCGCATTGCTGTGTGATTACGCACTGAGGCTTGAGGACGAGGGCTGCACACTGGCCCGCAACTGCATGCGCACGTGGTTTTTTGTCCAGAATGTCGATGTGAACTATTCGGGTGTCGTGAAGGGGCGCAATGAGGTGTTTGCGACCAACGGCCTCACCCGCGACACACACTTCATAGCAAGCACCGGAATATGCGGACGACATGCCGACCCACGTGTGGCGGTGACGATGGACACTTATGCCGTCGACGGGTTGCGTGACGGTCAGCACGGCTATCTCTACGCTCCCGACTACCTCAATCCCACCTATGAATACGGTGTGTCGTTTGAACGTGGCGCCTACATCGACTACGGCGACCGCCGCCATGTGCTCATTTCGGGTACGGCCAGCATCAACAATGAGGGCAAAATCATGTATCCGGGCGACATAAGGCGTCAGACAATGAGAATGTGGGACAATGTTCACGCTCTTCTTGACGAGGCCGGGTGCTCGTGGGACAATGTGGGCCACATCATCGTCTATCTTCGCGACCTGTCGGACTATGCCGTGGTCAATTCAATGTTCCGTGAACGTTTCCCCGACATTCCGCATGTGATAGTCCTTGCTCCGGTGTGCCGTCCCGGCTGGCTTGTCGAGATGGAGTGTATGGCAGTCAAGCCATGTCACAATGAGAGTTATGCGCGTTTTTAAGCGTGTCGCAATAACGGTCTACATCGTTACGACGGCTGTGTTGGCCGTAACCACATTCATGTCGCCGTCGGTCTACTCGTCGGTGTGGTTTGTCACGTTGCTTGCATTGTGGGGCGTTACGCTCGTCGCGGGCATGGTGATGACCGGCATGTGGCACAGGTTGCCGTCGTTTCTGTTGCACTCGTCGTTTGTGTTGATGCTTGCGGGCGGACTGGTGACCTACGTTTCAGGCGAGAAGGGTTACGTGACAATGTCGCCCGGCGATGAGGTGTCGTCGTTTAATCTTGAGTCGGGAGGGGTGTCACAGCTGTCTGTGACATTGCGGCTCGACAGCTTCCATGTGGAATATTATCCCGGCGGCGTGGCTCCGAAGGATTATGTCAGCTTCATCCGTGTCGACGGCGAGCCTTGCCGCATATCGATGAACAATATACTTGAACGTGACGGTTATCGTTTCTACCAGTCGTCCTACGATGGACGAGGCGGCACACTGCTTACTGTGAACCACGATCCGTGGGGCACGGGCATAAGCTATGCCGGATACCTGTTGCTGGCCGTGGGGGGCTTGATGCTGATGTTGTGGCATAAGGGGCGGTTCATGACATTGTTGCGCGGATTGAGCGTTGTCGCGATGCTGTTGTTGTGCTACAATGTGGCCGATGCCTCCTCGATAAAGGGAATTACCCGCGAGCAGGGCGATTCGCTTGCGTCACGGCAAGTCATCTACAACGGCAGGGTGGCCCCGTTTAACACTCTTGCGCGTGACTTCGTGACGAAGTTGTCGGGCAGCGCATCCTACAGGGGGCTGTCGGCCGAGCAGGTCGTAGCTTCATGGATGTTGTATCCCGAAGAGTGGCAACACCAGCCCATAATATCGATAGAGAGCGACGAGTTGTGTCGCAGGCTCGGCATCGAGGGCGGCATGGCGCGAATGACCGACCTCTTTGACAACGATGGTCGCTACAGGCTGGAGGCGATGTATAAAGGTACCGACCGCGGACTTGACCGTGACATACTTGAAGTGGACGAAAAGGTGGGCCTGGTGCTGATGCTAACCTCCGATGAGCTGATAGTGCCGCGTGGCGATGATGTGGCCCCGTTGTCACGAGCCAAGGTTGCGGTGGAGATTGCGTATAACCGCTTGCCGCTTGAACGGATTTTCTTCATGTTCACGCTGTCGATGGCCGTGATTGCTTTTTTAGCGTTTGTCATGAAGTGGCGCTGTCGCAGGCTGTTTGTCGCGGCACTCTATGTTTCGTTGTCGCTTCAGGCGTTGAATTACACCATGCGATGGTATGTGTCGGGCTCGATTCCGCTTGCCGACGGTTACGAAACCATGCAGTTCCTGTCGTTGGCAGTTCTTGTGCTGACCTGCGTTATTTACCGGCGAAATGAGTTTGCATTGCCGTCGGGCATGCTGCTTGCCGGTTTTGCCGGACTTGTGGCATGGCTCGGCGAGTCGAATCCGACGATAACGCCGCTGTTGCCTGTGCTGTCGTCGCCTTGGCTGAGCCTGCACGTGACATTGGTGATGATAGCCTATGCGCTGCTTTCGTTCACGATGCTCAACGGCATTGTGGCTCTCACGATGAAGCGTGAGCGTGAGCGGCTGATGGCGATGAGTACGGTGCTGCTCTATCCGGGAGTGGTGTTGCTCGGCATCGGAATATTCGCCGGTGCGGTGTGGGCCAATGTGTCATGGGGGCGATATTGGGGATGGGATCCGAAGGAAACATGGGCATTGATTACATTCATGGTCTATGCGGTGCCGCTTCACACATCTATTGCGAAATTACGCACTCCGCTCAATTTCCACATCTACCTGATTCTGGCATTCCTGACCGTGATAATGACCTACTTCGGCGTCAACCTCCTGCCCTCGCTGCACGCGTATTAAGCTGACTATTGCTTTTTTAATTCTTTTAGTTTGTCGGTCGCTTGCTCATACCCTTGATCGGCGGCTTTAGTGTACCATTTTATTGCAGTATCGATATCTTGCTTAACCCCTAATCCATACTGATACATGTATCCGAGATTATATTGTGCAGAGCTGTAATTCTGCATTGCCGATTGTCGGAACCACCAAATCGCAGTGGAATAGTCTTGCTTGACTCCGAACCCTTTAAAATACATGAATCCTATGCTGTTTTTTGCTGAGCAACAGTTTTGTAGGGATGCTTTGCGGAACCATTCTAATGCTTTGTTATAATCCTTTGTTATCCCTATGCCTTTTAAGCATCTATATCCCATTTCATCTTGGGCTTTGTAGTATCCTTTTGATGCTGCCTGTTCATACCAATGTGTAGCCGTATTCTCATTTTTAAAAACTCCTAATCCTTCTTCATATATAAGGCCTAAATTGTAGGCCGATAGAAAATGTCCTTGTTTAGCTGCTTTTAAAAAGAGATTAAATGCAGCCTTGTCATCCTGAGGAACTATATCTCCGCTTTGATAGAACTTAGCCATGCGAAACAGGGCTTTGTCATAGTTTTGGTCAGCTGATTTCCTAAACCATTTCAGTGCTTTTGATAAATCTTTTTTTACTCCATAACCGTCGGCATATATTACTGCAAGGCAGTATTGTGATTTCGCATCGTTTTGGTTGGCCGCAACTTCAAGTAATGGCAATGCTTCTACGAAACGACGACTATTGTACAGTTCTATTCCTGACTCTATTGTTTTGGTTTCAGGCTTGTTGACTTTCTTCTCTTTTGGAGGATTTTGGTCCTTTAGCAGCGATAATAGGTCGTTGATTAGTATTGTGTCAATTGGATGTTCGTTTATATTACGCCAAGTTATGTTGGAGAATACAAGTCGCATAGCCGGCGGTAATTTAGAGTCGTCAATAATATATGGAAGGATTGTGTTTTTAGGCTTTTCGTTGAATGCGAATGTTATTTCGCTTTTTGTAAACTTGGATTCATAAGAGTTGTTGCTTGCAAGGAACAGGAAAAGTTTGCAGTCGATTATTGCATTAGCTAATATTTCCGGAAATTCCATGGCTCCGCCAATACCTTGCCAATCTATAAAATAGGATATTTTTGCACGGTCAAGGGCTTTGCATATACGATTGGCTGTTTCAGAATCTTTTCGACTGTAACTTATGAATATGTCTTTGCCCATGGATTAATTTACGATTTAAAAATTCAGTTTGTACAAATTTAGTAAAAATCATTAATATTGAGGTATTAGGGTGAGATATTTACTTATTTATTATGTATAAGGTTCGGTTTCTTGTTGGCCGGGCGAGGGTTCGGGACTTGTGGATTAAAGGAAAAAGCCCTTCTCTCCGAAGGGCTTTTTCCTGGATAAACAAATAACATGCAACTAAACAGTTGTTTAGAAGTTGTAGCCGAGGGTGAATGTCCATGCTTTGTTGTGACCGTCGGGGTGTTTCTCGGTTTGGGGCAGCTCGCGCAAAACGTTGCGGCAGCTGAAGTGGTAGTGCGCACCGATGTAGTAGTGCTGCATGACGAGAACACCGAGTCCCATCTTCAGTCCCCAGTCGTAGGTCTGCACCATTCCTTTGTCGCCGAAGCAGTCGCTCTTGAAGTCGCGACCTATTACCTGCGGAGCTGTAGGCTCGGTGTCGGATGTGCCGTAGACGGTGTATTTGTTGGCTCCGCCGAATCCCCACGCGAAGTAGGGACCGAAGTCGATCTGTACCTGAGCGAGCTCGGCCACACCCAGTCGCAGTGATGCGAGGATGGGTATTCTGATGTAATTGCCGGTAAGCTGGCCGTCGATAGCTTTCAGCACATTGTCGGAATTGACAAGATAGTGATAGGTGCTTTTGCGGGTGTCCAAGAATATTCCCGGTTGTATTGTGAAAAAGTTTCGCAGATTTATGTCGACAACCATTCCGGCCGAGAAACCGCCTTTCCATTGGTTGTGGTTCCACTTGATGTCCTGAAATGCGTCATCATAGTTGGTGGTGAGGTTGGAGGTGTTGAAGCCCGCTCTCACACCTACCTGAAACAACTTGGCGGGTACACCGTAGTCGATGAGGGTCTGAGCCTGCGATGATACTGATATTCCTATAAGCAGAAGCGCTGCAAATAGACGGGAAATGGTTTTAGTCATAATATTGGAAGTATAATTTAATAATTGATAGTGTAAAATTACTTAATAAGATTGAATAATACAATATCACAAGACAATAAATATACAAATAGACAAACAATACGGATAACATGGATAATGTGTAGAAATTTGACATATAAATTGATTTTCCTCAGCTGAAAGATTGACAATTGAGCAATTAGAGTTATTTTTGCAAAAAGTTATCACAAATCATAATCATTATTATGAAATCAATCATCAATTACATTCTCGCGATTGTAATGCTGTCGATGACGGCGTTTTCAATCCATGCAGCGAAGTATGAGTACAGAACCGTACCCAACGACCCGCTGAAAGCCAAACTCTACACACTTCCCAACGGTCTTAAGGTCTACATGACCGTAAACAAGGATCAGCCGCGTATACAGACGTATATAGCAGTGCGCGTGGGTGGAAAGAACGACCCCGCCGAAACCACCGGACTTGCCCACTATTTCGAGCATCTGATGTTTAAGGGTACTCAGAATTTCGGAACATCGGATTACAAGGCCGAGAAGCCTCTTCTCGATGAGATAGAGCGACTCTTTGAGGTTTACCGCAAGACTACCGACGAGGCCGAACGTGCCGCACTCTATCACCGCATCGACAGCGTGAGCTATGAGGCGTCCAAGATCGCTATTCCCAATGAATATGACAAGCTTATGGCTGCCATCGGTGCATCGGGAACCAACGCATTCACCTCCTACGATGTCACCTGTTACACCGAGGACATTCCCTCGAATCAAATCGAGAACTGGGCGCGCATCCAGGCCGACCGCTTCGAGCATCCGGTGCTGCGCGGATTCCACACAGAGCTTGAAACAATCTATGAGGAGAAGAACCGCTCCCTTACCAGTGACTCGCGCAAGGCTTACGAGAAGATGCTCGCGCTGCTGTTTCCCAACCATCCCTATGGAACTCAGACAGTGCTCGGCACACAGGAGCATCTTAAAAATCCGTCGATCACCAATGTCAAGAACTATCACTCGCAGTGGTATGTGCCCAACAACATGGCAATATGCGTGAGCGGTGATTTTGATCCCGACAACATGATCGACATCATCACCAAGTACTTCGGCAACCTGAAGCCCAATCCCAATCTGCCTGTGTTGAAGTTCAAGGAGGAGGCTCCCATAAAGGCTCCCATAAAGGCCGAGGTCATGGGCAACGAATCGGAAATGCTGTTTATCGGATGGCCTTTCCCCGGTTCAGGAAGCCGTGAGGTTGAGGTGCTCGACATTCTCAGCTCCATCCTGAGCAATCAGGGTGATGCCGGCTTGATCGACATTGACATAAACCAGCAGCACAAGGCACTTGCCGCCGGTGCGGGAATGTACAACATGGCCGACCGCACCGCATTCATGCTCATCGGCGCTCCCAAGGAGGGACAGACACTTGACGAGGTGCGCGACCTGCTCCTCGCCGAAATCGACAAGCTGCGCAAGGGCGAATTTGACGAGAGCCTTATCGAAGCTACGATCAACAACTACAAGCGCAATGTACAGAGCAGCATCGAGAGCAATGAAAATCGTGTGAGCATGTTCCTCGACTCATTTGTCAACGGTACGGACTGGGCCGACGATGTAGCATCGATCGACCGTCAGTCAAAGCTTACCAAGAAGGATATCGTGGACTTTGCCAACAAGTATCTCGGCGACAACAACTATGCCATCGTCTACAAGCTTCAGGGCAAGGACACCACCGAGCTCAAGATGTCGAAGCCCGCACTCACTCCCATCGTGATGAACCGTGAGATGTCGAGCGACTTCCTCAAGGAAATCCAGTCGAGCAATGTGAAGCCCATCGAGCCCGTGTTCCTTGACTACAACAAGGATCTCACTATCTTCAATACAAAGAAGAGCAACATCCCGGTGCTTTACAAGAAGAATGAAACCAACGGATTGTTTGAGCTCACCTATGTGTTTGACATGGGTAACCGTCATAACCGACTGTTAGGCACTGCCGCCCAGTATCTCGACCTGCTCGGCACCAAGGACATGACCGCCGAACAGATAAAGAATGAGCTTTACCGACTCGGATGCACGTTCTTTATCAGTCCCGGCACCGACCGCCTCTATGTGCGCATCAACGGACTTAGCGAGAACATGCCTCAGGCCGTGGCTCTTGTCGAGAAGCTGATGAACGAGGCTGTTGTCGATAAGGAGGCATATAACGGACTCGTGAACCGCCTGTTGAAGTCACGCGATAACAACAAGAGCAGCGAAAGCGCCAACCAACGTGCTTTGCAGTCCTACATGATTTATGGTGATGCCGCCAAGAAGCTCAATCTTACCAACGATGAACTCCGCAACCTCGACCCTGCCAAGCTCACCGAGGCTATACGCGACCTCAATTCCTACAAGCACCGCATAATCTACTACGGCCCCTACAGCGAAACCGAACTTACATCGCTCGTAGACCGCGAACACAAGACTCCGGCCGCATTGAAGGATATTCCCAATGTTCCCCGTCTTAAGATGAGAGAAACAACCGAGCCGGTAATCTATGTGGCTCCTTACGACTCCAAGCAGCTGAAGATGATGCAGTACTCCAACAACGGCGAGAAGTATAATCCGTCGATTGAGCCTGTGGTGACCCTCTACAACGAGTATTTCGGAGGCAGCATGAACTCGATAGTGTTCCAGGAGATGCGCGAGAGCCGCAGTCTTGCTTACTCGGCAGGCGCTTACATGTCGTCGCCTTCTTATCTCGACCAGCCTTACGTTTATATAACCTCTATAGGCACGCAGAACGACAAGCTCTTCGACGCTATAAACGCATTTGACGAGATTATCAACAATATGCCGCAGAGTGCGCCCGCATTCTCGCTTGCCAAGGAGGGTCTTGACGCCCGCCTGCGCACCGAACGCGAAATCAAGGACATGGTGGCATGGTCCTACATAAACGCTCAGGACCTTGGCGAAACAACCGATGTGCGTCGCCGCATATTTGAGGCTCTTCCCTCACTCACGCTTGAGAATCTCACCGATTACCAGAAGTCGGATATCGCAGGACGCACCTATAATTACTGCATCCTTGCCAATATCGACGACATCGATCTTGACGCTCTTGGAAAGCTGGGCAAGGTGGTTGTGCTGACAACCGATGATATATTCGGTTATTGATATATCTACAGCCCACTGAAATAATAAGCGGAATATCGTCGCCGGGTTTCCTGTGTATCGGGAATCCGTCGATTCCTTTTTTTTTCGTGCGTGACCGACGGTTGCCGGGAGGGCTGAGCCGATACTGAATTATTGTGGAGAAATGTTTGTAAAGTTTAAATTGTTGGGTTAATTTTGCACTTCAAAATTGGGAATTTTAATCAACAGTTAATCTGTATCTCTATGCCAAAGTTATCACGCAACATCTGGCTGTCGTCCAAGGACTATGTGTTTATAGTCTTGGGTTTGTGCATCTATGCATTCGGTTTCACTGCTTTTGTTCTCCCCGAAAAGGTAGTTATCGGCGGTCTTGTCGGAGTGGGTTCACTCGTATATTTCCTAACCGATATCCCTGTGGCCATCACCTCCTATGCCTGCAACCTGTTGTTGCTTGCAATCGCCTACAGGATTGTGGGGCGTCAGTTTGTGGTGCGCACAGTGTTCGGCGCCACGGTGCTGAACCTCCTTATAGGTATAATGCAGCCGCTTTTCCCCGAGCCGCTCATAGCCCAGCAAACGTTTATGAACATCATCATAGGCGGTGTCCTTTGCGGAGTGGGCATCGGTCTGGCATTTACCCATAACGGCAGTACGGGCGGCACCGACATCGTGGCCGCGATGGTGTCGAAGCGCAGCAACGTGTCGATAGGCCGCATGATGATATATTGCGATTTCTTGATCATATCGTCGAGCTTCTTCCTTTTCTATCAGATCGACAAGGTGGTCTACGGTCTTGTAGTTACGTTCCTTGCATCGTTCATGACCGACCAGGTGATAAACACCAACCGGCAGGCTGTACAGTTCACCATCATATCGCGTTATTGGGAGGAAATAGCCACTGCAATCAATAATGAGGCCCGTCGAGGCTGCACCGTGCTCTCGGGAATGGGCTGGTACACCAAGCATGAGGTTAAGATGCTCATCGTCATGTGTCGCAAGATTGAATCGGTCACCATATTCCGCATAGTCAAGTCGATCGACAAGGACGCATTCATCACCCAGGCCAATGTCAACGGAGTCTACGGTCAGGGATTTGACATGGTAAAGCTCAAGATGAAGCCGAGCAAGAACCATGACGGACTCCAAGAGCCGGCTCATGCAGTGCCTCATGATGCGATAAAACAAGAATAATAGAAGAAAAAAGTGTAAATGTGACATTTATTAGCGAAAAATAGCTATCTTTGCAGCCTGCATTTTGGTAAGAAGTGCCATTTAGGCAGAAGTCAGTCACAAAACGCTTACTTACACATAGACTATGAAGCTATTACAAGCTAAACTGGACAAGTATCAGGAACCGCAGAAGGCTAAGGCTGCGGGCATTTATCCTTATTTTAGAGAAATATCGAGCGAACAGGATCCCGAGGTTATAATAAATGGCCGCAAGGTGCTGATGTTTGGCTCCAATTGCTACAGTGGACTCGTGAATCATCCCAAGATTAAAGAGGCTGCCATTGAGGCAATTAAGAAGTACGGCACGGGATGTGCCGGTTCGCCGTTCTTGAACGGTACGCTTGACATCCACAAGGAGTTGGAGGCAAAGCTTGCTGAATACGTTGGAAAGGAAGACGCAATGATTTATTCAACCGGATTCGGAGTTAATCTCGGAGTCGTTTCCACATTGACAGGCCGTGAGGATTACATCCTTTGGGATGAGCAGGACCACGCTTCCATCATCGAGGGCCGTCGATTGTCGTTCTCTCAGTCGTTGAAGTACAAGCACAACGACATGGAGTCGCTTGAAAACCAGTTGAAGAAGTGCGATCCTTCAAAGGTAAAGCTTATAGTCACCGACGGCGTTTTCTCGATGGAGGGCGATGTAGCCAACCTTCCTGAAATAGTGCGTCTTGCCAAGAAGTATGATGCAAGCGTGATGGTCGACGAGGCTCACGGTATCGGAGTGTTCGGTCGCGGAGGTCGCGGAACATGCGATCATTTCGGAGTTTCCAAGGATGTGGATCTCATCATGGGAACATTCAGCAAGTCGTTTGCATCGCTTGGCGGATTCATCGCCTGCGACAAGTCGATTACCAATTACCTGCGTCACCATTCACGTTCCTATATATTCACAGCCAGCATAACTCCCGCATCGACTGCCGCTGCTATGGCAGCGCTTGAAATCATGCAGCAGGAGCCTCAGCTTCAGGAGCAACTCTGGGCGCTCACACACTATGCGCTCGAAGGATTCCGCAATATGGGCTGCGAGATAGGCAACACCTCGACCCCCATCATTCCGCTCTTCATCCGCGACAACTACAAGACATTTGCCATCACCCGCGACCTTCTCGAGGAGGGCATATTTGTCAACCCCGTGGTTTCGCCGGCAGTGGCTCCACAGGATACGCTGATACGCTTCAGCCTCATGGCCACTCACACCAAGGATCAGGTGACTACCGCCCTTGAAAAGATTCAGAAGGTGTTCAAGAAGCACGGTATATTGAAATAGTATATCCAACACTACAGATTATATGTCGACATGGCCGTCTATCGCTGACGGCCATGTATTTTTTTGTGCGCGAGAAAAAATCGTGCCGTCACATGAAAAAAATAAGTAAAACACTTGCATGTTTCAAATAATAATTATAACTTTGTAATGATTACAAAACAGTATTGACTGCAATGAAAATGATGACGACGGCACAACTGAGCGATTATCTGAAGGCCAAGGGGGTAAGACCTTCGGCCCAGCGCATCGCCATATTGCGCTATCTCATGGAGAATCCGGTTCACCCAACGGCCGAGAAGATACATGAGGCTCTGGTGCATGACATGCCGTCATTGTCATTGACCACCGTCTACAACACTCTGAACTGCCTTGTGGCAGCCGATTGCGGAGTGACGATGCTGACTCCCGACTCGCGTAACGCTCACTTTGACTTCATCGAGCATCCCCATGCCCACTCCTATTGCCGCTCATGCGGAGCTATAATGGACATGGAGCTTGGCGGTGTGGCACCGGGCAATGATTGCTGCTGCGGCTTCCATGTAGAGCACGTTGATGTGTGTTATCGCGGACTTTGTAGCGACTGTTATTCAAAACTGAATTGAGATTAATATTTTATTCGTATAATTATTTAATAACCAAAAGAAAATGAAAAAGAAATTTATTTGTACCGTGTGCGGTTATGTTCATGAAGGTAATGAAGCTCCTGAAAAGTGCCCCCAGTGCGGCGCTCCCCGCAGCAAGTTCAAGGAACTCGACGAAACCGCTCTTCTCCAGTTTGTAACCGAGCATGAAATCGGTGCAGCCAAGGGTTCGGACGACGAGATGATCAAGGACCTTACCGCTCACTTCAACGGCGAGTGCACCGAGGTGGGTATGTATCTTGCAATGTCGCGTCAGGCCGACCGTGAGGGTTATCCCGAAGTAGCCGAGGCTTTCAAGCGTTATGCTTTTGAGGAAGCCGAGCATGCTGCAAAGTTTGCCGAACTTCTCGGTGAGATGGTATGGGATACCAAGACCAACCTTGAAAAGCGTATGGCTGCCGAGGCAGGTGCCAATGCCGACAAGATGCGCATCGCAAAGCGTGCCAAGGAACTCGGTCACGATGCAATCCATGACACCGTTCATGAAATGGCTAAGGACGAGGCTCGTCACGGTCAGGGCTTTGAAGGTCTTTACAACCGATTCTTCAAGAAGTAATCAAATCCTGTTTATAAAAAACGCTGTGAAGCTCGCCGTCAGTTCGGTGAGCTTCACTTGTATATGTTCATGCCCCATCGGGTTAAAAATGCTTATATGGTTAACTTTTAGGACTCCAATGTGTTATATCGTCTGAATAGAATAATGAAAACATTTAATTTCAAAGTTATGAAAAACAAGCTATTTTTGATGATGTTGGCATTGTGTGGAGTGTTCATGCTGTCGTCGTGCAGCGATGATGACGATGACAATGATGTTGCAGCCTCCAAAGTTCCTCAGGCTTATGTAGAGGCATTGGCTGCCAAGTTTCCTGAAGCTGCAAATGTGGAATGGGAAAACAAGGGCGCATATCTTGTAGCCGATTTCACAAAGGATTTCCGTGACTATGAAGTGTGGTTTGATTCATCGGCAAAGTGGAGTATGACAAATATCGATTGTGGAAAGGACCTGTTCTTCATTCCCGGCGAGGTGTCGAAGGCTTTTGCCGAGAGCGAGTATGGAACATGGACTATCGACGACATCGAGAGTTACGAAAGAGCCAACGACAGCTTCTATGTAATAGAGGTGGAAAAGGTCGGAAACAGCGACACTGACATCTACTACAGGCCCAACGGCGAGCTTATAAAGGCTGTGGTGAGCGACAATGCTGAAATAACCCCGGTCACCGTATTGTAGCCACGATTGCGAATGCCGATGCATAGAGCAGTATAAGCATCGCAGTCATTCCAAGCAAAGGATTAAGCGACTTGCCCGTAACCCGGGTGAGTCGCTTCCATAATATGAGGTGAAGCACGATGTACACGTAGGCAATGGCGTGCATGTTGGTGAAGGCTTTCCACATCAGCGCTACGGCTATCAATCCGTTGAGCAGATATAGAGTGGCCATGAACGGGCGTCCCATCTTGACGGCGAGCGTGAGCTTGCCCACGGCACGGTCGTCGTCGATGTCGCGGTAATTGTTTACGATGAGCACATTGGCGATCATGAGGCCCAGTGCCACCGATCCGGTAAGAACTTCGGCGGTGAATGTGCCCGATTGAACGTAGTAGGTGAGATTGACCGGAATTATGCCGAAGTAGAACACTACCGCCACTTCGCCCCATCCGTGACGCGACAGCGGGTAGGGGCCGGTTGAGTAGGCCATTACGCCCAGGGCAATCAGTATGCCTGCGGGCAGCATCCACCATCCGCCCCAATATATTAGCGAGCACCCTACGGCGCAAGCCAGCGCGAGAGTGGCGAATGTGGCTGTTTTCATCGCGCGTGGCGTTATGTCGCCTTCGGTCACTCCTCGCCGTGGCCCGTCACGGCCCGCGCGGTCGAGTCCGTCACGGTAGTCATAGTATTCGTTGGCGAAGTTTGACGCTATCTGCGCAAGTACGGCAAAAATCAGGCACAACGCCGCAGGCAGCGGCTTGAAGTTTCCGTCGAGTTGATTGTATCCTATTGCAAGCACCACTCCGGCTACCGACACGGGAAGCGTGCGCAGCCTCATGGCTTCAATCCAGCACTTAATCATCATTGATGGCACTTATGTCGGGTCGCGGAGCCGAGGCCTCGGTTTCATCGATTCCGAAGCAGTGCACTATGGCGTGTCTTATACATTCGGCGTCGCGTCCGTTCTCTTTTAATATTTTTATTATATCGTTAATGTAACTGTCCTTGTTGTTGAGTCCGCACAGTGCGGCGACATTCGATCCGGGGAGCATCGACTTCTGGTTGTAGACGCGAAGTACCGACTGATAGTCGCCGGATAGGACATAACGGTGAAATTCCTTGCAGAAATTCTCGTACATGGCTCGCGGATTAATCTCGTTGACCAGATTGACCATGTGTTCCTCAAGCTTGTTGATGTTGGGGAAGCGGCCGTCGATGCGATACTCCATGATTCGTTTTACACGATGACGGGTGTGCAGCAGGGCCTGCTGGCGTATGTCGTGCTTGAACTGTCCGAGAATTGATTTCTTGACATGCTCAAACACCCGGTTCTCGTTGCGGTGGTGACGGCGAGCCACAGTGCGAATCACCCCTTCGAGCATCAATATGTTTTCGATTTCGGCCACATCGGGGACGAAAATCTTTTTGTCACGCAGATACTTCACCTCCTGGGCGTCGCGGCGGTCGCGGTCGACTATTCCGTGACTGTCGAGGTGGTGGAATGCGTTCAGGTCGTTGAACGTGCGTGTCGCCTCGATGACCTTGTTGCAGCTGCCGAGCGACTTTACCGTATAGTCGGTGAACACCAGCGGATATAGCTTTGCGTCGATGGAGTGGGTAGCGTCACCTTCGATGAAGAGCACCGGCTTGCGTGTGCCAACCAGCGTGGCATAGAGGTCTTCGCTTATTGAGGAGTTGGGAGGCAGAACGGCGTAGTCCCATGTCTGTTTTGCTGCGTCATATCCTCTCACCCATACGATTGCGTTGTCACGCCGTGCCGACAGGAATTCCACATCGTGGGTGGTGTAGACAAATGTGCAGTCGGGGCGCATCGACTCGACTTTGTCCCAGATGAATCCTGTGATTGATGGGTGCAGGAACATTCCCGGGCTGTCGACAAATACGACGGCCTTCCCGGGGGCGTACTGTAACGCTCCGAAGTAATATAGCACGGCTTTTTCACCATCGGAAAGTTTCAGGGAAGAGTAGGCTTCGGTGGAGTCGTTGTTACGGCTGAAAAGCAGCTTGCCGCCTTCACGCAACACTTTGTTTTCGGGGAATACCTCCTGCCATGCCTTTATCACTCGGTCGAGATGGCTCTCGGGCAGAGGTACGGGTTTGCCGTCGGAGTTTGTGACTTTGTGAGCGATCAGGTTCAGCACCTCGTCGTAAAGCATCAGGGTAGTTAGCCGTTCAAACTGGGTGGCGTTGTCGCTTCTGATGAACGATGACTGTGATGTGGCCTCCACATAACGCGAATCGATCGAGCCGGGGAGATTGTCGGGCGCGTCACAACGATAGAGTGCCTTCAAGGCCGAAAGCCTGAAGACCGGGGAGTCGAGCTCGGAGATGAAGCGCTCGGTGAAGCGCGTTTTTCCGGCTCCGTTGGCTCCGATAACGATGATTCGCCTGTTGTCGGCGACGATGGTGTCGCGTGACCCGTCAAGCCGTGGAGGAAGTTGTAGTTTCATGACGCTATAGGTGAAGAGTTATAACGTAAAGTTAGTAAAAACTTTTGTAACTCCACCTATGCTTTCGGGTTCTCGATTGACAGATTGTACTTTTTGAGCAACATTACGGGATGATATGACAATTTGGCCTTGCGCAGCCCCTCGTCGCCTACATCCTCTTCGCGGTTTATGTAATCGATGCCGTGGCGGGCCGTCATGTCGGCTGCAAACAGCTTGTTGATCGTTTCACCCGCTCCCGGTATGGTGTGATTCATCTTCTCGATGTGTACATAGAGCGTGTCGCCTATTATCTCGCCTATGGTGAATGCCACGATGCCGTGCCGGTGGGTCGATAACACAGCGCCCTCAAAGGGAAACCGCTGATAGTTGTCGAGAACGTTGAACACCTGTTCGCGTTCGGCGTCGGCGAGCTCCTGCGAGGCATCGGGGTGCAGTGTGGTGTGGTGGTAGAACTCCTTTACAGCCTCGATGTTGTCGATGGTGAGCGGGCGGTAGTCGTAGTCGGGATTGTCGGCGATGAACCGGTTCACGTGATTGCGCTTTTTGCTGTATTTGTTACCCTGAAGGGTTGCGAGGTCGGCTGCGTTGTATAGGTAGTCGGCCCAGTCGGTCAACTCCTCTATGCGGCACGGGCCAAGACAGTAGAAGTCCGACAGCCGGTCCTCGGGTACGGCCGAAAATTGAACGGGCAGGTTGTGGTGACGGCAGTAGTCGATAACAAGCGATATTGCGTCACGCAGCGCCATGTCGCCTATCGGCATCGAGAATGCGGGAACGGCTGTGTCGTTCTCCGACACGCCTTTTATGAAAAGTGTGTTGTCGACTATGTCGTATTGGTAGTGGAAATAGTCGCTCCACATCAGCAATCCTGCTATGGTGTAGTCACAGGTGCGGCTTTCGGCCTTTCGGAGAATCTCCCTTAATGCCGGAACAGCGTCGATTGTGACGGGTCGGAACGATAGTTTTGTAAGAGTATCCATAAGTTTGATATCCACATAAATTGTCAAGCATCCGGTGCGACAGTCACATGACTCTTCATCCCTCTTCTTTGTCTGCTGTCGCACCGGGATAAAAGAATAATGCTTACAGGCCCGCGATTGTTTAATGACCGACTGTTAAGAAGTCCATCGGAGCCTGTGAGTAGTGAAGAGCTAAAGGAAAGGCGACCTCACGCGTCGGGGGTCGCCTTTATCTTAGCTGTATACATCAGGGGACTGCGATTAGCGGCGATTTCATCCGCTTACGATAAAGTGGGATTGATATCCCGGTCGAGTTCCCTTTCTTGTCTATATAACACATTGTGAATGACTGATGTTTGATTCACAATAGTTAAAAGAGCTTAGAAAGAGATACAAAAAAAGGGTAAGCTTACTACATCGCACCGCTACAACCCGGTACCGTTGCTCCGGTCAAGGCCTGGCGGAGTTCCCGGGGAGCTGGTCGTGTAGGACTTACCCGGGCACAAAGGTACGACTTTTTTCCGTAACGACAACTATCCGGCGTTATTTTTTCATCGGTTGACATTGTGAAATAGGGTTAATGGATTGAAAGCGTTACATGGAGTGATTGTGGCAATAAGTGACGATGATTTGCGTTTTAATGATAGCAACGTTTATGTCGGAGCGCATATACATAGTATTGAGGATCGTGCTTGCCGCGGTGTCGCTTTTGTCGGCGCCGGCGGTAAGGGCTTTTGCGCCCGATGGTTACGCTCGACATTCGGTGCTGTCACATGGCCGTTGGGTCAAGTTGAAGGTTATGTCGGAGGGCATGTATCGCATAGGCCTTGACGACCTTGAGCGATGGGGATTCCACGATGTGACGCGCGTGAGCGTCTACGGCTACGGTGCCGAACCTGTAGGTGACGCACTTTTGGAGTCGGATTACATCGACGACCTTCCGCAGGCTCCGTGTGAGATTACATCCCGCGGCCTTGTGTTTTATGCGCGGGGAGCCGAGGGGCTTACGGTGTCGAATGAGCGTTATGTCATGCACAAGAACGGCTACACCGATGCCGCCTATTACTTCCTTGGAGAATCGGAACCCGCTGAGCCCGGCAGGACGGGGATTCCCGGAGCTGTCAACGGTGTCACTTCGTTTACCGAGGTGTTGTCGCATGAAATCGACTTGGTGTCGCCCGGTGCCACGGGACATGAAATGCTCGGAGAGGACTTCCGGTTTCAACGGAGTGCCGAATTTGTATTTGACCTTGCCGGAAAGTCGGGTGACAATGTGTGGGCGGGTTGTCGGTTTGCAGTGAAAAATGTGAAGGGAGCTTCGACATTGGCATTAAGTGTCAACGGGTCGGGAGTGTCGCCCGTCACCTCGATTGCCGCGAGTCCCAATGACAGTCACCAGCACTACCGCATAGCCGAAATGTCGCATGATATAACCGTTGACGGCGATGTGCTGACGCTCGGCCTCGACTTCTCGACCAAAGGTCAGGCGGCACTGGCGCGCCTCGACCGTATAACGGTCAACTATAACCGCCGGCTGGCGATGACCGACGGTGTGCTGACATTCAGTCACTCGTCACCGTCGTTGATTGTTGAGGGCATGCGTGACGATACGCGTATATGGGATGTGACCGATGCTCGGCGGTTCATGAAAGTTGACGCGGCGGTGTCGGAAGGAGCGGCCAAGTGGACAGCCACAAGCAGGGGCTTGAGGCGATATGTGGCATGGAATCCCGATGCCGACATGAAGTCGCCTGTCCTTGTCGGCGAGGTATATAACAGCGACCTCCATGCAATGACAGTGCCCGATATGGTAATCTTCACTCCGAAGCGTTGGTTGGGTTATGCCGAATCGCTTGCCGCCCTGCACCGTAACTCGTCAGACAACCTTGATGTGGCTGTGGTGGCCGCCGAGGATGTCTATAATGAGTTTGCCTCGGGGGCTCCTGACTTCAATGCCTTCAGGCGTATGCTGAAGATGCTGTGGGACCGCGGGGGAGGCAGTGCCGCCACTCCGAGCAAGCTGAAGTATGCGCTCATGTTGGGGCGCGGACATCATGACCACCGTCGCATAACGGCTTCAGCCCAGGCTGCTGGCTATCCTATACTTCCGCAATGGCAGAGTGTCGACGGGTCGTCGGACAACACTTCTTACACAACCGAGGACTATCTCGCATTTCTGCTCGACGGGTCGGGTGTGAATCCGGGAAGTGACTATCACTGTATAGCAGTAGGGCGCATTCCCGTCACATCGGACATGGAGGCGCGCATGGCGGTTGATAAGATTTCAACTTACATCAACGGCGACAATGACGAGAGCGATTGGAAGATAAACATGGTAATGACTGCCGATGACGGTGACAACGGAGAGCATGCCGAGCAGATGGAGCGGATATATAATCAATTAATGTCGACTGACGACGGCGGCCGTGAGATGCTCTATCACAAGGTGTATGTGGATGCGTCGCCGCTTGTCGACAAAGTAGCCGTGGAAGCTCACGACAGGATGATGAGGCTGCTTGGCAGGGGGGCTTGCTGGTGGTGGTTTGTAGGTCACGCCACAACCTACTCCTGGACGGGTGAGGGGCTGCTTACAGCCGATGACATACGTGACATGAACCTGCGCCGCCAGCCGCTGCTTTTTGCTGCTACGTGTGACTTTCTTCGATGGGATGCCGACGGACAGTCGGGTGCCGAACTGCTGTTTATGAAGCCCGGAGGAATAATAGGGGCGGTGGCCGCCACCCGTCCTGTCTACATGACCTATAACCGTGACCTGACGATTGCCACGGCGAGGATGATGACGCGACGCGATGAGTCGGGCGAGTTGCTTCCCGTAGGTGAGGTCATGCGCCGTGCCAAGAACGAGCTCACCTCGCCGAACGATGTAAACAAACTGCGTTACGTGCTGCTCGGCGACCCGGCGTTACGCCCTGCCGGCGCCTCTTTCAAGGCGGTGCTCGACTCCATTGCGGGGCAGGTCGTGCATCCCGATTCGCAGGTGACGGTGAAGGGGTGTCAGCAGCTCGTTATGAAAGGACGCATCACCGATAGCCGAGGGCGCATTGCGTCATCGTTTAACGGAGTTGTCAATTCAACCATATATGACGCTGAATACAGCACCACCACCGAGGGCCGAAACGATGGGAAGAAGGTGATTTTCGAGCAGCAGGGCGACCGGTTGTGGACGGGGCGTGACACTGTTGTAAACGGAGAGTTCAACATAAACGTGACCATGCCGGGTGAAATATCGTCAAATTTCCGTCATGCGGCATTGAGCATGACGGCCTTGTCGGTCGACGGCCGCGATGCTTCGGGGGTGAACCGTGACTTCTATGTCTACGGTTATGACGAAACGGCGGTTGCCGATGAGGAGCCCCCGGTAATTGAGGCGTTTGGACTGAATGGCGAAGATTTTGTCGACGGACAGACAGTCAACGAGTCGCCCATGGTCATTGCGCGTGTCACCGACAATGTGGGCATCAACATATCCAATGCCGGAATAGGTCACCAGATGTCGCTGATGCTTGACGGCAGCAAGGCATGCCCCGATGTTCCACACTATTATAGTCCGGGAAGTGACGGCGGTCGCAGCGGAACGATAGCCTATCCGCTGTCGGGACTGTTGCCGGGTCGTCACACTCTCAGGCTGCGGGTGTGGGACACCTCCAACAATATGGCCGAGTCGACTGTTTCGTTCAGGGTGGTCAAGGGGCTTGCTCCCGACATCGTTGAGCTGTACACCGATGCCAATCCGGCAGTGGATATGGTCAAGTTCTACATACGCCACAATCGACCCGATGCGATGTTACAAGTGAAGCTGACGGTATATGACCTGTCGGGACGCATTGTGTGGAGCACACGCCAGAACGGGCGCAGCGACATGTTTGTCACAGCTCCTATCGTTTGGAATCTATCGGATAACGGCGGCGGACGCGTTTCCCACGGCCTTTACATTTATAAGGTTGCAATCAGTGCCGACGGCGGCAGCGAAACTTCGGCAACACGAAAGCTCGCCGTCGCTCCCCGTTGACATAGCATGACTAATTTAAGTATTAAAGAAAAAATGCGTACCTTTGCGCATCCAAAACTATAACAATGTCATGAAGAGCATAAAAGAACTTTATAGAATAGGTACCGGACCGTCGAGCAGCCACACGATGGGGCCGCGTTATGCCGCTCAACAGTTTGCCGCCCGCAATCCGGGGACATCGTCATATCGTGTCACGCTTTACGGCAGTCTTGCGGCTACCGGAAAGGGCCACATGACCGACCGTGCCATAATCGACACATTAAGTCCTACCGCACCGGTTGAGATAGTGTGGCAGCCACAGATATTCCTGCCTTTCCATCCCAACGGAATGCTTTTTGAAGCCCTTGACAGCGAAGGTAACGTTACTTCCAATTGGACGGTGTTCAGTGTGGGAGGCGGACAGCTTGCCGAAGAGGGAGAACCTCTTACAGCGAGCGATGATGTGTATCACATGAACACCCTTACCGAGATTCTCAACTGGTGTCAGCGCACCGGCCGTTCCTACTGGGAATATGTAGAGGAGTGCGAAGGCCCTGAGATATGGGATTATCTTGCCAAGGTGTGGGACACCATGTGCAAGAGTGTCGAGCGGGGCCTCGACCGCGAAGGTGTGCTGCCCGGCCCGCTGCATCTTCCGCGACGCGCAGCCACCTACTATGTGCGCGCATCGGGTTATAAATCCAATCTTCAGTCACGCGGACTGGTGTTCTCCTACGCCCTTGCGGTGTCGGAGGAGAACGCTTCGGGAGGAGAGATCGTGACGGCACCAACCTGCGGATCGTGCGGAGTAGTGCCGGCAGTGCTCTATCACCTTAAAAAGAGCCGTGACTTCTCGGAGGCGCGTATATACCGTGCGCTTGCTACAGCCGGACTTATAGGCAACATCGTGAAGCACAATGCGTCGATAGCCGGTGCCGAGGTGGGCTGTCAGGGCGAAGTGGGCGTGGCATGCGCCATGGCGGCCGCAGCAGCCAATCAGCTGTTTGGCGGCAGCCCCGCCCAAATAGAGTATGCGGCCGAGATGGGTCTTGAGCATCATCTCGGTATGACATGCGACCCCGTGTGCGGCCTTGTCCAGATTCCGTGCATCGAACGTAACGCCTATGCAGCCGCACGTGCTCTTGACGCAAACCTCTATTCGGCATTTACCGACGGCGGCCACCGGGTGTCATTTGACCGCGTGGTCGAGGTGATGAAGCAAACCGGCCATGACCTGCCTTCGATATATAAGGAAACAGGCGAAGGAGGTCTTGCCCGTGACTACGAAATAACGGAATAAGCATCGCATATAGATTAAATGACGATATTTTCTCCGCCCCGGTCATAATCAAAACCGGGGCGGAGCTTGTTATAATAGTTACTAATAATGACTGTTATGAGAATATCGGATAGGGATAAGCGAATATTAAGGACTTCACTCTATGTGTTAGTGTTGCTGTTGTCGCTGGCTTTGATTGTGTATATATCGATAGACACGTTCACCAACGTAAACTTCCTTGAAAACAGGAATTACATGAGATTTCAGCTACTGGTGTGTGTCGTGTTCATGATTGACTTCTTTGTGGAGCTTGCCCTTGCCGACGACAAGTGGAAATATGTGCGCCGACACTGGTTTTTCTTCCTGCTGTCGATACCCTATCTTAACATAATAGAGATATTCAATATAAGCTTCTCGCATCAGGAGCTATATTTTATAAGATTCATCCCTCTTGCACGAGGAGCGTTGGCATTGTCGATAGTGATAGGCTATATGACGACCAACCGCATCTCCTCGCTGTTGATGTCATATATCGTAATATTGTTGTCGGTAATATATTTCGCCAGCCTTATATTCCTTGAGAAGGAGCAACCGGTCAACAACATGGTGCCCAATTACGGAGCGGCGCTGTGGTGGGCGTGCATGGATGCTACGACCATAGGAAGCAACATATATCCCGTTACGGTGGTGGGAAAGATACTCGCCGTAATACTCGCCGGCATGGGCATGATGATGTTCCCGCTATTCACGGTCTATGTCACCAACATGGTGCAGCGTTACAACAAGAAGCACTTCCCGAAGATATTCCAGTCGGAATTTGACGACCGTCACATAGAACCGGGATCGGAGTAGCCGTTATATGGTTTCAAGCGACAACACGTTGTTGAGCAGGGCTACGGCTTCCTCGACAGTAGGCACATCGGCTATCGCAAAACTGCGACGGCCGTTTTTTTCGCGTATGCGACAGCGTCGCGGATTGGCTTGCAGGAAGTTGAGCAGTCGGCCAAACATGGGCGACTGATAGTAGGCCTTGTTGTTGTCGTCGACAAAGTAGATGTACATAGAGCCCTGTTTCAGCACCACTTTCTCGATACCGAGCCTTCGGGCCAGGTAACGCAGACGCGGGATGCGCAACAGTTCGGCTGTTTCCTTGGGAATCTTGCCGAAGCGGTCCTCAAGATGAAGCTTGAATTGCTGAAGGTCGAGTTCGCGCTCTATGCCGTCGAGCTCCTTGTAGAGGCTTATGCGTTCGCTCTCCTGAGGCACATATTCGGGCGGAAGCAGCAGCTCCATGTCGCTTTCGATCACGCAGTCGGCCACAAACTCCTGTCCGTCGCTCGAGTCATCGGGTGTGAGAGTGTCGGAGAACTCCTCGTTTTTAAGTTCAAGTACGGCCTCCTTCAATATGCGCTGGTAGGTTTCGTAACCGAGGTCGGCAATGAATCCCGACTGTTCGGCTCCGAGAAGGTTTCCGGCACCCCTTATGTCGAGGTCCTGCATGGCGATGTGGATGCCGCTGCCAAGTTCGCTGAAACTCTCGATTGCCTGCAACCGTCGACGCGCAACGGGATTAAGCGGGATGTGGGGCGGCACAAGAAGATAGCAGAAAGCCTTGCGAGAGCTGCGGCCCACTCGTCCGCGAAGCTGATGCAGTTCGCTCAGTCCGAAGTTCTGTGCGTTGTTGATGACGATTGTGTTGACATTGGGCATGTCGATACCCGACTCGATTATCGTAGTGGCGAGGAGCACATCGTAGTCGTGGTTGGCGAAGTCGATTATGGCTTTCTCAAGTTTCTCGGGCGGCATCTGTCCGTGGGCTACGATTGTGCGTGCGTCGGGTACGAGCCGGTTTATCATGGCCTCCAGTTCATAAAGTCCCTCGATGCGGTGGTTGACGATAAACACCTGTCCGTTGCGCGACATCTCGAAGTTGACGGCTTCAAGCATTATGTCGTCGTTTATGGCGTTGACCGAGGTGAGTATGGGATAACGGTTGGCCGGGGGAGTGGTTATGGCCGACAGGTCGCGGGCTCCCATCAGCGAGAACTGCAGGGTGCGCGGAATGGGGGTGGCCGACATGGTGAGTGTGTCGACATTGACCTTCATCTGCTTCAGCTTCTCCTTTACGGCGACACCGAATTTCTGCTCCTCGTCGACGATAAGCAGTCCGAGGTCCTTGAATTTGATGTCTTTCCCGATAAGCTTGTGAGTGCCTATGAGAATGTCGATTTTGCCTTCGGCAAGGTCGGCCTTTATCTGTTTCACCTCCTTTGCGCTTCGAGCTCGCGACAGGTAGTCGACACGCACGGGAAACTCTTTCAATCGATTCTTGAATGTGTTGAAGTGCTGATAGGCGAGCACCGTTGTTGGAACGAGAACGGCTGTCTGCTTGTTGTCGGTCGCGGCCTTGAAGGCGGCGCGTATTGCAATTTCCGTTTTGCCGAATCCCACATCGCCGCATATAAGGCGGTCCATCGGTCGCGCCGACTCCATGTCGTTTTTAACCGCCTGTGTGGCCGTCAGCTGGTCGGGGGTATCCTCATATATAAATGATGCTTCAAGCTCCTGCTGGAGATAGCTGTCGGGGGAGTAGGCAAATCCTTTTTCGTCCTTTCGCGCAGCATAGAGCTTGATGAGGTCGCGGGCAATGTCCTTCAGCTTGCTCTTGGTGCGCTCCTTCATCTTGCCCCATGCGCCCGAACCGAGTCGGTTGATGCGCGGTTCCACGCCCTCCTTGCCACGGTACTTGGCGAGCTTGTGCAGTGAGTGGATGCTTACCAGGAGAATGTCGTTGTTGAGGTAGACGAGTTTTATCATCTCCTGCATTCGACCGTTCACTTCGGTGCGTATGAGTCCGCCGAAACGGCCCACGCCGTGGTCGACATGGACCACATAGTCGCCGACCTCTATCTGACCAAGCTCCTTGAGCGACAGTGCAAGTTTTCCCGAGCGGGAGCGGTCGCTCTTCAGATTGTACTTGTGGAATCGGTCAAATATCTGATGGTCGGTGAATATACAGGCCTTGGTCACGTGGTCGACAAATCCTTCATGGATTGTAGAGATGACGGGGGTGAACTTTATGTCGTCGCCCCGGTCCTCAAATATGGCGCGCAGTCGCTCTATCTGCTTCTCGGAGTCGCTGAGAATGTAGACGGTATAACCGTCGCCGATGAACTTCAGCAGTGAATCGCTGATGAGGTCAAAATTCTTGTGGTAGATGCCCTGCGGCGTACAGCCGAAATCAATTGCAGCCGAAGCGTCGGCATCGGCGTTGGCTGCCGCCGAGAATCGAATCTGACGCATGCTCTTGAGCGACTCGGCAAACCGGTCGGGCTCGACTACATGCTTGAGAGCGTCCTTGTCGCCTTCGTCGGCTATCAGGGCGCTGTCGCTGAATGTTTCAGTTGAAATGGCCTCGATGCGCTGCAAGGTGTAGTCGGCATCGCGCACCCACAGCAGTGTGTCGGCGGGAATGTAGTCGAGAAGCGACTCGCCTTTGCCCTGCTGTGAAACATTGGATGTGATCGAGATGCGGTCGTGCTTTGACTCCGAGAGCTGTGTTTCGATGTTGAATGTGCGTATCGACTCGATTTCGTCGCCGAAAAAGTCGATGCGGAAAGGCTCTTCGCAACTGTAGCCGTAGATGTCGAGAATGGAGCCGCGAACTGCGAAATGGCCGGGGTCGTACACATAGTCGACCTCCTGAAACCCATTTTCACGTAACCACTTCTCGGTTTCGGCGAGGTCGACAGTAGAACCTACGGCGAGCTGCAGGGTGTGAGCCTCGATGGTGTCGCGGGTCGCCACATGCTCGGCAAGTGCCTCGGGATAGGTGACGACATAGCGCAGCGAAGGGTCGTCAAACCAGTGGTTGAGCACTTCGGTGCGCATAATCTGTGATGGCGGGTCGACTTGTCCGTATTTTATCGACCTCTTGTAGCCCGATGGAAACATGAGCACCGCGCTCTCGCCAAGCACGCGTGACAGGTCGTGATAGAGGTAGCCGGCATCATCGAGCGAATCGCCTATAACAAGCATCGGCCTCCCCCGGGAGGGGAGGGCCGACATTAACATTGGTGCCGATGACCCGGCAAGTCCATACAGGGAGATGCGGCGGCAAGAGTTGTCATTTACGGCACTCTCGACCGCTTCACGCCGGCCGGGAGTGAGAATCTTTTCACATAACTGCTTCAGGTCCATCTGCTATGAATTCTTCTTTGTAGCAGGAGAGAGTATGGCGTTGTAACGAGCTTTGTCATTAAGGATTACTTCGGCTGAGTCGATTGTGACATCGCGCTTGAGGGTTTCGATCACCTGTCCCTTCTGGTAGTAGTAGCGCTTTACTATTTCGCCTGCCAGAATGCCTTCGATGTCCTCGCGGTTGTTGTCGAGGTCGTGGCTGAGGTTGTGCTTCAGCAAGCCTTCGAGTACGGCAAACTCAGCCTTGGTGGAGTCGTTCATGTAGCCTTCGATTTCGGCTGTCGACTTCAGCGCGGCAAGCATCGACTCGCACACCTTGTCGTAGTTGAACTTGTCGGGGTCGATAAACGACTTGAAGTCATTGAAAATCGAGTCGGTGATGACAAAGTCCTCGGCAGCGGCGATTTCAGGATGTTCGGCGGCAAACTTTGTGGCGTAATTGAACGCCCAGTTGTCGCTGACAATGTTGTAGGTCAATCGGTTGACTTCGCCGTAGTCGATTTTTACATCGGGGGTTATGCCTCCGCCGTCGCGCACTTCACGGCCGTGGATGGTGGTGAATACATTGGTGAGCGAGTCGGGAATACGTGCCACCGAGCCGTCGGGATTGCGATGGCTGTAGTCGATGGCCTGGATGAGGCGTCCGCTGGGAATGTAATATTTGGCGATGGTGACCTTTAGCATTCCGTCGTAGGGCAGAGGGCGGGTGGTCTGCACAAGACCTTTGCCATAGGAGCGTGCTCCCATGATTACGGCGCGATCGAGATCCTGTAGGGCACCGGCTGTTATTTCAGAGCTGGAAGCCGAACCTCCGTCGATGAGTACGGCCAGCGGAATTTCGGTGTCGACAGGAGCCGATGTGGTCTTGTACACCTTTTCGTTAAGAAGGCCTTTGCCACGGGTGCGCAGCACTTCGGTGTTCTTGGGGACAAAGAGGCCCACAATCTTTACTGCCGCTTCGAGCAAACCTCCGCGGTTGCCGCGCAGATCGAGCACTATCGACTTCACATTAGGATTTTTCTTGAGCTCCACAAGTGCGTCCTTAACTTCGCTTGCCGCCTTGTCGGTAAACGATGTGAGGTAGATGTAGCCGATGTTGTCCTTAAGCACTCCGTAGTAGGGCACTGCCGGCAACTGAATCTTGCGGCGAGTGATGTCGAAAGTCTTTATCGAGTCGGTGACATAGGGTCGCTTCACGGTTACCTGAAGTTTTGTCCCGGGCTGTCCCTTGAGCTTCTCGCTGACTTGCGAGCTGTGCCATCCTGTAACCGAGTCATTGTCGATTTTTACAATGAGGTCGCCGGGCTTCAATCCCGCTTCCTGAGCAGGACTTCCTTCGTAGGGCTCGGAGATAAACACTCCCTTACCGGGCATCTCCACAATCATTGAGCCTATTCCGGCGTATTCGCCCGAAGTCATCATGGCCAAATCCTCCTGATCGCTTGCTCCGTAGTACTCGGTATAGGGGTCGATGTCGTTAAGCATTGCTGCAATGGCGATGTTAATCGACTTTTCGGCATCGATGGAGTCTACGTAGTTGGTCTGCAACTCCTTGTATAAGGCGTTGAAAATGTCAAGATTACGAGCTATTTCTCCCTTATTGCTCCGTGTCGCCGCGATAGTTGACATTGCGACAATCACGATGGTAGCCACGACTGCAAGGCGGCTCAACAGTGAATTACGACGATTCTTCATTGTTATCTTTCAAAAATTAAGTTGCTAAGTTACTTAATAATTATAACAATCAAGTCTTAATTTTGTCAAAAAAATCTTCAAGAATTATCGCATAATCGGAATGATGATTTTGGTAGGGTGTATTCAAATGCGGGTTTCGGCGGCAAATTTTGCCGGTTGAAGTGCGTCAAAATTGCAGTATCTCCTGTTGAAGCAGGTCGAGGAATCGGGCGGCATGGGCACCGTCCATCTGTGTGTGATGAAACTGGAACGACAGGGTGAGGGTGGTTTTGAAAAGGCTTCGGCGGTATTTGCCCCAGATTATAAATGGATTGTTGAAGATGCCGCTGTACATTCCAACAGCACCGTCGATGTCGTATTGCACAAGTGCCGAGGTGCCTATGACCATGCTGTCGGTGAGGTCGTGGTTGAGGCATGACTCGGCTACCTGTCGGGTAAGACGCAGATATTCGATGTTGAATTGTGACAGGTTGTCGGAAAATGGGATGTCACACGAACTTACTTCACCCTCGCGGTTGGTGACGATTGTGTTGACTGCTATGTTGTCGTAGCTGAATAGCTTGTCGCCTACGGGCAGCATGTAGAATTCCTTGACCCGGCTTGCCGCCTTGCCTATGCACCAGCACATGAGCATGTTGAATTTAAGCCCTTTTTTGCGGCTATATTTTACGAGCGGCGACACATTCAGCGTTTTGAACAGTGTCACCATGGGCATTGGCGCTTTCATCCAGGCGTGGAACGCGTAGGCGCGGGTTGTTTCATCGGGATTTACCTCTTTCATGTTTCTGTTGTTTTATTGAAAAGTTACTTAGTCGGTTTTTCAGTATTAAACTAAAAGGGAACATTGATGAGGATGATACGCCAGAGTCGGGTACACGTGTGCCCGTGAGGAAGTGTTATAAGGTGGAAAATGCAGCCGGCCTTTAGCGGGTCGGCTGCATTTATTTTGAGTTGCGGAGTGAGGGGGATTCGAACCCCCGATACGCTTTTGGCGTATACACGCTTTCCAGGCGTGCCTCTTCAACCACTCGAGCATCACTCCTTGGTTGAAACCGATGCAAAGGTAATGATTTATTTTTGATTTGGCATAATAAGTCGAAGTAAATTCATGATGCGACGGCAATAAATCGACTTGATTAATTGAATAAAAAAGTTTAACTTTGTATTTCGTAGACGGAGCGCGATGGCGTTTTTCCGTACTCGAATACAAGACTATGACCGACGACAAGCGAATAAATCAAATGAGAGAGCAGCTTCCTGAGCCAACGCTCAGGCGTCTGCCGTGGTATCTTGCCTACGTGAGGCTGTTGCTTGACGCAGGGGTGGAGTATGTGTCGTCAACACAGATCGCCAAGGAGATAAATGTCGATGCGTCGATGATAGCCAAGGACTTGTCATTCCTTAATATAAAGGGCAAAACACGCATAGGCTATGAGGTGGCTTCGCTTGAGCATGAGTTGCAGGACTTTCTCGGATTCAAGGTGGGGCATAACGCTGTAATGATAGGCGTTGGCAGCCTTGGAGGCGCCCTGATACATGATTCGGGATTGGCTAACTATGGATTGAGGATAGTCGCTGGATTTGACATCCGTCATGATGTCGTGGGCACCACGCTGTGCGGAATCCCCATATATGATATATCGGAACTCGACCAACGGCTCGCCACGTTGAATGCCGAAATAGGCGTGATAGCCGTGCCTATCGATCACGCTCAGGAGGTGAGCGACCTGCTTGTCAAGGCCGGCATCAAGGCATTGTGGAATTTTACGCCGTTCCGCATTACGGCTCCTCAGGATGTGGTGATACAGAATACTTCGATTTATGCCCAGCTGGCGGTGATGTATAACCGCATGGGAAAGCAAATGTAGATTATCACGATGAAAGTGCTTGTTTATGGACGGACTCCGGATGCGCCTTTGTCAAGAAACCAGCGGGTGGACCTGATGCCCGATTCGGCAATAATAAAGGATGGCAAGCCGTTTTTTGTACCCCCGTTTTCGGAACGATGGAATTACAGGGTGGGAATCGTGGCAAGGATATGCCGTCTTGGCAAAAACATAGGACGAAAGTTTGCGCCGCGCTATGTCGACGGTGTAGGAATATGCCTGCTTACCGAGCCGGTTGATGCCATGGAGCATGCTGCGGCACATAACGCTTTGCTGCAGGCCTACGAAGGCGCAGTGATACTTGGCGATATCAGCCGAAGCGACTTCGGCGTGGCCAAGGTGGACGAGATCGAGCTTACCCTTGGTGACGAGATTGAGAGGATATATGACATAGTGGCTGATGCAAGCCGCTATTGTACAATGAAGATAGGCGACTTGATAGTGTCGTCGTCGATTGCCGGCGGCACTCTTGAAATCGGCGCAGAGCTCATCGGAACCATTGACGGCATCCCCGCCTTAACCGTGAGGGTAAGGTGAATATTGCCGGGAGTAATTCTTGATGCTGTGAATAACAAAAAATACCATAGAAGCACGAATAAAAATCGGTAAAGGTTTTAAAAAATAAAGCAGGGTTGGATATTTGTCTTTATCCATGTATTTATATAAATTTGCAATGTTGAGCCTCGGCTCAGCAGACAAATGGAAAGGTAATACAAAAGGATTTTAGGGAGTCTTTATGATACCTAAGAGTATAATATGATAAAGTTATAATTATTAAATGTTATAGTATATGGATATCCTAAATTTATATGCTAAATGGCTATGGGATAGCGGGATTACGGCTACATCGAAGTCAAACAGTTGCTATGTTTCAAGACTAAAGAAGGCGATTGAGGTATATGATAACTCAAACGGGGCTTTTTCACCTCTAATAAATAGAATCCCGGAAATACTTTCTGATAAGGATTCTGAATCGATTATTGGAGCTATTGCATTGAAAATGACAAATCTTGTTGAAAATGAATATAAAGCAGAAAAAATCGGCAAGGGGTATCGTAATGACATTTTCACCGCGATAAACCGATTTGAGTTATGGTTGAGGGATGGAATAAATAATGGTGATTTCAAAGGGAATCAAAGCCATGTCAATATAGAGTCAGACAAAGTCAAGTTGAAAGCAGAATTAAAACACACTAAAGAATTTGATATCGACACTTTTAGGGCTCGCATTAAGAATAGACTAAATTCTAATAGGAGTAAGTGGCCTATAAGAAAATTCCCTCAAAATTTGAAATGGAGAGAGCAAATTGCTGATGAATTGCTTGTATTGACCGAATGTGGAATACACAAACTTCATGATTTAACCGCTATACGAATAAATAATGGAATACTTGAAGTTAAACCTAAAATTTATCAGAGCGACGATATAATCAAAGATAGGTTCATACGAGTATATAGTTATAGGGCAGATGGTTCAATAGCAGATTTCCGAGTTGATGAAAACAGTCTTGATCCCATGAGCCTGATATCTATAGAACATTCCCCTGCAATTTCTCTGATTTTGAAGAATGGTGATTTCCATGAGTTGGAAAATCTTGATAATGGTAGACCTTACGATGAGAAGAAATTGGCTGCAGAAATCAGTAATGTGATTAAATTATCTACATGCATGCTTATGGAACATTCTGAGAATATAAAAAAGAATGATAAGTGGTAAATGCATGATTATCAATAGTTATTTGTGGCTATAATCTGAGATAATATAATCTCGGTCATGTCGTCAAGGTCTTAATTTATTAAGTCGTCCGGAAGCGTTAACTTTGCGGAAAAACATAATAATATATGTCAAGACCAAGGAAATATCCGTTGTGGCCCGGTCCGGGCGAAAAGGAAGTGCCATACGACACAGCGCATTTCATAATGTGGTGTGTCGATGGTGAAGGCATGACCCAAAGGTCTGCGGAAATGTATGTGCATCATATCCGGAAGGCTTTTGAGATAATATGTAACGAAGACTATAGGATATTCGAAGTTTTAGCACAAGCATTCAAAAGATATGGTCCATATCAAAAGCCTTGTCTTGAAAGACTTGAAGTGGCATCAGGGCTTCTTGATGATATAATTGAGATTATGGCTCAGTTAGACCCCAACGAGTTTTTTAAGATTAACGGGCTGGACTATCAACCAAAAACGCTTAGGGAATGGATAAGTGCATTTTCAGCCTACCACCGTTATTATGAGTACCGAATAGACAAGGTGAGAGTAGAGCTCGGCCTGCCGTCCAAATCTCCTGATAGCCGGAAAGACAGAGAGATACCGCTAAAAGAGGATTTCTCAACATACCTGAGAGAAGAGTGCCGGTATTCGTCGGCATCTGTATGGTCACACGTTACCTATTTAAATAAACTCAAATATTTCTTCTTCGATTTCGCTTTGGAGGAAGATGTATTTGCAGTTATTGTTGAAGATGATGGCGATTGGGAATCCAGTTTGTCTATATTCAAGGAGTTGGAAGAGTTAATAGATATCGAGGTTAGAATGGTCGAGAAGGATATTCCTGACAGAAATTCAATTGGATTAACAGTCTCAGATTTGAAACGTGGAAAAAATGCCTTATGTAAATATCGCGATTTCATAAAATATCGAATCAAGAATAACTCAATGGTTCAACACAAATGCAAGCCTGACTAACAAAAATGACCGCATAACTACACCCTGCGGCTGCCTCGGTCGCAGGGTATATTTTAACTCATGACAAAGATATGATGAAACATGGCAAATATTCATTTGATGGAGATGAAACCTTATGGGAGCATCTGGCAAAAGTTGGTATTTCCAAACCGAGCATAACAAAACATAATGTCAATGATTACTATACGACTGCCTTAAATAAAACTATAGCTGATTATGAACCATTTGAATGTAGATTTTCTTTTGGCACTTACTTAATCAAGGGTAATCCGGACGAAATCATTAGGATTATCCGTAATCATGCAGTTCTCGACATAAGCGAACGTGATATGATTGATATTCTTTCTCCGGTTGCAGTTAATTATGTGTCTTCGTATTACCATGAAAACGGAGATTATGAAAATCGGATGTATTCTGCGATTGTAGTTATGGAAGATTTCTTGAGTGACTATGTAGATTCGTATAACAGTATCCTTGTTTATCTATGGAGTCCTAAAGAAAAATGTGTAACCTCTGAAGAAATTAAAGAGTTAGTCGCCTTTATTGAGAAATTTCCCAATACAGTCAATGTCATGTTTGGGGTTGGAATAGACGATTCTTTATCCGACAACATAAAAATGACATTAATCGCATCAAGCAAGTAAGACTGTGTTAGGAGCGATAGCTGGCGATATAATAGGCTCATTCTTTGAGCATAGCCGATTGAAGTTTTACGACTTCGACTTGTTTTATCCTCGGATCAAGTTTACCGATGATACGATGATGACTTCAATCAACTTCTTGATTTGATGTCAGATGATTGAGCTTATTTGTAAGGATATCAAATTATTTGTGAAATACCATAATATGAATTGCGAATAGCTCAAGGTGCTGTATCAATATTTGATACAGCCGAAGTGTATTTTTGCCAAAAACGAATAAACTATGCAGTTAGCACAGGAACAAGAAGCCGCATTGCAAATGATGCTTTCGGGAGCCAATGTGTTTCTCACCGGCGAGGCCGGAACAGGAAAATCTACGATTGTAAAGGAGTTTAGCCGTAGAAGTCCCAAAAATTGCATATTCCTTGCACCGACAGGGATTGCGGCTGTCAATATAGGAGGATCTACTATTCATAGTTTTTTACGCCTTGCTCCCGGACCGATGTCGGAGGACTCTATTGAAACAATTGGCAATAAGAAGCAGCGGGAATTGATAAGAAGTGTCGAGGTGGTAATTATCGATGAAATATCAATGGTACGCAGCGACTTATTCTGGGCGGTGGATTATCGACTGAGGCAAGTGTCGCAAGGTCGAAATAAGAAACTGCCATTTGGTGGCAAGCAGGTGATTTTGGTAGGTGATTTTTATCAGCTTCCCCCCGTCATTAAGTCAGAGGAAGAAGAGTGTTTTATAAAAAACACTTTTGGGGGAGAATTTTCCTTCCAAACCGACATTTGGCAACGAGGCGAGTTCAAATGTTTCTGTTTGAAGACTGTCCATAGACAAAGTCATGATGACTTGTTTCTATCGATACTGAATCATATTCGTCACAATGACCTTGAAACACGAGATCTCGTAGACCCTGAAACAAAGTGCTTGTTGACTGTTAGAGAGATTCTGAACAAGTATGCCGATATTAGGCGGCCGCTTGATGTGCCCCCGGTGTGTTTGTGTACAACTAATCGAGAGGCCAATATACTCAATGCGCTTGCCAATGAGAAATCGGATGGGGAAGGCCGCACATTCACTGCTGTTATAAAGGGCATTTTCTTAGCTAAAGACTATCCTACTCCGGCAAAACTGGAACTAAAGACCGGCACACGTGTCATGACGCTTATAAATCATCGTACACCCTCAGGCACACTTGAATTTGTAAATGGTGATGTGGGTGAAGTATTGGGTTATGTGACGCTTGCCGGAACCGAGGCCGTCAGAATAAAACTTGATAATGGCAAGACGGTAAACATCTCTCCCAATGAGTGGAAGAACTATCAGTATGTTTTGACGACCGATCCCAAAACCGGCAAGGAAAAGGTGTCTCAAAAGGAGGTGGGCTCCTATATACAGCTGCCGTTAAAGCTGGCTTATGCCATAACGATTCATAAGTCGCAGGGCATGAGCGTGAACTCCACACTGATAAAACTTGGCAATGGGTGTTTTGCGCATGGTCAGCTCTATACTGCTTTGTCACGTTGCCGTAGTTTAAAGAATCTTAGAATTGACCGCAATATATGTGCAGAGGATATAATTATTAATTCTGCGGTGGTAGATTTCTATAGTTCCATAGAGAACCCCGAGCCGCAGAAAGAAACAATCAGGATGGATATTCCGGCGCAGTATCAGGATGCTGTGCAAGAATTGCTACGAAAACTGATGGCTGAGAAACAATCTGGCACAAAGGTGAACCTCGTCAAGCAGGAGAGCAACAAAGTTACGAATCATCCTGATCTCGACCGCTTGGTCATAGTCTATAAAAATCAAACAAGCAATGAAAAGGGAGAAGGAATTACTGAAAAGAAAAATGGCGTTGGATTCAACAAACATGATGCCCCTATATTGACATCGATAGCCGAAAATTATATAGAGTGTGGATTTGTATATAATGATGACTTTGCAATAGCGTCAAGATTAATTCAAAAATATCATGCTCAATGGGAAGTGTGAACAGGATGTTTCATCTTCAGCTCCCGGGGTTGGTAACTAATATTTTCTCGGCATTATGGAATATATAAATATTCATGGTCGCATAGTCTATCCGATAACCTCTAAGGAAGGGCAAAGGTGCTATTACGAACATCTCGATCGCTGGCATGTCTGCTATCAAAATGCCAACCGGCTGATTGTTCCGACTAAAGATGACGCCTTAGAGTATATGCGCTTGCAGGAGATGGGGAATAAACTCTATTGCTGTACTGATAAGGAATCGCGCAAAATTTTGCGCCAATTGAGGGTGTATAATTCTCAGTATGATTGGCGACCTCGAAAATCAGGTGACGAAACTTTCGTCGGGTTGATTTCGCCGACAGGTGAACAACTGTTACCTGACAGTTTCGCTGATGTATTTACTCAATTTGATGCTATAAACTGTAAGCCGAGTTTCGTGCCTGTTTATGACGGTGAGGCATGGGCGTTGGTTTCGTTATCTGATCCGAATATTATGATGACCGATTTCCAATACAACGCCATCATTCCGGAACGAAGGGTGCGGCAATTGTTTTTCGTTCAGGACAAAAACACAATGAAGTGGGGCGCACTCTCGGTCAGATATCCCTTTCTACATGTAAAACCTTATAAGGATTGCTTACCCTTGCTTGAAACTCTTATGCCGACTATCGCTGATGAAATCTATGAAGATGAACTTATGACCGAAGACGAACCGACTCTGTTTTTCATGACGCAAAGAGATGGAAAGATTGGAATATTGACTGCCTTCGGTTATTCAGACATTATTTATGATTCATACGAAGTAGATAACGCTAAATGCTCATTTCGATTAATCAAGGATGTCCGCAAGAGGGCACATCGATCCGATTATTGGCATCCTAACGGCAAGGGTTGGTTGAAACATCGTAGACTTAGAAAAAAATAAACAATAAAAATGCAGTTATGACATTTGATGAATTTAAAGCGTTGGCGCTCAATTCTCCACGGCGCGATGAAGAAATCATTTTTGAGGTTATTGAATATGATGTCAAGGATTTGTCGGGGCGCAAACGAAGTCATTACCCAAAATTTGATGTGAGGCATTATCGCGTCGGAATCTGTCATACTCTGCCTGAAGCAGAAGCGTTGATGCACAAGGCAATCGAAAGGGCTAAAGAGTACAACGACGAGATATATTGCTTTCACATAAAGGAGTACCCGATGGGTGAACTTTTGGATTTCTTGTGGGAGGACTACGGCGAGTCATGGAGATTGTATGATGGTCAGGGACGCTTTCTGGATAGAACATATTGCTCATTTCTCGAATGTGACCACCGCACTATATATGGTCGTTACCGTGGTCGCCCTGAAGAATCATTCCGATTCAAAGCCGGTGACATTGTTGAGGTGCTCGACGGCAATGAAGTCAGGCTTGCCATTGCAACAGGTTCGGGCCTCTCAATCGAATGGTATTGGGAGATGTGGCAGCGAATCAAGAAAAAGGAGGGATTTATATATGTGAAAGATGGTTGTGAAATGACTGATGCTGAGGTGGAAGAATTGTATTTTCCCGATGCCAGCGATGACCAAACACCGGTTATCGATGGCCCGAGTTATGCCACTCACGACCATGTGCACACTCTCAACATAATGCCTTTGCGCTATCCTCTGTCAAAGACGCTGCGTCAGCGTTATGAGAACTACTACAAGGCGATGCTTAAAGAGGAAGATAATATATAAATATCATGATGAGCTTTGAAAGTTTCAGGCCTTTGGCTATTAATCATCCATGTACCGTTGAACCTTCGGTTTATAGGGTTGATGTGTTTCGTATAAACGGTCCTGTGGATAAAATGCCATGTAGGAATCTTTCACTTGGATTGTTCAATGTTCACGTACATGGTGATGATAGAGATGACGCGGAGTATTATCCTGAATATAACGTTTGTAAGGCTCAAAGTTTCGTGATGCCGACTTTTGAAGATGCAAAAGAGTTTATTCAATCTGGACGAATATCGATAGATGATGACCGGCCGGTTTATTGCATTCACATATATGAATTGCCGTTTGGAAAGGATGTGATATCTGATCTGTGCAAGCGCGAGTGGGTGTTTGACGGAAATTGTAGCATTATCAATCAGTCGGTATGCTCATCTTTGCTTGAAGACTTGGACACTCCGGAAGGTCACTTCTGGGGCCGGCCCAAAGAAACAATACGTTTTAAGCCGGGAGATATTGTTGAGGTTCATGACAGGAAAAAAGATTCCGTTCGTCTTGCGGTTGTTGTGTCATTGCGTAACACTATTGAATATTGTTGGAATGAATATCTTAATGTTGTTGCCGAGTGTGAATGTGAGGGAGTGGGGGAAGATAATGCTCTTGGAAACTATTGGAAATATGCCTGTGACGATTGCTATGAAGTCATAGACTTTTCAGGCGTTCAGTCCTGTCCTTGTACGACCGATGTGCATTCGCCGCGCTTCCCGGTTCCCGATGACATTCGCAGTGTTTTTGATAATATCGTTGTTAGTAAGCCTGCGTCATTCGGGTGTTAGCTATAATGTTGATTCTTTGTCATGGGGGAGTTTGTGTTGTTTAATGGCGTGAATTTTAGTTATTTCCCCGTGATGATTTTGTGGGTTGTTTGGGTGGTTTTGTGTAGGGCGATATTGTGAAGAGTCGAAAATGTTGAATTGCATGATGCATAGGGATGATATTTTTGATTTTGTTGTTTGCTAATCGGTTTTGGGCATAGGCTTTGATGCGATTTGTTCCTCGATGTGGTATATTCCTTATTGTCAGTGGCTTATCTTTTGCTATATGGGCTTTATGGAGGGAAGAATGTTGTTCCTATAAAGCGTTTTAAGGGATATTTAAGATTGTTTTTGAGGATTATTTTGCGGAAGAAGCGATTTTTGTTCAAATAAATTTGGTCAATTGAAAAAATAGCCCTACCTTTGCAACGCAAAAAGGCAATGGTGCCATAGCTCAGTTGGTAGAGCAAAGGACTGAAAATCCTTGTGTCCCCGGTTCGATTCCTGGTGGCACCACAGAAGGTCGCTAATTCTCAAAGAGTTAGCGACCTTCTATTCATTCATACCCCTCCGGGTCACCACAACCTTCAGCTCGATGAGGCTTGTCCGAGTCAAATGTGGTGGCCTCCTCCCAAAAATCTCGCCGGGTTAACACACTTAATCGTTGAAACCACATGGAAATTTCATATCTTTGTGATTGGGCCATATTTATTGGTGAATAACAATCGCAATAACAATCCCAATAATCATCGATATGATTTTGAAAGTACACAGATACATAGTCAAAAAATGGATAGTGCTGAGAATGGCATCGCAAGAATTTTATTTCAAACAACCGTTTGAGATAAAAGACGAGTATCCGATAATGAAGAGTATTCTGTTTTTTGCGCTTGTTCCCATAGAGCTGATTTTTATATTTCTATATGCCAGAATCGTTGGTTCTCTAAGTGCTTACAATTTAGAAATAATACTGGCGGTGGCTGTAGTCAATCTGTTAGTGGCCAATCTGCTAATCAACCACATCAAAGATGAGGCATTTATTGATGAAACAATCAGATCTTATAAACAATTAGATTTTGAAACTCGGAAAAAATCATATTCATTTAAAGAAGGTTTCACTATAACGTTTCTTATGGTTGTAATTCCGTGGCTTATCTTTTTTATTGGCATATCAACTGTGTGTTACTTAATTCCTCATTATAGATAGTATTATGAGCAACGAAATTCTTTATATCCTCCTGCCGGATTATGCCGCGCATGAGGCCGTTTATCTCTCGCAAGCCATTGCCTCCGATGAGTTTGCGATGAAAGAGCATCCCAAATATGTCAATAAGGTAGTGGCACCGACAATGGAACCTGTAAAATCCATAGGCGGTTTCCGCACAATGCCTGACTATTCCTTTGAAACAATGCCCGACGATTTTGCGGCGTTGGTGCTGATTGGCGGTTTCGGGTGGGCTGCACCGGTAGCCGATCAAGTCAAGTATATTGTCAGGAAAGCCGTTGAAAAAGACAGCGTGATTGGTGCGATATGTAACGCTGCTTCGTGGATGGCAAAGCATGGTTTCCTCAATGCCGTAAAGCATACCGGCAACGGGCTGGAGCAGTTGAAATTATGGGGCGGCGAAAACTATGCCAATCCCGACGGATATGTACATGCTCAGGCTGTCAGCGATAATAACATCGTAACTGCAAACGGCTCGGCCACGCTTGAATTTGCCAAAGAACTGCTTTTGCTTCTTGAGAACGACACCCCTGAGCGCATTGAAATGTACTATCAGTTCAATAAGCAGGGCTTCTGCAACTTATTCTGACGAAATGCTGTTTCTCCCATGTGCATATTGAATTAACAAAACCAAAATGTCATGTTTATCGCGATTCTAACATATAAGAAACCGTTGAGTGAGGTTGACCGCTTTCTTCAGGCGCATCGCGAATACCTTGCCAAGCATTATGCCGCAGGTGACTTCATCGCTTCCGGTCCGCAGACGCCTCGCCATGATTAAAGCCAACGACCGCACAGCAGTGGAAGCTATCATAGCGCAAGACCCGTTCAACATCAACGGTATCGCCGATTATCAGATTGTGGAATTCACTCCATCTGTGGTCATAAGCGAAGATTTAAAACAATATTTGTTATGATTGAAACCGACCGACTGATTTTGCGTGCCTGGTGTAAAGATGATTTGTTGCCATTCTCTAAAATGAATAGCGACAAGGATGTGATGGAATATTTGCCCCAATGCCTTTCTTACGATGAAATAATGCAGTTTTATAATCGCATAGTTGATGAGCACAACGCTTTGGGGTATGGCCTCTATGCCGTAGTGTTGAAAAGTACGGGCGAGTTCATCGGTTACACCGGATTCCATCATTTCGATTTTGAGGCTGAATTTTCTCCCGGGATTGAGATTGGGTGGAGGCTTGCCAAGGAGTACTGGAACCAAGGTTATGCTACCGAGGCGGCAAAGGCATGCATTGATTATGCTTGCCGACGAAAATTGTTTGATAAGATATATTCATTCACATCCATAAGCAACCATCGGTCGGAGCGTGTGATGCAGAAAATAGGTATGGAGCATAAAGGTTTCTTCCTGCACCCGTCATTGCCTGACGGTCATAGGCTAAAAGAGCATACATTTTACAAATTGGAACTATGCCATGTCAAATAGGAAAACTCTTAAGGACATGACATTGGAAGAACTGTGGCAACTGTTTCCCATTGTTCTGATGCCGCATCAGCCGCAATGGAAGGATTGGGCGCATGAAGAAATTATGAAACTTTCGGGATTGCTGAAAGAATATGCTCCGATTATCAACCATATCGGCAGCACGGCGATTCCCGGCATTCAGGCCAAGCCGACAATCGACATTCTTGTTGAAATCGCGCCCTGCGCCGATTGGCAACGTGTCAGTGCAATGATGGAGTCGGCGGGATATATCTGTATGTCCTCTTCCGATTGGCACATGAGTTTCAACAAGGGATATACTCCGGAGGGATATGCCGAAAAAGTGTTCCATATTCATTTTCATGCCATAGGCGACAATGACGAAATCATTTTCCGCGATTATCTCAACAGTCACCTCGAAGTCGCTCACGAATATGAAAAGCTTAAATTAAGTCTTTTGCCAAAATATAAGCATGACCGTGACGGATATACCGATGCCAAATCCGCATTTGTCAAGAACATATTGGGGATAGCCAAGAAGCGCGGCTGAATTATCACAACGTTATTTCGTGTTGCATACCCTATTTTACCTTCGCTATCTACAATTCGATAGCGATCGTCGGACACATAATCATCGCCATTGTCATTTCCAAGAGCAGCCATCCTCCATTTCAATCAACATATTTGATTTGGCAACGGCAAAAGCATCATCGAAGCCCATATAGCCGAAAACATCAGATTAGTGCAGCCAATAAATAAAGAAACTATGTCGTTGAAATATTGGCAAAGTCATACAAACGTAGGCTCCCCAATCATAAAATACGGAGCAATATAATATCTGAAGATATGTAGCGACACAAACGACAAAGATTGGAATAATAGTCTTGCGATTCCCTTGATTATTCTTTTTTAAGACTGCCAGGCTTGTAATTAAAGCTAAGGATATGTCGATTAATTAACCATACTTGCACATCAATCACATCGGCATTGGCCTTTGGAACAATCCAAAACATAGTCATTGCCTCTATAAAGAGTAGTCCAATCAATAATAACCTTTGTTTTGTAGTTAATTTTCCATTTTGTGTAGAATCTTCCTTAAGCGAATAATCGGCGATAATTTTATAGTAGTCAGGAGAATCGGCATCGCGCTCAAAAACATGGTAGATTTTCTTGATTCTGACTTCTCCCGAAAAATCGCAGACATTCTTTTTAACCTTTGTTCGGACTCTTACGGAGTATGTCACGGAATCAGCCTTTACCGCATCGGGATAGAAATAGACTTCTATCCGTCTGAAATCATTGCCAAGAACCCCATCGACAGGAGCATCATAAGTGTGCCCGCCATGTTTTTAGAAAGGCAGGCTCTAAACGAAGTTTCCCCTTAATGAATAGCTGAGTACAGTCCTCAAACAATTGCTCTTCAATCGGGGTCATATATGTTTCATATAAATCGCTATAATCTATTAGACCAAGGTCAAACGCATTATTGTCTATCCAATAATACACTGCGCCGAGTGCATCGCGCTCAATTTTGAGCGGACTTGTGTCTGTTTGCATAGGATTCCTATAACTTTGCGCCCACAGTTTACAGGAGAGAGCAAAGCCAACACACAGAATCAATATCTTATAGAGTGTTGCCATATACAAAGTTCACAACAAAATTCTGTAACCCAGTGATAATCTGGCAAGAAAAATCCGCATCTCCACGATTGCCACCATAAAAATGCGGATAATGCAGAAATGCAGGGCTAATCTTGATTTTTGCCGGTTTGAAGGGCAAATATCTCTTTTTGACGCTCAATCTCTGCGGTTAATTCTTCTTTTGAGGGGAGATATGTCAGATATTTGGCCGCGTAGAGTTGCTTGCTGTCTTTGAGTATTGAATACCGTGCCAAATCCTTACTTGTTTCCGAGTAAAGGAGCAAGCCGATAGTCGGGTTATCGCCTTCGGTGCATTTCAGATCGTCATACATCCGGATATACATATCCATCTGTCCCACATCCTCATAGGATATTTGAGAACCTTTTAAGTCTATGAGTAGAAAGCATTTAAGAATATAGTTGTAAAATACGAGGTCGATGTAATACTCGCCCATGTCAGTCTTTATCCTCTGCTGATGTGCGACGAAAGCTATTCGGGTTGACGGATGTCAGGGAGATATGCCTACTGTGTGGATAAAATTCAACCAGCAGCGCATGACTCCTAGAGTCTATTCATCGAATCCGGATTTAGCCGGACAAGCAGCATCCCAGTCGCAGAGCTATGGCACTCGGTTATCCCATGTTTCAGCAGCAGGAACCACACAGCCGCAAGAAGGTTTCACCAATGGGAGTGCTTTACCCGATGATTTCAAACTTTGGCTAAGCCGCCATCCCGGACTTACCATAGAAGAGGCCCTTCACCGTTATCGTGAAGAACAAAAAGCCAAACGCCGCCGACAAGGACCCAAACTACACTGACCACAACGCCGCTGAGGGAAGCAGACCTCGGCGGCGTTTCTCTTCCAATCTCTTTAATGGTCTCAGAGGTTAACGAATAGCTGTATCATATATGTTCCTCAGCATATTCGATTGTCATCTCAGAAATTTTCGCTAATTTTGCATATAGACTCACGCCGTGCGTCTTCCGAGAGAGGAAGCGAGGCGGGAGGTAATTAAAATAAAAGGCGTTTACTCGCGCTTTGTTCTTGATTATCATAAAACCTGCCAGTTTTTGAATTTACAACCAAGGACACTGCTAAAGTAGATGCTCACGGGTATGTTCATACCTATCCGGGCTCATTCCTTGCCATTGGCATGGGGTGAGTTTTGGATGGCTGTATATACCGGCGTGAGTTTCTCGAAAGGCATGTTCGGTTGTAATGGTTACTCTGGCAGGTACCAGTGATAATAGGATATGTTGAGTACAGATTCTCACGTCCTTTTTATATAAACCTGCCAGATTTGTCGCGAGGAGAATCCGCGATTCCAATGAATCGCAATGAACGCGACTGACCGACATAAGTTAATCCACCGTATCAACACCTTAGAGGGGTTGACTGACGATGAACGCTCGGCACTTCTCGGACTTCTTCGTGAACACAAGACCTACGGACTTGTATGGGAAGATAAGCCCGAAGACGTTGAAGAACGTCTGCGCAACGAGCTTCCTGTTCTAATCGAGGACAAAGAACGAGCATTGACCGATGCCGGCCCCGATGCTCCCAACCATATACTTATCGAGGGCGATAACCTCGAAGCGCTTGCGACCCTCGCTTACACCCACGCAGGTAAAATCGATGTAATCTATATCGATCCTCCTTACAACACAGGCAACAAAGATTTCGTTTACAACGACTCTTTTGTTGATAGCGAGGATAGCTATCGTCATTCAAAATGGCTCTCCTTTATATCGCGTCGCTTGCGCATTGCAAAAAAACTTCTTTCCGACCGTGGCGTTATATTCATTTCAATAGATGATAATGAATTACATAACTTAATCTCTATCTGTGATTCGCAAGATTATTTTGGTGAAGCCAATCGAGTTGGAGTTATGTGTCGAGCTACTGGTACTACTACTGGACAAGATGCAAATAAATTGGGTAGTTCTTTTGACTACTGTGTTATTTATTCAAAATCTAATTTTGTGCTGAAAGGCGTTGGATTGACCGACAAAGACTTAAAACGCTTTAAGGACAGCGATTCACGAGGCTCATATTCAACTTTGCAATTACGAAAAACTGGTAATGCTGATCGCCGAGAGGATAGACCCAATATGTTTTATCCTGTTGTAGCGCCTGATGGTACAGAAGTATATCCTTTCGGACCTACTAATTATTTGAGTCGATGGCGTGTTGCTCGAAAATCATTCGAGGACCTTTTACGTAATGATATGATTGTCTGGAAAGAGAATCCGGTTGATTATATTGAAGTTGATGGTTATGTTCGTTCTAAATGGACTCCATACGTAAAATACTATTCGGAAGGAAGAACAAAACAAATATCTAATTTGCTCCAAGATATTGAAGGGAACAAGAAAGCTTCTATTGTCATAAAAGAGATATTCGGCGATAAGGGAGTATTTGAATATCCTAAACCAGTCGAATTCATTAAGATTCTTGAAACCATAGGTTCAGAGAAAGATTCCACTATTCTTGATTTCTTTGCAGGTTCAGGTACTACTCTCCATGCTACTATGCAGCTGAATGCAGAAGACGGAGGCAAGCGCACCTGTATTCTCTGCACCAATAATGAAAACAGTATCTGCGAGAATGTAACCTATGAGCGTAACAAGCGTGTTATCGAGGGTTATACGAAACCTAACGGTGAAGAAGTTGCCGGACTGGGAGACAATAATCTTCGTTACTACCGCACAGAATTTGTAGGCCGTAGCCGCTCCACCAAAAATATGCGCCGTTTGGTTCAGCTCTCCACTGATATGCTCTGCATCAAAGAAAACCTTTATGCAGAGAAAAAGTCTTTTGCCGGATTCCCGACTTACAAAAATATCTATCGCTACTTCGAACACGGCGACAAGAAAATGCTCGTCATTTACGATGAACGATATGTTGATGAAATCGTCAAGATGATAGCATCGGTGGAATCCGACTCGAAAATCAAGGTTTATGTGTTCTCGCCAAGCGAAGACCCGTGGGAGGCAAGTTTTGAGCCGGTCAACGATAAGGTCGAACTATGCGCTCTGCCACAGGCTATCTATAACACTTACAAGCGCATTCTCCCGAAGCGCAGACAGAAACCAATCGAACCGTCGGAGGAAGAAGATGCACTCGCCGGAACTGACGAAGAAGAAATAAGCGGTCTTTTCGCTGCAGAACCGAAAGGAGGTGGCGAATGAAAACGCTGAAATACCAACAGGACGCTATAAGCGAGCTGACCGACAAGACAATAAAACTGCTCAATCTGGGTGGCTCGCGTAAAAAAATAGTTTTTGAAGCCCCGACCGGAGCAGGTAAAACTGTTATGACTTGCCAGACGCTCGCTAACATTGTTGACGAGCTGCGCACACGTGGCGACAGTCGCTTCAAGGAGTGCGCCTTTATATGGTTTGCGCCTCGAAAACTTCACATCCAAAGCTACATGAGCCTCAAAGGTGCTTTCGGCGAAACCCGTAAGCTTACCCCTGTGATGTTCGACGAACTCGACCAAAGCGAGGGCATACAGCCGGGCGAGATTCTGTTCGTAAACTGGGAGAGTGTCAACAAAGAGAAGAACTTAATGGTGCGCGATAGCGAAAGCTCCGCATCGCTCTATGAAATAACTCGACGCACACAGGAAGAACTCGGCTTACCTATTGTCGCAGTGATCGACGAAGAACACATGTTCTGGTCGAACACTGCCGACAAGACAAAGGCGGTGCTTGAACGTATCAATCCCGCAGTGGAACTCCGCATCTCGGCTACTCCAAAGACTTCTCACCCCGACGAGCGCACAAAAGTGTATCGTCAGGACGTAATAAACGCCGAGATGATTAAGAAAGAGGTGGTGCTAAATCCTGAAATCGACATCAACAGCTCGGAGGACGAAATAGCCATGAACGAGCGATTGATTAAAGCCGCGCTCGAAAAGCGCAATCAAATCGCCGAGGCTTATCAATCGCTTGGCATCAACATCAATCCGCTTCTGCTCATTCAGCTTCCCAACGACAAGAAGGAATCCATGACTACGGAAGATGAAAAGGTGGCGGAACAGGTGAAGACGTACCTCAAATATATGTGCGACATCACCGAGGAAAACGGCAAACTTGCCGTGTGGCTCTCTAACGAGAAGTCAAACCTCACAGGGCTTGAAAACCCTACCAATCTCGCACAGGTACTTCTTTTCAAGGAAGCTATTGCTCTCGGTTGGGATTGCCCCCGTGCTGCCGTGCTGCTTATATTCCGCAAGCTTTCGAGCGACCAGTTCACTATTCAGACCGTCGGGCGCATACTCCGTATGCCGGAACAAAAGCATTACCCCAGTGAGTTGCTGAATGTTGGCTATGTCTATACCGACATTGCCAAAGATAAGATTGATATTGTAACCGCCGATGCCGGTTACATTTTGAGCGACACGATTACCGCTCATCGCCGCGCTAATCTCTGCAACGTATCGCTCAAAGCTGTATATTCAGAGCGACCGAACATTGAGCGAAACTATCTCGGTCCAGACTTCCGAAAAGTTCTTTATGACGAGGCAACCAATTTTTGGAAACTCGAACAGGGGGCCGGTCTATTCTCTATCGCCGAACTTGCCGCTATGCGTGGCGAAGATGAAGAATATCAGCCACTCCCCGAAACCGACGATTTGACTATCAACGAAAACCGCCGTCGCGTTCAGAACTCAATCCGTCTCGATGTCAAGACTATCAACATCGAAATTCCCAAGGACGTACACTTCCAGAACGAAGTGCAGACCTTGACGGTGGAACGTGCCAAGTTTGCCCGTACCACAGGCGAGATTGACGGCGTTTTCATTGCCTACATCGATGGCAAAGGTGGTCAGTTTGAGCGCAAAGGGCGCACCGATAAAATCGCGAGCTTCCTTACAGAGCTTATTGCAGACTTCTTCGGCATCTATGAAACAGACGCGAAGAAAGTTGTACTCTATCACGAGAACCGCCCCAAGTTCGACAGGCTTCTTGAAACGGCACTCGAAAAATATGCCCGCAAACGTCAGCTCGCTGCCGCGAAAGCCGCTGCCGCTCGCGTATATAAAGAACATGATTGGGAAGTGCCTGAACAGCGCGTATATGATGCGGAAACCAATCAAATTGCCCCCGCTGAAAACCACGCACTTCTGCCGTTCATTCAGCTTAATGCCGCTTCAAATCCTGAAAAGGAATTTGTCAAATTCCTTGAAGCCAATACACAGTATATTGACTGGTGGTATAAAAACGGCGATAATGGTAAAGCCAATTATGCCATTGAATACCACAAAGGGCAAGGTGGCGAAAAGGCGCTCTTTTATGTGGACTTCGTTATCCGCATGAAGAACGGACACATCTACCTTTTCGATACAAAGAGTGCGGGCAGCGATATGTTTGCCGCTGACAAACATAACGACCTGCTTGAATACATTAAGGAGAACAGCACCGCCGAGCAACCGCTCGCCGGTGGAGTTATCTTGCAGCAAGGCTCGAACTGGCTGTACTCACCGCTGCCTATCGAGAACACCACCGATACATTGAACTGGAACAGTTTCTATCCACAACAAGCGTAAGATATGAGCAACAAAGGAATAGATCAAAAATTCGTTCACTACGGCATACGCCGCGACGACCTCTCTATGATTGAGGCCATCTGCGCTGCCGAACAGATAGACTTCGACTGGTTGAGCGAGAAAATCTTGAAAGCCTATCACGCAAAGAAAGTTGATGTGATAGAGATTGACGATGCCACTACGGAAGATATTATCCGTGCGGCTATACAGAAGATTAAACAATAAACGCCCTCGCCATGCTAATTCAGAGAATCAAAGTCAGCAATTACAAGACTTATCTTGACCTTGACCTCGATTTAACGGTTGACGAGGAACGCCCCATTATCCTTATCGGTGGCTCAAACGGTGGCGGTAAAACCACCTTGTTTGAGGCTATAAGTGGTGCGCTCTACGGTCTTAAAATAGAGAGTCGCGACCACTTCATGGAACTTGTCAACCAAGGTGCCGTCGGGCAGGTCAAACCTGAAATTTCTTTGCAGATAACTTTCAGCGGCAAGGTGCTCGGTCAGGAACAAAAGTATATCCTTAAACGCACCTATGTGCTGAACCCTGCCGGGAAACCGCTCGAAAGCGTCAGTCTAAACATGAACGGCAATATGTTTGTGTACGGCACTATGACCGCACCGAAAGAGCGTATAAAGAACGAGCAAGAGGTTAACAAGATTATCAAGGCTAATCTCCCTCAGGAGTTGAGCCAGTATTTCCTCTTTGATGCCATGCAGTCGAGCGAACTTCTCAAAAAGAATGTGTTCGCCCAGACTATTCGCGACAACTTCGAGAATGTGCTCGGCTTCAAGAAATACCTCCAACTCAAACGTGCCGCCGAGAAATTGCAACAAGAATGGGCGCAACTACGTCTGCAAGCCGAGCAGGAAGCAGCAGAGTATAATGAACTCGTCAGCCAAAAGGATAAATTCACTGCCGACCTTAACGCTTGCATCGCTGAACAAGATGCCCTGTATAAATATCTTACCTCAATGGAAACCGAATATCACAAAGCGAAAGAGGGAGCGCAGCAAAGTGCCGCGCTCAATAAGCGCATTGTGGATATTACGGCAAAGATTGATGATATTGTGCGCCGTGCCGCATCTTACGCCGAGGACATAAAGGGATTTATGGAAAACATCGAAATAAATGTTTTCTTACCTAAAATGGCGGCTAATCTCTCCGTGGAGATTAACAATATTCTTCGTATCAAGGACGAACTCGCCAATTCGAGCACCGGCGCGTATCCGTTGGAAACGCTTCGCGACGTTACCGCAAAGATAATCGACTACCTCAAAGAGTTGTCGCTATGTTCGCCCGAAGTTGACGAAGAAAACGTAGTGAAACACATGGTCGCCATGCAGAACACCACCAACCGCCAAGACCCGTTTGATTATCTCGACAATGCCGAGATTGCAGCCTTGAAGTCGCTCGTGAATCGTGGTGCCAACAATCAGTTTGTGGCTCTCTACCGTCAACGTCAGGATCTCGAAGTGCTTCTTGCAACTATTGAGGAATTGCGCACCGAGAAAAACAACCTCGAACAGACCCGTGCCGGTGGCAATGAGTTTATTATCTCCAATTACGAGGAAAGTCAACGCAAACTCGACAAAGCCAAGATTTCCGAAGGGCAGCTCAAACAAGAGATTCAAAAACTCGACAACCGCATACACCGCTATGATGTGCAAATTCAGCAAGAGCCAGATTTGAAATATGATACCCTCGTCAAGCTTAAACCGTTCTTCGAGAAAGTTGCCGACAACCTGCTCAAAAAGAAAAAGGCGCAGATTGAAAGCGAGATGCAGCAGCAACTCAACCGCTTGCTCGTGTCATACAAAGGACATATCGGGCGTGTGGAGTTGAGCGACAGCATGGAAAACTTCAACATAAGAATTTTCCATACCAAAGGCAACCAAATATCGCTCAATCAGCTTAACGCAGCCTCGAAGCAAATTTTTATTCAGGTGCTTCTGAAAGTGCTTCGCAACCTTGGCGATTACAATCCGCCTGTGATGATTGATACCGTTATGGGTGTACTCGACAATGAGAGCCGCGAGATGCTTTTCGAGGAATATTTTCCGAACCTTGCCGAGCAGACAATCCTCCTTTGCACCACCTCGGAGGTGCGCCCCGACAGCGACTACAAGAAACTCGAAGCCTTCATATCAAAAACGTTCACGCTTCATCGCGACGTTGAGGAACAGAAAACAACCGTCAGCGACGGCTATTTTGGAATCGAATTAAACCAGTAACGCCATGCCACTACAATTTGGAGATATATACGTTCCCGAAAACTTCAACTCGGAGTTTGCGCCGCTCAAAGAGAAGATTGAATCGCTGATCAATCTTTCGCGCTCCGCTGGCAATGAGCGTCGCTATGCAATTCCCAACAATAAGCTGATGCGTATTTGTTTGCTCGTGGGTCTTTCGACACCCGGCAAGCGCGATGAAGCCATCGTGGAAACCATAAAGTTACAAACCGGCAACCGCTTTGTGCCGAGCTTCTTCACGCATCAGGAATTATCGCCGCTTTACTCGGCTCTTATCAAGTTACGCTACCACGATTCTCCTCTCGATCTGTCTAACAATCGTGTCCTATCTCGTATCATTGGTGCTGAAATGTGTCGCGGTCGCGACCTGCTTTTATCCGACAATAATCTCGAAAACTATCTTTTCTCGCAAGGTGTACGCGCTGCGCTTGCAAAGGATATTCCTGCGCTCAATCTGCTTATCGGTAACTATGGCGATGCTGAAATGGAAGCTACGCTCGACATTAACAGCCGGGCCATCACCAATGCTCAAATTATCATCGCGGGTGCCACAGGCTCCGGCAAGACCAATCTACTTGCCGTGTTGATGCAGCAGATTCGCGTTCTTTCTTCCGAAAGCAGCTACCCGGTCAACTTCCTCCTGTTTGACTACAAGGGGGAGTTCAGCGACATTCATAACAACCATTGGCTCTCGAACTTCGACGTTGACCGCTCGTGCATTCTCGACCCCATAGAGCGACCGCTACCGTTCACTCCGTTTAAGGATTTCACAGGTCGCCCAATCAATGAGATTAACCTCTATTCGACCGAAATGGCTTCGGCTCTTGCTTCGCTTGACCGCCTTTCGCCAAGCTCAAATATGAGCAATCGTTTGAGCGAGGCTATCGTTGAATGTTATAAGCGAACCAACGGTGCGCCTATCACTTTCAACGATATGCTCAAAGAATACCAGGCACGAATGAAAGACCCCGACAAAGATGATTCTATCTCGTCGATTCTTAAACAACTCGACCGTGCCAATATCTTTGACACGGAGGATAAGGCAGACCTTGTCGGCGACAGCTTCATCGTCAAGATGGACGGCTATCCAAAGGACGGCCCGATAGCAAAAGCCATCGTGTACTTCCTTATGTCTAAACTCAATAACATCTATGAACAGCTTGATAAGCAAGCTGTCAACGATGATGTTGTGCAGATTCGCCACTTCTCGATAATCGACGAGGCTCACTATATGTTAAGCTTCGACAACCGCCCGCTCCGTAACCTTATTGCGGTAGGTCGCAATAAGGGATTGTCTATTATTCTCGCTACGCAGAATATGGCTGACTTCAAAAACAAGGGCTTCGACTTCTACGCTAACGCGCAGTACCCCTTGATTATGAAGCAACAGACAATCGACGACAAGGTTATCAAAGACCTTTTCGGCGTAAGCGGCACGGAACTACAAGAGATCCGCACCGCTATCGCCGGGCTACAAAAGGGGGAGCTAATCATCAAAGACCAAATGGCCTTCGCCCTCGGCATGGGTAGTAAGTATAAGAAAATCAACGTAACTCACTTAATATAAATATGTTCGATTCTATTAAAGATTTATCTGAATTAGTCGTGCTCGTTAAGGAAGATGGACAACATCTTCCTATTTACGCAGAAGTGCAAACTAAAACAGCGTTCATACCTGATATTGATGTGCCCATCGAGGTTGACGACATCATAGAGCGTCCACGAGGTAGTGTTACTGACCGTTACATCGTAACCAATGTTTTACCTTGGAATCGGGCACTTGACAGTGACAGTATGATGGAACCCCATATTCAGGCTTCAATAACGCCACTTCGTAAATCTGGAGGACACGGGAATAGTGCAATGAATGTGAGTGGTAATATCTCTGCCTCAACCGTTGTTATAAATACAGGTAATGGTACATCTATACAGGCCTCAACCCATCAAAATAACTTTGATGCCCTAATTAAGGCTCTTAGTGATGCTAATGCTCCGGCAGAAATCATTGCATCGGTTAATGATTTACGTGATAATGTGGGTACACCTTCATTCAAAACAAAATACAACGACTTTATTGCTTCATTAGCAAATCATGTAACCATCTTACAGGCGGCAGTCCCTTTTATTTCGTGGTTAAGTAATTTATAATTATGGGGTTGCGGCGCCGCTGTCGCGCTTTCGTAAACAGACCTTATAATCTCTGCCGTCCGGTTTCTTGTCGCTTTAGCGTTTTTGCAGAAAGAATCGCTATATGTAGGTATATAGAGCTGGGCAAAAGAAAAAGCATTCTCCCTTATTATTTTCTTTTCCTCAGCTGTAGTTTGAACACAGAATTTGAACACTGGGGGATGAACGCAGGGGGCTTCTATTGGCGATGGAAATGAGTTGGCGCGGAGTTGTGTTCAGATTTGTGTTCAAAGCAAAAGAAAAAGCAGCTACGATTCGTTTCGTAACTGCTTGATTCTCAAGAGGTGGTCCCACTAGGGCTTGAACCTAGGACTCCCTGATTATGAGTCAGGTGCTCTAACCAACTGAGCTATGGGACCGAAATTGTGAGTGCAAAGATAATACGTTTTTTTGTTATGCGCAATAGGTGGCGCGTTTTTTATTGAAAGTTTTTCCAAAAACATCGCCATGTCACGGATGTTGACTTGATTTCAACATCCGTGATCTCCAATGTTACATGGGGAAAGACAAATGTTACATTATAATCTATGCATCTTGCTCCCTGATTGTTAATTTTGCATTATTAAATGATAAACCAATTTAACAAAACCAAGTAACCAATGAATCTTATAACTAAACGAACGCTATCTTGCATTTCGGCATCGATTCTTTGTTTCGCTTGTGCTGTTGCTCAGAATTTCGAGCAGACACAACATGGAATCAAAGCCCTTGCCAACGGACAGAATGTTGAGCTGCAACTCTACACACCGTCAAGTATACGTGTGACAAAGTCGCCTGCCGACGCTCCGAGCAGTCCCAAAAGTTTCTCAGTCATAGCCTCGCCTGAAAAGGTTGAGTTTACCGCTAAAAAGTCGGGCAACAATGTCGTGCTAAGCAGCAAAGAGCTTACCGCCACACTGAACCTGACGACCGGTACCGTTTCATTCCGCAACAATAAAGGCCGATTGCTCTCGGAAGGCACCGCAGCCTCATTCACTCCCGTGGACGATGCCGGTGAGCCGGCCCTGAAGGTAAAGCAGACATTTGTTCTCGACAAGGATGAGCCCGTTTATGGACTCGGAAACCTTGAAAATGGCAAATTGTCGCAGCGCGGCGTCAACCGCACTCTCATGCCCGGCAACATAGAGGATGGAATACCCTTGATCGTATCGCCTAAAGGCTATGCCGTGTTCTGGGACAACTATTCTCCTACCGAATTTATTGACAACGACAACGAAACTGCATTTGAGTCGGCGGTGGGCGAATGTGTCGACTACTACTTCATGGAAGGTAAAAACGCCGACGAGGTGATTTCGGAAATCCGCACCCTGACCGGCGATGTTCCCATGTTCCCATTGTGGACCTATGGATTCTGGCAGAGTCGCGAGCGTTACAAGAGCCAGGGCGAAACCGTAGGCGTGGTCAAGAAATACCGCGAACTCGGTGTGCCCCTCGACGGCATCATCCAGGACTGGCAATACTGGGGCAACAACTACTTGTGGAATGCAATGGAATTCATGAATCCCGAATTCAACAATCCGCAAAAGATGATGGACGATATCCACGGCCTCAACGCCCATGCCATAATATCTATATGGTCGTCATTCGGCCCTCAGACCAAGCCCTACCGTGACCTCGACGAGAAGGGGCTGCTGTTCAACTTCTCCACATGGCCCCAATCGGGCATCGCCGAGCAGTGGCCTCCTCGCAGGGACTACCCGTCGGGTGTGCGCGTTTACGATGCCTACAGCCCTGAAGCACGTGACATTTATTGGAAACACCTGTCACGCCTCCACGACTACGATATGGACGGATGGTGGATGGATTCTACCGAGCCCGACCATCTCGACTTCAAGCCCGAGGACCTCGACACCAAAACCTATCTCGGCTCGTTCCGCAAGGTGCGTAATGCCTATCCTCTGTTGACCGTAGGTGGCGTATATGACCACCAGCGCGCCAAGACCGACGACAAGCGAGTGTTCATCCTAACTCGTTCAGGTTATGTAGGCCAGCAGCGTTATGGATGTAACGTGTGGACCGGCGATGTCAACTCGACATGGGACATGCTGCGCAAGCAGATACCCGCACTCCTCAACTTCACGCTCACCGGCAACCCCAACTGTAACTCCGACATAGGCGGATTCTTTTGCAGCGGCTACAACCTACGCAACGGCGACAATTCGGCTACAAAAAATCCTTTGTTCCAGGAGCTCTTTGTCCGTTGGATGCAATTCGGAACATTCACCCCGATGATGCGCTCCCACGGTGCCGACATCATGCGCGAGATATACTATTTCGGACAGAAAGGCGATGTGATATACGACGCCATTGAGGATGCAATACGCCTGCGTTATTCGCTTCTGCCCTACATATACTCGACATCATGGCAGGTTTCCAACGACGACAAGAGTTTCATGCGCGCACTCATGATGGACTTCCCCAACGACAAGAAAGGTTGGAACATCGGCGACCAGTACATGTTTGGCGACAATCTGCTTGTGGCTCCCGTTGTAAACGCCCAATATACTCCTGAAAAGGTCATGAAGATTGACGAAAACACCGGATGGAACCGCAATCAGGCCGGAAGCAGCGAAAACACCAAGGGCAATGTCAATTTCATGGAGCAGCACTCAACCGATGTGTATCTGCCTGCAGGAGCTTCATGGTATGACTATTGGACAAATGAGCGTTACAAAGGCGGTCAGACCATCAGCAAGCCCACCACAATAAAGACCATACCTCTTTATGTAAAGGCCGGCAGCATCATGCCCATGGGCCCTGATGTTCAATATGCTACCGAAAAGCCCTGGGACAACCTCACTGTACGCGTTTATCCCGGAGCAAATGGTGAATTTACACTGTATGAGGACGAATTTGACAACTACAACTACGAAAAGGGTCAATATTCGACAATAAAGTTCATCTGGAACGATAAATCCCGCACGCTTACAATCGATGACCGCAAGGGAACATATCCCGGAATGTTGAAAAACCGCAACTTCAATGTCGTATTGATGTCAAATGGCGGCAGCGCATCACCCGTAACTGTTCCTTACGACGGAAGCAAAAAGAGTGTGAAACTGTAATAACAGGCTCAAATATCCTATTCAATCGGTCGGTATTTGCATCATAGTGTCAATACCGACCGATTCATTTTATAAATTATCCTGACCTGCGATTATTAAAATAAACACCTAACTGAAATTAATATTTGAGCAAAGCGTAGCGAATTGACTGAAATAGCGTTCGTTACGCTTTGTTTTTCTTTTGGCGTGAAGCCATATGAAGCCGTATCGAAGCCGAACTACGCAAGAGTTCAGTTACCACCTCATTTCCGTATGATATAGAGTGGATTTCTTGTTAACAGGTTCTTATTCTGCGGTTTGCGTTATTTCGCATAGCTGTCGGTAACTCACTGTAATATAGTTTTGTAACCAAAAAAAGAGTGAGTTATGAGAAGTACATTCTTTTGCGCACGGAGAAGAACGCCGCCCCCACACGCCCCCACCTGAACCGCAGGCTCATCGGCTACCCCGATGGGGTGAAAGACCGTTCGGCGGCTGTTCAGAGAAGATTGGAAGAAGCGGGGCTGACACACAAAATCGGAAGCAACCAAGTACGGGCAATCCGCATCAACGTGTCGGGAACGCACGAGGACATGAAGCGGATAGAGGAAGAGGGGCGTTTAGGCGAGTGGTGCGCCGACAATCTGAAATACTTCGCCGACACGTTCGGAAAGGAGAACATTGTGGCGGCTCACCTGCACAGGGACGAGGAAACGCCGCACATACACGTTACACTCGTTCCAATCGTCAAGGGAGAGCGAAAGCGCATGAAAAGGGAGGAACAGACGAAGAAGCGATACCGCAAGAAGCCGACCGACACCGTGAGGCTGTGCGCAGACGATATTATGACACGGCTGAAATTGAAGTCCTGCCAAGAGACCTATGCCGAAACGATGGCGAAATGCGGGTTGCAAAGGGGCATAGACGGCTCGAAGGCTCGCCACAAGTCCACGCAGCAGTATTATCGGGATATACAGAAACTCGCCGACGACCTCAAAGCGGAAGTGGTGGATTTGCAACAGCAGAAAGAAACGGCACGGGAAGAACTAAGACGGGCGAAAAAAGAAACACAGACCGAGAAGCAGAAAGGGGCATCAACCACCGCAGCCGCAAACATCGCCGAGTGTGTCGGTTCTCTTTTCGGCAGTAACAAGGTCAAGACGTTGGAGAGGGAGAACACCGCCCTGCATAGGGAGATAGCCGACCACGAGGAAACCATCGAAGCCCTGCAATACAGAATACAGACCATGCAGGCAGAACATACGCCGACCTATACAACCGCAAAGGAAAAGCAAGGGATTCAAGCTATAAATGTTAAATCCTGCCCGATTTGCCGAAAAAGTGCAGTGCGCCGTTTGTGGTGTACCGCACTTTTTTTATATTTGTTCGCAAGGACTCAATTTTTTGTTCTGAATTAGGACAAACCTTGCCGAAAGACTTTCGTGGCAGTTTGCCAAGCATTGAGGACATTGAGAAAAAAATTAAAGAAAGGTTGTCATAAACACATTTTTTATTATCTCAAAAACACAAGTTGAGTTCGTTTAATTATTTATTTGAATAAACAAGGTTTTGTATGAAAAAGGTGATATTGTATATTGCCGTGAGTTTAGACGGATACATTGCTGACAATCAAGGTTCGGTTGGATGGATAAAGGGGCATGATGACACAGTAGAGTTGGAAGACACTTTCTCTCCTTTCTTCAGTAACGTAGATACGGTTGTCATGGGAAGAAAAACATTCGACCAAATAGTTACCAGCCTTTCATGTGACCAATGGCCCTATACCGGAGCAACAACCTATGTACTGACCCATCATAACGAAACGAATGACACAGAACAAATTCGCTTCAAAAACATGGATGTTTGCCAACTCGTAGAAGAATTGAGGCAGGGGGTAGGAAAAAACATCTGGATCTGCGGAGGTGCGGAGATTGCCGGACGGCTTATCGGAAAGAATATGATAGACACCTATCATCTGGCTGTTATTCCGGTTATTTTGGGAAGTGGTGTCAGGTTATTTGGCAGCTCTGCTCCAAAGACTCGTTTGACATTGGTTGAAACCAAGAAATACAATGGAATAGTGGAGGTGATATATGAGATTGCCAATAGTGATGTCGTCATAAGAAATATGAATAAGGATGATATAGAACAAGTTATGCAAATTTGGTTAGCTACTAATGTCCAAGCTCATGATTTTATTGCTGAAACCTATTGGAAAGGTCAATTTGAAAACGTAAAAAAACTAATCCCTGCATCAGAGGTATATGTTTGTGAGAAGTCAAACAAAATAGTCGGATTTATCGGACTTTCTGAAAATTATATTGCAGGTATATTCGTAGCTTCTAATTTTCAGTCTTATGGCATAGGGAAAAGATTGTTGGATTATGCCAAAGGTCTCAAACCGGAACTTTATTTGCACGTATATCAAAAGAATATAAGAGCTGTCAAATTCTATCAAAGAGAGAATTTCGTGATAGAATCTGAAACTGTTGATGGTACGGGAGAGAAAGAATTTTTAATGAAAACTCTTTGATTTACTCCAAAACGTTTTATAAAAAGGCGAATAAAGCCATATAAACAACATGGAAATAAGACGATACGAATCAAGAGATTTAGAACAAATAGCCTGTTTGTTTTACGAAACCGTGCATACCAGTCACTTAAACCATATTGAATCACAGATAAAATCTGAATACTTGTCCGTTCCTTCCAAGGCAATTCTTTTGGAGGAAGGAAAAGTTGCAGAAAAACTCTATCTGATCCGTAAAGGCTGTCTGCGGCTGTTTTTCTATAATGAAGGGAAAGATATTACTTTTCAATTCTTTTTCGAAGGGGATTTTGTCGCCTCATTCGATAGCCTATATAAACGTACGCCGAGTCTTTTCTATTTGGAGAGTATCGAACCAACTGAGCTCACGGCTATAAGAAGAGAGGATTTTTATAACCTAATCAACAATAATTTGTCGTTTAGGCAGTTGTATGAAGAAAAACTCATAGACCGTTTTCATGCTTACCAACAACTGTTCTTGTCAAGAATAAAAAACACACCGCAACAGCGATATGAAGAATTGCTGAAAGAGTATCCCAACATAATACAGCGTGTTCCACAACATTATATAGCGTCTTATCTTGGCATAACTCCCGTTTCTTTATCACGCATAAGAAACCGTCATTAACTTCATTTCTTTACAATTGTTATCGTTCTGATTCTACTTGAATACCGAATTTTGTAAAGTAAATATGAAAACGGTAAGCAATGAAGAAGATTTTTGTAATAGATTGGATTTTGGTTTTTGTGTTTGTTTTATCAGCATTTTCCGGAATAGGATTGCATATTGCCGGACATGGCAACAGCCACGAAGTATGGCATAATTGGGCTGTATTTCATGTTTTGATCTGCTTTTTATTTTTTGTGGCAGCAATATTCCATATAACAACACATTGGGGATGGTATAAAGGAATAATCAAAAATGGGCTTGGCAAAAAAAGTAAAATTACGGTAGTGCTGTCGGTTGTATTTTTACTTGTATCGGTTACCGGAATTATCTTATTGGGAGTAAACGGGGAAAATTCCGATATAGGATTATTGCACTATAAAATAGGGATTGCCCTAATAATTCTAAGTATTGGGCATATACTAAAACGAATCCATTTTTTACGTAAATCGCTGAAATTCGTACGGTTGCCAACTCGTTACCACTACTTCTTAAATAATCTGCTAAAAGCTTATTCCTCAGTCGGTTAAGTCAAACTGCGATTATTAAAATATATTTGGCTAACCGAATTTTTAGTATATTTGTCATATCATCACATTAACCTCTAATTTATGAATGCAAAATTAGCGATATGTCTTTTAATTGCGATAATCGGCTTGCCGGTCAATGCTCAATTACGCGTTTCGGGGCAGCCTGTTGGCAATAGCGTCAACCTTGGCAAATGCTCCATTCTCGTTGACTCTCTCGACCATCACCTGATAGCAACCGCGGCCAGAATGTTTGCCGACGACTTTCACCGGGTGACCGGCAAAACGATTCCCGTTGCCGGCTCCCTGTCAAAGAATCCTCTTGTAATCATAGGCACGCCTCAAAGCCGTTACATAAAGGATTTGGCTGCGCGTAAAATGATTGACATCTCGGAAATTTCAAATTCCCCCGAGCGATACATTATCACGACTCTCCAATCGCCCTTTAAGGGCTGCGACGAAGCGGTGGTAGTTGCGGGAAGCGACTATCGCGGTGCCGCCTACGGAATATTATCCATAAGCGAGCGTATGGGCGTTTCGCCATGGTACTGGTGGGCCGATGTTCCCGTAAAATCGCTTGACAATGTTTACGTTTCAGGAAAGGAAACATCAAAATCCCCCTCGATTCGCTATAGAGGCATATTCCTTAACGATGAAGACTGGGGCCTTACGCCGTGGGCCGGAAAGACATTTGAACCCGAAGAGGGAAATATCGGGCCTCGCACCTATGCGAAGATATGCGAGCTTATATTGCGACTGAAGGGCAACATGCTCGCTCCGGCAATGCATTCCTGCTCCACGCCGTTTTATTGCAATCCCGAAAACAAGGTCGCCGCCGACAGCTTCGGAATCATGATAACTACATCGCATTGCGAGCCCCTCTTGTTCAACAACGCATCGAAGTCGGAGTGGGACTCGGCCGTTGACGGCGAATGGAACTACAAGACCAATCGCAACACCATATACGGCAAGCTCGACCGACGGGTAAAGGAGGCGGCACAGTATGACAACATCTACACCCTCGCGATGCGCGGCCTCCATGACGAAGGAATGCGTGGCGACATGACGACAGCCGAAAAGGTAAAGATGCTCGAGCAGGCCATAACCGACCAGCGCGAAATCCTGTCACGCTACATCGACGGCGACATCGATTCGATTCCTCAGATTTTCGTGCCTTACAAAGAGGCTCAGGAGTTATATGAAAGCGGATTGAAAGTCCCCGACAACGTGACTCTCGTATGGCCCGATGACAACTACGGTTACATCAAGATGCTGAGCAATCCTGCCGACCGACTTCGCAAAGGCCGTGCCGGAGTCTACTATCATGTGTCCTATCTCGGCGCTCCTCATGATTATCTGTGGCTCAACACCACCGCCCCCATGCTGATGTATGAGGAGTTGAAAAAGGCTTACGACACAGATGCCGACCGCTATTGGCTGCTTAACGTAGGCGACATAAAGCCCATGGAGCTTGCCGTGCAGACATTCTTCGACATGGCATGGGACTTTGACCGATTCAATTACGAAAACATCAACCGCCGCCAAAGTGCATTCCTTGGCTCGATTTTCGGTGATGAATACACTCCCGATTTCCAGGAGATACTTGACCAATACTACCGCCTCGCATGGAGCCGCAAGCCCGAATTCATGGGGTGGGAACGCGAGTGGGATTCACCGGAATATACCGGACTCAAGGATCCCGAATACTCATTCGATAACTACAATGAAGCCGTCACGCGACTTAAGGAGTACGGCGACATAGCCGACCGTTGTCGCGAATTGTACGACAAACTGCCCGCTGAATACAAGGCCTCGTTTTTTGAATTGCTGGGATATCCGGTAATGGCATCAAGCCAGATGAACCGCAAGTTCCTTATGTCCAAATTGAACCACAAAATGACCGAGGCCAAGGAGTATGGCAAGGCCAATTGGGCGGCATTGCAATCGCAGCAGGCCTACGACAGCATCAACGCGCTGTCACATAAATATAACACCCAGTTAGACGGCAAATGGAACGGAATGATGGCACTCCCTATCGGATGGGTCGCACTATATCAGAAAATGCCTGAAGTCAAATTTCACGACGGCTATTCTCCCGAAACTGTCGACCTGTCAATCGACAAGAGCAAGGAGATTCCTGTAGGTTATGCCGTAATTCCGGTTGACTCCTACAAGTCATCCAATTGCGGCCCCGGTCACACCATCCGTATTCTGGAGGGCCTAGGATATGACTGGAAGTCATTGCAGTTGGGCGAACCTCTGCAGCCGCTCTCGTCCATTGACGACGATTCATGTCTGAGAGTCGACTACCAACTGCCAGTAATCGATTCCGATTCAATAACCGTCACCTTATACACTTTGCCGAGATTCCCGTTGTACAAGGGAGCCGAATCCAAGTTTGCAATGGTGGTCGACGGCAACGAGCCTGTAATATTTGACGACATACTCAAGGAGTGGTCGCTCGACTGGAAGAATCAGGTGCTGCAAAACGGAAAGGCCAACAAAGCCTCGTTTAAAATCGCATCTCCACGAAAACCCGCCACTCTGAGCATCCTTGCCCAAGACCCGGGTCTGATTATACAGCGCATCATAATCGATTACGGCGGATTGAAAGAGTCCTACATCGGGCCGCGTCCGCAGGATTGAGCGGAGCCTGCATGCTTCCTCATGAATGAGAACCACTCTTCGGCCGACTTGAATCCGTCACCGTCCACATCGCCTATCGAAGCGTCATTTGCGTTGTAGAAATACTCCCTGCCGTTGGGGTCGACACCGAGGTCGGACGACAGATAACGCCACGACACCATTACCGTGGAAGGATTCTCGCGCACGGCAACAACACCGCGGCCAAGTGACTCACGCTGCAGGCGGGAATAGTCGTAGGCTCCTTGTGCCGAAGCAAGCGTAACGGATCCCAGTGCCATAAGTGACAGCAAATTCTTTAATTTCATGGCTGTGAATGGATAATGATTTGTTTATGGATGCGTAAAGTTAATAATTTTGATGTAACGGCATATAAAATAACACAAAAGCCACGGCAAGGAGCTACAATAACCCTACCGTGGCTTTTGTGATGTATGTCCAATTTGTTAACGCCGGGGAGCGGGGCCTTATTGCGTTACTTCAAAATCGGTCGACAGAGTGCAGTCGCTGTCGCCTCCGATCCATAACGTGAAGTCGCCGGGCTCAACCTTGCGCTCCATGTCAAGGCCGTAGAAGGCAAGCTCGCTGACGGGAAGCTCAAATGTCACCTGTGTCGATTCGCCGGGAGCCAAAGTAACACGCTTGAAGCCCTTGAGTTCCTTAACCGGACGGGTTACCGATCCCACCATGTCACGCACATAGAGCTGAGCCACTTCGGTAGCCTCGCGCTTACCGTTGTTGGAGAGGGTGACGGTGGCTTTTATGGTGTCGTCAACTCCGTAGGATGATTTGTCTATGGCAAGATCGGAATAGGAGAAATCGCCATAGCTCAATCCGTAACCGAAGGGGAAGAGCGGTCCGAATCCGGCATCAAGATAGTAGGAGGTGCATCCGAGCGATGTCTGACCGGCCTCGGCCGGTATGTCGTTCAAAAGCGTTTCATGACCCGATGCCGGACGACCGGTGTTTTTCTCGCTGTAGTAAACCGGTATCTGTCCTACGCTCTTGGGGAATGTAACGGGAAGTTTTCCGCTCGGGCTGACAACGCCGAATAGCAGGTCGGCTATTGCCGGGCCACCCATTGTGCCCGGGTGGAAGGAGTAGAGCACGGCATCCGACTCCTCGACCTGCTTTGCGATGGTGAGCGGTCGGCCGGCAATGAATACCGTCACGAGCGGCTTACCTGTGCGTGACAACGCCTCGATGAGTTCGCCCTGTGCGCCCAAAAGGTTGATGTCGGCAAGGCTGTGTGCCTCGCCCGAGAGGATGGCCTCTTCGCCCACTACCGCAATTACGGCATCGGCATTTCTTGCGGCACTTACCGCCTTGGCGATTCCGGCGGTGTTTTTGTCACGGCTGTATCCAAGCCCGGGTTCGTAGATTATCTGCACCTTGTCGCCGTAGATGTCACGCAGGGCATCGAGTACGGTGACGGTGCTGTCCTTCTCTCCGTCAAACGCCCACGTGCCGAGTTGGTCATGCGGAGCATCGGCCATGGGGCCGGTAACCAGGATGCGCTTTATGTCGGCCGACAGAGGCAGTGTGGCATTGTCGTTCTTAAGCATCACCGTCCCTTCGGCAGCCGATTGACGGGCTGCCGCAAGATGCGCCTTGTCATATTTGACCGACTGCGGGGTTCCGGTATAGGGATTCTCAAACAATCCGAGCTTGAACTTCACGCGCAATATGTTGGCAACCGAACGGTCGATGTCGTCGATGCTTACCTTTCCCTCCTCGACAAGCTCCTTAAGATAGCGGATATAGGTTCCGCTCACCATCTCCATATCCAAGCCTGCCGTAAGGCCTTTCATTGCGGCATCCTTAGGGTCGGAACAGAATCCGTGGTTCACCATTTCGTTGACACTCGCCCAGTCGGATACTACAAAACCGTCAAATCCCCAGTCGCCGCGCAGAATATCGGTGAGCAGGTGCTTGTTGCCCGATGACGGCACACCGTCATTGTCGTTGAACGATGACATGTAGGTGAGGCAACCGGCCTTGCAAGCCTCCTCAAACGGCGGGAGATACACGTTGCGCAGCTGTCGCTCGGTAATGTAGGTGGAGTTGTAGTCACGCCCGGCCTCGCTCGCGCCGTAACCGGCAAAGTGCTTGGCGCAGGCCGCTATCGACGAGGGCGATGTGAGGTCGTCGCCCTGGAATCCGTCGACCATGGCCTTTGCCATGACGCTTGTGAGGTAGACATCCTCACCGCAACCTTCGGCAATGCGTCCCCAACGAGGGTCACGTGCTATGTCGATCATGGGAGCAAATGTCCACCTGATGCCGTCGCTCGACGCCTCGGTGGCGGCAATGCGTGCACCAAGTTTTACAAGCGCCGTGTCGAATGTGGCGGCCTGTCCCAGCGGAATCGGGAATACTGTCTTATAACCGTGGATTACATCGCGAGCCAGCAACAGGGGTATTCCAAGGCGTGAGCTGTCAATTGCCACTCGCTGAAGACTGTCAGACAGGGCGGCTGTGGGTACATTGAGTAGCGAACCCACTTCGCCTCGTGACACAGCGTCACACAGATTCTCAAAAGCCCCCTCGCCATAGGGCATCGACAACTGGTTGAGTTGTCCTATCTTTTCCTCTAAGGTCATTTGCGACAACAGGTTATTCACCCTTGCCTCAACGGGTTGTGACGGGTCGCGATAGAGCGAATCAACATCGCCCGACTTGCCACACGACTGCGTCATAAGAATTGTTGCCACAAGTGCCGGCAACATCACCATTGCAAAAGCGGCTTTTGAAGAAATGAATTTCATGATCGGTATAATTTAATAACGGTTATTTGTAAACAAAAATAGCAAATTTATCACAGAATCCCGATAATCTCCTTATAAAATGAGAATGGGTCTATTATTCATCGTTCCAAGGCTCATCAAGCATCTTTCTTGAGCGTGTAACTGTAAATGAGCATTCTTGCATATCAGCTTTAACATACATATTTGAGATGTACAGATTGGTGCGCTCTGCATTCAAATGCATAATGCCTCTGGTTGATAAATATTGGCTTTTATATTTCGCTATTGCCTTTTCTCCAATCTTTTCAAAGTCGATTAAATCATTGGATTTCATATCAAATATGTCGGCAACATGATTGATAATATCTTTTAATTTATGATATCCTTCATCATTCAATTTACGATTATCTTTATCATAATTCTGATTTTTATCAATATACATGTCTTTATATTTAGCCAAATCGTTAAGGCAATCTACAAGTTGTCCCACAAACCGACTTCGGATATCGGGATTTTTTAAAGTCCTGGAAATTTCATTGACAATTTCTCTCCCTTCTTTATTGTCGACATTCCTGAATGTTATATTACCTTCATTCAATGGTATTATAGCTTCGGCTTTGCCATGCTTTTTACATGCTTTATTGAAACGCTTATGAAGGTGCAAACCACGATCATCAATGTCTATGGCTTGACCTGCCGAATGGTTGTCGACTTTAATTGTTTCTCCTTTTATCAATCCTTTTATTGACATAACGGTTATTGCTAATGTGAATTTTCTAATAATCGAGCAGTCGGCCACAATCGTTCCAGTCGCCAATCATGACGCACCGTTCGCTTGCCTCAATAAGCTTCATGAGTCGACTTTCAAAAAGCTCCCGACGGCTCTTGTTGCGCTGAATGTTGTCAATTCGTACCCGTTGATAGAGCGGATGGAATGAACGGAAATTACTCCATGCCACAGGATTGGCCATGAAAGCATCCAATATATCACGGTCTATCACAAATTCCTCATCAAGGTCGGGGCACATCTTCCGTCCGCTTTCGGTCATCATTCCGAGTGATTCAAGCCGTCGACACCGCTCCTTGTTCAGCTCTGTCCAGCATCCGCTATTGCGCCTTGGCCCGAAACGCTGCAGGGCTACACCGTCGACACACTTAAGCGTGGAGTCAATCCATCCGAAACATAAGGCCTCCTCTACGGCGTCGAGATACCACAGGGTGTCATCAGGAGGAGTCTTGCCTCGCTTGACAGCTATCCAGCACTCGTGTTTGACTGAATGGTTGTTTTCAAGCCATTTGCGAAACTCCTTTCGGGAGGTGATCGGCAGAATCTCCTTAACTGTCATCGCTTGGACGGTATGATGGTTATTTGCGTTTCATGGTCTGGCACCTGCGGCGAGCCATTTCCTCGGCGAATGCCTCTTCACCATGCTCCTTGATGTAACGGATGCAAGCGGGGCGGTCGGACTTGAACAGCAGTGCAAACACTTTTGAAATGAAATTAGAGTAGGTCTTGCACTCTTCAACCGCCGTGGCACACTCGGCGCAGGTGTTGTATCCGTGTTCACTGACGCATTTACGAATCTTGCACCATGACGCTTTCTCATTGCGATGACATCCCGGACACTTGCCGGTCAGATACTTACGGCATGCGCCGCAATAAAGTCCGCATGACGCTATCAACTGAGGATTGGCTTCTATTGCTTTCATATTTTTCAAATTGCAAAAAAATTACTTGTCTGAGCAGCCGGTGATGAATTGAGCTATGGATTCAAGCACCTCGGGAGAAATTGTTTCACGAATATCGCCGTATTCATTGGCATCGCCTGTAACGGCATGTTGCATCAGATGATTCAACCCGGGCATAAGCTTGATTTGGGCTTGCGGGGCAAGCTCCTGTATCACCGACAGATTGTCGGGGTAGACCTGAGTGTCCTTATCGCCGTTGATTGCCAACAGGGGGCGTTTGACCTCTTTGAGATAAGTGCGCGGATTTAATCCTATGAAGGCATCAATCCAAGGGCTTCGCTGTTGCTGAGTCATTTTGAGCGATGACACTATGAGAGGATTTACCGTCAATCCTGACTCCTTAACTATCGAGTCAATATCGATGGCAGTTGACACTCCCTTAAGGCTCTGCTCATGCATCGTGTCAAACACACGGCCAATAAGCGTGAGGATGCTCTCCTTGTCATCATCGCCAATCGCCGTCTGGTCAAGCCGGCGGCCGTTTTGTCGAAGAAGCGTTTCCTTACCAGAGATTGCCATTCCGGCAAGTGAAATCATGAAATCGGGCACATTCTCGGCACCGAGCATGAAAGCGATTGTGCCGCCTTCGGAGTGTCCGAGCACACCCGTTTTTCCGATACGGTCAATAGTGCGCAAGAAAGCGATGCCACTCTTGGCATCGTCCTTTAGCGTATAGGTTGTGGCGGTGAGGAAATTTCCGGTTGATTGTCCTGTGCCTCGGTCGTCATAACGCAACGAGGCGATGCCGTTGCGTGCAAGATAGTCGGCAATTACGGCAAACGGGCGATGATCCATTAACTCTTCATCGCGATTCTGCGGCCCGCTGCCGCTCACCATCAGTACGGCGGGAACCTTATTGCCCGACAACCGCTCGGGCATAGTCAATGTAGCGCTCATTACAGCACCGTCGGGGGCCACAAATGTCGTGTCGATGACTTCATAAGGGAATGGCGGGCGCGGTGTCTGCGGACGACGCTCTTCAATCGGGGCTTCGGGCAACAGATCGAGAGGAAACGAGTAACCGCGCTGGCTGAATGACCCTTTAATCGCATCATGCATAATCCGTCCACTGTAGGATGCTCCGATGGCGTTGCAAGTTAGCGATATGGAGTCGGATGTGCAATATGCTACCGTGGCGAGAATGCCTTTGGCACCCTGTGCCGGGGAGTCGAGTGTGCACTGAGTGGAGCCGTCGCCGCTTTCCGAGAAATTGAATACAATCGGAAGTTTTGTCACGCCCAGTGTGAGTTCGCCTCTCCAGGAACCGGTCAATCCATAAGCTTGAAATGAGAATAATGAAGCTATCGCCAAGATGGCAAACAGCAATTTCAATCGACTGTTCATAACGGATGTTGTTTGTATATTAAAAGCCGGCTGATAGCAGTTGACGGCATAGGCACAAATTTACAAAATAATTCCAAAATTGCGGTCTTATTTCAGAGTTTCAATGCCGGTATATGTATTTATCAGAGTGGGGGATATAATTACATGGATTGTCCTGAACAAGCCCGTTTGAATTTGGGTTCTAAATGGTATAATTAATCATCAATATGGACATTAAAAATCTTTTCGACCTTTCAGGAAAGGTCGCAGTTATTACAGGAGGTGGCGACGGCATAGGTAAGGGCTGCTGCGAAATACTGGCCGCAGCAGGTGCGTCAGTTGTAGTGAGCGATATCAATGCCGATAAGGCCGAGGCCGTAGCCGCCGGAATCGTGGCTGCAGGCGGTAAGGCTATCTCGCAGGTGTGCAATGTTCTTGAGGATGCCGACCTGGTAAAACTTATCGACACGACAGTGAATACATTTGGCACAGTCAATATCCTTGTAAATAACGTGGGTCTTGGAGGCGGTGGCCGCGAGAATCCGTTTAAGATCGACATGAACTATGTAGATCGCATCTATCGTATAAATGTTTTCGCTCCGCTGCGTCTGAGCCAGCTTGCAGTGCCCGAAATGGGCAAATCGGGCTACGGAAGCATAGTCAACATCACATCGACTAGTTCGATCGACAAAGAAGCCAACATGTGTGTCTATTCGTCATCCAAGGCCGCGCTTAATCACTTGGCCGCCAATCTGGCCTACGATTTCGGCCCTTACGGAGTGCGCATCAACAACGTTGGCCCGGGTGCGACAAAGACCGCAGCCCTTGCATCGATTCTTACTCCCGAATTGCAGGAGAAGATGCTGAAACGCACCCCGATAAATCGACTCGGCGAGGTGTCGGATATAGCTCAGGCTGTGTTGTTCTTCGCGTCGCCGGCATCGGCATGGATCAGCGGACAAGTAATATTTGTCAATGGAGGCGGAAACCAGACATTGGACTGATAATGTAATGAATTTTAATAGAATACAATAATGAATCCAGCAAATGAACTGTATGACTTTTCAGGGAAAGTCATACTTATAACCGGGGCTGCAGGTGCCATAGGCAGCGAGGCGGCTCGCCAATTCGCGATGCATGGCGCCAATGTAGCCCTCACCGATATAAATGAAGAGAAGGTAAAGGCCGTAGCCGCCAAGATAGAGAAGGAATCCGATCGCGAGTGTATAGGCATCAGGGCCGATGCCACCAACGATGCCGACCTCAAGAGCCTTGTTGAACAGGTGGTTGCCAAATTCGGCAAGATCTCAGGACTTATCAACAATGTAGGGTGGGGTAAAGCTACTCCGCTTTGGGGCTCTGACACGGAAGCTATGGTGGCTTCCTACAAGCTCAATACGATCAGCGCCTATAACGTGACGAAGTACTGTATGCCTTATCTGCGCAAGGAGCCAAATGCCTCGGTGGTCTTCTCCGGCTCAATGGTCGGTGTCACTCCGTCTCCTGAATTTATCGAATACAGCACGGCTAAGGCCGGCTTAATCAACATGGCCCACAGCATGGCTGTGGCTTCGGGGCCTGAAGTGCGCTTCAATGTTGTTGTGATCGGTTCGGTCGATAACGGCGATGCCACGCTTGAGGCCGGTTATGACCCCGCCATGCTGAAAAAGATATCTGACGCGATTGTCATGAAGCGTCGCGGCACTCCTGCCGACATAGCTCACGCTTTCGTATTTCTCATGAGCAATGCCGCATCATGGATTACCGGCATCAACCTCATGGTGGACGGCGGCGGAATGTATGAAAGCAAAATGCCGAGCTAACCTAAACATTACTAAATAATTATGGGACTGCGTCTGCTTTTGGCACAGCCCCATAGCTATTTTAGCGAGGTTAATTGTAAGGGGATTTTTATTGTAACTAAATTGTTAACAGTACAAATATTGCCGGGAGATTATTGAAGATGTGCATTGCAACACCCCACCAAAAGCCAAGGTTTACGCGATAATAGGTAATGGCACATCCTGCTGCAAATGGTACCGTGACAACACACAGCATATATGGCACGAGAATGATGCTATAATGGGTAAAAGCAATAAGATGTATCAAGCCGAATGCTATCGCCGTACCCCATACTGCGAATCTGAAATACTTTTGTTGCAGTTTTTGCCAATAGTATTCGGTTGTCAGTGAATATATTAAGATGAATGCGGCAACGATGACTACAATGTACAGTGCAATTGAGAATGCGGTAAGTGAGGTGAACCGTTGCCAAAGAATATATGCGGGGATGGAAGCCGAAGCAAGCGCTATTTGCCATTTTTTGAACGATAACCCAAGTCGAAAGATGCACTCCTCAAGCAACGGAGCGACGATGCACACCGTCATCAACACATAGGACAGGGATCCAATATTCTTTGCCGTTTCCGGACTGCCTGCGAATCCGGTCATGGATTCCGGGTTGATACCGAATGCGTTATAGACAGCCACACACCCTACAACCAGCAACATTGCGAATATACGGCTGACTATCCAGAACAGCAATCCATAACCTACGATCCATTTCTTGGAATGGACCTCACGGTCATCAGTACGCGAAAGAATGAATTTCATAATTATTACTCCTTTTCCCAATTTACAAGATTATTTAATTGTTTTATGTTATTGCGATACCATAAGTATTCAAGACTGAATGCCAATACGGTAATGCCCCATACGAAAAACATTCTCCAGCTATGGATAAACATCGGTGTAAGGGAGAGCCATATTAACAATGGGATTAAAACTATTGCAGTGGCAAGTTCAACATTGCGATATAGTTTTTTGATTGACAAAATGACTTTCAATATCTCATTGTTTGAGCCCTCCCATAGATTAATTGCCTTAATGGAGCGGTAAATCCGGATTCCAGATAGATTAGTAACAATAATGGTTGAACAAAACACCGCAAGCCACCAGTATGGGAATTTCATGGGCGACCAAAACGGACTTAAAGCCATAAGAATAAGACAAATCACTGTGATTATCCCTTCCCAAATTGCTCTTTTCAAAAGTCTTGATTTTATGTCACTTCTTTTTGAAAGTACCCCGTTTGCCACATCATCATTGATTTGCGAGTCAATATGAGGCTTAACTGACTGCCAAGTTGTTTTCAAATCTTCAAGTTCCATATTCAAACCTCCTTTCTTGATGATAGTTTTTCTTTAATACGATATAGCCGTGAAGCGACCGTGTTTCTCGGAATGCCCATATTGGAGGCGATGTCATCGTAGCTCAGTTCATCAAGCCACATCAGAATCAATGCTTTATCCATCGGGTTTAATTGGGCAATCAAGGCATACAGCCATTCGATTTTCTCGCGGTATTCATTGTCGTTTTCATTTTGAAAATGGATTACGGGAATTTCATCCAATGAAAGTGTCTTTATCCTGGGCGACAGTCGGCGCAAAGAAAGCAAGCAGGTGTTGATGCACACCTTATATACCCAAGTGGCTTCGGAACACTCATTACGGAAATGGCGGTATCCCTTGAATAGAGAAATTAAAACTTCCTGCTTAATATCGTCAAACGAAACATCGTTATTGGCATAGAAGAAACAGGCACTGAAAATTATCTTTTCGTGCCGCCTGACCAAAGAGGTAAAGGAACTATTATAGTCAGAACATCTCTCCATTTGCATTTATTATTTACAATGTTAGATGCTATATTCCCAAAATAGTTCCCTGAGGCGATAAAAAATCGGAAATAATGCCCGCCCGATAAGCGGGGCGATGTGCTATTGTTGCGTGTCGGGGGATTTTGGAGTGGGATTTTTGCCTTCCATTGCTTCGATTTCCCAAATCATTCGGTTGTTGGTATCCTGAATTGACAGGTAGATTACAGCAACGACGACGATGGCGATGATAATTACCACTCCAACGGCTATAAATTTGGTCGTGTTGTCGACGATGATGTCGCCAAACAGCTTCTCGTTGCCGATGTATTCGAGCAAGAACCATGCAAGCCATATTACTGATAATGGAAGCTCGATTGCCATTTGAATAGCGCGTTGGCGTTTCTGGCGTAGGAGGTAGGCTTTGAAATCGCGGAGGCTCAGTTGGCCGATCAGTTTACTCGGTACTCTCACGGTCTTGAAGTCGAATATAGCGCTGACAATGCATCCGACGGCCATTGTTATTGCAATCCACATCGACATGTCGAGTACATAGCACAGGCCGAAGAAGAAGAGGCACAGGAATGGAATCAATATTATTTCACCGGTCACTAATCGGTTAAGTCCTTTAGAGCGCTCTTTTATTACGGTGTGCATCAGGCGGGTGTTGATTATCGCGTAGTTGTCGAGGCTGCTTTTCATTTTGACCATTTGGTCGCGAAGTGCTTTTATTTCGTCCATAGCGTTGATCTTTTAAGAGTTGGAGTTGAGTGATATAAGTTTCTGGCGTATTCTCGTGAGCCTTACGCTGAGGGCTTTCACGGATATTCCTACAATGGCGGCGATTTCCTCGTAGGTCATATCCTCGAGCCAAAGGAGTATGATTGCTCGGTCGAAGGGCTCGAGGCGTGTTATTCGCTGATGTAGAAGGATGTTGTTGCGGCCTTCGGGTGTCGTGTCGCTGAACACTTCGGGAGAGATGTCGAGCGGTACGGTCTTGATGCGTTTCTTTCGCTTTTGTGTGAGGCAGGTGTTGAGGCTGATGCGATAGACCCATGAGCGTATGCTGCTGTCGCCGCGAAAACTGTCGAAGCCCTGCCACAGGTTTACGAGCGTTTCCTGGAATAGGTCGTCGGCTTCCTCCTTGGATGTTGCGTACATGTAGCATACGAAGTAGATGGTGGATTTTTGCTCCATCACTATACGTTGGAAGTCGCGATTGTCGTTGTTTTCTGATTTTTTCATCTGTTGATTTGGCGTTTCTGTACATATGATGCAATAAGTACGAAAAAACTACAACAAATACCAAAAAATATTGAATTTTTTTAGAAGCGCTCGGTTTTAGGCCCTGTTCGGGGTTTCTTGCGGTTGTGACGGGAGCGCTTGTGACGCAGCAGTTTCTCGAGTGTGCTTTTGCCGGGACTGTTTCCGGTTGTTGTCGGGGAGGGGGATGTTGCTGTTTTAGGCCGCTCGCAAGGTGCGGACTTAGGCTGCGCTGCCTGTTGTTTGACATCGGCCGCGACCTGTTGCTTGACTGCGGGCGTGGCTTGGGATTGTTGGGGCTTTGGCTGTCGGTTTGGGGCTTGTTGTGCCGGATTAGGCTGCGGCGCGTTATTCTGCCGGGATATACAACGGCTTGAAGGAGCGGGTTTTGCCGCAGCCTTGCGGGCGCGGGCGAGGCGACGCAATTCACGTGCGCGATAGCGGCGGCGGATTGTGGGCATGATGAGCATGAATATGGCTCGTGGCACGCCGGGTGTAACCTCGATTACTGTTAAGTCGCGCTGATAGGCTTCGATTGCGGAGCATATTTCGTCGCGGTAGTGTTTGGGCAGACGGTCGACTGCGTCTTTCCATTCCTGATCAAATTTCAGACTTTTGCCTCGGCGGCTCGGTGAGTTAGTTGCTGTATTTTCCATAATTACTTTTTTCCAGCAAATATAATGCACCGAAATCCCGGATTTCACCCCATAATGTCGCGAAGCACATTTTATCTCATATATTTCTAAACAATCGAGGCTGCCGGGATGCGTGATTGGCGCTCCGGCAGCCTCGTGTAGGCCTGGGGAAGAGGAGGGGATTACATGACTCCGATTAGTTCAATTTCGAATATGAGGGTTGAGCCGCCGGGGATGCCGGGCTGGGACAGGCGGCCATAACCCATTTCGGCAGGGAGGTATATTTCCCATTTGTCGCCGACATGCATTTGCTGCAGGGCTATGATCCATCCTTGAATCAGCTCACGCAGTCGCATGGCTACGGGAGCACCTCCCCGGCTGCTGTCAAATTGCTTGCCGTTGATTGTGCGTCCGGTGTAGTGGACGGTCACGACGCTGTTGCGATTGGGCGAAGGGGAGTCGAGGCGGCCACGTTTCAACACTTTATAGTATATGCCCTTGTCGATAGGGAGTACGCCGGGTTCATTGGCTTTGTTTTGGAGCCATTCGCGGTTCTTGATGATATACTCTTGTTTAGCCATCGGAGATTACTTTATTCGGTTGTGGTGGGGAGCCCTTGTCGGTTCCAGTTCAGTATTCCGCCGCTCATGTCGTAGACGATCAGTCCGAGTTTCTGCATCTTCTCGGCAGCATTGTGACTGCGGCGTCCGCTGCGGCAATATATGTAGTAATGCTTTGTCTTGTCGAGATTCTTTATCCCTTCGTCAAATGCCGCCTCGTCAAGAAAGTCAAGCAGTTGTGCGTTTTTAAGATGCCCCTCGGCATATTCCGACGGTTTGCGCACATCAATCACGACAGCCATCGAGTCGGTGTTTACAGCATCGTTGAATTGCTGTGGAGAGAGTTTGTTGACATCGGAGGCCGAGCAACTTGTGCAGATGCCCAATGCGGCCAATATTGCCATGAGTATACGTTTCATAATTTTTCGGTTTTATTTTAATGTCTTGTGTTCACGCCATCGGCGTTATTACAAATTTAGGCATTTTCGTTAAATAGCGCTACTATGGGGGAAATATTTTGTTGTTGTGGCTGTTGCCTGAAATTACTATCTTTGTTGAACGTGAAAAAATTGAAAACTGATCAAATAATCCATTTATCCATGACGAAAGAACGTGCAGCTATTGCTTTGATGCTTATAGTGACATCCTTAATGCTCAACGCCCGCGAGGTCATAGACTTGAATCGTGACTGGCGGTTTCACCGCGGGGATTCTAAAATGTGGCAAGCGCCCGATGCCGATGATGGCGATTGGGAAGTGATCAACGTGCCTCATGATTTTCAGATATCGCAGCCGTGGGTTGAACCGTCGCCCGATGAGATGCCCGACCTTGACAATCCTGTGGCCAACATAAAGAGCCGACTGAGCGCACGAGGATTCAAGGAGGTGGGCAAGGGATGGTACAGAAAGAGCATAGTGCCTCGGAATGAGTGGAAAGGCCGCCGCGTTTTGCTTGACTTCGAGGGAATTATGCTTACGGGCGACATATATCTTAACGGAGAGCGCGTTGGCGGGACCGATTACGGTTATCTCGGCACGGAGGTGGATATAACCGACTTGTTGAAATGGGGCGAACCTAACGTGATTGCCGTAAGAGCCGATACGGGACAGCCCGGAAATTCACGATGGTACACGGGCGGAGGCCTGTTTCGCGATGTGAAATTGATAATAACCGACGCAGACCGATACTTTACACGGCATCCGCTCTACATAACAACTCCCATGGTGAGCGATGCCATGGCGGTTGTAAGGGTGGAGGGTGAGATTGCCAATAATATCGTCGGTGACAAGACGATGAAAGCGCGACTGAACATCGTAAATCCATCGGGCGACACAATAAGCGACAAAGTGATTGCTCTTGATGTCAACAGCCGTCAGCGAGTGAAGGAGTATCTGCTCGACAGTCTTACGATAGCATCGCCTGAGTTGTGGAGCTGTGAAAATCCAGCGCTGTACAAGGCGGTAGCATCGGTTTATGACAGCGACGGAAAGTTGGCCGACCGAGTCGAATCGACTTTCGGAATACGCTCAATCGAGTATTCGCCGGAGTTTGGATTTAAGCTTAACGGCAAGAAGGTGCTGCTTAAGGGAATAGCCAATCATCACACCCTCGGGGCACTTGGCGCTGCGGCCTATGAACGTGCAATGGAGAAGCGCATTGAACTGCTGAAAGATTTCGGATTCAACCATGTGCGCACATCCCACAATCCCTATAGCTCATCGTTTCTTGACCTGTGTGACCGTTACGGAATACTTGTGGTTGACGAATTGTATGACAAATGGCTCACTCAGTATGCCGGCGGACGCAAGGACTGGGTTGAACAGTGGCCCCATGATGTGCCCGAGTTCATAAAGCGCGACCGCAACCATCCGTCGGTGATAATGTGGAGTCTTGGCAATGAATTGCAGACCCTGTGGGACATTCCTTATGCCGACTGGGGTGTGACACCCTATAAAATGCAGCGTGAGCTCTTGCACCGATATGACAAAACCCGCCCCGTGACAGTGGCCATGCACCCTCGAGGCCGCAATCAGTCGACCGACTCGCTTCCGGCTCCGTTGGCACTGGAAACCGACATCGCCGCTTACAATTACCGCTACATGTATTTCCCGGGCGACAGCCGTCGCTTCCCCTGGATGATGTTTTACCAGAGTGAGGCCAATACATCCAACATGGGGCCAAACTACTTTGACATGGATCTTGACCGCGTAATAGGTCTTGCTTACTGGGGAATGATAGATTATCTGGGTGAATCGCACGGATGGCCCGCCAAGGGATGGAACGAGGGCGTGTTTGACATCTCGCTGGAGCCTAAGCCCATAGCATATTTCCTGCGGAGTTTCTTCAAGCCCGACGAGCCGGTGGTGCACATCGGCATAATCGACAGCGACTACAACACGGTGTGGAATGACGTGAAGGTGGGCTCAAAGCGCATGTCAGACCATTGGAACCGATTGCCGGGATGCAAGGTGTCGCTTTACACTTACACCAACGCCGATGAGGTGGAGCTGATTGTCAACGGACGGAGCATGGGACGACGCATGAACGACCGCAAGGACTCAAAGGTGCGCAACCGCATATTGTGGGACAGCATACCTTATAAGCCGGGATATGTGGAGGCTGTGGCCTATCGATCGGGCGACTTAAAGCCCGTGGCCCGTCACCGAATTGAAACCGCAGGAGAGGCCAAAAGTCTTAAGGCGGTTCCCGATAATGGTGACTGGAAGGCCGACGGCAGCGACCTTCAGCACATACGCGTGGAGGCTGTGGACAGCAAAGGCCGTCGCGTACACGGCGCCAATGCACAGGTTAAGTTTACGGTTGACGGCCCTGCCGAGATTGTGGGCGTGATTAACGGCGACATAACGAGCGAGGAACTGACAACGGGTGACACACGCCGACTCTATAACGGCACCGCTACCGTGATACTCCGCTCGACCCTCTCTCCCGGAAAAGTTACCTTGACCGCCTCTTCCCCCGGCCTCAAGCCCACCAAAACGCACCTCACCACCAAATAGTAAGGGTTTGGATTTTGATTGCGAATAATATGGCTGTACAATTGAATTACATAATAGAGGCATGGCTTGATAACTTTAAAGTCGTCAATCCATGCCTCTATATCGAGAAGATATTTTAGTATATGGATTCGTATTGCTTAGCTATAATGTCCCATCTATAGCGTCGATTAGCTATTGCTTCCATTGATTTTGCGTTATTTTCAAAATCAAGTGATGAATCATTGAGGATATCAATCAATATTTTTGATGAGTTAAAATAGCACGCCTTATTTTCTGTCGATTCGCGATTGTATATGCAGTCAAAAGCTATTATTGGTTTTGCAAAAAACATGGCTTCAACTAATGACGGATTAGTACCTCCGGCACTATGTCCGTGAAGATAATATTTGCAATTGCTACGGAGTACATTCAGGATACGAAGATCATAAATGGCAGGTAATATCTTTATGTTATCAAATTTTGAATATTTTTCCTGCATGTCATTGCCGTATGCACTTTTGTTCCAGTTTCCGATGAATACAATTTGTTGATCAGGTGTTTGACTGAATGCCTCCAATATTGTGTGTACATTGTTTTCAGGTTCAATACGGCATATTGCTAAAGAATATCTATTGGCAGTTAGTCCATATTTTTGTAATGCTGCATCCGATTCATCAGCCGAAATGTCCTGTAATACGTGGTCGCCTCCGTAGGCTATTAGTTCTGATGTTTTTCCGTATTCGGATAGGACATAATCAGTTATGCCCTTATTGTCGGTAACAATTACATTGCCATAACGCACTGCCTGCTTTTCGGAAAATTTCAAGAATTTTCGAGCCCATTTGTTCCATTTGTCACGCTTGTGTTCAAGACCGTCTATGTTTATGATTAAACGTTTTTGGGAAAAAAGTCGGAATATTGGCAGAAACGCGCATCCTGATACTCCTAAAATTAGCACAACATCGCTTTGGCGTGCAGCCTTAATTAAAGAAACAATATCGTATGGGATGCTTTGTATTCCATTGGCGTTAAGTCCTACGTACTCTGTTTTAGCACCATGGTAGACCCAACGTTCATCGTTGTATGATTTTTTGCTGCAATAAACAGCGTATTGCAAATCTTCTGATTGGTTGTGACGGACAAGCTGCTCTACAAGGGTTTCAAATCCGCCATAATTAGCTGGTACACCGACAGTGCCTATAATTGCTACTTTCATACTACTCTAATTTCTTTATAAAGCGAGCCGGATTTCCAGCCCATAGTTCATAAGACGGGATATCTCTATTTACGACACTTCCGGCACCTATCACTGCTCCATTTCCTATATCCACTGCATTTACAATTATAGTATTCGTTCCAATGAATACATTCTCTCCTATTCTAACTTTACCAGAATAAAATCTACCGTCTTTAGTATTATAGAAATGTGAGAGAATGGTTGTTCCAGTGGTTATGATACATCCATTGCCAATTTCTATCAAATTTGGATGTATCCCATCAAATTGCACATTAGACCCAATAAAACACTTCCCTTTTATTTTTACCCCTCCCCATTTTATGGCAATAAGACGCATGCAAGGTGGCAATAATGGCATTTGTGCTATTACAATGCATGCCTTTTGCCATATTCTTTTTAGGTTATAAGGGGGAATCGGAATAAGAGTCAACTCATTCATATTTTGAATAAATTAAGTTCATTAAGCGCTTTCTTGTATCTATTCTCATAACCCTCTATTGTAAACTGATCCAAAAATTTGGCATATCCATTCTCTCCCATGGAATGACGAAGTTTCTCGTCGTTCACAAGTCTTTCAATTTTTTCTGCAAATAATATGGGATTATCCGATGGAATTACAAAACCAGTAATAGAATCGACAATCATTTCCGGGATTCCTCCTAAATTAGTCCCGATGACCGGTCGTTTCATAGACATCGCTTCCAAGACTGTTGTAGGAAAAGGATCAGCCCTAACAGATGGAACCAAACAAATATCTGCTTCATAATATAACTTAGCTATATCTAATGTAAACTGCTTTATAGATACAATCTCGGATAAATTCTCTTTTTCAATTCTTTTTATCATGTCATTTAAATCGTCTTCCTGACCCGGTACCGGACTGCCTATGAAAGAAATCAGAATTTTTGATTTAGTTTCATCTGATAAGTATTTTAATGCATCAAGTACATAGTTTTGGCCTTTTATTTGGGGTTTAATTCTTCCGATAAGGAGAATTTTTATCTTTTCAGATTTAAGAGAATCAATTTCACGGTTGTTTGCATTAATCTGCGGAATACCATTATAGACAGTTTCTATCTTTTTTTTTTGTTCTTTATCTGCAATGGCTATAAGATTATTAGAAGTAGCATTGGACACACAAATTATCTTATTAGCTTTCTTTAATGAAATTACGTTTACAATACGATTCATCAATGAAGAATTATCTAATATTTCATGAACATGAAGTATTAGATAATTCTTACTATAAAAGGAAATCGGAAGGACGGCCAATGTATTTAGATATACAATTGAAGCGGAAGATAATAAACTTCTCAACTTTGATTTACATTTCCATAAATTGAAGAAAAATGTTATTATTCCCAATGGTGTCAAATATTTTTTTGCGATAACCGGAAGATTTGGGAGTGTGATTATCTTTATATCATCATATGTTTTCTCAATAAGCTCAGACAATTTCCCTCTATTTGGAAGACATATGTATCTCTCATATTTGCTAAATAAAGGAAGAGTATTAAAGAGAATTTTATTTGCTCCGTATAAATCATCTCCTCCAGTAAAAAAAACGATTTTCTCCATATGTTAAGTTCTCATTTTTAATATCCTCGCTGGTACTCCACCTATTATAGAATAGGCCGGAAATATACCTTTAACAACCGCTCCAGCGGCAACAATGCAACCATCTCCAAGTATTGTTCCATCAAGAATGGTTACTTTAGCCCCTATCCAGCAATTCTTCCCGATTGTTACTCCCTTTCCTGATACTCCTTGAGCCCTGATGGGAGTTGCCATATTCCTATAGTTATGGCTTTCAGGATGGACACTTACATAATTCCCAAATATTGTATCGTTACCTATAGTTAATAATCCCATACCGCTTCCATAATGTCCATGTGTGCCAAGTCCCACATTATTACCAATAATCATGCCCTTCCCTAATTTTTTCAAGGATCCGGTTAGTTCAATATGTGTACTATAACCAATTGAAACATTATCACCACATACAAGCCCATTTCTTGAGAGCGCATCTATATAACACTTCCTGTCGATTCTAAGATTTTTCCCGTGCTTTATCATTGAAGCACAACGGATAGTACTACTTGGATTAATATAAACGGGGTGAAGTGTGTGTAAACGAAGCATACCCCAAATTAGTGAAACAAACTGAAACCATAGAAGTCCCAAGAGATATTTTAGGGGTAATTTTTCATCAAGTATAAATTCTTCACCTTTTATTTTACTTATAACTTTGCTCAATATTCTAACCAACATTCTTTATTGATTTTTTTTAATTTCATGATATAAATTTTGATATTTTTCAAGCATCGATTGGAGGGTATAATTCTCCAAAATATATTTATTTGCATTTTTACCCAATTCATCTCTTACTTTCTTATCTCCTAATATTATAATTATCTTATTGCTTAAATCGTCTGAATCATAAGTATCAAAAAAAACACCATTATTACCATCTTGTATCATTAAACGAAATGCAGGAATATCGGATGCCACAACAGGTAACCCGGCTGCCATCATTTCACATAATCCAAGACCGAACCCCTCTGATTCTGAAGGGAAAACTCCTATATCTGCAATTCTCAGATAATCTCCCACATTGGAAATTGACCCTGTAAATAATACATTGTTACTTATTCCGAGCTCCCTGCAATAATCTTGACATTCCAATCTTAATGGGCCATCTCCTATTAGTATTAATAGAGCGGAAGGATACGATTCGACAACCTTGCTCCATGCCTGAATTAAGAGTCTATGATTCTTTCCTTCGCAAAGTCGAGAGGTGTAGATCCCTATAAAACCATTCACATTTATCCCAAGGGATTCTTTAGTAGTGTTTGTATTAATTATTTTTTTTGAATCAATTCCATTAGTTATTAGCACACTGTGGTTTAAGGGATAATTATCATCCACATAACTCTTGATGTTAGCGCTGACAGATACAATACTTGACTGTAACAGTTCAGACGCTTTTTTATCAAAGAAAAAACGAACTTTATCAATCCAGGATTTTTTTTCTAAAAAAAATCCCATGAAGTGTAGAGTTCTAATATTTTCTGATCTTAATTTAGCTAAATATACAGCTAAAGCAAGATAAAAATAAGAGAATGAAGAATTATGGGCATGAATAATGTCTGGTTGGATATCTTTAAGAAGTCTGACTAATTGCCATAAGTGTTTAATATATTGAAAATAAGGTATTTTTTTATTAATGAAGGGAAGCGGATGGATTTTGACATCAGAAGGAAACTCATCTATCAGGTCGTGCATGTCCTTATATAGGTATATAATATGTATTTCATTACCATTTTCACAAAAGAAATTGGCCAGCTGAGAAACGATTATTTCAACACCACCACGGTTTAAACCATCAAGATAATATAATATTTTCATTTTTGTTATTAAAATATAAATATAAGAACATTAAGGATGCTACATCTGTAAATCCTTTAATTAGTAAAAGAAGCGCGTATAAAAAGATGAATTTGAAGCACTTATTCAGAATGGGGTTAATATATATATGACTTAAAGTAGAGAAAACTGAATATTGGTACAAAATAAATAATATAATTCCCCCGATACCGAAAAAGAACAACAGTCTAACATATCCCACATCTGTTCCTTTGTAATAATGTTCACCATCCATCCATTGAGTGTCACCAATTAAATACGTTTTAATATCATCAGGTAGAATTTTTAAATGTTCCTCCTGAAGACCATCACTCGATTTGGTGGATAATTCTCCATTTTCGGATAGGTTAATGAACGCCTCGAATCCAAAATCAATGATTCTACCATAATCTTCCTGTAGTTTGGGAGAGGATAGATATATTGAGATTAATGATAGTGTTATCAAATATGTCCAAGTCAAGAATTGACTAATTACAGTAGATGCACGATGCCTTAATTTGGATTTGAAAAGACAACTTGCGATTAACAATGCACTGACTGCAAATCCAATCATGCATGTTCGGGCGAAGAAACATCCTACGGCAAATAAGTATAGATAAATTAATGTTAACTTTAGTATGTAATATTTATTATTACTCTTTAACATGAACGGAATCAACAAAATAAGCCCAAGCCCATAAATGATACCACCTCCAAAATAAAAACATCCCAATCCTAACAGTCTTACTCCCAAAAACATTTGGATTACTCGTTCGTTAAGCTCAAATCCTTGAAGGTCAAAAATGAAATCCCTAATAGGTTCATTAACAAACATAACCAGTGCGATTATAGACTGGATTATCAAACATATTATATAATATTTTGTAATTACATAATAATTTATTCTTTTGTGATAGTATTGTGTTATTCGGAATATGCATAATGAAAGAAGTAGTAGATATATTATCTGTAGAGGGAAGTAAATGAATGTAGAATCTGAACTTCTATTAATAATCATACCAACTACAGAAAAAAGAGCCATCAATAAAGGGTATCGAATAACCCGTATTATCTTATATTTGACCAAAAATGGATTAAAATTTAGTTTGTGATTTATTGTAATATATATTACAAATACTAACCATCTCGGATCTAACCCATAGGCTTTAAATGGGAATAGAAAAACGAAAAAGCAATATATGATAATAGTTTTACTGATCCAATCTCTCATTGAAAATCAAATATTTCAATAAAAAACTACAAAAATGGAGATGGTTAACAACATTCAAATATAATTCTAAACCTTCGACATAAATTTCATTGATAATTTTTTTAAACTACTGTAGAGTTTTAGGTATACAAGAATATAAAAGAACTTTGTAACTATAGGAATTTTTGATAGCAATATTGTCTTTGGATTAATTTCAAGATAAGACTTCTTCCAAATAGAATATATTTCAGGCGTGGAGATTATTGGCATTAATTGTGCAATAACTGCATATTTTCTATATAATAACTCATTTTTAAATTTGTCGATTTTCCCATATTTTTGTAATGTCTGAATAAGAATCTGAGTATTATCTTTTAAATCATTATACCTTCTTATATAGGAATTTTTATCTTGTATTAATGAAATTGAGTTTGGATTAACAAAATAATTATATAATGTATTATTAATTTTTCCTACCTTGATGTTGTTAACAAACAGCTGGCTTATTATTGCCAAGTCTTCACCCATATTTGCTGTAGGAAATATTACATTAAATTTTGAAAATAATTTGCGGCGGATAAACTTATTCCAAACACTGCAATTATTAATCTCTAAAAGAATATCTGACAGCATTCGCTCTTCGCGCAACTTTACATTTTTTATTGTTATATTATTATTGTTGCAGATATTATAGTCACTTATTACGATATCAAAATCTTGTTGAGTTGCTATATTATAAAATAGTTCACAAGCATTATGCTCAACCCAGTCATCACTATCTACGAACCAAATGTACTCACCTCTGGCTTGATTTAGTCCGGTTAACCTTGCTTGAGGTAGACCTTTGTTTACATCATGTGACAGTAATTTTGTCTGACTTTTTCTTAAAGGATATGCTTCTATCAAAGCATTTAGTTTTACGATGCTTTGATCTTTTGAACAGTCATCGACAAAGATAAACTCAATATCAGATGTCATAGTTTGCTCGAATAGAGAAGTAACACACCTTTTGATGTATTTCTCTACACCATAAATTGTAACAATGACTGAAACTTTAACACTCATAATTTAGAATCTAACTTATCCAATAATTCATTACTTTTATCTCTCACCTTCCTGATAAATATTGCTTTTGACTTTATTATTTTTATTGAAATCTCTTATCTTTAGGATAATTAGTGCTATCCCATTCACAGAACCGTAAATTGTTGCTCACAATTCTATCGGAATAAAGCGAATTCATAAGAATTGTTTGAAAAAATATCCTTCAGCTGGAATTGAATATTTAACTCTTCCGAATAAATCTTCAGAAATAAGCTAGTTCAAGACAAAATTCACTTCATGCCTGCCATTAAGCATTTACTTGAATGCACAAAGGCTTCTGGAATCCATTCAAGTTTATATCGTTCCCAGAACTATTCCAGTTGTTTTGCTGATATTATAACTTACATCCTTTGGGTTTGTGACCGCAACATTAATGCGATTTTATGGAACTGACCAAACTCATTGGACAGGTTCCTGCAAAATTACAAACATCGTGTCAATCAAATTTCCTAATTGGACAGTTACAATATGGTAAACATTTATTAGCAGAGATTTGAGTATATTTGATACATTCGAAATGCCTTTAGATATCCAGGCGATAGCATTAGTCTTTTTATAACTCTTAACTTATCTTTAAAAGAAAGGGATGCCCACATCCAAGGTTTAAATTTGCCAATAAAATGAACGACTTTTATTTGCAGAGGAGTTTTTTTAGTATTTGATAGTGAATAACCTTGTTTGATATAGTAATCTAAATCAGAAACAAATATATTGTACGTGTCATCCAGCTGAAGAGAATCATTATAATTCCATTTATCTCCAAGAAATTCTTGAATGACATCTTGGTCACCGACTGGTAAGTTTTTACTCTGTTTTTTCTTGATAACTTCATCTACTAAAGCATATAATTGAAAGGCTATTTCTTTATTTGGCTTCAAAACAATTAGTCCAGAATTGATTCCTTTATAATTTTCACATCCTGGTGTATTCTTTCCTGCACATACTCCTGAAAATGGTTCCATTTCAAAAAGATGATCAAGATTCGTTAAAACCATCAAATCTGCATCTAAGTAAACCAATTTTTCATACTCCTCTAGTTCCCATATAGTAAGTTTATCAAAAGTGTTTGACCAATGGTTATAATTCTGTTGTGACAAAGATCCTTTCCAGATACTCTTTTTTATGGTAATATATTCAATGTTATTTTCAGATAGCCATTTAATGCTTTTATATGAAACTCCTTTAGACACCGCACAAATGAGAGGGAACTTGGATGAAACCATATTTAGCATTTTTTTTAAAGCGATCACTCCAGGAAGATATTCGTCAGTTGAAAGAACAGTAACAAAAGCATTGTTTAATTTTTTATCGTTATTTATCATTGTTGTATGGTTCATAGTTTATTGTTTTTATATAATTCTATAGATTTACAATCATATAGCCATGTTTTGTAAAAATCGGATAGTTTCTTTGTTGAATTATCAATAGCATAAATAGTTTTATTCATGAGTACGCCTAAGATCATAGCATGAAGACGAGTGGTATATATAATATCATATTTTTTTAGAACATTAACTCCAAGTGTAATAAGATAAAATTTAATAAACTTTTGCATAACAAAATCAAGTAATTCATAAACATATTGTCTTATTCCCCTATTTTTAATTTGCGTTGATTTATAGCATATTTTCATAAACATAAATGACCAATGATTTTTTTTTTCAAAAGTTGGCCAATCTCGTTCTTCACTATCTACAATTTTAAAAGGAGTGTTAACCAATTCTTTATCTAATCGTTTAAAAAAAACGATTCTATTTTTTAAATTCTTTCTATGGCTAATTGTATTTGATTCGAAGTCTATGCAGAATGCCATATCTGGGATTAGCATGATTTTACATTTGTTAAAATTGGAGCAAAGGAATTCGTAACTTCCTAAATCTCTTGCGCATATTGTTAGATTCTCGTGCTTTGTGAATTCGAAGGCATCCTTTTCAATAATATTTTTGTTATCATAGTAAACAGATTGTGGCAATATTACGATTTTATTGTTCGGATATCTATTTATTACCTTTATTCTAAAATCTTGAGCTGTACGATATAAATCACCAAAATTGCCACCTCCATGCAAACAAATTGTAACATCCTCCGGAATATCTGGAAAGTTGTAAGTAAATAAGCTATGTTGAGATAATATTTTTTTATTTGTGATTTTGAAAAATTCACATTCGCCTTCCCAGATAAGAATATCTCCTACATTACCATGATATGGACAGTCTAATAATATTACCTTAGAACCGATTTCATCATCTAAATCATTGATGATGATATTCTTAAGTTGGAGCGTTTTTTCTTGCGTGGTCATATAAAAAATAGATATTAGACACTTTTTTCTTTTAGTATTGCACAAGTTTTCTTGATACCAAATAATTTTATATACTTAAAAAGACTTACTATATGATTTGTTGAAGGTTGTCTTATGGTCTTATGAATGAAAGGGGATTTTGAATTTAATTCAATATATTCATACTGTGCTGGTACGCGATTTTCAATTGGAGGCAGTTGCATAAAGTCACCATAAAACATTTTAAGGTATTCATCGTATTTGGCGGGAATAAATGTCGTTATGGTATCAAATTGCCACTCAATAACTTTGTCAAAGATATGTTTGGGGAGAAAACCTTCATTTGCAAATTCATAATATGGTAATGCAAGAACAGAATTGCTGTCTTTTACAAAACCATATTCATCATTATAAAATCTTAGAAATTCTGTTTTTGTCATTTCTTGAAAATGCTTAGACTTTTTCGTAAGATTTTTCACCTTTTTATTAAATATCCATTCATTGGCAATCTCACGCAATTCAGCATTTAAATCCAGATTATCTTTATCATTTCTAATTACGTTCACAGGGCGGATGTCAAGCTTAATTGGCACAATCCCAAATGAACCTTTCATTCGGCCATATATATTAAGATGACTACATAAGTAATTACAGCAATGTTCATGACGATTATTTCCTGAGAACCATAACCATTCTTTCCTTTCATCAGAATAATTTCCAGACTCCAATTCCTTTATTAAGATGTCATAATCCGGTTTTAACAAAGATATGTCGATGTCGTCATCCCACGGAATAAACCCTTTATGGCGAACTGCTCCAATTAATGTACCTCCGTCAATCCAATATTTAATTCCTTTATTTCGACAAATATTATCCACGATTTTTAAAAGACGAAGCATTTCTGCTTTTACTTCATCCATTCTGTCAATAACATAGTAATCTATTTCTCCATTGTTTACTAATTTGCAGTGATCAGTGAGTTTATTGAACATTCCCATATGCTATCTATGTAAGAGTTTGTCTATTAATACTTTTGAGATCCCTTTATTTAAGATGATTACCATTATTATATAACCAATGCACAGAATAACTTTATATCCAATCGAATAATACCACGTGGTAAACAGATTTACATAAGATGGTAACACCGTTATGCCTAACCATATTATGGGTATAATGGTGATTGCAATTATTTTATTGAATGAATAAATAGTATTCTTGTGTTTCAGCATACTTTTTGTTATAAACAGCCTAAGTATTAAAGCTATAATGTCGGCTAATATGGCACCATAAACCCCAAAAATAGGAATCATAAACCACACTAGTAACATTGAGAGGAAACATCCGGCCATCGTACATAAGAAAATATATTTCGACATTTCCTTATGGTAATACATGAAGTTTTGGTAGAAATGTAATGGAGATTTAATTGCGACCGACATAATAAGCAGTGGCACATAAGTCCACGCAGAGTGATACTCAATATTTGTCATTATGTTGATTGCCTCTTCTGCGAAGGCTCCAATTACTAAATATATCAAACCATAAAGCCATAACAACTGGCTTGTTAAATTCCGTATCTCATCGTAATTTTGGTTATTGTTAGATGTTTCATTCAATTTTGAGAATAGCCAGGGTTGGAATGCTGATTGTACAGAATTACTCACCACATCGGCAACTCCGCCAAATTGAGAGGCAAGGCTGTAAAAGCCAAGCATTGATGCGGTCATCTTTGAATTGATGATTATTCTTGTAAAGAAATTGGAAATATTAAATGATAATGAATGAGGTAAAAGAGGAAGAGAATATTTTAATAATTGCTTTAATATGTCTTTATTGATACAAAAATATAGTAATTTTTGTTTTCTCAAATCGATTATCATCATCAATACCATCAGAAGATTTATGGCAAAAGTAGATGTTAATATTCCTGTCGCTCCTTGCTTTAGCACAACAACTGTCAGTATGTTTGATCCTAACATCAATAGAAAAAATACATATGACAAAAGAACAGATTTCTTCGCTTGTTGCATTCCCTTCAATGATTCTTGGTACAAGTTATAAAGAGCAGATACAAAACTAATTAATATTGCCAATAATACAACTGGTAAAAAAGCGATTCTTTTAAAGAGCAAGTTATTCCAAAGGTTATTTGACAGGATTAATATGACAACCATCATACTGCCGATAATGGACACTACGCATATGATTGTGCTAATCAGTTGAGCAACCTTATTTTTGTCATGCTTAAAATCAGCATAAAAACGTACGACTGAATACTGCAGCCCCATCATTATTATGCAACTGAAAACATTAACAAAGCCAAATGCGAGATTGACTATGCCATATTGTTCAGGAACAAGAAAGGCTGTATATAATGGGATTAAAAGAAATGAGAAGAAACGTAACAAAATATTCCCTGATGTATACATGAGGGAATTTGCTAATACTTTCTTTTTGTCAGATTGCATTAATTTATGTAGCAGGTCAATTATTACTAACGTGGGATAATTGGGAAATTTAGATACTTCAGGTGGCTTAGATTAAGTGCGTGAATATGAGGCTATTAGGGTCGTGCCAAAAATTCTTGATCCGCAATAGCTTACGTTTTGGATTATAATAGCATCGTGATATAAGCCAATGAATTTATGAGTTGTTGAAACCTTTTCAGGCTAAGGGAAAAGGTGTTGAGCCACGGCAAAAATTTCACTTATTAATTCCAGCTTTTGAAGTCCTTGAAGAAGCGGATAAAACTCCGACAGGGAAGGTTTATATTATGTTAATGTTATGTTCTGCAAATGCTAAATCGTTTTCGTCATCTATCTCATACCATTGCAGGTTGTTCTCTACAAGGACATATAGTGGAAGTTTTGATGATATTCTATCGGAAGGATATTCGGGGGTATTTCCGTATTGATCAGCAATTCCTGCAGCTAATGGCATCCAAGTGGCGACATCCTCGAGGATGTATTCATATCCAACTTTTTCAGGATAGGAATTATTCTGGAAAATTTCTTCCCACTTGATTCGGTATTCATATGTTGCCAACATGTTTTTGTAGAATGCATTTGACAACTTGTGGATTCCAACAAGCTCTCCTATCGGTTCGTTTCCTGTTTCACTTAAAATCGCTTTTTTGTTTGTTGAGCATTTTAGGAGATTTCCTTCGTCATCACAGGCGATGTAGTATTGATCCTGAAATTTGTTGACGGGGGTAACTAGCATTATGTCGGGATGCGGGTCTTCAAGTAAGGAAGTAAGGGCCTTTGGTTCGTAAACTATATCTGATTCGAGCAGTAAGAAATCATCTTCCCCGATAGTATTCTTGCATCGGGATAGTGTTTCCATGCTGTTTGTTTCTGCAAAGCGGGGGCTGAATACAGTCTGTATCTGGGGATATTTTTCGGCGAGATTATCATACCATTCTCGGTGATATCCGGTGCCTATGATAATCTTTTTTATTCCTGCAGAAATAAGATTCTCGATTGAACGAATTACCATTGGGATTCCTTTGAATTCTATGAATCCTTTGGGCTTTGTTTCAGTCATTGAACCGAATCGAGTGCCTTTGCCGGCAGCCATTATAACTGCGGTTTCAATCATTTCAATGGAGTTTTAATCCCGATGGAATCAAGGGCTTCTTTAAATACGACAAAGAAATTTTCTATGTCTTTAGTGTCTATTGCTCCGAGTGAACAGAGTCGGAATGTATCGGTAGTTGATATCTTGCCCGGATATATGGTATACCCTCTTTCATAGCAAAAATCATGTACCTTGTTGAAATCCCACTGTGGAAGATCGGGGTATTTAACAGAAACCACCAGCCCGGATTCCTTTTCTTTATCAATGACATATTCAAGCCCTAACTGTTCAATGCCTTTGTGTATGGCGCTGTTGACTCTTGCATGGCGAGCAATTTTGGCATCTTCTCCCTCTTTGAAATATTCGGCTATGGCTTGTTTTAGTGCATAAACTACTTGTACAGGTGGCGTGAAGTGCATCTCTCCCGTTTTCTCAAAGAAGCTGTATTGAAGATAGAGGTTACAGTAATATGACCTCTTGGGGAAATCTTTTGATTTTTCAATAAACTCCTTGTCACCTATGATAAATGAGAGTCCGCTCATGGCCATAAGACCTTTCTGTGCCGATGCCATACAGAAGTCGACATTGTCCTTAACTATGTCAAATGGAATCATACCTAATGAGGATGTTGTGTCGACTACGAAAATAGCTCCGAATCGGTGTGCGAGCTCTCCAATTTCTCGAATGGGATTTAGAAGGCCGGTCCCCGTTTCGTGATGGGTTGTATATACAAGGGCTATATCGGGATTTTCTTTAAGGGCTTTCTCAACCAATGAGAGATCAGGGATATCGAAAATTGACAGTTTCATGTCGATGTGAGGAAGTCCGTAATATTGACATACCTCAACTGCACGTGAACTATAGGCTCCGTTATTGATTACGAGGATTTTCTTCCCTTCGGGGAGTAGTGAATTAAGGCAGATGTCTATGTTTATCGTACCGCTTCCGCAAAATAGCACTGCAGTGTGCTTGCTTTCAACGCCATGTGCAATTTTGACGAGATCTTTCCGAATTTGCTTCATAATATCAGCAAATTCCTTTTCTCTAGGACAAATGTCAGGAACCACTTGGGCCATTTTAACAGTATCAGTAGTTGTTGCCGGCCCCGGGTTTAGTAATATGTTTCGTTTTATATTCATTTTTTTTAGACCTAATTTTTGAGATTTGTCATGAAAGCCTCTTTGTTTTGGATGGGGGTCGTTGTGGGGCGACCAAGGTTGTCGCGGGAATCGATTCTTACGCGAAGTTCGATTAAGACCGGTCCGTCCATTGTGTTTATTCTCCCTGAAAGGGCTTTGATTTCCTGCTCAGTTGTTACAGTCATAGCTTCTTTGTAACCGCATGCTTTTGCAATGGCGCAGATGTCGATACCGAAGCCGAGTGTTGGCTGGCCGCCGACCGACTCATGTGCTCCGTTGTTGAATACCACATGCACAAGGTTTTTCGGAGCCAATGCTCCGATGTTTGAAATGGCACCCATGTGCATTATGAATGCTCCGTCGCCATCGAAGCAGAATATTCTCTTGTCGGTTTTTTCAAGTGCGATGCCAAGTGCGATGGATGAACTATGTCCCATTGAGCCTACTGTAAGGAAGTCTTTACTATGGCCTTGGCTCAAAGCTTCACGAAGTTCAAACAGCTCGCGAGAGAGTTTTCCTGTGGTTGACACTATTACGCTATCGATGTCGAGAGCCTTTACAAGGACAGTAAGTGCTTCCTCTCTGGAAAGTGGATAGTCGTTTATCGCTTGATTCTTAAGCTTATATTTGCCAAAAGTATTTTTTCGTATTATTATGGCATGGGGTTTGCTGAGCTTTTTGCAATCATTTACAATTGCCTGAACAGCAGCAAGGGCTTCCGTGTCTTCATTGGGAAGGACAATGTAGGGAATCTGCATTGCTTCAAGAAGAGGTATTGTTACCTCTCCCTGCTTCACATGCTGTGGCTCGTCGTGTACTCCGGGCTCACCTCTCCACCCTATTATCAACAGAACGGGCATTGAATACACTTTCTCGTCGACAAGTGACATGAGCGGATTTACGGCATTGCCTATTCCTGAGTTCTGCATGTATACAACAGGGACTTCTCCTGTGGCGAGATAATGTCCGGCCGCAATTCCTACAGCTGCACCTTCGTTTGCGGCTATTATGTTATGTGTCGCATCCGAGTTATCGGTTATATAGGCACATAAATTTTTTAGTAAAGAGTCGGGAACACCGGTGAATAGGCGAACTCCTGATGCTTTAAGGGTGTCGTAGAATTTGTCAACAGATACCATTATATGTCTATTTTGTTCCGGGGATAAGTTCGAGAATCTCTTTTATCGGCATGCACATTCCGTTAGCCTCAAGTGAACGCTCATTTTCAAGAATTGTTTCTGCCGTCTTTTTCATCGCCGGATATGCGGCGCGCAACATGTGGTTGGCGTATATGACTACATTGACACCCCATTCGTTGAGCTCTTTTTCGTAGATGTGGTTGTAGGTGGTGGGGACTACGACAATTGGAATCTTGGGATGTTCTTCTCTGAATCTTAGGCAGAACTCCTTTATGTCTTCGCCAGATTTATTTTTACTGTGAATCATTATGCCGTCGGCTCCGGCTGCAACATACGCGCGAGCGCGTTCTAATGCGTCATCAATCGATTTTCCGGCGATAAGACTTTCTATACGGGCTATGATCATGAAATCTTTGGTTACCTGTGCTTCCTTGCCGGCTCTTATCTTTTGACAGAAATGTTCGATTGTATCTTGTGTCTGTATGGCATCGGTTCCGAAGAGTGAGTTTTTCTTAAGTCCCACCTTGTCCTCTATTATGATCGCCGATATGCCGTGGCGCTCCAGTGTGCGCACAGTAAACACAAAATGTTCTATTTTGCCGCCGGTGTCGCCGTCAAATATTATGGGCTTTGTCGTGCATTCAAGAATGTTGTTCAAGTCCTGAAGGCGAGTGGTGAGGTCTACGGCCTCGATGTCAGGTTTGCCTTTTGATGTGGAGTCGGTCAGTGAGCTTGACCACATGCCGTCAAAGGTATTGTGTCTTCCATTGGCATCTACTTCGGCATTTTCTATTATGAGGCCGCACAGTCCGTCATGCGCTTCCATTATGCGGACAATAGGTTTGGCGGCAATAAGGCGGCGAAGACGCTTCATGCGTACTTCGGGTGTTGTTCCGAGTGATTTTTCCTCTTCAACAAGACCGGTTGAATCGATTCCTTTGGTGTAGGGAATTTCAATCACTTTGCCTCCGAGTTCCTCCATGACCTTGAATACTTCTTCGCGAAGCTCCATGTCGATGCCGGTTTTCCAGTCATCACCATGGATTATATAATCAGGCTTTAGTTTACGAAGATTTGGTATATACGACCATTCATCCTGAGGAATGACCTCTGCGACACCCTTTATGTTTTCGACCACTTGTTTACGTTGCTCATAAGTGAGAAATGGAAGTCGTTTATGCTCGGCGACGGCTTTGTCGGTGAACAAGCCGATAATAACATCGCCATATTTTGCACCTTCGTTGATGATGTTTATAAGGCCTGGATGCATTATATCGGCAACCATGCCTAAATATACTTTCTTATTCATGTCTAATATATTTTAGTCTTATTATGTCCGGCCCTTTGCCGTTGATTAGTAGTCGAGAATTCTATATAACCCTTTGGGTGATATGGTTGAGGTTGTGTGTGATATGGCGAATAGGCAGCGTCCCATTAGAGCAAAGAGCTCCACAGGGTGCCTTTGAGGGTCTTGTGTTTCAGAGATTCGGGCATGGCGGTTGGCGCCTGATGCGGTGGGACGGGTTAGGGGATGACGGTGAGGAAGGTGGCGGGGATTTCGGCTTTGACCATGAACTGCAGGTTGAGCAGTTCGACGATGAGGTTGTAGCGTCGTCCTTCTTTTATTACGAGGCCTTCGTATCCGGCAAATGTGCCGTCGGTCACGCGCACTCTCGTTCCTTCAGCGAGGTGGCAACGGCGTTCTTCGTCGAGCATCGTCATTTCGGCGCATCGTGATATGATCCATTTGAAGCGCATCATTTCGGCTTCGGGGATTATGGCATATTCGCGTGATGTACCGTTTGACGATGTGTATATTGCCGCTGTTCCAAACAGGTTACTGCTTAATGACTTGACCTCTTCGGAGGTGGCGCGCAGGAATATGATGTTGCGTATGACGGGCTGTGTCTTGACGATGCGTTTCTTGCCTTGCATCTTGACCACCTCTTCGACGGGATAGTAGGTTTCTACGTCGATTCCTGCGGTTGACTCTATCTGCTTTAGTACGGTGTCGACGGGGGAGAACATGCGCATGGCATACCAATGGCTTTCGATGTCACACACTGATGATGCTACCTGACGCACGGCTGCGTCGATGTCGTCGCGGTCGACGGGCATGTCACGACGGTCGGCGAATTGAAATATCGAGGCTTCGGTGTTGCTGACACATTCGGCAATGACCGAGAGGTCGATGCCGCACTCTCTTGCGCATGATATCCAGCCGTTGAGCGCGGAGTCGGGGTTGAGCTGACGCTGTAGTTGCAGGTTGCGGCTGACGATGCCCAGTCGTGAGGCGTATTCGTCGAAGTCAAGTGTATCGGCAAGGGGGAAGAGTGGGGCGTTGCTGTCGGATTTCTTGTCGGGTAGCAGGCGGTCCATGCATGAGAGCCTGATTATCTTACGCCCGTCGGGAATGTTTATGTAGTCGTCGGTTATGTCGTTGAGCGTCATGAGCTTCATGCACTCAAACGATGTGCCGCAGGTGTAGAAGCTGAACATGAACATGTCGCGTACTCGTGCGAGTGCCGGATATTGACTCATCGAGGCGTTGGCTACGGTTAAGATGTCGTCACGTGTCGTGAGGTTGGTTTCGGCATCGTTTTTCGACGATACGTTGGCAAACACCTTGTTTCCGTCGTCGACCGAGTTGTTGAAGATGGCGCGTAGCGTCATCAGATAGAGTTTTATCGTTGATGCCGACTTTTTTTCATCGACAAGCCACGTGGCAAATCTCGACAAGTCGTTCTCGTCGAAATCGGTCACATCGATGGTGTCGTTTCCAAGGAATTTACGGAATGAAGAGATGCATGCCCGATAATATTTTACCGTTGACGGTGTCTTTCCCTCGATGCTCTTGGCCAGGAGTTGCGACAGGTCGACAATTTGTTCTGCGATTTCGGGCATATAGTCGGGGGTGAAATTAAAACCTATATAATCCTGGGCGATGCTAAAATTCCCTCCATCGGCGTTATGAGTTTAGCTGACAGAGGTTTAGGACTAATTACACTGCGCAATAGCGCGACCATACCAAACATTTTCAATTACTTCTCCACAATTAAAAGCTTCGAAGCTGTGTCCGTTGTCGTTTGACGGCGACTTTGGATTTGACTGCAAAAATAGAAAATATTATTGAACTTTACAACTGTACTGTCAAATTAGGCGTGTTGATGTGGTCAATGGACGATAACGTATTTTTGAATTGAGGGTATCGGGCATAGTTAATTTTTGGTTAAATGGATGGAGTTCCGACGGTTTGTTGCTGTATTTTGATACTTTTGCAAAATATATCTATTAAAAATGTTATAGTATGAAAAGGACTTTTATCACATTTCTAATCGTGTTGATTGGCGTTGTTAATGTGTATGCTCAGCAGGTTAAGATGGAGTATGACAACAAGGCACTGTCGTTGCCCGAGGTTATGCAGCAATACTTCAGGATAAAGGGCGTTCAGTGCATAAGTGCCACAATGAAGGGTGACTTTAACGGTAAGCGCGGCAAAATTAAGCGTATTTCATGTCACAACGGTGAGTTTTCCGAAAAGGAGATGATGTCGGAGTTTATTCATTTCGTGTTGACCGACAGCGTGGAAACGCTTGATTTCATGGCCGTGCCGATCGATAACGGCAAGATGTTGCTGGAATGCGTATATCCTGTTAACGGTCAGCCGATGTTTTCCGACACATTGGATATCGATAAAAATAAAATCCTTATGGAAACTTATACCGCCGACGATGACGCGGCATTCCCAATCTTGGCTTACTCTTCGGGAATTAAAATTGACAGTGAAATAGGCACTATGATTTGGTTCTGCGGTCTGCGCGATTCAGGCGTTGCACCGCGTAAATGGCGTGATGAGCACGGCATAGACGATTATGTCTATTATACTGTTACGCTTGAGGAGGACACGCCTCCCGGCGACAATGATCCGGTATACATGAAAGTGGCCAAGGAAGGCGGAGGAGCTTTCCACCGGCATTGACGGTTGCTTGTAGTGATATAAATAGCAAAAACAAAGGCTTGCTTCTATGCTGAAGCAAGCCTTTGTCGTTTTGTATAAATCAAATCATTTATAAGAAAACTGCAATGTCGATTTTATGTCGGTGCTTGACGAGCCTATGTAAACTTTGAATTTGCCCGGTTCGGCAATCCATTCGTGAGCCTTGTCGTCAAAGAATTTCAGGTCGTCGGGTGTTATCTCAAATTTCACGACCTTGGTTTGCGAAGGGTTCAATTCCACTTTCTTGAATCCCTTCAGCTCCTTGAGCGGACGCGGAAGCGACGACTTTTCGTCGGCGATGTAGAGCTGTACCACCTCTTTTCCGGCAACTTTGCCGATATTGGTAACCGGTACAGTGACGGTGATGCTCTTGTCGCCCTCCATAAGGTTGGATGAAAGTGAAGCCTTGCCGTATTCAAATGTGGTGTAGCTCATGCCGTGACCAAACGGGAACATGGCCGGAATCTTCTTGGTGTCGTGCCAGCGATAGCCTACCAGAATGTCCTCAAGATATTGCTGCTGGGGACTTTTGCCTTCGCGCTCGATTCCGGGATAGGATTCAGCTCCGAATGAGTGGGCTCCGTTGTCCTCAAGTCGCTTGGGGAATGAGAACGGAAGCTTGCCGCTCGGATTTGTCTTGCCCGAAATCACATCGGCCATCGACGGGCCTATCATCGTGCCGAGATACCAGCTTTGTATTACAGCCGGCACCTTGTCAAGCCAGGGCATTGCGTAGGCATTGCCGGTGACATTGGCCACTATCACATTTGGGTTGACTGCAACCAGCTCCTCGATTATCTTGTCCTGTCCCCACGGGAGGTTGTACTCGCGGCGGTCGGTCGATTCGCAATCCTGAAAAGCATTCTTGTTAAGTCCACCTATATATATTACGGCATCGGCGTCTTTGGCCATCGCCACAGCTTGATTGCGCAACGAGTCCAATGTGGTTTGCGCTATGCGGTCTTCGCGTTCATACATGGCACGCCCCGAGCGGTAGCCTTCGGCGTAGGTAACGCCGTTGCCGTAGGTGTTGCGTATGGCGTCGAGAGGCGTGAACATGTCCTTGACCTTTAGCTCTGATGAGCCTCCGCCCTCGTTGAGGAATCTAACGGCGTTTTCGCCAACCACAAGTATCTTCTTGTATTTGGCCGGGTCGAGCGGCAGGATGCCGTTATTTTTAAGGAGCACGATTGCTTCATCACCTATGCTTTTGGCTGCAGCGTAGTGCTCGGGCGATGTGGCCGAGCCGAAAGGCCTGTCGGGATTCATTGCCGTGCGGAAGATGAGCCGCAAAATGTTGCGGGCCTTGTCGTCGACTGTCGATTCGGGCACCTCGCCGCTACGCATCATGTAGAGGTAAGGATTGGCGAGATAGTAGTCGGAGTAGGGTGACTTGCTTTCGCTTGTGAGGCCGTTGGTCCAGGTTCCCATTTCGATGTCAAGACCGTTGAGGGCTGCCTGCTTTGTGTCGTGAGCGCCGCCCCAGTCGGTAATTACTGCACCGTCAAATCCCCACTCGCCGCGCAGAATGTCGTTGAGCAGGCGTGAATTGTGGCAGCAATGCTCGTCCCACACTTGGTTATATGCGCCCATGATGCTCCAGGCGCCGCCGTCGACTACGGCCTTCTTGAATGCCGGGAGATATATTTCATAGAGTGCGCGATCCGAAAGAACCACATTTATGCTGCCACGCCATCGCTCCTGGTTGTTAAGCGCGAAATGCTTGACGCATGCAGCCACGCCGTTTTTCTGCAGCTCCTGAATGTAGGGGACTACCATTTCACCCGAAAGGTAGGGGTCCTCGCCCATATACTCGAAGTTGCGGCCGTTGAGCGGCGTGCGGTATATGTTCACGCCGGGGCCGAGCATCACGTTCTTGTCGCGATAACGGGCCTCTTCGCCGATGCTCTTTCCGTAGATTGCCGACAGTTCCGGATTCCAAGTGGCGGCAAGGGCCGTGAGTGCCGGAAATGCCGTGATGGAGTCGTTGGTCCAGTTGGAGTATCCCCAGTCGTTCCAGTTGATTTCGGCGCGCACCCCATGAGGCCCGTCGCTCATCCTTATTTCGGGAATGCCGAGGCGAGGAACTCCTGCGCTCGAAAATTTACTCTGGGCATGGCACAGCCTTACTTTCTCCTCCAGTGTCATTCGCGATAGAGCGTCCTCTACACGCTCCTCGATAGGCTTTGTCTTGTCAAGATAGACCGGCTGTTGGCCTGAAGCCAATATCGATGTGCCGATAGCTATCGACATCAGTGTCGTTTTAAGTTTCATGTATTATAAGTTAAATTTTTAAGTTATTTCAAATGTTGGCTGTAACCTTCTCGCCGTTGTATTTCACAAGCAGTCCTTTTGCCTTTATGGCGTTGGCCGTTGCGTGCTTGCCGTCGACCTTTACTACGTTGAACAGTCTGTCGGCTTTCATGCCGGGGTATTGTCCCTCGCGACTCTCTATCGTCAGGGTAGAGGCGTCGTCGTCATATCGGAACCTTATCTTGGAAAATTCACCGCGCTCGTAGCCGTAGTTTGTGCCTTCGTCCTCATAGAGGGTGAAGTCGCCGTCATTTCCGCCGTAAACAACGATGGTCGTCGGCTCGCCGGATTCCTCGGCTGTCGACATTATGTCGCCGCCTGCGGGAATGATTGAACCTGCGCGCACATAGAGCGGTATCCTCTCGTAGGGCGCGTCGACGGTGATGTCGCGCCCACCTTCAATCATCTTTCCGCTGTAGAAGTCATACCATTTACTTCCCTCGGGGAAGTAGACGCTGCGGCTGCGTGCTCCATATTTATATACGGGCGCTACAAGGAGAGCCGGACCGAACATATATTGGTCCTTGATGTCAAATGTAGCTTTGTCGTCGGTGAAGTCCATCACCATGGGGCGCATGATTGTGTAGTCGTTGAAGTAGGTCATGCCGGCAAGCGAGTATATGTAGGGCATGAGGTTGTAGCGCAACTTTGTGTAGGCCGTTATTGCCTTATAGGCCTGATGCGATTCGGGGGCGATGTTGAACCCCTCGCGGAAGGGCCATTGGCCGTGGGCGCGGAAGAGCGGTGTGAAGGCTCCAAACTGATACCAGCGTGTGTTCAGTTCGCGCCACTCCTTGAGATCGGCGTTTTCGTTGCCGGTGAAGTTGTACTCCCGTTGGGCGGCTACATAGCGGTCCTCGACACAGAAGCCGCCGATGTCCATGGTCCAGTAGGGGATTCCGCTTACCGAGAAGTTAAGTCCCGCCGATATCTGCGCTTCCATGTCCTCCCAGCGGGTGGCGATGTCGCCGCTCCATGTGGCGGTCGAGTAGCGCTGAAGTCCCGAGAATCCCGAGCGGGTAAGCAGGAACACACGCTTGTCGGGCTCGACACCTCGCTGTCCGTTGTAGATGGCCTCGGCATTCATCAGGGCGTAGGCGTTGAAGTATTTGGCCGACGGACCGAGTGCCGTTGGGGTTGACAGGTATTTGCGATATTCGATGTCGGTGCAGTCGCGAATGTTGGGCTCGCTGGCATCCATCCACCATGCATCGAATCCGAGCGGCATGTAGTGGTCGTTCATCTGCTCCCAGAACAGCTTGCGTGCATCGGGGTCGTAGGCATCGTAGAACGAGCCGAGATAGCCGGGACCGACCCAGTCGCGGATGCTGTCGCGAATGGCTCCCTGATACATCCATCCGTTTTTGTCAAACTCCTTGAAGTGCTCGGTGGTGATATAGAATTTTGGCCACACCGAAATCATCACGCGCCCGTTCATTGCATGGATGGAATCGACCATGCCCTTGGGGTCGGGGAATCGCTTGCGGTCAAACTCATGGCAGCCCCATGCGTCCTCCTCCCAGTGCTGCCAGTCGATGACTATGTTGTCGATAGGTATGCGGCGTTTGCGGAATTCGGCTAATGTCGACAGTACCTCGTCCTGGGTGTTGTACTTTTCGCGGCTTTGCCAGTAGCCCATGGCCCATTTCGGCATTATGGGCGATTTGCCGGTGAGAGTGCGGTAGCCGCTTATTACATCGTCCATGTTGTCGCCGTAGATGAAGTAGTAGTCGATCATGTCCTGCATCTCGCCCCACCATGTGAGTTGATTCTTCTTGTCGTCGGGTGTAGGGGCATATACGCGAAGGCCGCAGTAGGCCACGCCGCCGTTGGGCTCCCACTCAATCCTTATGGGCGTGCGCTTGCCTTTCTCGAGATTTACCGAAAATTTGTAGCTGTTGGGATTCCAAGCCGTGCGCCATCGCTGTTCCACTACAGGCTTGTTGTCTATGTATATGGTCTGGTAGCCCGAGTAGTACATGATGAAGTCGAATGTGCCGCTCTCACGAGGCTCAATCTCTCCTTCGTAGACAACTTTTGAACCGTAGAAGTTGAAGTTGCGTGGCAGGTTCACTACGTGATTGAGGTCGCCTCTTATAAGGTGTTCGAAATATATCTGGGGCTCCTGACGGGTCATCGTGTCGCCCTTTGCGTCGGTATAAATTCCGGTCAGTGCGCCTTTGCGGCCTTCGATGTCGTAGAGCGTGAATATGTCGCCGAGCTGGCTGTAGTCATCGGGATTTCCCCAGCGGCACAGTGAATAGCTGTCCCACAGGATGCCGTAGTTGCCTGTCGACACTACAAATGGTATCGACACCTTGGTGTTGTACTGGAAAAGCTCCTCGTTCTTGCCTTTGTAATTGAACTCGTTGCTTTGATGCTGGCCAAGACCGTAGATGCCTTCATCGTCATCGAGCGAGAGGAATGACTGCGTTACTGTGTATCCGTCGGTGCCTTCTACGGTTATCGGTTTGAATGAGCGGCTTCCGTCGCTCTCCTGAAGTATCTTTTTACCGCTTTTGTCAAGGAATGTCACGGCTCCGGAGTGCTTGTCAACGGCGGCTTTGAGCTGCGATGTCGTTAGATACACATTGTCGTCAGTCTGTGTTACTGAAAATTCGGGAATTTCATTGACTGGTAATGCCACAAGGCTTGCGTCGTCGGGGAACTCGCTGTCGGGCGATGCCGACACTCTTATTATCTTGTCGGTTACGACCTTAAGCCTTACATTGCCTGTCGGTGTTTCGATGGTGACCCCATCCGGCAATATCTCGGTTGCCGAACTTTTGGTGCAGCTTTGGGTTGATATGCCGATTGTCAATGCTGCGGCAATCCAAAACAGGTGTAATGATTTCATGTTGCAGTATTAAATATTTTTCAGTTACCTAAGTTGCGTCATGCGATACTCTATTCCATTTGCCGTCGGCATTGCAGGTCTGCTCCGATTGTAAGGGCGTAAAAGAAAAAAAGACCGCATTTGTGCGGTCTTTCGGGCCTTTTCGGCCAATTATCTTGTTTGTAGTGGGGGAAATCGTTGTCCTCTCGACAATTATAGGCCTTTTGCCTTCAGATTCCCAACTCTTCCGAGATTTCGGTGCCTCTCTTTCGGGGAAAGGCTTAGAGCCACATTCTTTATATTACAAAATTACTATATCTTTGCAAGCAATGCTTTCGTTAATGGTAATGATAGTATGCTTTACAAATAGGACAATCTATATTGTCGTCCTATGTGATGCAAAGATATACAATCGATATTGCAATGATGTTACAGCTAAGTTCCAATTCTGATAATTTTGCGCTTATTTCTGTTTATTTGGATTTGCAGTCCATTTTATAAGTGAAAATCTGAATTCCAGGCCGTGAGGCTTGTTGTTCTGAACCCTGATGTAGCCGCCGAGAACGTTTATCGTATTCTTCACGATGGGAAGTCCGAGGCCGGTTCCCCCCACCTTGCGCGAGCGTCCCTTGTCGATGCGGTAGAATCGGTCAAACAGATGCGGAAGGTGCTCCTCTTCCACGCCGTTTCCGTTGTCGTAGAATGAGAATACGTATTCCCGCGAGTTCTGCTTCACTATCTTTATGCCGCAATCGGTTCCGTGGGAGTGGAAGTCGGCGTTTCTTATCAAATTTATGAGCATTCCGTAGAGCAGGTTGTAGTTGCCCACGACATAGCAGTCGAGCGGAATGTCAAATGTAAACTTGATGCCGTTGGTGAGGTTGATGTTCTTAAGCTCGGCCGCAACGTTGAACACGAGTTCGTGGAAGTCGACACGCTCCCTCATCACACCCGAGCCTCCTTCTTCGAGGCGAGTAATCGTCGACAAGTCGTTGAGCATGTTGCACAGCCGCTCCATGTGTTCCTGGGCTTTGCCTATGAAGCGGGTGCGCGATGCCTCATCCATTTCGGGATGGTCGGCAATTGTGTCGAGGTAGCCCTTGATTACGCCCACGGGGGTCTTTAGCTCGTGGTTTATGTTGTTGGTGAGTTGCTTGGTTACGCTTATTTTCTCCTCTGTGGCCTTTATGGCTATGCGGTGCTCGCGCTCCGAACGTTCATTGGCTTCCATTTTTTCACGATACAGGCTTATTATCTGTCGCGATATGTCGCCGAGTTCATCGTGCGGGAAGTCGTCGTCGATGTTGAAATCCTTGTCGCTGGCGGCGCGGTTGGCAAAGTCATGCAGCAGGCTTATGTTCTTGCCGAGGTATCGCGTCGTAAAGTAGGCTATGACTGAAACTATGGCTGCGAGCGCAATGATTATTATCCACAGGCTCTCGTCGACGGCCATTGACTGGGTGAGCGATAGAGTGTAGGGCATTGCCGTATGCACATATATCTTGCCGTCGGAACTTGTGCGGGCTCCGAAGTAATAGTAGGGGTTGTCCTTATCGTTTTCGTCGCTGCGTCGGAATGCGGTTCCCGCTCCCTTCTCGGTGGCGTCGGCCAACTCTGGCGGAAGATTCTCCGAGGTGTATCTCGGGATGGGGGTTCCTACGCAATAGAGCAGTTCGCCCCGTTCATCGTAAATGGAAACTCTTATGCCGTTGAGCACGGAGTTTTCATAGTATTTCGCGATGAAGTTCATGAACGGAGCAAGATCGATGTCTTGATCGTAGGATGCGATTATGCGCGAGTTTATAAGACGCAACTCATCGTTTACGCGCTGGGTTCGGTAGGTCTTCTCCCTTTCGTATTGAAACAGGGCAAGAGCGATGATGATGAACCACAGCATCGCAACAAGTGGAATGAACAGTCGCCACTGATAGCTAATTGGTTTCCTTAAAGCCATATCCGAAACCTAAGCGAGTTATGATGTTGTTGCCGTAGGGATCGATTTTCTTGCGCAGACGGGTTATATTGGTGTCGATGGTGCGGTTGGACACAACTACATCGTCGGGCCACACTTCACGTATAATCTCTTCACGCGAGTATATGCGATTGCGGTGAGTGAGGAAGAACAGCAGGATTTCAAACTCCGTCTTGGTCAGCGTTACGGGCTCGCCGTTGAGGAAGCAGCTCTTCTCGTTGCGGTCGATTCGGAGTGTCTTGAATGTGATGTCGGGCTCGTGGATGCTCTTTGAAAGGTTGTAGGCATATTGCTGCGACACGTGCGACCTGCGCAGCACGGCGCGTACCCTCGCAAGTACTTCGCTGATTACAAATGGCTTGGTGATGTAATCGTCGCCTCCGATGTTAAGACCCATGACTGTGTCATCTTCTCCGTCGAGTGCCGAGCAGAAGATTATCGGGGTGTTTTCGGTGGCTATGTTGTTCTTAAGCCTTTTGGCAAAATCAAATCCGCTAATCTTGTCCATCATTATGTCAAGTATGAACAATGAGTAGCTTGAAAGATCCATGGTAAGAGCTTTTTCACCTGATAGTGCATAATCTACCTCGTAGCCATCGAGCTCAAGGTTGTATTTAAGTATTTCGCATAATGACTCTTCGTCATCTACGACCAAAATTTTAATTCGCATTGATGTCTGGTTTTTTAGTTATGCTAAGGTACTCAGAAAATATGGATTTTAATGTTAATGTGTGTTAAATATGCTCGGGCCGTGAACCATTCATCCCCGGGGATGTTCTAAGGGTATAATTACTATATTTGCACTGTGTTTTTCATGGTATTAGATTTAAGGTTAATTATAAAGGGCGAGTCGGGAGACTGGCCCTTTGTAATTTTTATGACATGATGTTGATTGTAATCAGTGAATGAGCTTGGGAAACCGTGATGTAGTGCGTAGTTGCCATTGTCCGTTCTCGTCGGCTGTTACAAACAGGGCCGACACATTGTCGAGGCGCTCAATCATGTTGATGGCGCTGTCGATGTTCATTACCATGCATGCCGTGGCAAGTGCGTCGGCGGTAATGCATTCGGGAGCTACTACGGTTACGCTCAATGTGCTGTTTTCGGCCGGTCGTCCGGTGCTGGGCGATATGCTGTGGCCGTATATCGCTCCGTCGACATTGCGGAAGTTGCGATAGTTGCCCGATGTGGCTATGGCGCATGAAGTCACCGATATTACGGCGATGCCGTCATGGAGTATCGAGTCATGGGCCTGCAGTGGAGCGTCGATCATTACATTCCAGTCGGTGCCTCGCGGGCTGTTTCCGTCAACAACAATCTCTCCACCCACCTCTATCATGAAGTTCAGGCATCCGTTTCGTCGCATCATTTCGGCTATAGCGTCGCAACCGTAGCCTTTGGCTATCGCGCTGAAGTCGAATTCGGTGCCGGGATGCTTCTTCACGATTGTGTCCGACGGGGTCAGGAAACATTCATCGATGCCCATTAGCTGCAATGCGCTGTCGATCTGGTGCTGTGAGGGAGTGTGTTCGGCTGCTTTGCCGCTGCCAAATCCCCAAAGGTTGATTACGGGGGCTATCGTGGGGTCAAATGCACCTTGGCTTATGTTGTTGATATGCTTTGACTTGAGAAATACTTTGCGAAACATCGAGTCGGTTATCATCGATTCGTTACGGTTGATTTTGCTTATAGTCGATGAGTCGCAGTAAGGCGATATCGACAGCTCAACTTGTCGCATTATGTCGTGTATGGAGTCGTCAAGCGATGCCGACGATGAGTATATTATGTGGAATGTAGTGTTCCACGCGACACCTTCAAGCATCTTATAAGGCTTGCGCGTGGTGCATCCGGCAATGACGGCTATTGCAGCCACTATTATGAGTAATTTCCTTTGCAACATGATAGGACGATTAATTCTTCAAAATTAATCTATTTTATTGGAAATTTGTACTTTTTCGCCGATTTTTTCATCCTACACCGATGTAAATAATCCATGTTTTACTTAAATTTGCACTTCATACAATAAATAATGTTATGCAACCGATATTTCTTGTAGGCTATATGGGATGTGGAAAGTCCACTCTCGGACGCACGGTATCGGCCATTACCGGATGCAGGTTCATTGACCTTGACACATATATCGAAGGCCGCTATCATCACACCGTAAAGGAGCTCTTTGCGCTTCACGGTGAGAGCGGGTTCCGTGACCTGGAGCGTAATATGCTCCATGAAGTGGGGCAGTTTGAGGATGTGGTGGTGGCCTGTGGCGGCGGCACGCCATGTTTTTTCGACAATATGGATTGGATGAATCAGGCCGGGACTACCGTGTTTCTCGACACATCGGTCGACAAGCTTCATGTGAGATTGATGCGAGGACGACATAAGAGGCCGTTGATTGCCGACAAGAATGATGAGGAGTTGCGACGATTCATCGTGGATGCGCTTGAGGCAAGAATGCCTTACTATTCAAAGGCCGAAGTGGTGTTTAAAGCCGATTTGCTCGACTCGGAGTGCGAGAAGAGCGATACTGCGCGTCGGTTTATAAAGCAACTTAATCTCGAATGACCATGATGATAAGCGATGCTTCCCATACCCCCATGCCTCAACCTGTCGATGTAACAGTGAAGCCTCACAGGATTGCAATAGGTGTACCCTCGTGTGCCACGCTGACCGACCGTCGCTTCCCCCTCACTCCCGAGGCTGTGGCAATGCTGGTGGCTCGGGGATATTGCGTGAAAATTCAGGCCGATGCCGCGTCGGTGATTCACTACTCCGACTCGCAGTACTTGCGCGCCGGAGCCGCCATAGTCGACCGCGATGAGGCGTTGCGGTGTGACATCGTGCTGCATCTTGCGCCGGTGAGTGCCGCCGATGTGAAGCGCATGCGCCGTGGTGCCATGCTCCTTTCGCTACTTCATGCCGAACAGCAGTCGGTCGACGCCGTCAGGGAGCTGCTCAACCGTCGCATCGTGGCCGTTGCCGTGGACTTGATTCAGGATTCCAAGGGGCACACCCCGTTCTATGACATACTTGCCGAAATCGACGGGCGCGCTGCCATTGCGCTTGCTTCGTCGCTTCTTGCTCATCCCGACCACGGGAAGGGAATACTTCTAGGCGGAATCGCCGGCATAGTGCCGTGTGAGGTGACCATAATAGGCTCCGACATTGCAGCCTGTGCCGCCGCGTCGTCGGCATTGGGCATGGGCGCGATGGTGCGAATGTTTGACAATGATGTCTACCGGTTGCGTGAGGCATCGCGACTACTCGCCCCCGGGCTTGTAACTTCGGCCATACATCCGCGTGTCCTTGAAAATGCGTTACGCACAGCCGACATTGTGATAGCCTCGCAGGTGTCGCCGCGTTACCATGTCGACTCCGACATGGTCGATGTCATGAAGAAGGGTGTCATTGTCATGGATCTTGACTACGACTGCGGTGCCGCTTTCCCGTCGCTTCCGGCCGTTGACATATCTACATTGTCGACCTCCAATGCCGCACTCGCTTCGGGCGGACGGATATGCTACACCTGTCCCGGAAATGCCGTGCCGCGTACTGCCGCCATGGCCCTTAGCAACACATTCCTGTCGTTGATGAACGACATCTTGTCGTGTGAGGGCGTGACCAATGTCGTGAGGATGCTTCCCGGAATGCAGCGTGCCGTCTACACTTTTCTCGGAAAGCCGGTCAACCGCCGCATAGCGGCTATTGTAAATATGCGTTCGGTCGACATCGCGTTGTTGCTTAACTGTTCCTAATAACGCCGCCAATGAATCAGCGTAAATTTTATGTAGTGTGGAGCGGTAACGCTCCGGGCATATATGACTCCTGGGAGGAGTGCAAGGCTCAGGTTGAGGGATATCCTGGTGCCAGATACAAGGGCTTCAACTCGCTTGAGGATGCTACGATGGCTTTCAGGGGCGATGCCGAGGATGAGCTGTATGCGTTACGTGCCATAGCAGGTCACGGTGCGTCCATTGTCAATTACGAGGCGTTTCCCGAGATTGAGCGTAACGCAATTGCCGTAGATGCCGCTTGTGCCGGCAATCCTGGACGAATGGAGTATCGCGGTGTGGATGTGGCGTCGGGTGCCGAGCTTTTCCGCTTCGGGCCGATTGATGACGGCACCAACAATGTGGGCGAGTTTCTTGCGCTTGTCCATGCGCTTGCATTGTGTAAGCAGCAGGGTTGGACTATGCCCATATACTCCGACAGTCGCACGGCTCAGGCGTGGGTGCGCAACCGTCACGCCAAGACTTCCCTCGCCAAGACTCCGCGTAACGCCAAGCTGCATCAGCTCATAGCGCGTGCCGAGGCTTGGTTGAACAATAACACCTATCCCAATCGCATAATAAAGTGGAAGACCGAAGAGTGGGGTGAGATTCCCGCCGACTTCGGTCGTAAATAGTCATTGCTTCATGTTGAGTGCGGCGATGAATCGCTGCACCACTTCGGGCTTACCCGTGTATTTGCCCCAGTCCTCGCTCAGCTTGCAGGTGTCGTTGTAGAAATCCCATGTTTCGGTGATTTTTACCGCGACAAGCTTTATCACTATGTTAAGCGGCTTCAGTCCAGGGAAGTCGTTGGTGAAGTGCGTGCCTATGCCGAATGACGGCATGCAGTACTTCCTCGCATACTTGTGTAGCTCGATTGCGCTGTCGGTGTCGAGGCCGTTGCTGAATATTACCTGCTTGGTGAGCGGGTCGATGTTGAGCGACCTGTACTTCTTCACTATGTTTTCGATCTGCTTGTAGTTGTCGCCGCTGTCGACACGCAGCCCTTTGAACATGTTGGCGAAATCTTCCGAGAAGTTCAGGCTGAATATGTGCCACCCGTAGGTGTCGTAGAGAAATGTTCCGAGTGCTCCGCGGAATGTGTTGCGCCACTTGTCCATGGCTATATGGTTGGCCATCTGCGGCCCATACATTCCTCCTATCGCGCACACCCATTCATGAGCCATTGTACCCATAGGCGTGAGGTCGTGCTTCATGGCGAGATACACGTTGCTCGTGCCTACAAACTTTCCGGGACGACGACCGCTTTCGTCACACTCCTTCATCGCGGCCACAACCGTGTCCTCGGTTTTGAACGATGCCCGCCGGCGTGTGCCGAAATCGCTGTAGACGCATCCCGCGTCAAGGAGCCTCTCGGCTTTGTCGTAGGACTTCCGGTAGTAGGCGTCATAGTCGATTGTTTCTGCCTTGCCGGTCATGATGTAATAGAGCTCCGACACTATCGCGAGTATCTTTACCTCGAGCAGTATCGTGTCTGACCAGTTGCCCTCGATGTCGATGTGAAGGTGACCCTCACGGTCCTGATGCGCGCTCACCCATTCGCGGCGGTAGCGGAATCCCCTCAGATAACGGTAGAACCACTCCGGGATGTAGCTGCATTTGCGTTTCATGAAGTCGATTTCACGGTCGGTGATGACGAGCTCCTCAAGCATGACTATCTGCTCGTTGAGGCGGTCGACGAATCCTGCGGGATACACCATGTCGTTTCGGTCGATGAATGTGTATTTCACCCTTGCTCGCGGGAAGTTCTCTATTACCGCGCAGCACATTGTGAATTTATACAGGTCGTCGTCGGTGAAGTGGGTGATTATCGGTCTCATTTGTCAGTCGATGTTACCGGTTAAACATTTGGGCCTGCAGCGGTTGCCGCAAGCCCAAACGGAAAATCATTGTCGTTATGGTCAGTCAAGAGCCATGTAATGTTCACGCGGATGGTCGCAGGCGGGACACACTGCCGGTGGCTGTTTGCCTTCGTAGATGTAACCGCACACGAGGCATTTCCACTTGATGGGTTTGTCGCGTTTCCACACTGTGCCGTCCTTTACCTGCTGGAGATAACGCTCAAATCGGTCGCAGTGATGTTGCTCTATCTCGGCGATTTCGCGGAAGTGGCGTGCTGCATCGGGGAATCCTTCCTCTTCGGCTATCTTGGCAAAGGCTATGTAGGCCTTTACGCCTTCCTCCTTTTCCTCCTTGATGGAGATTTCAAGATTGGTGGCTGTGTCACCGATTACGCCGGCATCAGGAGTAAGGGCTATGTCGACAGTGCCGCCTTCAAGCATCTTCAGGAATATTTTGCCGTGACGCAATTCGTTGGATGCCGTATCACGGAATATCTCGCCGATCGGGAAATAATTCTCCTTATCAGCCTGCTGGGCGTAGAACGTGTAGCGTGCATAAGCCTGTGCCTCATTCATGTAGGAAATAGCAAGGTTCTTTTCAGTCTGTGTGCCCTTGATACTTTTTGTTTTATTAGCCATAAGTTTTTATTTGTTTTAGTATTAAAAATTACTTTATCATATTTCTAAAACGTATATGATAATGATTATGTTTAAGCGCGTCGTGTTAACTTCAGGCTAAAAAAGAATCTCCGCATCCATGTCGTGTTAATGGATGCGGAGATTGCATTAGGCGATGTTTATTATTGCATTTTTATTACGAATCCGCCTCTCGGTTGCATATTTATCTTTTCGGGGAGTGAGGTTATGGAGCTTATCGACCAAGGGTTGTCGAGATTGCCGCTGTCGGTGAACATTGTGCCGCTTATCTCGCCTTTGTTGACGGGCGAATAGTCGGGTGTCACCTCCATCGGCTCGTCGGTTCCGTTTATGCCCGCTATGTACCAGTCGCTGCCTTTCCTGCGCGCTATCACGGTGTGGTTGCCGGGATAGCCGGCGAGCAGCTTGGTTTCGTCCCATGTCGACGGCAGTGTCGAGAAGAATTCGAGCACTTCGGCAGGCTGTGCGAGATAGCTTTCGGGGCGGTCGGCCAGATGCTGTATTCCCGATTCAAAGAGCACTGTCAGTGCCAGCTCGTGGCCGTGGCTGGTGATGTGGGGATGTTGCGAATCCGAGAATGTGCAAGGCGTATAGTCCATCGGGCCTATGACATTGCGGGTGAAGGGGAGTGTGGCGTTATGTGCGGCCGCACGATTTGTGAGTATGGGGGCGTTGTTGTACCACTCGGCTCCGTACACACCCTCGACCGACATCAGGTTGGGATAGGTACGCTGCCAGCCGCGAGGCACTGTCGCACCGTGAAAGTTTACGAGCAGATGATGCTTTGCCGCGCTTTCGAGCAGGTCGATGTAGTAATTCATCGTTTCCTGGCCGTCGCCCGGGAAGAAGTCGATTTTGACTCCGGCAAAGCCGTTATCCTCAAGCCATGCAAACTCTTTCTCGCGGTCTTCGGGCTTGTTGAGCCTGAATTTCGGGCCGGGGGCTCCGTTGATCCATCCTGTGCTTGAGTTGTACCATATCAGCGGTTTTACCCCTTTTGAGGCTGCGTAGGCAGCTACATCGTTTATGTCGCCTCCGTTTGACATCTCGTCCCATTCGGCATCGATGAGCGTATAGGGCAGGTTGAGCGTGTCGGCAAGGTCGACGTATTGTTTCAGAATCTGATAGTCTTTTGATCCGTGATTATGAGCCCAATAAATCCATGATGCCACTCCAGGTTCAATCCATGAGGTGTCGATGCGTGCCTCGGGGCTGACATCGGTCACGAGCGTCGACTCCACGATGTCGTTGAGGCTGCCTATTATCACCACTCTCCAGGGGGTGGCGGTGCATGAGGCTGACGATGCCCACTCTACGGCATACTCCGACTCGTTGTCGGTGGCTTTCAGCAGCGAAGCGCAGTTCTCTTTCTCGATGGCCGCCTCGGTGAATAGTCCCCAGGTGCTGTCGCTGAACTCTACAAGGGCCGGGTAGCCCCAACGGTCATCCTTTTGATCATGTCCCGTCTGCTCGGGGAAGAAGCGCTCGTAACCCGGGTCATACCGTTGCATCCAGCGTTTCTTGTCGGCGTCGATTGTGTATTGGGTAATCTCACCTACGATGGGGGAGTCGGGTGTGGTGACATAACGTAACGTGATGCCGTCGTTGTAGATTCGCAGTATCATCGACACTCCCTCGATGTCGTCGGATGCAAACTCATACTCGTTGTACTCGTTGGTGCACACACTCTTCTTGCCGGTGAGCATCGTGTACTCGCTCTTAACGCCGGGCGTTGTCTTTTTAAATGAAAAGTTGGTGCTGACATTTGCGCTGTCGGAGGTCATTACTCCTAATGACGATATCGTGAACAGATTTTCTGAACTGTTGCCGTTGACATATTTAACGGTTAACGTGGTCGTAGAATCTTGGTTGATGTCGAGAGCTATCTTGCCGTTGGGCGAGGTAAGGTGGGGTGTGCCGGCGCAGCCTGTAATCAGGATTGCGATCGACAGAATGGCGAGAATGCGGTTCATGATTGATTAAAGTTTTAATGTCGTTTTGTTTCCGTTATAGTCTATTGTGCGTGCAGGTTGCCCGTTTATCGTTATGTTGAATTTTCGGTTCTTGCTCATGCCGGGATAGCTTCCTTTGCGTGACGCTATCTCCAGTGTGCGTGACTTGTCGTTCCACTTCATGTCGATGGTGCTGCAGGCTCCCTTTTCGTAGTTGTAGTTGTCGCCTTCGTCTTCATAGAGCGAGAACTCTCCGTCGTTTCCGGTATATATCGCTATTTCAAGAGGCTCGTCCTTCAGGTCGCCGGTGTACTGCTTGTCGTGCGACATGGGGAGTATGCTTCCGGCCTTTACGTAGACGGGGATGTTCTCCATCGTCACGTTGATGTTATGCTCGCGGCCTCCGTCGAGATGCGAGTTGTCATAGAGGTTGTACCATCCGCCTTTGGCTGCGGGCAGATAGGCGGTGCGTGACGCTATCGACGGTTCGGTAACGGGAAGTATGAGCAGGTTGCCGCCGAGCATGTAGTCATGCTTTACGGCAAGTGCATTCTTGTCGTCGGGGTAGTCAAATACGAGCGGGCGCATCATCGTGTAGCCTTCGCTGCTCACCTTGTGTGACAACGAGTAGATGTAGGGCAGCAGCCTGTAACGCCACTTGATGGCATTGCCTATTATGCGTTCGGCTTCGGCTCCGTAACGCCACGGTTCGGTTTCGCTCGTGAATCCGTGTACGCGCATCAGCGGCATGAACGTTCCTGCCTGGATCCAGCGTATCATGCGCTGTATGTAGTCGTCGTTGGTGTACTGGTCGCCGGGACGGAAGAATCCGCCTGCATCGTAGGTCCACCAGGGCATTCCCGAAGCGGCCATTGAGAGTCCGCTTGCAATCTGTCGGCGGAATGTTTCCCAGTCGTTGCCCACATCGCCGGTCCACATTGCGGCTCCGTAACGCTGTATGCCGGGAAATCCGCAGCGGGTCAGTATCATTGTGCGCTTTTGGGGCATGTCGGCGCGACAGCCTTCATATACCGTGCGGTTGACAAGCAGGGGATATACGTTTCTGAACAATTCGCCGCGGTAACGGCCGTTCATTACACGGCGACCTTCAAGGTCGTCGTTTTCAGGCTCGGTTGCATCCTGCCACCATGCGTCGATTTCGTAGGGCTTCAGGAGTCGCTTGCTGAAGTTACTCCAGTAGAATTGCGATGCTTCGGGATTGAAGAAGTCGATCCAGTCGGAGCCGGGGATATAGTAGCCCTTTGCATCGGCCTCCTTTCCCACGGGTGAATTTTTGTCGATTTTCGACCACACCGAGAGCATCAGCCTCATGTCCATTTCGTGCAGACTGTCGACCATGGCTTTGGGGTCGGGATATGCGTCTTCGTCAAATTGCATGGAGTTCCATCCGTGCTTGCCCCAATATTGCCAGTCCTGTACTATGACATCGACCGGAATTTCGCGCTTGCGGAATTCGGCGGCGTTGGACAGCAGCTCGTCCTGTGAGTGGAAGCGTTCACGGCAGTGGATGTAGCCGAGCGCCCACTCCGGCATCATGGGGGCGTGACCTGTGGCCGAGCGGAATGAGGCTATGATTTCGTCGGGCGTGCCGGTGAATACGGTGAAGTCGGCTTTGGCGGGCATGGGTGAGCGCAATGTCGATGTGCCGTCGAGCTTCTTCAATGTCACGGTGGGGTTGTCGCCGCGTTCAAGGTTGGCCGACAGCTCATGCTTTCCTTTGGTGAGCGTGACGATGGTCGATGATGTGGGGGGAAGCCAAAGGTTCCGCTGGTCCATTATCGTTTTGCCGTCGATTGTCAGGTTGTGACGGCGGGCCATCTTTTGTCCCACATCGAGTAGTATCGAGTAGTCGCCGCTCTCGGGGATGTCGATTACGCCGGTAAACGTGTTGTCGCGACGCACTTCCCTGCGTGCGCCTTCAGTGGTCGTGATGTTGACTTCACGGGCGGCTCCGGCCTTTTCGCTGCGTGACAGTGCCACGGTGGTGGGGCCGGGATTGTATTCGGTGAGTCCGTAGTTGTTCCACAGTATGCCGTAGCCCTTGTTTGACAGGATGAAGGGTATCGATATCTGTGTGTTGACCTGGGTGAGGCGGCGTGACAGTCCCTTTATGTCGGTGAATCCGTCCTGGAATTGTCCGAGTCCGTAAAGATGCTCGTCGGCGCTGTTGTCCCATGACAATTGTGCGCCTGTGTCACGCGTTCCGTCGGGGTTGTCGGTTGAATATAGAGTGATGTCACGTGTCGTGAACACGGGCCGACCCTGTGCGTCGGTTATGGTGACGGCTCTTTTGTTGCGGTCGATGTCGGCCTTGATTTTGCCGGCCGATATGCGCGTGGTCCCGTTTTGCAGTTCGGTTTTGGTGAGCTTGCCTGTGCGGGGCGATTCGTTAACGTAGATCCACTCGGGGAGAGTATCGCTGAATTCTTTGGCGTATTCCACTCTTACCGCATTGTCATTCAGGAATGTCAGTCTTATCGATCCTTCCTGAAACGGGATAATGGCTTGGTTGTCTTTGGCCGGGGCCGCAGCTGTCGCACATAGCACAATCAAGCACGATATAAGTGTTCTTATCATCGCGGATGAGGTATTAATTAGGGATTTTAGGCAAAAATAGGCACAATAAATTTATCGAAGGGTGAAAAAATCGTTATAATAGTAGGACAAAATCGATATTTTACACCCGAATCCAATTCGTGCTCAACTATTTCCCCGGCCTCGTCGCTTGCGATTGGGCGTTATTGCTCTTTCCGTGCCTTTCCGGCGAGCATTCCGCAGGCAGCTGCTATGTCCTCGCCTCGTGATGCGCGTATGGTTGCCGTTACGCCGTGCTCGTTGAGCCTGTCGCGGAAGGCGGTCATCGTGTCGGTCGACGATGTGCTCAGGTCGCTGTCGGGTATGGCGTGGAATCGGATGAGGTTGACTCGGCAGTCAAGTCCTTTGAGCAGTCGTGCGAGAGCGTCGGCGTCACGCAGGCTGTCGTTGACACCGCGCCACATGATGTACTCGAATGAGAGTCGGCGCTGGTGGGCGAAGTCATATTGTCGCAACAGCGCGATGACATCGCGTGAGTGATAGGCGCGTTCTACGGGCATGAGCGATGCCCGTTGCTCGGGATAGGGAGAGTGGAGGCTCACGGCGAGATGCACCTTGGTGGTGTCGAGCAGGGTTTTCATCTCGTTTATTTTGCCGATGGTCGACACGGTTATGCGCTTCGGGCTCCATGCCAGTCCCCAGGGCGAAGTAAGCACCTCGATTGCCTGAAGCACGGCGGGCAGATTATCCATCGGTTCGCCCATGCCCATGAATACTACATTGGTGAGCGACCGGCTTTGGGGTATCGCCATGATTTGGTTGATGATGTCACACGCCGTCAGGTTGCCGTGGAATCCCTGTCGGCCTGTCATGCAGAATTTGCACCCCATGCGGCATCCCGCCTGTGACGACACGCACAGTGTGGCGCGATCCTTGTCGGGAATGTAGACCGCTTCTATGTCACGACCTCCTTTTCCGTCAAACAGGTACTTGACCGTGCCGTCGGTTGATTCGGCCGCCGCTTTGGGAGGCGTTACGCCTATGCAGTAGTCGGTTGAGAGGCGTTGACGGGCACTTTTCGACAGGTTGGTCATCTCGTCGATCGATGTTACGCGTTTCTCGTAGAGCCATTGCGACATCTGCTTTGCGGCAAATGACGGCATTCCGCATTCAGCGGCTACGTTACGGAGTTGTTCGAGGGTCAGCCCGGTAAGAGGCTTTTTGATTGTCGTTTCCATAGAGTGCAAAGTTACGCTTTTTTTGATGCCATTATTGCTATGTGATATGTTAAAATGATTTAGTTATCACAAAATCTTTTCAATCCTGTTAAATAATTATGCGATATTGTTTTTTTATTCGATAATTTTGATTATGTTTGCGTATTAGCAAAGTATGACCTATGGAAAGACTGATGCAATACGTATGGCAACATCGGCTGTGGCCTGTCAAAGAAATGTTTACAGTCGATGGCCATCGTGTGCATGTCATAGACCCGGGTTGCTTGAATCATGATTCCGGGCCCGATTTTTTCAATGCAAAGATTCGCATAGGCGATGAAATGTGGGCGGGTGATGTTGAAATCCATGTCAGGGCAAGCGACTGGCATCGTCACGGACATGACGGCGACAAGGCTTACGACTCGGTGATACTTCATGTCGTTTCCAAGGATGATGCACCGGTGAGGCGGAGCGACGGGAATGTGATACCTCAGATGAAAATGTCATGTTCGCCCTCGTTCAACGAGAGTTACAGGCGATTGGTGGCTTCGGCGGCCGACGACCTTCCATGCCATGAGGAGTTCAAGACCATCGACAATGTGCGGCTATACTCATGGCTCGACAACCTCGCCTATGAGCGTCTTTACAATAAGAGCGAGCGCATCAACCGTTACCTGTCGCGATTCTCGGGCGACTGGGAGTCGACTTGCTATGTGACTCTTGCGCGCGCACTTGGTTTCGGGGTTAACAGTGAGCCTTTTGAGCGGCTTGCGTTGAGTGTTCCGTTGCGGTTCATCGGCAAGCACAGTGACTCGGCATTGAGCATAGAGGCTCTGCTTTTCGGGCAGTCGGGCTTGCTCGAAGGGGTAGGCGACGGTGACTCCTATGTGGAGCTGCTGAAAAAGGAGTATGACTATCTCGCCCGGAAATTCTCGCTGGAACGGCAACCGAGGCTCGGGTGGAAGATGTCGAGGATGCGTCCGGCCAATTTCCCTCACAGGCGCATTGCTTTTCTTGCGGCAATGCTCTTTGGCGGATTCAGGCTGATGTCACGCATTGTGGATGCAGGGAATCTGGCGCAGGCTTGTAAGCTCTTTGAGGTTGAGCTGGTTGGTTACTGGGCGAATCACTACACTTTCAACGGCTCCCTTGAGTCTACGCGCAGCGTGGCGTTGAGCCGAGGCTCGATAACGGTGCTTATAATAAATGTAGTGGTGCCGCTTCTCTATGCCTACGGGTTGTCGCTCGACGACAAGTCGATGACCGACAGGGCGGTCGCCATGTTGCAGGAGATGAAGCCCGAGAGCAATTCGGTGGTCGCGATGTTTGTCGATGCGGGTGTAAAGTGTGACGATGCATTCACCTCACAGGCACTGATTCAGTTGCGACGCGAGTACTGCGAGGCTCGCAAGTGCCTCTACTGCAGAGTGGGGCACAGGATGCTGTCACGTAGTGTAAAGGCTTAGGATTTATATTGAAGGATTAATGATGACTCTAATATATTTTGTAATCTAAATGTATTCAGGAATGTGATCTTGGTTGTCTAGTGGTAGGACTTTGTGGGATTAGTCTTTCGGTTTAATTTGACCCATGAAGTCACTGGTGGAGCCGCCCTTACACTGTCTGCATTATTGTAGACGCTGTAACGGGTGGCTCTGCCATGATTGTAGTTGCCCACTACTGTTAATAATCTGTAAAGTGCTTGACGCGCCGATATTTGAGCGATAAAAAAGATTGGGATGTGGTGCATTACTTAATTGATATTTATGTATCTTTGTGGAATGATAATATCCAACATTAAAAGAATTGTCGCATTGCTGATTTTCTCGGCGCTTATTCTTTCTACCTCATTTATAGCCGATGCCGCTGAAGTGACTGTGGGCGCTGCGAGGATTGACCTTTACAAGCCTTGGCTTGAAGGGCGCCGGGTGGCGTTGCTGTCCAATCACACCGGCATGGTCGGCTCCAAGCACACTCTCGACCTCCTGCTTGAAAATAATGTTGATGTAGTCACACTTTTCTCGCCCGAACATGGATTCCGTGGCACCGCCGATGCCGGACAGCATGTGGCGAGCTCGGTTGACGAGGTGACGGGAATACCCATCGCATCGCTGTATAACGGCGGAAAACGCGGCCCGTCGCCCGAGGTGATGGCCGGTGTCGATGTGATTCTTGTGGATCTTCAGGATGTGGGAACACGATTCTACACCTACTACATAACCATGCTTGATGTAATGGAGGCGGCTGCCCGTCACGGCAAGAGCGTCATCGTGCTTGACCGTCCCAATCCGCTCGGAATGTCGGTCGACGGCCCGGTGCTTGACATGAAACTGCGTTCAGGCGTGGGACGACTTCCCATTCCGGTTTTGCACGGACTCACTCTCGGCGAGCTGGCCAAGATGGCCGTAGGCGAGGGATGGTTGCCTGGTGCTTCAAGCATTGACCTGAAGGTTGTGCCCTGCAAGGACTACACCCACTCGACACGTTATGCACTTCCCGTGGCTCCGTCGCCCAATCTGAGGAGCATGAAGGCCATATACCTTTATCCGTCGCTGTGTTACTTCGAGGGAACTACCGCCAGCGTGGGACGCGGAACCGATATGCCGTTTCTTGTTTACGGTCATCCGCTCATGAAGGCCCGTGGCTTCTCGTTTACGCCACGCAGCGTGCAGGGTGCCAAGAATCCGCCTTTGCGCGACAAACGATGCAACGGCGTAGACCTGCGCGAGGTCGATGACGAAGCTGCGATTGACGGCGGTGTCGACCTATCGTACATAATCGATGCCTACAACTTGATGACACAGGGAAAATCACGTTTCTTCAACTCTTTTTTTGACAAATTAATAGGCAACACCAAAATTCGCCCGATTATAGAGGCCGGCCGGAGTGCCGATGAGATAAAGGCCACATGGCGCGACGAGGTGGCGCAGTTCAAGAAGCTGCGCAGCCGCTACTTGCTATATCCTGAACAATGACCCCTACGATAGTTATAATAACCGTGCTGGCTTACTTCGCCGTTCTGTTTGGCGTAAGTCATCTCACATCCCGCAACAGTGACAACGCTTCGTTTTTCAACGGCAACAGGCGCGCCCCGTGGCCGTTGGTGGCTTTTGCCATGGTGGGTGCCGCCATATCGGGCGTAACGTTCATCAGCGTACCCGGAATGGTGGTCGACAAAGGTTACAGCTACCTGCAGATGGTGCTCGGATTCATCGTGGGCTATTGGGTGATAGCGTTTGTGCTTGTGCCGCTCTTCTACAAGCGCAACCTGTTGTCGATTTACGGTTATCTCGGCGAGCGTTTCGGTTCATCGACTTACCGTACCGGGGCATGGTTCTTCTTCGTTTCAAAAATGCTTGGCGCGGCGGTGAGGTTTTTTGTCGTGTGCATAGTGCTTCAGACCCTTGTGTGCGACCCTCTCGGTATTCCGTTTGTGGTCAATGTCGCCGTCACCATCGCCATTGTGTGGCTCTACACTTTCCGTGGAGGTGTCAAGACCCTGATATGGACCGATACTCTCAAGAGTTTCTGCCTTATAATGTCGGTGGTGCTGTGTATATGGTTCATAGCGCAGAACCTCGACATGTCGTGGGCCGGTGTCGTCGATTCGATTGGCCGACACGGCTCGTCGCGCATCTTCTACTTCGACGATCCGTCACGCGGCGTCTACTTCTGGAAGCAGTTTCTTGCCGGAGTGTTCATGGCCATCGCCATAAACGGCCTTGACCAGGACATGATGCAGCGCAACCTTGCATGCCGTGACTCGCGTCAGTCGCAGAAGAACATGATTGTGAGCGGTGTCATGCAGTTTTTTGTCATAGCTCTGTTTCTGGTGCTCGGAACCTTGCTTGTGATATATGTCGAGAGCACACCGTCGTTGTCGATGCCCGAGAAGAGCGATGAGCTATTTGGCCTCGTGGCTGCGCATGAGTCACTGCCCGTGGCGGTGGGCGTGCTGTTTATTCTCGGACTTGTGTCGGCTGCCTACTCGGCTGCCGGTTCGGCACTCACATCGCTCACCACATCGTTTACGGTCGACATTCTCGATGCTTCGGGCATGGAGGAGAGTCGCCTTGCACGTGTGCGCAAATGGGTGCACATAGCGATGTCGGCCACGATGGGCCTTGTAATAGTTGTGTTTTACATGATCAGCGAGGAGGATGCCATAAGCGCCGTCTACACCCTCGCGTCCTATACCTACGGCCCCATATTGGGCCTCTTTGTGTTCGGCATGTTCACCAAGCGACCGGTCAATGATCGGCTGGTGCCTGTAGTGTGCATTGCCGCGCCATGTCTTTGTTGGCTGGTGAAGTACTTCTTGAATGAATCGTTTGGCTATGAGATGAGTTTTGAATTGTTGATATTCAACGCTCTGCTCACGGCTGTCGGTCTGTCCCTGTTGCCGGGAAAAGCGTCGGTGTCTGACATCGGAGCCTCCCCGGAGTCAGTTTCTGCCGAATAGCGGGAACGTAATGAATATCTATTTTCTGTCTCAATTTTAAATTATTTATGGCACGAGATTTATTTAGCAGGTATATATGGCTTATCGACACCATACGCCGATATGGGTCGTTGACTCGTGATGAAATCAATCGGCTGTGGATGAAGTCGCCTTACTCCAACGGCGAGCCTCTTCCACGGCGCACATTCTACACCTATCGCAATGCAATAGAGGAGCTTTTTAAGATAAACATCGAGTGTAACCCGTCGACATTCGAGTACTATATTGAGCAGAGCAACGACCACTACGAGAGTGTCATGAACTGGTTGCTCAACTCGGCATCTATCGGCAATCTGTTGAACGATGCCCATGATATTGCCGACTCGATTTTTCTTGAGAATGTTCCTTCGGCGCGTGAATTCCTGTCGATTACCGTGGATTCATTGAAGGAGCACCGTCCAATGAAGTTTGACTATCATCCTTATACGCGCTTGAATCCGACACGTGACATAGTGCTCGAACCCTACTTCTTGAAGATATTCAAGCAGCGATGGTATGTGACGGGACGAAACGTGAAGGAGGATGTCATAAAGACCTACGCGCTCGACCGCATGAGTGAGGCTACACTGTTGCCGTCGGTATATGAGGTACCCGAGGACTTCGATGCCGAGGCCTACTTCCGCGACAGCTACGGAATCATATTTGACGAGGGCGAGGTAAAGCACGTGGCTGTGCGCACCGATTCAAGGCAGGCCAAGTATTTCCGTTCGGTGCCGTTGCATGCGTCACAGCAGGAGGTGCTGCACGACTCCTATTCGATATTCTATTTCAAAATCAAGATTACTCCCGATTTTGTCCAGGAACTGCTATCCTACGGCCCCAAGGTGACGGTGTTGAGTCCCCCCGAGCTGCGAGCCATAATGATCAACAACCTGCGCGAGGCGTTGGCGCAATATTAGCCGTCGCAAGATGCCCTTAGTGGGCTTCGAGCCAATTGCTTCCCACTCCCGACGACACGATGAGGGGCACCCTGCCGTGGTAGGCGTTCATCATGTCGGAGGTCACGATAGCCTGTACGCGTTCAAGTTCTTCCGGCACAACGTTGAATATCAATTCATCGTGTACCTGCATTATCATGCGTGACTTCAAGCCTTCCTGCTCGAAGTTGCGGGCTATGTTCACCATGGCGAGTTTTATAATGTCGGCGGCCGAACCCTGTATGGGGGCGTTCACGGCATTTCGCTCGGCATATCCGCGCACAACGGCGTTTCTTGAGTTTATTTCGGGGAGCATTCGCTTGCGACCCATTATAGTTGTGACATATCCGTCGCTGCGAGCCTTCTCGATAGCTTCGGCGATGTACTCCTTGATGTGGGGATAGGTGGCGAAATATCCGTCAATCAGCATCTTGGCTTCGGCTCGCGGAATGCGTAGCCGCTCCGAGAGGCCGAATGCCGATATGCCGTAGATTATTCCGAAGTTGGCGGTCTTGGCGCGGCGGCGCTGCTCGTCGCTCACATCCTCTATGCGCTCCTTGTATATCTTTGCCGCCGTGGCCTGATGGATGTCGGCCCCTGAAAGAAACGCCTCGATCATGTCGTTGTCACCGCTTATGTCGGCAATCAGTCGCAGCTCAATCTGCGAGTAGTCGGCACTCATGAACAGGTCGCCCCGGTCGGCTATGAAGGCGCGACGTATTTCGCGGCCGTCGTCGGTGCGTATGGGGATGTTCTGCAAGTTGGGGTTGGTCGATGAAATTCGTCCTGTGGCGGTTACGGTCTGGTTGTAGGTGGTGTGTATCTTGCCCGTCGACTGATTTATCAGCTGAGGCAGTGCGTCGATGTAGGTTGTCAGCAGCTTGCGTATACCTCGTATTTCAAGTATGGTGTCGACAATAGGATGCACGTTGCGGTATTTCTCAAGCACCTCTTCGGTGGTGGAGTAGGCACCACGCTTTGTGCGCTTGGCTTTGGCATCGATCTTCAGCCGTTCAAAGAGCACTTCGCCCACCTGCATGGGCGAGCCTATGTTGAACTCACCGCCCGCGAGCCTGTAGGCCTCCTGCTCCATCTCGCGCAGCTGCGATGTGTACTTGCGCGACAGCTCGGCCAATGCCTCGACATCGATGCGCACCCCTGTCCACTCCATCTCGGCGAGCACCTTTATTAGAGGCAGCTCTATGTCGTCCATCAGATTTTTCACGCCGTTGCTCTCGATGAGCGGATTCAGCTTGTTGTAGAGGCGCAGCGTCATGTCGGCTATCTCACATAGGCGCAGCATCTCCTCACCTGCGGGAAGCGGCTCGCCTTTCTTGCGGGTGCGCGATGTGTCATCGTAGTCGAGAGTGTGATAGTCGAGATAGGCGGCCACCACGCGCGGAAAAGAGTGATTCATCTCAGGCTCGATGAGGTAGTGGGCCACCGATGTGTCGTAGTACGGAGCTGTAAATGCAATGCCTTCACGCTTCAGCAGCAGGTAGTCGCGCTTTACATCGTGGCTTACAATGGTGACGAAGGGCGATGTGAACAGCTTGGCCATGATTTTCAGCATTTCGTCACGTGCGGCTCCCTGCGGAGGCATGGCGATGTAGACGGCTTTTCCCTCGGATGTCGAGATTGCCGTACCCATCCAGCGTGATGTCATGTCGTCGGAGCCGATGGCATAGAGCGTCACTCCCACGCGTCCCGCCTTGACAGCTTCGTCGATTGTCGCCTCAAGAGTCGCGAGGTCGGAATTGGCGGTGTAGTCATGCTCCGAGTCGGCCATGGCCGATGTGTCGGCTTGCTGAGCAGGCTCGTCGATGATGTCGAAGAGCGAAGGCATTTCATTGGTTGTCGCAGGCTTGGCCTCGGGTGTCGGGGCTAACGGCTGATTGTCGCCATGACGGTCGTGCAATCGCTTGATGAACGTGCGGAATTCCAGTTCGGTGTATATCCCGGTCAGGGTGTTCAGGTCAATATCACCTCGGCGCAGATTGTCGATGGGAATGTCGACAGGCACATCGGTCTTTATTGTCGCGAGAAATTTTGAGAATCTTATCTGCTCGGCGTTGTCGACGATTTTGCGCTGCAAGGCACCCTTCAGTGAGTCGGTGTTGCCAAGCAGATTCTCGACGGTGCCCCATTCCGATATAAGCTTCATTGCCGTCTTTTCGCCCACTCCGGGACATCCCGGAATGTTGTCGACCGCATCGCCTTCAAGGGCGAGTATGTCGACCACCTGTTGCGGCGACTTAATGCCGTAACGCTCGCAAATCTCCTCGGGGCCGCGTATCTCCATCTCGGAACCGCGGAGCGATGGCTTGAACATGAGCACGCGGTCGGTCACCAGCTGTCCGTAGTCCTTGTCGGGGGTCATCATGTAGGTGATGTAACCCTCCTTCTCGGCAATGTGCGACAGTGTGCCTATCACATCGTCGGCTTCATATCCCGGAATTTCGATAGCGGGGATTCCGTAGGCCTTTATGATGTCCTTTATATAGGGAATCGACAGGGTTATGTCCTCAGGCTGCTTGTCGCGCTGCGCCTTGTACTCGGGATAGGCTTCGTGGCGGAATGTGGGGCCGCTCGGGTCGAAGCACACCGCGATGTGTGATGGCTGCTGCTTGTTGAGCACCTCCTCAAGGGTGTTTACGAATCCGAATATCGCCGAGGTGTTGAAACCCCGTGAAGTCATGCGCGGAGCGCGTATAAGTGCGTAGTAGGCACGGTATATTAGTGCATAGGCATCGAGCAGAAATAGTTTCTTATCCATTATATCGGCTGTTTTTTGTTAGTGTAAACAAGAAATTCACGATAAATATAGGCATAAAATTATAACTTTTACTAATTTTGCATCACAAAATGCCGATATGACCGTATTAGAAGACATTCAACATACAATAGCCTCGGAACTTAGTCAACTCAATGAGTGCATGACCGAGGCTCTTTCGACATCCAACGAGTTGATGAATGAAATCGTCGGCAACTATCTGAAGACCAAAGGTAAGCAGATACGACCCATCCTCGTGTTGCTTAGCGCCAAGCTGTTTGGCGGCATCACTGATGCCACAATCGACGCTGCCGCTTCCATCGAGATGCTTCATAACGCCTCGCTGATTCATGACGATGTGGTGGACGATACTCTTACCCGCCGCAGCCGTCCGACCGTCAACGCTATCTGGGACAACCATATAGCAGTGCTTGTGGGCGACTTTTTCGTGTCATCGTCATTGCATAAGGCAGTCGCCACGGGCGATCTGCGCATAATCGACACCATTTCGCATCTCGGGCGCACTCTTTCGCTCGGTGAAATCGATCAGATAAACAAGGCCCGCTACCATGACATAACCGAAGAGTCGTATCTTGACATCATAGGCAGCAAGACGGCATCGCTTTTTGTCGCATGTATAAAGATGGGCGGATACTCGGTCAACGCATCCGATGAGGATATAGAGCGCATGTGCCGCTTTGCCCAGCTATTCGGACTGTGCTTCCAGATCAGGGATGACATATTTGACTATTTTGAGGACTCGCGCATAGGCAAGCCTACAGGCAACGACCTTCGCGAAGGCAAGATAACGCTTCCGTTGCTCCATGTACTGTCAATCGACACCCTTCCACGCCACAAAGAGATGAATGAGCTTGTGCGTAAAGATGAGCTGTCGAGCGAGCAGATAGCCACTCTTATAGCCTATGCACGTGAGTTCGGAGGCATCGACTACGCCTACGATTGCATGTCACGTTTCCGCGATGAGGCTGTAGAGATAATAAGCCACTTCCCCGACACGGAGATACGCCGTTCGTTCATTTCGCTATTTGACTTCATCATAGCCCGTCACAATTAGGCAAAATAAATCCCCCACAACTTTGCAGCGGTGGGGAAAATTGGGTTTAAGATTCGGGACTGTATCTCATAAAGTAGGTGTCGGTTGCTTTATAGTGAGTGGTGTCGAAGTCGATAAAGAGGCGGTAGGACCATATTTCCTGCCAAAGCGCCCGGCTCACCCTCAAAGTGTCGGCACGGTCAAGTTCCATCCATTCGTAGTCGGTGTCACTGTCCTTTATGATTTTCCCTTCGTCGTTGGCTATCATGAGCAGATGGTCGCAGATGTCGCGAAATCCCACTCCGTCGGTGTTGGAATCGATGTAGCTCAACACCCTGTCCTTCAATTCGTCATCGGTGTACTCCACTCTCAGGGGAGTTGTGCCTAACTTAACTTTCATAGTGCGTAAATGTTTTATTGTCAGTAGAAGTATAACGCTTTCATAGGTGTTAAAGTTAGGCGGCGGGATGATTTATTTGATCGGTCGCCGGCATCGGCACCTGTTGTAGGCCGGTATATTGAAGGTGCTGAATTCCATTGTGAGCGCATCGAAACGCAGCAGTCGACCTGTGAGCAGTCGACCTATTCCGGTGATATATTTTATGACTTCGGCGGACTGGATGCATCCAAGTATGCCAGCTACGGCACCAAACGGACCGGCTACGACCTCATTGCCCGGCTGCACAGGCTCCTCTCCGGCAAAGAGGCACCGATAGCAGGGTGAGCCGGGAACGTAGGTCATCGCCTGACCCATGTAACGGTACATCCCTCCATGCACAAAAGGCTTGCCGAGTGCCACACAGGTGTCGTTGATCAGCAGCTTTGTCGAAAGGCTGTCGGTGGCATCCACTATTATGTCGTAGTCGGCCATGAGCGACTCTGCGTTGTCGGCGGTAAGGAGCCCTGAAACGGCCTCGACCTTTACGCCGGGGTTCAAAGCTGTCATGGATTGCGATGCCGATTCAACCTTGGCGCGGCCCACATCGGCCGTGGAGTGTATTATCTGGCGTTGGAGGTTGGAGAGGTCAACGACATCTCCGTCGATAATGCATATATTGCCCACGCCGGCTGCGGCAAGGTAGAGAGCAACAGGCGAACCCAGTCCTCCGGCTCCTACAATAAACACTTTTGCGTCATTTAGTTTCGATTGTCCGTCAATGCCTATTTCAGGCAGTGACAGATGTCGGCTGTAGCGTTTCAGTTCATCGTCATTGAATAGTGGCATAGAGTTGTCAGTTTTAGGCAAAGATAGGCAAGTTTGGCGTTACGGGCAAATCCGATATATGAATTTGCCCGCATAGTCACGGTTTCAGCATCAGGTTGCGGGCCTCGATGAATGTCGAGAACGCTCCGAAAATGTCGCTTAACGAACTCACCGCGTGTTGGTGCTGGCTGTCGTAAAGCGATGCCGACATGCCGGCCGAGGCCGCTTGTCCTTTCAGGGCGCCGTTCACCCCCGACACATCCTCAATGAGCCTCAGCTGCAGGTCGAGCATCCTGTTGACCCCGAGATCGCCCGGCGACGACACCACCTGTTGAGGTCCCGGCATTCCGGGCTGCGCACGGTAGAGCACCACTCCGTCGGGAGCGGCCCAGTTGGCTGCGGCCTCCTCGATTGACATGTCGCGGGCATATTGGTTTTCGGGAAAAAGAAGTACGCCCTTTGCGGCAGTCGACAGGATGCGGTCGTTCAAAGTGAGCAGTCGGTTGACATTGCGCTGTTGCTGAATCACATCCTCCACGAAAGAGTGTATCTCGCCGTCAATCAGCGGATAGAACCGGAATACGTAGGGATGCGAGTCGGAGTATTCCTCGTGCAGCAGGCTTCCGTCGGGCGACATGAAGCGGCAGTGCCATCGGGTCGAAATGTCCCAGCGAAACTCAATCAACGGCTTGCTGTCGTTGCTTCGCGACTTGTTTTCATTCTCCAGTTCATTCGCGGCATCGCCGTTGCGGTAGAATATGTCGCCTGACATCGGGTCGTGACAGAGATATTGCTCAACCGTTTCCAGTTCCCACGACTCAATTATGCGGCACATTCCTTTAGGCGCGTCGAGAAAAGATATAGAGTCGTTGACCGATGCTCCGGTAGCGGTGGAGCGGCAGTTGCCGGCAGCCTCCAATTTCGCGAAATGGCTGCGCAGGGCATCGGCGCGTCGGCGGTCGCCCATTGAAAAACGCATTACAACCTCGTTGAGCGACATGTCGCGAATCTGTCCCAGTATTTCCACATCATCGCCGCGCAGGTCGGTGACGGAGTTTATAAAGAATCGGGCGGGACTTACAATGTCGACCCATCGGGCGAGTCCGCCACGGCGGCGTTCATAGGTGACGCGCTGTATGGCGCATCCCGAAATGAGGAACTCCTCAAGTGTGCGGGCATCGATTTCGGGCAGATTGTTCACATCGTCATTAAGGCGATTTGCCGCTATGGAGGAGCGGTAGTAGCCTATGATGCTTTTCAGTAGGCGGCGTATGAGGTTGTTGGTGGCGGGGTTGTAGCCCATTATACGCATTGCCGTGTGCTCGTCACACACCCGTCCGTCCGACATTTCCACCTTGTCGCTCCACTGCTTGCCGAATGTGTAGCGCTTGTGGCGAAGCCGTTGAGCCCTTAGTTGGGCTCCGGCCAGCCATGTTTCCAATGCTTTGTCAAGATGATTTTTCGTGTCGTTCATTTTTTCGTGTCGTTCATTATTGTGCTGATTTAGAGTTAAAAATCGGGCGAGGGAATCGTTGAAAGCGCCTTTTCATCAAACCGGTATATGCCCGGCGTATCGACTATCGCGAGCAGCTTTTCAACCTTTGCCGCGGAACCCGGCTTAACGGAGTAGAGGCGCACCTCACGGTTGTCGATCACCGCTACGGGGTGATGCGTGTCGCCGCGTGTGTAGGGCGATAGCTGAAGCTGCGCCGTGCGGCTCGACAGGTCGGCGGTTATTGCGGCATCGCGTGTCCAGCCTTCGGCTCTCACGGCTGTCAGCCTGCGACACTCGTCGGGCAATTTAAACACCAGGCATCCCTCGTCGTCTGCAATCAGATTGGTGATTCGGTCGTGAATCTCCATGGGTGCGAGCATCGCCAGCGGGGCGTTGTCGAGCAGGTCGAGATACCAGTCGCGCATTTTTCCCGCTAAGAGCCTGTCGATGTCAATGCCGTCGTGCCGCGTGTAGGGGCAGTCGTCGGTCACCGGTTCATGGAGGTAGCGCAACCGCCACTCCTGTAGCAGTTGCGCATGGGTCATTTCAATTATCATCGTCACTTGGTTACGATGCGCAGATGAGCATCGGGATATCGTAACACTATGCATGAAGCCTCGGTGAGCACTATCGCCTCGCAGTTGCGTTGACCGCTTGAACGCAGGTCGATGGGCATTGCCTTGAAGGGTATGTGGGAATACTTCTGGATGTATTCAGGGTCGAGCACCATTGCTTCATCGGCATGTCCGCAAGCATCAAAGACTTCGCTCAGCACCACGTAGAGGCGTCCGAATTTGGTAGTGATCTCGGTGAAGTCGATTCCCCAGCGGGTCACGGTTTCGGCAGGCCCGGCTGTCTTAACATGGGGCAGCATGCTGAGCTGCTCGATGAAGCCCGAACCGCCTATGAGCACTTTTCGTGACGACCCGGCGTTGCCTGTGAATGCCGCACGCGATAGCCTTACGAGCTCCTCTTCATTGAATTTGTCCTTAACGTAGGAGAACTCCTTGCCCGCCTGGGTCCAGATGCCTTCGGTGGTAAATACCTCGCCGTGGGTGTTGTCTTTCTCAAATCGGGTTCGGGCACCAAACAGGAAGTTCTTTTCCATACTCAGGCGCATGTCGATGAGTGCCGTTTCCTCCTGATCGGTCAGGCTCCATCCCACCTCTTTGGCTGAAAGTCGCTGAAGGATAGACTGTTCGACTTGGCATTTGAATATTTGACAAAAATTTCGACGCTTTATGGGAAGGGCTTCGGATTGCGATGTCTGCACATCGAGTTCGGCAGCCGCACGCCCCATTCTTATCATGGATTGCTCAAAGTTCAAAGCGGGGAAGGTGTTCTCGGTCGGCGGATTTATCGCCTTTACGCGCAGCTTGTCGCCGGTGCTGATGACATAGAGCATGAGGCAGCTGCCCGGAGCCTTGCCCTTCACACCCGGAAGCAGAATGGTGTCGGAGGGGCTGAACATCGCGATGTTGTCGACCGACAGTTCGGCGATGTCGGATGTCTGGCTTGATTCAACGCCTTCAAACAGCTTGCATACCGAGGGCGGTGTGTCGACCGAGTAGTAGTCGACTATCATGCTTGAGCTGAGGCGAGCATCGGCGAGGCGTGAAATCTGGTCGATGGGAGTCGACATGGGGCGAATCTTGACGATGCGCTCGTCGATTTCGTTTCGGAGCAATTCTTCCGAAACTTCACGTGTGATTGTGGTTGTAAGCGGAGCGCCCTTTACGTGTGACGCGCCTGCAAATCCTTCTACGATTTGTGTTTCCATAAATTAATTTAAAAGTGTGTTTATAAAAAGTGAGTTGATTAATCCCAAACGCTGCGACGCGGCGGCTGGAGCATGAATTTGGATTCATGTGAGGAGTTGGCGGGGGAGCTGTCGGGGGAATGAGGCTGCTGGTACATCCCGGAACTTTTCATGATTTCCGCGGCACTTTCGTTGCGTCCGCGCAGATAGCCTCGATTCTCGGCTTCGAGAATAAGCGATTCGTCGGGAGGCGGCGGAGGCGTGGAGAAGTGCCTTGAAGCAGCTTCTCCGGCCTCTACACCGGCGAGCAAATCGACGATGAAGTGGGCTGCACGCGGGTCGCGGGCTACGATTTCCGACAGGTCGACTGTCGAAGATGCGTTGTCGATCGATGGAACGGGAGTGTCATTGACTTCCGGATCCTGAATGGCTGGTGTCGTTTCCATGGTATTAGTGATATTGTTGTCGGTTGATGTTCACATTGCAAAGTTATGATGCGGAAAAGCCGGATTTCACCCCATAATGTCGCGAAGCGATTTTCTTTGATGAAAATTTTGGGAGAATGAATTATTAGTTAAATTTGCGTACATGAAGTCAAAGGTGCTATTGGTGAGCAAATTCTACTATCGTCGAGGAGGCGCATGCGTCTATGTGCTTAACCTTGAGCGACTTTTGCTTGACCGCGGCCATGAGGTGGCGGTGTTTGCCATGGATTACGGGCTAAACGAACCTTCGCGATGGAGCGGCTTCTTCGCTCCCGAGGTGAAATTCTTCGGCCGTGATGCACATTTGCTTCCGGCAGCGCGGCGTGTACTGGGCATTGGCGATGTCAAGGCCCGTTTTTCGGCCATAGTCGACCGCGTGAGGCCCGATGTGGTTCATCTCAACAACATTCACTCCTATCTGTCGCCCGTGGTAGCCGCTATTGCCCATGAACGGGGCATAAGGGTGGTGTGGACTCTACATGACTATAAGCTTGTGTGTCCCGCCTACAGCTGCCGCCGCAACGGGGTTGATTGCACCGATTGCTTCGGCAACCGACTGCACAATGTTCTGCTGCACCGGTGCATGAAGCATAGCGTTAAAGCCTCGGCGCTTGCCTTTGCCGAGGCTTGGCGTTGGCGGCGCACGGTGCTTGAACGCTGTGTGGATGCTTTCATCTGTCCGAGCCGTTTCATGGCCGATGTCATGATACGCGCCGGATATGACGCACGAAAAATACACGTAGTGTGCAACTTCGTGGACGAGTCGCCCGCAGGCCGTGGCGATGCAGCATCGAGGCGGGGTGATTATTGCTGCTATGCGGGGCGGCTTTCGGAGGAGAAGGGTGTCGATACACTGCTGAAGGCGGCGACAATGTCGTCGCTGCCGCTGAAAGTGGCCGGCGAGGGCCCGTTGTCCGATGAGCTGAGGGGCCGGTACGCCGATTGCCTGAATGTGGAGTTTTTAGGAAAACTTGACCGAGCGGGAGTCATGGAACTGCTGCGCGGAGCGCGCTTTTCGGTCGTTCCCTCGGAGTGTTGGGAAAACAATCCGCTCTCGGCAATCGAGTCGTTGTCGTGCGGCACTCCTGTGGTGGGCGCCGCAACAGGCGGTATTCCCGAATTGATCGACGACGGCAACGGGCGGTTGTTCATGTCGGGCGATGTCGACGATCTTGCATGGACGATGAAAGAGGAGTGGCGCTCACTGCGCGACAACGAGGCGATAGCACGTGACGCACGAGCGCGATTCAGCGCGTCACGGCATTACGATTCATTGATGAGTATATATATAGCGGTTCATGAAGATATACGTATTAGGCACACGAGGCATTCCTGATGTGGCGGGAGGGGTGGAAACCCACTGCGAGCGGCTTTATCCACGGCTTGCGTCCATGGGAATGGATGTGACGGTCGTGAGAAGGCGTTGCTATGTTTCGCCTCGCAACGAGTATCGGGGAGTGCGTCTTATCGATGTATATGCTCCGAGGATAAAGAGCCTTGAGGCGATGTGTCACACCCTGCTCGGAGTCTTCAAGGCCGGTATCGACCGTGCCGATGTGGTTCACCTGCACGCGGTGGGGCCTTCGCTGCTTGCACCGCTTGCCCGTCTGTTAGGAATGAAAGTGGTGGTCACCAATCATGGTCACGACTATGAACGTGAGAAGTGGGGAAGAGTGGCCAAGGCTGTTTTGCGCATGGGGGAGCGGGTCGGTGTGCGTTTTGCCAATGAGGTGATTGCCATATCGCAGCCTATTGCCGATGTGCTTGAGTCGAAATACGGGCGAGGCGATGTCACGGTGATTCCCAACGGAGTCGAGCCGGCATGCGTGACCGAGGGCGACGACTATCTTAAATCAATAGGCGTGGAGCGTGGCCGTTATGTGCTTGCTGTGGGTCGACTGGTTAAGGAGAAGGGCCTTCACGACTTGATAATGGCGTTCGGGAAAATCAGGACAAAGGGCTTCCGACTGGTTATAGCCGGTGATGCCGACCATCGCGACGATTACAGCGACGAGCTAAAGGCTATGGCGGTCGAGGCCGGAGTGGTGATGCCGGGATACATTTCGGGAGAGCCTCTGCAACAGCTGATGTCACATTCGGCCTTATTCGTGCTGCCGTCCTATCATGAAGGCTTGCCCATTGCACTGCTTGAGGCGATGAGCTATGGTCTTGATGTGGCGGTGAGCGACATTAGGGCCAACCGGCTGAGCGAGCTCGACTGCTCTGACTTTTTCAAGCGAGGCGACTGTGACGATCTTGCCCGGCTTATCGACACCAAGCTCCGTGTGGCTCCTCGGCGGCGCTGTTACGACATGTCACGTTACGACTGGGATGCGATAGCCGCACGCACTGCCGAGGTTTACGGACATTTGTCGCGATGAGGATGGAAAAATTACTGCCGATAAATAATTGTGTAAACGGAAAATTTCTTAAATTTGCGATAGATAACAAAATATTCAGGTCATTAATGAAATATTCGTGTTCAGCTTTCATGTCAGCATTACTGCTGTCGTCGTGTAGTGGCTTGTCGCCTGAGGCGCGTGAAATAGTGGGCGTTTACTATAATAACGAGCTGTCGGATGACACTCCCGTGCTTGAATTGAACGACGACGGGACATCGGTGATGCGAGCCATAAAGCCCGATGTGTTGACTATAGAGGTGCCGGGTACATGGAATGTAGTGAACGATTCGCTTGTAATCGACAATGATGTTACGAGAATGGTGACCGTGGGCGATACTTCGGTTCTCGGTGATGTTGCGACTAAATATTCACGACTTATAACGCGACATGACGAGTTGAGCCTTACACTTGCCAAGGACGGCATCGAATATCTCTACCATCGCAAGGTGACTCCCGATAAAGATTGACAACAATAACCGAAATTTATGAATATACACTCTATGAAACTTCACATTGTGCTATTTAGCCTGCTCGTGGTGACGCTTGCCGGATGTACTGCGGCAACTACCACCGAGAATCTTGCCGGTGCACGGCTGTTGATTGAGAACAATGACTTTGCTTCGGCGCAGAGCATGTGTGACGAGGTGCGCAATGCGGTCGAGAGTGACGACTCCGATGTAGAAGTAGAGGATTTGTGTAAACTTGCCATACTTTACATGCAGCTTGCCGACCACACCGACCGTGACGACAATGTGGAGTATGCCCGTCAGGCCTATATGCAATCCCTTGAATGCGACTCGGCGGGGGCTATGGATTATTACAGCCGACTCGGTGTCGACGAGATGGCGCAGGTAGTGCTGCTTTCGTCGATTGTGCGCAGTACCACCGCAGTGCCTGAGATAGACGAACAGGGCGACACGCTGTTGATTGTACCCGATGATGATTCATACATGATACCTTAAACGCCATGAACATTGACTTGCAATCGGCCTTGCAGGATTTCCTCGACCGTAATCCCGACTTGCCAAATGGTGACGACAATGATGTGTCGGACGAAAATGCCGATACACGCCCGGCTGCAGTTTGTGCCGACAGGCTCGACATCATATTGGAGAAGAAAGGACGCGGAGGTAAGAAGGCGACAATAATAACCGGATTTACGGGAAGCGACAGCGAGCTGGCCGAATTGGCTTCGGCTTTGAAACGCAAACTTGCCACAGGCGGCTCGGCTCGCGGCGGAGAGATACTCATCCAGGGTGACCGTCGCAGCGATGTGCTTGCCGCGCTTAAGTCGTTAGGCTACAAAGCCCGAATCATATAAACCGTCATTACATATAAATGCTCAATATCCACAAGGCATCGGCCGGTTCGGGCAAAACCTATACGCTCACCTATAATTATATAAAGCTACTGCTCGGTGCCGGCGACGAACAGGGAAATTACCGACTTGCATCGGACAGGAAGCGTCATCGCGCTATACTTGCCATAACGTTTACCAACAAGGCCACCGACGAGATGAAGCGACGCATCGTGCAGCAGCTCGCGATGCTTGCGCATGTCGATGCGGTGAATGGAAGCAAAAGCGACTATGAGGAGCGGTTGTGCAAGGAACTCGGATGTGATTCAACGCAACTTGCCAATGCAGCCCGCGATGCACTGTTTTCGCTTCTGGGCGACTACGGCTTTTTCAATGTGAGTACTATCGATGCGTTTTTTCAGACGGTTTTGCGTACATTTGCCCGCGAAGCCGAACTTACCGGCAACTACGAGGTTGAACTGAACGAAAAGAACGCCATAGCCATAGGCGTGAGCGAGATGCTGTCGTCGATAAACCGCGCCACACCCGAGGAGTCACGGCGGAGCGGCGACATGCGCATGCTCATTGCATGGCTTGAACAGTATATGCTGTCGAAGATAGAGGCCGGCGAAACCTACAACATATTCAATCGAGGCTCAAATCTTAACGGCGCTCTTGTGGATTTTGTAAACAATGCGTTGTCGGAGGTGTACAAGCTTAACGCCAAGGAGATTCAAGATTATCTTGCTGACAAAAACAAAATATCGGATTTTGCCAAGAAGCTTAACAGCGAGATCAGTGAGATTCCGAAGCTGATAGCCGGTGAGGCGGCACGAGTGTGTGAGGCAATTGAGAGAGAAGGCCTCACAGCCAGTGTGAATCACCATGTAATGAACCGACTGAGAGAGTGGAGCTCCGGTGAGGTAAGGGATCTTAACATGACGGTGGTTAAGGCTGCCGCCAATCCCGATGCACGTTATAAGGTAAGGCAGGCGCAACTATTCTCAGCCGACCTTGACGATGCCATAGGGGCGGTGCTGAACGATTGCATAGCGTTGACAAGACGCTACAACACCTATAAGCTAATGCGCGGCAATGTCTATAATCTCGGACTCATAGGCGATATAGTGCATCATGCGCTGGAGGTGCAGAAGGAGAATAACTCGATAGTGCTCAGCGACACAAACGATATATTGCGGCGCATCATAAATCAGGAGGAAGCTCCGTTCATCTATGAGCGAATGGGAGTGAGGCTGCGTCACTTCCTTATCGATGAGTTTCAGGACACATCGCGTCTTCAATGGATCAATCTTGGCGCACTTGTGAGGGAGAGCCTTTCGACGGGCAATGACAATCTGATAATAGGCGACGAAAAACAGTCGATATACCGGTTTCGCAATTCCGACCCCAAACTGTTGAGCTACGATGTACCCAAAGAGTTTGAGCGTGACAGCCGTTTATTCGGCAACAGCGTTGAGGAGAACACCAACTGGCGTAGTGCGCGTGAGATAGTGCAGTTCAATAACACCCTGTTCACGGCCCTGATGTCACGCATAGGACTGAAAGAGGTCATCGACCATTATGCCGGTGTGGTGCAGAACATAGCCAAGAAGGAGATGAAAGGTTATGTCAAGGCTATTCCGAGTGCTGATGACGAGGAGGCTCTTGATAATATGGTGGAAGAGATAAAGCGTCAGTTGAAGCAAGGTTACCGGCAGGGCGATATAGCGGTGCTGGTACACAAGTGGACCCAGGGAAGTGCAGTAATTGAACGACTGCTTGACGCGAAGCTCGAAGACGAAGAACTGAGCGACTTAAGGGTGCTTAGCGACGATTCACTGGCGATAAGCGCAGCTCCGTCGGTGCGAAAGATTGTAAGTGTGTTGCGCTTTATTGACGCCCGACAGCCTCTTGAAGGCGAAACTCCTACACCGCAACAGCTTATAGCCCGTCTTGTAAACCGATATGAATATTTTTCGTCGGAAGGCGACGACGCAGCCTGTGCGCTTGAACGTGCATTTGTCGATGACACACCCGATGAACTTGCCATGGAGGCCGCCGACATGACCTGCATCAATCTTCCGTCGCTTGTGGAGAGAATTATAGGCCGTTATGTTGATGTTGATACATTGAGCCGTGAGAATGTGTATGTGTGTGCCTTTCAGGACATGGTGATAGATTTCTGTTCACGCGCCGATGCCGACATCCATTCATTCATGAAATGGTGGGATGCTACAGGATGTTATAGCAAGCTTTCGACCCCGGCTTCGCTCGATGCCATAAAGGTGATGACGATACACAAGTCCAAAGGGTTGGAATTTCCCTGTGTACACATGCCGTTTTGCGGATTGCCGCGCAATAGCAAGTCGGATATAGCATGGTTTGGAACCCGTGATGCCGATGGAGCTCTTCTTGACGACTTTGTGCGTGACGGATTTGATAAGGAGTGCGTTCCTCCGTTTGTGCCTTTGTCGGTAGGCAAGGGGCTTGACGGTACCATGTTTGACCCGCGTTACAGGGAGATTGTTTCAGAAAAATATGTCGACCGACTTAATCTGCTCTATGTAGCATGCACGCGAGCGGTCAATGAACTGATGTTCTATTATACGCCGTTGAAAAAAATAAAGGTCGAGCAACTTGACGGTACATCATTGCCAACAACCGATTTCCTGCTCGCCAATGCATTTTCGGTGGCCGATGCGGCATTTTGCTGCAACAATGAGCCGCTGCCGGGATTGCTTGCCCCGCTGAAGAATCATGTTGACTCCTGTGACCTCTTTGAATTTGGCGAGCCTGTCGATCATAAAGCTGATCAGCGTGACGAACCGATGGTAGAGATGCCGGCCTACTATTCCTATGACAATGACGGAATATGGGAAATGAGCCGTATAGAGGATCTTGAGGATATGGAGCGTCCGCGCCGACGAGGCATCGTGCTACATTCGATAATGAGCGGAGTGCGCCGTCGTGGAGATGTGGAGCGCGCAGTGCGTCGTCGTGCCGCACGCGGATTCATAGATGATGATGAAATCGACGGATATGTCGCCGAGCTGTCGGAGGCACTTTCCGACGAGCGGGTTGATGAATGGTTTGAGGGTTATCGCCGACTGTTGCGCGAAAGCACCATTGCCGTGCCAACGGGTGACGGTGTGCGAAATTACCGCCCCGACAGGGTGGTGTGGACCTCGCAAGGCACTATCGATGTCATTGACTATAAATTCGGCGAGGAAGAGCCTTCAGGGTATATACGGCAGGTGAAGGGGTATATGAGGCTGATTTCAAAAATCTATCCCGATTTGGAAGTGAGAGGCTTCCTGTGGTATCCGTTACAGAAGCGCATCACCCGGGTGTGACACGGGGAGCTCGATGTTGAACGTGGTGCCTTTGCCCGGCTCGGACGACGCTACATATATGTGTCCGTGATGGTATTGCTCGACGATGCGCTTTGCAAGCGTAAGGCCGAGCCCCCAACCGCGTTTCTTGGTGGTGTAGCCGGGACTGAATATTTTCTTGAAATGATTGTGAGGAATGCCTTTGCCGGTGTCGCTGACGCTGATCAGCGCATATCGGGGAGTGCGTGATGTGGTCACGGTGATTACTCCGTCGGCTTTCATGGCGTCTACGGCATTCTTTATGAGATTTTCCATTACCCATTCAAGCAGCGGTGCGCTCATTGAAACGATGAGAGGCTGTTGGCACAGATTAACTTTCAAGGCGATGCGGCTTGATATACGGGCGGCCATGTATCGAGTGGCATTGGATACAGCAGTGTTTACATCGACCGGAGTCATGGCGGGGCGTGAGCCGATTTTGCCGAATCGTGACGCTATGGTCGACAGCCGGTTTACATCCTTGTCCATCTCCTCGGTGACGGTAGGGTCTATGTCACGGCTCTTCAGCAGCTCGATCCATGCCATAAGTGACGATATGGGTGTGCCGAGCTGATGGGCCGTTTCCTTGGACAGTCCAACCCACACTCGGTTTTGTTCGGCCTTTTTGGTGGATGTCACGGCATAGTAGACGACGGTGATGAAGAGCAGCATTATAACCAGCATGATGTAGGGGAAATAGTTGAGCATTTTCAACAGTCGGCTGTCCTCGTAGTATAGCATCTGCTCGTTGTCGGGCGAGATGGTGATGTGTATGATGTTGGTGGTTTTCTTCATCGAGGCAAGTTTGTCGTTGAGGTACTTGCTGTTTTTTTCAGAAATCGAGTAGGGATGAAGAGTGTCGACCGGCTCCGGCAGATTGAAGTTGCGGTATAGGAGGATGTTGTCGTCGCTGTCGGTGAGCAATACGGGGATGTTGCGGTTGCCCTCGATTATGCGTAGCAGGAAATCGATGTCGGCCGAGCCGGGAAGGGCGATGTCGCTGTTGTCGGTTTCGGGGGCGACGATTGCTTTCGTGGCGTCGGCCCATATCTCCATGCGCTCGCGCTCCTGGGAGGCAAGCTCGCGTACGATTCGGTTGGAGATGTAGAGGAATATTGCGACAAGAGCTATTGCAACGGCAAGAAATGCCATTGTGCCGTAGCGTCGCTTGTCGTAAATGTCGGCCATGATGTAATAACAACGGCTGAGCCGTGAGTATTATTGCATTCGCTCGAAGTCTTCGGCTATGAATCGGGCTACCGAGTGGGAGGTGTTGGGCCCGATGACTGTCGATGCGGCATTTTTCACTTCGGGCAATGCGTTGTCCACGGCAACCGACAGGTCGGCTATCCGCATCATGGGGAGGTCGTTGAGATTGTCGCCGAACACGACTATGCGGTCGGCGTTGATGTCACGTGCAAGACGCTTCACGGCATTGGCCTTGCTCACTTCGGGCGCGAATATCTCGATGATGCCCACATCCTTGCCGAAGATGTCGACATAGTTGCTGACCGAGCAGTCGATTGACCGGCGAAGGTCGTCGGCAAGAGCATTTATGCGTTGGCATGGTCCCATGGCGAAGAAGAGTACGGTGTTGGGGATTGACTGATTCATTCCCGCCGGTTCATCGATGTGGAAGCGTTTGAGGGGTAGATTCATGCGCTCGTTTATGAACTTGTCGTCGTGGATGCTTCGCTCGCCGTTGTGGTAGACTGTGAGCATGCCTTTGTCGTCGAATGTGTATATGAACGGATTTACACCGTGACGGTCGGCGGCAGCGCGTATGAGCCGTGATGTTTCGGGCGATATGAAGCGGGTGTCGATGTAACGCATCGTGTTGCGGTCCCATAGGGTGGCTCCGGTCATGACTATTGCCGGAAGCGATGTCACGGTGTGGGCAAGCAGCGGATTTACCGTGGCCGGAGTGCGGGCTGTGGCAACGGTTATCAAGGCGCCCCGTCGTGTAAGGTCGGTTATTATTTCGGCCGATTCGGGGCTTACCCTGCTGTTGTCGTCGAGCAGGGTGCCGTCCATGTCGGTTACGTAGAGAGTTCGCTTCATCTTAAAGTTTTCGTCCTTCGTAACGTTCAATTGCGTCAATCCATTTCTGTTCGATAGGAGCCGAATGTCCCGTGGCGATGTCAAATCCCACCATGACTGTTCGCCCTACGCACTTTACTTCGCCGCTTTTGGTGTTGACGATGCGCTGTTCCATGACGAAACTTTTTTCGCCCATTTCGGTAACGGTTGTCACCACACCGATTTCTTCATATATATAGGTGGGCGCATGGAAGTCGCAGTTTATGTTTGCGACCACAATGTTGATGTGCTTCCAGTCGACGCCATCGGGCATTATGTCGAGGAAGTAACGGCTCTTGCCAAGATCGAAAAACGCTATATACACTCCGTTGTTCAGGTGACCGAGCATGTCGATGTCGTTGAACCGCATTTGTAGCGGCACCAGATGACGGAATGGGAATCGGGGTTCCGGCACACGTGGATTTTGTGAAGCCGGTAATTTTATCATTTCTGCCATGACGCAAAGTTACGAAAAAATCCCGTATCGACCTCCGTGATGTCCGGTGTCGATACGGGACTGTGTTGTTATAAAAAGTGAATTGTTACTTCACTACAAAGTCGATAGACTGCAAATCTTCGTCACGTGACGAGCATCCGTAGAGAATCTGATAGCGTCCCGGGCGGGTCGACAGTTCGTCGATAGAGGGATCGTAGTATTCAAATGCCTCGCCGTCGAGAGTTATCGAAGCCTTTGCTGTTTCGCCGGGTGCCAAAGAGAGCTTCTGGAATCCGCGAAGCGACTTGATAGGAGCTTCAGGATAGTCCAAAGCCTTGACATAGACCTGTACGATTTCATCGCCCTTGCGGTCGCCGGTGTTTGTCACAGGCACTGTGAGCGTAACTTTGCCGTCGGACTTCATCGATGACTTTGACAGACGACCCTTTCCATAATCGAAGCTGGTGTAGGAGAGTCCGTGACCGAAAGGATATTGAGCCTTGCCGCGGAAGTAACGGTAGGTGCGATTGTCCATGCTGTAGTCGAGGAAGTCGGGCAGGTCGTCGTTGGAGCGATAGAACGTAACGGGAAGTTTTCCGCCGGGGTTATAGTCGCCGAGGAGCACTTCGGCCAAAGCCTGCGAACCACCCTGTCCGGGATACCATGCCTGAAGCAGAGCGTCATATTGTCCTTCCACACTGCCGAACGCGATTGCCGATCCCGAGCAGTTGACCATTACGACGGGCTTGCCTGTGGCGTGCATTGCGCGCAGCAGTCGCTGCTGAACCTTGGGAAGCTCGATGTCGGCCTTGTCGCCGCCTTCACCTTCCATGCGAGCCGAGATACCGCCTATGACAATTATTGCGTCGGCATCCTTGACAGCATCGGCTACATCGTCAAATTCAACCAACTGACGCTGGCAGATGTCGCCGCGCAACATTGCGAAGTTGGACTTGCCATGCTTGTATTCGATGACTACATCGTAGGTTTCGCCTTCCTTTACGGGGAATGACTTATAGTCGACGGCACCGCGACCGAATCCGAATCCGCGTCGTGATGAGCCTGCGGCTACGCTGTCGACAACCTCACCGTTGATTTTGAGTACGTATCCGTTGTCGGTTGCGAGAGTGTATTGCATATCGCCGGTAAAGGGAGCCTTGTAGCTGCCCGATATTCTTACTGAGATTGTGTCCTTGCTTACGCCCTGGGCAAATCCCCATGCTCCGAATGTCGAGAAATCAATCTTGTCGTAGTAGTCGGTCTTTGCAGGCTGTCCGCTCAAGTTGTCGTTGTTGTAGAACTCTACGAGCACACCTTTGCCGTCATTAAATTCCTGCAGATGGGGTATTGTATTGTATTCGTCGGCCAGCTCGCAAGCTTTTTGATAGATGACCTTGGTGTCGGGCAATGCAGCGCGTATACCTTCGAGCAACGAGCGGGTGTGAGCTTCGGTGGGTGTACCGCCATAGTTGCCGTTGAGCATTGAAGTGTCGTCGGCATTCGGGCCAACAACGGCGATTGTCTTGATGTCTTTCGAGAGCGGAAGCACACCGTTGTTTTCAAGCAGCACCATTGATTCGCGAGCGGCCTGTACAGCAAGTTCATGGTTGCTTTCACTGCTGATTACATCAGGACCGAGGTTGTTCCACGGGATCATCTCGGCGGGGTCAAACATACCGAGCTCAAAGCGTCCCAAGAGTGTTTTGCGCAGATGGTCGTCGAGAACGCTCTCATCCAACATTCCTTTATCCAGGGCTTCAGTGAGTACCATGAACACCTTTCCACACTCCAGGTCGGTGCCGTTGAGCACTGCGTCGACCGATGCCGAGAGGGGATCGGGATGAGTTTCATGCTGTCCCTTGTTGTAGAAATTATTGATGGCGTCGCAGTCGGTCAATACGATTGCGTCATATCCCCACTTGCGGCGAAGGATGTCGACGAGCAATCGGTCGCTTGTGCAGCAAGGCTTTCCTTCGTAACGGTTGTAGGCACACATCACTTCGCGCACGTTGCCTTTCTGGACCAATGCCTTGAAGGCGGGGAGATAGGTTTCCCACAGGTCACGCATCGATACCGAAGCATTGTAGGTGTGACGCAAAGGTTCGGGCCCGCTGTGTACGGCATAGTGCTTGGCACAAGCATGAGTCTTGAAGTAACGGTCGTCGTTGCCCTGCATTCCAAGCACGGTCTGCACTCCCAATACTGCGTTCAAGTAGGGGTCCTCTCCGCAGGTTTCCTGTCCTCGTCCCCAACGAGGGTCGCGGAATATGTTGACATTAGGACACCAGAATGTGAGTTCGGGATTGCCGGGGTAATAGGTTACTCCCATTGGCACATTGAATATGTCATGATCGGAACGGTTCCAATTGGCTCTTGCCTCATCGGAAACGGTTGAGAATACGTTATAGACCAGCTCGGGGCTGAAAGCCGAGGCCATGCCGATCGGCTGCGGATATACGGTGTAGCCGTCCTGACGCACTCCGTGGCATGCTTCGCTCCACCAGTTATAGGAGGGGATGCCGAGGCGGTCGACCGATATCGACTTATTCATCATCAAACCCACTTTTTCTTCAGGGGTGAGCAGTGAAATGAGGTTTTCAACACGCTCCTCATTGGATAACTGCGGATTGCGGAACGGATAATAGGTAGCGGGTGTCGCTCCTTCGTTTACTACGGCCTCTACCGACAGTGCGCCAAGAGTCTTGCCCTTGTCGTCGAGAAGCTCCACGCTGCGGAAGCTTTTACCGATGGATTTGGCGGGAGTGAACACCACCATCACCTCGGCGGTGCTTCCCGGAGCAATCGGGGTGGTGGGGTATTGTGCCGATATGCATTCGCAGCTTGGTATGGCCTTGCTGATGCTTACCGGTTCCTTTGATTTGTTTTTTAACTTAAAAGTGTGGCATACAGCCCCCTCGGCTGCATTCACTTTGCCAAAGTTCCATTCATAGGAGTCGAATGAAACTGCGCTTTTTTTCTGTGCCTCCATGGGAAATGCAAGCAGCATGGCACAGGCACATGACAAAATTATTTTCTTCATTGTCGCGGTATTTATAATGATGGTTTAAAGTTAAAAGGCTCACAGGAGCGGAATGTACAAATTTAGTTATTATAACTCAATCAAACAATATTTTCATTAATTTTGTTAATCGGCGTTATGTCAAGTGCCACAATGCACTCATCGCGCAGAATTACTGCGTTGTTGTGGAGCTCGTCATGTGCCCCGTACACAAAAGTTACAATCGGATATTGCGATATTTCATTTACAAACGGAACGAAGTCGGGCGATGCCTTCAGTTCATCGCGATAACGCGTCATGAATTCATTCCAACGATGGTCGGGGTCCTCGTGAAACCATTCGCGCAGATCGTTTGAAGGCGCGATGTTCTTGGCCCATTGTTTACAGTCAAGTCTTTCGTGGCTGACTCCACGGGGCCACAATCGGTCGACAAGTATTCTGTAGCCGTCGGCAGGAGCGGCTTCTTCATAGGCTCTTTTGATTTTTATATCAGTCATGGCGTATGTGTTTTAAAATTGTCCTATTGAAAAAACACTCTACGGCATATTTATGTTGGAATGGGGGCAATTAAAAAAAGAGCGCAACCGCTCGTGATGCAGCTGCGCCCTTCTCTCTCTGATATTGAATTTAGATCTCTTTATAATCAATGGCAATCAATACACCGCTCTGCGCTTGGTAGTTTTGCGTTTAGGAGTGTATAGGTTTTCGTTGGGCCTGTTGGTTATGTTGGTGATTCTTGCCGAATTGCGCTGAACCGAGCCGTCGGCTGTTTCTATGGTTATAAGTCCGGTTTCGTAGTCTTGCTCCACGATAAGTCCCTCAAGGGGTTTCAATCCGGCAAATGTGTAGGTCGAAATGAGGGGGCTTTGACTCAAAATGGACTTTTCGGGGTCGAGCGGACGGCGGCTGTAGATGACGATGTCATCCCATTTCAACATGTGGACTTTGTTGTCGAGTGTCTTGAATCGGATGCCGCTTACGGGGTTGTTGCGGATGATGTAACCTACATACTCGGTGTTGTCGCCAAGCACTATTACATCGAGTATGCCGCCCAGCGAGGTGTTGCGCTCGATATAGTTTACATCGTCCCAATTCAATCGGATTTCCGACGGATTGTCAACCGCCTCGACAACTTCCACTGAATCGACCAATGAGAAATCGACAGGCTCGACGACGACCTCGGCCACGCTGTCGCACTCAACCACAGTTGAATCGGCTACCGTCATGTCAAGCGGCACTACCTCTACAACTGCCGTGTCGGCGATACACGTATCGGCTTCGACATACTGTTCCACCGGCTTGAACGTGAAGAACTCCGAGTTATTCTGACTAACAATGTAGCCCGACACTTTATCGCCGCTTTTCAATGTGATGGTTTCATAGTTGAGCGCATCGTCAAAGTCGGCGGCAAAAGCAACCGAGGTGGCCAATGCCAGTGTTATTACGGGTAATATTGTCTTCATGTTTTGAATAAGTTTAAAAATCTACAAAAAATGGAGTGACGGGATTCACCTTGAAGTACGATGTCTTTCCCTCGATGCTCACTGCTACTGTTTTGGATGAAGCCACAGTGACATTGTTGAAGGCGGTAGATATCGAGCGAGATGATTTTTCGGGGATGGTCAAAGTCTTGGTGACCGGGGTGAGATTTTCACCGGTTACCTTCACTTCGATCGTCACTTCATCGTCGGTGGGGTTGCTGATGCGTACAGTTATGGGTGCGCGGTCGTTTTTGTCGGCCTTTGAACTTTTTGAAACCGAAATGCGCATCATGTCGGCTGTTTCCATTCTGGTCTGCACATCCTCATTGGCCGACCACAGAATCAGGTTGGACGACATTAGATAGAGCTTGTAGTCAGATTCCGGAGTCTTTATCTTGAATTGTCGCGTGGCTCCTGATTCCGAGGTTTCCTCGGTCTTCTGTCCGTCGGCATCTATTACCATCGACAGCGGTGTGTCGGCATATCCGGCGGGAACGGTGACATTGTATTCAACAACTTCGTCGACATTTTTTCGGCGTTTTACGACGATGCGTTTTGTCACATCGAATTTGCCGTCGCTCAACGCCAAAATTCCCCAAAAGGCACCGCTCTTTACGATTGCGTGCCCGTTTTCAAACGGGTAGGCGTAATTGAACTGGGGCACGACTACTACACTTCCCTTAGTCGAGCGATAGCCGTATTTACGGTTGTCGAAGAAGGGTTGCGGTCCCGAGGCCTTTACAGGTTGTGCGACATCGTCATCGCTCACTACCGAATATCGGTCGTCGAAGGTGAGATCCTCATTGCCAAGGCGCTTTATCATTCGTCCTTGTGTATTGATGACGAAAAAGTTGCCCTTTGTGTCCTCCACAACGCTTTCGCCGTTGAGAAACGTACTACCCATCGTTATGTTGCCTATGTCCTTCTGGAGCTTAAGCTCTTTTCCGTGCATGTCAATGAAGTAGACGCGTGTCTTTCGCTTTGTAATGTTATTGGCAAGGTCGCTGACCTTGTTCTTTACTGAACCGAGCATTCCTGTCGATACTTTGCTTACCGATGCAAGTCCTTCGGAAAATGGATGGATGTTGCGGTATTTGAACTCAATCGCGAGTCGACCTTCATCGTCGATGTAACCATAGTAGCCCTTCTTGTTGTAGACGGGGAGCATGCCTTCGGAGAAGAAGGGATAGTCGCCTACAAAGTATTCGCCGTCGACATTGACTATGCGCTGATTCTCGAATATAATGCTACGCAGACGGAAGTCATTGCCGTCGCGGGTGAGCAGGAGCGACTTGCCGTCGACCATGGGGGTGATGGAGTCGAGTGTCATGGGTATGACCTCCTTGCCGCTTGCATCGATTATTGCCGAGCGCGCACCTTTCTCGACGATAAACAGGTCGTCACTAAGACGGGTGATGCCGTTGTACTCGGGCAATACTGACCATACAGCAGTTTCGGCGTTGACCGAAACTGCTGCAGTTATTAGAATAGTAAAAAGTAACAGACGCTTTATCATATATTACCTACTTCTTCGTCATACAATCGCTTAAGATACTTGGCCTGGCAGGCAAGACCGTAAGTGGCACCGGTGGTGTATCCACCCCACAGTACACCTACGAGCTGGAATGTTTCGGCATTGAAGATGGGTGAGCCACTGGCTCCTCCAAGTGATTCGCCCTGGAACTCAAATGAGTATTTGCTCGGAACCTTTGAGCAAACTGTGTTGCGTATCTGAGGCTCGATTGAGTGGGTTATCTGGTCGCGAGCCATCATGTTGCCGCGAGGATAGCCGATCCACATGAGCTTGTCTTTCTGTGGTTCGAGAGTGCCGGTAAAGAAGTTCTCGGGCGAGAATACAAACTTGACAATGTCGGGAGTGCGCTTCTTGTTGAGCTGCAGGATGGCTATGTCCATATCGTCGGAAGGCGACACGGCGACAACATCGCAACGGTCGTATTCATCCTCATGAGTATAGTTGATGCCTGCATATCCTACCGATATCGAGAGCATATTGCCGGTGATTGATCGCTTGCAGTTCTTAAGCTGACGAATAAGGGAGTCGATGTAGCCGTAAAAATCGGAAATCTTGCCTTGTGCGTAGAGATTCTGGGCCTGGGTATAGATCATGCCCCAAAGCATGAATTTGGTCGGACTCATCTGATAGGCCGCATTGTAGGTGTCGACAAGGTCACGTCCCACTTGGTTGATTTCAAGAGGCAGTTGCTCATTGACCATTTTCTCCATTTCGGTTCTAATCTCAGCTCTTTCACTTGCCGGGAGGTATTCAAGCTCCCACGGCGACGCTACATGGCGGTTGGTTGCCATGCGACCTTCGCGGTCAAGGAAGAACGCTGTTGCGCTATAGCTTTGAATCTGTACGGGAAGTTCGCCGGTGTCACAGTTGCCGATGTTGGGATAATGGGCCCTTATGACGGCATTCCATATTTCAGGATGTATCGGGCAGTCTTCAAAGCGGGTATTCAGCTGGAATGATGCAGTCACGTATACTACCGAGGTGCGAACATCGGCGATGGTAGGTTTGGCACCGCCAAGGCCGATCTCGGTTCCGTTAAGAGCCCTGTATCCGAAATATCCGCCTACCAGTACAGCCGCTGCGATAACCACGGCAGCTACAATCTTAAGCCATGGGCACGGAACGGGAATCACTCCCTTGATTTGGTCGGTGATGTCGATGTTGCCAAGGTTTACAGTGTCTTTATACTTTATGGGCACCCATTGATTGGCGGGTATCTTTATTCCGTTAAGCAGCACTCCGTTCTTGCTCTTGAGGTCCTTGATGTAGGGCTTGCCATTCTTGTCGATTTTCAGGATGGCATGATAACGGCTTACATAGGGATCGGTAATCTGAAGCTCGTTACGGAAGTTGGAGCCGATGTTGAGAACCTTTTTGCAATCAGTGAATTTTTCATGCTGAGGAATGGCATTCCAGTTCAAAGGCGTGTCGCCGAATACGATTTTGTCGCCTCTTACTACTGTTATTTCCTTAGCGCCTTCGATTTTTTTACCGTTTACGGTCGTTCCGTTGGTGCTGTTTTTGTCCTCCAGGATGAAGTTGCCTTCAGGTAGAGAAGTGAGTTCGGCATGAAGTCCGCTTACATAGGGCGAATTGAGCACTATGTCACACCTTGAGTTGCTGCCGATTTTAAAAAGTTTCATAGCTTTTTTATGTTATTGGTTTATTTTGTTTTTTCATTGTTACATTGTGCCGCGACGGCGCGTGGGCTCCTTCTTGGCTTTTGCAGCTTCGGCCTCTTTCTTGGCCTTTGCTTCAGCTTCCTGCTTGCGCTTGGCCTCCTCCTCTTTTTTCTTCTTCTCGCGTTCAATCTGTTCGCGCTTCTTGCGGTCGACTTCATTGAGAATGCGAGAGTCGGGAGCCAGTTTTATGTCGCTTGACGATGATGCTTCTTCCTGATTAGGTTTTTCAGGTTGGGCGGTTGTGCCGTCGGGCTTGGCGGTAGCATTGTCGTTGCCCTGAGCGGGTTGCTCGGTATTTTCATAGACCTCGATGTCCTGTGATGCACCTGAGTCGGATTTACTTGCCGGCAGATGCGAAACTACGATTCCTGCAATAGTAACGAGCACCGAAGCAATGAACACAATGATGATGATCATGCGAGGCTTACGTGACGGGTCGGGAATCTGGCTCCAGTCAAGGGTCTTGGCATGAGCAAATGACACTGCGTCCTTGCGATGTATCTTTAACGGGGTGTTGCTTACGATTCGGGTGCCGTTGATAAACGTTCCGTTGCTGCTATAGTCGATAATCTCGATTTTTCCGGTGCCGTGGAGGCGCAACACTGCGTGTCGGCGGCTTATTAGGTTGTCATCGAGCACGATATTGCATTCGGGGTCGCGTCCTATGGTAATTACTTTCATGATTGGATGTTGTGATTAATGAGTGCGGATAGCGCTTTGTATCTGACGCATGCGCTTGGTTATTAATGTATATTGACCCTTAACGCCTTTTTCCGACGGATTGCGGGTGCATATTTCCTTGCCCAGTTCGGTGACTACATAATTGATGTCGGCCTGAGGCACTTTCAATGCTTCGAGCTGCGGGGTGAGTTCCTTCACTTGGTTGATGGTTTTGTTTATTTCAGCCTTTTTGTCCTTGCCCGCTTTCATTTCCATGAGCGTGTTGAGCTGGGCGATAAGCTGATCGAGTTTTTCGAGCACCTTGAGGTTTTCAAGAGAGTTGCCTATTGACTTGGTGGCTTCCTCAACCTTCTTGTCCTTAAGCATCTTGTCGATTTGGTCGAGCTGCTCACGATTCTTGGCTTCAAGCTCGCGCATTCTCACCTCTATTATTGAGTCGATTGTTGCCTGCTCGATTTGTGACGGGGCAGTTACCGTCACCGGCGTTTCCTGCTTCTCCTTATCCTTGCCTGAGCCTCGGGTAAGCAGTACGATGTTAAGTATTACGCTGACGGCCGCAATGGCGGCAAGTGCTATCAACAGCTTTTTCACAGTTGGTGACATGGGAATTTTCAATATAGAGTTAGAAGTTGTATTTACTATGGCTATTGTGAGGTTGTCGTGGTGACCGCCTTCGCTTGCGCCGATGTCGTCGATTTTCACGACTGCTTCTTCAACGGCTCCGGCAGGATTGCTCACACCTCCTATTATCTTTATAAGCTCTTTTTCGGGCATGGCTCCCCATATACCGTCGGTGCACAGCACAAAACGGTCGCCTTTAAGGTAGGGAAGCTCCTCGATGTCGGGGACGGGGCTTTCGCCGTGTCCGAGTGCACGAGTGATGACATTGGACTGCGGATGCACGCGCGCCTGCTCTTCGTTGATGCGCTTCAGCTTCACCATGTCCATTACCATAGAGTGGTCGGTTGTGCGGAATACGCGGTGTCCGTTGCGGAATTGGTATATTCGGCTGTCGCCTACGTGGGCCACCATCGCCGACTGCTCGTTGAGGAGCAACAGCGTAACGGTTGTGCCCATCCCTTTTAGCTGTGGATTGGCCTCTACTGCATCGAGAAGTGCTTTATGCGCGGCTTTGACGGACTTGAGGATCATCAGCTCGCGGTCGTCGTCGGGCTTCGTGGCGAGGAGAGTGTCGGAAATGGTCTTGGCGGCGAGCATCGACGCTGTCTTTCCGCCGGGACCTCCGCCCATTCCGTCGCACACAAGAACCAGAAGTCCCAGCGGAGTGTCGACATAGGCACAGGTGTCCTGGTTCTCGCTGCGTCCGCCGATTCGTGACTCGGCGTAGCCTTCAGCCGTATATTTTGTGTTGAATTGTACCATTATTTACGATTGTGTATGATAATGAGTTCTATAGGATTAACTTTGAAACAGGCGAACATACCATGGCTTGGCGGGTGCGAGAGCATTGCGTAACGCTGCAATCATGGCGTCGGCCGAGGGATATCGGTCGTCGCGCGACTTGCGCAGAGCCTTGTAGAGCACTTGCATTATGGGCTTGGGGACACCGGGAATTGCCGGAGGATTGTCGTCGCCCTGACGGTTGGTCAGTGATTTGTCGCCTCCCAACAGCTCGTAATAGGTCACGGCGAGCTCGTAAAGGTCGGTGCGCGGGTCGATGTCGAGCGGCTCACCGGGTTTTACGTACTGCTCGGGCGCGGCATATCCCGGCGTGCCGAGAATGCCTGCCGATGTTATCTCGGTGGCGCTGCGCACGTTGCAAATGCCGAGGTCCATCAGTCGAATGTTGCAGTTGCCTGTTTCCACCATGATGTTTGACGGCTTTATGTCGAGATGCACGATGTTTTTCTTGTGCAGATAGGACAGGGCCTCGAGCACGGGAAACGCCGTGGCGATTATCTTGTTTATCCTGTCGGGCAGGTGATTGAGGTTGTCCACGACATGGTCGTCGAGCGTTATGCCTCTTATGTATTTGCTCACGATGAAGAGAGGGCCTTCGACCGGATGGTTTTCGCAGTAGCCGAGCATCTCGATGAGATGGTTGTGGCCGTATTGCAGGCTTCCTTCCTGTCGGGCCCGTCGGCGCACGGTGGGGATGGATGCGTATTCGGCCTTGACCAGCTTTATCGCCACAAGGTCATGGTTGTTGTTGAGGTTTCGGCCAAGGAATACCGTGCCCATGGCTCCGCTTCCGAGCGGGCGCGAGGTTATGTCATACCAGTAGATGTCGCGCCCTACCGTAAGATATATCCGATTGCCTTGTTGGACTATTGGGGTCATGGTGTCGAGATGCGTTTATTTTATCTGCTCAAGGCGTATTGTAGCTTTGTTGATAAACTCCATGTCGCCGTTTTTGCGGGCTTGGTCGATGCACTTGTTATAGAAGTAAGCGGCCTTGTCGAGGTCGCGCACAACCATGCCTCCGGTGCGGCTTTCGCCGGCGTGGTAGGCTTGTCCCATCTCAAACAGTGCACGCACATTGGTGCTGTCGAGCTGCAGGGCGAGGCTGTTCATCTCAAATGCCTTTTGCGGAGAGGCCGGTTCGGAGTAGGATTTCCCGGGGAGGGCCTTGTCGTCGCCCGCATAGAGTCGTCCTGAAATCCATGCGGCTTCCGATGCCGTGGGACCGCCGAGGGCTATGACCTGCTGCAGGGCGTTGTTGGCCTGGTCAAATCCGATGGTTTCGTCGCTCATGATTTTTTCAACTGCCTCCTGCGCGTTGTCCTTGGTCACGGGATCGTTGATGGAGTAGGGCTTGGCGGGCTTTGCCGGCTCGATGGCTGCAATATCTTCAACGGTTGTAGTGTTTTCGGCCTGCTCGTCGGAAGAACCGCCTCCCGACATAACCGCTACGCCTATGACGAGCGCAATTACGGCTGCGGCGGCCGAGCCTATCACTGCGAAATTAAGCTTGGGCTTTGGGGCGGGATTGCGAGCTATGTTCTCAAGCGCCACGCGGAATTCGGCGGCCGACTGATAGCGGTCGCTCTGCTTCTTGGCTGTCGCTTTTTGGATTATTTTGCGCAGCTCCTTGTTCCGGATGTCCTTCAACGGGATGCTCTTGTGCAGCTGCATGTCGAGGACTTCATGTGTGGCTCCTTCAAACGGGGTGCGCCCTGTGAGCAGCTGGAACAGCATTATGCCTATGGCGTAAATGTCGGTCGTAGCATTTTGGTGCACGACATCGCCCACTACGAGTTCGGGAGCAGCGTAGGCGGCTTTCCCCATGAACTGTCCGGCGGTTGTCAGCTGACGGTCCTGGGTGCCGAGTGTATTTATTTGCTTTGCTATTCCGAAGTCGATTATCTTTATCTTTCCATCGGAAGTCACGAATATGTTGCTCGGGTCGATGTCGCGATGTATGTATCCCTTGTCGTGCAGTGCCATGATTCCCGACAGTACATTTATGGAAATGTCGAGGGCAAATTTAGTGCGGTCGTTTTGTGCCAGTTCATAAAGCTGACTTGCATAGGGTACCTCTTGTCCTTGCTTGTCGACGATGTTGCCTTCAAGCAGGTCCTGGAGCATCACGCCGTTCAGGAGTTCGCTTACTACGTGGTAGCGCTTGCACACTCCGCCGTTGCCTACAGGCTCCTCGACGGTGATGAAGCCGAACATCTCGATGAGGTTCTCATTGCTTATTCGTATAGATGCTTCGCGTTGGGCGCGTTCGATTGCTCCTGCCGACAGGTCGTCAAAGAGGAATTTGATAGCTACATCGCGGGCCACTCCCGTGCGGGAGTCTATGCGCGTTCCCTTAAACACCTGGCCCATACCACCTACGCCAAGAGGTTGCTGGTTGGTGTCGACTTCGTAGTGTATCCCGTTTAGCTTGTCTTCGGAGCTTTGAATGATTATTTTTGCCATGATCGGTAATTGGGATGATGTTGGTCAATGAAATGATATGACACGTGAAGCCACATCCCGGTGGCTCATGTGCCCGCTAATGTCGTTGTGGGTTTCAGTTAGAGGAATTGGGTGCCTCCTGCGTTGAATCCTGATGTTCCGTCGTCCATGCCCACGGTGCCGCCGGTATTGCGGTTGGTGTGGTCGTAGAAGCCTCCTGTTTTGTCGCTGTTGTCGCCTGGAATCGGGGGAATCGGTCCTGATGTTTCGGTCGGGATAAACTCTTCGGCCACCGACAGCCCGTGTTCCTTGGCGTTTATAAGGATAAGCAGCAGCGAGTAGTTTTTGCCTATGCGCAGGATGTTGCCGCTTTCGCACTGGAAGTAGTCAAATCGTAGCTCGTTGTTGTCGACCCATACTCCGTTGGCCGAGCCTGCGTCCTTGATTTGCGCGAGAATCTCACCGGTCGATTCCATCTGCTTGATTTGCAACAATGCGTGTTCGCCTGATACGGTGGCTTCTTTCAGCACGATGTCACATCCTTCGTTGCGGCCTATTGTGTTGGTGCCGGGGTGCAGAGGCCAGTATTCGCCCACTCCTTTACGCGATATTGAGTATAGGAATCCTACTACCGGCCTTTCATATTGAGTGTTGGCCGGTCCAATGGGACGCATCGGGTCGTTTGGATTGCTTCCGGCATTCTTATTGTGCATTTCGGGCACGATAGTGCCGTTTTGAGGGGAATTAGAGCGGCTATAAAAATTGCCGTTCCCGTTATTTGCTTTGTGGTCAAACATTTATGTGGAAATATTAATGATTAGTTTGATTTGGTAAAAAACTTCCAATAGTGTATTTAGCAAAGATAATCTAAAATATTGCAATATCATAATAATTATTATTAAAAATGGAAGCAAAAATATTTATAATCAGGAGCAAATGTTAAATTTTAGATATAATGTTAATAATTTCGGTTAGTTTTGAACTATAATATGCCGAAGTTCGTTGAAAATATTGAATTTATTTTATAACTTATAAATACTATAGATTATGATTAAGGCGATGTTAATTGCAGGAGCAGGTGGATTTGTAGGCACCTGTGGCCGTTATCTCATAGGGAAATGGTGCTCGGGAATGTTTCATGGCGCTTTCCCGCTGGGTACATTCATGGTGAATATCATAGGCTGTTTTATCATCGGATTGTTTTTCGGTCTTCTTGAAAAGGCTCATGTCATGACTCCGGGCGAAAACGTGCTGTTGATTACCGGATTCTGCGGCGGTTTCACTACATTCTCTTCATTTGCCGATGACATGTGGGTTCTGGGCAGCAAGGGTGAGTGGTCGACATGTGTGCTTTACCTTGCAGCGAGTGTTGTACTCGGTGTGCTCCTTGTTTGGGCCGGCCGTGCTCTCATACGTTGATTTTGATTTGTACCGCTTATATATGCCGGACCGCTTTAGGGTGGTTCGGCTTTTTTTGTGCAATGACTACTGTTTGCGCCATTGGGCGAAGTGACGGCGATGACTAAGGTAGTCGAGGTCGTTGCCGTGACGGTAGGCTTCGCGTTCAAATGCGATGTTGTAGTAGGCTCTTCGTGTATTGCCTCCGTAACGCACAATGTTTATAAGCCATTCGATGACATAGATGATGTAGAAGGGCAGATAGAGCAGCTCGCGCATCTGCCGGGAATGGATCATCTCGTGGTTGATGACTTCGGGAGTCACGGCCATGTTGTGCTTGGCAAACAGAATGCCAAACAGATTGATGGCTCCGTAGCCTTTACCTAATGGGATTATGTTGTTGCGTACTACCTTCATGCTTTTTGCAAAGTTAGCGAAATAAAATGGAACTGCTCTTAACAAACGTTTGTGGAATGAGGTCTTACTTTGTCGGCCGGTGCCTGCTGATGGGGTTAAGGTTTTGTTTTTTAACATAAAAAGTGAAGATAAGTCAATTTGCATGAATAAAATCATTACATTTGCATATTCAACCAAAATTGTTTAACCTGATAATTGAACTAAAAAGTAAGAAACATGAAATCACTACACAGTCTTGCATTGGCACTCTTGTGCCTCTTGGCATTCGGAGCCAAGGCAGCCGACCGTCATGCGCCGACGGAGGATGAAATGAGCGCCTATCTGTTTGTATTCTTCAGCGACCCCACTCATGGCCTTTTCATGGCAACGAGCGATGACGGCTACACATTCACCGTGCTCAACGACGGCAAGCCCATAATAGCCGGTGACACAATCGCCGAGCAGAAGGGTGTGCGCGACCCGCACATCTCACGTGGCCCCGATGGCGCATTCTATCTTGCCATGACCGACCTGCACATATTTGCAAAGCAGCGTGGATTGCGTGAGACTCAGTGGGACCGTCCTGCCGAGGACTACGGCTGGGGTAACAACCAGGCTCTTGTAATGATGAAGTCCTACGACCTGATCAACTGGACACGCAGCAACATGCGCATCGACAAGACTTATCCCGAGAAGTTTGGCAATGCCGGCTGTATATGGGCTCCCGAAACTATATATGACCCGGTTGAGGGTAAGATGATGATTTACTTTACATCGAGAATGGGTAACGGAGGCTCAAAGCTCTACTATGCTTATACCGACGACAACTTCACTACTCTTGTTACCGAGCCAAAGCTTCTGATGGAGTATCCCGACGAGAACATCGAGGTGCTTGATGCCGACATTTCACGTATGCCCGACGGACGCTGGTGCATGGCTTACGTTGCACAGGAAAAACCCGGTGGAATTAAAATCGCCTATTCCGACAATGTGAACGGCCCCTGGGAATATCTTCCCGACCAGGTTGACTTTGAGGACGGTGCCTGCGAGGCTCCCAATGTGTGGAAGCGCATAGGTGAAGACAAGTGGGTGCTGATGTATGACATTTTCAGCATTCGTCCCAATAACTTCGGATTTGCTGAAACTACCGACTTCAAGACATTCAAAAATCTCGGACATTTCAATGAGGGCGTGATGAAAATCACCAACTTCACATCGCCCAAGCACGGATCGATCATCCCCATTACTGCTGAGGAGAAGGCTCGTCTTGAGAAGCACTGGAGTGCCGCCAAGTAATGGCATACCTATATAAAAAGAGCCACCTCCCCCGTAATTGGGGAAGGGGGCGGAGAAGGCTATCTTAATTTTGGGATTTGGCTTTTTAATAAAGCCAGAAAAATGCCTTCTCTACATCTAATAACCTTTCTGCGATAAAATAGTTCACCGCCACCGCCGTAATCATCAATTATGGCGGTGGCTTTGTTTATTAATCGAAATTGTCAATCACGGCTATCGAAACAAAGCGTAATCGGCACATAACTTTGTTCGTGAGAATGATGTTATTTTGTGCGATTAAAAAATTTGACAGTTTATGATGACGACTAAGATTCTATGGATTGTTATTGTAGGTGCAGTCGTACTGGGATTGATTTTCTACTACCTGTATCACGAAGAAAATTTGCTTCCGGGATTGAAGCATCGTTTTATTGAGATTGAGCATAATGACCGTTACTATGATGACGACGACTGTGACGACTATGAATAACGGTGCCTCTTCACGTGACGACGATTGCCGCTTTTTAGGCGACTATGCGTCATATATGCTCGGATGCGGTGCCACGTGTGAGCGAATCACAAGAAATGTGGCCCGCATGGCAAATGCCGTGGGCGCGAAGGCCGACCTGATGATACTGCCCTCGCACATTGTCGTCACCTTGATCGATAACTGTAGCGGAGAGCGGTGTCAATGTTCCACGGCTCGCACGAGTGTGCCGGTGAGCTACAATATAAACACACGTTTGAGCAACCTTAGCTGGCGTGTCGCCGAGGGCCGTTGCTCTATGAGTCATGCCAGGCGGCTCTTCGGCCGCATCATCAACATCAAGCCCGTAAATGTGTGGCAGGTGATGTGGCTCGTGGTTATAGCCAACGCATCGTTTTGCCGGCTCTTTGGCGGCGATGTGACGGCTATGGGTATAGTGGCGTTGGCAACCATGCTGGGGTATTCGTTGAAAAACATTCTCATGTCGCATCATGTCGACGGCAAGGCGGTGTTTCTCTTCTGCTCATTCGTTTCGGCGGTCACGGCCACAGCGGGCCATGTGTTCTCGCTGTCGTCGACGCCTGATGTTGCGTTGGCCACCAGTGTGTTGTATCTGATTCCCGGGATTCCCTATATAAACAGCGTGAGCGACTTGTTGACAGGGCATTACCTCTGTTCACTGAGCCGATTCATCGACGCTGCGTTGCTGACGGCGTGCATCGCTCTCGGGTTGACGGGTGCTTTTTTCATAATGAACCTTAAGGTGTTTTGAAGCAATGAGTATCATATTGGATATATTGGAGGACGGAGTGTTTGCGGCACTCGCGGCTATCGGATTCGCTGCTATAAGCAATCCTCCCCGCATGGCGTTTAAATATTGTGCGCTTATAGCGGCAATGGGGCATGTGGGTCGCTATTGCCTGATGAACCTGCTTGGACTTGGCATTGTGTCGGCAAGTCTTTCAGGGGCCCTTGTCATCGGGCTCATGTCGATAATCATGGCTCCGCGAGTTAAATGCCCTCCTGAAACTTTCTGCTTCCCGGCACTGCTCCCTATGATTCCGGGAATATATGCCTACCGATCGGTACAAGCCTTTGTGCTTGCATTGTCAACCTCATGCGAAAGCGAGTTTTCCCACTATTTTTATCTCTTTGAGTTCAACGGAGTCACGTGTGTGCTTGTTATACTCTCAATGGTAGTGGGCGAAATGTTGCCTATACTCGTTTTCAGGAAAATATCTTTCAGCGCTACGCGTTGACTATATAAGGAATGTAACATTGATTTCGTATGGAACTACGACAACTTAGATATTATGTAACGGCGGCACGCACGCTCAATTTCTCACAGGCGGCTCAGCAGCTCGCCATTTCGCAAAGCACGCTGTCGCAGCAGATTCAGCAACTTGAGGCGGAGCTTGGCGTGCAACTCTTCCGTCGAAACAGTCACAGCGTACTCCTCACCGAGGAGGGGCGTGAGCTCCTGTCATCGGCTGTCGACGCGCTTAGTGCCGCCCAGGCTTGCAAGGAGCGGCTGGCCGACATAAAAGGGCTGTCGGTGGGCACGTTGAACATCGGCGTCACCTATTCGTTCAGTCCCATCCTCACCGAAACCGTGATAACATTCATGAAGAAGTATCCACGCATAAAGTTGAATGTGTTCTACAAGACAATGGAGGAGCTGATGACGATGCTCGTTGCGCGTGATGTGGACTTTGTGCTGGCATTCAAGCCGTTGACTACACGTGACGACATCGACTCGCATGTGTTGTTTGACACGCATCTATCGGCTATAGTAAGGCCGGGGCATCCGCTGGCCGATTGTGACAGCGTGAGTCTTGCCGACCTTCAGCGTTATGAACTTGCCCTGCCGTCGTGCGGATTACAGGCACGTAACGCATTTGATTCCCTGATTTCAGGCAGGGCGCTTGACTACAAGGTGCGCATTGAGCTGAACGAAGTGAATATTCTGTTGAAACTGGTTAAGAACACCGATATCGTTACTGTGCTGTCGGAAGCTACCGTCTACGGCGACAATCAGGTGAGGGCGTTGCGCATAATGGACCAAGGCAACAACATGACGGGATGTATTCATACGTTGCGAAATTCCTATCGTAAGCGTTCGGCCGTCGAGTTTCTCAAGCTCCTTTCGGAGTCAAATGCCGTGCTTGAACGTCGAAACAGTTGGATAAACGGATAAGAAAAATCAGGCTGCGATAGCTGCCGTCTATAGCGGCTATCGATTTTGGCGATGAATGGATTGGCTGTCGTACGATCGGATGTATCGTGACATAAATCTAAAAATTATATAACGAAAGAGGGTAAATCGTCATATTCCTTCAACTTGTTTTGTGGGAGTCACCACATTTTGGTAACTTCGCAGGGTCTTGTAGATAACATTTTATGATACGATTTACTTTTTTCAGGTTGTTGCCTATTGTGGCTATGTTTATGGTGGGCCTTGATGCGTTTGCCGCCGATGAAGTCGATTACCGGCCCAATGTACACGGAACTATACGCTCACGGTTTGAAGTGGCAACGGAGTCGGGCGACTATCGTTTTCAGGTGCGTAACGCACGAGTCAGCATCGACGGCATGGTTGCGCCTTCGATAAACTACTACATCAATACCGATTTCTGCGACAGGGGAAAGATAAAGATTCTTGATGTGTGGGCGCGAATGCGCATAATGCAGGGATTGTCGATTCAGGCCGGACAGTTCAGGATGCCCTTTGGTGTCGATCCGTTCCGTGGTCCCAACAGTTACTATTTTGCCAATCGCTCGTTCATAGGCAAGGATGTGTGTAATGTACGTGCCGTAGGTGCTAAATTGTCCTACGACTTCTCCGAGATACCGCTTTTGGTAGAGTTCGGAGCCTTCAACCCCACTACCATAGGCGATCATTCGGGATGGAACAAGTCGCTTGCCTTTGCCGGCAAGGCCACCTATACACTTGGCAATGTAAAGCTTTCGACAGGCGTTCAGTCGGTAATTCCCGATTCGATACGTGCCAATCTGATTGATGGCTGCGTAAGCTGGAGTGCCAACCGCTGGATTGTGGAGGGCGAATACATGTACAAGCACTACACCAACAGCAGTCACAAGCCATGTCACGCCTATAATTTCTTTGCAAGTTACTCTATGCCCATAGAGGCCGGTGTGTTCAACCGATTGTCGTTTCAGGGCCGCTTTGACGGCATGACCGCTCACAGCAATGGCAAGCGCAACGACGACGGAGTGCTCATAACCGATAATCCTCCCCGTAATCGCGTTACGGTGGGTGCTACTATAAGTTACTATCGATCCAAGAATCTATTTGTCGACCTTCGCGCCAACTATGAGTGTTATTTCTATCATCATGATGCGGTGACTACACCCGACACCGGCGACAAGGCAGTGGTAGAACTCGTATTGCGATTCTGATTTGTCACGGATTTTTAGTAACTTCGCGTAATGAACAAAACTCCATAATTAAACACAGCCGAGTTATGAAAATAGGTATAATCGTGGCCATGAGCAAGGAGCTCAACCTGCTGCTGCCGCTACTCAGCGATAAAAGTGAATTGACGGTCAATGACATCGTGTTTCATTGCGGAACCCTCCACGACAAGGATGTGGTGGTGATGCAGTGCGGCATCGGAAAGGTCAACGCTGCGATAGGCGCATTGACGATGATCGACAATTTCGGTCCCGATCTCATCATCAACAGCGGTGTTGCCGGCGGTACCGGTTCCGAGGCAAAGATACTCGATGTAGTCGTGGGCGAGCGTGTGGCCTACCATGATGTGTGGTGCGGCCCGTGTGCCGAGCGGGGCCAGATTCAGGGCATGCCCAAGTTCTTCACCGCTCCCGCCGAGATAATCGAGCTTCCGTGTCTTGAACGTGATGAGCACATAAAGCGAGGCCTTATAGCATCGGGCGATATGTTTGTCGACAATCCCGAGGAGGTGTCACGCATCAAGAGCCTCTATCCCGATGTGCTTGCAGTTGACATGGAGTCAGCTGCCATTGCTCAGGTGTGTCACATCAAGCAGGTGCCCTTTGTGAGTCTTCGCGTAATCAGCGACACTCCCGGAGAGAGCGACGACAATACCGCACAGTATGAAAACTTCTGGGAAACGGCTCCGTTGCACACATTCAACATTCTCAACACTTTGCTGTTTAATCTTTAAAGACAGCTTATCTTTATGGAAAAAATTGCAAGTTTCAAGGTTAATCACCTCACGTTGCTTCGCGGTGTGTATGTGTCGCGAAAGGATACCACGCCTTCGGGCGATGTCATTACAACATTTGATATACGCATGACCGAGCCTAATCGTCAGGAACCTCTGTCGGGAAAGGCTCTCCATGCTATTGAGCATCTTGCCGCAACTTATCTGCGCAATCATCCTCAGTGGCGTGACAAGGTGATATATTGGGGTCCGATGGGATGCCGCACCGGTAACTATCTGCTGCTTAGCGGCGACTATGAGAGTGCCGACATTGTTCCGTTGATGAGGGAAACATTCCGCTTCATTGCCGACTTCGAGGGCGACATTCCCGGTGCATCACCGCGTGACTGCGGCAATTACACCTACATGGACCTTCCCGAGGCCAAGAAGGAAGCCCTTAAGTATCTTGAAGAAATTCTCGACAATATAACTCCACAGCAACTTAACTACCCCGACTGACACCTATTGGCGTGCGATGAAGGATATAAAGGCGATTAAGGGTAAATATTACATTCACAGCCTCATCAGTGAGGGCGAACATGAGCATCAGGACTTTAAGTTTGCCATAACCGATGCGGCCAAAATCGCACATTCCATATCGGCGTTTGCCAACAACGACGGCGGACGGCTTCTGATAGGTGTAAAGGACAACGGTAACATTGCCGGTGTTCGTAACGAAGAGGACATATATGTAATCGAACAGGCGGCTCAGATGTATTGTCACCCTCCGCAGGATGTGAAGATGACAGCCTTTTCGGTCGAGGGCGGGGCAATGGTGTTGCGTGCCGAGATTATGCGTGCCGAGCGTCGGCCGGTTTTTGCACGTGACATCGACGGAAAGTTTCGTGCCTACTATCGTGTAAAGGATGAAAACATCGTGGCTCCGGCGATTATGGTTCGCGCATGGCAGCGTAAGCAGGCCGATGACGGATGCATATTCTCGCTGTCGGATGCCGAAACGGCTTTGTTGCGTTATCTTGACGAGTGGGGCATGACCACGGTTGACGACTATATGCACGGCGCTCACATAAGCCGTGAAACAGCCGAAGAAATTATCGTGCGATTGTGTGCCATGGATGTGCTGGAGTTTGTATATACCGGCTCGGAATTCAAGGTTGTGAGAGCCGAGTAATCGGAATTGATTAGATATAGTGATGAAAACGGAGTAAAATTACTTGTTTTTAGGTATGGTGAAGGTTGTATATATGGAGTAACTTTGCATCCGGATAATTATACGAATTGGCGCGGGCTTCATTTTCATTCATGGAAATCAGGTCCGCGTTCTTATTATATAGGTAATGTTTTTGCCTTAGGATGTTAGGGCATGGGTAATTTTTGTTAATGACAAAACCAATCGACGGGTAAATCCATTTTTTAATTATAAGTTTAATTTTAAATGATTGGATTTTATGGATTACAATGAAGTTATCAATAGCGAGCCCGTAGTACTTGTTGAGTTTTATGCATCGTGGTGTCCTCACTGCCAGCGCATGATGCCGGTAGTTGAGCAGGTGAAAGAGCTGCTCCAGGGACGCGTCAAGGTATATCAGTTTGACATTGACGAGAATAAATCGAAAGCAGGTGAAGCCGATGTGGAATCGGTGCCTACATTCATCATCTATCGCAACGGCAAGGAGATGTGGCGTAACAGCGGAGAGATGGAGGGCGAAGTTCTGCTGAGCAAGATTGAATCGGTTCTCTGACAGCAACTGCCATGTCACACAAGTCGGGCACTACATTATTCTCCGATTTCCTTGAAGAGTTGGGCGTAAGGCACACTGTTGAATACTCTGACCGACAATTCAACAGCATGTCCTTCAAGTCGTTGTTCGGCTTGTCGAAGCTGTTGCAGCAGTATGGTGTCGACAGCGAGGGCGTGCAGCTTGGCGACAAGAGGGAGATCATGAAGTTGTCGACCCCGTTTCTGGCTCGTACCAAGGGCGGATTTGTAATCGTGACCCGGGTCACGCCTGTTGCCGTGAGTTACGTGACGCAAGGCGTGAGCGAGTCCATGTCGTTGGGCGAATTCATGAAGGTGTGGTCGGGCATGGTGTTCCTTGCGTTTCCCGGCGACAAGGCCATTGAGCCCGATTATGCAGCTCATCACCGTGACGAGCTGCTGACAAAGGCCAAAGGATGGTTGATGTGGGGCGGTGTCATAGCACTGTTCTTATATCTCGTGATAAGCAACGGCATATATCGTCACATCTCTACCGTACTATTGACTATCCTTGACATCGGGGGACTGTATCTGACCTATCTGTTGCTTCAGAAGTCGCTTAAAATCAAGAATCCCACAGCCGACCGAGTGTGCGGTGTCCTTCAGGAGGGAGGATGTGACAGTGTCCTTGAAATGAAGGCCTCCAAGTTCTTCGGCATCTTCAGTTGGAGCGAAGTCGGGTTTGCCTATTTCTCGGTAAGCCTGCTTGCTCTGCTCATGTTTCCTCAGTGGATACGCTATCTTGCGTTATGTAATGTGTGCTGCCTCCCGTTTACATTCTGGAGTATATGGTATCAGCGATTCCGCGCTCACAAGTGGTGTACGCTGTGTGTCAGCGTACAGGCTACGTTGTGGCTGTTGTTTTTCTGCTATCTTTCGGGCGGGTGGCTCAAAGGCGTTTTCCCGTTGAGAATCGAGTTCTTTGTGCTGGGCGTCACCTACCTGACGGTGCTGTTGCTGCTGAACAGGATTATGCCTCAATTTGACAATACGGTTATAAACTATGAAAGTAATGAAACGAATAGTCAAGCCTGAGCTTACCGATGCCAAGGTGCTGTCGCCGCTTGAATTGAATAAGTATCGATTCTCCGACAAGCACACCGTGCTGACTCCCGATCAGCTTGAAAAACTTGCCGCCTCGGATGCTGATGTCGAGGAGAGTAAGCCGCAATAAATGCGTTACATTGCAAAAAATTGCTTACTTTTGTCACTGTATAACATTATTTATTGGAAATGATATATTTTGACAGTGACTACATGACGGGGGCACATCCCTTGGTTCTTAAGCGTCTTAATGAAACCAACAGCCTGCACACCGTGGGCTATGGGCGTGACGAGTTTACAGCCGAGGCAAGGCGCATGATTCTTGATGCTTGCGGAATTGATGACGGCGAAGTCTATTTCCTGGAGGGCGGCACTCAGACCAATGCCGTGGTAATCGATCGCCTGCTTGACCATAACGACGGCGTGATTGCAACCGATACCGCCCACATCAACGTGCATGAGGCGGGTGCGATCGAGGCTACGGGACACAAGGTGTTGGCGTTGCCTAATCATGATGGTAAACTGAGAGCCTGTGACATCCGCGACTACATTGCCGATTTCTATCGTGACGACACGCATCACTACATGGTGCGTCCCGCCATGGTCTACATATCTTATCCCACCGAGCTTGGCACCATATACTCGCGTGACGAGCTTGAAGCCATTTCAACTGTGTGCCGCGAAGCCGATGTGCCGTTATATATCGATGGTGCTCGTCTTGCCTATGGACTTGCCGCCGATGGAGCCGACCTGTCGCTGAAGGACATTGCGTCATTGTGTGATGTGTTCTATATCGGAGGCACCAAGTGCGGTGCGCTCTTCGGCGAGGCTGTGGTGACTCGCCGTCCCGAGCTGTTGCCTCGATTCGTGTCGCTTATAAAGCTTCGTGGTGCCACGCTTGCCAAGGGGCGTTTGCTCGGTGTGCAGTTCTCGACGCTGTTCACCGATGATCTGTATTGCTCAATCGGGCGTCATGCAGTGGCACTTGCCATGAAGTTGAAATCGGGATTTGTCGAGAAGGGCTATCGATTGTACATGGATTCACCCACCAATCAGCAATTTTTCGTCATGCCCAATGATAAGATTGACGAGTTGAGGGAAGTTGCGTCATTTGAGCTGTGGGGCCCCAAGGGCGATGTGGAAACACCGGTGCGATTCGTTACCGACTGGGCCACTACCGAGCGTGACATAGATGAGCTGATCGCTGCGCTTTAAGCCCCCGTTCTCCAATATTTGAACTGAAAATATAATACCGGCCGACGGAGTGATTGTCACTAACCCGTCGGCCGGTATGTTTTTATTCTACAGTTAAATAGCGTTGCTATTCCACGCCAAGGTCCTTGAATGTGCGTGGTGCGGGAACGGGAGGCAGGGGCTTGCGGCTCTTAAGCTCTTCAAGTATCACTTCGATTGCCTTGTCGAGTTGCTGGTCGATACCCATCTGCTCCTTTATGGGGTCGTTGTCGATGAGAATGTCGGGGTCGACACCGTGATTCTCCACAATCCACTGGCCGGTCTTGGCATCGTAATTGGTGAAGAAGGGAACTCTTACATCGGTGCCGTCCATGTAGGGGAGCGAACCGCTGATGCCTATTATGCCTCCCCATGTGCGGGTACCTACCACCTTTCCAAGACCGGTGGCCTTGAAGCTCCACGGGAAGAGGTCGCCGTCAGATGCCGAATACTTGTTGATAAGCAGAACCTTCGGTCCCACAAGTGTTGCATCGGGTATTGTTCCCACTTTGGATGATGTGCGGCTCATGGTCATGCGGTAGGGTTCGCGCAGAAGTCGCTCGATGAGCATGGGCGACACGTTGCCGCCACCGTTGGCGCGGTCGTCGATAATGAGTGCCTCTTTGTCGAGCTGAGGATAGAAGTAACGCGCAAACTCGTTAAGACCCTCGGGTCCCATGTCGGGAACATAGATGTAACCTACGCGTCCGTTGGTGGCTTTCTCCACTTTCTTGATGTTGTTCTGTACCCAGTTGTAGTGATAGAGCGGCTCTTCGTCGGCTATCGGCTCCACTACGATTTTGTGGGCGCCTTTCTCCGACGGTGTCGAGTTTACGGTGAGCTCGGTGAGCACGTTGGCTTTACCTGTGAGCAGGGTGTAGATGTTGTCGGTTTCGGTGGTGGGCACGCCGTCGATAGCTACGATGTAGTCGCCTTCGGCTACATCTATTCCGGGTTCGGCAAGCGGTGAGCGTAACGAGCGGCTGTAGACGGCTCCGGGTATTATCTTGTCGATGCGGTAGTAGCCGCTCTTGTCACGGCTTAGCTCGGCACCGAGAAGTCCCATGGGAATGCGCTTGATAGTCTTTATCTGACCGGGGTTTACGTATGCGTGACCGCATGCGAGTTCGGCAATCATCTCGCCTATGATGTAGTTGAGGTCATAGCGGGTCTTGGCATAGGGCAGCAGCGCTGCATATTTTTTCTTTATTGCGTTCCAGTCGACTCCGTGCATGTTTTCAAGATAGAAACCGTCGCGGAAAGCACGCCATGTTTCATCGAATATCTGAGGCCACTCCTGGGCATAGTCTACAGTAGCTGTCATGTTGCTCAAGTCGACGCTCTTGCCGAGCTTGACATTTGACATCGGAAGATCGGTGATGTAGAGGTTGCCGCGTGAATAGAATGTCGCCTTCTTGCCGTCGGGTGACACTGAAATCGAAGCGCCGTCGGCAATATTGGTGTTTTCACCTTTTTCGAGGTCAAACATGTTCACGCTTCCGCCGTTGCGGTACCACACCTTCTTTCCGTTGGAGTATATGGGGGTGTAGTTGCCCGACGCGAGAGGAAGCTTTACAAGTCGTGACGGGAGTCCGTCGGTATCGATGTTCACTGTAGGTGAAGCCTTGTCAGGTTCGTCGGCTTTTGCTTCGGGAGCTTTGACCGGATCCTTGTCATCCGATGGAAGCAGCGGTGACGGGGTGGACTTGTCAAGCAGTGCGATGTAGACACCTCCCATGCGGTTGTAGACATGGTTCCACTCAGTCTGGCCGTAGGTGGGGTTGAAGTCACGTTCCGATGTGAATATGATGTAACGGCCGTCGGAACTGAAAATGGGTGACGATGAGTCATACCACTTTTCGGTGACGGGATATTCCTTGCCTGAAGTGAGGTCGTAGACATAGACGACGCTCATGTTGTTGGCTCCCGATTTGGTGTAGGTTATCCATCGGCTGTCGGGGGAGTAATTTACCTGATAAAATTCGCCTTCGGGGTTCTGCATTATTGTGCGCTTGCTTCCCGAAGCGGCGTCGACCTCCACGATGCGGTTCTTGCGGTCGGTGTAAAGAATCTTCTTGCTGTCGGGGCTCCAGTTGATTGAACGAATGTAGGTGTCGTTGTCCTTGGTGAGCTGACGCGGCTTGCCGCCTTCGACATCCTGCAGCCACACTTCGGTTTCACCCGTGCGGTCGCTTATGTAGGCGATGTGCTTCCCGTCGGGACTCCATGATGCGTCACGCTCGTTGGCTCCCGGAGTGCGCGTTATGTTGCGTGTCACGCCCTTAGATGCCGGCACGTCGAATACTTCGCCACGGGCCGTTACAGCCAGTCGGTGAGCGTCGGGCGATACCGAATATCCGCTTATGAAATCCTCAACGGGCATCATCTCCTTTCGGGCGATGGTATTGTCGGAGGCAAGCGTTATGTTGATTTTCTGCGGTTGTGCGCCTGAGCGCGGGTCATACTTGTAGATGTAACCTCCGTTTTCGTATACGATTATGTTGCCGTTGCTGCTCGGGAACTTGATGTCATATTCGGTGTAGTCGGTCACCTTGCGGGTTTGTCCCGACTTTGTGTCGTAGGCAAACAGGTTCATCGTGCGGTCACGGTCGGAGATGAAGTATATCTCATCGCCAATCCACATCGGGATTATGTCCTGTGCCACATTGTCGGTGATGTTCTTTACGGTCTTGGCTGCCGGGTCGTAGATCCAAATATCGTCGGCCATGCCTCCGCGGTAATACTTCCAGTTGCGGAACTCTCTCATCACGCGGTTGTAAGCAAGTTTTTTCCCGTCAGGCGAATAGGAACAGAATCCGCCTTCGGGCAGGGGGATGGCGGTCGGCATTCCACCTTCGGGCGACACTGTCCACAGTTTCCCTTCAAATCCACTGCCGATGCGATTGCGGTACACGATGCCCTTGCCGTCGGGCTGCCATGTCATGACGATGTTGTTGGGCCCCATGCGGTCGCCGAGGTCATCACGTGAGTTTGTCGAGGTGTAGGTGAGTCTTTCGGGTTCGCCTCCGTTGGCGGGAATCAGATAGACTTCGGTGTTTCCGTCATATTGGCCGGTAAAGGCTATTGATTTTCCGTCGGGCGAGAATCGAGGGAATATCTCATATCCTTCATGTGATGTGAGTCGACGGGCTTCGCCTCCGTTCAATGGCACGGAGTATAGGTCGCCGGCGTAACTGAACACGACATCGTTGCCGTTGGTTGCCGGGAAGCGCAACAAGCGAGCTTCATCGGCTGCGTTCAGCGAAATTGATGCTGAAAACGCGATTGCAAGTAGGAGTGATTTCATTGCAGTTGGTCTTTTGGGTAAAAGTTTCCGGGTATTGGTGTTAAAATATTTTCAAATATACTAATAATATTTTTAAGAATGGTTTTGCAGGGCTATTTATGGATGTATATAGGGACATATATCGAAAAATTTGGCTAAGTTTGCACACTTAAATTGAAAAGAAGGAATGAATAAGTATGATATTTGTTGTGTAGGACACATAACGCTTGATAAGATTGTGACACCAAAACATACAGTGCACATGCCCGGAGGAACATCGTTTTATTTCGCTCACGGTATAAGCGCTCTTGACCCGTCGAAGTTTGTACTGGTGACATCACTTGCTGAAAGTGAAATGGGTGCTGTTGACGACATTCGCAAAAAGGGAGTTGAGGTAAAGGTTCTTCCGAGTCGCAATTCGGTATATTTTGAAAATATCTATGGAGAAAATCAGAATAATCGCACGCAACGTGTTCTGGCCAAGGCCGACCCTTTCACAGTGGAGGGACTGAAGGATGTCGATGCACGCATCTACCATCTCGGCAGTCTGCTTGCCGATGATTTTCCGCTTGAATTGGTTAAGTATTTGTCGACAAAGGGTGTGCTGTCGGTCGACGCTCAAGGTTATCTGCGCGAAGTGCGTGGCGACAAGGTGTTTCCTGTTGACTGGGTTGATAAGCGCGAGGCTCTTAAATACATAACGGTGCTTAAGGTCAACGAGCATGAATCGGAGGTGCTGACCGGTGAGAAAAATCCGTATGCCGCCGCTCGAATACTTGCCGATTGGGGTGTCAAAGAGGTGTTGCTTACGCTCGGCAGCAACGGCTCGCTGATATATGCAGGCGGCAATTTTTATGAGATTCCGGCTTTTGAACCCGAAGAGGTGGTCGATGCAACCGGATGCGGCGATACATATATGACCGGATACCTGTATATGCGCAGCAAGGGTGCGTCATATATGGAAGCGGGAACCTTTGCTGCAGCAATGTGTACAATCAAGCTTGGCGCCTCGGGCCCGTTCAGCGGCACCGAGCGTGATGTGCTCGATATTGTCAATGTAGCTTCCTTGGCATGACGGTCAAGGAGTACAAGAGGACGAATATATAGCCTGCGCAGGGTACAAGGAATGCTGTAGACATTGATGTGACATCGGCCATTAAGCCCATGAGAAGCGTGCCTACGGCTCCGCCAAGTGGCGACATCATAAGAAATGACGATGCAATCTTGGTCGACGATCCCGCAAGACCGCGTATGGATATTGCAAATATGGTGGGGAACATTATTGCTTCGAAGGCATAGCAGGCAAATAGGCTGATGCGTGACATCAATCCTATGTCGAGTGTCACGATCAGAGATGCGATAACAGTCATTATTGCGCAAAAGCATAGTACTTTTTCTGCTGCTATGCGGCTCATTATCCAGCTTCCTGTTACTCGGGCTGCCATAAACAGGCCAAGACCGCCGAATGACAGCACCACGGTTGCCGTTTTGGAGGTCATCCAACCGCCGTCGGTGACATAGTTGATGAAGAAGCTGTTGATGGATATTTCAGAAATCTCATAACAGAATAGTGCCGAAACACCGAAAACAAACCGCTTGTTGTGGAGCAACTTGGATATGACAGTGCCGGTTGATTGTGCATCATAATCGCCTGCTGAGGGTCCATCGGTTATTTCAGGCAACTTTACACGACTGAAAATCAATGCTACTATCAGTACTACAACGCCCATAACCGAGTAGGGAAGCGCTACGTTGATGCCCTCGTCGCCGGTAAACAGTATTTGTCCCATTATCAACGGTGCGAGAATACAACCGAGGCCGTTGAACGACTGCGCGAGATTCAGGCGGCTTGCCGCTGTGGATCGGTCGCCCAGTTCGGTCACGTAAGGATTTGCGGCTGTTTCGAGCACGACGAGTCCGCATCCGATTATAAATAGCGACACGAGAAAGAAGTTAAAAGAAACAGTCAATTCGCTTGGAATGAACAATAGCGAGCCGAAGGCAAAAAACATTAGCCCTAACACAACGCCATGTCTATATCCGAATCGGTTAATGAATAATCCGGCAGGAAGAGCCATTATGAAGTATCCAAGATAGGTAGTGGCCTGAATCATAGCCGAGCGTGTTATGGTTATGTCCATCGTTGTCTGGAAATGCTTGTTGAGGACATCGAGTATGGCTCGTGCAAATCCCCACATGAAGAATAGCGATGTCACAAGTATGAACGGTATGACATATTGTCGGGCAACCAATGATTTTGTAGAATTTCTCATTTATACGATTAGTTTCAGAAGTTTGATAGCTCCAAATGATGCTGCAAAAGTAGCTATTTTATATAAAAAAGAGTATCTTTACAGTCTGATTTGTGATAGTTGAATTTCTTATTTGTAATAATTATGGATTCTCGTAAAGCGAAAGGCTATATACTTGGGTTTGTTGCGGCTGCTACCTATGGTTTGAACCCGTTGTTTGCGCTACCGTTGATGAATGACGGCATGGATACCTCATCAATATTGCTGTTCCGATATTTACTTGCCATTCCTATTGTAGCTTTGATGATGGCAGTTCGCGGCCGTTCGTTTGCCGTGACATTCCGTCAGTTGGGTCTGCTTGTTGTATTTGGCCTTTTGCTCGGCATTTCATCGATTTCATTATTTGAAAGCTATCGTTACATGGATGCCGGCATTGCATCCACGTTGCTGTTTATCTATCCGTTGATGGTGGCTGTGATAATGTCGGCCTTTTTCCATGAACGCATGTCACGCCTCACCATTATTTGTCTTACTGCGGCATTGGCAGGTATAGGGTTGTTGTATAAGGGCGAAGGAGGAGGCACGTTAAGCCCAGTCGGTACGGTTATCGTTATGTTGTCGGCTCTTACGTATGCCGTCTACATAGTCGGTATAAACAAGACGCAGCTTGCCAAAGTTCCCACTCTAACCGTGACATTCTATGTGCTTATATTTGGCATGATAGTATTTGCCGTTAATTTGCTTATGAAAGGTTATGTCAATGTGCCTTCGGATATTGGCCAATGGCTTGGTGTGGGAGCGTTGGCGTTGCTGCCTACTGCTGTGTCGTTCCTGTGTACGACTATGGCTATAATATATGTAGGTTCAACTCCTACAGCCATACTTGGCGCAATGGAACCGTTGACGGCGGTTATCATAGGCATAACGGTGTTTGGCGAGCGCCTTACAGTGCGTGACGTGCTGGGGCTTTCATTGATTGTGATAGCCGTGACGCTGGTTGTGGTAGGGGGCAGCGTAAGCAAGAATCTGACCAATATAAAGCGGTTGTTTCCCCGTGGGAGAAGAAACAATCGGTCGCAATAGTCATGGGTGACAGTTGCGACCGATAGGCTAATCATGGATTAGATATTATAATCAGTTGACTTTCTTGAGCAATCGCACGCAATTGCCGTAGTTGCGCGGCCGGGTTGTGACTATTACTTTAGTGCTTACTAAATCAGAGCAGGATATGCAAAGAGAATATCCGTCAGCTGTCTTTTGTTTCCCATCACTGCTGACTCTGAATACTCCGGAAGAGTTCCAATAATAGGTAGTTATATTTACATCTGTCTCATGTATTGATGCATCTTTTCCATAACCTACAATTGGAAGAAATACCGAGTTCATTGCTGTCAATTGGTCGTTGGAGTCAAGGACTATTTTGGTGTAATCGAGGGCGTCTGTCTGACCGAGTTTTATTGAAGAGATGTCCTCCTGACTTATTCCGGCTGTTGACAATATCTCATTTGCCTTGGTTGCGTCACTGTTGTCGCATGGCAATATCAGCAGACCTTTTATGCCGTTGACCGTGCCGGGATGAATGAAGAAGGTGCTTAGTATCGTATTCCACTCATCTTTTGTAGGAGTCACATAGGTGCTGTCATCGACTGACAGTTGTCGGCCATAGGCGGTTCCCCAATCATATTGTGTCGCCTTGATTTCGATTATTTTCTGATTTTCGGTTTCCTGTGTTGATGGATAGAGAGTTTTGTCAGCGTCCCAGTATTCGGGTTGGCGGGCATTGCCGATTCCTGTTGCGCCCCATCCAAACAGGTCGATTATCTCGGCAGTTTCTTCGTTCCAGCCCCTTTTTGTGACATATTCGGTCTGGCTCCCAAATACGCCCCATTGACGGTTTTTGGTGTTGAAGAACAGGTTGCCTCCTGTGAAGCGGTATTTATTGTCGCCGAGAGTTATCTCAGGGCCTATAAGCGTCGCTTCGGTGGATGGTGTGTTATCATTTTCCCCGACGGCATCCATCGTCACCTCGATTCCCTCGCCTTGTGCCATGCGGAAAAAGCGGTTGGCGTTGTAGGTGCGTGACGGCAGGGTGCCCGAGTAGCTGTTGCCGTCGACGGTCACCGTGAATGTCAGTGCCATGTCACGCTCGGGAATTATTGTGAGGTATATGTCGCCGTCACTATTCTCAACTGTTATGTCACCGGGAGTTTTATCAGCAATCGAGCCGTCGAGATTGAACGTGCATCGGTTGTAAAGGTTGGTCCCTGAAACTGTGACCCGGTTGCCTGACAGCGTTGTGCCGTCGGTGAAGTTCAGCTTATAGTGGGCAAACCCCGTGCTGCGCGTGACAGTGAAACTGATTGTGGCTTCGCTGCCTGTCACGTTGGCTGAAGTTGAGGCAAACATCATATCGGTGTTACGTAACGAGGTCAGCTTGCCCTCCTGCGATGAGATGTCGAGCGACAGCAGCGATGACGCATCGGTGGCCGAAGCGGACAATGCGTCACTTGAGCCAAAGTGGTAGATGTTTATGTCGTTTCGGCCTTCATCGAGTCCGGTGAGAGTTCCTGAGAAAGTGCCCGATCGGGCATTGTCGATGTCAAGGATGCCTAATGTCGTTCCTGACGCGTCGGTGACCAGTAGCCGGTCGTCGCTGCTCCATGCAAAGGCGATTGACCCGTTTTCCTCCGACAGGGCGGAGCGTGAATCATCGCCGTGATCCACCGATGCCCTGGCCGTCACCTTTACGGTTTTGCCTGACGACGGGGTGTCGAGTGCATCGCTGGTACACGATGTTAACGCCGATAATATTGCGGCAGCAAGAAAGTTTTTTATCAAGCAGTGATTCATGACAGATGGATTTATGGGTTATCGTGTTTCGTGCTTATGATTCGGGCCCTTCGCCTGCGGCATCGGTGCCTGAGCCGCTAATGCTTCCCTGTGATTCCGGGGATTGCGGGCCGTTGATGTCGGTCGCTGTATCTTCTCCGGGAATGAAGTCTTCGGTCGATATGTCATAGTCGATGCTTGACAATATCGATATGGGATTGGACGGATCGGGCGTGTAGCCGCCGTTGCTTCCCTTGGAGAACCTGAATGTGTAAACGTAACGCACTCCCGGCTTCCAGTCGATGGCTACGGGCACGGCAATGTAGTCGTTATAGGCCAAGGTGTTGCCGTTGTCGGTCATTTTCACTTTCACGAGGAAATAGGAGCCGATGTAGTTATCCGATTTGTTTTCGGGATTCCATGCCGTCACTTTCTGTGGAATCAGCAGCAGTGAACCGTCACCTCCTTCCGATGCGTTAACTCCCGTGAGTTCGGTCTTTTCCGATGTCACGCTTTTGGCGTTGAACGTTACCGAATAAATGGCTGTAGCCGATGATTCGACTTCTGACCAAGAGCCCGTGACATCAGTGCCGTCGGTGTCCTGTGAGGGAAAGGAGAATGTGGCTTGCTGATGGATGTTGCCTATCTTTACTTCCGAAATTTCGATGGCATATTCGGAGTTGTTGACGGCACTGAATGTCACTTGGGCAAGTGCGTGACGGAAGTTTAGTCTTACGGTTTGGCGCGATAGGTTGGTCTTTACGGCGTACATCAGGTCGAGTTGACGTGACGCTTCGGCGTCGGGCTTGAAATCCTTGAAGCGGGGAGTGCCCTCGCTGTATTCATAGAATCCGCTGCCATTTACATGGGCATGGAAGTCAAGCGTATAGGCCGGCCAGTAGCGGGTTGCCGATGATTCCCACGTGACGGGGCTATTGCTTGTCTTGTTGATGATGTCACCGTTGATGTAGACTTCCGATGTGCCGCTTTTGGCGGCATAAACTGTGAATGCAGCCGGTGGATTACTGCTGCTGTAGGATGCCTGTGAGCGGGCGGTGTTGGAAGTCGTTGCCTCAAAGGTGATGAGATTGGTGCCGTCGTGCATGTCGTCCTGTGTACAGGCGGTCATGACTACGGCAAGCATTGCAATCGTGATGGATAGACTGTGTTTCATTACATTTTCAATTAGAGGAGTCATTTATATGGTATTATTTATATGTCAATGTCGGTGTCTACTATCGGCCAGTCGTCAATGTCGGGGGTGTAGCCGGTGCCTTCGGGGTCGTGGGATTGCGGAATCTCAAGGCCGTTGACAGTCAATGTGACGCTGCCTGATTCGCCCGATTGATGCAGCTTTTCGGTCATGTCAAATCGGGTGTCGGAGCCGCCCAGGCAATGCAGCTTTCCGTCGTCGGTACACACGTAGAGCATTAAATGGTGTGACGCATTGCAGCCATTGTCATGCCTGAATGTTACAAACTCGCCGGTGATGCGTGACATGCCGTCGCTGACTGCTTCGCTTACAAGTGTCGCACACTCCGAGCCGGGATTTCCGTCACATAGGAGCAATGACGAAGTCATGCCTGAAATGGAGGCGAACATCGATGTCACGCGGCCTATATTGGTCACATCGGTTATTTCGTAACGGTAGGTGCAAGTCAATCGGCGTGGCTGCAATGTGAGCGTTACATCGTTGCTTTCGAGTGACACATTGCTTATCGAAGTGCCCGTCATGGGGTCGGGACAGATGAGGAGCTGTTCATCCTCAGCTCCGGGAGCCACGGGAAGGTTATTGCCGTCGGGCGATTGATTTAAGGCGCTTTGTCGGGTATATGCTTCATGTGAGTCATAGCGGTCGGTGTTACGGAAGTCGACCCCGTGAGTGTCGTTGTTGTAGCATATTATGTTGTATCGACCCGGCTTAATGTCGACTTTTCCTCCGGTTATACCTTTGAAGTCAAAGCGTCGTGTTTCAAGATTTTCATCCAGGGGATACAGGTAAAGGGTCATTCCTGCCGGAGGCTGATCGCCGACATAACGCATGTCGAATGTCACGCTGACGGAAACCGTGTGATCCATTATTTCGCTCGCCGTGTCGCTTTTGCTGCATGCGATAGCCGACATTATGGCAAGCAATGCAGCAATAATTGTAGCGCGACACATGACGGCACCTGGTATTGCCGTTACATGGATTGGTTTGAGTCCTTGACTTGCCATTGAAATGTTAATGAGCAATCGGGAAGATGAAAAACAATGGTGGTGTAACCTCGTGCAAATAGTGTCGACGAGATGACTTGCTAATATTTTCCATGGCGGTAAAACGACGGAAATCGGAAGGATATTGCCGTCCTGCCTATAGGGCGGGTCGATAATATAGTCGCTGCTACATGGCTAAAATAGTCGGTTAATTAAGGCAGGCTAATTACTTTTATGCTACGCTGATTTTCGAGAGAGCTACTTAATGATACTTGTATTTCAGCTATATAACTTATTCATTGTGAGCAGGTAGATGTAGTGCCGCAAATATTAAGGTTTACAAGCGGAGCAGATGCAAGATTGCATTTATCTACATAACTCACATTGCCAAAGATAGGATAAGTTTTGAAAATGAACAAATGTTTTGTGGAAAATTTGTGAAAATATTTTCAAAATCCCGCAAAATGTAGTGTGAACCGTTGCGGCTGAAGGTTATTTACCGCCTACAAGCTTGTAGAAAGAACCGGGAACGGGGGTGGTAAAGTTCATGTCACGACGCGTTGAAGGATGTGCAAACCTTAGTGTCTGGGCATGCAGTGCAAGGCGATGTATCATTGAAGCCTTTGCTCCGTATTTGCGGTCGCCTGATATGGGGTGTCCGAGTTCCTTCATGTGTACTCTTATCTGATTTTTGCGGCCTGTGTCGAGCTCGACTTCAAGCATTGTGTGACCGAGTCCGCGCTTCAGCACCTTATAACGTGTCACGGCAAGTTCTCCCTCTTCGGGATTCTGGGTCGAGTAGACTTCATACTGTGACGTTTCGGCAAGATAGCTTCGTATCTCACCCTCGTCCTTCTCGACTTCGCCTTCGACCACTGCTATATACTTGCGACTCAGTACCATGTTGTTCCAATTATGCTGCATGGCTTCTTTGGCTTCTTCGGTTTTGGCGAGCATCATCAGTCCCGAAGTGTCACGGTCAAGACGATGGACTATAAACAACTTGTTGCGCGGATTGGCCCACTTAACGTAGTCACGCATTATAGAGTAGGCGGTACCGTCCTTTACGCGGTCGGTTCCCATCGAAAGCAGTCCGTAGCCTTTTTCGATGACGATGATGTCTTCATCCTCATATACAAGCTTTACGCGGCGATTGGAAAATACCCTGAATTCACGCGTGAGGTTCACTTCGACTTTGTCGCCTTCATGCAACTCACGGTTGAATTGTGTTACCGGCATTCCGTTTACCGCAACCTGATTGTGCTTCAGCAGCTCCTTGACTGTGGTGCGCTTGCGTTGAGGCATCGAGTCAAAGAGGAATTGAAGTAACTGCGAGTCACCTTTTACGGGATATCTTTCGATTACATCGGGACGAAACGGCGCGTTATGCGCTCCCGGCTTGCTTGTATAGCGATTCTGTCGAGGCATGGCTTGATGGTTGGAATATGTTTATTTCTTGCGGGCCGATGTACGGCGTGCAGGTTTCTTGGGCTTGGCTTCGTCACGGTCGATTATCTCACGGCATTGCTCAAGAGTGAGAGTTTCGGGATTCTTTACGGTGCGCGGTATCTTATAGTTGGATTTCTTGTAGGAGATGTAGATTCCGTATCGGCCGTTAAGAATCATAAGGTCGGGGTCTTCGTCAAATGTCTTGACCACTTTCTTGCTCTCGGCGTCACGCTTGGCCGTGATGAGCTCTTCGGCTTCGGTCAATGTAATTGCTGCCGGAGCGATGTCCTTGGGAATGGATACGAATTTGCCGTTATGCTTTATATAAGGGCCGAAACGACCTATTGCAACAGTGACTTCAGAGCCTTCAAATTCACCAAGCGTGCGAGGGAACTCAAACAGCTTCAAGGCTTCGTCAAGAGTTATTGTGCCAACCGACTGGCCTTTGAGCAGTGATGCAAACTGGGGCTTCTCGTCGCTATCGCCGTCACCTATTTGCACAAGCGGGCCGTAACGGCCTATCTTCACGCTTACTGGCTTGCCTGTGGTGGGATCGGTTCCGAGAACGCGCTCGCCCACTTTGTGCTCGAGCCTGACATTTAACGCATGGTCGACATCGGGATGGAACAGAGCGTAGAATGTGCCTATCTCCTTGTCCCATTCGAGCTTTCCCTCGGCTATGTCGTCAAACTTTTCCTCCATTTTGGCGGTAAAGTCGTAGTCGAGAATCGAGGGGAAGTATCGAGTGAGGAAGTCGTTGACCACGATGCCTATGTCGGTGGGGATGAGCTTACCTTTTTCCGATCCGGTAATTTCGGTCTTTACCGTTTCTTTTATCTTGCCGTTTTTGAGCTGCAGCACCTTGTAGTTGCGCGGTTCGCCCTCTTTTTCGCCTTTTTCCACATATTCGCGAGCCTGGATGGTGGATATTGTGGGGGCATAGGTAGAGGGTCGGCCGATGCCGAGCTCCTCCATCTTCTTTACCAGCGAAGCCTCGGTGTAGCGAGGCGGCTGCTGAGTGAATCGCTCGGTGGCGGTGATTGAGGCGAGCGACAGCGACTGTCCTTCGCTCATTGCGGGAAGCAGTGATGAATCCTGCTCGTCGGCATCGTCGTCGTTGCTTTCGATGTAGACATTGAGAAATCCGTCAAACTTTATTACCTCTCCGGTGGCGGTGAAGTGTTCGCTTCGTGTCGAGGGATGTATCTCGACAGTCGTTTTTTCTATTTCGGCATCGGCCATCTGGGATGCTATCGTGCGCTTCCATATCAGTCCGTACAGTTTTTTCTCCTGTGCCGTGCCGTCGATAGTGTGCTTGTCGATGGATGTGGGACGGATTGCCTCGTGAGCTTCCTGGGCACCCTTGGAGTGGGTGTGATATTTTCGTATTTTCAGATACTCCTTGCCAAGCTTATCGGTGATTTCGCCGGCAATTGCATTTACGGCGAGTTCCGACAGATTGAGAGAGTCGGTACGCATGTAAGTTATGTGTCCCTCCTCATATAGGCGCTGAGCCACCATCATGGTTTGCGACACGGTGAAGCCGAGCTTGCGTGACGCTTCCTGCTGCAGTGTGGAGGTGGTGAATGGTGGTGCCGGTGACTTGTGTACGGGTTTTACCGTCACATTGCCCACGGTGAATGTGGCGTCGGTGCAATCGGAGAGGAACTGCATGGCGGCCTGTGTGTCGGGAATCCTTCGGCTGAGCTCGGCGCGCAATTTTGAATTGTCATCGGTAGTGAAGTCGGCGTTGATGCGGTAGTAGTTTTCGGTTCTGAAGTCCTTGATTTCCTGCTCGCGCTCAACTATGAGCCTTACGGCCACCGATTGTACTCGTCCTGCCGAGAGGGCGGGCTTTATCTTCTTCCAAAGCACGGGCGACAGCTCGAAGCCTACTATGCGGTCGAGCACGCGGCGTGCCTGCTGGGCGTCGACACGGTTCAGGTCGATTGCCCGCGGATGCTTGATTGCATCCATTATTGCGTTTTTAGTGATTTCGTGGAATACGATGCGCTTTGTGTTCTCAGGATCGAGTCCGAGCACTTCGCAAAGATGCCATGCTATTGCTTCACCCTCGCGGTCCTCATCGGATGCGAGCCACACCGTCTGTGAGTCCTTGACCGCCTTTTTCAGGTCGGCAACAAGCGCCTTCTTGTCATCGGGAATTTCGTACACCGGAGCAAAACCATGATCGATGTCGATGCTGAATTTCTTCTTGTTAAGGTCGCGTATATGACCGTAGCTTGACATGACTTTATAGTCCTTTCCAAGGAATTTTTCAATGGTTTTGGCTTTTGCCGGTGACTCTACAATGACTAAATTTTTCAGCATGATTTCGATGTTAATTCAAAATTATCGGCAAAATTAGGAAAAAGTTGCATATATTAATGTAGAAAATTTACATTTTCTCGACTTTTTGCTCTCCTAATTTCCCAATATAACAAATCTACACCCTAAAAGGTCACTGGCGGTGTGTGTTAAATCAAATGCAGCCTCACAGCATGGTGAGATGCAGGTCGTCGATGACATTGTTTAGGTAGGGATACTTGCGACGCATAAGCGAATACACTTCCCCGTCGGTAAGTGAAGTGGCGGTGGCCTGTCCTTTGTTTAAGGCTATGTCGAGTGTCACGAAGTCGTTTTCGAGGCGGTTGTGCAACTCCTCAAGCAGCATAGGCATCGATTGGACGATGCTGTCGCGTATGGCTTCGCTCTCGACGGTTACTCCGTAACGCGCACCCTCGATGCGTTGCGGACGAGCCACGCGCATTGCGTTTATGAGCAGGTGCTCCTTGGGGTGCGAGTCGATTACGCTTTGCCATGTCGCAGCAAACTGTTCGTCAGTGAAGTCGGTGGAACGGCGGGGTGTTTCACGCACGTATTCGGCGGCTTGTTCGTTGGCTTGTGTCACAGTGCTCTTAAGTGACAATCCGGGAGTGCGCAGTCCTTGATGACGTCGAGGAACGGCCGGTTGGGGATGTGCGGGTTGAGGTGCCGCTGCAGGTTGCGGGGTGACAGGGGCTTTCAGCGGTTGATTACTGACAGGCTGCTGTGCCACCTGATTGGCTGGTTGCGGTGCCGGGGCGGCCTTGGGCGATGTAGCAGTGGTTTTCAGCAACTGATTACTCGCTGAGGCCGGTTGTGAGGCGGTGACGGCCGACAGCTTATTGCCCGAATCACCCTCGGGCCTGATTTGTTGGCACAGCTTGATCAGTGTAAGCTCGACGAGGAATTGCTTGTTGGATGCTACGCGGTAGTTAAGGTCGGCATCATTGCACAGATCCATGGCCTTATACAGGAATTGGGGCGTGCATTGCTGCGCTACCTTTGCCATTGCCTGTCGAGATTCTTCATCGGCTTCGAGCAGTGAGATTGTCGACGGGTCGCGAGCCACCATCAGGTCGCGGAAGTGCGAAGCCAGTCCGGTGATGAAAAATTGTGAGTCAAATCCTTTTTCGCGTATGTCCTTGTATATGAGCAATGCCTGTGGCACATTGCCTGTCAGCATTGCCTCGACAAGACGGTCGTAGTATTCGTGATCGAGTATGTTCAGGTTTTCGACGGTCGACTTATAGGTCACGTTTCCCATCGATGATGCGGCGACCTGGTCAAATATTGAAAGCGCATCGCGCATCGCTCCGTCGGCTTTTCGTGCAATTACATTGAGAGCCGCCGGCTCGGCTGTTATGCCTTCTTGAGTTGCCACATAGGCGAGATGCTCCACCATGTCGTTGATCGTGATGCGGTTGAAATCGTAGATTTGGCATCGTGACAGAATGGTGGGTATGATTTTGTGCTTCTCGGTTGTCGCAAGGATGAAAATCACATAGCTCGGCGGCTCTTCAAGTGTCTTTAGGAAAGCGTTGAATGCTCCCGACGAAAGCATGTGTACCTCGTCGATGATGAATACACGGTAACGAGCGTGTACCGGAGGCACCTGCACCTGGTCGATGAGGTTGCGCATATCGTCAATGCCGTTGTTGGATGCGGCATCAAGTTCGATGATGTTGAGCGAGCGTCCTTCGTTGAACTCTCGGCATGAGGCACATTCGTTACATGCCTCTCCGTCGGGAGTGCGATGCTCACAGTTGATTGTCTTGGCAAATATTCGGGCGCATGAAGTTTTGCCCACTCCGCGTGATCCTGTGAAAAGGTAGGCGTGAGCCAGTCGCTCCTTGCTGATGGAGTTGCGTAGTGTGGCTGTCAAAGCCTTCTGTCCCACGACGCTTGCAAAGGTCGACGGACGGTATTTGCGTGCTGATACAATGTAATTTTCCATGTTCCTACAAAGATACGATAATTTATCGTGCGACAAAGCAATGTGACGATATAAAATCACTCCCGACAACCATTCCTTAGAGGACGGTTGCCGGGAGCGTTATTATTTACGGCAAGTGGTTATGCGCCGTCAGGGATTGATTTCGGCGTATTCGTCGACTGTCGGCTCAAATTCTATTGCATCGAGTACGGCAGGATTGTTGATGGCGATGTTGTAAACGTAGGAATATCCCATTTTCCAATCCTCGACATTGGTCGTCATCAACGGGAATATGAGCCGTCCGAGATCGGTGTGAGGTACGAGCATGTAGGACGGTGTGTCGGACTTTGGCCACAACTTTGCCCCGCTTGAGGTGTCGTAAATCTCACAGTCGATCTGAATGAAATTGCCTATATAGTCGTTGCCTGCAAGCTCGACTTTAGTAAGCTCTTGCGGTAGAAAGAACTGAGTGTCCAGTGTGCCTTCAGTGAGGTTGACCGGATTAGAGGTCAGCGTTACTTGCGACTCATTGTCAATTGCATAGAATGTCAGAATTTTTTGGTTGGCACTTAAGTCGGTCCAAGATCCCATAGCTTCGGGATTCTCGGGCGAAGTTGTTGCTTGTGGAAACCGGAATGTGCCTTTGGTGTAAATGTTGCATAACGACACATGACTTACTTTGACCTGAATGTCGACATTGCTGCTCGACATCATTACATCTACTTTGGCAAATGCATGCCTGAAGTTGATTGCTACCGGAGCCGGCTTTTCATACTCCCCGATGTTCACGGCATAGAGCAAATCGATGTTGCCGTTATTTATGAAATCGGGAATTGAGTTGGAGCCTATACCTGTGATTTGTGAAGAATTGGATATGTCGGGGCTGAATGCATAGAAATTAACCGGAGTTTCGGGCCAGTAGGCGGTAGGAGAATAAGTCCACAATCCACCGTTTCGCGACACGGTTACACCTTCCATAAGGGGCTTGGAGCCGGTGAATGCATATACGACGAAGCTTTTTAGCGACGCTGTGGTGGTTGCGGCCGAACGCGGTTGCTTTGACGCAAGCGCGTTGAACGATATTGCATGCTGACCGGTAGTGCCAGCAGGTGCTTCATTGTCGGAGCAGGCATTTGCCGCAAACAACAATGCTGTTAAGCTTAGTAATGCAAAAGCTTTCATAATCAATGAGTTTTTGTTAGTTTAATAACGGTGATTTATACTACAAAGTTCACAACGACATGAGTCCATCCGTCTACCGAAGGGTCGAATGTCCCTACTGATTCATCGGGAATAGACTCCGGTAACGACAGTGAATCCACCACTACGTGTACGTTAAGATGGTCGGAAGCTTTGACGACTTGCTCAGTCACATCAAACTCGTAAACGTATCGGCGTCCGTCGGTGAGCCATACGAAGAGATACAATAAGTTAGGAGCTCGGGTTGCACGAGGCAGGCCGAATGTGAAAAACTTCCCTGATATTGAGCTGTCACCGCTTTTTACAGCCTTTACAGGGAGCGTTACGGGCTGAGAGGAGGGCAGTCCGTTGTTGACGCATAATGACGCTGCGAGTCCGCTCATCGCAGCGCACATTCGTTTGACTCCGCTGAGATTTTTGACATTTATAATGTCGTAAGAATAAGTTGCAACGATTTGTCTTGGCTTGGTAACCAACTGCATGGGGTTGCTTTCGGACAAACGCGAAGTGTAGGTGGCGGTGGAGTCGGAGTAGGTGAGTTGGTCGTAGGTGACTGTTACATCGGAGTAGGAGCCCGACCACATCATGTCGGGGCATATCAATACCTTTTCACGAGTATAGGTTATGGTGTCGTTTGAATTCCATCCCGGAAGACCTTCGAGAATGTACCCGGGTCGGCTTGTGGCGATCATGGTTCCGTCCTCGCCCGATTCAAATCTAACACCCGAGGTGTCGTCGTTGTACATTATGAATCGGTAGTGTCCGGTGGGAAGTATCACTTTTCCGGCCTCTCGCCCCGGGAAGTCAAATCGCCAATGATCCTTCACTCCGTCGATATAGAATGTATAGGCTATGCCTTCGGGATCGGCATCGGGAGCCAATGCCCAATCGTTGACAATTGTAATGTCCACGTCGTCTTCGAAGCAAGGCTTCATGTCTTCGTATATGCAACCGTTTATTGTCAGGACAGTTGTGGCAGCCATCAATATATGGAAGTATTTTTTCAGTTGCGAATACATTATTAAATAGTAATTGTTGCTAAAGGTTAACACTTTTGCATCATGAATGGTTGAATTGTGGTGAAATATAGTTAAAACAGCGGATTAGGTTAACTTTTTTGACCTTGGCAGTCGGCTTAAAGGCGGAAAATTTGTTATATCAGAAATGTTTATCGCAAGTGTATTGAAAGTTATGCTGAATATAATTATAAAGAAGGCAGGTGTGGAGCAGTTAAATCTGCTGCTTGAATGGCGCATGATGGTGCTTAGAGAGGTGTTTTCATTGCCTGAAAGTTGTGATACGGGCCGATTGCGTGAATCATGCAGGGCCTATTATGAGAAGGAGTTGGCAGCCGGAGGTCATGTGGCGTGCTTTGCATGGGTCGACGGGCTGATTGCGGGATGCGGAGGCATGTGCCTCTATGATGAAATACCCTCGCCCGAGAATCCGTCGGGCAAGTGTGCCTATCTGATGAACATATACACGTTGCCCGAGTTGCGTCGTCATGAGATAGGGCGGTGCATCGTCGACTGGCTTGTGGCACGTGCCCGTGAACGCGGCATAGTGAAGATATACCTTGAATCGACACGTGCCGGTCGCAGGCTTTATCATGATGTGGGATTCCGAAACATGTCGGATATGCTGAAACTTCCCGGTCTTCTCGCCTGACATTTTAGACAATCGTATATAGAAGGCGGAAGCATCCCTTAATGTGGGGATGCTTCCGCCGTTATGTTATCGCTTCGTTTATGCGTGTTATTTGGCAACGATGACAAATCCGCTTGAGGGGAGTATTGTCAAGGGAACTTCAGCGGGTTTCTTCACCTTAAGGTCGCGTTTCTCAATCACGCCGGGAGTCATCGATTTAAGCTTGGCCGGGTCGGCATATATCTCGACCACCTGATCCTTGGCGAGCATGGGAAGGTCGAGTTTCAGCTTGAGAGGCTCCTGCTCGGCGCTCACGCCTGCTATATACCATGTGTCGCCATGACGGCGGGCAAGCACTACGTAACGGCCGGGGTATCCGTCGATGTAGAGTGTTTCATCCCAAGTCGTGGGCACGGCTTTCATGAATTCTATCGCTTCGGCCGGAGCGTCGGTTAAATTGGTAGGCGACAGTGCGAAGTTCTGCACGGCGTTCTGGTAGAGAATCGATGTGGCAAGCTGGAATGCGTCGCTTGTGCGGCGTGTGGTGCCGCCGTCGTTGCCACGGTTGAGGCGCTTGTTGAGCACCGTACCGCCATATTCCATACATCCGGCTGCGTTACGTATGAAGGGATGCAGGGTGGCGTTGTAGGCTTCCTGATCGCAGAATCCCTGGCTGAACACGAGGTTTTCCGATGCAAGCACCGCCTCGCTGCCTGCGTAGTTGGGGTAGAGGCGTTCCCATCCACGCGGCATTGTGCAGCCGTGGAATATGACATTGATGCCGTAGTCGTTTGCGTCGCTGAGGATGTCTTCATAGAGGCGCATGGTTTCCTGCTTGTCGCCGCCGAAGAAGTCGACCTTTATACCTTTTATTCCGAGGTCATGTAGCCACTTCATCTCCTTTTTGCGGGGAATTGGGCGTGACATGAGGCTTGTGGGGCCTTGCACGATGTCGTTCCACCATCCGCTTGACGAATACCACATAAGCAGGTTCACACCCTTGCTGTGGGCGTATTTAACGAGTTTCTCGATGCCTTCGCGGCCAATGTTGGTGTCCCACCAGTTGTCGACAAGCACGTTCTCGTAGCCCATTTCAGCGGCGAGGTCGATGAATTTCACCTGGTCGTCATAGTTGATACTGTTGTCCTGCCACAGAATCCAGCTCCATGTTCCGCGACCGGGCTTGAAAGGCTCGGTCGCCTCATACAGAGGTTCGACAACGCTCCAGGGAATTGTTGTCTCGACGATCGGGGCGAGGTCGGAGCCTACTGTTATTGTGCGCCAAGGTGTAGTTCCTGGAAGTGCGATGCCGGGCGATGCCGAGCCGTTGCCGTTGTTCTCTTTGGGCATCGGATAGGCTATGGTGTACATGCCGTCGTTGTAGTCGCTCAGTCGTGAGCCGCAGTAGCTTCCGTCGACACCGGTTTCAGTGAGCAACACCCATCCGTCGTCGCCTACGTGGAAGAGGGCGGGGAAGGTATAGCCGTGTCCGTACATCGACTTTTCGGTCATGGGTGCATCGGGCTTATAGGGCTCCTCGTAGCTTGGCTTGGTGCGCTTCCATCCTATCATTGCGTGGCTCTGGGGGGTGATGAACGTAGTAGTGTAGGAGGGGAACTTGAATCCGGTAGCCTCTTTCTCCATTACGAGGCTTCCTGTTTCGCCGCCTTTCTGGCGAGGGATTATATATCGGAAGGCAACATCGTTGTCGCTAACCTGCCATTCGACGCTCATTTCTTGTCCTGCTTCGTTCTTGAAGGTGGTGACGAGGGTGTTGGCGTTATAGTCGACATGGCTCTTCTTGATGCGGTCCTGGTTGTAGCTCTTTGACACGTTGCCTGTCTTGGTGTCGGTCATGGTCATTCCGTGCGAAAAGTCGCCTATGTTGGTGACGAATCCGAGCGGTGATTGCTCGATGAGCTGCTTGCCGTCATAGGTGACACTGTACTGGGGAACTCCGGCTGCAACATCGGTCGTTACAACGAGTTTTCCGTCGGGGCCTGTGACATTGACCGCAGCTTCGGCTGAAAATGCAGCTGCCACTGCGATGGCTGTCAGTAATAATGATTTGTTTGTCATGCGATTAAAAGTTATGTGATTTGATTAGTTTCGTCCCTTTGCCTTGGCTGAGATACCGGTAAACCCACACGCTGTTATGTTAGGCGAGGCGATGGTATTCTTGAAGTATTCAAAGATACGAAAAATTTTTGCAAGGGTCACCCTTATTGTCGCAGTAATTGAAATAGGGGCTCGAATTAATCACAATCCAAGCCCTCATAACTTTTAACCTGTTTTTGTTTTATAAATTCTATAAAACGGGTGTGCTTTCCTGTGCCATGAAGTCAAAACTCCACAGCATTTTTACATGTTTTCAACAAAAGTAGGTAAAAATCCCCCCCCAATTATTTAACATATATTAAAATATGAGGGCTGCTTTGAGGCCGAGGTGGCGGGGTTGCTCAATGGCGGCGGTAACGGCGTCCGATGACCGACAGGATGGTGCCGCGAGTGAGCAGATAGCAGATGAATGCAAGCCATAGCCCGTGATTGCCAAGCGAGGGAAATGCCAGGGCGTAGGTGATGAAGAATACGGCTGTGGCTGCGGCCATCGACAGGAGCATAGAGCGTGTGGCGGTGGCGCCGATGAACACGCCGTCCCATGTGAAGGCGAGGAATCCGGCGACGGGTATCGTTATTATCCAATAGATGTACTCGTGAGCATGCACGATGACATTCTTTTCGGAACTCAGGAAATTGAGAAGCAAGTCACCGCCCACGGCGTAGATGACGGTGAATGCCACGGCGAGTCCGGCTCCCCATCGGCACAGCGCATCGATGCTTCGGCGCAGTAGGGTGCGCTCGCCTGCTCCGATGTATTTACCGCAGATGGCTTCGCCGGCAAATGCGAATCCGTCCATGAAGAAGGAGAAGAGGGTGAAAAACTGCATGAGCAGCGCATTGACGGCAAGCATCTCGGTGCCTTGGCGTGATCCCGTGCGGGTAAACCATAGCGTGACGGCAACGAGGCAGAGTGTGCGCAGGAATATGTCGACATTTATGCGGAAAAAGTGCTTCAGCCCCTTTATCTCGACAATTTCCTTGAATGTCGACAGCACGATGTCGTACCTGATGAGGCATATCGAGCAGGCAAGCATGAATCCGCCCCATTGGGCCACAAGCGAGCCTACGGCCACACCGGGTATGTCGTAATTGAAGCAGTATACGAGCACCAGGCTCACCGCGATGTTGCACAGGTTGATGAATATAGATACCCACATGGGTGCGCGGGAGTTCTGCATGCCGAGAAACCAACCCGACATAACGTAGGTGCCGAGTACGGCGGGAGCGCCCCATACGAGAATTTCAAAGTAGGTGCGTGCGAGTACGGCGGTGTCGGCCTCGACATCCATGAACCATAGTACAGCCTCGCACACCTGATGTCGCAGGACTATCATTGCTATTCCGGCAAGCATGGCCACGAGCAGAGCCTGCTGCAGGATGCGTGACTGCGCAAGGTGGTCCTTGGCTCCGAAAGCCTGTGCCGTCATGCCGCTTGAACCCATGCGCAGGAATCCAAACAGCCAGTAGAGCATGTTGAACATTGAGCCGCCTATGGCTATCGCGCCTATGTAGGCGGCCGAGCCCATGTGTCCCACGATAGCCACATCCACCAGCCCCAGCAGGGGAGTGGTGATATTGGTGACTATCGAGGGCAGGGACAGTGATAGGATTTCGCGGTTTACCGATAGGTTGTGTCGTTGTTTATTCGTCGTCATTATCGGCATTTGCGATTATAGCTTCTTGGCTCGCATGCAGTCAACTATCAGATAGATGATGAGGAGCAGATACATAACGCATCCGAGTGCCTGCGAGGTTGTCATCGATAACGGATTGGTGTACTCAAATCCCATGTAGTTGGTAAGCGCGGCAAATACGCCAAACAGTGCGCCGCCGGCTATGAGGCCCGAAGCGATGAGGGTTCCTCGGTCGCGGCGAGCGTCGTTGACAGCCGAGTCGGTCGAGCGGCTTGAAACGAACCATGAGATGGCACCACCGATGAGCATGGGGGTGTTGAGTTGCAAGGGGATGAACATTCCGAGGCAGAATGCGAGTGCCGGAACACCGAGCCAGTTGAGGATGAGTGCGAGGATGGCACCTACCATGTAGAGAATCCACGGAGTGTCGCCGCCCATCATGAGGGGCTCGATCACCTTGGCCATGGCGTTGGCCTGCGGAGCCACGAGTGCGTCGGGGCCCGAGAATCCGTAGACATCGTTGAGCACGAGAATTACACCACCCACTGTGGCGGCTGAAACGAGTGTGCCGAGGAACTTCCAGCTCTCCTGCTTGCGGGGAGTGGAGCCCAGCCAGTAGCCTATCTTGAGGTCGGTCACGAAACCGCCGGCCATTGAGAGCGCGGTACACACAACGCCGCCTATCACCATTGCGGCAACGATGCCCGATGTGCCCTTAAGACCTATTGCCACGAAGATTGCCGATGCGATAATCAGCGTCATCAGCGTCATGCCCGACACGGGATTGGAGCCCACGATGGCGATTGCGTTGGCGGCAACGGTGGTAAAGAGGAATGCTATCACCACTACCACGAGCCAGGCCACGAGAGCTTGCCAGAATGTGTTGATGACTCCGAAGTAGAAGAAGGCGAGCACTGCTATGAGGGCTATGGCGATGAGGTAGACGATGTGCTTCATCGATATGTCGAGCTGCCAGCGCACCTCCTTTATGTCGCTGCTTTTGCCCTTGAGCTCACGTGCGGCGAGGCCTATTGCCTGAGCTATTATCGACCATGACTTCACGATGCCTATGACTCCGGCCATGGCTATGCCGCCGATACCGATGAGGCGGGCGTAGTCGCTGAAGATGGCTCCGGGCTCCATCGAGGCTATTTCGGGTGCGCCGTAGGTTCCCATGAGGGGAATGATGATCCACCACACGAAGATTGAGCCGGCAAAGATGACGAATGCGTACTTCAGGCCCACGATGTAACCGAGTCCGAGCAGGGCGGCACCGGTGTTGACGCTGAACACGAGCTTCGTCTTGGCGGCAAGCGCCGTTCCCCATTCCGAAGCTATTGAGGTGACATTCTCGGCCCACCACTTGAACGTGGCAAGCACGTAGTCGTAGATACCTCCTATAAGTGACGCTATGATGAGTGTCTTGGCCTGTGATCCGCTCTTTTCGCCCTTGCCTTCACCGCTCACGAGCACCTGGGTGGTGGCTGTGGCTTCGGGGAAGGGGTATTTGCCGTGCATGTCCTTAACGAAGTATTTGCGGAAGGGGATGAAGAAGAGTATTCCCAATATGCCTCCGAAGAGCGAGCTGAGGAATATCTCGAAGAAGTTGACCGCAATGTCGGGGTATTTGGCCTGAAGGATGTAGAGCGCGGGCAAGGTGAATATGGCACCGGCCACGATCACTCCCGAGCAGGCGCCTATCGACTGGATGATCACATTCTGTCCAAGAGCGTCCTTCTTGCCGAGTGCGCTCGATAGTCCCACGGCGATGATGGCGATAGGTATTGCGGCTTCAAACACCTGGCCTACGCGCAATCCGAGATAGGCGGCCGCCGCACTGAATATGACGGCGAGGAGCAGTCCCATGCCCACGGAGTAGGGAGTCACTTCGCGGTAGTCGCGTGCAGGGTGCATTACGGGATGATACTGCTCGTCGGCGGCGAGCTCTCTAAACGCGTTTTCGGGTAGTCCGGCCACGCCGTTGTCGTTGGTCGCCGGGTCGATGCCGTTGACGGCATCGTCTAAGTTTCGGTTGTCAGACATGTTGTAGTTTAATGTGATGGTGATAAAAGTAACGTTTTGCGAAGTTAACAATTATTATCATCAACTGCAAGAGGGCTGTGTTAAAACGCATATAACGCCGACAATGGCATTGCGTGACATGGCGTCACAGCGTGTAGCCGAGCAGCTCCAGGATGAAGGGGGTGAGCAGGGCGGTGAAGAGGCCGTTGATGGTGAGTCCGAGCGACGAGAATGCGCCGTAGCGATAGCCGGTTTCCATGGCTACCGACGTGCCCACGGCGTGGGCGGCCGTGCCCATCGAAAGTCCTTGGGCAATGGGGCTCTTGACGCGCGACAGCTTCATCATCCTGAAACCTGTCATGCCGCCGAATATGCCGGTACACACCACGACGGCGGCAGTGAGCGCCGGAATGCCGCCTATGGCTTGCGTCACCTCGATGGCGATAGGGGTGGTGACCGACTTTGAGGCGAGTGACATGACCACCTCACGTGACGCTCCGAGTATCTGTGCCACGATGACAACCGACGCTATGCCCACGATGCATCCCGCGACTTCGGCAAGGAGGATGGGCAGAAACTGCTTCTTTATCGACTCGAGCTGACGGTAGAGCGGTACGCCAAGCGCCACTACGGCGGGTTTGAGCCAGAAGTCGATGAACTCGCCGCCCTTGGAGTAGGTGTCGTAGTCGATGTCACACACGAGCAGAAACACGATTATCGCCACGGTCGACAGCAGGATGGGGTTGAGCATCGATATGCCGGTGCGACGCTGTAGCAACTGTGAGGCCACATAAATAATAAATGTAAGGGCCAGCAGGAAGTATTGGTTATCGAGAAAGCTCATGATGCGGTGCTGAAAGGCGGCGCACAAGCTGGTGAACCCAACCGGTGACGGCGATGATTAGAAAAGTGCTTACTATCGATGCCCCGATGATGGGGAGCCACTGGGCTTTGATGAGCCCGAGGCAGTTGATGAGGCCCACGCCTGCGGGAACAAAGAAGAATCCGAGGTTCTTCACAAGAAAGTCTGACACGCGGTCGACCCACATCAGACGCACTATGCGCAGCTTAAGGGCGGCCGTGAGCAGCAGCATCCCGATGATGCTTGATGGTACAGGCACCCCTGTGGCCCATACGATAAACTCGCCGATTGCCAGGAAAGCAAACAAGACGGCACATTGTAGAATCATAGTTCTGTAAGAAAAAAATTAAATATAGATTGTAAATCGGGCGCAAAATTAAGTCTATTTCTCAAACTGTCAATGTTTCTGTGTCGATTTAACGTTGGAAATGACTAAATTGTCACTTTGAGGCGATATCGGGCGATGATTTGCGATGCATAAATATGCGTTTATGCGGCTTTTGAACAGTTTTTAACTCTTTTGATGTCTAAAATTATACTGCTGAAAATCAATATGATAATAAATTTTATATGTTAAAAAACATAGTTTTATTGCATTTTTCTTGAAGTTGACCTAACTTTGCAGCGTTTTCAAGTGTATATAATAGCAAAGGTCCTGAAGAGTCAGGCCAATAAAAATTGTTTTAGGTAATTAAAAAGTTAGTATTATGAACAAGATGATTCAGTTGTTTAAGAGTGGTATCAATGCTTACGTTAAGGTTGTCAGCGACAATCAGGTGATTCGCCTCTCGGCCAATCATTCGGCTTTCAACCCCGAGAAGCAGTAAGCCACGTTGCAAACCCCGGGATTCATATTCCATGAACCCCATTTTAAAAAGATATTAAGGCCGAAGAGTCGGATGTTGAATATTGTATAATTAAAATTTTTACAGTTATGAACAAGATGATTAAGTTTTTCAAGGAGAGTGTCAACTCATACGTTGAAAATGTGGGCCGTCATCAATATTTCCGTGTGACCGGTGATTGCTCACCTGTGTTTGACGACAAGAACTGATAATGCGGATTTCTCTCTCTTTATAAAGAAAAGTAAAGTGGACGATTATAAAATAGAAGTGTTATGAAAAAGTTTTTGAAGAAGGTACTTACGTGGTACTTTGAAGCATCTGCAGAGATGTATCGATAAATGTAGAGTGTATCTGATTTTTTCCATTCCGCAGGGAATGGGTGATAAGAGTAGATTAATTTTTTAGGAATCGTGAAAATAATTCACGATTTTTTTTGTGCCCGGGCGAGAAGCGGGATGCATGTCACGCGGGATTGTGGTTCATGGGTGGCGGGTTTTTCCACAGGTTGGCCGAAGGCCTACCCGCAATGCCTGTCAGGGTTCCCATGTGGGTGCAAGCGTATGTATATATGTGGGGCATGTGTGAGCATGTGGGATGCGCGTTAGCGCTGGAGCTGCGATAGCTGCTCAATAAGGTTAGCCCCATGCCAACGCGCCTTTGGGTGCGTGCAGCATGGGGTCGTGAGCGGATTCCCCCAATCCCGAGGGCTACGTAGTTGCCCAATAAGTGTCGGCAACATGGTGTAGCGTTTTTATTGGGCAGCTAACGCAGCCCTTTTTTCTTATATATAATGCTTTTATACCCGTGCAGCGGACGCATATCAGCGTCCTTGCGCGTGCCTAACGTTGTTAAGCAGCTATCGCAGCTCCAGCGCTAACGCGGGGATTTGATAATGGAGGGAATGCGCCCTGCGCTGACGCGGGGCGAGTGCCCGGGTTGCATGTCACGCGTGGGTGTCGGCGGGTGAGGAGGCCGGAGCAGACTCCGAGGGTGCGCAACCGCAGGCCGAGGGGCCGCAAGGGGCGGTGAGGGCGGCGTTTTCGCGGATGAGCTGCTCGATGCGCTCGTCCTTTTCGCGAATGAGCGTTAAAAGGGCTTCAATCGAGGGGTCTTCTTTACCCCCCCCTATTGTTAACAAATTTTCACATATCATGTCGCCTTCTCCGGTTATAAGCCAATGAGCATTGAGCCAATCAAATGTTTGGACTATCTTCATGATGAAGTCAAAGCCCGGCTTGTTGCGGCGCATGGCCACCACGCCTCTAACTGTTTGGTCGCCAATGCCTATTTTACGGGCGAATGACGCGATGTTTAGATTCTCGTGCTTTATGATTTCGTTTATTCGGTCGCAAATGTCCATAAATACGTTAAGAAATTCAATTATTTATTTGGTAGATTCAAATAAATGTTTGATATTTGTACCCAAAATAGCTTTGTGCTTTTACAAATGTAGTAATTTTTGCCGATATTTTAAGGCTATTTAAAACACTTTTGAAGCGTATAAGCTTAATAATATATTATTAATTTAACAGTTTACTTAATTATGAGAAAAACTTTTTTGAAAGTTTCGCTATTCTCATTTCTTGCACTGGGAATGTCAACTGCTTTTGTTGGCTGTAAGGACTACGATGACGACATCGACCAGTTGAGAACTGAAATAGCAGCAAACAAGACTGCGATTGAGGCTATCAATCAGAAGATCTCGCAGGGAGCTATCCTTAATTCGGTTGTACCTACTGAGGACGGCAAGGGTATCGTTATCTCCGTTACTAAGGATGGTAACACTCAGACCTACACCATTAAGAACGGCGAAAACGGACAGGACGGAACTACCGCTCAGGTTTGGGACATCCGCGAAGTTGACGGAAAGGCTTACTGGTTCAAGAATGGTGAAAACACCAACATCCCCGCTCAGGGCAAGGATGGCGTTGGAACCACTGGTGAAACAGGCGCTCCCGGTAACTACTGGGCTCCTAACGAAGAGGGCACAAAGCTTGAAGAATATGCTTGGAATGCAGATGCTAAGAAGTATGAAAAGACCGGTAAGTCAGTTGATATCGCAATCACTGTAGAAGGTGACAAGACTCCCGGTATCACTGCTATTGCTGACGCTAACTACGTTTACCTGACTGGCGTTCAGACCGGTACTGACGAAGCCGGCAAGCCCGTTTTCGGCACTGTAGCTATCTCTCGCAACGGTCTTCTCCGCGGCCTCGTTTTCATCCCCGATTTGTATGAAGCAGGTGTTGAAGCATCACGTTACGTTTATGCTCCTGTTAAGTTTATGGATCCTCAGGCTGCAGGCAAGACAATTGCTGCTGATGCAAACAATGAGGAACTTAAGGTTGAGAACACACTTCCGAAGGATTGGAAGTATAGCATTCCCGCTGCTGCAAAGGAAACTTACATCTATCCTATCCAGCACGTTAATTACGAACTTAACCCTGCTAACGCCAACATCGAGAAGCTCGCTTACAATATCATCGTTAACGATAAGGAATTCATTCAAGGAAGCCGTGCTGCCGATGAGCCTACTATGGTATTCGAGGTAGTTAACAACGACCTCGTTAAGCCCGTAAGCAAGAACGGTAACCTCAATGTTCCCTACAAGGCTACTAAGGGTGCTGAACTCGTTAAGTATCTTGAAGCCGGTAAGGATGGTGAGCTTACAGTAATGGCTCTTGAGGCTACTGTTAAGGAAGACGATAAGGTAACTTCAAACTACTCAGCTATTGTTCCCGCAGTTCGCAAGCTTCAGGCTATTTCATTCACTGCCGCTTCTACTTACACTACTAAGGAAACTCACAACCTCGAACTCTACAGCGATGGTGAAAAGGCAGTTTCTAACGTAGCTTCTATCATGTGGAAGTATAACGGTGGTGATCTTGACCTCGCTTCTAAACTGCAGGTATGCTATACTCAGGCTGATTTCAAGGAACCTGCTGCTAATGCTGAGCACAAGTTCATGACTCTTGCCGAACTTGCTGACTATGGTTTGACAGTTAAATATTCACTCCTTGCCTACAAGGTAGGTAATAGCGAAACTGTAGAATCACAGTATGCAACAATCAACGAAAATGGTGTTCTTACTCCTATGCACATTGGCGATAACGGAACTCCCGTTGCCAACGGTACAGGCGACAACGCTGCCGGTATCTCTTCAGTTAACCGTCGTCCGGTAGTTGTTGTTACTATCGTTAACGCTGAGGGTAAGGTTGTTCTTGCCGGTTATGCTAAGATTCAGTACACCAACACTGTTGATCCCGTTGTTAAGGGCTTCGTTCTCAACCCCGGAGCTGCTGCACTTCCTTACCTCTGCTCAACCGAAGTAGAGAGCACTTGGGAACAGTGGAGCGGTAAGCTTCTCGAGGCTATGGACATCAAGCTTGACCACAGCAACTTCAGCGAAAACTACACTTGGGCAAAAGATGGCAAGACTTATGTAGCCGTTACAGCCGATGGTAAGACTACTTACAAGGATGTATCGACAATCACTCCTGCTGTTTCTTACGGTACTATCGTATTTGACGATGATGAATTTGCCGCAAGCGCCAACGGTGTATTGACTTGGACTGCAACTGCTGCTCAGCAGAAAGCTGTCTTCGATGCTAACGCTGAGCACAAGATCACTCTTTACACTAAGTTCAACTCAGTTAAGGGTACAGGCGACCTCTATGTAGGTCTTGAAATGACTGTTCTTCCTGCTCCTACCGCTACTTACGGTGTTAAATACACTAACCAGTGGTATGCTGATAGCAAGGGTGCTGCTGAATCACGTGTAAACGTAAACGTTCCCTATCCCAGCACAAGTGCAACCAATGTATTGAGCTATAAAAAGGAACTTAACGAATACTTCGTAGAAAATACAGTTAAGGTTACACCTGCCGGAACAGGTTATGACTGGGCTACCGCTCTTAAGGATCTTCCTTTGGCTTACTCTTACAAGCTTTCAGCTGTTCAGCCTAAGATTGTAAAGGGTGACAAGGAATATCAGTTGGTTGCCGATGGAAACAACCTCAAGGTTGGTACCGTAACTATCGCAACTCTTACTGCTGCTGGTCAGCTTGTTTATGCTCCCGGTGCTACTGCAGCTGCCGACAACAATGCACTTGCTAAGGAAATCCTCAACCTCTTCGGTCATAACGAGGCTTATCCTAACTGGACTTACGCTAACGTAGAAATCACTTCTACTTATGGCGATTGCAAGCTTCCCTTCGATGGCATTCTGTCATTTGAATCTCGCTTCCTCCGTCCTATCGATGTTAACAATGGTCAGGGCGTAGAATTTGAGGACGCTGTTGCCGACGGTGACGCTGAGCCTTTGGCTAAGTTCTTCACTTTGAGCGACTGGCGTGACAAGGCACTCTTCACTGTAAATGCAGCCGGTGTTGCCACTGCAGCTACTGAGAACAGTGTTAACCTCTACAACTACTATAAGATTGCTACTGTTGCATTCGAGAAGAACAAGGTTCAGGTTCAGGACGGTTCTACCTGGTACACTATGGACAAGCTCCCCGGTCTTGACCTTAAGCTTGTAGGTAAGGATGGTGCTACTGTTACTACTACTGCCGGTGTATCAACCGCTTCTATCGCAACTGTTGCTGATCTTAACAAGCTTGACCTTGTATGGTACAACAACTCAGGTACAACTAAGGAGTTCAACATCAAGGTTCCTGTAACCATCACTTACAGCTGGGGTACTATCACAGCTGAGGTTACCGGTAAGGTTAATAAGACTATCAACAACTAATTTGATACGATTGTTTAATCCCTGATAACGATAAGAGCACTGATTGTTACAATCAGTGCTCTTTGTTACATAAAATCCTGTCGATATGAAAAAAATATTTGTATTCATTGCCGCATCGCTTATCCTATGGTCGTGCTCCAAGTCGAGCAAGGAGTCAAGTGACTATGTTACCTACGAGGATGCCGAGGCCGAGTTTGCCGCCACTCTGTCGGCGAGCGACACCACCGAGGTGCTTTCGGCCGGCAACGCGTTGATGGACAGCCTGCGTGCGGGCAACATCGACTACGCCCTGTCGCAGCTCCGTTCGGCCGACACCGCCGGAAATGTCGCCGAGATGAGCGACGAGCTTCGCGAGCGTATGCGCGCCCGCTTCGAGCGCTTCCCCGTGGTGGAGTGGGAGATCGATTACTACGACTTCTCGCTCCCCGGTCTTAACGACCTGAAATACCGCACCTACATGCGCGCCCGCGACGGCAAGAGCGGTGTTCCCGCCATGTCGCTGATGCTCAACCCGGTGAAGAAGGACGGCAAGTGGTATCTGTGTGTTAAGGATGCCGAGATGCCCGCCAAGGACGCCGCCAACGCCATCAATCCCAAGCAGATTATAGGCGAGCGATAGCGGCTCGGGCCGTGCGCCCGGTAATCGCAATACATTATATTTTATAGATTCACGGCTCCATGTCGCATTTCCCTGTCGATGGGATATGTTGCATGGGGCCTTTCTTGTAGCTGCGCTCCGGGGCGTGCGATTGTTAATCCGTTAACCTAATATCGTTAAATCGGAACGTGATGATACAAATGTTTGATTTTGTAAATAGATATTAACTCATATTTGCAAAAATTAACTGGGGGGGGGTATTTTATCCATTACTTTTGCTTAATTTTGCATTGCAAAAGAACATTAAACGTGAAAGACTATAATCTTGATATATAGATTATCTGCCTTAGGTACAATTAAAAAGGAAAGTCGCATTTCTCAAATTCGTCGTTTTGCATTTATTTACATTCTGACCAATCATTTGCGTGTATGAACCCACTATATGTAATGCTATCCGTGATGTTGGCTTTGGCCGCCAATGTCGGTGCGTCAGCTGCATCGATCGAGCATGAAGCCGCAAGCGTCACCCCCGCAGCCTCCGAAGAGGCCAAGACACAGAACTTCGCACTGAAGACCAATCTCATCTACGATGCCCTGCTCATGCCCAACGTGGAGCTTGAATGGCGAATCAACAACCGCTGGTCGCTCGCCGCTGAGGCCGATGTGGCGTGGTGGAAAAACGATGGTCGTCACAAGTACTATCAGATAATGAACTTCGCAGCCGAGGGCCGCTACTGGTTTCACTCCTACAAGCCATGGCACGGCCACTACGTGGGGCTGTCGGCTGGCGGAGGAAAGTTTGACCTCGAAGGCGGTCGCACAGGCTACAAGGGCGAGGGCTTCCTTACCGGGCTGTCCTACGGATTCATGTTCCCCGTGTCGAGCTGCCTGTCGTTTGACGCCGAGGTGGGCTTCGGCTACCTCTACGCCCAGTACAAGGTCTACAAGCCCCAGGACGACCACTATCTTTTTCAGCACAAAAGCCGCACCAACTACTTCGGCCCCGTCAAGGTGAAGTTCAGCCTCGTGTGGCGGTTTAACGCTTTCGACTCGAAAGCCGGTAAATAATCCCCCTCTTATCTTGATATAGATGAAACTTAACATTCACAATACACTCCTCGCCGCATCGGCGCTCATTATAGCCGCCTCCACATCATCGTGTCGCAAGGATTTGTGCTACAATCACTTTCCCGAGGCAGGCGTGACGCTATCCTACGAAAACGAGTGGGAGCGTGACTACGGCATGGGATGGCTGTCGGGCTGGGATGCCGACCTTTACGGCTCGGCCTACGAGAATCTGCGTCCCGGCAACCCCGAAGGTGTCACCATGGTGGCCTACCACCCCGAGGGCATCACGGAGTTCTACATGAGCACCGCCGGCGGCAACGTGTCGTTTGGCGCAAGCGTCCACTCGCTGCTCTTTTACAACAACGACACCCAGTACATCATTCTCAACGACATGGCTTCGCTGCCCTCGGCACGCGCCACATCGACATCGCGTTCACGCGCCACTCTCGGCGAACTTCATGCCGGTGAGCGCACCATCAATCCGCCCGATGTGCTCTATGCCGCCTATTCGCCCGAAGTGCCCGAGCTGAAGATGCACGAAAATGTGCCCCTGCCGGTGCGCCTGCAACCGCTCGTCTACACTTATGTGATCCGATATGAGTTTGACTACGGACAGCAGCACGTTGCGCTTGCACGCGGTGCCGTGGCTGGAATGGCTGAGTCGGTCTATATGCGCGACGGAGTGACATCTGACGAAGCTGCCACCATCCTTTACGACTGCACTCTCACCCCCTACGGAGCACGTGCCGAGGTGGCTTCATTCGGTGTTCCCGGATTTCCCGACGAATACTACGGCCGTGACGAGTCGTCGCGTCGCGACACCCCGCGCCCCTATACGCTCAATCTTGAGGTGAAGCTTACCAACGGCACCCTGAAGAGCTTTACATTTGACATCACCGACCAGATGCAGCGTCAGCCCCGTGGCGGTGTGATAGTTGTGAAGGACATCCGCATCGAGGACGATGAAAATCTGAGTGACTCGGGATTTGATGTCGACCTCGAGGACTGGGGATTGCTTGAAGATATAATAATACCGGTGCATCCGGTGTAATAAACGGTTGACATTCAATCAATTTAATTAATATTATTCATTAACAAAATTTTTCTGACAATGAAAAAAGTTTTATTATTCTCTGCTGCTATTTTGGCATTGAGTTCATGTTCCAATACCGATGTGTTGGAAGAAGGTAACATCCAGCAGACCAACGCTATCGGTTTCCAGACATTGGTAAACAAGGAGTCACGTGCGTTGACCAATGCTTCATTTACTGATTTCTATGTATATGGCTCATACTATAAATCAGGTAATGAAAACAACAAGGTCGCAATATTCAATGGCGAGCGAGTAACGAAAGGCGGTACCCAGCAGGATACGGAAACCGGCACTAATACAGGTTGGGGATATGCCGGAACTCGTTATTGGATTAACGGTGCTATGTATAAGTTTTATGGCTATAGCTGTGAAAACAAGGAAGTAGGTAAGATTACTGTAAACGGTAATGATGTAATTACTCGAGCCAATTATATAGATGGCGCATTTAATTTGGTCGACTACATTTCTGATAATAGCCATCAGCATGATTTAGTGTTTGCATCTTCTAATTTGATTGAAGGAAAAGAAACCGGAAATCAGCCTGTAAGTTTTAGCTTTAAGCACATACTTTCAAAGCTTAGAGTGAATTTTGTCAATGCTTATCCTGCAGGTTATACACTTACTATCTCAAATGTAAAAGTTAGCAATATCCGTAATAAGGGTAAATTTTACGGTTCTATAGACACTCCTTCATGGGGTAACGAGAATGAAGTTGACCGAGAGGGTACTACTCCGGAACTTGGCCTTAAGTTTGGAGAGAATTCTTCTGTTGAGTTGAGCAATGTAGAGGGCAGCGATCAAACCAATGCTGAAACTGGTTGGGGATATGTAATCCCGTTTGCTTATAAATCAGCAAATGTAGATATCGTATTTGACCTGAAAGTTGTAGGTCCGCTTGGTGGCGACCCGATTATTAACAGAACAATTGCCGGACAATGGTGTCCTACTTGGGAACAGTCGATGGGTTATTCTTATAAGGTTACTCTTACCGGAGGAGAATCAGGTCTTGAACCCATCAAATTCGGTGTTGAACCTTGGGATGCAAATGATGGCTGGGGTTCTGCCGAAGGACAGGAAATTACTTTCTCTCCTGTTGAAGGCAACTAATTCCTGTGGAATGTCATTTGCAATCAAATTATAAACAATCAACTTAACTCACGGTAGCCGATCGTTTCGGTCGGCTACCTTTACTCACTATCTCGCCTCACAATCTATAACAAGCATCTCCCCTCAATCGACATCGGCCTTTAGCCGGCAACAGCCCGATGAAGCCGATGTGACAAAAAACAAAACACCCCAACCAATCCAAGCTATGTGGAAACAATCTAAATTACGACACATCCTAAGCCCAAGGCTTAACATATATACAGCCGCATGCATTGCCGCGGCTGCCCTCGCGCTGCAGTCGTGCTCGTCGACATCGAGCGACGACGATGTAGCCGCCGGAGTCGAGTTGCGCTTCAGTGCCTCAGCTGCCGACGGCTCGCGTGCTACGACGCTCACCACCTCGGCCACGCTTACCAACTTTAATGTGTGGGGCACCTACCGCACTAAGGTAGGCGGCTCATGGAGCACTCAGCCCGTCAATGTGTTCAACGGCGTTACGGTTAACAAGGGCGGTGACGGCAACTGGACCTACGCGAGCGCATCCACCCCGCTGCAGTACTGGTTTCCCGGCTGCTACTACACCTTCCGTGCCATCCACCCCGTTACGGTCAATGCCGCGTTTACGCCGGGTAGCGATGCAGCGTCCGATCGCCTTAGCGTCACCTCATTTGATGCCACCTCGGGTATCGACCTCGTGGCCGCCACCCACACCCGTGAGTCATTATTGCAGGGCAACACCGTTGTGAGCCTCGACTTCCGCCACCTGTTGTCGCGCGTCGACATTTCGGCCTCGGTCGACAAGGCTGTCACCGGCACCTTTGTTATTACGGGCATAAAGCTCTACGGCTTCGACACCGTGGGCTCGTGGAGCAGCGACGGCATGACCACCAACACCTACGGCAAGTGGGACAATCTGTCGGGCCGCGACAACGCCCACACCGTCAGCGGACTTGACATCACGCTCAACTCCGAGCCTCAGTCGCTGCTAAGCGGCGACAATACCGTGCTGATGCTGCCCCAGGTCATCCCCGTGGGCGCAAAGGCCGACATAACCTATACCGAAAACGGAACGGAGAAGACCGTAACCGCCGACATCTACAAGGCATCCTACAGCCTTACAGGCGGCTACCAGCCCTCGCGCACCTACCGCTACTCCTTCACCATAGGCCCCGACCAGTACATCCTGTTCAGCCTTCCCATCATTCAGGACTGGGAAGATGCCGAGGGCGGAAACTATTTGCCTCAATAAGTAAAAAACAAGTAAGATGATGAATAATTATATACGACGAATCACCGTTGCCGGAGTTGTTGCATTGACGGCTGCCGTAATGTCGGGATGCTCCGATGATTCCGACAACCTGACACTGGTCTACGACCCCGCCGATTATATAACATTCGGCACCCCTTCATTTGTGTTGAATGGCGGCGACGGGTCGGCAGTGTCGCGTTCTACGCTGGTCAATAAATTTGGCGACGGAGGCGTGACCTCGTTTAATGTGTGGGGCTATTGTGTGCCTCGCACAATCGATGGTAAGAACGAAGACTGGAATGCCGCCTACAATGTCAAGTGGCCTCAGAAGTCGTCCTATTCCACTCCTGATGTGTTTAATAATCAGGTAGTCACTGTCGACGGCTCTATGATGTCTTACACTGATCCGAAGCAATGGAAGGCAAAAAGTAATTCCATTGCCGATGTTGAAACATCTTATGGCTACACTTATACCTTTATAGCTTGTGCCAATGGCGGTAATGGTCGTTTTACAATGTCGCCTGCTTCGGGCATGGGTGTGCCTGTATTGAAGTTTGAGATGCCGTTTAGTGACGGAAGCTTGGGTGACAATCCTACGCCTCTTGACCATAACCTCATAAGCGATGCACTGATTGCAGCGAAGTTTGACCACACCCGCCGCAACGGCAAGGTGGATCTGGTATTCTCTCATATATTGACCGGTATACGATTCCGCTTTCACAACCACACGAGCAATGACTTGACTATAAAGTCGCTATCTTTTCAGGGCCGGTTTTATCGCACGGGTGAGTTCGATTTCTCAGGCGCAGATGCAAAGCGGAGTGTAAAGACGCTTAGTGAGGATTCGTTCAGCGGTCGGTTTGACTTGATGACGGAACCGCAGACGATTCCGGGCGAAAGCTCGCAATTGATGGGCTATTCGATCGATAATCCCGATGGAACCACATTGCTGTTGCTGCCCAATCCTGCTGCCAATCCCACCACTGATGTGCTTGCTCTTGGTGATAACAAGACGATTATTGTCAACTATACATTGAATGGAGAGGAGAGGGAATGGCGATATGAGAACTTTAAGCTATCCTATGTGCCCGGTGCAAATGTGCGTCACACCGCCAATCTAAACTTCGTGGGCAATGAATTTACTCTCATCTTCCAAGCCGACAATGACTTGAACTGGGAAGATGGGTCGGATAACGATATTGACATTAACTAAGCTGAATATATGAAAAACCTTATATTAAAGAACCAATTTTGCTATGCCATTGTCGCCGCACTGTCGATTGTCGCTATGACGGGCTGCAGTGATGACAATGAATTGTGGGACGAGCCTGAAATCTCGGGTCCTGTAACCATCGTGGCTCAGAGTGTCGACATGATTGAGCCGTTTTCGATGCCCGAAGTGTTGTCGAGGGCCAATGATCCCAAAAACGAGGCCGAGAAGAGAATCAACACTCTTCACCTCTTTTTCTTTGACAATAACGGCCAATTTATTACATCCAATGCCGATAACTTCAAGCCCTATATTCCCAATGTGAAGAATTTCATGTTTGTGATCAAGGATGAAGCCTATAAGACGATGACCGATGTCACAATCGTGGCCATTGCCAACATCAACGGTACCGACAACGAAAGCGCAAACTATTTTACGACCGAATATCCTGACGGTACTGTCATAACTGCAGGCGGCGAGATTGAGAGCGGAACACGAATCAATCCCGGAGAAACGCGCAATCCCAACCCATACAAAATCACATGTCTTGCCGACCTTCAAAAGTGGGTATATGCCCCGAAATTGCGAACCGCTGAGGGAACCGACATTACGCAGCTGCCCAAGGCCGGTATGCCTATGATTGGAATGTTGAAGGGCGTTGATTTAAGTAAGGCTTCCGGTAATACTGTCATCCCTATGAAGGCGTTGATGGCCCGTGTTGACATACGCGTTACGCTCGACCCCAATCAGGAGAGTACCGATGGACGCCTTCCGCAGTTGACAATCAAGGAGTATGGTGTTATGAATATGCCCACTACCGTACCTTACACCATGCCCGACACTGTTGCCAAAAAATCAACCCCCGTACTTGGAGAGGGTGAACTTGAAAAAGAGATTAAGGTGACGCTTGAAAATCCCATGGTTATTAACAAGAACACCCACGATCAGGATGTGTTCACCTACTATACCTACGAGAATATACAGTATCCCGATGAAGGAGCTATACGCGCCGATGGCACCCATGCATATAAGGATGGAGTATTGACCTTCCCTGCAGGAGTGACTACCGCCAAGGAGAAACAGCGTTGGAAGCCGACTATCGCCTATAAAGACCGCGCATCGGCAATGGTGCTGCGTGGCTCCTATATAACTCATCAGGGCCTTACCTACGAAGCCGAGTTCAAGGTGTTTATGGGTCAGAATACGATTGACGACTTTAAAGTTAAACGTAATCACAAGTATGTCAACAACATCACCATTCATGGTCTTGACTATGTGCGTAATTCCGACGACAATACCTATACATTTGACGGTCGTGTAAATGTTATGACCGACAACCCCGTGTATCTTGCCATCGTAAACGAGCGTAAGGTTGATGCTCATGCATCGGTGCGCCCGATGGATGTGTGGTTCCTCCTGCGCGAGCCATCTAAGAGCGGTGAGCCATTGAAAAAAGTTGATTGGTATTCTGAGGTAGAGGTTTCGATAGTTGACCCGGATAAGTGTGGTTGGGTACGTATGGAGTTGGTGCCCCGTTCCGTTATGGAAAAGGCCGGTTTTAAGGCCGGTACGGGAGCTCGTGATTATTTTACAACTGATTTGGTTACCAATGATTTAGCTGGTAATGACAGGGCAATAATCAGAGCTGACAAAGATAATAATGATCCTAACTACGAACAATCACGTTCGCGTGTCTATTTTTATATTGACGAAAATGTTACCCCTAATGCACAAGGTGAGATTCTTGATAGAATTGCAAAAGTAAAAATAGTTTATCGAAAGCGAGAAAGTGAAAATGGCCCAATATTGGACGAAAGAGAAAGGATTCTTGAAATCGAGCAACGAGGATTGAAGAAGATAACCTACAGCCATCCGAGCGGTGGAACTATTGACGATACCTACATGGAGTATTATGAGGAGTATCTTGAACACTATGACCCATTGGACCAGCACACTATGCCCGGTGAGGTTTATGAGGGTATGCCTTGGGGTGTAGGAGGAACAAGATATGACCGAGTGCAAACAGGAACTTTTTTGGGTCAACCAACTTATGATAATTATAGTGGAGAACGAGCGGATAATGGTATATCGACACGTACTTTTGATTCTGTTCGTGATTATGGCCTTCAGGCTACTCAATGGGTACTGATTAGGAGAAGTGGTACTTCTGGTTATGTATCAATGAGTACGGTAAAATTATATAATGATGTTCCTCCGGTCACTGCGTTCCATTATTGTTATGGAAAGAACAAACGTAAAGCTGATGGAACTGTTGATGGTGCATCTGCTTATAACGATGTGAGCCGTGGTGGTTGGTATCTTCCCGGTATACGAGAACTTGAACGTGCGTTAACCGAATACTATTTGACATTCTCAGATTTTAAAGGGAATTTTTATTGGTCAGCATCAGCCGCTCAAAATATGGAAGATAGCGAGGCATCTCAGCGAGCTCGCGCAACCAAGGCGATAGTCGAAGGCTCTTCAGTTCGTTATGCCGAATCGGGAGGAAGTAATTCTGCAAATGATTATCCCGGAACGAACAATGACAAAGGCCGAGCGAAAAGGAGTGAAATCTTGCGCGTTAGGGCATTCTATAAGTTACCGAAATAAGCAAGTCAGGTCAACATTAACATCATAATCATGATTCGTCCCGGTGAGGTCATTTGTACAGAACGACCTCATCGGGACGAGTTGTATATGCGCATTTTTGTGGGTGCGTTATGTGAGGTGGTGCGCAAAAACGAATTTAGATGAAAACTTCAAGAATTTTGCCTAAATTTGTCCTATGACAACAACTATTGAGATCAACCGATTGAGGTTATACGCTTTTCACGGGGTGTTGCCGCGTGAGCGTGAGGTGGGCAATGAGTTTGAGGTGACGCTGCACCTGGAGTGTGACATGACCGAGGCCATGACCTGCGACCGCCTCGACGGCACGGTGAGCTATGCCGATGTCATCGAGCTTGTCAAGGCCGAGATGGCTGTGCCGTCGCAGTTGCTGGAGCATGTGGCATGGCGCATAAAGTCGGCCGTTGTGCGTGACTTCCCCAAGGTGACGGGCGGATATATAAAGGTGGCCAAGCTGCGCCCGCCGGTGACCGCCCAGCTTGAATCGGCTGCCGTAACGCTAAAATGGAATAACAATGGCTGACAACTATCTTGAACGCAAAATGGAGGAATACCGCTCGGGAAAGGGCGTGACCTACCGTCATCGCACTACTCCCACCGGGGCGCGACCGGGCACCCTTAATGTAAAATTCCCTTCGCGGCGCGTGCTTGTCACGGGCGGTGCAAGCGGCATAGGTCGCGCCATTGTCAAGGCATTCTGCGATGCCGGATGCCGCGTGGCGTTCTGCGACATCGACAGCAAGGAGGGAGCGGCTACGGCCCAGGCCACGGGGGCGCAGTTTCATCCCGTCGATGTGCGTGACGCCGCCGCTCTTGAGCGCTGCATGGATCGCCTGCTGGAGGCGTGGGGCGACATCGATGTTATTGTAAATAATGTGGGCGTGAGCGCGTTCAAGCCGCTTGAGGAGAGCAGCCTCGAGGAGTGGGACGACATCATGTCGATCAACGTGCGCCCCGTCTACATCACTTCGCGCAAGCTTGCCATTCATCGCCGCAACATGGGTGGTGAACCTCATTACGGACGCATAATCAACATGGCCTCGACCCGACAGTCAATGAGCGAGGCCGGCACCGAGGCCTACTCGGCATCCAAAGGGGCCGTCGACTCGCTCACCCACGCTTTGATGATGTCACTCGCTCCGCTTGGCATAACGGTCAACTCCGTGTCGCCCGGATGGATCGAAACCGGCGACTATGACGCACTCAGCGAGGCCGATCACTCCCAGCATCCGTCACGCAGGGTGGGGCGTGTCGACGACATTGCACGAGCCTGTATTTTCATCGCTTTGCCCGACAATGACTTCCTAAATGGTGAAAACATTGTGATAGATGGCGGAATGACACGTAAAATGATATATATCTGATACGATAATCACTCAAATGTTTGTGAAATTCAATCAAATGTTGTAATTTTGATGCGTAAAACATCAAAATACAAATAGGATTGAATAAGATAAACCGAATAATAGCTTCAGCGTTGTTGCTTGTCACCGGAATGAGCGCAATGGCCGACGATGTCGCAGACAACAGAGGTCGTATGCTCTCCCCCGAGCGTATCGAGTTTGCGCCTTATTGGTCGTTGCGGCTTCAAGCCGGAATAGCCGAAACACTCGGCGAAACATCGTTCAGCGACATGTTGTCGCCTGCAGCAGCATTGAGTGCGGGCTATCACTTTGCTCCCGCATGGAGCGTGAGGCTCGGAGTTAGCGGATGGCAGGCCAAAGGCGCATGGGTATCTCCCCGCCGGGTCTATAAATATGATTTTATTCAAGGCAATGCCGACATCGTGATGTCGCTCTCCAACATTATAGGCGGATTCCGCCCCGACCGTCGTGTCGACTTCTACGCCTTCCTCGGTGTGGGAGTTATCAACGCATTCAACAACGATGAGGCTGCCAACGGACTTGAATATGCCGACCAATTGAAATATCTGTGGACCGGTCACAAATGGTTTGTCGCAGGACGGGCCGGTGTAGGCGCCGACATAAACCTGAGCCGTTACGTGGCATTCAATGTCGAGGTCAACGCCAACATGATGTCGGATCACTTCAACTCCAAGCGCGGAGGTAGTGTCGACTGGCAATTTAACGCTCTTGCCGGTTTCACCTTCAAGTTTGGCAAGGGAACCCGTAAGGTGCCTGCCGTGTATGAAGAGCTGCCGCCGGCTCCCGTAGCCGCCGCTCCCGTAAAGGAGGAGCCCAAAGTAACGCCTAAACCCGTTGAACAACCTAAGCCTGAGGTGAAGGTTGAAAAAATTACTGAAAATATATTTTTCCTCATCAACTCTTCCAAGATTAGAGCATCGCAGGAGGGCAAGGTCGCAGCTGTAGTCGACTACATAAAGCGTAACCCAGGCGCGACAGTGGTAGTTACCGGATATGCCGACAAGGCCACCGGAACATCGCGCTACAACAAAACGCTTTCAGAGCGTCGTGCCAAGGCTGTTGGCGATGCATTGCTTGATGCAGGAATTTCGGCCGACCGCATTTCGATGTCGGGCAAGGGCGACAGTGAACAACCGTTTGTACAGAACGATGACAACCGTGTCGTCATAATGATAGCCGAATAATAGCGACAAAATAGACTATACTACATTTTCGAGAAGAGAAAAACAATAATTTACGATTAGGCAAAGTCTGTCCGTGAGGATGGGCTTTGTCGTTTTATATAGTCCCGGCGTCAACAAATATTAGAGCCGGTTCGGCGATAAGGCGCTTTTTTTACAATTGGCAAGGTTTTTTTTGAATTTTAAGAACAATTGTCTACATTTGGTTTTATTAATATATACATAACCAAAAAACTATGCAGCAACCGATCGAAAAAGTCAATCCCGTAGTGAGAGTGTGGCATTTTTATCGCGACGGCTTCCGCGCCATGACGGTGGGCCGTTATCTGTGGGCATTGATATTGATAAAGCTGTTTATCCTCTTTTTTGTGTTTAAGCTCTTCTTTTTCCCCGATCTGCTTAAGCGTGACTACGACAACGACCGTGACCGCGCGCAGGCTGTGAGAACTGCATTGACCGATGATCGCCGGTAGGCATGTTGTCGTACTATTGTTGAGATTAACCTAACAAAATTATATTATATGGATGACTTAATTAGTGTTGTAGACTGGTCGCGATGGCAATTCGCGCTGACGGCCATGTACCATTGGCTATTTGTTCCTCTCACGATAGGACTTGCGTTGATAGTCGCTATCATGGAGAGCGTATATGTGAAAACGCGTTCGGCCAAGTGGTTGGCAATGACGAAATTCTGGATGCTCCTTTTCGGCATCAACTTTGCCGTGGGTGTTGCCACCGGTATTATCCTTGAATTTGAGTTTGGTACGAATTGGTCCAACTACAGCTGGTTTGTAGGCGACATATTCGGTGCCCCGCTTGCAATAGAGGGTATTGTGGCATTCTTCATGGAGTCGACTTTCATCGCAGTGATGTTCTTCGGCTGGAAAAAGGTAAGCCCCCGGTTTCACCTCACCGCTACATGGCTCACTGCCATAGGCACCGCCTTGTCGGCGTTGTGGATTCTTATCGCCAACGCATGGATGCAGCAGCCCGCGGGAATGGAATTCGACCCGGCACAGATGCGTAACGTCATGGACGACTTCTGGGCACTGGTACTGTCCGATACGGCCGTTGCCAAGTTTACTCACACCGTAGCCAGCGCATGGACACTCGCCGGAGTATTTGTAATAGGCGTGAGCTGCTGGTTCCTGTTGCGCAAGCGCAATGTCGAGATGGCCATGTCGTCGATCAAGGTAGCCGGCTGGGTGGGATTTGCAGGTATTCTTACCACGCTTGCCACCGGTGACTTGTCGGCAGTGAATGTGGCAAAGCATCAGCCCATGAAGCTTGCCGCCATGGAAGGCCTCTACGACGGAAGTCGCGGGCAGGAGCTGGTGGCCGTAGGAATTCTGAATCCCGACAAGCGATATGACAACGACGAGAATCCCTATCTGTTCCAGATAAGCATACCGAAGGGACTGTCGTTCCTCGCCACTCACGACTTCAATGCTTTCGTTCCCGGAATCAACGACCTTATCGAAGGTTATGAGATCGACGAGAACGGAGAAACCGTGACATGCGTAGGCTATGCCGACCGCATAGCCATAGGCAAGGAGTCGCATGAGGCACTCCGCGCCTATGACACAGCGATGGCCGACGGCGACGTGGCCGGCATGGAGGTCGCGCTCGAGAAGCTGCGCTCGACCTATAAATATTTCGGCTACGGCTATCTCGACAGCCCGGCCGAGGCTATACCTCCTGTTGCGATGACATTCTATACGTTCCGCATCATGGTTATTGCTGGAGGTTATCTGTTGCTCTTCTTCATCGTTGCCCTCTTTGCCGTCTACTATCGCGAGCAGTGGCTCCGCAACAAGGTGGTGCAGTGGATAGGCATGCTGTCGATAGTGGTAGTGTGGGTGTGCTCTCAGAGCGGATGGATAACCGCCGAAGTGGGCCGTCAGCCCTGGGTGATTCAGGATCTGCTTCCCACACGCGCCGCTATAAGCGACATCTCGTCGGCTACCGTGCAGGTGACATTCTTCATGTTTGCCGCCGTGTTCACGATTCTGCTCATCGCCGAAATAAGCATCATGCTGTCGCAGATAAACAAACATTCCAAAGAAGACATTGAAACAATCTCTAAAGACTAACGACTATGGCACTTGAACATTTACAGATATATTGGTGGCTTATCATCTCAGTGCTGGGTGCGCTGTTGGTATTCCTGCTTTTCGTGCAGGGAGGGCAGTCGATGCTTCTCGACACCCGTAACGCCATGGATCGTACACTCATGGTAAACTCGCTCGGGCGCAAGTGGGAGCTTACATTCACCACGCTCGTGGTATTTGGCGGCGCATTCTTCGCTTCGTTCCCGCTCTTCTACAGCACCAGCTTCGGCGGTGCCTACTGGTTGTGGATGCTCATCCTGTTCAGCTTCGTGGGGCAGGCCGTCAGCTATCAGTACCGTCGCAAGAGCGGTAACATCTACGGCACGCGTTTCTACGACTGGCTGCTGTTTATCAACGGCTGTGTGGGCTGCTTCCTTCTCGGCGTGGCAGTGTCGATGTTCTTCTTCGGCGCAGAGTTTACGGTGCGCATGGGCAACATCCTCGATCCCGGTTCACCCGTCATTTCGCAGTGGGTGCCGTCACATGGCTTTGAGGCCATCTTCAGCTGGCGCAACTGGATCCTCGGACTGGCCGTGCTGTTCCTCGCCCGCACTCAGGCTTCGTTGTACTTTATGAACAACATTGCCGGCGATGACAGCTTCTTCAACCTCAACAAGCGTCGCGTGCTCGTGAACGGAGTAATATTTGTGGTATTCTTCCTGGCGTTCACAGCGCTCCTGTGGACCTATGACGGATATAACTTCACCCCCGACGGCTGGGAAAGGCTTAAAGGCAAGTATTTCTACAACTACATCGAGATGTGGTGGTGCATAGTACTGTGGCTCATCGGAGTCGTAATGGTGCTCTACGGAGTGCTTAAATCGGCTTTTGCCAAGCACTACACCAAGGGTATATGGTGGTCGGGCATAGGTACGGTGCTTGTGGTGCTCACCCTTTTCTGGGTGGCCGGATACAACAACTCCGCCTACTATCCTTCGCTCATCGATCCGGCAAGCTCGCTGACAATCAACAACAGCTCGTCGACCGAATTCACGCTCACGGTAATGAGCTTCGTGTCGATACTTGTGCCGTTTGTCCTCGCCTACATCTGGTATGTGTGGTACAAAATGGACCATAAGCCCATCACTCCCTCCGAAATGGAAGGCGACGGCGAGCACGTATATTGATCATTAACATTTGTAACCTACGCCCATAATCCCTAACTTTGTAGAAAAGTCAAGGATTATGGGCGATACTTTTTATACTCTTGAATCTCCGGCCGAAGGGTGGTATAAGGAGAAGATGAGCAAGTTTCTGGCCTTTGCCGTCCCGGTTACGACGGCTGAGGAGGCCAAGGATGTGATTGTGCAGTATCAGAAAAAGTATCACGACGCCCGTCATGTGTGCTGGGCCTACATGATAGGTGCCGCACGCGAGGAGTTTCAAAGCAACGACAACGGAGAGCCGTCGGGGACAGCCGGAAAGCCCATACTCGGTCAGATAAATTCATTCAACCTCACCAATATCGTAATAGTGGTGGTGCGTTACTTCGGCGGCATAAAGCTCGGCACAAGCGGCCTTATCGTGGCATATCGCGAAGCTGCCCGCGAGGCGATAACCGCCGGAACCATAATCGAGTGCCACGAGCAGCGGGTGATAAACTTTGTGTTTCCCTATCTCGCCATGAATGATGTGATGCGAGTAGTGAAAAATCCCGAGGTCAAAATTCTCGAGCAGGCATTTGACAATGCGTGCCGGATGAGCATAAGAATACGCGCCGACCATGCCGGGGCATTGTCAGCGCGTTTACTTGATATCGACGGCGTAACGCTGTCGGATGATGATGCGTAAGTGATTGTCAGAGAATCAGCATTGCGTCACCGTAGGCTCCGAAGCGATACTTCTCCTTTACAGCCACTTCATAGGCGTGCATCACGAGGTCGTAACCACCAAATGCGGCAACCATCATAAGCATGGTTGAGTAGGGCATGTGGAAGTTGCTTACAAGCGATGTGGCTACGGTGAAATCGTAGGGCGGGAAGATGAACTTGTTGGTCCAGCCGGTGAATGTCTTCATGTGGCCGCCCATGCTCACTGCGGTTTCTATTCCGCGAAGCACCGAAGTGCCTACGGCACACACCTGCTTGTTGTCGTCCTTGGCCTTGTTTACCATGTCGACAAGTTCGGGAGTCACTTCCATCTCCTCGGAGTCCATGCGATGCTTTGTGAGGTCCTCGACATCGATCTCGCGATAGTTGCCAAGGCCCGAGTGCACGGTGAGGAATCCTGTTTCGATGCCTTTTATCTCCATGCGCTTCATCAGTTCACGGCTGAAGTGCAATCCTGCGGCAGGAGCCACCACGGCACCCTCTTTGGCTGCGAATATGCACTGATAGCGCTCGGCATCGGCGGGAACGGGTTCGCGCTTGATATAGGGGGGCAGGGGAGTCTGTCCGAGCTTGTACAGGGCATCCTTGAACTCCTCATGGCTTCCGTCGTAAAGGAATCGGAGAGTGCGGCCGCGCGAGGTGGTGTTGTCGATAACCTCGGCCACCATCGACTCATCGTCGCCGAAGTACAGTTTATTGCCGATGCGAATCTTGCGTGCAGGCTCTACAAGGACATCCCATAGCTTGTTTTCTTCATTGAGCTCACGCAAAAGGAATACTTCAATTTTTGCTCCGGTCTTTTCCTTGTTTCCGTACAATCGAGCCGGAAACACCATGGTGTCGTTGAGGATGAACACATCGCCGTCGCCGAAATAGTTGATTATTTCCTTGAATGTGTGATGTTCGATTTCACCGGTCTTACGGTTTACAACCATGAGGCGTGACTCGTCGCGCACGGCACAGGGCTCTGTTGCGATGAGTTCCTCGGGAAGCTTAAATTTGAATTGAGAAAGTTTCATATATACCTTTTTTGGAGAAATTATCGTAGTTAATAGTTGGGAGCGGTTATTTCCGCTGTGTGTCGTCGTCTTCGGGCATCTCAATGTCGATTACCTGAAGAATCTCTATCGCCTTGTCGAGCGGCAGGCAATCCTCGACATTTATGTCGCCCACTCTTGTACGGCGCAATGCCGTGAGGTGTCCGCCCGAGCCGAGAGCCTTGCCGATGTCGCGCGCAAGAGCCCTGATATAGGTGCCTTTGCTGCACACGACCCTGACAACGATGCTTTCGGGTGAAAATTCAAGCAGCTCAATCTCGTCGATTACGAGTGTCTTGGGCTTTATGTCGACATCGCCGCCCTTGCGTGCTATGTGGTAGGCACGCTGACCTGCTATCTTGCAAGCCGAGAAAGCCGGCGGTACCTGCTCTATGGCTCCCTTGAACTGCGATAGGGTCGACTCTACGAGTTCACGTGTTATGTGCTCCACCGGATAGCGGGCGTCGATCTCGGTTTCGAGGTCAAATGAGGGTGTGGTGGCTCCGAGAGCTATAGTGGCAACATACTCCTTGGTGTGAGCCTGGAGGGTGTCTATAAGCTTGGTCGCCTTTCCGGTGCAGATGGCCATTACTCCTGTTGCGAGCGGATCGAGCGTACCGGCGTGACCCACTTTCAAGCGTTTCATCCTCATGCGTCGCAAAAGGGTGCCGCGCACACGCTTCACGACATCAAACGATGTCCATCGATAGGGCTTGTCTATATAGAGGACTTCTCCGTCGATAAAATTCATAGGCTTACCAACAGATGCAGATTATACCCATGATGACACAGTAGACGGCAAACCAAACGAGTTTGCCCTTCTTGACGATGTTGAGCATCCATTTGCAGGCAAGGCAGCCTACGACGAAAGAGGCGATGAAGCCTATCGTGAGGGGGAGCATACCTACATTGCTCGATGCGGCAGGCTCGGAAATCATGTCCTTTATGTTGAGCAATGTTTCGCCAAGGATGGGGATTATGACCATCAGGAATGAGAATGAAGCTACTTTTTCGCGCTTGTCGCCGAGGAGTATACCTGTGGCGATGGTGGTGCCTGAGCGGCTAAGGCCGGGAAGAACGGCGATAGACTGCGCTATGCCGATGACGAATGCGTCGAGCCAGGTGATGTCGCGCGGGCGATATACGCGGCCCGTGAGCTTGTTGGTTTCCTCGGGTTTTGTGCGGAAAAAGTAGGCAAATGCCAAAAGTGCGGCCGTTATGCATAGGCATATTCCCACTGTGGTGAGATTGCCGCCAAAGAAACTTTCGACAGTGTCCTTGAAAAACAGGCCAACGACGGCTACGGGAATGCACGAGATGAGGATTTTGCACACGTAGTAGAAATTGTCGTCGCGCTTTATGGTGAAGAAGCTGCGGCATAACGGGAAAAATTCATTCCATAACACAACGAGTGTCGACAGCACGGTGGCGGCATGCAGCATGACATCAAACTCAAGAATATCCTCATTGGGCAAGTTTATGCCGAGGATTTCACGAAATATCTCAAGATGTCCGCTGGAGCTGATGGGCAGATACTCAGAGAGTCCCTGCACAATGCCTAAAATGAGGGCGTCAAGCCATTCCATATATTATTGATTGTAGATTTACGATGTTAAAAGTTGGGTTATTTGTCGTTTTCGGTGGCCTCGGCGGCGCTATTCTCTTTTTTGCGTGGACGATATACAATGGCCACGCCCATGAATATGAAGCCGAGAAAAGCCATGGTGGGGCCGACCACGATGCGGCGAGTTGAGAATATGTCGGGATTGAACTCGTCGACGGTTGAGCTGCCGCCGAGCATAAGTAGGAATCCGAGCACGATTATCAGACCGGCAACGGCCATGAGGATGAAGTTGATCTTTACGAGCGGAAATTGCGAATAGGATTCGCGCTCGATGCCGTTGTCTTCGACGGCCGGCTTGAAATTGTTATTTGGTTTTGCCATATTATTTATATTTCAGTGTGAGAGTTGTTTATCGGAACATGTCGTCATAGTCAAGACGAAGATACTTGTTGGTCGCAAATAGCGCTGCAACGGCGCATATTATTATTCCTATAATAAGAATTCCGGCGAATACGCACGCCGCTTGGGGCCAGGTTATGGCCGATGCGATGCCTGAGTCGATTCCTTGCAGGTAATAGAGTGTGCCCGCGAGGATTGCGCTTGCAATCAATGCCGAAACGATGCCGCTCACCACGTTGGCGTTGATGAACGGACGTCGGATGAACGATCCTGTGGCTCCTACAAGCTTCATAGTGTGTATGATGAAACGTCGCGAATATACCGTAAGACGCACCGTGTTGTTGATGAGTGCAAATGAAATGAAGAGAAGCGCACAGGTTATTATTATTAAAATCAGAGAAACAGAGTTGATGTTGCGGTTTATGGAATCGACAAGCTCGGTGTGTACATTGACTTCGTGTACGTAGGGTAGCGACTTCAATGGAGTAATGATCTTGTTGATGGAGTCGGAACTTGCATAGTCGGCTTTAACTTTGACTTCAAGCTCTCCACTGAAGGGATTTATCCCGAGAACATCCATAAGATTCTCCCCTGTTTCTTCTTCCCAATTCATGAGTGCGTCTTCCTTGGAGTAGTATCGCACGCTTGCCGTATAGGGAGATGCTGTCCATTTGCTTTTGAGCTGATTGACTTCAGCATCGGTGGCAGTATCGGTCAGCACGATGTCAAACCCGATATTTTCCTTTATATTCCGGGTTATTGAATGTGCGGCTATCCCGAGCATGGTGATTATGCCTATCAATAACAATACAAGAGCCACACTGATTGTGGCTGTAATCTGGGCAGAGAATGTAGATATGCCTTTATTCGGTCTTTTTTCCATAGAGGGTTGTTAACGGGCGTATTTGCCCAAAAGACTTACAAAGTTAATATATAAAACCCCCGTTGTCAAGTGATTGAAGTAAAAAAATATTGGCCGCAAAAACCATTGCAGGTTAATGCAGCCAATAGATATCTGGGAATAAGCTGATTATGCGAATTTAGCCCAATCGGTCTTTCGCATGTCGCCTTCGTTGGCAAATGTGGTGTGGAATGCGAGTGCGGCGTTGAGCGAGTGGGGTGTCTGACCGCCCTTGCCCATGCGCAGGTAGTCCCAAAGGAGTTCCTTGTAGTCGGGATTTACGCAATTCTCGATGATTGTTTCGGCACGCTGTACGGGGTCTTTTCCGCGCAGGTCGGCTACGCCCTGATCGGTGATGAGCACATCGACCGAGTGCTCGCTGTGGTCGAGGTGAGAAACCATGGGGACGATTGTCGAGATAAGACCGCCCTTGGCAACTGACGGACAGCTGAATATCGAGATGTAGGCATTGCGGGTGAAGTCGCCCGAACCACCGATTCCGTTCATCATCTTGGTTCCTACAACGTGGGTTGAGTTGATGTTTCCGAATATGTCGGCCTCAAGTGCTGTGTTCATTGTGATGACACCGAGTCGGCGAACAACCTCGGGGCTGTTGGATATTTCTCCGGGACGGATTAGAATCTTGTCGCGGAAGAAGTCGATGTTGTTGAACACTTCGGCCATCTTTGCATCGGAGAATGTGAGCGAGCATGTAGATGCGAATCGGCATTTTCCGTGTTCCATAAGGTCAACCACTGCGTCCTGTATGACTTCGGTGTACATGTCGAATGCGGGAACTTCATTGGATTCACCAAGGCCGAAGAGCACGGCATTGGCCACATTGCCCACACCGCTCTGCAGGGGCAGGAACGAAGGAGGTATTGCTCCGCGACGAAGTTCTTGGATGAGGAAGTTGCACACGTTGTTACCTATCATCTGAGTGGTTTCGTCAAGCGGTGAGAAACCGTGAACTCCGTCGGTGAGGTTGGTGCGTACGACTCCGACAATCTTTGCGGGGTCTACCTTCAGCAAAGTAGTACCGATGCGGTCGCTTGGCTTGTAGATGGGTATTTCGCGACGATAGGGAGGATCGAGCGGCATATATATGTCATGAAGGCCTTCGATTGTTTCGGGAATTGCCTCGTTGAGCTCAATGATGATCTTCTTTGCGAGATGGGCTACGGTGGGCGACATTCCTAAACCGGTGCCGAGAAGTATTTCTCCGTTGTCGCTTACGCGTGCGGCTTCAATTATGGCAATGTCGATGTCGCCGAATGTTCCGTAACGCACCTTTTGAGCCAGCTCCGACAAGTGAAGGTCGAAGTAGTGGGCGTCGTGAGAATTGATGCGTTTGCGTAAGTCGGGACAGCTCTGATAGGGGGTGCGAGTGCCAATGGCATTTGCGCGTGCAAGGGCGCCATCGACATGGTCGTTGGTTGATGCTCCCGAGAAAATGTTTACCTTGAAGGGGCGGCCTTCGGCATGCTCTTTTTCGGCTTTTGCTGCAAGCGCCTCGGTGACTACCTTGGGGGTACCGGCAGCAGTGAAGCCTGAGAGTCCAATGTTGTCGCCGTTCTTGATAATGTCGGCGGCTTCCTGTGGGGTGAGAATGGGAAATGCCATAATCTTGTGACGATAATTGATTATATATTTGATTTTAAGAAAAATACATGGTATGTAGCGCTTAAATCGGAAGCCTGTGGCTTGACGGTTTCGGCGGTTTTTCGTATTTTTGCACAAAAATAGCTAAAACTCTCCTACTATCAAAATTTTTTCGCATCTGCCGCCGATGTAACGCGGGGCCGATGCTATGAATACAAAAAGAGAAGATGAAACAGAATGACGATGCACGGGCGCATTCCGATAAGCGCCTGTATATAGAAACCTACGGATGCCAGATGAACGTAGCCGACAGTGAGGTCGTGGCTGCGGTGATGGATACCGTGGGATATGTGATGACCGACGATATAGACATGGCCGACGCCGTGTTGCTCAATACATGCTCGATACGTGACAATGCCGAGCAGAAGATCCATTCACGCCTTCAATATTTGGCTTCGTTGAAACGTAAGCGTCACGGCCGGCTGACAGTGGGCGTCATAGGCTGCATGGCCGAGCGAGTGAAGGATGACCTGATTGAAAACCATGGCGTAGACCTTGTGGCCGGACCGGATTCCTATCTCGACCTGCCTGCGCTGTTTGCTTCGGTGGAGTCGGGGGAGAAGGCTATAAATGTCAAACTTTCCACAACTGAAACCTATCGTGACATAATACCGATGAAGATTACGGGCAACCGTGTTTCGGGCTTCATCAGCATCATGCGCGGATGCAACAACTTCTGCTCTTACTGCATAGTGCCCTATACCCGAGGCCGTGAGCGCAGCCGCGAGGCCGAAAGCATATTGCGCGAATTGGCCGATTTGCGTGAACGTGGATTCAAGGAGGCGACGCTGCTTGGTCAGAACGTGAATTCCTATAACTATACGGGCTCCGACGGCGTTACGGTCGACTTTGCCGCATTGCTCGCAATGGTGGCCGAGGCCGCTCCCGATATGCGAGTGCGATTTACAACGAGCCATCCCAAGGACATGAGCGATGAGATAATCGCCACGATGGCCCGATACCCAAATATATGCAAGCACATACATCTGCCGGTACAGTCGGGCTCCAATGCCGTGCTGAAGAGCATGAACCGAAAGTACACGCGTGAATGGTATCTTGACCGCATAGCCGCCATTCGTCGTGCCATGCCCGATTGTGGAATATCCACCGACCTGTTTACCGGATTTCACGACGAGAGCGAGGCCGACTTCGAGATGACGCTTGACTTGATGCGTGAGGTGGGATTTGATGCGTCGTTCATGTTCAAGTACTCGGAGCGTCCCGGAACACTTGCTTCAAAAGTTATGCCTGATAATGTGCCCGAAGAGGTAAAAATAGACCGTCTTAACCGCATGATAGCTCTCCAGAACGAATTGTCGGCTGCATCCAACCGCCGCGATGTGGGACGGACTTTTGATGTGCTCGTGGAGGGCGTGTCGAAACGCTCCAAGGAGCAGATGGTAGGCCGCAACCAGCAAAACAAGACTTGTGTGTTTCCGCGTGGCACATTCCGCATTGGCGACACTGTAAAAGTAAAGGTAGTCGACTCATCATCGGCTACCTTGATATGTGAATTGGCCTGACGCTCTTGTCGCTCGGCTTTTATTCGGCTGCTGTGTTCAGTATGTCGAGCAGGCTGTCGCGTGAATTGATGCGGATTTCATTGTTGTTGTATTCGATTATTCCGCGATTACGCATGCTCTCAAGCGTGGCGAGGAATGATGTGCGTTGCACTCCGAAAAGTGAGTACAGGTCGCGTTGGCGGCATGTCAGCGCTATGTCGGTTCCTCCTCGCTGTGTTAACGAGATTATCCAGAATGCTATACGCTCTTCAAGGCTTCCGGTTGTGATGGCCAGGATACCGTCGACTGCCTTCTGGGCGTTCTTCGACAATATGTTCAGGAAATTGAACAGGAATATCTCATCGGTGTTGAGTATCTTTATGTAGTCGCTCTTGGATATCTGAAGTATTCCGGTGGCTTCTATCGCTTCGGCTGTGCACGGATAGAATGGAGCACGGCCGAAAAGGAATTCGGGGGCTATTACATTGGGCGCTTCAAGAGTCTGCGATACTTTGAATCGGTCGTCGGAATTGGCTATAGTGAGTCGGGCTTTCCCTGAAATGATAAACTTTATATGCGTGCATTGGTCCCCCGCATTGAGAATAATCTCATTGGGAAGATATTTTAGGAAGTGGAACTTGGCCATGCCAACTATCTCCGATATTTTTTCATGGCTGACTCCCTTGAATAGCGGGAGCCCCATCAATATCTCGTACATGCTGTCCATAATGGTTGTATATTAGGTACTATTATTAACATTTGCCGTGGCGTAAAAGTTTTATTTTTAACTTATTGTTTCTCTTTTTGTCTTAAAATACAATTGCATGGAATTTATTGTATTCTGCCATGCGACATAAGCCGCCGGACCCACCGACGCAATCGGGTTAAGATAGGTCAGTGCCATCCATATAGCGAGCACGGTGTTCTTTTGTCCGAGCCCTTGCGCCCCTGATATCTTGTCGCCGAGTCGTGCGCCCACGCGTCGTCCTATCCAGAACTGTGCGCAGCACACCACAAGCGACGCCAGCGCGAGCAGCAGCATCTCGGGTATCTTCTCGGCCGGTTCTTTCATTATGAAGCTGACGGCATTGCCCACGACGATGATGAGCGCTACGGCCCAAATGTAGAACGATAGCGACTGGCGCGAGGCTATGGCGTCGTGTACGCGTGGCATGAATGCCTGAAACAGCAAGGCGAGTGCGAGCGGAGCGAGGATAAGTGGGAACACTCGTGTGCTTATGGCAAAAAACGACTCGGCAAATGTCAAGTCGGCATCGGTGCCCATATATGTAAACAGTAACGGAGCGAGAATGGCTACCGCTATATTGCTGAACAGCGAGTAGGTGGCGAGGCGAGGTATGGAGCCGCCGAGCATTCCCGTAATTACCGGTGCGGCCGTTGCCGTGGGGCAGAATACACAGATGAATGCTCCCTGGGCTATGTCGCCGCTGAATGGAAGAAGTGCGAAGTAGACACACAATGCTCCGAGTACCTGAACGGCGAGAAGTGCCCATATAAATTTTGTAACCTTGAACTCATTGACCGATACTCGGCAGTAAGTTATCAACAGCATTATGAAAATGATGTAGGGCGATAAAAATGCTATTTCACCTATTGAGTCGTGAAACAATACTCCGCACAGCATTGCGATGGGAAGCATCCAAGGTTTAAGCAACTTTTGAATTTGTGAAACTTTCATGGTGCAAAGTTACTGCAAATATTGTAAGTGTTAATCGGGCTGAAATATTTTTTTGAAAACACACAAATATTTTATATCTTTGCATTGTGTCGTTACGAAATTGGTGAAACGGCTACAATCGGAGGGCTCAAAGCAGCCCTCAAAAGGAAATAGTAATAATCAAACAAGTATATGAATACTTGTACAATTTGTCTATATTCAAAATGCCATTTTGGCTGATTATCAGACATATTTTTCTATATTGACTATGAAATTATTTAGATGCCTACTATATGAGTTGTGCGGAATAATGTATAAATGATAATTTTGCGCTACAAACGACTCAAAACAGTATAGGAAAAATAAATTGGTATTTATATATTATTTTAGGGTTAGTATAGATTGTTAGAATCATTAATGCGACGAATGTAAATAGTGCATAATAGTAAATGTGTTTTATGTTAGGTTTGGAAGTCTTTTTATTAAAAAAGGCAACAAAATAGGCCGCTTCGTGAGAAATGGCCTATTTTGTTGTATGTATATGGGCGATTTCCTTTCTATATTGGACTAATATACGTATATTTGTTGTGCAATATAAAAACTAATCTATAATATCCTTCAGATGCCCATCGGTCGTTTCAGTTTTTTGAACAGGATTGTTGTGTCGTTACTGCTGCCGCTCATGTTTTGCGCAGTGTGTAGGGCCGACGATTTACCGGCTACGCTTGACGAAGCCATCAATCGCCTTGACAAGGCTTTGCCCTTGCGCTATGAAAAAGTGGCTCGACGATTTGCCAGGATTGATTCGATGAGGGATGTCGTAGAGAGTGTCGGCGGCGTAAAGAATGCCGATCTTTCCGTTGTTGAAACCATCGGCGTTGAATATAGCTCGTTGAACATCGATTCGGCTTTGTCGGTCTTTGACGCGGGCTATAAGGCGGCATTGGAGCGCGGTGACTCGGCGACGGCCGTCAGGTTCCGTTTGCGAATGGCCCGTATATACCCGCTAAAATCCATTGTAAAGGAAACGATAAACATATATGAATCCATTGATGCGCTGGAACTTGACTCGGCGGAGCGGCGATTGTATTACGACAGCGGGCGCTTCTCCTATGTGCTTATGGCTTCGATGTACTCGTCAACCGAGTTTGCCGGCGAATACTTTGAGCGGGCATGCCTCTTCAATGATTCGTTGATGACGCTGATAGGTGAGAATGACAGTATTTATAAGCTCTATCTCGGTACCGATTACCTTAATAAGAAGCAATATTCGCTGTCGATTGCCGCGTTGAACGACTTGTTGGAAACGCTGGAAATGGACAATGCCGTATTTCCTGAAACTGCATTGTTGCTGTCGGCCAATTATTCCGCGCGTGGGCGTGCTGAGCAGGCGTTATATTATACCGCGCTTGTTGCCATTTCCGACATAGAATGCGGATATTTGAGCAGCGAGGCGTTGAGGCGGCTTGGCACCGGGCTCTATAGCCGTGGCGATAACAAGCATGCTCATAAATATCTGCTTGCTTCACAGGAAAATATTGCTAATTCGGGAGCTGTGATGCGAAGTAGCTTGGTGGCTAAGTCGTTGCCTATGATTGTAGGGACACATCGTGGCGAGGAGCAGCGTTTTACGCGTATGCTTATAATCATTATCGCGTGTCTGGTGCTCATTTTGGCACTCATTTTTGTAATAATGTATAACCACTATAAGAGCATGAAGCGGTTGCGCATGATGAAGGACAATCTTGAGCAGGCCAATCAGATAAAGGAAGTGTACATTGGACGTTTCCTGTCGTTGTGCTCTATTTGCATGGACAAACTCGATGATTTCAATCGCATAGTGGGACGTAAAATCGTTGCAGGTCAGGTGGATGAGCTTTTGTCTATGGTTAAGTCGGGAAAGATGTCTGATGAGTACAGCCACCAGTTTTATGAAGTATTTGATGATGCATTTGTAAATATCTATCCTACATTTGTCGATGATGTAAATAAGTTGCTTGAGCCCGACAAGGCTATATCGTTGTCGGAGGACGGGCATCTGCCACCCGAGTTGCGAATCATTGCATTGATGAGGCTTGGTCTTGATGACAGTGCGCAGATGGCAAGATTCCTCGGGCTGTCGCTTAACACTGTTTACACCTATCGTAATCGAATAAAGAGCAGGGCTCGAAATCGCGATACTTTTGACAGCGACATAATGAATATTGGTATATTGAGCTAAAACTAACTCTATATTGTTTGTTTATGGGGCTATGATTAATCGCTTGTAAATCAATGAATATATTTTATATCGGTTTTGTAAGTATTTATATTTAAGTGATACTGTGTTGAAATCAATGCAGCTATTGAGTAATTTTGCATTCAATAATTGAATATGACAATTTTTACGTATGGTTTTGGAAAAACGGTAACACAATAGGTATAGTTAATGGTAGAAGACCGAAACGTGTATTTTGCGGTCATTTAGATTAGTTTTATGTTAGTTAGTAAAGTAGAGGCCCCTATTTGGAGGGTCATGGAATGAGCGGCGTCGAGAGATGTCGCTCTTTGATTTTATATGGGATGTATTGCAATTAGTCCCAATTACTCCTCTTGCAATTTTGCCGGCCTGACTGATTAGTCTTTGTGATTGATGTTGTCGGTGTCGACTGATTGATTCGGGTTGGCATTACGACGCTCTTCCCTCTTGCTCTCGAAGATCTATGGCTCACGATTATTTAGTGTGGATATCATGTGAATTTTGCTTGCATCATTCTCTAAGATTGCCTGACAAATTAAATTTTAGGCTTGATATCCTTAGAAAATGGTTTATATTTTTAGTTGGCTTGTGAATGCCTAATGTGTTGTATAATAATGATATAATTGTTATGTTCTGTCTATTTGTTTTATATCGCATCTCAATGATGTAGTTTCGGGCGTTTCGATGGCGTAAATTTGCAATGTGTAAAATAATTAATCAGTCTTTTGTAATATAGGATATAACATTAAGGTAGTTTCTTATTTAGGTTTTTAAAGTGTTTTTTGATTAATGATGTTTTAGGTTAATGGCTCGGTAATCCGAGATATAACAATAAGGGTCACTCGCGAGAGTGACCCTTATTGTTTATTGTCCTTTTATCGGTCTATCATGTCGAGAGGTCGTCGTTGAAACGCATCTACAAAAGAGCCGGGGGTCGAGTTGTAAACGTTGGTGCCTATGTGGCGTGCGTAACGCTCGATTGTGTAATAGGAGCGGAATGCAACAACCATGCTTTGCAATATCTTGTGCAGAGGCAATCCCATGCTAACTGCTTTTGTCCGGGCCAGTTCACTGTCACTGTCTTTGTAGAAATGAGGTTGTATCGACACCACTTCATTGTTATCATTGACGCTGAGTGTACGTGTCCAGGAATGGTCGGCCCCTACTATGTACACGTTTTTAAATCCAAGAGCAAGTGCTGCCATTATCGAAGGAATGAGGACGTTTCGTGGGCGCGGCATCCCTCTCATTGATTTGAATGCTGCATTTTCAAGCCATTGATAACCTTCAACACCCACAGCATTGTAGGTGCGCAGGTCAATGTTGCCGTTGCCGGCTCCCGGGGCTTTGGCAGTATATTGTGTCGGAACGAGCAGTGTCATCGGCCAGTCAACTGCCGACAGATTTTCGTGAAGCCGCTTTACATTGTCATTGTCGTTGGATGTGAAGAAGTGAGGGTCGGCTAAAACGTAAAATCGAGGCTTTAACATGAAAAACTCCGGAGTGTTGGCTGCAAAGTTGACTGCCATGGTGGGGTGCTTGGTCAACAAATCGCTGTGCCGGGCTATCGTGTCGGCGAGCGATGGTCCGTTGCCCATTACGATTATCGAATCGGCATTGTCGACAGGTTTCAGTGTCGCGCGATGTGTCTGGAGGACTATTTTGGCTATTGATTTCAGCGAATCGCCTGTACGCGATGCAAAATCGGCTATGGTGTCAAATGTCATCTTCGCTGTATTTATGGGTTTTAAGATATTCGGTTGCACTCATCGGTTCCCATGCCGTATGTTTTGATATGGCGAATGAATTAAATGTAAGCGTTGTCGTCCTCGCTTTCAACTTCTTCCTGGTCCAAGGCAGTGCGCCGAAAGTAAGATCACCGAGCAATGCAAATGCCTTGGCTGTCTTTAATCCGATGCTGAAAAGCCGTTTATTGCCCAATCGATAGGCTATTGCATCGGCCAGCTGTTCTATGGTGGCACCGCTTCGGTCGGTGAGATTGTATATGCCTTCGATGATTGAATCCTGCTTGTCGGAAACGGCTCTTACCGCTTTGGCCACATCGATTGCGTGGACAATGCTGCGCTGTGCTTCATTGCCTTTCACGTGCATATAGCTGCCGTTGTTTACATCACGTGCCAGCCGGCCTGTGAATCCTTCCATTCCCGTGCCCACCACATCGGCCGGACGCAGTATTGTGCATGCCGCACCTGTGGCTTTGCAGCGCTCCTTGATCCTCTCCTCGATTGAGGCAAGATGGCGCGAAGCATTGCCGGTGGGCTTTATCGGAGCCGTTTCGTCGATGTTTTCGCCCGACGAGAGCCCATACACGGCGGTCGACGACACTACCACTACGTGCTTGGGCTTGGTGTCGTCAATCAGCTTCACGGCATCATCCTCGGTCATCTCTCCGGGATCCGATATTACCGTCAGCTGGCACAGGGCAGGAGGCTCGTAGTTGTTGCCGTGTCCCAGCTCGCGGGCTATGTATCGTCCCATGAATCCGTTGCGGTGCGAGATGTACGCATCCTTTAGGCGGCGGGGCTTGCTTTCGTCATTATTTGATGTTGTCATAGAGTGTTACGTATTGTTCGGCGGCTTTTGAGGTGTCGTCGTTGCTTATTATATATGTGGGATGCCCGTCGAGTCCGTTTAGGATGGCGCATTCTGCGGTGTGCTTGCTGTCGCACACGATATGAAGCAGATCCCACGCTCTAAACGTGCTTTCGATTGTCTTGCGTCGGAATTTTCCTCGTTTTATCAGCGCGTTATGTCCGGTACCGGGTATTGTGTCCTCGGTTAATGATAGTACAACTGGCATTTTGCAGCGCATCATTACGTAGGCCATAAACGGAATGTTGAGAAATGCGTTATTTGAACCTACCAGATGCACTACATCGGGATTAAGCGCTATGATGCGGTCGAGAAGCGATGCCGTCACTCTTGTCGAGTGCATGCCGTGAGTGTCGCTCAACCATCCGAGCGCATTGTGTACCGCCCGGTCGATGCGATTGCCTATCTTCAGGTCGACCACGTTATGTGGGCTATTGCAGCCGTTGCCGGTTGCAGTGGCTGTAATGAATTGATGGCCAGATTCGTTTAGCCTCGTTGATATCGCCGACATAAGCGGAGTGAAACTGTAGTTTATTAGCACTATTTTCATACCGACCTCAAAATTAGTCAAATAATTTGAGAATAAGAAATTTGTGTTGCGGCTCGCAATCCACGCGAACCGCAACACTTTAATGCGACGAAAAATAGTTGGAGTTAAGTATCTCCTACTTAGAGATACTTTTTTTAGATTTCGCAAAGATAAAACATTTATTTGAAATGGCAAAAACATTTTAACCTTTGGCACTGTTAAAAATGTCGTGCAAAATACACACTGAAAATATAAGTTATTGATTGCATGGTTATTAACCAGAGTATTAATTTGATTTTATGTCAATATTTAAGCGTTTTTAACCTTATTGGGCGGGGGTATATTTGACAACATTCAAACATTTACCAATTTTAAACTTATATATACTTATATGTGTAAACATTTCTGACAAATCGACTATTCAATTGTTATAATGAATATTGCACTGAGTATCTCTAAGTAGGAGATATTTTACTATGGAACTATCGATGTGTGGAAGGATATGTGTTTCCTTTATCTGCTTGGAAGTTAGTGTTTTATTTTATTGTGTTTATGCCGTAGGTGAAGGGAACGCACATTGTTTTTGACATGGGGTAGCTGCTATGACAGTGCTTAATATTGAATTAATATAACATAATCTTTACATCAATGAAAAAGAGGATTGCAGTAGCGTTATTGTCATTACTGGCAGTTATGCAATTCAGTGCATCAGCTCAAGAGGTGGCTGTTAAGACCAATTTGATATATGATGCCACACTGACCATCAATGCTGGAGTCGAGGCTCGCTTGGCGCCAAAATGGACTTTTGACCTGTCGGGCAACTTCAACGGCTGGAAGGTCAATGAACACTATTGGAAACATTGGCTCATTCAACCCGAAGCCCGTTATTGGCTATGTGAAACATTCCAGGGCCATTTCTTTGCCGCTCACGCATTGGGCGGACAGTTCAATCTGGGCAACATCCACAACTCAATCAAGTTTCTCGGAAGCGATTTCAGCAAGCTCACCGACCGCCGTTACCAAGGCTGGATGGTAGGCGCCGGAGTGGCCTACGGTTACTCTTGGATTCTAAACCGTCACTGGAACATCGAGGCTGAGTTTGGATTCGGTTACATCTACACCCATTACGATGTATATCCCTGCGCCAAGTGCGGAACAAAGATTGCCAAGGATCGCTCCCACAACTATGTCGGCCCCACAAAGGCGGCAATTAATCTTGTTTACACATTCTAATTCACGATTTCAACAAGCAAAATCATTTCAGCATTTACAACAATGAAACTCAAGAATATCATCATGTCATGCGTAGCGCTGTTCATGGGCCTATATGCCCAGGCTGCCGCTATATCGCTGCTTGCCGGCTCTGTGAAAATCGACGACCTTAAGGTTGAGCGCTCCGAGAGCCGTTTGTTGGTGTCGATGAATATCGATGTCGCCGCCTTGAAGCAGGGCGCGAGCAGGGAAACCGTCCTAACCCCCGTCCTCAAGGATGACGAGGGCAACCGTGTCGCATTCCCCTCGGTTACCGTTGCCGGACGCAACCGCTATTACAGCCATCTCCGCAACGACGGCAACAATCCCACCCCCAATCTATTCCGCTCGGGCAAGACTTCAGTTATTCCCTACTCGGCCAACGTGGCCTACGAGCAGTGGATGGAGCGGGCCGAGCTCGCAATTGAGGAAGATGAATGCGGATGCGCAGGCCGCACTCTCCTTTCGTCCGACGAGCTACTGCAGCAGCTCGATTTCAAGCAGCGCGTATTCGCTCCCCAGTTCGTTTTCATTACTCCCCAAGCCGAAATGGTTAAAGCTCGCGAAATTAAGGGTTCAGCCTACATCGACTTTCCCGTCAACCGCACTGAGATATATCCCGATTATCGTCGCAACCCCGAGGAGTTGGCCAAGATTCGTCAGACTATCGATGTCGTGCGCAACGATGCCGACACACGCATAACCGCTCTCTCAATCAAGGGTTACGCTTCACCCGAAGGCTCTTACTCCAACAACGTTCGCCTCGCCAAGGGCCGTACCGAAACGTTGAAAAACTACGTGCAGAGCCTCTACGCCTTCGAGCCGGGACTCATACGCACATCTTTCGAGCCTGAGGATTGGGAAGGCCTCCGCCGTTACCTCGAGTCGTCAGGCATCGAAAACCGCGACCGCATCCTCGCACTTGTCGACAGCGACCTCGAGCCCGACGCCAAGGATGCCCGCATCAAGCGTGACTTCCCCAAGCAGTATGCATTCCTCCTCGCCGAAGTATATCCCGGACTCCGTCACTCCGACTACACAGTCGATTACGTAGTGCGCTCCTACACCGATGTCGAGGAGATAAAGGCCGTAATGCTCACCGCACCGCAGAAGCTATCCCTCCAGGAGCTCTTCCTCGTGGCTCAGTCGATGGAGCCCGGTACGCCCGAGTACATGGAAGTGTTTGAAATCGCCGTGCGCATGTACCCCGACGATCCCGTGGCCAATCTTAACGCCGCCAACTCCGCAATGCAGATTGGCGACTACGCGAAAGCCGCACGTTACCTCCTCAAGGCAGGCAACGATCCTCAGGCCATCTACGCTCGCGGTGTCCTTGCCGGACTTCAGGGCGATTATGATGCCGCCGAGCGCTACCTCAAGCAGGCCGCTCGCCTGAAAGTTGCAGTCGCTCCCGATGCTGTAGAGCAGCTTGAAGAGATGAAAAAGTACAACTCTAAAAAGTGACCAATCACAATTAACCCATTGATAAATACTATAGAAAATAAAAATCAAATCATTTAACGAATCATTATAACGATGAAACACTTTAGCAAATTATTAGTAAGCGCATTCGCCGCCTTCTCGATGGTGGCATGTAGCGAAGACCTTCCCGAGGGTGGCAACAATAATTTCTATCCCGGAAGTGAAGACGACAAGGCTTATATTCAGGTCGATGTTAAGCTCCCCTCTGCTCCCGGCAGCCGTAGTGAAACCATTCCCGGTGGTGACGGCAGTCAAAGTGATGCTGGTGTTGAAGTAGGTAAGGACTATGAAAACAACGTACACACAATCCTCCTCGTTCTTGCCACTCCCGATGGCGGGTATGTTGCCCACGGTCTTGTAGGCGGTCTTGGCACCAACGACAACAACAATCCTTCTACTGCAGTAAAGCCCAACGTAAGGGCTACTGCCTCAATTTCGCGTTCCAATTTGCAGGCTTTCTATGACAAAGATAACGTAACCCTGCTTCCTGAATATTCTGAAGGAATAAACGTATATGTTATCTGCAATCCTCTGCAGGAAATGATTGAAGTTCTTAACAAGGCTACTCGCTTCTCTACTGAATGGCTCGATGCAAAATATAAGATAAAGGATGATGAAAATAGCGCCATTTGGACCAAGAAATCATTCCTTATGGCGAGCCATGATGTTGCCAAGCGTAAACTTCCTGCAACATTCGCTGCATGGGACAACTATGCTTCTGAAAACTCTCCATTTGACCTTTGCGGCAATAATGAGAATGGCGTTGACAATTCTCTTAACCAGACCACAAATTACATCGATGTTGAGCGTGCTGCCGCCCGTTTCGACTTCAAGGATGGAAGTGAACTTGGCAATAACACCTACGACCTTGGCAAAACCACTGCCGATAAGGAAGTGATGAAGGTGCAGCTCGTGCGCATGTCACTTGTCAACCTCAGCAAGGAGTTCTTCTTCCTCCGTCACACTTCACCTAAAGGAACTCTTGCTGATGCAATGATAGGTGGTCCTGAATATGGTCGTTATGTAGTTGACACCGATGCTGATTTCAAGAGCAATAAAAAGCTCGTCAATGTTGCTGATCAGTTCCCCAACTACGTTTTCTATCCTATGTTCAATGCCGAAGGTAAAATCGATGAAAATCAGCGTAACTTGTGGCATAATCACACTCTCGATGAAGTACTTAACGGGGACGAACAAGACACTGATGATTCTTGGAACAATCCTAAAGATGGTAAGAAGCCTTACGGCGATTATGTAATTTGGCGTTATGCTGTAGAAAACACTATCCCCGCAGTTGAAGATTTTCAGCGCAACGGTATATCTACCGGTGTTGTATTCAAGGGTAAGCTTTTGTCAGGTACCAATACTGCCACAAAACACCCGAAATTGAACACTGCCATTAATGGTACCTATACTGTGCCTATGAAGGACGGAAAGGTTAATGGCTACGTTTACACTGTCGACGGAAAGACCTATCCGATTCTCTATGAGTTCCAGTCGCAGATTTATGTAGGATGGAACGATGAAGTTATGGAACATGCCGCTGCCTTCGGTCCCGGCTCACCCCTTCACACTGCAGCTACTGTCGCTCCCGCAGGTGGCAAGAGCGTCAGCGAACTCTATCAGGATCTTGTAGCAGCTGTACAGGAGAACGACAAGGCCAAGGAAGAAGCTGCACTCGCCGCATTCCGTGCCGGTGCTACCGCTGCCGGATTCACTCTCTATCAGGCAAGCAGTGACGATAAATTCAATTCAGGTTACTTCTTCTACTACTACTATTGGAACCGTCACAACGACAACGGTCTGCCCGCAACAATGGGCCCGATGGAGTTTGGCGTAGTACGCAACAATGTCTACAAGCTTGCTGTAACCAACATCAAGCGCCTTGGTCACCCCCGCATCACTCCCAATGATCCTGACCCCGTTACCCCCGACACCCCCGATGAAAAGGGTGATGTTTACCTGACTGTTTCTTGCCAGGTACTTCCTTGGACGGTTCGCGTCAACAACATTGAATTCTGATAAATCAATATGAATTTTTCAAAATATCGAAATAAACTGTCACGATGGCTCGGTGCGGCATGCTTTGCCGCATTCGGTGCCGCCGCTATGTCATCGTGCAGCGACGCAATCTACGACGACCTCGACCCCTGCCGCATAGGCGTGGAACTGAGATTTGTCTACGACTACAACATGGAGTGGGCCAACGCCTTCCCGGCCAAAGTCGATTGCGTAACGCTGTACATCTATGACGCCGACGGACGCTATCTGGCACAACGATCCGAAACTTCCGAAGCGTTGCGCGACGAGAACTACCGCATGATTCTCGACCTTCCGCAAGGCTCCTACCGAATGGTGGCCTACGGCGGTACGACTTGCGACAGTCACTCGTTCTCGCTTGTCAACAAGCCCGACCAAGGATCGTTGATTACCGACCTGAGAGTCGCTATGGACGACTGGTGCATCAACTCCTCACGCGAGTCGTCAAAATCGCTGCATCCCCTTTTCTGGGGTACTCTCGACGTGACGGTAAGTGGCGACGATTACACCCAAGCCACTCTGCCGATGATGAAGGACACTAACAACCTCCGCATACTACTCCAGCATGTCTCGGGAAAGCCCGTCGACAACCGCGACTTTGACTTCAAGGTCACCGACGACAACACTCTCCTTGGACATGACAACGCACCCCTCCCCGACGGTGGCATCACCTACCGCCCGTGGACCCGGGGTCAGGCCGTGGCCGGTTCCAACACCGACGGCTCCAATGTTGAGGTTGCCTATGCCGAGTTGTCTATGTCACGACTCGTGACTCAAAACGCTCCACGTCTTGTCATCACCCGTCACGCCGATGGCGGTGAAGTGGTCAACATTCCCCTCATCAACTACCTGCTCCTGCTCAAAAGCGACCTTTACGCCAAGATGCCGGCCCAGGAGTTTCTTGACCGTGAAAGCGAGTGGTCGATGCTGTTCTTCCTCACCGGTGGTGACAACGACGGCAACGGCGCCACTTGGCTGAAGACCCACATCGTCGTCAACGACTGGATTGTAAGATTGAATGACATTGACATGACGGAATGAAATCTTTGACCCGATACAAATATTATTTCACACTGATGATTGCCCTCGTCGTCGGAATGACTCTCCCGTCTTGTTCCGACGACGGCCAAGGGCCCGATGACGTCAGCCCGCAGCAGTTGATCAACTACACGGTCACTTTCCGTGTGGCAGGCGACACTCAGGGCTCTCGTGCCGACGGTTTTGACGACAACGACTATACCGACGGAGGCGACGACGGTGATCTGGAGGCCCCCGACCCCGTAGGCGACTTTGAAAAGCTCGACCGCGTAAGGCTCATTGTTACCAATGAAGCCGGAGTTGTCGAGGCCAACTATGTCACTTTCTCCCACGAGATAACCGTGAAGCTCACCACCGGTAAGAAGAAGCTCTACATCATCGGCAACGAAGGCTCTTGGGACGACTTTGGCTCATTTGCCTCAGGCATCGACTGGCTTTCGGCCGCCAAGGGCGACAACATCGGCGATGTCTACACCGCAATGCTCAACCTATCGGCCGGTCACTCCGTGATGGAAGGCACTCGACTCCCCATTACAGGCTCAGCCGAGGTGGAGCTCACCGAGCCCCAAAAGCCTGAGGATATCAACCAGTCCACCGAGGTGTGGCTCCACCGCGCAGCCGTGAAGTTCACATTCCGCATGCGCAACAACACCTCGCGCAAGTACACGGTTACCGACTTGAGCCTCGGCGGAATGTCGACTGCAATGTACCTTATGCCCAAAGGCATAACCATGGGCGGTAAGGACGGCAAGACCATCACCGCATTTGACGCAGTGCCCGATGCCGCTACCTACGACATCGTGCGCACCCTCGCTGTGGAGCTGCCCGCAAAGGCCGCCGAAGCCGCCGACGGTGAGTGGATTCGCCTCTTCGACAAGCCTGTTTATGCCCTCGAAGGCAAGCTTTTGGAGAACAACGCCCCCAAGAACTATCCTTTATCGATAACCCTTGATGGACTTATAAGCTCTGAAATGAAGTTGAAAGAGGTGCAGCTCCCCCGTGGCACACATGTATATGTCAACATCACGCTCAACAAGATTGAAGACCTCGATTTTGATTGGCAGATTGATTTGGTTCCATACGCAGGTGTGACGCTTGAACCCGATTTCGGTCTTGATGCCGATGATTGAACCCATTTATTATTGAATAGAAAACTGACTGAACAATGAGATTTAACTTCTTATATATAACGTTGGTACTCGGCTTACTGTTGGGGCTTGTGTCGTGTCAGGACGACCGCCTTTACGATGACTCGGTCATCCCTGAAGGCGAAACTCTTGTTTCGGCAACCCTCAACTTTGAGTCATTCACTCCGGCTCTTGAATCACGTGCCGCCGGCGATGCCATTAAGGCTATCAAAACGCTGAACATACTGATTTATGACACGGAGGGTAATTTACTGGAAACACACACAAAGGATGAGTTAACTGATTACAAAGAGGAAACCAACACCAATTATCCCGAAGATTGGCCCGATAAAAACGGAGTCGACAATCCCGGTTATCCTGAGCAAGGTGTTGAAGGCTCGACGCCTCGTGCCACATTCAAGTTTAAATTGCCTATGGGCCGATACTATATCTATGCCGTAGCCAATTATGATCTGACGGGAAAGGATGTTTCCACTGTGGAAAAGTTGAAAAACATTAAGCTCACGTGGGATAAAACCGCAATAGCCAACAACAGTGAGATGTTTGGTTATTTCACTTTGACCAATACCATAGGAGCCGATAAGTTTCAGCCTGATGCACCGATCACATTGAATAAGTCGGTTTCCACGATTCACTCTTGGATTAAGCGTGCTGCATCCAAGATTACCATAGCTTACGATGCCAAGAACATGAAAAACGGTGTCTTTGTTTACCTTAAAAAGGCTACGATAAAGGACATCCCCGCTTCATGCTTCCTTGGCGCTGATAATACCCCCTCTTCAGCCGATGACCTTATCGCTGAAGGTGAGTCGTTTAAGTACTACAAAGGTGACACTCCTCCGGCTTATGATGAAAAATATCCTGCACGATTGACTCGTGGAGGTAATACTTCTACATTCGGTAGCGACCATGCCGAAAAGTCTGATGCTCTATTCTTCTATGAGAATATGCAAGGTAAAGGCAAGGACAAGCGTCAGGATGCCAACGGCGACAACATTCTCGATGCTCCCGGTTTGCCCGGTGATGAGAAGTATGTCCTTAAGGATGATAAACCTTACGGTACCTATATAGAAGTTGAGGCTTATTATGTGCAGATTAATGCCGGACATGTAAGCAGTGGAGATATCAAATATCGTTTTATGCTTGGCAAGGATGTCACGACCGACTATAATGCTGAACGAAATCATCACTACAAGCTTACGCTTAAGTTTAATGGTAACGCTAATGATGTCGATTGGCACATAGAATACAAGGAGGATAAGCCCGGTATTGAGCTTCCGTTAAGATACTATATCTCCTATCTATATAATCATAGCACCAAGCTTCCTGTCAAAATTAATACGGGGGGTCGTAAGGTTGAATGGATGCAGGCTGATATTATAGAAAATAATTGGAAACCTGATGGGGCTACTGTTTATCCTTATAAAGACCCTAATTCCATATTTTATAATGGAAATGCTGCTAATCCCATTGCTGATGGTACGAAATATCCATATAATGGTTTCTTGTCATTGCATAAAACTACCGACACTCGATTGGTTAGCACTGATGTTGTTAATGGCAATAAAACATTTTATGAAAAGGCTCCTAAAAGAGGTGTGCGTATTTATGAAAATTTCGGTTTTGATAATAGCTATACAACTGAAGGGAGTGAGTCAGATGATAAATATAATGTATTGCCTGAAAATGACGACCCCAATCAGATAAATTTGGAAATTCCGTTATACACTCGAGCTAAGCAGATGATTGTTGCCACCGGATATACAGGAAATAATCCATACGTGGCTTATCAGCGTACGGCTCGTGTCAAGGTATCGGTTAAACTCTCCGGATTGGATAATCCTATAGATGAGGAGGTTGAGATTCGTCAGGTTCGCCGTATCGTTAATCCAAAGGGTGTCTATCGTGATGTAAACACTAAGAATACTGACTTTAAGGTCGAGCTTAAGGTTCAGGAAGGTGAAGAATCGACCGAGTTTACTAATCTTGCTTCTGAAGGCAAGTGGAAGGCTTATGTTGTGCGAGGTGATCACGGATTAATAACTCTCAACGGAGCTACTGCCATTAGTGGTGAGGAAGAAGGAGCTGTGGGAGGTGACACCGGTTCCGACATCGCATTCAATATCCACTTCAATAACACTACTCCTGCAGGACAATCAAAGTTTGCCATAGTTAGGGTTGAGTACCATAACTACTCATGCTACCATCTCATATTTATTCGTCAAGGCGATGCTCCGACTGCATTGCTTAGCGGCGGTGCTAAATGGCACGCTAAGAATCTTAGAACGGCAACAACTGAAGCTGAATCTCCCGTCGATGAAGGCTCATTGTTTAGATGGGGAAATGTTGCTCAACCGATAGATGCTAAAACTAATCAGTCGGATCTCAATTATGGTAGAATTCCAACTCCTGGTGATTTTGTTGCGCCGGGTAAACTTACATTGGTTGATGGAACGGAGGTAGATTGGTCTGAAATAACATCCGATAGTTGGTCTGCGACTGATGCTTTTAATGAATTTTCGGGTAAAGTTGCAACGCTTAATGATTATCTGAAATTATATAATGACCCATATATCGAACAAGGATATGGAGTTTTATATGGTGATGGAGCTACTGGAACTGCAACGAATATTGATGTTGCTTATGGCTATGGATACTATCGTAAAGATAAGGCTTCATGTGGTATGAGAGGATGTTTTGTCTACAATAGCTCGGATGACGCTACTTATGGTGGAGCAAATCTCTTTTTCCCTATTGGAGCATCCGGTTATGGCACTCGTAAGGCAAAAGAAAATGGAGTGTTGAGATATTCGTCTGGTCGAGTAACTTATTATGACCCAGAATCGAGTTTAGTCCTTAGACCTCTGTTCTATGACCTTTATCGTAGACCTGGTGCTGTTTATTGGGTAGATAAACCCCAAAAGTGGAGCGATGGTACATCGACTTCGTCGGTTAGTGGCTTTGACTTCAATTATTTTACATTTGATTTCTCCCCGATATTTTACTCAAATGTGTTTTCAAATCAAAATTCTAATGCGTCTTTTATCAGATGCATTGATTAAAAAAACACAAGCTCCTGATATATGTGCTGTGCCAACTAAAAATTGGCACAGCTTTTTTTATCCCCGCATCCCCCGCAACCTACGCTTCGTGTGACGCTCCCGCACCGGCAAATCCCCGCGTCAGCGCCAAAGCTGCATAGCAGCTTAACAACGTTAGGCCCGCGCAAGGCCGCCGTTAGGCGTCTGCCGCACGGGTACAAGGCATGTGTTACAAAAAGGAAATAGGGCTGCATAGCTGCCCAATATCCCCACACTCACAAATTGGGTATACTATTCTTTCAGTTTTGCTTTGGTTTTATCGCATCCGAAATAATCCAAAACATAGAGCGGGAATGCACTCAACACGGCAACCTCAGGACATCGATTGGATATGTGTTTTGTCAATTGCTTTGAAAAAATATCCTCTTGTGACATCAATGATGAAGGTAAATTAAAATCATCATTTACAAGATAATTCGCTTTGCAAAGGTGAGCCGTAATTAACTCTTGCCAAACCTCCTTTTTATAGGAATTTATGTTTGACAGCTGTGGGCGGCTCTCATCTGAGGCTATTTTCTTATAATGAGGCTCTTGTAAGCAAGCCTCTTTATCGGCACAATCGTCGGCGTAAGGACAGTTATTTCTCTTGCACTTCACGGTAAACGACTTAAAGCTATCCATGTCTTTGTAATGACGAATGGCCTCCACCATCGGATAGCTTATATATAGCTTACCTTCGTTGGTTTCATCATTAAAGAATGAAAGCATCTCTTCAATTTTTCGGTCATCGGCCAGCGTTGAGTGTGCGTCATAGTCGAAAAACATATATATGTAGGCAAAGCTGTCACGGTTATACCCCCTCAGGGCGATGGCATTCTGAGTTGTGCGCTCTTTAAGAAGCGATACTATGTCGATAGCAAAGATGTCTTCCTCCTTTATCGTGCGGTATAACTGATATATCTCGGCGTCAAATACACATTTTATGGCATGGTTGCTGCCTAAGAAATTGTTTTCCAGCTTCTCTACAAATTTGCCTTCGGTTTTGGCTCCTTCAAATATGAATAATGTTTTTTCGTTATTCTTCATGGAATGCACCGGCGCGATATATTTTTTCGATATTATGACCAAAACGCAGCTCTTTGTCGGTACAATCGGCCAAGCATTTTATTACATTGTTGTTTAGGATGAAGTTACAGTCGGGCCTTAATAAATCGTTGGTCATCAGATAAGTGTTGTGTGATGATGTGAATATCTGGCAATCCATTGCGAATAGTTGTTTGCACACTTCATAAGCCAACTTGAAATGATAGAAGGCATCAAACTCATCGATGAACACAAATGATGCTTCGTTCATCCTTTTTATCCAGAAGTATAGCAATTGCAATGATCGAGTTCCAGTCGAGGCTATCAACTGAAACGGCACTTCGTCATCATCTATCTTGCAAAGAATATGTTTGTCGGTAGTATTATGGACCATGAATTTAAATTCCTGACCGCTTACCTGTTGCAGGAATTTTGAGAAATCGTCAAGCAGATTGTTGCGTATTATGAAGTCATCGAGCATTGTGCTGCTTGATTCAAGCCCTATAAATTCTCGTATGTCAAGATTTCTGAACCAAAGCATTGAATCGACAAACTTGCTTAGTTTTATCAAATAATGTTCGGCATCAAGGGGATAGGATGTGCGTAGGAAGTTTATGATTGACACGTTGTTGGCATTGTTCCCAAGATTACGCTCGATGCTTTCGTCCATAGGAAACTGTTGCTTGTCAATTTGGAATGAATTGCCTACCCTGACGAATATATTGGCATTGTCGACTGAAAGGCTCTCTTCCACTAATTTACCGGATGCATTTTTGGCGTAGACATAGTATATCTCGTTGTTGCCTAATTGAAACGCGTATTCAAATGTGACAACACCGTTTTTGTTGCCGGCATATATGAAATTGTCGTAATAGTCGGCCTTTTTCCATTTTTGTGACAAATGGTTTTCAATGTCAAATAGAGCCAAACTGAAGTTGGTCTTTCCCGATCCGTTGGGACCGTATAGAATTCCGTTTTTTATGATTCCATCCTTTATTGCTGTTTTATTGAATTCATAATTGGCGGGATGTGACAAATCCCACTCTATACGGTTGGCAAAACCTCTATAATTTGTTACTGCAAATTTGGTTAACATATTATGCTCCGACTTGATTCCGATGCAAATATAGCGAATAAAAGTGTGATTCCGTAAAATTTTTACGGTAAGTTGTGTTAAAAACTACCGGCGGCCGGATGCTGGGTGCATCCGACCGCCGGTTATGTGTCGTGTTGGTGATGTATCAATCAAATACGCCCTCGATGCTCTCCTCGGTGCCGCTCTCGTCGACATACTCGCCGAAGTACTCTTTGTGGCAGAGGTCGATGTCGGCCGGGAACTCAAACTTTGTGTCCTGGCTATAGGGCAGTGACGGGTCGGCGTAGACCTGCTTCATGTATAGTCCGTAGATAGGCAGGGCCATCGAAGCGCCCTGACCCATGGCCATGCCGTTGAAGTGGATATAGCGCTCTTCGCCGCCTACCCACACTCCCGACACGAGGCGCGGGGTGAAGCCCATGAACCATCCGTCGGAGTTGGAGTTGGTTGTACCGGTCTTGCCGCCCATTTGAGCCGTCAGGTTGTAGGGCGGGCGGCGCAGGCGGTTACCCGTACCGCCGTCCACCACGTTGAGCAGAATCGACAGGATCTTGTAGTAGGCTTCGCGGCTGATGACCTCGGTGTGACGCGGGGTGAACTCCGATATGATGTTGCCGTTGTTGTCGGCTATCGCGGTCACGAATAGTGGGTCGACGCGCATTCCGTTGTTGGCAAACGCCGAGTAGGCCGTAACCATCTCTTTGACCGACACATCGCATGGGCCGAGACACAGCGACACCACAGGGTCGAGGTGGTTGGTGATGCCGAAGTTGTGCATGTTGCGCACAAGTGTGGCTGGCGAGAGCTGGCTCATCAGTCGGGCCGAGATCCAGTTGTTGGAGTTGGTTAGTGCCCAGCGTATGTCGACCATTTCGCCCACACGGGCGCTGCCGGCGTTACGCGGCGACCATGGATTGCCGTTCTCGTCGTAGATGGTGGGCTGCTCGTTCAGGAACTCGTCGCATGGGGTGTAGCCCTCCTCCATGGCGTAGGTGTAGAGAAACGGCTTTATCGTCGAACCTATCTGACGGCGTCCGGTCGACACCATGTCATATTGGAAGAATCGGAAGTCGGGGCCTCCCACGTAGGCCTTCACGTGTCCCGTCATGGGGTCCATCGACATAAATCCCGAGCGCAGGAAGTGCTTGTTGTAGAGAATCGAGTCCATGGGAGTGAGCGTCGTGTCGATTACTCCCGCGTAGGTAAACACCTTCATGTCGACAGGCGTGTTGAATGCCGTTTTGATTTCACTCTCGCTGCATCCGGCCTTTTTCATCATGATGTAACGGTCGCTCTGCTTCATCGAGTGGTCGATGAGAGCGGCGAGCTGCGATGACGACAGCTCCTCGCGGTTGGTGGTGTAGGGTGCGCCCTTCACATTGCGCTTTTCGCGGAAGAATGCCGGCTGCAATGTGCGGCTCAGGTGGGTGTTGACGGCGTTTTCGGCATATCGTTGCATGCGCGAGTCGATTGTGGTGTATATCTTGAGGCCGTCGTTGTAGATGTCATATTTTGTTCCGTCGGGCTTGGGATTCTTCTCGATCCAGCCGAAGAGCGGGTTGGTTTCCCATGCAATGGAGTCGTCGATGAACTTCTGCTTCTCCCATCCGCGGTAGGCGCTGCGTTCGGGCTTCTTGGCTCGCAGGATTCTGCGCAGTTCCTCGCGGAAGTAGGGGGCGGGACCCTCCTTGTGGTCGACGCGGTGGAAGTCGAGCTTCAGCGGCAGTTGCTTCAGCGAGTCGAGCTCTTCGCGCGACAGCATGTCCTCCTTGTACATCTGCTCCAGCACCACGTTGCGGCGTTCGCGCACGCGCTCGGGCTTGCGCACCGGGTTGTAGTATGACGGATTCTTCACCATTCCCACAAGTGTTGCAGCCTCCTCGACGGTGAGGTCCTTGGGATCCTTGCCGAAGTACACGTAGGCCGCCGACTTGATGCCCACGGCGTTGTAGAGGAAGTCAAACTGGTTGAGATACATCTTTATTATCTCGTCCTTGGAGTAGAAGCGCTCGAGCTTCACGGCTATCATCCACTCGATGGGTTTCTGCAGGGCGCGCTGGAACAGTCCCTCGCTCGACGGCGAGTAGAGCTGCTTGGCAAGCTGCTGGGTTATGGTCGAGCCGCCGCCCGCATTCTTCTGTCCCATGAATATGGTCTTCACCATCACTCGGCCGAGAGCTTTCAGGTCGATTCCCGAGTGATCCTCAAATCGCGAGTCCTCGGTAGCGATGAGTGCGTTGATAACGTTCTGCGATATGTCGTCGATGTCGACATAGACGCGGTTGCCCGTGTTGCTGAAATAGCGTCCCAGCTCCTCACCGTCGGCCGAGTAGACCACCGAGGCAAATCGGTCCTTGGGATTCTTCAGCTCCTCAACAGGAGGCATGTAGCCGATTATTCCGTTATATACGCAGAAGAAAAATATGAATACAGCGGCGACAAGTATTGCAAATGCCGACCACATCAAAGCTATTATTGCGCGTGATTTAGTTGATTTACCCTTCATGAATGCAAAGGTATGGAATTTTGCGTTAGGGTAGGCTTTTTTTGCCTTTGATTTGCATGTCATGGACTATTTTTTCACATATATGTACAATATTGACTTCCACATTGACGAAAAATTCATTAATTTGCAACGCCAAAAATTATTATCACATGAAAATAAACCGAATTGTCACTATTTCGGCCATGCTGCTTGTCGGAGCCGTGGCCGCAATGGCGCAGGGAACTCTCGACGACTACAACCGGGCCTATTCGCTGCGCGAAAAATTCAATGCCAAGCATGTCTACTACTCCAATGTCACCCCTTCGTGGATAGGCGACAGTCACAGCTTCTGGTATGTGCGCGAAACCCCCGAGGGACGCATATACACACTGGTCGACGCCGACAAGAAGTCGCGTCGCGACCTGTTTGACCACAAGAAGCTTGCCGCCGCTCTTGCCGATAAAAGCGGCAAGGAGGTGAAGGCCGATGCACTCTATCTTAACGCAGTGCGTCCCAACGGAGCCAAGGCCGACACCGTCGACTTTATTTGGAACAACCGTTATTGGAGCTATGCCGCCAAGAAGGGTGTGCTCACCGACCGTGGCGAGGTGCCTCCGCGCGGACCGCAGCGACACTGGATGGAGGTCGACGACGAAAAGGGTGCCGGGCCTATTGCGTCGCCCGACGGCACCAAGGAGGCTTATATAAAGAACGACAACGTGTATGTGCGTGACCGTGCCACCGGCGCTGAGAAGCAGTTGAGCCTCGACGGCACGCTGGGCAACTACTATTCATCCTACATCCGTTGGTCGCCCGATAGCAAGAAGGTTGCCGCCATGAAGATACGCCCCGTGGAGAAGCGTTATGTCTACTATGTCGAGTCGTCGCCTGCCGATCAGCTTCAGCCCAAGCTGCACAAGCAGGAGTATGCCAAGCCGGGCGATGAACTGCCGTTTAAGGTGCCGTGCATCTTCGATGTCGAGAGCGGTAAGGCTGTTATCCCCGACACGGAGCTGTTTGATTCGCAATACGACCTGTTCGGCCCCGAATGGAACGACGACAGCAAGGCCGTGACATTTGAGTACAATCAGCGCGGACACAAAGTGTATCGCGTGCTCGAATTGTCGGCCGAAACCGGCCGCGTGCGCCCCATTGTCGAGGAAACGAGTGACAAGTATGTCAACTATCCGCGTCGTTTCCGTCACGACCTCGCCGACGGCAGGCGCATGATATGGATGAGCGAGCGTGACAACTGGAACCACCTCTATATGTATGACCGTGACGCTGCATGTCCCACCCATCAGATTACACGCGGCGAGTGGTATGTGCGTGATGTGCTGAAGGTCGACGAGGCCAACGGCCGTATCTACTTTTCGGCCAACGGTGTTAACACCGACGAGGATCCCTATTTCATCCGTTACTATTCCATCGACTTCGACGGTAATAACCTCACCGACCTGACTCCGGCCAAGGGTACCCATAAGGCGGGATTTTCGCGTGACATGAAATATCTGGTCGATGTCTACTCGACTGTGGCCGACGCTCCGGTGGCCGTGCTGCGTAACGCTGCCGACGGCTCGGAGGTGATGCCGCTTGAAACAGCCGACATTACCCGCCTGAAGGAGAACGGATGGAAGGCGCCTGAAGTGTTTACCGCTCCCGGACGCGACGGAAAGACTCCGATGTGGGGACTTATCGTGCGACCTACCAACTTCGACCCGTCAAAGAAATATCCCATAATCGAATACATCTATCAGGGTCCCGGCGACCAGTATGTTCCCAAGGCGTTCCGCCCCTATGACTGGTACATGACATCCATCGCCGAACTCGGATTTATCGTGGTGATGGTCGACGGAATGGGCACATCGTTCCGCTCGCGCGAATTTGAGAACGTGTGCTACAAGAATCTCAAGGATGCAGGACTGCCCGACCACATGGCGTGGATTAAGGCCGCTGCCGAGAAATATCCCTACATGGACATCGACAGGGTGGGCATATACGGCTGCTCGGCCGGCGGACAGGAGTCGACCAATGCGTTGCTGCTCTATCCCGATTTCTACAAGGCTGCCTATTCGGCTTGCGGCTGCCATGACAACCGCATGGACAAGATATGGTGGAATGAGCTTTGGCTCGGTTACCCCGTGGGCGACCAGTATAAGGAGGGTTCCAATGTCGAGAATGCGCATCTGCTTTGCCGTCCGCTTATGCTTGTCGTGGGCGAACTCGACGACAATGTCGATCCTGCGTCGACAATGCAGGTGGTCAATGCGCTCATCAAGGCCAACAAGGACTTTGAGCTCGTCGTCGTTCCAGGTGCCCACCACACCATGGGCGAGGACTTCGGCGAACACAAGCGTTACGACTTCTTTGTGCGCAACCTGCTTAACGTGAATCCTCCGGCATGGAGCGACATCACTTACAAGTAAATGCCTTTATAAGTTGCATTATCTGCGAGGCGGTGCTGCGCAGGTTGCGTGACGCTGTTTCGCGTTGCATGGCCTCGTCGAGTGAAACAGGCGAGGGCTGAATTGAAAATACTCCCGACATACCGGCGCGGTCGAACTCTTCACAGTGGTCGATCGCGCCGCTTAGCGCAATGACCGGTACTGCGGCGCGGCGAGCGTGACGCAACACTCCCATCGGGACTTTGCCGTGGAGTGTCTGCGAGTCCATGCGTCCTTCACCGGTTATTACGAGGTCGGCGTCACGCAGTTCGTCGTCAAATCCCGCAAGGTCGAGCACCATCTCTATGCCCGAGCGCATTTCGGCGTTGAAAAATGCGGCAAACATGGCTCCCAGTCCTCCTGCGGCACCGGCTCCCGGCAATTCGGCAACATCGATGCCTAGGTCACGCGTTACGCAGCGTGACCAGTTACGTAACCCGAGGTCGAGTTGCTCGATTTGTTGAGGTGACGCGCCTTTTTGTGCCGCAAATGTGAATGCGGCTCCCGATTTGCCGTAAAGCGGATTGTCGACATCGCACATCAGCGTGAACCGACAGTCGCGCAATGCGTCATCATCACGTGACGCTACTATGCGGGCCAATTCGGAGAGTGACGCACCCGATGGCGTAAGCGTTTTGCCATTACGGTCGAGAAGCCTGTAACCGAGAGCAGCGAGTATTCCAAGGCCGGCATCGTTGGTTGCGCTGCCGCCAAGCCCTACGATGAAGTTGCGGCATCCTCGGCTGAAGGCATCGGCTATTATCAATCCCGTGCCGAATGTCGACGAGGCCATTATGTCACGCTCGTCGCGTGACACTGTGTTCAGCCCGCTTGCGGCTGCGGTTTCTATTATGGCGGTTTTACCCTCGGCAGTTTCTGCGATTGCGTATTTTGCCGTCATTTTCTTCATCAGGGGGTTCACGGTGTCGATGGTCACGATTTGTGCGTCAAGCCTCTCGGCTACGGCCTCGACACTACCTTCGCCTCCGTCGGCAAGAGGTATCTCGACCAATGTCGCGTAGGGATCTGCGTCACGTAGTCCGCAGGCTATTGCGTGAGCCGCTTCGGTTGAAGTGAGCGAACCCTTGAATGAATCGGGTGCGATGATAATTTTCATGCGTCAGATTGTTTTACCGACAAATATACCTAAATTTGTGATATAATTGGATTATATAGCCATTATATAATTATGGCAGGAATGCGCATTACACTGTTGACCGGTTGGCTCGCGGGCATCGCTATTGCGGTGATGCTCGGCGGGTGTGGTGTGTCGCGGCTCGCCGAAGCCGACATGATGATGTCACGCGGCGAGTATTACGACGCGTCACGTGCTTATCGCAAGGTCTACAACAGCCTTGCCAAGAAAGAGCAACGGGCTCTCAGGGGCGAGGTGGCATTCAAGATGGGGGCGTGTTACTTCCGCATAAACCGCATGGCCAATGCGTCGCAGGCATTTCGCAATGCCATCCGTTACGGTTACAACGATTCGACCGCGTCACTTTATCTGGGACGTGCCTTGCAGGCCGAGGGTGAATACACCAAGGCCATTGAGGCTTACAACGACTATCTTGCCACTTCACCACGTGACGCCAAGATGGCTGAGAACGGCATCGCCGGGTGTCGTCACGCTTTGTCGACACGGTCGGTTGCGTCACGTTATGTGGTAAAGAACCCCAAGCTGTTCAATTCCAATCGTTCCGACTTCGCTCCGTTTCTTGATCCGGTGCGTGACATGCTTTATTTCACCACTACCAACGAGCGTGTCAACGGCGATGTGCGAAGTGAGATAACGGGCATGAAGAACTCCGACCTGTGGATGTCACGCCGCAATGAACAGGGCGACTGGATGCGCCCCGAGCCTGTTGAGGGCGATGTTAACAGCGAGCATGACGAAGGCATAGCCGCGTTGTCGCCCGACGGCATGACGATGTATCTCACTGTAGCGAAGCGTGACATGAATCGTGACACCGCTGTCGGAATATACACTTCCCGACGAAGTGACGCACGATGGAGCCGCCCCGTGAGATTGGAAATAGATGATGACTCGGTGGCAAGTTATGGACATCCGTCACCGTCGCACGACGGAAAGTGGCTGTACTTCACCTCTGACCGTCGCGGAGGCTACGGAGGCAAGGATATATGGCGCATAAGGATTGACCGTGACGGTGCAAGACCTGAGAATCTCGGCCCGTTGATCAACACCGTTGGTGACGAGATGTTTCCTACAGTGCGTGACGACAGTCTGTTCTACTTTGCAAGCAACGGTCATTCCGGTTACGGTGGTCTTGACATATATTGCGCCCGGTTGTTGCCTTCGGGTGCATGGAGCGTTGTCAACATGGGAAAGCCTGTAAACTCAGCCGGCGATGACTTCGCGATAACGTTTGGTGAGGGTGAGAGCGGCTTTTTCAGCAGCAATCGCGGTGACCGTAGAGGTTACGACCACATATACTCATTCGTGTTGCCCGATTTACGCATATCCATCGGCGGCTATGTCACCGACCGTGATGAGGAACCTATAGGTGGCGCTGTCGTAAGGATAGTAGGTGACGACGGCACCAACCGCAAGGCCGTGGCGCGTAACGACGGTTCGTTTTCACTGCCGTTGCAGCGCGGAGTGCGTTACGTGATGCTCGCGACTGCTCCCGGATATCTGAATGCAAAGCAGGAGTTCATCTCCGATGACGCTGAAGAGGATGCCGAATATGCGGTGGATTTCATGCTTGCATCGCTTACCAGGCCCAATGTCATCGACAATATATTCTACGATTTTGACAAGGCGACATTGCGTCCCGAGTCGCGGCAGGCTCTCGATTCGTTGGCGCAGGTGTTGCACGACAATCCCAATGTAACGATTGAACTTGTCGCACACACCGACCGTAAAGGATCGGAGGAGTATAATGTCGCACTTTCGCAGCGTCGCGCTCAGTCGGTGATAGATTACCTCATAGCGTCGGGCATCGATTCCGAGCGACTGAAGCCTGTAGGTTACGGAGAGTCGCACCCTAAACGCGTGACGCGACGACTGCACCGCCTCTATCCTCAATTTGCCGAAGGCGATGTACTCGATGAAGAGTATATAGGGCGGCTTGATGAGGCGAATCAGGAGATAGCCGACCAAATAAATAGACGAACCGAATTTCAAGTATTATCCATAGACTATAAAATGTATTGATTATGAATGAATTCCGCACTATAGTACAACCTCTTGAGAATCAGCAGGGCTTGATCGATCATTCCCACCCGGTGGTCATGCTCGGCTCCTGCTTCAGCGATAACGTGGGGCAGCGCCTTTGTGACGGCCTTTTTGACTGCATTGTCAATCCATGCGGTACATTGTATAATCCGGCAAGCATAGCCAATGCCGTGCTCGATCTGCTCTACGACCGTGACTACACGATTGATGATCTGTTTCAGCATGAAGGAGTGTGGCACAGTTTTTCGCATCATTCAAGATTCTCGGATACCGACCCCGACCGTGTGCTTGAATCGATCAACGAGTCGGCCGACAGAGCCCGCAAGGCGTTGTCGAGTGCATCGGCGATTATCGTGACATTCGGCACAGCCTACCTGTTCAGGTTGCGCGAAAATCATCGTGTGGTTGCCAATTGTCATAAGATGCCGGCGACGATGTTTTCACGCGAAATGCTTCCGGCCGATAAGATAACCGGATTGTGGCGCAAGATGGTAAAAGAGATAACCGCGCGTTATCCCGGAATGAAGGTTGTGTTTACAGTAAGCCCCATACGCCATCTTGCCAACGGAGCGCACGGCAATCAGATAAGCAAGTCCACGTTGTTGCTCGGGGTGGATGCGCTGGCGCGTGAAATGCCGGAATCGGTGATCTACTTCCCCGCTTACGAAATAATGATGGACGACCTGCGTGACTACCGCTTTTACACCGCCGACATGACTCATCCCTCGGATGTTGCGGTTGATTACATATACGATGTGTTCCGCCGTTCATTCATGACTGATGACACACGTGACCTCGAGCAACAGTGTCTTAAGCTGTCACGCCGCTTGAAACACCGTCACATTTCGGCAACCCCCGAAGCCGTGGCTGATTTTGATGCAGGGACACAGGCGATGATTTCGGAACTTGTTGCAGCTCATCCCGAGTTGCGTCACGTACTACATCAATAGAGAGTCGGATACAGGCACCAAAAAAGAGGGATCGCATTTCTGCGACCCCTCGGGTACCTGAAGTGGGACTCGAACCCACACAGCCGTAATGGCCAAGGGATTTTAAGTCCCTCGTGTCTACCATTCCACCATTCAGGCAGCTTACGGCGCGACAAAGATAGTAAGTAATTTTGGATTACGCAAATTGCGTATTTAATTTCAGAAGACGATAGTGTAGCCGCCGGCTGAAGCACGCACCGCGCGATAGCGGCGAAGCCCGTATTTATGCTCGTGTGCCGGACCCGACAGCGGACTTCCGTTGAACTCGCACACATCGTAGCGAGAGCCGCATTTGTGACAAACGGCTTGTAGTGTCGATGTGTCGAAAACTACACGCACATTGGGAGTACATTCTACCGGGCAGGCGAGGTCGTAGGCGAGAGGCGAGCCGCTCATGTCGGTCACCAACAGTACTCCGCCAAATCCCGTGTAGGTCATGGCCGTGTAGGGAAAATCGGCAGGCTGTTTTTCCGACTTGATGAAGTAACGGAATTGTCCCACGGTGTGTACGCCGTATGTGTCCCAGTATCCTTGATTGCCGAGGTCGATATTTACAGCCGTGACAGGAATGCGGTCGTCATTGACATCGGAGCATGACAACAACGCAAACATGGCGACAATCACTGATATATATCGGAGCATATCTATCTTCCGAGGAGCGAGTTTAAGGCGTTGTGATAAGTGGAGAAATCAAATTGCGACAGCACTTTGTCATAAAGAGCCTTTATTGCGTCATTATAAAGGTTGCCTATCGAGCCTTCGTGGGTGTGGTGTACTTCGGTAGGAGGTACAAATTCTCCGCGCTCGATGGCGAGTCCCACCTGCTTGTAGGCGTCACGGAAAGGCACGCCCTCCAGCGTGAGGTGGTTCACTTCCTCAACCGAGAACATGAGGCTGTAACGCGGATCCTTGAGGATTTCGGTGTTTACCTTTACCTCCGACAGCATCTGCGTAACCATCGAGATTATCTCAATGAGCGAGTCAAATGCCGGCAGGAAGTTCTCTTTTATCAATTGCAGGTCGCGGAAATATCCTGAAGGAAGATTGTTGGTGATCAGCGTTATCTCGTAGGGCAGTGCCTGCAGCTTGTTGCATTTGGCCCTTGTGAGTTCAAATACATCGGGATTCTTCTTGTGGGGCATGATCGACGAGCCTGTCGTGTATTCATCGGGCAGCTTTATGAACCCGAAGTTCTGGGAGTTGAACATACAGGCGTCAAACGACAGCTTGGCAATCGTGGCGGCAATGCCTCCGAGTGCCTGTGCTACGACACGTTCAGTCTTGCCTCGTCCCATCTGGGCATATACGACATTGTAGTCCATCGAGTCAAATCCGAGCAGGCATGTGGTCATTGTGCGGTTGAGGGGGAATGATGAGCCGTAGCCGGCAGCCGAACCGAGCGGATTTCGGTTGGTCACCGAATAGGCCGCACGAAGCACCGTGAGGTCGTCGACGAGTGATTCGGCATAAGCTCCGAACCAAAGTCCGAACGATGAGGGCATCGCAACCTGCAGATGCGTGTAACCGGGCATTAATACATCCTTGTAGCGTTCGCTTTGCTCGATCAGCACGTTAAACAGCCCGGTCATAGCCTTCGTGACATCCTCGATGCGTGAACGGATGTATAGCTTCAGGTCAACGAGCACCTGGTCGTTGCGAGAGCGGCCCGAATGGATTTTCTTGCCTATGTCGCCGAGCTTGCGCGTGAGCATCAGTTCAACCTGTGAATGCACATCCTCGATGTCGTCCTCTATCTTGAAGTCGCCTTGCTCGATGACTTTGTAGATGTTGCGCAATTCGGCGGTCAGGGTTTCCAATTCAGGTTTGGTCAACAAGCCTATTGACTGAAGCATTGTTATGTGGGCCAGTGAGCCGAGTACATCGTAAGGAGCGAGATAAAGATCCATCTCGCGGTCGCGTCCTACGGTATAAGACTCTACATCATGGTCTACAGTGACCGATTTTTCCCAAAGTTTTGATGACATTGCAGGTTGGGTTTTAGAGGTTAAAAATTAGCCTGTCTGATGTGGCCAGACAGGCTTTATCATTAGTGGTGCCGACTTTGTTATGAACGTGCAAGATTCTTTACCATGTCGCCGAACTTGTCGGCAGCTTCTTGCAGTTTCGGGCCTACCATAGGGCGAAGCATTGCTGGAATCTCAACATCGATTGCTGTGACGATTTCGGTCGACTCGGGAGTCTTGGCATCCAGATTTATCGACATAATCAGAGGCACCGGTGCGCTTTCGGCGGTGAAAGCCACTCGCTTGTCGGCTACGCGTTCGGTAATCTTGAGAACCATGTCGCCCATGGGGGCTGCGGTTATTATGATTGAGTCCTCGGTGAATCGTACGGCACCGAGCTTGGCGCGAACTTCTTCGGGAAGTGCATCGAGGCGTTCTTGGAAAGCGGCAGGATTGCTTACACGCTCATAGACTGAAGATACAGGCATAGCCACTTCAGTCGGCTTACTTGAATAAGTTGTCATAAGTCGTCAGTGGATTTTTTTTGTATGTTACCGTCGGTAATTAACGGCGCGAAATTAATCGGCCTTTGGTGCAGGTGACCACGATGCAGGATCTTTGCGCCATTGTTTCAATGTTTCGAGGTCGTCGGGCTTGATATAGTCGGTTTCAAGCGCAGCCTCAAGCATTGAGTTGTAGTTGCTGAGGGTGATGAGCTTTACGCCGGCTTCGGTGAAGCGCTTTACGGCTACGGGGAATCCGTAGGTGAATATTGCCGCCATGCCCACAACCTCGCATCCTGCGGCACGTATTGCCTCGACTGCTTTAAGGCTGCTGCCGCCGGTCGATATAAGGTCTTCGATTACAACGACCTTCTGTCCGGGCTTAAGATTGCCTTCGATGAGGTTTTCGAGTCCATGATCCTTAGGAGTGGAGCGTACATATACGTAGGGCAGGCCGAGAGAGTCGGCAACGAGAGCACCTTGTGCGATAGCGCCTGTAGCTACGCCGGCTATTGCATCGGGAGCCTCAAAGTTCTCGAGAATGATGCGGCAAAGCTCAACTTTGATGAAGTTGCGCAATTCAGGGTAGGATAGAGTCTTGCGGTTGTCGGTGTATATTGGGGAACTCCATCCTGAAGCCCATGTGAAAGGAACATCGGGTTGAAGCTTGATAGCACTGATTTTCAGAAGCTTTTCGGCTACTAAACTTTCTAACTTTTTCATCTTGACTAAAATTTGATATATTATTGTGCAAAGATAGTGCTTCTGTGCAAAAAATGCAAATGGAGATGCGCTTAAGAGCCAGTTCGACAATAAATGTTAACGGCAGGGCGGTCAATTGTTGAGTGATTTTCTTTAGCTCTTGAGGGAGCGATGGGGCTCCATCGTGACCGAAAGAGATGAAGAAAAGCGCCAACGAGTGGCCGAGGCGAAGGTAACCTTCCTCGCAGACCAAAAATCGCTCCGCACTATGCGACCCTGCCGTTAATATTTATTGTCGAACCGGCTCTAAAAAAAGCGAAATAAAAGTGTACGGCGATACGGAATTATTGCTACATTTGCACATTGGAAAAAGTTAATTACGACATGTCAGAAAACAAACTAAAGCTAAGCGATATTTATCGCGCCGCCCATGTGCTTAAGGGTGTCGTGCGTCACACCGAACTTATTGCCGCTCCCAAGCTTAACCCGGAGTGTGATCTTTATTTGAAACCCGAATGTCTTCAGCATACAGGTTCATTTAAGCTGCGTGGCGCTTATTTCAAGATTTCGCAGTTGTCGCCTGAGGAGAAGGCTCACGGTGTAATTGCATGTTCGGCAGGAAATCATGCCCAGGGTGTCGCTCTCGGCGCAAAGGCCAATGGCATCAAGTCGCTGATATGCTTACCTGAAGGTGCTCCTATAAGCAAGGTCGAGGCAACCAAGAAATATGGGGCCGATGTATGCCTTGTTCCGGGAGTTTATGACGACGCTTACAAGCGTGCGCTTGAACTGCGTGACGAGCACGGCTACACGTTTGTGCATCCGTTTGACGATCCGCTGGTTATAGCCGGACAGGGAACGATAGGGCTTGAAATCCTTGACGAAATGCCCGATGTGGAAGCGGTGATAGTGCCTGTGGGCGGTGGCGGACTTATTTCGGGCGTAGCTTTTGCCATAAAGGCTATAAGCCCTGATGTCAAGGTGTATGGTGTACAGGCTGCCGGAGCGCCCAGCATGGTCCAGTCGCTTAAGAATGACAAAATCGAGTGCCTTTCCAATGTGTCGACTATTGCTGACGGTATTTCGGTCAAGGAGCCGGGTGTGAATACATTTGAGCTGTGCCGTCAATATGTCGACGAGATTGTGACGGTGAGCGAGGATGAAATCGCCGCCGCTATATTGGCGATGATTGAAACAGAGAAGCTTGTAGCCGAAGGGGCAGGCGCTGTCGCCGTTGCAGCCGCCATGTTCAACAAGGTGCCGGTCAAGGGTAAGAAGACCGTGTGTCTTGTGTCGGGCGGAAATATCGATGTGACAATCCTGAGCCGCGTAATCAATCGAGGATTGATAAAGACCGGTCGCAACTATGCCGTGACAATCGACCTTTCAGACAAGCCCGGAGTGCTTGCCGAGGTGAGCGACATCATAGGAAAGCTCGGCGGTAATATAATATCGGTAACTCATGAGCGCATAAGCGTCGACACTCCCATCACGAGCTGTACGCTGCGCCTCGTAATGGAAACCCGTAATGCCGAACACATCGACTTCATACGCAAGGGACTGATTTCAGCCGGCTATCAGATATTGAGCTAAAGTATTTTTGAGTTTATATCCACAAATATGCCAAAAAGGAAAATTATGTGTCCTTTTTGGCATATTGTTTTCCTGCGAGTTGCATATAGTTTGGATTAGTAGTAGATTTGTTTATTAATTTCATCACCTATTATTGTTTATGAATTTTAAAGCAACGGCATGTATTGCCTTGGGGTGTATGTCGCTGACGGTGGCGGCGCAGTCGACATCGGTCGATACCCTCACTCTCTCGCTTGACCAGTGTCTTGAAATAGCTCTCAATGACAACCCGACGATAAAGGTTGCCGACATGGAGATTCAACGAGTGGATTATGCCAAAAAAGAAACGATTGGTCAGCTTTTGCCGACGATAAGCTTCGGAGCCAATTACAATCGTATGGTGGCCAAACAGGTCGCTTACATGAATATGGACAATTTTCCCGGAATGGGAGGCGGAGAAGAAGAGGGCGGTGAGGCTGAAACACAGGCGGCCTCTCGGTCGAAAGGCGCGGGAAACAATGGAATCAAAATGGGTCTTGACAACAGTTATCAGGCAGGATTCAACGCGTCGGTTCCTTTGATAGCTCCTCAGTTGTGGAAAACATTAAAGCTAAACGACAGCCAGATTCTCCAGAATGTGGAGGCTGCGCGTGCATCGCGCCTTTCGCTTGTAAATCAGGTAAAATCGGCCTACTATGCGTTGCTGTTGGCCAATGACAGCTACAAGGTCATCCTGGAGAACTATGATAACGCAAAGTTTAACCACGAGGTGTTTCTCAAGAAATTCCAAGTGGGTACCGCCTCGGAATATGACGTGTTAAGGTCGTCGGTTCAGGTAAAGAATGTAGAGCCAGAGTTGTTGCAAGCTGAAATTGCGATAAAGCAGGCCCGATTGCAGTTAGCCATATTGATGGGCATGGACGCATCGATTCCCATCAAGGCTGCTACACAGCTGTCGGATTATGAAGAGAGCATGTATGATGTGACGCTTTCAATCGACAAGTCGATTGACCGTAACACCGACCTGCGCTCGCTCGACCTGCAGACACGCACGCTGCGTGATGCGCTTTCAGTGCAGAAGATGGCATGGTTCCCCACGCTAATGTTTACCGCCAATTACAACTGGACATCATCGTCCAACGGCAATGCGTTGCGTAACTTCCGCTGGAATCCCTATTCGGTAGTGGGCGTCACGTTGTCGATTCCTCTCTTTGAAGGCGGCCAGCGTTATCATCGCATAAAACAGGCCCGCATTCAAGTCGATGAAATGGCCTGGCAACGTGAAAACCTTGAACGCTCCATCAGAATGCAGGTGGATTTGGCTATGGACAATATCCAGAAAAACGTTCGTCAGATTGCAAGTAATTCCGAGAGCGTGGTGCAGGCCGAGAAGGCTCACTCGATAATGGAGAAGTCGTTTGAGATAGGCGCTGCAAGCTATCTCGACCTCCGTGACTCGGAATTGGCGTTGACGCAGGCGCGCCTCGGTTACTATCAGTCGATATATAACTTTCTGATAGCAAACAGCGAGCTTGAAAATCTGCTTGGCAATGCCGACATTGAGAAATATGAAAAATCGAAATAAAGAAATTAATCCACAATCAAAAACAATATAAAATCATGTCAATAAAACTGTACTCTGCGGCTGTGGGCGGAATGTTGAGCCTGCTTGTATTGTCGGGCGGTGTGTTAACCTCCTGCAGCGGTTCGGGAGAAAAGAAGGAAGAATCCAAAGTCGATGAACGCCCCAATGTGGAAATACGCCAGGTTCACGAACAGGAAGTGCCCCAGATTGTGTCGTATACGGCTACTGTGGAAGCTTATAAGACCAACAACATATCCACTTCAACCCCCAACCGTATAAAGTCGATACTTGTCGATGTGGGATCGAAAGTGGCCAAAGGCCAGAAGGTGGTAGTGCTTGACGATGTCAACATCGACCAGCTGAAAGTGCGTCTTGACAATACCAAGCGCGAGTATGAGCGTGCATTGGAGCTATATAATATCGGAGGCGGCACCAAGCAGTCGGTCGATCAGATGAAGACCGAGCTTGATGCGGCTACCCGTCAATATGACAACATGGTTGAAAACACCATACTCGTATCGCCCATAAACGGTGTAGTCACTGCAAGGAATTACGATCCGGGTGACATGACCGGTACACAGCCCATCCTCACCATCGAGCAACTACAGCCGGTGAAGGTGCTTGTAAATGTCAGCGAAAGTGAGTTTACCAAGGTGTACAAAGGCATGAAGGTGGATGTTTACCTTGATGTGTACGGCGAGGAGCGTTTTGAGGGCGTTGTGGAATTGATACATCCTACAATCGACCCGGCGACGCGCACGTTTACCGTTGAAATCAACATCGCTAACCGTGATGAGCGCATTCGTCCGGGAATGTTTGCCCGCGTGGTCATGAGCTTCGGTGTCGAAACCCGCGTGGTGGTTCCCGACCGCTCAATCGTGAAGCAGACCGGCTCGGGCGAGAAGTTCATATATGTCTACAGCAATGGCAAGGTGTCGTTTAACCGTGTTGAACTCGGACAGCGCATCGACAACTCTTATGAGGTGCTGTCGGGTGTCGACAACGGTGCCGATGTGGTCATTGCCGGACAAAGCCGACTTGCCGACGGAATGGAGGTAAATGTAATCGGCGACAACAAGTAGAGAGTGGCTTCGTTTCAACAATTTAAAAAGAAGAATATTCAATTATGAGCATATACTCAAGTGCTGTGAAACGCCCGATCATGACGACGCTCTGTTTTGTGGCTGTAGTCATCATGGGATTGTTTTCACTCTCGACTTTACCGATTGACCTGTATCCCGATGTCGAAACCAATACCATAATGGTAATGACATCATATCAGGGAGCCAGTGCCGCCGATATCGAGCAGAATGTCACGCGTCCGCTCGAGAACAGCCTTAATGCCGTAAACGACCTTAAGCACATAACTTCAAAGTCACGCGAGAACATCTCGGTGATTACGCTTGAATTTGAATACGGCAAGGACATCGATGTGCTTACCAATGATGTGCGCGACAAGCTCGACATGGTTAAGAGCGCACTGCCCGATGCCGCCGAGAATCCTATAATATTCAAGTTCAGTTCCGACATGATTCCTATTGTGATTCTTTCGGTTCAAGCCAAGGAGAGCATGCCGGGCCTGTACAAGATTCTTGACGAGAATGTGGCAAATCCGCTTGCCCGAATCAGTGGTGTGGGTTCGGTGTCTATCTCGGGAGCACCGAAACGTGAGATACACATATATGTCGACCCGCAACGACTGGAGGCTTACAACCTGTCGGTAGAAACGATTTCATCGCTTATCGCAGCTGAAAACCGTAACATTCCGGGCGGTTCGTTTGATATAGGTAGCGACACCTATTCACTGAGAGTGCAGGGTGAGTTCAACTCTACCGACCATCTGAAGGACCTGGTTGTTGGCTCACAGAACGGCCGCAATATATATCTGCGTGATGTGGCGCGTATAGAGGACTCGCTTGAAGAGCGCGCCCAGGAAACCTATAACAACGGTACGCAGGGAGCCATGATTATCGTACAGAAGCAATCGGGTGCCAATTCTGTTAATATATCGGAGGAAGTAATGGAGATGCTTCCGTCGCTTCAGAAGCGTCTGCCGACCGATGTCAAGCTCGGTGTGATTGTGGATACATCCGACAACATACGCAATACAATCGCGTCACTTGTCGAAACCGTGCTTTACGCATTGCTGTTTGTGGTAATCGTCGTGTTCGCATTCCTCGGACGATGGAGGGCTACGCTCATCATCACGATTACTATTCCTATATCGTTGATTGCATCGTTCATCTATCTTGCCATGACGGGCAATTCGCTCAACATAGTTTCACTGTCGGCGCTTTCAATATCAATCGGTATGGTGGTCGATGACGCCATTGTGGTGCTTGAAAACGTTACGACCCACATTGAGCGCGGTTCCGACCCGAAACAGGCTGCGGTTCATGGAACAAATGAGGTGGCCGTGTCGGTTATTGCGTCAACGTTGACTCTTATCGCCGTGTTCTTCCCCTTGACACTTGTTACCGGTATGACCGGAGTGTTGTTCCGTCAGTTGGGATGGATGGTGACCATCATGATGATAATATCGACAGTGTGTGCGTTGTCGCTTACTCCCATGTTGTGTTCACAGCTGTTGCGCAAGGATGTAAAGCACGGCAAGGTCTATACAGTGTTGTTTACCCCTATCCGCAAAGGCCTTGACGCATTTGACGACGGTTACGCATGGCTGCTCTCAAGAGTTGTAAGGCATAAGACCGTTACGCTGATCGTGTGTCTTGCCGTATTCCTTGGTTCGCTCGTGCTTGTGCGTTACGTGGGTACAGAGTTCTTCCCCGTGGCCGACGACGGCCGCTTGTCGGTGAAACTTGAACTCCCCATCGGCTCGAGAGTGGAACTCTCCAAGGAGGTGATGGCCCGATTGTATAAGGAGTGGAAAGAGAAGTATCCCGAAATCAAGATAATGAACTATACCACAGGTTCGGCTTCGAGCGACAATACATTCGGTTCGTTGCAGGACAATGGCCCGCACATCATATCGTCAAATGTGCGATTGCTCGACCCGGGCGACCGTGACCGCAGTATCACCGAGATTGCCGCATTGATGCGTGAGGACCTGAAGCGTTATCCCGAGTTCCGTAAGGCGCAGGTGACTGTCGGCGGCGGAATGGGTATGGGCGGTCAGTCGCAGCTCGACTACGAGGTCTACGGATATGACTTTACCGAAACCGACTCGATCGCTCAAAAGCTTGTGTCGATTCTCGGGAACATCGAGGGAACGGCCGATATACGTGTGTCACGCGCCGATTACCAGCCCGAATATCAGGTTGACTTCGACCGTGAGAAGCTCGCCATATACGGCCTGAATCTCCAGACGGCGGCCACCTATCTGCGTAACCGCATCAACGGTGCCATAGCGTCGCAATATCGTGAGGACGGTGAAGAGTATGACATAAAGGTGATGTATGCTCCCGAAAAGCGAACATCGCTTGAGGACATCGAGAACATTCTGCTCTATTCGCCCAACGGAAACGCCGTGCGCATAAAGGATGTGGGCAAGGTGGTTGAGCGTTTCACTCCACCTACGATTGAGCGCAAGGACCGTCAGCGCATCATTACCGTGACGGCGGTTGTGGCCGATGCCCCGATGAGCGAAATTGTCGAGAAGGCTCAGGTGGAGATCGACAAGCTTGAGTTGCCTTCAGGTGTCAATATCGACATATCGGGTAGCTACGAGGACCAGCAGGACTCTTTCCGCGACCTGTTGATGCTTGCCGTGCTGATTGTCATATTGGTATATATCGTGATGGCTGCACAGTTTGAGAGCTACACCTATCCCGGCATCATCATGACCTCGCTCATGTTTGCATTCTCGGGTGTGTTCATAATACTCTATCTGACGGGTCACACACTCAACATCATGTCGATGATCGGTGCCATCATGCTTATCGGTATTGTAGTGAAGAACGGTATCGTGCTTATCGACTACATATCGCTTAACCGTGAGCGCGGAATGTCGATCAGGACGGCTGTGGTGCTTGGCGGTAAGTCGCGTCTGCGTCCCGTTGTGATGACTACGCTTACAACCATCCTCGGTATGGTGCCTATGGCTGTCGGCACGGGACAAGGTGCCGAAACATGGCGCCCGATGGGTACTGCGGTTATCGGCGGTCTTACATTCTCCACCATTCTTACGCTGTTGTTTGTTCCGGCACTCTACTGTCTGTTTGCTTATGTCGGAGTAAAACGCAACCGTCGTAAGATGAGAGAAATTGTGGTGGTCGACAATAAGGTTGTAAAATCATAAAAGACTGAAAACAATGAAAGCTATATTGATAACATTTGATCAGGCCTATTATGAGCGCATAATAGATATGCTTGAGAAAAACAATTGCCGCGGATTTACTTCATGGCAGGATGTCAAAGGACGAGGCAGCGCAACCGGAGAGCCGCACTACGGGTCACATGCATGGCCGTCGCTTGCTTCGGCTATAATCACGATGGTTGAGGACGGTCGTGTCGACATTGTGCTTGACAAACTTCATAAAATGGATGTGGAAACCCCCAAACTCGGATTGCGTGCATTTGTGTGGAATATAGAGCGAAGTATATGACAAATTGCATGACAATTGCAATTTGATAAAATAATATGATAGATATACGCCGAATTTGATAAATTCGGCGTATATTTGTATCGGATTATAATAATTTTGGACTTTTAAGTGCAAAAACGGTAAAATATTAAATAAATATACAAAAATGGAATCAAAGAAATTCATACTGCAAGAAAAAGATATTCCCACAGCGTGGTACAATGTAATGGCCGAGATGCCGGTAAAGCCTCGTCCGTTGCTTAGTCCGGTGACAAAGAAGCCGCTGACACCCGAGGATCTCTATCCGTTGTTCTCGGAAGAGGTGTCCCGTCAGGAATTCAACGATACCGACAAGTGGATTGAGATACCCGAAGAGGTGCGTGACATGTATCGTATATGGCGTCCTACACCTCTTGTGCGTGCCCGTGGTCTTGAAAAGGCTCTTGACACACCGGCTCACATCTACTTCAAGAATGAAAGTGTAAGCCCGGTAGGCTCGCATAAACTCAATTCGGCAATACCTCAGGCTTACTATTGCAAGAAGCAGGGCGTCACCAACATCACGACTGAAACGGGCGCAGGACAGTGGGGTGCCGCATTGTCGTTGGCCGCCAAGCATTTCGGCCTTGAACTCGCCGTTTACATGGTCAAGGTGTCATATCATCAGAAACCTTATCGTCGTTCGATAATGCAGACCTACGGAGCCGAGGTTATAGCCTCGCCGAGTATGTCGACCAAGGCCGGACGAAAAATCATTACCGACCATCCCAACTATCAGGGCTCGCTCGGAACCGCCATATCGGAGGCTGTCGAGCTGGCAATGTCGACGCCCAACTGTAAATACACGCTCGGTTCAGTGCTCAACCATGTAGCATTGCACCAGACTGTCATAGGTCTTGAAGCTGAAAAGCAGATGGAGATGGCCGGTGAATATCCAGACATTGTGATAGGCTGCTTCGGTGGCGGAAGTAACTTCTCGGGAATTTCATTCCCATTCATGCGTCACAACTTCAGTGGAGAGCGTTCGACACGCTTCATAGCCGCCGAACCCGCGTCATGTCCCAAGCTCACACGAGGTGTGCTGCAATATGACTTCGGCGATGAGGCGGGTTACACTCCGTTGATTCCCATGTACACGCTCGGACATAACTTCTCGCCCGCCAATATACATGCCGGAGGACTTCGCTATCATGGAGCCGGTGCGGTTGTGAGCCAGCTGCGCGAAAACGGTCTTATCGATGCTGTGGACATTCCCCAGCTTGAAACGTTTGCAGCCGCAACTCTCTTTGCACAGGCCGAGGGCATAATTCCTGCTCCCGAGAGTTCTCATGCCATAGCTACTGCAATACGTGAGGCCAAGAAAGCAAAGGAATCGGGTGAATCCAAGGTTATCCTGTTTAACCTTTCAGGTCACGGACTCATTGATATGGCTGCTTATGATCAATATATAAGCGGTGACCTGCAGAACTATGAGATTCCCGAATCGGAAATTGAAACCAATGTGTCGAAGCTTGAAAAGCTGATTTGATATTATATCGGAATAGAAGACAACAACGCCCGGAATCACCATAATTCCGGGCGTTGTCCTATATTGTACCGACTGCTGTTATTCAGAGAGTTTTGCGTCCATTGCGGCTGCGGCATGTCGTCCGTCACCCATGGCAAGGATTACGGTTGCACCGCCGCGCACGATGTCGCCTCCTGCATATATGTCGCTGAGCGATGATTGCATTGTGCCTTCGTTGACTACGATTGTGCCTCGGCGTGACACTTCAAGTGCGGGGATTGCATTGGGGATTAACGGGTTTGGTGATACTCCCACGCTCACAATAACCAGGTCGACGGGGATGTCGATTATCGCGCCTTCGATGGGCACCGGTGAGCGTCGGCCTGACGCATCGGGCTCGCCGAGTTCCATTTTCTGCACTCTCATCATGTTCACGCGGCCTTTTTCATCGGCGAGATACTCAATGGGATTATGCAAAGTAAGGAACTCTACGCCTTCCTGCTTGGCGTGCTTCACCTCTTCGGCTCGTGCCGGCATTTCGGCTTCGCCACGACGATATACCACCATGGCCGATTCGGCGCCCATGCGTCGTGCGGTGCGCACTGAGTCCATTGCCGTGTTACCGCCTCCTATTACAGCTACCCGCTTGCCTTTAAGGATGGGTGTGTCGTGGTCGGGGCGGCCTGCACCCATGAGGTTGATACGGGTGAGATATTCGTTACTTGACATTACGCCGATGTAGTTCTCTCCGGGTATGCCCATGAAGCGGGGCAGACCGGCTCCTGAAGCTACGAATATGCCTTTGAAGCCCATTTCGTGGAGGTCGTCGTAACTCAATGTTTTGCCTACGATGCAATCCTTTACGAAATTTACTCCAAGAGCGGCAAGGGCGTTTATTTCGACATCGACCACTTCGTTGGGAAGTCGGAATTCCGGGATTCCGTATTTCAGTACGCCGCCTATTTCATGCAGGGCTTCAAATACGGTTACATCATAACCGCGTTTTACCATGTCACCTGCAAATGACAGTCCGGCGGGGCCCGAGCCTACTACGGCGACCTTGATGCCGTTCTTGGGTGCTGTTTCGGGCACGGCGTGACATCCGCACAGGCGTTCGTTGTCGGCGGCAAAACGCTCGAGGTATCCTATGGCTACCGGTTCTTTCTTCATCTTATGGTAGATGCAACGTGACTCGCATTGTTTCTCCTGGGGACATACACGGCCGCACACAGCGGGAAGTGCGCTTGTTTCTTTCAAGACCACGGCTGCCGCATGGAAATCTTTACGCTCGATATTCTTGATGAATCCGGGGATGTTGATGCTTACGGGACATCCGGTCACACATTGGGGATCGGGGCAGTCCATGCATCTTGTAGCTTCAAGCACTGCCGCTTCAGCCGACAGGCCTTGATTGACCTCTTCGTTGCAGGTTATGCGGTAGGCGGGGTCGAGTTCGGGCATCTTTACGCGAGGAATTGATGTGCGCTCTTTTACCGGAGTGGCTTTACGAAGTTCTTCGCGCCACTGTGCGTCACGTGGCGACGATGTGTTATTATTGTTTGCCATAGCAGTTATTGGTTAAATGAACGTAAACGCATAAGCATCTCATCGAAATCGACCTGGTGTGCGTCAAATTCGGGGCCGTCGATGCATACAAACCTTGTCTTGCCACCTACGGTCACACGACAAGCACCGCACATTCCCGTGCCGTCGACCATGATTGTGTTGAGCGAACACATTGTGGGTATGTCGTATTTCTTGGTAAGCAGTGAAACGAATTTCATCATTATGGCAGGACCGATGGTAACTACAAGGTCGACTTTCTCGCGGTTGATCACGCTTTCTACACCGTTGGTGACAAGCCCCTTGGTGCCGTAGCTTCCGTCATCGGTCATGATTATGACTTCATCGGAATAGGGGCGCACCTGCTCCTCGAGTATTATCAGCTCCTTGGTGCGTGCTGCCAATACGGTTACCACCTTGTTGCCGGCTTCTTTCATTGCTTTTATTATGGGTAGAAGGGGTGCTACTCCTACACCGCCTCCACAGCACACTATAGTGCCAACTTTCTCTATGTGGGTTGCTTGTCCGAGCGGCCCCACTACATCGGTGAGTGATTCTCCGGGTTCGAGGTTGCATATTTTGCCTGACGATACGCCTACATTCTGCACTACAAGGGTTATTGTTCCTTTCGCGGTGTCGGCGTCGGCAATTGTCAACGGAATGCGTTCCCCGTTTTCGCAAGCACGCACAATAACGAAGTGTCCGGGCTTGCGTGACCGTGCTATTGCCGGAGCTTCCACTACAAGCTTGACAACGTTCTCGGAGAAGTGTTCCTTCTCAAGGATTTTGTTCATGAGTGTTCTTTTATGAAATATGATGATGACAATTTATTTATCTACGGCAAAGATAAGTAAAAATATCTAAGAGAATACAATAATCATGAATTTATGTAAAAGCAAAGGGTGTTGTCTCGCGACGACACCCTTTTTTAATCTACAATCTATAAAAACATATATATTTTGAAAAAACGGTCAATAATTGATTTTTAGAATCAAAATTTCAATGAACACTCAAATATATGTCAAATATTTTTAACATCCAAGTAATATGTTTAAGAACATAAAGGGTCTAAAATACACTTATTTACCCGGTAATCTCACCGGACGGAGTATCCAGGGGAACGGTTCTTTCAATACTATGTTTTTATCTGATTTTATTTTATGGTAGGCAGCGGCTGCTTCTTCGGCTGTTTCATAGCTCCCTGCTATCACATAGTAGAGCGGCTCGGCTGTTTCTACTACAATGGCATTATGTCCGTTGTCGCGGAGCCGGTTCATCAATGATTTGGCGTTGAACACTTGCTTGAACTGATTCACTACTATAGAATAGGGCTTGAATTGTTCGGGTGTGCCGCATCCTTCGGTTAGGCGTACATTGACCGTGCTCAATGGGATTGAATCGGTCCCTACAATAAGTCGTGAGCTTATTGCCTCTTTGCGTATGCGGTCGTATATCGTGTCGTCGATTCCGCTGTTTTCATCGGATTTTTCTTTGGCTGCCTGGTAGGCCGCTCTGTAGTTGGCTTCCGATGTCTTGCATCCCGAAAGCATTGCTATTGCAGCTATTACCGCGATTATAAGTGATGTTACTCGTGTCATGATTGTTATTGTCGTATTTTCTTACTTAGTTCTATTACTTCGAGGTCTTTTATCGTGCCGTTGTCGATGGTGAGCCTTACAAGTGTGCGCACCTGTTGCCATCCTTGCTGTCCGGCAGCTCCGGGATTTATGTGCAGCATTTCGAGTTCGGGGTCATATATCACTTTAAGGATGTGACTGTGTCCCGTGACCATCAATTTTATGCATTTGGCACGTAACAGGGGTTTTACTCCGCGTGCGTATTTTCCAGGATATCCGCCAATGTGTGTCATCCACACATTGACTCCTTCAATTGTGAATTCCTGAACTTCGGGACATCGTCGCGTCACTTCGCCGTGATCGATGTTGCCTGATACAGCTCTCACTACTGGGGCGATTTCCTCAAGCCTTTGCAGCAACCCGATGTCGCCGATGTCACCCGCATGCCATATTTCGTCACATCCGGCAAAGTGGACGGCATAGCGTTCATCCCAGCAAGAGTGGGTGTCTGACAGGATTCCTATACGCTTCATTGGTTATTGCCTGATAATGCGTACATATTGCAGCAGCGCCGTGTTGACAGTGCCGTTCATATTGTCGATTTCATGTCGTAGGCTCAGTTCGTTGACGCCTTCCTTTAGCTTTATGCGCAGCATGTTGCTGAATCCGGTCGACAGCCATTCGTCAATACCGCGTTGCGGCATAACTATAGCTCCGGCCTCCTGCCCGTTGATGTAGAGCATTCTTATGGCACACTTGTTTTCGGTGTTTATGGGGCCTTCGCCGTTGGCATATCTCACATCGAGCAGATAGTCGCCGCCTGTGTCAACATTCACGCGGAATGTGACATCGGTGTTCTTTTGTGGCGACAGCTCGATGAAGCGTGACGCTTTATCCTTGTCCTTGATGAATGATGTGCCTGTCTTGCCTATCTTGTCGGCGTTGACTACGGTCAACGAGCCTGCCGGAATGTATTCATAAGGCTTGCATGAGAAGCCACTCCATGTTTCCTTGAGCACTGGAACGATATCCATGAGCGAGTAATTGTCGTCGGGGATGAATGTCGCAACAGGAGTGGTTATCTGGTCGAGGAACGTGCTGTTGACGGTCAGTCCGTAGGATATTCCGGGAGAGTAGTTGCGAATCTCGCCTTTGTTGTCGACCCAGTCGACAATAGGGGTGGCAGGCATCCAGGCCTGAGGCTGACTGTTTATGTCCTGAGGCTTGATTGTGTTGTCGGCCATTGTTATAAGCACCTCCACATTGCCGGTGACATCGTCTTTCAGGAAGTAATCGTCGTCCTTTTCACCGTTCACGGTGAATGATTTTATGCGGTCGCCAGTGCCTATTACCTTGACGGTGAGCGTGGCGTCGCGATATTTAAGGTTGGTCAAGGTCTTTTCGCCCGTGAACGACGGCGGAACTACCGGTGAGAACCTTATACCGTCGGGCTCGAATGTCATGCCCATTATGATGCGGAATATCATTGCCGCATTGCCGGCAGCACTCCACAGCTGGCTGTCGGAGTTGACTGCGGTTCCGCGATAGTCGCCGTTGGATGCTACAAAAAGCTCCTTGTTGGTGCCGAAGAATGCCGCAGCCCTGTAGAGGGCGGCAAGACCCTTGTTAAGGGCGAGAATGTTGCCGGCCTTTGCCGCTGCGATGTTCCAATAGGCTTGTACAAACGGCCACACTGCATCGTTGTGATAGGGCTTTATGTCGGGCATCTGGGGATATACCGATGATATTCCATAAGGCGTGTAGGGAGTCTTGGAGATTATCGAGCGAGCCATTTCGGGGTTGGCGATGTCAAACACGATTGACAGCGCCTGCCCGAGATTGTCGACAGCCTGTGACTGGATGGGATATATTCCCCCGTAAAGATATTCGCTATAATATCCGAGATTGGGTATCCACAGGTTGTTGTTGATCGAGTTGGCAATCTCCTTGTCCATGCCCATCCATAACGGAGTGTAATCCGATTCCAGCTCCTTAATCATGGCATCGCGTACACGGAAAGCCTCGGCATACATGACATTCGTTCCAAGACACATCGATTCATATATATCCTTGGGCTGCATCCATCGCGGATAGGTCTGCTCCCTCCAGTCGAGATAGCTTTGCTCGCCATGCATGAGCTTGAAGTTGGAGTCCCACACGACTTTCATGTCGTCGTTCAGTGTATTGTCGATTGCTTCGATTGCTTCCTTGAGCATCGATTTGTCGCCTGTCACCTTGTAGACCTCCCATGCTGCCATGGCCCACACGATGCGGTCGCTTGACACGGGCCATGAACCTCCGGTGCCGGTGTCTTGCACTATTACCGTGCCGTGAGGTGTTTCCTTGAGCTTGGCCTTAAGGCTGCGATAGGAGTTTTCGGGGTCAAGCAGTGCGAGGGCAAGATATACCGAGTAGCTTACATCACGTGTCCACACTCCGTCCCATTCCTTGCCGGCACGATAGGTCGAGTCGGGGCGAAGGTTGCTTGCGATGTCGCATATCGCCATGTTATATAACGCGTCGACAAGCAATTGTTCGGAATGATACTGCGGGAACCGACTGTCGATTGAATCGACTTTCCACCCGGTGGGATTTTCGGGACGCTCGGTGGTGGGATTGAGATTCAGCGTGACTTCGTAGATGCCGTCACCTCTATCTTTCAGTTTGCGGTCGTGCTTTCCGTAAAGATTCTCAAAATCCCAGCTCAACGGGTCGACGCTTCCGGCAACCCATACGCCTTTGAAGTCGTCTTTGTATATGGTGTCGTTGGTAGGCGTTACATAGTATCCTCGTTTCTTGAAACTGTCAAGCACAGGATTCATATTGACTTTAAGAGTCCATTTTGTGTCCTTGTCGAGTTTTCCTGCCAGTTTTTCTTTTATGGAGTCAAATTTCTCAATTGCTTGTCCGAATGTAAACACTGTGTCAGACCCGATAAGTACCGTGTGGCTTTTGCCTTGAGGCAATTCATTGTCCCTGCTGTTAAGGGAGAAACGGAAGTGAAGCAGTTGGGATATGCCGCTCTCCTCGGGTGAGGTGTAGTTGCTCTCAATCTCAACAGGGCTTATGGCCCGTGCAGTGTGCGGCCCTTGCGTTACGCGGTCGGTATAGACTGTGAACATGTCCGATGAATATATCACATCTTTAGGTTGGCTGGGGGTATTGGAGCAACCTGTGACAATTGAAAATGCCATCATCGAATTGATTATTACTGTTGAGCGTTTCATTTTAGGGTGTGATTTTATTATTGTTGATTGTAGGCCCGAGTCACGCTTCGTCGCAGGTTGAATGCACGTAGTGGTGTGATGCGTGACATTCATGGATGGAGTGATCGACGATTATATGACGGTTGGCCATGCCTGATATTGTGGACATCTCGTGTGACACAAGTATAATCGTAGTGTTGCGTGCAACATCGGCGATTATGTCATAGAGATGATGCTCAAATGCCTTGTCGATGTAGCTTAACGGCTCATCCAGCACAAGTACTTCGGGGTTAGATATCAAAGCACGCCCCAGTAGTGTGCGCTGGAGTTGTCCGCCCGACAAATCGCCTATTGACGCGTCGGAATGCGCGTCGAGCCCCATAAGTGATATTGTTTCGGCGATGCGTTTGTTGCATTCGTCACGCTGCATGTTCTTTTCGGCAAGCAATCCCGATGCTACAGTTTCCCTTACTGTTATAGGAAATCGGCTGTCGATTAGATTCTTCTGAGGAAGGTAGCCTATAGGTAGCTTCTTAACCTCCATGTTGTCGCTATGATATGTTACTTTCCCTTGTGTAGGATTTAGAAGGCGGAGTATGATGCGGAGAAGTGTGGTTTTTCCTCCTCCGTTTGGCCCGGTCACGGCTACAAAGTCACCCTTCTGGATGTCGAGATTGACATCTTTTAATATGACCTTGTTGTCGTAACGTTTCCACACATGGTCGAGCGTTATTATGCTATTGTCGGGATATTGCATCTGCAATGCTTTTCATTTCTTTATCCCACTCGTAGTTCAGCGGGTTTATGTTTATGATTTCGGCTTTTATCTGTTCATTGGCTACTTGAGCCTGTCGGGAGTCGATATCCTTTTGGAAAAACAGAGTTTTCACGTCACGGTCGATTGCCTTGTCGATTGTCGACTGCATCATCTTTACCGACGCTTCCTTCCCCTCCGGGCTTAGGCTTATTTGTTCCAATCCATAGTCGCGTGCAAAGTAGCTTAATGAGGGATGCCACACAACGAATGCCGAGCCGCGATAGGGTTGCAGTTGCTGTGAAATTTCCCTGTCGAGGGAGTCAAGGCTATTCAGGAAGTCCTTGAAGTTGCGTGAGTAATAGGGCTTGTTTCCGGGATCGAGGGCCACTACCGCCTTGTACATGTTGGCTGCTATCGTCTTGGCGTTCTTGACCGATGTCCAAGTGTGGGGGTCGATGTCGGTAGAATGCTCCACGTCACCGTGGGAATGGGTGCCGCGTATGAGCGAAATGCCTTCGGAGTTGTCAAACAGCTTCAAACCCGGGTTGTTGTTCTGCACCTTGTTTATGATTGCGCTTTCAAAGGCCACGTTGCCAATGCGGAAATAGGCTTTGCTGTTTTCAAGATTCAGCAGGTGGGTAAGGCTCGGATCGTAGGACTCAGGATTGGCACCGTTGCTCAACAGACACTTTATCTCCCATTTGTCGCCTACGATTTTTTCGAGCATGTATTTTTGAGGCTGGATGCTCACGGTTATGGTGGGCTTGGATGTGGAGGCTGATGTGCATGACCGCAGGAACAGACCCAATGCCGCCACTGTCAGCAACGATGTGATTATATACTTGAAGATTGACCTTTTCATTATAATATAAATAGGATGCAAATGTAATGATTATCGGATTTATAAACAAATTCATTCGGCACGGTACACATGCTTGTAAAGCAATGCCCGTGCGCGGTCGGGGTCGATGGTGGCCGATGACATCAGTTTCATCTCAATGCTTTGGTTTTCGGGAGTGTAGGGCGGCTGGATGTATTTGTAGTCGGAGTGGAGCATGAAGCCGTGACGTCGATAGAATCCTATGCGTCGTGACGCAAGCGGATTGGAATCCTCGGGCTCCACTTCCAGTACCACGGGCTTGTCGGCAAGTTCCATCAACATGTTGAGCGCGTCACTGCCTATACCTTGGCCTCGGAGCTCGGGGTTGGTGGCGAAGTGCTCTACGTAGAGCATGTCGTCGAAATCCCATGTGGTTATGAATCCGGCAAAGCCGTTGTCGGCTTTTATTACATAAGCGTTAAACGGACTGTCATGGTTGCCGATAAGCGACAAAATGCTGTCGACGGGTCGTCGCTCGTCGGCCGGGAACGATGTATTATAAAGAGCAAGCAATTCGTCGGGAACAGAGTTACTGTAGGGGATGTGGTATAGTGTTGTATTCATTCTGCAAAGTTATGATTCAAATTACATATTTTTTTAATTAAAAATGATAAAATAAATTTTATTATGTAAATTTGCTATTGAAATTTTAAACAAAATAAAATTTATAATAGAACAATAACCTTAAAACGTTAGTTTATGGCAAGAGCTCAATTAGATACCCTTGACTACAAAATTTTGCAAATGTTGTCGGTTAACGGTAGAAAACCGTTCTTGGAAATCGCTCGTGAATGCAATGTGTCGGGTGCTGCAATACATCAGCGCATTCAAAAACTTATGTCAATGGGTGTGCTTAAAGGGTCGGAATGCCTTATCGATCCTGCGTCGGTGGGATATGAAACGTGTGCTTACATGGGATTCTTCCTTAAAGATCCGTCACGCTTTGATGAGGTGGTGGAAAAGCTTAAAGCTATACCTGAAGTGGTGGAGATACACTTCACTACCGGACAATATGATATGTTCATTAAATTGTATGCTCACAACAATGATCATCTACTGCACATAATACATGAGCAATTGCAGGGTTTGGGCCTTGCCCGCACCGAATCACTGATATCGTTCAAGGAGGTGCTCAAGCGTCAAATACCCGTGTCGGAGCCACAGGATTAGAACAAAAGCATGGCGGTAATGCTTATAATGATATAAACACTAATTTATCATGACCGATTCTTTGTTGTTGAACGCCATATCCTGGGCTCGTGAGGCCGGGGCTGTGCATCTGAGATATTTTCGCGGTAACCAGCTTGAAATAAAGTCGAAGTTTAACGACAGTGACATAGTGACGGCTGCCGACAAGGCTGCCGAGAAACTCATCATCGACCATATAAAGTCGACATATCCCCATCATTCGATACTTTCGGAAGAGTCGGGATTGGAGAATCACGACAGTGAATACCGATGGGTCATCGACCCGCTCGACGGTACTACCAATTTCAGTCAAGGATTGCCGCAATTCAGTGTTTCGATAGGAATTGAGCATAACGGTGTCACTGAGATTGGAGTCGTTTATGCCGCTTATCTCAACGAACTGTTCCATGCCATAAGAGGGCGTGGAGCTTATATGAATGGCGAACTTGTAAAGGTGTCGGGAAAGGCTCGACTTGACCAGTGTGTGGTTGCTACCGGATTTCCTGTCGACAAAGACCGCAATCCCGATAACAATGTAGATAATCTTACTCGGGTGCTTCCGCATGTGCGCGGTATGCGGCGCCTCGGTTCGGCCGCTATTGATCTGTGCTATGTTGGTGCGGGATTCCTTGACGGTTACTGGGAGCTGAATCTGCATCAGTGGGATGTAAGCGCGGGATTATTGTTTGTGGAAGAGGCCGGGGGAAGCTATACGCATTTCCGCACCGACCGAAATGTATCGGTGCTTGCCGGAACTCCGGCAATACACGACCAGCTGCTGCCGATGTTGTCGACTGAAGCTGCAACGAAGTGATTTGGCGGTTAAAAGGTGAGTTTAATAGGTTATATTTTGTAACTTTGCACTTTAAAAACAGAAAATTAAACAAAAATGGAAAAGATAATACTTACGGGTGACCGTCCTACCGGCAAACTCCATCTCGGACATTACGTAGGGTCGCTGAAACGACGCGTGGAGCTGCAGAATTCGGGAGAATATGATAAGATATTCGTAATGATAGCCGATGCGCAGGCTCTTACTGACAATGCCGACAACCCAGAAAAGGTGCGACAGAACATAATCGAGGTTGCGCTTGATTACCTGTCGGTGGGAATAGACCCTGAAAAGACTACGATATTCATCCAGTCGCAGGTTCCTGAACTTGCCGAGCTTGCTTTCTATTATATGAATCTCGTTACTGTGTCGCGTGTGCAGCGAAATCCCACTGTAAAGACCGAGATAAAGATGCGTAATTTCGAGCAGAGCATTCCTGTGGGATTCTTCTGCTATCCTGTAAGCCAGGCATCTGACATAACCGCATTCAAGGCCACTACTGTGCCGGTGGGCGAAGATCAGGCTCCTATGATCGAGCTTACTCGTGAAATAGTGAACCGATTCAATAATATATACGGTGAAACTCTTGTTGAGCCTGAGATATTGTTGCCGTCCAACGCCGCATGCCTGCGACTTCCGGGAACCGACGGCAAGGCCAAGATGAGCAAGTCGCTTGGAAACTGCATCTATCTTAGCGATACCGCCAAGGAGGTTTCCAAGAAGATAAAGAGCATGTACACCGACCCCTTGCACCTGAATGTGGACGATCCCGGACACCTTGAGGGCAATTGTCCGTTCATCTATCTCGACGCATTCTGTCGTGACGAGCACTTTGAGAGATATCTGCCCGAATATAAGAATCTGGATGAACTGAAGGCTCATTATACACGTGGCGGACTTGGCGACGGTACTGTCAAGAAGTTCCTTACAAAGGTGATAGAGGAGGAGCTTGCCAAAATACGTGAACGTCGCAAGAAATATGAGCAGGACATACCTGCGGTATACGATATATTGAAGCGTGGCTCGGAAGTGGCACGTGAGGCTGCTGCGGCAACGCTTGCCGATGTGCGCAAGGCAATGCGCATCAACTACTTTGACGACGAGGAACTTGTCAAGGAGCAGGCTCGCAAATATCAAGGATAGACATTGGCATAAATGCTTAAATAAAGACGGGGCTTGAAATGGCAATCATTTCAAGCCCCGCTTATTTTGTGAGACAGTCAGCGTTACTTCTGTTCGGTGTCACGCTCGGCTTCGGTTTCTATTTTGTTTTCAAGTTCGGCGTCATACCAAGTGGAGTACATGAGATAGTTCTTCGCTATTTTGCGGTTAATCTCCTTGCTCTGCTCGGGGTCTACCATCTTGATGAATTTCGCGGGCGCGCCTCCCCACAGTTCATTGGGGCCTATCTTGGTGCGTGACAGCACGACGCTTCCGGCGGCCACGAGAGCGCCTTCGCCAACCTCGGCATCGTCCATCACCACTGCACCCATTCCTATAAGGGCGAAGTCGTGTATCTTGGCTCCGTGAATAGTTACGTTGTGGCCTATTGACACATCGTCGCCTATCTCTATGGTCGATTTCTGATAGAGGGTGTGCAGCACCGATCCGTCCTGGATGTTTACGCGATTACCTATCTTTATTGAGTTGACATCGCCGCGCAGCACGGTGTTGAACCAGATGCTGCAGTCGTCGCCCATCACGACATCGCCTATGATGGTGCAATTGTCGGCGAGGAAGCAGTTTTTGCCGATTTCAGGGGTGTATCCCCTTACCGATTTTATTAATGCCATTATGATTGTTGATTAAAGTTGATTATTTGCGTGATATGGGCTGAGTCTTGGCTGCCAGCCATGTGGTTTCTTTCTCGTTCAATGAAGGAGTGAGCAAGTCATACACCTTCTTGTGGTACTCGTTGATCCATTTAATTTCGTCGTTATTGAGCATCGAGGTTTCGATGAGGTTGATGTCGAAGGGGAACAGCGTCACGGTGTCGAAGCGGAGGAAACGCCCGAATTCGGTTTCGCGGTCAACTACCGTAAGTATCATGTTCTCGCAACGTATTCCGTATTTGTCGGTGACATACAGTCCGGGCTCGTCGGATGTCACCATGCCGGGCGCAAACGGCACTGTTGTAAGGTGGTCGATGCGGTTTCGGAAACTCTGAGGCCCTTCGTGTACGTTCAGGAACGAGCCCACACCATGACCTGTGCCGTGCAGATAGGTTTTCCCTTCTTTCCACAGATATTGATGGGCGAGAATGTCGAGCTGTACGCCACATGTCCCTTCGGGAAATACGGCTGAGGCAAGTGCGATACAGCCTTTCAGCACGAGAGTGAAGTCGTGACGCTCGTCGGCTGTGGGGTTGCCGAGCGATACGGTGCGGGTTATGTCGGTCGTTCCGTCGAGGTATTGCGCTCCTGAGTCGACAAGCAGCAGGCCGTCGGGGTATATCTCGGCATCCGACTCCTCGGTGGGTTCGTAATGTACAATAGCTCCGTGTTCCTTATATCCGGCTATCGTGCCGAAGCTGTCGTCGAAATAGTCGGGTTGCAGGCTGCGATTGCGGGTAAGTATCTTGCACACGCCTGTTTCGGTCAGTCGCTTGCCTTGTGACAGAGTTTCCTCTATTTCCATGAACGAACGCACAAGCGCAATTCCGTCGCGGAGCATTGCCCGATGCAGACCTTCTATCTGGACATCGTTGCGGATGCCTTTCAGCAGGGGTATGGGTGAGCGACCGAGAAGGATGCGCTTTCCGAGTGCGGTGACGAGTGCGCTTGACGATGATCCCGGGTCGACAAGAACCTTTGTAGTGAGCGGTAACGCGCTTGCAAATTTCAGCACACTGTTGTAGGGAGCTATACTGATGTCGTTACCTGCAAGATATTCCCGCACACTGTCGGTGACCTTTACATCGTCGATAAACAGTGTGGAGCCTGTTTCACCAAGATATAGGAAAGATGTCACGACTGGATTGTAGGTTACATCCTTTCCGCGCAAGTTAAGGACCCATGCAATTTCATCCAATGCCGATATCAATATGGTGTCGGCTCCGGCTTCTTTTACGCGCTTGATCACTTTCTCTATTTTGTCGCGAGTGCTTTCGCCGGCATATTTCATGTCATGTATGAAGGCTTTGTCGGAGGGTAGGGGCGGACGGTCGGCCCACACTTCATCGGCGGGCGTGAAGTCGGTTACGAGGTTTATCCCCACCTCGCCGAGCTTCTCCTTCAAGTCGCGCTCCGAGTTTATTGAAAAGAGCATGCCGTCGATGCCTACCGTTGAGCCGGAGGGGAGGGTGGTGCGTATATAGTCGGTGATTGACGGTGTTATTGCAAGGCCGTCCTTCATTAGTGTTATACCGGTTTCGTCGAGCTGCTGTGCAGCCTGCAGGAAGTAGCGTGAGTCGGTCCACAGCTTGGCGTCGTCAAGCGACACTACGAGTGTTCCGGCCGAGCCGTTGAATCCGCTGAGATATTCGCGAAGATGCCAGTGATCGGCCATGTATTCGCTTTGGTGCGGGTCGACATGGGGGATGATCGTAAGGTCGATGCCCCGTGTGCGCATAGCCTGGCGCAGGGCTTCGAGTCGTTGGATGATATTGTCTTTCATTTTATGAATAATGGTTGAATAATGCAAATCTACGAAAAAAATGTCAGCTTACATTCGTGACAGACCGAAAATATGTATTACCTTTGCAACGCTGAAGAGTCAGCTGACATTGTCGCGATGTTGACAATTGAAGTTATATCGCTGATAATTAAATAAAATGATAATGTTTTGAAATTTTCGCATTGAAAAATTTGGAGAACTGAAAAATACTGCGTAACTTTGCACCCGCTTGACAGACGAAAAGACGCCAAGCAATAAGATACTTAATGCCTCTTTAGCTCAGTTGGCCAGAGCACGTGATTTGTAATCTCGGGGTCGTTGGTTCGAATCCGACAAGAGGCTCAAAGGAAGAAGTAAATTTTGAATTCCCCTAATTAAGAAAAGTATCTCGGGCGAATACCAGAGTGGCCAAATGGGGCAGACTGTAAATCTGCTGGCTTATGCCTTCGGTGGTTCGAATCCATCTTCGCCCACACAATGCGGAAGTAGCTCAGTTGATAGAGCATCAGCCTTCCAAGCTGAGGGTCGCGAGTTTGAGCCTCGTCTTCCGCTCTAAAGACATTTTGCCAATGTAGCTCAGGGGTAGAGCACTTCCTTGGTAAGGAAGAGGTCGCGGGTTCAAATCCCGCCATCGGCTCAAACGATAAATTGGCAGCCTCGGATGCGTATGCGCTTTCGCGGCAGCTTTATTGAAAGAAATATTATTCAACACAAAAATAACAAAAGTTATGGCTAAAGAAAAATTCGAAAGAACCAAACCGCATGTTAACATCGGTACAATCGGTCACGTTGACCACGGTAAGACTACTCTGACCGCAGCTATCACTAAGGTGCTCGCTGAAAAGGGTCTTTCCGAAGTCAAGTCATTCGACCAGATCGACAACGCCCCCGAGGAAAAGGAGCGTGGTATCACAATCAACACTTCGCACGTTGAGTATGAAACTGAGAATCGTCACTATGCTCACGTTGACTGCCCGGGACACGCCGACTATGTAAAGAACATGGTTACCGGTGCTGCTCAGATGGACGGTGCTATCATCGTAGTTGCTGCAACTGACGGTCCTATGCCCCAGACTCGTGAGCACATCCTGCTCGCTCGTCAGGTGAACGTTCCTCGTATCGTAGTATTCCTTAACAAGTGCGATATGGTTGACGACGAAGAGATGTTTGACCTCGTTGAGATGGAAATGCGTGACCTTCTTTCGTCTTACGAATATGACGGTGACAATACTCCTATCATCCGTGGTTCTGCTCTTGGTGCTCTTAACGGTGAGCCCCAGTGGGTAGAAAAGGTTATGGAGCTTATGGCTGCTGTTGACGAATGGATTCCGCTGCCTCCCCGTGACATCGATAAGCCTTTCTTGATGCCTGTTGAGGACGTGTTCTCAATCACCGGCCGTGGTACAGTTGCTACCGGTCGTATCGAAACTGGTGTTGTTAAGGTAGGTGACGAAGTTCAGATTATGGGTCTTGGTGCTGACCTCAAGTCGGTTGTTACCGGTGTTGAGATGTTCCGCAAGCTCCTCGATCAGGGTGAAGCCGGTGACAACGTAGGTCTTCTTCTCCGTGGTATCGACAAGAAGGATATCAAGCGTGGTATGGTAATCTGCCACCCGGGAGTTGTTAAGCCCCACAGCAAGTTCAAGGCTCAGGTTTATATCCTGAAGAAAGAAGAAGGTGGCCGTCACACTCCGTTCCACAACCACTATCGTCCTCAGTTCTACATCCGTACACTCGATGTAACCGGTGAGATCACTCTTCCCGAAGGTGTAGAAATGGTAATGCCCGGTGACCACGTAACTATCAACGTTGAGCTCATCAACCCGGTAGCTTGCGACCTCGGTCTTCGTTTCGCAATCCGCGAAGGTGGCCGCACCGTAGGTTCAGGTCAGATCACTGAAATCCTCGACTAATTTAGGAAATACAAAATCGGTTCTCGTGTAAAAGCGAGAACCGATATATACAGGACTAGCTCAGTCGGTAGAGCACCGGTCTCCAAAACCGGGTGTCGGGAGTTCGAGCCTCTCGTCCTGTGCAAAGACAGAAAAAATGAAGAAATTAAAACTACTTACCGATATACAGGAGTCTTATACCGAACTTCGATATAGGACTTCTTGGCCTACAAAGAGTCAGCTAATCAAGAGCAGTGTTGTCGTGCTGATAGCTTCCGTCATTATTGCATTGATAATACTCGTAATGGATCAGATAGTTGACCATTTAATGCACTTCATTTACGGACTTTAACGCTTAAAACGTAGTAGTACCTATGGCTGAGAGAAAAAAAGAATGGTATGTGCTTCGCGCAATATCAGGAAAGGAGGCTAAAGTCAAGGAGCTTCTTGATGCTGCAATCAAGAACACTGACTTGGGCAACTACGTATCGCAAGTGTTGATTCCCACCGAAAAAGTAGTGACTACACGTAATGGAAAAAGGGTTGTGAAGGAACGCAATCTTTATTCCGGTTATGTGTTTGTGGAGGCTGATCTTCAAGGCGAGGTGATGCACGAATTGCGCAACACCACCAATGTAATCGATTTCCTCGGCGGACGCGGAAAGGGCTCTCAGCCCGAACCCCTTCGTCACAGCGAGGTGATGAGAATGCTTGGTGCCGCCGATGAGATCAACGACTTGAACGATGACGGTTTCAACGACTTCATGGTCGGCGAGCATGTCAAAGTGACTTTCGGCCCGTTCAGCGGCTTCAATGGCGAAATCGTAGATTTAGATGCCGAGAAGCGCAAGCTAAAGGTCGAAGTCAAAATATTCGGTCGCAGTACTCCCTTGGAATTGGAGGCATCGCAAGTAGAGCGAGAATTGGCCAAATAGCGGTTACGAGCTTTTTGACCAAAATTCGCACGTTTAACCCAACAAAATTTGTATTAAGAAATGGCTAAAGAAATTGCTGGACAAATCAAATTGCAGATTAAAGGTGGAGCAGCAAATCCATCGCCCCCAGTAGGTCCCGCTTTGGGTTCTAAGGGCATCAACATCATGGAATTTTGCAAGCAATTCAACGCCCGCACCCAGGACAAGGCAGGCAAGGTGCTTCCGGTTGTAATTACTTACTACACCGACAAGAGCTTTGACTTCATTGTTAAGACTCCTCCGGTAGCTATTCAGCTCCTTGAGGCATCTAAGGTCAAGAGTGGTTCGGCCGAACCCAATCGTAAGAAGGTGGCTGAAATAACTTGGGATCAGGTGAAGGCGATTGCTGAGGACAAAATGCCCGATTTGAACTGTTTTACTGTAGAATCGGCAATGCGTATGGTTGCCGGTACAGCCAGAAGTATGGGTATCACCGTTAAGGGAGCTTTCCCTGAAAATAACTAATAAACTTCAATTGACATGGGTAAACTTACTAAGAATCAAAAGTTGGCTTTACAGAAGATTGAAGCTGGGAAGGCTTACACATTAGCGGAGGCGGCTGAGAAGGTAAAGGAAGTTACTTTTACTAAATTCGATGCTTCGCTTGATATTGATGTACGTCTTGGCGTAGACCCTCGTAAGGCTAATCAAATGGTGCGTGGCGTGGTGACACTCCCTCACGGAACCGGCAAGAAAACTACAGTACTCGTGCTTTGCAACCCCGATGCGGAAACTGCCGCTAAGGCTGCCGGAGCCGACTATGTAGGTCTTGACGAATATATCGACAAGATCAAGGGTGGTTGGACTGATGTTGATGTAATCATTACTCAGCCCGCTATCATGGGTAAGATTGGTGCTCTCGGCCGCATCCTCGGTCCTCGTGGCTTGATGCCTAACCCCAAGAGCGGTACTGTTACCAATGATGTAGCAAAGGCTGTTGAGGAAGTGAAGAAGGGTAAGATTGACTTCAAGGTCGACAAGAACGGTATCGTTCACTCTTCAATCGGAAAAGTTTCTTTCACTCCCGAACAGATGAAGGACAACGCACGCGAGTTCATCAACACCTTGATTAAGCTTAAGCCTGCTACTGCAAAGGGCACCTATATTAAGAGTATTTATCTTTCAAGCACTATGAGTCCCGGCATCAAGGTTGACTCTAAGTCAATCGATGTTTAACATTTAAAGACTACGCAAAATGAGAAAGGAAGATAAAGACATTATTATTGCCCAAATTGCTGACACGGTTAAGAATTACAGCTGCTTCTATCTCGTGGAAACAGCCGGATTGAACGCTGAAAAGACAAGCGATCTCCGCCGTGCTTGCAATAAAGCCGACATTAAGCTTCTCGTCGTAAAGAATACGCTTCTTCACAAGGCGCTCGAATCACTTGAGAATGCCGAAACGTATTCTGAACTCTATCCCAGCTTGAAGGGCTCAACATCGATTATGTTCTCGAATGTTGGAAATGCTCCCGCAAAGCTCATCAAGGAAGTCTTGAAGAAGGACAAGGATGCTACACTCCCCCGTTTTAAGGCTGCTTACGTAGAAGAAACAGTTTACGTAGGTGCTGAACAGCTCGATACACTTGCAAACATCAAGAGCAAGAACGAACTTATTGCCGATGTTGTTGCAATGCTCGAAGGCCCTGTACAGGGTGTTATCTCCGCGCTTGATGCCGGAACAACCATCCACGGACTTCTGGATGCTATTGAGGAAAAGAACGCATAATGCGCGGTTGACGCCTCGATAGACAAAACAATAAAAATAATAAATAGAAAAAACAATAACTTTTAAAATTTTAAGACGATGGCAGATATTAAAGCTATTGCTGAAGAATTAGTCAATTTGACCGTAAAGGAAGTAAGTGAACTCAAGGCTATCCTCAAGGATGAGTATGGTATCGAGCCCGCAGCTGCAGCTGTAGCAGTAGCAGCTCCCGCAGCCGGTGGTGCTGCTGAGGCTGAAGAGAAGTCTTCATTCGATGTTATCCTTAAGTCGGCCGGCGCAAGCAAGCTTGCAGTTGTTAAGCTTGTTAAGGAACTCACCGGACTTGGCTTGAAGGAAGCTAAGGAACTCGTTGACGGTGCTCCCAGCACAGTTAAGGAAGGTCTAGCCAAGGCTGACGCCGAAGGTCTGAAGAAGCAGTTGGAAGAAGCTGGCGCTGAAGTTGAACTTAAATAATATTGCCTGAACCTCAGGTAATTAGGTTAAGAATCATATCTTATAATGATTCTTAACCTTTTTGTGTTATATTTTAATTTGAGTTCCCTTAACGTTTTTATTTTAAATGTCAGTTTCATTAACAAAACCCCGTATCAATTTTGCATCGGTAAAGAATCCCCTTCCTTACCCTGATTTTCTCGAGGTTCAGCTGAAGTCATTTCAGGATTTCCTTCAGCTCGACACTCCTCCTGAAAAAAGAAATAATGAGGGACTTTATAAGGTGTTCGCCGAGAATTTCCCGATTGTGGACACTCGCAATAATTACGTACTTGAGTTTCTCGACTATTACATCGACCCCCCGCGCTACACAATCGAGGAGTGTCTTGAACGAGGACTCACCTACAGTGTACCCCTCAAGGCTAAATTAAAATTATATTGTACTGACCCCGATCACGAAGATTTTGAACCTAAGATACAGGATGTATTCCTTGGGCCGATTCCTTATATGACGGCGCAAGGTACATTTGTAATCAATGGAGCTGAACGAGTTGTCGTGTCGCAGTTGCACCGTTCTCCCGGTGTGTTCTTCGGACAGAGCACTCATGCCAACGGCACTAAGCTCTATTCGGCACGAATAATACCGTTCCGTGGGTCTTGGATTGAGTTTGCAACTGACATCAACAACGTGATGTACGCTTACATCGACCGTAAGAAGAAACTTCCCGTTACAACTCTCTTGCGTGCGATAGGTCTTGAAAGCGATAAGGACATCATCGAAATCTTCGGCCTTGCTGAAGAAATCAAGGTCAATAAGACCAATCTTAAGAAGGCAATCGGACGCAAGCTGGCTGCCCGTGTATTGAAGACATGGGTTGAGGACTTCGTTGACGAAGACACCGGCGAGGTTGTGTCGATAGAGCGCAACCAGGTCGTGATTGACCGCGAAACCGTGCTCGAGGAAGAGCATATCCAGGAGATAATTGATGCAGGTGCGCAGACCGTACTCCTCCACAAGGAAGACGCCAATACCAGCGACTATTCGATAATCTTCAACACTCTACAGAAAGATACAAGTAACTCCGAAAAGGAGGCTATTCAATATATCTACCGACAGCTGCGCAACGCGGAGCCGCCGGATGATGCGTCGGCCCGTGAGGTAATCACCAACCTTTTCTTCTCGGAAAAGCGTTATGACCTCGGCGAAGTGGGTCGTTACCGCATCAACAAGAAGCTCAATCTCGGTACTTCGATGGATGTGAAGGTCCTTACCAAGGAGGATATAATCGCCATCATAAAGTATCTCATCGAGCTTATCAACTCAAAGACCGATGTCGACGACATCGACCACTTGAGCAATCGTCGCGTACGTACCGTAGGCGAGCAGCTCTACAACCAGTTTGGTGTGGGACTTGCTCGTATGTCGCGTACAATCCGCGAGCGCATGAATGTGCGTGACAACGAGGATTTCACTCCCATTGACCTTATCAATGCGAAGACAATCTCTTCGGTTATCAACACATTCTTCGGTACAAATGCACTTTCACAGTTCATGGACCAGACCAACCCCCTTGCCGAAATGACCCACAAGCGCCGTATGTCGGCCCTTGGCCCCGGCGGTCTTTCGCGTGAGCGCGCAGGTTTTGAGGTTCGTGACGTTCACTACACTCACTATGGCCGTCTTTGTCCTATCGAAACGCCTGAAGGACCTAACATCGGTCTTATCTCGTCATTGTGTGTGTATGCTAAAATAAACGACCTCGGATTTATCGAAACTCCCTACCGCAAGGTTGAGAACTCCAAGGTCAACATCAACAACGATGAAGTCGTATATCTGACTGCCGAAGTCGAGGAGGGTCAGGTGATTGCCCAGGGCAACGCTCCTCTTAACGATGATGGCACGTTTGTTCGTGAGCGCGTTAAAGCTCGTCTTGACGCCGACTTCCCCATCGTAGCTCCGAGCGAGGTCAACCTGATGGATGTATCGCCCACTCAGATTGCTTCTATCGCCGCATCGCTCATTCCGTTCCTTGAACATGACGATGCCAACCGTGCGTTGATGGGATCTAACATGATGCGTCAGGCAGTGCCTCTGTTGCGTTCCGAAGCTCCTATCGTGGGTACAGGCCTCGAGGGACAGCTTATACGTGACTCTCGTACTCAGATTACCGCCGAGGGCGACGGTGTCATTGAGTTTGTCGATGCTACAGTGATACGTATCCGCTATGACCGCACCGAGGATGAAGACTTTGTCGCATTCGAGGATTCGGTTAAGGAATACCACATACCAAAATTCCGAAAGACCAACCAAAGCACAACCATCGACCTTCGTCCTATATGCGAGAAGGGTCAGCGTGTGACTCCGGGCCAGATTCTCACCGAAGGTTACTCGACCGAAAACGGTGAACTTGCTCTCGGCCGCAACCTGAAGGTGGCCTTCATGCCTTGGAAGGGTTACAACTACGAGGATGCTATCGTGCTCAATGAGCGCGTGGTTCGTGAGGATATCCTCACCTCGGTTCACGTTGACGAGTATTCGCTCGAAGTGCGTGAAACCAAGCGTGGTATGGAGGAGCTTACAAGCGATATCCCCAATGTCAGCGAAGACGCTACCAAGGATCTCGACGAGCGCGGTATTATCCGTGTCGGCGCCCATGTAGCTCCCGGTGACATCATGATAGGTAAGATTACTCCTAAGGGAGAATCCGATCCCACTCCTGAGGAGAAGCTGCTTCGCGCCATCTTCGGTGACAAGGCCGGTGATGTGAAGGATGCTTCTCTCAAGGCAACTCCATCATTAAAGGGTGTTGTAATCGGCACCAACCTGTTCTCTCGTGCCGCCAAGAAAAAGAAAACCAAGAGTGCCAACGCACAGCTTCCCAAGCTTGACGAAGAGTATGAGGAAAAGCAGGCCGAGCTGATGGACATTCTTGTCAACAAGCTCATGGTGCTCACCGAAGGCAAGACCTCGCAAGGTGTCAAGGACTTCCTCGGTGCCGACATTATTGCCAAGGGTGCCAAGTTTACGCCTGCCGCTCTGAAGGGTATAAATTATGACACTGTCAACCTTTCAAAGTGGACTGCCGATGCTCACAAGAACGACATGATCCGTGCCACTATTGTGAACTATCTTCGCAAGTCAAAGGAGATCGATGCCGAGCTTCGTCGTAAGAAATTCGACATCTCGATCGGTGACGAGCTTCCCTCCGGAATCATGCAGATGGCTAAGGTATATGTCGCCAAGAAGCGTAAGATCAGCGTAGGTGACAAGATGGCCGGTCGTCACGGAAACAAGGGTATCGTGTCGCGTATCGTGCGTCAGGAGGATATGCCATTCCTTGCCGACGGTACTCCGGTCGATATCGTGCTCAACCCTCTGGGTGTGCCTTCACGTATGAACCTCGGTCAGATTTTTGAAACAGTTCTCGGTTGGTCGGGAGCTATTCTCGGCGATAAGTTTGCCACTCCTATCTTTGACGGCGCAAGCCTCGACGACCTTAACGAGTGGACCGACAAGGCCGGACTTCCCCGCTACGGAAAGACCTATCTTTACGATGGCGGCACCGGTGAGCGCTTCGACCAGCCTGCAACCGTAGGTGTAATCTACATGCTTAAGCTCGGTCACATGGTAGAGGACAAGATGCACGCACGTAGCATCGGTCCGTACTCGCTCATCACGCAGCAGCCTCTTGGAGGTAAAGCCCAGTTCGGTGGTCAGCGTTTCGGAGAAATGGAAGTTTGGGCGCTCGAGGCATTCGGCGCATCCCACATTCTCCAGGAGATTCTGACTATCAAGAGTGATGATGTAAACGGCCGTAGCAAGGCTTATGAGGCTATCGTCAAGGGCGAGCCCATGCCTCAGGCCGGAATCCCCGAGTCGCTTAACGTGCTTCTCCACGAGCTTCGCGGTCTTGGATTGAGCATCAACTTAGAGCAATAATTAATCACAGTAAAGAAAGGAAACACTAAAATATGGCTTTTAGAAAAGACAATAAATCAAAAACCGATTTCTCAAAGATTTCCATCGGACTTGCTTCGCCCGAGGAAATCCTTGAAAAGTCGAGCGGTGAAGTTCTCAAGCCCGAGACTATCAACTACCGCACCTACAAGCCCGAGCGTGACGGTCTGTTCTGCGAAAAGATATTCGGTCCGGTAAAGGACTATGAGTGTCATTGCGGAAAGTATAAGCGCATCCGTTACAAGGGCATTGTGTGCGACCGTTGTGGTGTCATGGTTACCGAGAAGAAAGTGCGCCGTGAACGCATGGGTCACATAAAGCTCGTCGTTCCCGTGGCTCACATCTGGTATTTCCGTTCGCTTCCCAACAAGATCGGTTATCTGCTCGGTCTTCCCTCAAAGAAGCTCGATGCTGTGATTTACTATGAGCGTTACGTGGTCATCCAGCCCGGACAGGCCGAAAACGTTCAGACACTCGACCTTCTCACCGAGGAGGAATACTTTGAAATCCTCGACAAGCTTCCTAAGGAAAATCAGTTGCTTGACGACACCGACCCCAATAAGTTCATCGCCAAGATGGGTGCCGAGGCTGTATATGACCTGCTTACTCGTCTTGACCTCGATTCGCTCTCTTACGAGCTCCGTCACCGTGCTAATACCGACGGTTCGCAGCAGCGTAAGACCGAGGCGTTGAAGCGTCTTCAGATTGTGGAGTCGTTCCGTGCGTCAAAGCACCGCAATAAGCCCGAATGGATGATTCTTCAGGCGGTTCCCGTGATTCCGCCCGAACTCCGTCCTCTCGTGCCCCTCGACGGTGGCCGTTTCGCTACCAGCGACCTTAACGACCTCTATCGTCGTGTGATCATACGTAACAATCGTCTTAAGCGTCTTATCGAAATCAAGGCTCCCGAAGTCATCCTCCGCAATGAGAAGCGTATGCTTCAGGAGGCTGTTGACTCGCTGCTCGACAACTCTCGCAAGTCGTCGGCAGTTAAGACCGAGGCCAATCGACCCTTGAAGTCGCTCTCCGACTCTCTCAAGGGAAAGCAGGGCCGCTTCCGTCAGAATCTTCTCGGTAAGCGTGTCGACTACTCTGCCCGTTCGGTAATCGTTGTCGGTCCCGAGCTTAAGATGCACGAGTGTGGTATCCCCAAAAATATGGCTGCCGAGCTTTACAAGCCTTTCATCATCCGCAAGCTCATCGAGCGTGGCATCGTGAAGACTGTGAAGTCGGCCAAAAAGATAGTTGACCGCAAGGAACCTGTCGTATGGGACATCCTTGAGCACGTTATGAAGGGTCACCCCGTTCTGCTCAACCGTGCCCCGACACTTCACCGTCTTGGTATCCAGGCATTCCAGCCCAAGATGATTGAAGGAAAGGCTATCCAGCTCCACCCGCTCGCATGTACGGCATTCAACGCCGACTTCGACGGTGACCAGATGGCTGTTCACTTGCCTCTTGGCAACGAGGCCGTGTTGGAGGCCCAGATGCTAATGCTCGGTGCCCACAACATCCTCAACCCCGCCAACGGTGCTCCTATCACAGTGCCTTCGCAGGACATGGTACTCGGCCTTTACTACATCACCAAGCTCCGCAAGGGCGATAAGGGTGAAGGCCTTAAGTTCTATGGTCCCGAAGAGGCTCAGATTGCTTACAATGAAGGCCGCGTGACTCTCCATGCTCCCGTTTCGGTAGTTGTGGACGATGTCGATGAAAACGGCAACCCCATCACTCATCTTGTTGAGAACACTTCAGTGGGCCGCGTGCTCGTAAACCAGTATGTGCCTAAGGAAATCGGTTATGTCAACCAGATTCTTTCTAAGAAGTCATTGCGCGACATCATCGGTAAGGTTATCAACACTTGCGGTGTGACCCGTTCGGCTCAGTTCCTTGACGACATCAAGAACCTCGGATACTACATGGCATTCAAAGGCGGATTGTCGTTCAACCTCGGGGATGTGCTCATTCCGCCGGAAAAGGAGCAGCTTGTAGCTGAAGGTAACGAGCAGGTTCAGGAAGTGATGAACAACTATTCGATGGGATTCATCACCAACAACGAGCGTTACAACCAGATAATCGATATATGGACGCATGTCAACTCTCGACTCACCGATACGCTTATGAAGCAGATGACGGCCGCCAACCAGGGCTTCAACTCTGTATTCATGATGCTTGACTCGGGTGCCCGTGGTTCTAAGGACCAGATTCGTCAGTTGGCCGGTATGCGTGGTCTTATGGCTAAGCCCCAGAAGGCAGGTGCCGAAGGAGGTCAGATTATCGAGAACCCGATTCTTGCCAACTTCAAGGAGGGCCTTTCAGTGCTTGAGTACTTCATCTCAACCCACGGTGCCCGTAAGGGTCTTGCTGATACCGCATTGAAGACCGCCGACGCAGGTTACCTTACCCGTCGTCTTGTCGATGTGGCTCATGATGTCATCATCCATGAGGAGGATTGCGGTACGCTCCGTGGTCTTGTATGCACCGAAATCAAGAACAACGAGGAAGTTGTGGCATCGCTCGGCGAGCGCATCCTCGGCCGTGTATCGGTTCACGACATCATCGATCCCATCTCGGGTGAGCTTATCGTTGCCTCGGGTGAGGAAATCGATGAAGTTGCTGCCAATCGCATCAACGAGTCGCCCATCGAGTCGGTTGAAATCCGCTCGGTACTTACCTGTGAGTCCAAGAAGGGTGTTTGTGCCAAGTGCTATGGACGCAACTTGTCCAACAACCGTCTTGTGCAGAAGGGTGAGGCTGTAGGCGTGATTGCCGCTCAGTCAATCGGTGAGCCCGGTACCCAGCTTACTCTTCGTACATTCCACGTCGGTGGTGTCGCTTCAAACATCGCTGCCGTATCTACTATAACCTCACGCTATGAAGGCGTGCTTGAAATCGAGGAACTCCGCACGGTTGAAACTGCTGAGAAGGGCGCCAACGGAAAGCCCGTACATGTAGTGATTGGCCGTCTTGCCGAGATGCGTATCATCGACCCCAACACCAAGATGATGCTCACCAACGCCAACATTCCTTACGGTTCTAAGCTTTACTTCGGCAATGGCGACACTGTCACCAAGGGCGATGTAATATGCGAATGGGACCCCTTCAACGCCGTCATCATTTCGGAAGTAGGTGGTAAGATTGAATTCCAGAATCTTGTTGAGAACGTTACATATCGTGTAGATTATGACGAGCAGACAGGACTTGAGGATAAGATAATAATCGAGTCAAAGGATCGTACACGCGTTCCCGAGGCCAACATCGTCGATGCCAACGGTCAGGTGATTAAGACCTATGCACTGCCTGTGGGCGCTCACCTCATGGTTGAGAACGGTGCCGATGTCGCTCCCGGCGAGGTATTCGTCAAGATTCCTCGTTCGGCAGGTAATGCCGGTGATATCACCGGTGGTCTGCCCCGTGTTACCGAACTCTTTGAGGCACGTAACCCGTCCAACCCCGCTATCGTTTCGGAAATCGACGGTGAGGTTAAGTTTGGCAAGGTTAAGCGAGGCAACCGTGAGATATCGGTTACTTCCAAGCTTGGCGAAGTCAAGAAGTACCTCGTTCCGCTGTCGAAGCAGATTCTCGTTCAGGAAAACGACTATGTGCGCGCCGGAACTCCGCTCTCCGACGGTGCCATCACTCCTGCCGACATCCTCAACATCATGGGTCCCACTGCCGTTCAGGAATACATCGTCAACGAGGTTCAGGATGTATACCGTATGCAAGGTGTGAAGATCAACGACAAGCACTTTGAAGTAATCGTGCGTCAGATGATGCGCAAGGTCAACATCCTCGATCCGGGTGACACTTGCTTCCTTGAGCAGCAGGTTGTCGACAAGCGTGAGTTCATGGAAGAGAACGATCGCATCTGGGGTAAGAAAGTGGTTGTCGATGCCGGTGACAGCGAAAATGTAAAGCCCGGTCAGATTATCACAGCACGCAAGCTGCGTGACGAAAACTCGGCTCTCAAGCGTCGCGACCTCAAGACTGTGACTGTGCGTGAAGCCGTTCCTGCTACATCCGAGCAGATACTTCAGGGTATCACTCGCGCTGCATTGCAGACCTCAAGTTTCATGTCGGCTGCATCGTTCCAGGAAACCACCAAGGTGCTCAATGAAGCCGCTATCAACGGTAAGGTGGACACTCTTGAGGGTATGAAGGAGAACGTTATCTGCGGTCATTTGATCCCTGCCGGTACCGGACTTCGTGAATACGACAGCCTTGTTGTTGCCGGAAAGGACGATATTGACACAGTGTTTGACTCTGCCGATGTAATCGACATTGCTCACACTGAAGTTAAGTAAGCACTTTTAATAAGTTAAACTATACGAGAAAAGGCTGTCGCATTTGCGGCAGCCTTTTCTGTGTTTAGGATTGTGCTTGGTTTATCTCGGCTCTATCTTGGGTGCCGACGGAGCAGGCATGATTGCAGCTACAGCGCCTTCAACCTCTTCCTCGGTCATGAAACCTATGTTGCGGTTGATTACGCCTTCCTTGTCGACAAAAAGGATTGTAGGCACAGATGTAACGCCATATTGCTCGGCAAGTTGAGGAGCTTTGTCAATGTCTACATATATGAAGTTGACCTTGCCCTTGTATTTCTTTGCAAGCTTGTGGAATATGGGCTTAAACTGCTTGCAGGGCGGACACCATGTCGCCGAGAAGTCGACTACTACGGGCATAGGCTGTGCACCGCCGAACTCCAGAATGTCATTGGACCCGAGTTCTATCGGGGCGCCTTCCGATTCGTTTACGGCTTCGGCTGTGGCCTCGGCCTCTTTCACCTCCTTGGATGTCGAGTTGCCGCATCCTGTAATCATTGCTCCTGAAATCAAGATCGCTGCTGCTAAAAATGCTATCTTTTTCATTACTTATGAATTTATAAATTGAGTTAATCCTATATATAAGGAACAAGGTGTCCCAATAAATTGAAACACCTTGCGGAGAAATAAGGTTCACGCCTCATTGGAGGTGTGCCGGAATTTGCATTAGAGGGACGATGCGAGAGCGCCGTTGGTCTTGCGCACTGCTGCTGCGCTCTTGGCGAAGAGAGCTTTCTCCTCTTCGTTAAGGTTGACATCGACAATCTTCTCGATACCGTTGCGGCCAAGCAAGCAGGGAACGCCTATGCAGATGTCACTTTCGCCATATTCACCTTCTACGAGTGCCGAGCAGGGGATTACTCGCTTCTGGTCGTGGAGCACTGCTGCTACTACGGCTGCCGATGCTGCACCGGGTGCATACCATGCTGATGTGCCGAGAAGACCGGTAAGAGTGGCTCCGCCTACCATTGTGTCGGCTGCTACCTTGTCAAGCGTTTCCTTGTCAAGTAGTGTGCTTACGGGAATACCGCGATAAGTTGCGTAGCGGGTCAAGGGAATCATTGTAGTGTCACCGTGACCGCCTATTACCATACCTTCAACTTCGTTGGGGTTGGCTCCGAGTGCTACGCTGAGGAAGTATTTGAAACGTGAGCTGTCAAGTGCGCCGCCCATACCGATGATGCGGTTCTTGGGAAGACCTGAAGTCTTGTGGATAAGATAGGTCATTGTGTCCATGGGGTTGGATACGCACAAGATCACTGCATTGGGTGAATATTTGAGTACGTTGTCGGTAACTGACTTAACGATACCTGCGTTTACTCCGATGAGCTCTTCACGAGTCATGCCCGGCTTACGGGGTATACCTGATGTGATTACTACTACATCTGAACCTGCAGTCTTCTCATAGTCGTTGGTCACGCCCACCATGTGAGTGTTGATGGTAAGCAGATTGGCGGTCTGCATGATGTCCATCGTCTTACCTTCGGCAAGACCCTGCTTGATGTCGATGAGTACGACTTCGTCAGCTACGTTGTTAGTTACAAGAACATTAGCACAAGTGGCGCCTACGTTTCCTGCGCCTACTACGGTTACCTTTGACATAATTATCTTGATTTATTTGGTTAAAGTAATTGTCATTCGCTTTATATAATTTCCGGTAATACAAAATTAGTGAATAATTCGATAAGGACGAACTATTAACTTAAATTTATGTCGATTGTAAATTAAAATGTCTGATTAGAGCTCAATTTCGCCAAGGCCTTGTCTGATTATTTCAGGATTTGAGCTGTCGGTGATGTCTATAACGGTCGACGGCTCGGTGCCTCCTTCACCTCCGTCGATTACGATATCCACAGTGTCGGAGTATCGCATCGCTATGGACTCGGGATTGATTGCTTCATCCTCGGTGTCCCATTGTATGGAAGTGGTAAGCAATGGCGAGTCCATGCGCATGGCTATTTCTCGGGCTATGGCGTTGTCGGGGATTCTCACACCTACGGTCTTTCGTCCTTTGAACACTTTGGGTAGTGTCGTGGAAGCCGGGAGCAGGAAGGTGAAAGGGCCGGGCAGATTGTCCTTCATGATTCGGAATGCGCGATTGTCGATGCGGGCATATTCGGCCGATTGCGATATATCGTGACAGATAATCGACAGGTTGGTCTTGGCCGGATTTATTCCTTTTATGCGGCATATACGCTCAATAGCCTGATTGTTGAGCGCATTGCAGCCTATCGCATATAGCGAGTCGGTGGGGTATATTATAATACCGCCGTCGCGAAGGGTGTTGATCACGAGCTCCATGTATTTTTCATTGATGCTCGTCGGATACATTGGAAGGATTGTCATGTCTATGTCCGGTTATGCCAGCACCCCCATAGTGCTGACAAAGGCAAATTTAGCAACACTTTTCCAATAATCCAAATAGAAAATACGACACCGCCGCTACGGCATTGACGCGGTAGCGGCGGTGTCGGTGTTGTTACTGTTGTTGTCAGATGGTGTTGAGCATCTCCTTAACGGCGGTTTCAAGTTGTGTGTCACCTCCCTGAAGCTGAACTTCAGGAGTGTTGTAAACCTTGATGTCGGGTTGTAGTTCGTGATTTTCAAGATAGTTTCCGTCCATATCCTTGCATCCTACTTGAGGGATGCCGAATACCAGCGATGGATCTATCTGCGTTTCCCACCATACGGCTGTCATTGTGCCGGGAACGGGAGTGCCTATGAGTTTGCCTATGCCAAGCGTTTTGTAAACCCATGGGAAGCCGTGGGCATTGGAGTAATTGTCCTCGCACACGAGTACACATGAGGGCTTGAGCCATTTTGTGAACGGGTCGCTGCCGATGTAGCTGTTACGGGGTGTGTAACGTGCATATTCCTTACCGTCGAGCAGTGTCGCAAGGTCGTCGTGCAGCCAGCCTCCGCCGTTATGACGGGTGTCTACGATAACAGCGTCGCAGTTGCGATAACGGCCGAGAAGGTCTGAGAACACGGTGCGGAAACTCGGGCTGTCCATGCCCTTGACATGTACATAGCCAACCTTGCCGCCCGAGAGTTGTTCGACACGCTTGCGGTTGTTTTCTACCCAGCGTTTGTAAAGGAGGTCGCTTTGGGTGCCGTAGCTTATGGGCTTTACCTTCTCTTCAAATCTCTTGCCCGTAGAGGGGTCGAGCACTGTCAACATTACGCTTTTGCCTGCTTTGCCTGCGAGCATGGGGTAGTAATCCTTGCCGCGTTCGATTGTCTTTCCGTTGATTTTCTCGATTATGCAGCCTTTGGTAATTTTATTGTCGGCTTTGGTCAGCGGCCCCTGTGCTATGATTTGGGTTATCTTCAATCCGTCGCCGTCGTAGCTTTCGTCATAGAAAGCTCCGAGTGATGCTGTGGCGGGAGCTGATGTTGATGAATAGTAGCGGGCACCTGTGTGTGAGCCGTTTAGTTCGCCGAGCATTTCCGAAAGCATGTCGCGGAAATCGTAATTATTGTTGATGTAGGGTAGATATTTGCTGTAATCCTCGCGGAATGAGGCCCAGTCGATACCGTGGATTTCAGGGTCGTAGAACTTGTCGTTGACCTGTCGCCATGCATGGTTGAATATATAGTCGCGTTCTTCGGCGGGACGGTAGTTAAATTCGGCAGCGAAGGGTATTGACTTTGTATTGGCATCCTTTATATTGATCTGTGTTAGACCGCCTCTTGATATCAAAAAAGCCTTTTCTCCGTCTTTGTCGGTAAGTAACGGTCCGTAACCCACACCTTTTATCAGTAGCTTTGTCGAGTTTTCTTTAAGGTCATGCAACCATAAGTCATATCCGCCCTCAAATGAGGTACAATAATATAGTTTGTCGCCCTTCTTGGATAGCAGCGCGTCACCGAGGTTTGAAGAATTGACAGTTAGGCGCATTATGCGGTCACGTCGATTGTCGAGTTCAAGCTTGATGGGCTTGATTTCGTCCTCTTTTTCGACTTTGTCCTTCTTGCCTTTGCCTTTTTTATCTTTCTTGTCTTTTTTGTCGTCGTTTGCCGATGACTCCTTATCTTTTTTGTCCTTTTCAGCTTCTTCGGCAAGGGCGATCTCCTCCTTCGAAAGTTGGAATTTATCCCATGCTTCATCATCGAAGAACATTATGTAGACATCGGAGTGCGATCCCCAGCTTCCGTGGCTACGGTAACCGGCTCGGTCTGAATTCCATATCATGGCTTTGCCGTCAAGTACCCATTTGGGATTGGTGTCGGAGTAACCGCTTTCGGTGAGATTTACCGTTTCACCGCTTCCATCGGCCTTGATTAGGGCTATGTCCTTGTTGTTCCATCCTCCTACGCCGATGTATTCGGTCAGGAACCAGCGTCCGTCGGGTGACCATGCAAATGATTGGTCGCCGTCGGAGTAGGAATAGTTATACTTGCCTTCCATGACTGTGCGCACATCTTTGCTTTTGCGATTGATAACTCTTATCGCCGAGCGGTCCTCGAGAAATGCAACTTCCTTGCCGTCGGGCGAATAGAGCGGCTGGAACGATGTCTTGTCGCCTGTCACAAGCGGTTTCTCCTCGATTTCCTGTGCGTAGGTGAAGTATTTGTCGTCATCGCGCACGATTGAACTTTCATAGATTCCCCATGTTTCACCACGTTCGGCCGAGTATACGAGAGAGCGTCCGTCGGGACTGAAGTCGATGTTGCGCTCCTGTTGGGGAGTGTCGGTTATCTGCTTTGTTGTGCGGTATTCCACTGATGTCACGTAGACATCGCCGTGTACTATGAATGCCACTTCTTTGCCTGAAGGTGACACTGCAATGTCGGTGGCTCCGCTGCTTATGAGTCGGTTTACGAGTTTCTGCTCGGTGATGTCCGATGTTATTGCTACGCTGACTTTGGCTGGTTGGGAGCCTTCGGTCACGGTGTATATCTCGCCGTCATATCCGTAACATAGCTTGCCGTCGTTGGAGGTGGTGAGGAATCTCACGGGATGCTTTGGATGTGATGTTATCTTTACGGTATTTTTTCCGTCGATTGTCGACTTGTAGACATTGAAGTTGCCGTCACGTTCACTCAGGTAGTAATAGGCGCTTCCGTCGGCTTTCCACACAGGGTTGCGGTCCTCGCCGTTGAAGTCGGTGAGCTTGCGATAGCTGCGGTTGCCGTCGGTGGTGCAAAGCCATATATCGCGTGTTATCGATGAAGTGTGATGCTTGCGCCATGTGTCCTCATATCCTTTCATGTCATTATAGAGCAGTTGCTTGCCGTCGGGGCTTATCGACAGATTTTCCATCGCAAGCGATGAATATAGCTTAGGCCGTCCGCCGGTAGTTGACACGCTGTATATTTGCGGGAATTGTACTGAAGGGAACTGGCTGTCATTCACATCGGGCTGTATAGATGCCGTGTAGAGCACATGTTCGTTGTCAAGGAATGTTTCGGGCATTTCGCTTGCCGAGTGAGTGGTGAGTCTTGTGGGTGCTCCTCCCTCGCGTGACATTATGTAGATGTCAAAGCTGCCTTCGCGGTCGGAGGCAAAGGCGAGGCTTTTCCCATCGGGCGACCACACAGGGCGTGTGTCGTAGGCCGGATTGGTTGTCAACTGTGTGGCGCGGCCTCCCGTCGACGGGACGGTGAAAATGTCGCCTTGATAACAGAACGCGATAGTCTTTCCATCGGGTGATATGGCCGGATATCTCATCCATAGCGGTGACTCGGCTGCTTCTGCCGCAGCAGTCAAAGCAATGGCTCCGGCAATTAAAAATAACTTTTTCATTATAAGTGATAATGTAGTTGTGATGTAATTATTTACAAAGATAATTATTTATTGTTTTTTATAATGCCATTTGGACTACGAATTATTGAGATAGTAATTTAGAGCCGGTTCGACAATAAATGTTAACGGCAGGGCGGTCGATTGTTGAGTTATTTTCAATAGCGTTAAGCTTTTTAGTGAAATTTTTTATAACTTTGGGGAAGAATCCAATAAATTAAGCTTTAACCTAAATGAAAAGACCAATCATTGGCATGTTGGCGTTATGTTCGTCTGTAATTGCTATGGGCGAAACGGTGGATGTCAAGACGCTTGAGTACACGGGCCCTTATCCCGTGCAGATGCCATTAATGTTTGACAGTGTGGATGTTAATTCACGTAAGTTTGATGTGAAGTCACTGCTTGACACTCACGTGTCGCAGGCAACATTGCGTAATCCGGAGATATTTTCAGGTGATGTGGCTCCGGGAAGTGACGATGGCTATGCGTTGCATCTGCTTGGTTTTACCGTGGAAAACCGTCGTTACGCCAAGGCTTTGTTAAATGTAAAAGGGCTGAAGAATTATAATGTATATGTCGATGGCAGGAAACTTGAAGGCAATCAGCTCGTACTCACTCCTGCTACACACAAGATTACTGTTAAGTATCTTAGTGAAAAGGGGAAAAGCGACTCTGTAAAAGTGAGCCTCGACTCGGAGCATCCCGAGCTGTTGAAGGTCGGCACCGGAACATCACGCATGTACACGCTCGACGATGTGCTGCACGGTACGAGAATATCGTCTACAAGCATCTCGCCCGACGGCAAATACATGATAACATCCTACTATCACACCCGTAAGGGAGGGGCTTACGAATATGTGTACCGTATTTCCGATGTGGCTGCCGGTAATGTGGTGGCAGAAACATCTGACGCCATAAAGTGGATGCCTAAAGGAAGCCGCTACTATTATACGCGCAACACCAACGACGGTCGGGTGCTATATGCAGTCGATGTCGCTACCGGACGCCGTGACTTGATTGCTTCCGACATACCTAACGAGTGGTTCACCATATCGCCTGACGAGAGTTATCTTATAATAACATCGGTTCAGTCAGGTCCGAAGGAAAGCCCCGATGTGTATGAAATCATCCAGCCCGAGGACCGTCAGCCCGGTTGGCGTGACCGTTATATGTTGGCTAAATATGACCTTGCAACGGGGGTACAGCAGCCTATAACATTCGGACATAACAGCGTGTCGCTCTCTGATATATCGGACGACAGTAAGAAGTTGCTTGTGCGTACATCACGCAGTCGATTAACTTCACGTCCCACCACTCTTACATCATTGTATGTAATCGACCTCGCGACAATGACCTCTACGCCAGTAGTCGAGGACGACGGTTTCATTTCGGGTGCCATGTTCTCACCCGATGCCACAAAGGTGCTTGTTTCGGGTTCACCAGAATCACTTGACGGCGTAGGACGCAACTTGCCTGAAGGACGCACTCCGAGCATGGTCGATGAGCAGCTTTATCTCATAAACATTGCCGACCGCAAGGTGACGCCTCTCACCAAGGAGTTTGACCCTAACATTCAGCAGCATGTTTGGAGCCGTGCCGACAACATGATATATTTCACAGCCGAGAACCGTGACATGTACAGCTTATACCGACTCAATCCCGCTAATGGCGACATAACCATGATTCCCGTACCTGAAGACCTTGTAAAAGGCATATCGTTGCCCGATGCAGGACGCACTATGGCTTGGTTCGGTCAGGGAGCATCCAACTCCGACCGCCTTTACAAGCTCGATACCAAGACCCTCAAGTCGACCTTGCTTGACGATCCGGTAAAGGAGCAGCTTAAGGATGTAGTGCTTGGCGAGTGTCGCCCATGGAGCTTCAAGAGCTCGCGCGGTGACAGCATCCACGGGCGTTTCTACTTGCCGCCTAACTTCGACCCCGCATCAAGTTACCCGATGATAGTTAATTACTATGGCGGTTGCAGCCCCACAAGCCGTAACTTTGAGAGCCGCTATCCTCATCATGCCTATGCAGCGTTGGGTTATGTCGTATTTGTAATCGAGCCCAGTGGTGCTACAGGTTTCGGACAGGAATTTGCATCACGTCACGTAAATACGGCAGGTGACGGTGTGGCTCAGGATATAATCGAGGGCACAAAGCAATTTTGTGCTGAACATCCCTTTGTCAATGCCAAAAAGATAGGTTGTATAGGTGCCTCTTACGGAGGATTCATGACTCAGTATCTGCAGACGCAGACCGATATTTTCGCAGCTGCCATATCACATGCAGGAATCAGCGACCACACAAGTTATTGGGGTGAGGGTTACTGGGGATATTCTTACAGCGAAGTGTCGATGGCCAACAGTTATCCGTGGACTCATCCCGACCTCTATGTGAAGCAAAGTCCGTTGTTCAATGCCGACAAGATACACACTCCGTTGCTATTCCTTCATGGCGACAAGGATAATAATGTGCCGGTGGGCGAGAGCATCCAGATGTTTACCGCATTGAAGCTTCTCGGTCGTGAAACTGCATTTGTAGCCGTTGCCGATCAGGATCACCATATAACCGATTACGGTAAGCGCATCAAATGGCAGAACACCATTTATGCATGGTTTGCAAAGTGGCTTCAGGACGACCCTGAATGGTGGAATGCAATGTATCCTGCAAAATCGTTATAAAACAGTAAAATCCGTAATGATGAAGCGTCATTGTTGGTCAAGTCGGGCGATTAAGTGTATTTCGGTGGCACTGGCATTGTTGTGTACAAGCGCGAGTGTTTATTCGCAAACCGAAGCAGCCGACAGTGTAACGCTGACATCGCGGAAGACCGATGGTAATCCTTACCGATTTTCATTGGGACAGCTGGCTGTGCCGGCTGTCCTGATAGGAGTCGGAGCTGCCGGGCTTTCTGGAACATGGTTGAAGCACAGCGGTTCGTCAAGCGGTTCTCAGACCCCCGACAATATAGTGCGTTTCGTGCCTCTTGCCGCAATGTACGGATTAAGACTTTGCGGTGTCAAGGGCCGCCACAATTATGTCGACATGACAATAGTGTCGGCTACAGCCTATGCCTTAATGGGCGTTACGGTGGCTTCGTTGAAGGGAATTGTGCGTTCGGAGCGTCCTGAAGGAAGTGACATGCATTCGTTTCCGTCGGGTCACGCGGCTGCCGCTTTCGTTGGGGCTGAACTGCTTCGACGCGAATATTGGAACGTATCGCCTTGGATTGGTGTCGGAGGATATGCCATAGCTGTAGGCACCGCCGCTCTGCGATTGCATCACGGACGGCATTGGATTAACGATGTGCTTGCCGGTGCTGGAGTAGGAATATTAAGCGCTCAGGCTGCCTATTGGCTCTATCCGGTGATATCCCACGCTCTATTCCAGCGAAGAGATAACGCAAACAAGATGGCGGTGACGCTTGCACCCTGTTGGTATGGACGAGGAGGCGGCATTGCATGCGCGATGACCTTTTGATTAATTTGCTCCCATGAAAATTCACATTACAGTTAGAATATTAATACCAATCATATAACCAAAAAACATTAACGCACACAGTTATGAAATTAATTAAAAGTCTTATCGCGTCGGCTTTTATGGCAATGTCGGTGACGGGTTTTGCTATCGACAATGTCGGAATCACTACGACATCATTGTCGCCCGACCGATTTACATTGATACAGGATGGCAAGTCGCTGCCTGTATATGTTGATGACGCTGACGATTCAGGAGTCAAAATTGCTGTACGTAACCTTGCTGCCGACTTCGGTCGAGTAACGGGACATGACGCAGTGCTTGCCGATGCTCCGTCGGAATCGCGTATGATTATAGTTGGAACTATCGACTCTCCTGTTATGGAACGCATCGCAAAAGCGGGAAAGATAGATGCATCACAGCTTAAAGGAAAGTATGAGAAATATTTGATGTCGACCGTGCAGTCACCTCTGCCGGGAGTCGATGAGGCTCTTGTTATTGCGGGAAGTGACCGTCGAGGAGCCATATATGGTGTATACGAGCTTTCGGAGCAGATAGGTGTGTCGCCTTGGTATGACTGGGCTGATGTTCCGGTGGCACATAACGACAATATGTCGATGTCACGCGGCACTTACACTGCCGGCGAGCCTGCGGTGAAATATCGCGGCTTGTTCCTTAATGATGAGGCTCCGTGCCTTACCGGATGGGTGAAGAATACATACGGGACCGATTATGGTGACCACCGTTTCTATGCACGCGTGTTTGAACTCATATTGCGTCTTCGCGGCAATATGATGTGGCCGGCCATGTGGGGCTGGGCTTTCTATGCCGATGATCCTGAAAACAGCAAGACCGCCGATGATATGGGCGTGGTTATGGGAACATCGCATCATGAACCCATGGCGCGCAACCATCAGGAGTGGGCGCGTCGCCGCGGTGAAAACGGCCCGTGGAATTATGCGACCAACCGTGATGTGATAGACCGCTTTTTTGTTGAAGGAATCGAACGTGCCAAGAACACTGAGGACATTGTTACGATAGGTATGCGTGGTGACGGTGACGAAGCCATGAGTGCAGAGGCAGATGTAAAACTGCTTAAGGAAATCATAAATAATCAACGCAAGATCATAAGCAAGGTTACGCGTAAGAAGGCGTCGGCCACCCCGCAGGTGTGGGCATTATATAAAGAGGTGCTCGATTACTATGACAAGGGTCTGCGTGCTCCCGATGATGTGATATACCTGTTGTGTGACGACAATTGGGGCAATGTTCGCCGACTGCCCAATGCCGAGGAGCGCAGACATCCGGGCGGATGGGGAATGTATTACCATGTCGACTATGTTGGTGCACCCCGTAACTCTAAATGGCTTAACGTGACTCCTATACAGAATATGTGGGAGCAGCTTAGCCTGACTTATAAATACGGTGTCGACAAGCTATGGATTCTTAATGTGGGCGACCTTAAGCCGATGGAATATCCTATAACGCTGTTTATGGATATGGCATGGAGGCCTGAAAAATATTCGGCACACAACCTCCTTGAACATACTTTGGAATTCTGTCGTCAGCAATTCGGTGAAGCACAGGCTCCCGAAGCTGCCCGCATATTGAATCTTTACAGCAAATATAACGGACGAGTGACTGCCGAGATGCTTGACCGCCGCACCTATAATCTGAGTAGTGGTGAATGGCGTAAGGTAGCCGACGAATATGTGCGTCTTGAGGCCGAGGCCATGCGACAGTATATGACGCTTGAGCCGCAATATCGTGACGCATACAAGCAGCTTATACTTTTCCCCGTTCAGGCCATGTCCAATATCTATGAAATGTATTACGCGCAGGCAATGAACCTGAAGCTGTTTGAGGAAGGCAATCCTGAGGCCAATGAATGGGCCGACAAGGTTGAACGTTGTTTCAACCGTGACGCAGAACTCATGCGCGACTACAACGAAGTGATGGCCGATGGCAAATGGAACGGAATGATGACGCAGAAGCACATTGGTTATCGTAGCTGGAACGACAACTTCAGAGCCGATACAATGCCCATGGTAAAGCGCATCGACAATCCCGATGATTGCAAGGGCGATTATGTATTTACTTCTTCCAATGGAGTTGTGAGCATGGAAGCCGAGCACTACTATTCGTTGACCGAGCCGACAAGCGATGCACGCTGGACGGTGATTCCCTACATGGGACGCACACTCAGCGGAATGTCGGTAATGCCTCCTACCGAACCGGTCGACGGTGCATCACTTACTTATCGCATGACATTACCCGACACCGTAACTTACGTGACCGTACGTGTCGTCGTGAAGTCGACACTTGACTTCCTTGACAAGGGCGGACTTTGCTACACGGTGGCTCTTGACGGAGGTGACGCACAATCGATAAACTTCAACAGCAATCTAAACGAGAAGCCCGAAAACATATACAGCGTATTCTATCCCACCGTTGCCGGACGCGTAGTGGAGAAAAGCGTTACGCTGCCGGTAAAGAAGGGCACCAAATATCATGACTTGGTGGTTGCGCCTTCGGATCCGGGAATCGTATTCGAGAAAATAGTCGTTGACTTCGGCGGATACACACCTTCATTCTTGTTTATGGATGAGTCGTCATGTTCACGTAATTCAAAATAACCTCATAATATAAGTATCATGAATAATATACAAGCTACAAGCGGCAAGATGACAAATTACCGTTGGGTTATTTGTACGATGCTGTTTTTCGCATTGGTCATCAACTATCTCGACCGTCAGGTGCTGTCGTTGACCTGGGTCAATTTCATCGCTCCCGAGTTTAACTGGGGACCTGATGATTACGGATTGATAACCGGATGTTTCTCGCTCGTTTATGCCGTGGGAATGTTATTTGTAGGCAAGTTCATCGACTACATAGGCACTCGTCGCGGTTATATGTGGGCGATAGGAATATGGTCATTCGGCGCTTGCCTTCACGCCTTCTGTGGCGTGCTCACCAACGGCATAGTGTCGGGCGACTGGATTCTGTCGTTCACCGGAGCGCGCGAGCACCTGATGGAGCTGCAGTCGGTGGCCAATGTGTCGATGATGATAACCACCGTGAGTGTGTGGCTGTTTCTTGTGGCACGTTGCGTGTTGTCGGTGGGAGAGAGCGGAAACTTCCCTTGCTCGATCAAGGCCGTCGCCGAGTATTTCCCCAAGAAGGATCGCGGATTTGCTACCGGTGTGTTCAATTCAGGCTCACAGATAGGTGCATTGCTCGCTCCGTTCACCATCCCCTTGATAGCTCGTCACTACGGATGGGAGATGGCGTTTCTGCTCATCGGAGCCTTGGGCTTTGTGTGGATGGGCGTGTGGGTGTTTGTTTACAAGGAGCCGCGCAAGAATCCCCGTGTCAATGAGGCCGAGCTTGCATATATCGAGCAGGACGGCATAGGCGAGGACAATCCCGAGTGTGACGCTTCGTCAAAGTGCAGCGAGCCTGAGGTTGGAGTGTTCCAGGCTTTTACTTTCCGCCAGACATGGGCGGTGATTTTCGGCCGTTTCCTTCCCGACTCGGTGTGGTGGTTCCTGTTGTTTTGGGCCCCTGCATTCATCAGCAATGTCTACGGTTATCCCACTGACTCAACTGAAGGAATGCTCGCAATATTCACCATTTATCTTATTTCGATGCTTTCGTTGGGCGGCAGTTACCTGCCTACTTTCTTTATCAACCGCAATCGTGTAAATCCATACAAGGGCCGCATGCACGCCATGCTGATATTTGCACTGTTCCCGCTGCTCGGAATGCTTGTGATGCCCCTCGGCCAGATGTCGATGTGGTATCCGGTAATCATAATAGGCATAATGGCAGCCGCTCATCAGAGCTGGAGCGCCAATGTCTACAATGTTGTCAGCGACATGTTCCCGAAATCGGTTGTCGCTACGGTGACGGGCGCTGCGGGTCTTGCCAGCGGTCTTGGCAGCTTCACATCCAACTACGGAGCCGGAAAGCTGTTCAAGTACGCTACCGATACCGACATGCAGTTCCTCGGATTCTCGGGTGAGAATGCCGGTTACATGATTGTGTTCCTGATTGCATCGGTAGCTTATCTGGTAAGCTGGATTGTGATGAAAGTTCTTGTGCCCCGATACAAGCTTGTGGAGTTAAAAAAGAGATAAATCAATAATAAATTCATCGTCAATGAATCCTAAATTACCATTTATGAATCCCGACTTCATGCTCCAGAACGACACAGCCAAGCGGCTCTATCGCGAGCATGCTGCCAATATGCCCATAATCGACTATCACTGCCACCTGTCGCCCAAAATGATAGCCGAGGACCATCGATTTTCGACAATTACCGAGCTGTGGCTTGGCGGCGACCACTACAAGTGGCGTGCGATGCGCACCAACGGTGTCGACGAGCGTTACATAACAGGTGATGCAAGCGACTGGGAGAAGTTTGAGAAATGGGCCGAAACAGTGTCTTACGTTATGCGCAATCCGCTCTATCACTGGAGTCACATGGAGCTGCGCACCGCATTCGGGATTACCGACACGCTGAATGCACAGTCGGCTCGCCGAATCTATGATATATGCAACGAGAAACTAGCCGGACCGGGAATGACCGCCCGCGGCCTTATGGAGCATTACAATGTAGAGGTGGTGTGTACGACCGACGATCCCGTGGATACTCTTGAATACCACAAGGCGATAAGGGAGAGCGGGTTCAAGGTCAAGGTATATCCGGCATGGCGTCCCGACAAGGCCATGGCCGTGACCGATCCTGAGTCATATCGAGCCTACATCGCGACGCTTGGCAAGGCTGCCGATGTCGACATAACATCTTACGCCGACCTGATGGAAGCGCTGCGTGTGCGTCACGATTTCTTTGCTTCGCAGGGATGTCGCATTGCCGATCATGGAGTGTCGCAGTTCCCGTGGGCCGAGTGCAGCGAGGCTGAAGCTTCGGCATTGTTTGACAAGGTCATGAGCGGACAGATGCTTGCCTCCGATGAAGTAATCAAGCTGCAGACCTCGATATTGCTCGACCTTTGTCGCATGAATCATGAGAAGGATTGGGTGCAGCAGTTCCACTTCGGTGCTATGCGTAACGTTAATACGCGAATGTTCCGCAAACTGGGCCCCGACACCGGCTTTGACACGATAGGCAGCTACAACTGTACGGAGGCTATAGCACGCTTCCTTGATGCGCTCGACCGTGACAATTGCCTTGCAAAGAGCATCTTATATAATCTCAATCCGAGCGACAACGTTTGGCTGGCAGCCATGATCGGTAATTTCCAGGACGGTTCGGTGCCGGGAAAGATTCAGATGGGTTCGGCCTGGTGGTTCAACGACAACCGATTCGGCATGGAAGCGCAACTCAATGCACTGTCGATGCAGAGCCTGTTCAGTCGCTTTGTGGGAATGCTCACCGACTCCCGTTCATTTGTGTCATATCCTCGTCACGATTATTTCCGACGCATTGTGTGTACGTTAATAGGGCGTGACATCGAGGAGGGCAAGATTCCGGTGAGCGAGCTTACACGAATAGGGAAGATGGTTGAGGATATAAGCTATTATAACGCTAAGTCATATTTTAAATTTTAAATCGATATGGAGAAAACTTGGAGATGGTTTGGCCCTAAGGATAAGATAACGCTTGACATGTTGCGCCAGATAGGCGTAGAGGGCATCGTGACATCGTTGCATCACATAGCCAACGGCGAGGTGTGGAGCCTCGACGAGGTTAACAAGATGAAGGAGTACATCGAGAGTCACGGACTGCGCTGGTCGGTTGTTGAAAGTCTGCCGGTGAGCGAATCTATAAAATACGGCGGCCCCGACCGCGATAAGCTGATTGAGAACTACAAGGAGAGCCTGCGCAATCTCGGTAAGGCCGGTGTGAAGACTATATGCTATAACTTCATGCCCGTACTCGACTGGGCGCGTACCGACCTTGAGTATCCCAACGGTGACGGCACATCCAACCTATATTTCAACAAAGCTGAATTTGCCTACTTCGACATATACATCCTGAAACGCGAGAATGCCGAGAAGGATTACGATGCCGTGACGCTGTCGCGTGTTGAGGACCTTCGTCCCGTGATGACGCCCGATGCCGAGCATCGTCTTGTGGAGAACATCATCGTAAAGACTCAGGGATTTGTCAACGGTAACATAAGCGAGGATGACGAAGCTCCTGTGGCAACTTTCAGGGAGCTTCTCAAGCTGTATGAGGGAATCGACCGTGATGCGTTACGTGCCAACATGAAGTACTTCCTGGAGGCTATCATGCCGGTGTGCAACGAATATGACATCAACATGTGTGTGCATCCCGACGATCCTCCGTTGCAGATACTCGGACTTCCGCGCATAGTGACTTGCGACGATGACATCAAGTGGTTTCTTGATGCCGTTCCCGACAAGCATAACGGCTTGACATTCTGTTCGGGCTCACTGAGCGCAGGCGCTCATAACAACGTTCCCGAGCTTGCCCGCAAATATGCCGACCGCACATGGTTTGTGCATCTGCGTAGCACATCGGTGCTTCCCAACGGCGATTTCCGCGAGGCTCCGCATCTCGGCGGCCGTGCCGACATAATCGAGCTTGTGAGAATATTCGAGAAGACCAATCCCGAACTTCCCATGCGCGTTGACCATGCTCCGCTGATGCTTGGCGACGAGAAGATGGGCTATAATGCCGGATACTCGTTCCATGGACGAATGTTGGCCCTCGGACAGGTCGGGGGGGTTATCGCAACAGTCGACCGTGACATTAAAGAAGGTAAAATATAAAAAAATACGACATAAATATGAACGAATTGTTTTCAGTAAAGGACCGCGTGGTGGTAATCACCGGCGGAACGGGCGTGTTGGGCGCCTGCATAGGCGAATACCTTGCAAAGCAGGGAGCTAAAGTGGTGCTTATGGGTCGTCGTAAGGAAGAGGGCGACCGCATAGTCGATAAAATCCGTGCCGAAGGAGGCGAGGCAATGTTCCTTGTAACGGATGTAATGAATCCCGAAGTGGTGCAGAAGAACTGCGACGACATCATTGCTGCCTATGGCCGTGTCGACGCACTTCTCAATGCGGCAGGAGGCAACATGCCGGGCGCAACTATCGCTCCCACGGGCACAATATTCGACATAAAGGTCGAGGAGTTCCAGAAGGTACTTAATGTAAATCTTACAGGAACTGTAATCCCCACTCAGATATTCCTTAAGCCGATGGTTGAGGCAGGTTGCGGCGCAATAGTCAACTTCTCGTCAATGGCTGCATTCCGTCCTATGACACGTGTGCTCGGATATGCTGCAGCTAAAGCCGGAATAAGCAACTTCACCGCATTCCTTGCCAACGAAGTGGCTACAAAATTCACTCCGTCGATACGAGTAAACGCGATTGCTCCGGGATTCTTCCTGACCAATCAGAACCGTGCGCTGCTCACCAATCCCGACGGCTCATTGACCGAGCGCGGCGCCGATGTCATCCGTCAGACTCCGTTCAAGCGTTTCGGAAAGCCCGAAGAGCTTTGCGGTACGATTCAGTATCTGATAAGTGACGCTGCATCGTTTGTAACCGGAACCGTGGCCGTGGTCGACGGCGGTTTCAACGCTTTTGCGATGTAATCATATACAATCGGATGAAAAACAAACGGCAGTCTGCATCAACGCAGGCTGCCGTTCTTTCGTTCCAATATACCTAATCAGTGCAAAAATTGCCAAGATTTAAAATTGAACAGCTCGCCGTCGTCACCTCGGAACAGGATGAGTAGGTCGTGTACACCTGTGGCCTTTCCTTTAACTTGTGACTTGAGCTGACCCTTGCTATCGGGGGAGACTTCGATTTTAGCGATGGGACGGCCTTCGAGATTGTCGAGGTAGAATTCGACAGTGCCGTTACGTTGCGCGTCGCTCACCTCTACAGTTACGGCCGAAGGAACATTGTTGCCGAAGTCGACCGAACGTATCTTAAGCCAGTCGCCGTTGTTGATGGAGGTGAGGTAGTGGTTGTCCTTTCCGGCGTTACGGTCGGTCTTAAGGCCGTAACTTTCAGCCATTGTGGGGGCCGATACCTTCTGATAGGGATCGAAGTTGCGCAGAGGCTTTGTAACGCCCTCTTTGGTGAACGGGATGAAAGGAATCTTGTCGCCGTCCCAGTTAAACTCCTCGATCGATGTCGAGCGACGGAATCCTCCGCCGTTGGGAAGAAGCCCGTCATGATAAAACATGAAGTTGCGGCCGCCGATTTCGATGCTTCCGCCATGTATGGTGAAGCTGCCTTTGGCTTCGTCCATTATTCGGCCTTGGTATTTCCACGGGCCGTTTATGCTTGATGAGGTAGAGTAGGCCATGTGTTCGGGAACGCCTCCGGCTGCATATACAATATAATATATGCCGTTGCGCTTGAACACCCACGGGCCTTCCTCATAGCCTGTCTTCATTTTGCGCTTTCCGGCCTGATAATCCATTTTCATTACTTTAGGGCCGAAACATTCAGGATCATCGAGTCCGCTCACCGGCATAACTTCGCTTCCGAGCGATATCATGCCGCGGTTTAGCTTGGCATACCACAATCCGTTGTTGCCCCAGAATATGTAAGCCTGTCCGTCATCGTCGATAAATACCGAGGGGTCGATGTAGCCGAAGCCTCCGGCAACGAGCGGCTTGCCGAGCGGGTCGATGTAGGGGCCTTCGGGAGTATCGGATACTCCGACTCCTATTCCGTGAAGGTGAACTGTGGTGTCTTCGGCGCAGATGTACCAATACCACTTTCCGTCACGCTCGATGGCTTGCGACGCCCACGCGTTGTCACCCTGCTTGGCCCACTTGAATGTGACCGTGGACATCGGGGTTCCTTCGTAGGTCCAGTTAAGCATGTCGGTAGAGGTATAGAGCTGCCAATCCTTCATTTTGAAATATTGGGCATCGTCTTCGTCATGGTCTACAAAGAGGTAGACTGTGTCATTATGCACGTAGGGTGCGGGGTCGGGAGTGTAGGAGGTCTGTATGATCGGGTTATTCGCCATTGACATTGAAGCCACGGCAGCCATCGCAGCGACGGCAAGTATCTTGTTGAGATTCATCAGGTGTTTATTAAGGTTAATTAACTGAAACAAAGATAACACTATATTCGTCATCATGAAAATGATGTCGTAACGTAAATCTTTGTTTATGTTACGTTGGATAGATTAATATGTCAATCATGGCGCATAATTGTATCGGCGATAGTGGATAAATCAATCAGTTGTGGTGGTGAAATGAATTTGGCAGAATATAATCATGCGCTAATAAGTGATTATATCATAGCGATTTAAATGTATGTAGTTACGTAATAAGAGAAATTTGTTACAATGATTTTACATGAGGTTACATGGGGAAAGATATGTGTATCATCATAGTTTTGGCGTGTTGATGACTGTCGCTAATTTTGCCATGCAATTTAAACCATAATTAACACATTGTAATGCGAAAGCTACTAATTAACTTAACATTCCTTTTGTTAGCCGCAACAATCACAAGCAATGCCGTCGAAGTCGCCGACAAGTCGACATTTGCCAATCCCATGTTGTGGGCCGATGTTCCCGACCCCGATGTAATCAGGGTTGGTGATGATTTTTATATGGTAAGTACGACTATGCATCTTATGCCCGGTTGTCCTATTATGCGTTCCAAGGATTTGGTGAATTGGGAAGTTATCAGCTATGTGTTTGATACCCTTGATGATAATTCGCGCTATCGCCTTATCGACGGAAATGTCTACGGCCGCGGTCAATGGGCCACTTCGCTGAAGTATCATAACGGACGCTTCTATGTGCTTTTCTCGCCTAACGATCAGCCCTATCGCTCCTATATATATAGTACAACCGATCCTGCCGGGAAGTGGGAGCTCGTGAGCCGTACTCCGCACTTCCATGACTCTTCGCTTTTGTTTGACGACGACGGAAGGGTATATGTCTACTCGGGAACGGGTAGCCTTCGCGAGCTCAACCCTGACTTGAGCGATGTCAAGGAGGGTGGCGTGGACATGGTGATATTTGAACGTGACTCCACCGAAACCGGATTGCTCGAAGGCAGCCGTGCATTGAAGCTTAACGGCAAATACTATCTGCTCATGATTTCGTGGCCCAACGGAAAGCCCCGCCGTCAGGTGTGCTATCGTGCCGACAAAATCACAGGCCCCTATGAGAAGAAGGTGATTCTTCAGTCGGAATTCGGCGGATTCCCCTATGCCGGTCAAGGTACCATCGTAGATGACGCCAAGGGCAACTGGTGGGGAGTGATATTTCAGGACCGCGGAGGTGTGGGCCGTGTGCTCACCTTGATGCCGTGCCGCTGGATTGACGGTTGGCCTATACTCGGCGATGAAAACGGAAAGATTCCTGCCGTAATGGAACGCCCCGTAGCAGGATGCCCCGACAAAAAGATTGTGACAAGTGATGACTTCAACTCCGACAAGCTCAATATAAACTGGCAGTGGAACCATTGTCCCGTCAATGAAGCATGGTCGCTCACCGACCGTCCCGGACACTTGAGGCTGACGACTTCGCGTATTGTAGATAATCTATATAACGCACCCAACACCATAAGCCAGCGAATGGAAGGCCCTGAATGCAACGGCATAGTCAAAATAGATGTATCGCACATGAAGGATGGCGATGTTGCCGGATTCGGAGCTTTCAACGGACACTCGGGCCTGCTGTCGATTGAAAAGAGCAATGGTAAGACCGAACTGGTCATGCACACCAATGTCGTTAATATGGAACGACGCACCAAAAATGTACTTGGTGTGGACAATGAGGAGATTCAGCGTGTGGCACTGAACTCTCCGGTAGTGATGCTGCGAATAAATGCCGATTTCCGTCCGGGTCGTGACATTGCTCGATTTGCCTACAGCACCGACGGCAAGTCATGGACCAATATCGGCAGCGACTTCAAAATGCGATTTGATTACCAACGACTCTTCATGGGCACTCGATTCGCAATCTACAACTATGCGACTCGCGAAAAAGGCGGATATGTCGATGTTGATTATTTCAACTACGAGCGATTGTCCGATGACGCGCACTCGTTATCTAAAAATGATACAAAATAGTAACCTATGGTAAAAAAGATAATTCGATTTAGTTTTGGGTAATACTAATGTGGCACACACATGTTTGGTAGTGAGGGGTTGCCGGCCTCGGCAACCCCATTCATTACTTTTTAGTTAAAGTGCTGTGTGTCAATGATGATGTTACGTATGTAAAGAAGTCTGTTACAAAATTGAAGCGTGATGTAACGTGCGTAAAGAAAAATGGAATAACGTAACATATCGGTTAACACCTATATATCTAAATTTGTATAATCTTTCTTAACATTAAATCGTAAAAACTGTGTACCATATATGAAGTTTTATTTAACCTTAACGTTTTTTGCCGCTCTGGCCCTGTTGACACAATCTTGTGCAAGCAGCTCGGAGAAAGCTGCCGCAGTAGCTCCTCAAGAATCGTTAGCTCTTTTCGATTCATTCTCCTACAAGGGAATGGACGATTTTTATGCACAGAATACATTGCCCGATGATGGCTCATTCTATAATCCCATCCTGCCCGGATGGTATTCCGATCCTACGATATGCACTAATGGCGATGGCGATTATTTTCTTGCAACATCCACGTTCACCTATTTCCCCGGTGTTCCCCTGTTTCACAGCCGTGACCTTGTCAACTGGAAGCAGATAGGACATGTGCTTACACGTGAATCGCAACTTGTCAACATGAACGGACAGCACGTGAGCGGCGGAATCTTCGCTCCCGCGCTTAGCTATAATCCGGCCAACAAGACCTACTACATGATTACCACCAATGTAGGAGCCGGCAACTTCTTTGTAAAGACACAGGATCCCTTCGGCGAATGGAGCGATCCCATCTACGTTCCCGAGGTGCAGGGCATCGACCCCTCATTCTTCTTTGACAAGGACGGAAAGGGTTACATCGTCAACAATGACGACGCCCCCGATGGAAAGCCCGAGTATTCGGGACACCGCACAGTGCGCATCGTCGAGTTTGATCCCGCAACCGACAAGTGCGTGGGCGAACGCAAAATCATCGTCAATAAAGGATGGCGTCCCCAGGACAAGCCCATCTGGTGCGAAGGCCCACACATATATAATATAGACGGAACATATTATCTTATGACTGCCGAAGGCGGAACAGGTGACTGGCACAGCGAAGTTATATATCGCGGTAAGTCGCCTTTCGGTCCGTTTGAACCCTGGCAGGAAAATCCCATACTTACCCAGCGTACACTTGACAACAGCCGTCCCGAGCCGATTACTTGTGCCGGACATGCCGATCTCGTACAAACAAAGGAGGGCGACTGGTGGGCCGTGTTTCTCGCTTGCCGTCCGCTCGACGGTCGATTCGAGAACCTCGGACGCGAAACATTCATGATGCCCGTGAAGTGGACCGATGACGGATGGCCCTACATGACACGCGGCGAAGAGGTGGTGCCTATGGTGCTCAACCGTCCCGGCGTGAAGCGCGAAGAGAATGTGACATTCGGTAATTTCACCGATGTCGATGACTTTGACGCCGATACCCTCGGCCTCCAGTGGATGACGTTGCGCACGCCTGCCGCCGACCTTTACTCACTCACATCCAACCCCGGTTACCTGACTATCAACTGTGCCGACATCAACTCGTCGGAGAAGGTGGCTATACCTTATATAGGACGCCGCGTGCAGCATCACAAATATGAGGCCGCAACCCGACTGATATTCAACGCCGGCAATGAAAACCAGTGCGCCGGCCTGCTCGTGTTCAAGGACGAGAATCATCAGTTCCTTCTTGCCCGCGGCCGTGACGCAAAAGGCGGATGCGTGCTCCTCCATAAAATCGACGGCAAAGAAGGTGAAGAGCTTGCCAAGGAGCAGCTCAACGACTCTATCTCGGTGCTCGACCTGAAGGTGGTGTCGCAGGGTAAAACCCTCGATTTCTACTATTCGACCGACAACGGTGCAAAGTGGCAGACACTTGCCACCGGAATCGACGCCCAATACACCTCGACGGCCAACGCCGGAGGTTTCACAGGTACTACCGTAGGCCCTTACGCGACCAATAAGAAATAAATAACCTAATTAATTAACCTAAAAAACCAATAAAAACTATCAGAGAGAGAAAAAAATTAACCTTACACCATGTCGCTATTTACTCCAATCGAGAAATCACGACGCAACCTAATGAAAAAAGTAATTATTTGATTTAAACTAATAACAATGGAAAATGTAAAGAAAATATTTCGATGCATTTCGTTTCTCCTACTCTTCATCGCAGGGACTGCTTCAGTCTATGCCGATACGGTAAGAGGAACTGTGGTAGACGATACAGGCGAACCTTTGATAGGTGCCACAATCGCTCTAAAAGGCGGTAGCGCAGCTACAGCCTCCGACATTGACGGCAACTACTCGTTGCAAGTGCCCGACCTCAAGACGGCTGTCTTGAAAGTATCTTATGTAGGATATTTACCTCAGGAAATCAAGGTTAACGGACGCTCAACTGTAGATGTCACTCTTCAAACCAACGCCGAACAGCTCGAAGAAGTCGTTGTGGTTGGTTACGGTCAGCAGAAGAAAGCTTCAGTTGTGGGTGCAATCACTCAGACAACAGGTGAAGTCCTCGAACGTGCTGCCGGTATTCATGACATCAGTGCTGCTCTTACAGGTAACCTCCCCGGCGTTGTTACAATGCAGAGCTCGGGTATGCCCGGTGAAGAAAGCGCTAAGATCACCATTCGTGGTGCCAGCTCTTGGAACAACAGCGACCCCCTCGTGCTCGTCGACGGTATCGAGCGTGACATGAACAGTGTCGATGTAGGTTCTGTAAAATCAATCTCAGTTCTTAAGGATGCATCGGCAACCGCCGTTTACGGTGTGAAGGGTGCTAATGGTGTTATCCTTATCACCACCAAGCGTGGTGAAGAGGGACGCGCCAAAATCGATGTTAGCTTCACCGCTACATTGAAGTCGGCTTCAAAGCTCCCTAACAAGTTTGACTCTTTCGATGCTCTTGCAGCTCGTAACAAGGCCGTTGTTCACGAACTCGGTCTTATGCCCAGCTCTTGGAGCTACATGACTCCTTATGAAACATTGTTGAAGTACCGCAACCCCGCCAACCTCGAAGAATTTGAGCGTTACCCCAACGTTGACTGGCAGGACTACCTGTTTAAGGATGCGGCAATGGCTTACAACGGTGCGGTTTCTATCAGTGGTGGTACTCGCTTCGTGAAGTACTTCGCCGCTATCGACTTCGTTCATGAAGGTGACCTTTTCCGCAACTTCGACAACCATCGCGGTTATGAAACAGGTTTCGGTTACAATCGTATCAACGCCCGTTCTAACCTCGACTTCCAGCTCACCAAGACAACTATTTTCAAGGTGAACTTGTCAGGTTCTAACGGTCAGAAGCGTTCTACTTGGCCTAACGACGGTTCAGGCTTCAATCAGAGCAACTGGAACGACGTTCAGGTATGGGCAGGTGCCTACAACATCGCACCTAACGTGTTCCGTCCCGTTTACGCCGACGGTTCCTACGGTTACTACCCCGCATTCTCGTCGCAGGTTACCAACTCTGCCGACCTTCTTGCCAACGGTGGTGCCTTCAAGACAACTGCAACCCGCATCAACACTGACTTCGTTCTCGAGCAGAACCTCGATTTCATCACCAAGGGCTTGAACTTCCGCGGTATGATCTCTTGGGACAACCAGTTCCGTGAACAAGGTCGTGGTGTATCTGACCTCTACAACGGTCCCCAGTACAAGTGGATCGACCCCGCTACCGGTGCCGTTACAAAGAAGAACCCCACTGAAACTACAAGCCAGTTTGACTACCTCCCCGGTTCAAAGTGGTCGACTCAGGCTGGTAGCGTTTCCAACGGCAACACTCTTCGTAACCTCAACTATCAGCTCCAGCTCAACTGGAACCGCGAGTTTGGCGTTCACAATGTCGGCTTGACCGGTGTTTGGACCCGTCAGGAAACAGCTGTCGGTTCAATGATACCTATGTATCGTGAGGACTGGGTGTTCCGTGCAACCTACAACTTCGCCGACCGTTACTTCGTTGAGTACAACGGTGCTTACAACGGTTCCGAGAAGTTCAAGAAGGGCAAGCGTTTCGGTTTCTTCAACTCAGGCGCTATCGGTTGGCGTGTTTCTCAGGAAAAGTTCTGGGAAGGCCTCCGCGACTGGTGGGAAGAACTTAAGATTCGTGCATCTTACGGTGAAATCGGTGACGACTCGGGTGGCCGTTATCTCTACATGGACGAGTGGGGCACAGGTGGTAACACCTCTATGGATATCACCGGCTATGACAACCGTTCAATGTACACATTCTACTACCTCTCTAAGCTCGGTAACCCCGATGCAGGTTGGGAAAAGGTTAAGAAGTTCAACCTCGGTATCGACTACGCATTCCTCAACAACATGTTTGCAGGTTCAGTCGAAATATTCAAGGATAAGCGTGACGGCATCTTGATTAACGGTAACGACCGTGCGATGCCCTCTTACTTCGGACAGACTCCTCCCACCGCCAACCTCGGTAAGGCTGAGTCAAAGGGTTTTGAAGTTGAAGTTCGCTTCTCTAAGAACATCAACCGCAACATGCGTGTATGGGCTAACTTGAGCATGACTCATGCTGCCAACAAGATTATCGACCGTGACGACCCCGCACTTAAGCCCGCTTACCAGAAGCAGGCCGGATATGTAATCGGTCAGACTCACTCTTATCTTGACAAGGGATTCCTCAACTCGTTTGATGACATCTACGGTAGCCCCTCTCATGATGTGAACGACGCTTCACGCCTCCCCGGCGACTACTATATCGTCGACTTCAACGGTGACGGTGTCGTTGACAACAAGGACTCTGTTCCCTACGGATATTCGGGTACTCCCCAGAACACCTACAACGCCACTATCGGCTTCGAGTGGAAGGGCTTCAGCTGCTTCGCTCAGTTCTACGGCGTTACCAACGTTACTCGTGAGGTTAGCCTCGTTAGCTTCGGCAACCACATCGACAACGTTTACAACATCGGTGACTGGTGGAGCGGTGAAACCGGTACAGGCGACATCCTGATACCTCGTTGGTACTCTACCGTCAGCGGTTACTCCAACGGTACACAGTATCTCTATGACGGTTCTTATGTCCGTCTTAAGAACGTGGAACTTGCTTATACTTTCACCAACGGATGGATTAAGAAACTCGGTCTTTCCTACATGAAGCTCTACCTCAACGGTAACAACCTTTGGGTATGGTCACGTATGCCCGACGACCGTGAATCAAACTTCTCCGGAGGTTCAGGCTCAGGTGCTTATCCTACCATGCGTCGTTTCAACTTTGGTGTTAGGTTCAGTCTATAAAAAATAGAATAACTATATGAAAACAATATACAAGTCATTATTGACCTTAGGTGCGGCTGTCACCATGATGTGCGGATTCAGCTCCTGCGAGGACTACCTCGACAAGGACCCTGACTCCAACGTCAGCCCGGAGACTCCGTTTAAGAATTTTCAAAATGCTCAGGGTTACGTAGAGGAAATCTACAACTGTATCCCCAACATGGCTCAATGCGACTGGACAACATCGTGGAATCTCGGCGATGATGAAATCCAGAATCCTCAGGCCGATGACATGATGCTTCATCAGGTCGACATAGGTAACTACTATGCTTGGCAGGGTAGCGGCGGTTTCTACTTCGGAAACAAGGCTTTCGGCGGTAACCCGCGTTCCAACAGCCCATTTGATCACGGTATCTACGCTCACGCATGGTATTGTATCGCCAAGGTTAACAAGGCTCTCAACTCCTTTGAGGACTACTTCACCGGTACAAAGGAAGAGCACGACCTCATTCTCGGTCAGCTCTACTTCTTCCGTGCATGGTGGCACTTCGAAATGATGAAGTGGCTCGGTGGTCTGCCTTATGTTGACCAGGAATTTTCAGCTTCTGAAACTCCTCAGCTCGAGCGTCTTAGCTATCTTGAGTGCGCCGATAAGGTTGCCGAGGACTTCAGCCGTGCTGCCAGCTTGCTTCCCGTTGACTGGGACAAGACTACCGCCGGTAAGAAGACCTTGGGTCACAACGAACTCCGCATCAACAAGATCACCGCTCTCTGCTATCTTGGCAAGAACTACCTATGGGCTGCAAGCCCCTTGATGCAGCACGGCGCTCAGACAGGCGGTGCCCGCACCTATGACTACGATGCAGGCTACGCTTCAAAGGCTGCCGACGCTCTCGGCGAAGTTCTCCAGATGGTTGAATCGGGTTCTACCCAGTATGCTCTCGTATCTTTCGATTTCGAGGACATCTACAACCACAAGAAGTCAAAGACCGCTACCAACTGCTACAGCGACCTCTTCTTCACCACAGGTCAGGCTTGGTTGCAGCCCGGTAGCACCGAAGCTATCTTCCGCGGTCCTTCTACCGGTTGGTCATTCACCCGTTACAACTACTCTCGTACATTCGGCCCCAACGCACTCTGTGCTCAGGATAACAAGATTCACCAGCCCACTGCCAACTATGTTGAGTACTACGGTATGGAGAACGGTCTGCCCCTCGACGATCCCGACTCGGGCTACGACCCCAACTATCCTTTCAAGGGACGCGATCCGCGCTTCTATCACGACATCATCTTTGATGGCGTTCAGTACATCAACGGTGACCCGGGTGCCGATGCTGCCATGAAGTATGCAGGCCTTGCTACTGGCGGTTCGATGCGTGCAGTCAGCAATGCGTCACGCACCGGCTACTTCTATCAGAAGCTCGTGCCCCACACTTGCCAGAAGTACGACGAGGGTTCATCCGACAACTACGGTCCCAACCCCCACGCTTATATCCCCTATATGCGTCTTGCCGATATATATTTGATGTATGCTGAGGCTTGTGCAGTCAAGGGCGGTCCCGCCGGCAAGTCCGACAAGTGCTCGCTCACCTCTATCGATGCTCTTAACAAGCTCCGCGACCGCGTAGGCGCAGGACATGTAAGCACTAAGTTCACCGGCAACGCCTATATGGATGAAGTTCGCCGCGAACGTGCCGTAGAGCTCGCCTTCGAGGGACACCGTTTCAACGACCTCCAGCGCTGGCTGCTCCTCACCGAGCCCAAGTACACCGTTAAGACTTCGGCCGAGTTCATCCGCGTTGAGGACGAGAGCTTCTTCAAGGACAACGACCCCCGCGACGCCCGCATCGCCGAGTATCACCAGGAGGTTATCCTTACCCGCGATTTCTCAGCCAAGCACTATTGGTTCCCCCTCATGCGTGACGACACATACATCTTTGATGGATTTGTACAGAATCCTGGATGGGAATAGTAGGCAAATATTAGTAACTATACATCACAGTCAAATATGATATCAAGAAATACAATACTTTTTCCGGCAATCATCGGAATCGTAGGCGCATCGCTCAGCGTCACGGCTGCCGAGTCGGAAGAACGGGTTGACAGCGTTAAAGCCGACGACCTGGTGCAAGTAGCTTTCCGAAAGGTCGACAAGAACGAGCTGCTTGGCGGAGTGTCGGTGCTTGACATGGAAGACCTGCAGAAAACCAATTATACCTACGAGCCTCAGAATCTTGAAGGTTACATTTCAGGATGGAACGGTAATTCTATTTGGGGTATGGACGGCGACAACGACGGTGGTTATCTCGTGTTGGTTGACGGTGTTCCCCGTGACATGAACAACATCCCTTCCGATGAAATAAAGTCTATCTCTTTCCTCAAGGGCGCCCAGGCAGTTGTGCTCTACGGTAGCCGTGCCGCAAAGGGTGTGATTCTTATCACAACCAAGCGCGGTAAGGAAGGTCCCCTCACGGTGTCGGTTCGCGCCAACACCGGATGGCATGTGGCTAAGGCTTATCCCGAATATCTCGGTTCGGCCGAATACATGACTCTCTATAACGAGGCACGCCGTAACGACGGATTGAGCAATCTTTACAGCGACGAGGTTATCTACCACACCGCTGCCAAGACCAATCCCTACCGTTACTCCGATGTCAACTTCTACTCCGACGAGTATCTGAAGAAGGTGTACAACCGCACCGATGCCGACGCTGAAATCTACGGCGGTAACGAGCGCGCCCGCTTCTACACCAACATCAACTACTTCCGTCAGGGCGATTACCTCGACTTCGGCGAAGCCAAGAAGAACTACACCGACCGCTTCAGCGTTCGCGGTAATGTCGATGTCAACATCAGCAAGGTCGTTAGCGCCTACGTTGATGCATCGGCCACCTTCTACGGCTCACGCAGCGGTCACGGCAACTACTGGCAGCAGGCTGCCATGATGCGTCCCAACCGTGTGACTCCCTGGATTCCCGTTGATTTCATCAACCCCAATGTCACCGGCGCTCTTGACCTTATCAACAACAGCTTGAACATTCGCAACGGCATGTTCCCCGCCGGTACTTCAATCGACAAGACCAACATCTTCGCCGACTATGATATCGCCGGTTACAGCAAGTTTACAAGCCGTCAGTTCCAGTTTGACGCCGGTGTGAACCTCGACCTCAATCCTCTTGTGAAGGGTCTTACGTTCCACACTCAGTTTGCTGTCGACTACGCTACTACCTACAACACCGCTTATAAGGACACTTACGCAGTATTCGTTCCCGTGTGGGGCAACATCAACGGTAAGGAAGAGATCGTAGGCCTCACTCAGGAAGGTCTTGACAAGCACACCGGTTCTCAGTCGGTAAGCAACTCTACCAGCCGTCAGATAATCCACTTCTCGGGTAACTTCGACTACAACCGCACATTTGCCGATGTACACAATGTACACGCTCTTGCAGTGGTTTCGGGCTGGCAGCGCACTACCGCCGGTCAGTATCACCGCACAAGCTCGGCCAACATCGGTTTCGAGGTTGACTACAACTACGATCGCCGCTACTATGCCGACTTCGGCATCTCGGGCATCCACTCAGCCAAGCTGGCTCCCGGTCACCGTCAGGCATGGTCGCCCACAGGTACTATCGGATGGCGCATCTCCAATGAGGACTTCCTAAAGGATTCACAGGTAGTCAACGAGTTGATGCTCAGCGTTTCGGGCGGTATTCTCCACACCGACCTCGACATCTCCAACTTCTATATGTACTCGGCCAACTACACTCAGGGCGGATGGTTCAGCTGGGCAGCCGGCGGTTATGCAGCCACCTATCCTCAGCGTGGTGCCAACGAGGACCTTACATTCATCAAGCGTAAGGAATTTTCGGTTAACCTGCGCGGTCAGTTCTTCAACAACTTGCTCGGTCTTGAGGGTTCATTCTTCGTTATCAACAACGAGGGTCTTCTCATCAACAACTCGACCAAGTTCCCCTCCTACTTCTCGACCTACTATCCCGAGTCGTCACTCGTGCCCTGGTTGAACTTCAACAACAACCGTCGCGTGGGCTTTGACTTCGGTGTGAAGATCAACAAGCAGATAGGTGAAGTAAACCTTATCGCAGGTGTAAACGGAACTTACTACGACACCAAGGCCACCAAGCGCGACGAGTTGAACGCCGACGCTTATCAGAACCGCGAGGGCAAAGCTCTTGACGGAATCTGGGGATATCGCTGTGCAGGCTTCTTCAACTCTGAAGACGAAATCAAGGGTTGGGCCGACCAGTCAGCTCTCGGTGGATCAAACATTCAGCCCGGTGACCTGAAGTATGTCGACATGAACGACGACGGTGTCATCGACAGCAAGGACCAGGTGTTCCTCGGCAAGGGCGGATGGTATGGCAACCCCTTCACCATGGGTATCAACATCACCGCTCAGTACAAGGGCTTCTCACTCTTCATGATGGGTATCGGCCGCTTCGGCAGCTACGCTATGAAGGGCGACACTAAAGTTGACGATAACAACAGTTACAGCTACTGGTGGGTACACGGCGACCGCAAGTACTCGGCTGAAGTCCGCAACCGCTGGACTCCCGAAACTGCAGCTACCGCAACCTATCCTCGTCTGACCACGACCAACGGTGCCAACAACTTCGTTGCTTCCGACTTCTGGATGTACAGCACCGATCGTTTCAGCCTTGCTAAAGTTCAGCTCACCTACGACTTCCCGTCGCGTATGTTTACCGGCCCCATCGTTAAGGGTCTTCAGGTTTACGTTAGCGGAAGCGACCTCCTGACAATCGGCAAGAACCGCAAGATTCTTGAAATGAATGTCGGCAGCGCACCTCAGTCGCGTTTCTACAACTTGGGAGCTAAAGTAATATTCTAATGTTATGTCCAATATGAAAAATATATCGAAACTCATATTATTATCGGCCGTTACAGTATCGCTGGCTTCATGCGACGACTTGTTTGACCCGGCAATCGAGAACATCAAGGATGTTAACTCGATGTACAACGAGCCGACCTATGCCGACGGTATTCTTGGCGACGCCTACATCCTCATGCCTTACAGCAATGGTTCGGTTAACGACGTGGCCACTGACGATGCCGTTTCCAACGACAATGCCAACGGATGGCGTACGATTGCCGGAGGTGCCTGGACTTCTCAGACCGGACTCTCCAACGACAACTGGCGCGACCGTAACGCCTCTATCCAGCACCTCAACACATTCCTTGAGAATGCCGACAAGGTGACCTGGGCTGTCGACGAGAATGTCAACCAGATGTTTATCGACCGCGTTATGGGTGAGGCCTACGGACTCCGTGCGCTCAACCTCTACTTCCTCCTTCAGAACTATGGAGGCAAGACAGCATCGGGCGAGCTCATGGGTGTGCCCATCTGGACATCTTCTTTCTCCGCTACTACCGACATGAATGTTCCCCGTAACACTTTTGCCGAGTGTATGCAGCAGATTTTCGACGACGTAAAGATGGCCGAGGAGCTTCTTCCCCTTGACTATGTAAACATCGCCAACGACTCGCAGGTTCCCGCCAAGTACGCTTCGATGGGTGTTAAGAACGACGCTTACAACCGCGTGTTCGGTGCTCCCGTTTGGTGCCGCATGTCGGGCCGTATCGCCAAGGCCATCCGCGCCCAGGCAGCTCTCCTTGCAGCAAGTCCCGCCTTCAACCCCGGATCGGGTGTGAGCTGGGAGGATGCAGCCAACTATGCAGCCCAGTCGCTTAACGACATAGGCGGCGTGAGCGGTATGCCCCAGAAGGGTCATGTATGGTTCACCGCCGAAGAGGATGCTACTCTCGGTGCTTCGGAAAACCATCCCGAAATCATCTGGCGTGGCGGTTACGAGGACAACTGCGCGGTTGAAACCGACAACTTCCCCCCGAGCCTCTACGGTAAAGGCCGCGTTAACCCCACTCAGAATCTCGTAGATGCATTCCCCATGGCCAACGGCTATCCCATCAACGACGTTCACAGTGCCTATGACCCCGCCAACCCCTATGCCAACCGTGACCCGCGTCTTAGCGAGTACATCACCTATAATGGCGCAACTCAGGGTGTGAAGGGCGATGTCATCAACACTTCGGCCGACAATACCACCAACAACGACGGTATCAACAAGGAAGCCGGTTACTCAACCCGTACCGGTTACTACATGCGCAAGCACTGCCGTAGCGATGTCAACCCCAATCCGTCGTCGCTCCTCTACAAGCGTCACTATGTTAAGCGCATCCGCTACACTGAAATATTCCTCGCTTACGCCGAGGCAGCCAACGAGGCCTGGGGTCCCACTGCCGGCGGCTCCAACAGCTACAGCGCCTATGATGTCATCAAGGCTATCCGCAAGCGTGCAGGTCTTGGTGTAGGCGGTTCCGACCCCTATCTGGAATCGGCTAAGGCAAGCAAGGAAGCCATGCGCGACCTCATTCGCAACGAGCGCCGTCTTGAACTCTGCTTCGAGAACATCCGCTTCTGGGATCTTCGCCGCTGGAACGCTCCTCTCACCGAAACAGCCAAGGGTGTAAGCATCAAGGGCAACACCTACAACTACATTGAGGTAGAGCCGCGTAAGTACAGCGACTACATGATCTACGGTCCGCTGCCCTACAACGATGTATTGAAGTTCAGCAACCTTGAGCAGAATCAGGGTTGGTAATATTCACTATTAAACCTACGAAACATTATGAATCTCATGAAAAATTCGGTGAAATTAGGCATGGCCGCGCTCCTCGTTCTCGGTGTGTCGTCATGTAAGAACTCTGATGTCGATTTTCCCGACTATGAAGGTGGCATCACGGCTTATTTCGCCTATCAATATCCGGTGAGAACAATAACTCTCGGAACCGACCCCGAGCAGGACAACTCGCTCGACAATCAGCACAAGTGCCGCATCACCGCCACTCACGGCGGTAGCTACGACTCTCGCAACCTGAGCATCGACATCGTGGTTGATCCCTCATTGGTCGATAACCTCACTTTTGGTGACGGACGCCCCGTTAAGGTGATGCCCGAAAGCTACTACAAGCTTGAAAGCACCACCCTCACCAAGGTGAAGGACTTCCTCTTCGGTTCTGAGGTTACGCTTACCGACGCTTTCTTCGCCGATCCCCAGGCGCTCAGCGCCAACTACGTGATTCCCGTGCGCATGGTTGCCGCCCGCGGTGCCGATGCCATCCTCTCGGGTACTCCGCTTGAGGGTGTCACCTCTCCCGCCCGTTGCGATGCTTCGGCTTGGTCGGTGCAGCCCAAGGACTTCATGCTCTACTGTGTGAAGTACATCAATCCCTGGCATGCAACTTACCTGCGTCGCGGTGTCGACAAGATCACTGAGAACGGTGCTACTTCCACCAACGTGCGTCACGCCAAGTATGTTGAGCAGGACGAGGTCGTTTCGGTGACTACTGCCGGACTTAACAAGAGCATCTTCCCCGTGAAGACTGTCATCTCCGACGGTGACACAAAGACTACACTCACCTGTGATCTTGAACTCACCTTCACCGACAATGCCTGCACAATCACTACCTCTACTCCCGGCATGACCGCTTCGGGTTCAGGTAAGTTTGTGGAGAAGGGCGACAAGGACAGCTGGGACCACCGCGACCAGGATGTCATCTATCTTGACTACCAGGTTAACTTCGGCCCCCGCCAGTATGCCACCCTTGACACTCTCGTGGTTCAGTCACGTAACGTGATTATGGAAACATTCACGCCCACCTATAACAAATAAGTAACCGATTATGAATAAATACAGCAAATTACTTTGGGCACTCGCTCTTGCTCCTGCAATGGTGGGTTGCGCCGATGACATAGATACCACTTCCGGTTTCGAGGTCGAAAAGCCCGAATCACTGGCTCAGTATGAGTATCTTAACAGCTACGGCACCCTGAAGTCTTATTTGGAATCAGCAAGCAAGGCATCTCCCGACTTTAAGTTGGGAGTGGCCCTTGCCGCCGATGATTACGCTAAGAAAGGGGCTGTCTATATGCTTGCCAACACCAACTTCATGGAAATGACGGCCGGCAACGCGATGAAGTATGCTTCAATCGTGGGCGACGACGGTTCTATGAACTTCGGTACTGTAGAGCAGTTTATCGACAATGCCAAGGCTGCAAATATGTCGATCTACGGTCACACTCTCTGCTGGCACGAGCAGCAGAATCTGAAGTGGCTCAACTCTCTTATCGCCGATAAGGAAATTCCCGTTGATCCTGATGCTCCCGGACAGGAAGTCACAGTAGAGCGCCGTTGTATCGAGGTGTGCTCCGATGATATGGTCGACGCTGCGTGGGATACCCAGTTCTGGATTATGACCGATGCCACCTTCGCCGAGGGTGACAAATGGGAATTGTCAATGAACGTTCGTGCTACCTACGAGGCTTCTATCGGAACCCAGACCCACAAGGGTGCAGGTGAATATCTGCACTGGGCAGGTTGCGGTACCGTTAAGTTCACTCCCCAGTGGACCGAGTACAAGGCCAGCGGTACAATGGACGCTTCAATGGCCGGCGGTCATTCGTTTGCATTCAACATCAATGACTTTGCTGCTGCCAATGAGTATTACTTCGACGACATCAGCTTGAAGATCAACGGTGTCGAGATGATTAAGAACAGCTCTTGCGACGACGACAACATGAAGGACAACTTCGTGTCGAAGGAGAAGCGCGGCGCCACAGTTCCCTCTCGCTTTGTCGATAGCTATAAGGAAATACAGGCAGCTCCCGGTGAATATGAAGTTACTGTAGAGCGTCGCTGTATCCGCGTAGAAACTGACGACATGGTTGATGCTGCTTGGGACTCTCAGTTCTGGATTATGACCGATGCCACGTTCGCCGAAGGCGACAAATGGGAATTGTCAATGAACGTTCGTGCCGACTATGAGGCTTCTATCGGAACCCAGACCCACAAGGGTGCAGGTGAATATCTGCACTGGGCAGGTTGCGGCACCGTCAAGTTCACTCCCAAGTGGACCGAGTACAAGGCCAGCGGTACAATGGACGGCTCAATGGCCGGCGGTCATTCATTCGCATTCAACCTCAATGACTTTGCAGCAGCCAATGCTTACTACTTCGACGACATCAGCTTGAAGATTAACGGTGTCGAGATGATTAAGAACAGCTCTTGCGACGACGACAACATGAAGGACAACTACATCGCCAAGGAAAAGCGCGGCGGAATGGTTCCTGCTACATTCGTCGACAGCTATACCGAACTTGTAAGCGGCAACTCTATTCCTTTGACTCCCGAAGAGAAGGCTGAAGTTCTTACCAATGAATTGGAGCGCTGGATCAAGGGTATGATGGAAGCCTGCGGCGGTTATGTCAAGGCTTGGGATGTTGTTAACGAGGCTGTATCGGGTGGCCCGTGGGGTCAGCGTTACGACCTTCAGTCGGCTGACAACGCCGGCGATGCCGATAAGAAGTTCTTCTGGCGCGACTACCTGGGCGACGACTTCGTTCGCATCCCCGTTAAGTTTGCCCGTCAGTACTTCGAGGAATTCGGAGGCAACCCCGCCGACCTCAAGCTCTTCATCAACGACTACAACCTTGAAAGCGACTGGGACGACAACCAGAAGCTCAAGAGCTTGATCGAGTGGATCGCACGTTGGGAATCTGACGGCGAAACAGTTATCGACGGTATCGGTACTCAGATGCACGTAACCTACTACATGAATCCCGAAACTCAGAAGAGCAAGGAAGAGCACGTAGTTAAGATGCTTGAGCTTCTCGCATCGACCGGCAAGCTCATCAAGATTTCTGAGCTTGACATGGGTATCGCCGACGCTGACGGCAACAGCATCAAGACTGCCGATGTAACATTTGAACAGCAGAAGGCTATGGCCGAGTACTACAAGTTCATCGTGACCAAGTACTTTGAGATAATTCCTACCGCTCAGCAGTACGGCATCACCCAGTGGTGCATCACCGACTCACCTGACGGATCGGGATGGCGTGCCGGAGAACCTGTAGGTCTTTGGGACATCAATTATGCCCGCAAACCCGCTTACGGCGGCTTCTGCGACGCATTGAGCCAGCAGTAATCTGAAAATTTTTTGATAGCATATTGTCGATTTATTGTCGACAATATGCTATTTTTGTATTCTTAAACTTCATAACCAATCATTTTGCCCATGAGATTCATACCGTCAGCCTTGTTGACTATCGTATCGCTTGTCGCTTCAGCTCAGGCACCCGAACCCTATCGTGATGCTTCACTTAGCGCGCATGAACGTGCCGCCGATTTGTTGCCTCGTCTTACTCTCGACGAAAAGATATCATTGATGATGGATGTTTCCCCGGCCATTGAAAGGCTGGGCATTCCCGAATATAACTGGTGGAACGAAGCTTTGCACGGCGTGGGCCGTGCCGGACTCGCCACCGTATTTCCCCAATCCATAGGCATGGCCGCGACATTTGACAACGATGCCGTGCTGGCAGCTTTCAACGCAGTCAGCGACGAGGCGCGTGCAAAGTACAACGGCTTCCGACGCGAAGGCCGTCACGGCCGCTACCAGGGATTGACATTCTGGACACCCAACGTCAACATTTTCCGCGACCCGCGATGGGGACGCGGCCAGGAAACCTACGGCGAGGATCCCTATCTGGCTTCGGTAATGGGCGAAGCCGTCGTCAATGGACTCCAGGGACCCGCCGACTCAAAATATATAAAGACCATTGCCGGTGCCAAGCACTATGCCGTGCACAGCGGCCCGGAGTGGAACCGTCACTCATTTGATGCGCGTGACATTGATCCGCGCGACCTTTGGGAAACCTATCTGCCCGCGTTCAAGACCCTTGTCGACGCAGGAGTGGGGCAGGTGATGTGTGCCTACAACCGTTTTGAGGGCGAGCCTTGCTGCAGCAGCAAGAAGCTCCTCATCGACATCCTGCGCAACGAGTGGGGTTACGACAAGATTATCGTGACCGACTGCTGGGCCATGAACGACTTCCACAACAAGCGCGCCCACGCCACCCATCAGTCGGGTGTCGATGCAAGTGCCGATGCTGTGTTGTCGGGCACCGACCTCGAGTGCGGCTCCGACTTCGCCAACCTGCGCGAGGCCATCGACCGCGGCCTTATCACCGAAGAAGCCATCGACGAGAGCGTCATGCGACTTCTTGAAGCGCGTTTCAGCCTCGGCGAGATGGACGATGACGCTTCATCGCCCTGGGCGTCGATTCCCATGTCGGCTGTCGACAGCAAGGCCAACCGCGCCCTCGCTCTCGACATGGCACGCAAGTCGATGACGCTGTTGAAGAACAACGGCGTGCTTCCGCTTGCACGTAACGCTTCGGTAATCGTCATGGGCCCCAACGCCAACGACTCGGTGATGCAGTGGGGCAACTACAACGGATTTCCGTCCCACACCGTCACCGTGCTTGAAGGAGTGCGTGACATCACCGGGCGTGACATTCCCTATCTGCGTGGATGCGACCACGTGATCAACAATAATTTCGTGTCGTGCTTCAACCTCCTGTCATCCGACGGAAGGCCGGGACTCACCGCAACCTATTGGAACAACAAGTCACGCGACGGTCAATCGGTGGCCGTGGAGCGACTCACCGTTCCCGTCAACAAGTCGACAGGTGGTGCCACGGTGTTTGCCCCCGGTGTCAACCTCACCGATTTCTCGGCGCGTTACGTGGGCACATTCAAGCCCGAGGAGTCGGGACGCTATACCATGCAGCTGCGCACCGACAACGGCTTCCGTCGCCTTTCGGTCGACGGCACTACGCTCGTCGACAACTCGACCAAGGGTAATCGCAACACCTACACCTGCACCTTTAACGCCGAGAAGGGCAAGAGCTACGACATAGAGTTGCTCTACGGTGCCGGCGACCGCACGGCGCTGCTCAGCTTCGACATAGGCATGATAAAGGACTACGACACCGATGCAGGTGACGCTGATGTTGTGATATTCGTAGGCGGAATCGCTCCGTCGCTCGAAGGCGAGGAGATGCCCGTGAGCGTGCCCGGATTTCGTGGCGGCGACCGCGAGTCGATCGAGCTTCCGGCAATGCAGCGCAATCTGCTTAAGAACCTCAAGGCGCAGGGCAAGAAGATTGTCTATGTCAACTGTTCGGGTTCGGCCGTTGCGCTCGCTCCCGAGGATTCGATATGCGATGCCATCCTTCAGGCATGGTATCCCGGTCAGGCCGGCGGTACCGCTGTTGCCGAGGTGCTTTACGGCGACTACAATCCTGCCGGACGACTTCCCGTGACATTCTACCGCGACGACTCGCAGCTTCCCGACTTCCTCGACTACAGCATGGATGGACGCACCTACCGTTACATGAAGGATAAGCCGCTCTATGCGTTTGGTCACGGATTGAGCTATACTACATTTGACTATGAGTCGGCTTCGCTCGACCGCAAGTCGGCCAAGTGCGGCGACAATGTCAACCTCAACATCAAGCTGCGTAACGCAGGCAAGCGTGACGGCGACGAGGTTGTGCAGGTCTACATCCGCAAGGAGGGTGACTTCGGTGGTCCCGTCAAGACGTTACGTGCCTTCAAGCGCGTGACATTGCCTGCCGGAACAAGCCGTGACATCGCATTCACGCTCACTCCCGACGCTTTCAAGACCTACGACCAAAAGTCGGGACGCATGGCCGTCACTCCCGGAAAATATGAGATTCTCTACGGCGGCTCGTCGGAGAATCTGAAATCACTGCCCCTAACTTTAAAATAAATACTACACAAACCAATCAATCAATTATGAATCATCTAATTACCGCTGCGGTCATGGCGCTTATGCCAATGACCGCGTTGGCCGTAGACGACACTCCTCACGGAACTCCCGCTTCGACCAACATCCCCGAAGCGCAGTATCCCTGTGTCGATTCACAGTCACGCGCCACGTTTAAGCTTGCTGCTAAGGATGCCAAGGATGTAAAAGTCGACATCTGCGGCAAGAAGTATGACATGACAAAGGATGCCGACGGCGTGTGGACCGGAACCACCGATCCGCTTGTCGAGGGTTTCCATTACTATTTCCTTGTTGTCGACGGTGTTTCGGTCATCGACCCCGCCACCGAGGCTTTCTTCGGCTGCGGCAAGATGTCGGGCGGCATCGAGATTCCCGAGTCAAAGGAGGCTGCCGCCTACTATACATTTGACAAGAACGTGCCTCACGGACAGGTGCGCGAGTGCAAGTACTACTCCAATCTGGAGAATGCCGAGCGTCGCTGCTTTGTCTATACTCCCGCCGAGTATGAAACATCGCCTCAGAAGCGTTATCCCGTTCTCTACCTCCAGCACGGAATGGGCGAGGACGAGCGCGGATGGTCGCAGCAAGGCATGATGGCCAACATCATGGACAACCAGATTGCTGCCGGCAAGTGCGTGCCCATGATTGTGGTTATGGACTACGGCAACTGCGGTTACTCATTCGGAGCACGCAAGGGCGAAACGATGGAGCAGTTTGGCGCATCGTTCACTCCCATCATGCTTGAGGAGATTATTCCTTTCATCGACAGCAACTTCCGCACACTCACCGACCGCGACAACCGTGCCATGGCCGGCCTCTCATGGGGTGGACGCGAAACATTCCAGACAGCGCTGCCCAATCTTGACAAGTTCTCGCACATAGGCACATTCAGCGGCGCACTCTTCCTCCCGCTTGATCAGATTCCCACTCTCTACGGCGGCGTGTTTGCCGATGCCGACGCTTTCAACTCCAAGGTACACACCCTCTTCATGGGAATGGGCTCGGAGGAGAATTTCGGAAGCGACCGCATCAGCCAGGCCCTTCGCGACAACGGCATCAACTGCATCTACTATGAGTCGCCCGGCACTCATCATGAGTGGCTCACATGGCGTCGTTGCCTCAATGAATTTTTACCGTTGATATTTAAATCTGACAAGAAATGAAAAGGACATTGATATTCATAATGCTTTTGACGCTGGCACTCGGCAACACCATCGTTGCCGGGGATGCCGGCAAGCCCGAAGGGCAAGTTTCGGTAAATGCAGTGCGTCGTTCGCAGGTGCCCCGCATCCTGCCCGGCAATCGTGCCGCATTTGAAGTGAAGGCTCCCGAAGCCAAGAAAGTTCAGCTCGACCTTGGCCGCCTTTATGACATGACGCGCGACGACAACGGTGTGTGGCGTTGTGTCACCGATTCGCTTATGCCCGGTTTCCACTACTATTTCCTCGTCGTTGACGGTGCAAGGGTTGCCGATCCGGCAAGCGAGTCGTTCTTCGGCTGCGGAGTCATGGCTTCGGGTCTTGAAGTGCCCTATGCCGAGGGTGACAAGCGATTTGAGTTGGCCGATGTGCCTCACGGCGAAGTGGTGCAGCGTCGCTACCACTCGTCGGTCGACAATGCCGACAAGCGCATGTTCATATACACTCCGCCGGGCTACAACAGCTCGACCGACCGTTACCCCGTGCTCTATCTTCAGCATGGTGGAGGCGAGGACGAGCGCGGATGGTCGCAGCAGGGTCGCACCGACATAATCATGGACAACCTCATTGCCCAGGGCAAAGCCGTGCCTATGATTATCGTGATGAGCGACGGCAACAGCCGTGACTTCACTGAGGAGCTTATCAAGGAGTGCATTCCCTTGGTCGAGAGCAATTATCGCGTCATCGCAGGTCCCGAGGGTCGTGCCATCGCCGGCCTCTCGATGGGCGGAATCCATGCGTTGAACGCCGCTATCACGCATCCCGAGCTCTTCAGCAATCTTGGCGTGTTCAGCTCGGGTTGGTGGGCCACTTCGGCCGCTCCCGGCGGTATGGGCAACGACACCGAGAAGTATTACGACCGCATCAAGAAGGATACCGATTACTTCAACCGTCAGTTCCGCAATGTGTGGATCTCGATGGGAGGTAAGGAGGATATCGCCTACAATAATTGTCAGGTTATGATGAAGCGCTTCGACGACCTGGGATTGAAGTATGAGTACTTTGAAACTCCCGGCGGCCACACATGGCCCGTTTGGCGCGAAAGCCTCTATCGTTTTGCACAGCGAATTTTCAAATAATAGTAATTTTTTAAAGTCACCATGAACCACCGATTTTTAACTATCATTTCTACCGGCGCGTTAGGGTTGGCCTCGATGTTTGCGACGGCCCAGAACCCCATTGTACGCGACCAGTTTACCGCCGACCCTACGGCGCGAGTTTTTAATGGAAAAATGTATCTTTATCCATCGCACGACATTCCCAGCCCCATCGAGAGCCTCAAGGAATGGTTCTGCATGGCCGATTATCATGTATTCTCCTCCGACAATCTTGTCGACTGGACCGACCACGGCATGATAATAACTCAGAACAATGTGCCTTGGGTACGCCCCGATTCTTATTCGATGTGGGCGCCCGATTGCGTTTACAAGAACGGAGAGTACTTCTTCTACTTCCCCTCGGCACCCAAGGGTGAGCGTCGCGGATTCCAGATAGGTGTTGCCCGATCGACATCGCCTACCGGCCCGTTCATGCCTATGCGTGAGCCTATCAAGGGTGTCAACGGTATCGACCCGTGCGTCCTCATCGACACCGACGGCCAGAGCTACATCTACTGGTCGGGAGGAGGCATGATGGGAGCAAAGCTTAAGGATAACATGGTCGAGCTCGCTTCCGATCCCGTGAGAATCGAAGGTCTGCCCGACGGCTTCAAGGAAGGTCCTTTTGTATTTGAGCGCAAAGGGAAATACTACTATACATTCCCCTGGGTACGCAAGGACACCGAAACTTTGGCCTATGCAATGGGTGACAATCCCCTCGGCCCGTTTGAGTTCAAGGGCACTATAATGGAAGAATCGCCTACAGGCTGCTGGACCAACCATCACTCGATTGTAGAGTACAACGGTCAGTGGTATCTCTTCTATCATCACAACGACTACTCTCCCGAGTTTGACAAGAACCGTTCGGCTCGCATCGACTCGCTTGAGTTCAATGCCGACGGCACTATCCGTCCGGTAGTTCCCACTCTCCGTGGCGTAGGTATATCCGATGCTCGTCGTCACATTGAGATTGACCGTTACAGCGACATAAGCCCCAAGGGTGTCAAGATTGACTTCCTCAATCCCGACAACAAGTTTGACGGCTGGAAGAGCTCGTTCAGCAAGGGCGGTTCATGGGTACGTTATAATAAGGTAAACTTCGGTGAGAAGCCCGTCAAGACCGTTTCGGCCCGCGTTAAGTCATCTGCAGGAGGCACGCTCAATGTGCTCGTCGATGGCCCCAAGGGCAAGAAGATTGCTTCGATAAAGGTGCCCAAGTGCAATGACTGGCGTGTAGTTTCAGCCGACATCGTCGGCGATGCTCCTCTTGGCGTTCATGACCTCGTGGTGGCTCTTCAGAACGGCCGCGTCGATGTCGACTGGGTGGGCTTTGACGCTCTTCCCTGGACAGCGGGCGCTATGACTACAGGTCGTTACCGCAACATGTTTGCCGAGGCCGGATATTCTCAGGCCGAAATCGATGCCAAGCTTGCCGCCATCTACGACAGCGTTTTCCACGGTCCCAACAAGGTTTACTTTGAGGTGGGCGATTCGATGGCCTACATCTCCGACATAAAGAACCATGATGTGCGCACCGAAGGTATGTCCTACGGAATGATGATTGCCGTTCAGTTTGACAAGAAGGATGTCTTTGACCGCCTGTGGCGTTGGTGCCGCAAGTACATGCAGCACTCTTCGGGAGACATGGACGGATACTTTGCATGGAGCTGCAAGACCGACGGTACACGTAACTCTCAGGGTCCTGCTTCCGACGGTGAGCTCTACTACATTACATCGCTTATATTCGCCTCCAACCGCTGGGGCAATGACACCGGCATCAACTATCTTGCCGAGGCACGTAACATCCTTGACAAGTCGATGCTCAAGACTGGTCATAACCGTGTGGCTCCGTTGATCGATGTCAACCACAAGCTCATTACATTTACCCCCGATCGTTGGGGCGGACGCTACACCGATCCGTCCTATCATCTGCCCGCATTCTACGAAGTATGGGCCAAATGGGCCGGCGACAACCGTTCGGAGTATTGGCTTGAGTGTGCTCAGGCAAGCCGCGAATATCTGCACAAGTGTACTCACCCCGTTACCGGCCTAAACCCCGACTACAGCAACTACGACGGTACACTGCTCGGCCGCAACGGCATTTTCGGCGACGCTTTCCGCTTCGACTCTTGGCGTGTGCCCATGAACATTGCGCTTGATTACTCTTGGTCGTGTGCCGACGGCGATTGGCAGCGTGCCTATGGCAACCGCATTCAGGACTTCCTCTACTCACAGGGTATCGATGACTTCGTTGACCAATACAATGTCGACGGCTCTACAGTTGAGCGCATAGCTTCAGCCGGAGGTAAGACAAAACTGCGTCACTCACTCGGGCTTGTGGCTACTTCGGCTGCGGTTTCTCTCGCATGTACCGATCCCAAGTGCTATGAGTTCATCCACAAGCTGTGGAATTCGGGTCATCAGCCCTACGATGACGGTTATTTCGACGCTTATTACGACGGATTGCTGCGACTCTTCGCATTCATGCACCTCAGTGGCAATTATCGTGTAATTTGTCCTGCTGAAAATAGCTCGGAATCAATTTAATTGTGTAACTTAGCTAAAGAAAAAATTATCACATCGATTCTTTAGTTATGGATTACATTTTCAAATGTTTCTCGGCATTTCTATGTGCGATATACATTGCAGGCTGCACCGCAAGTGTGCCTGTCGATAATGTGACGGATGCCGGCACGGCTCCCGAAATCACTCCCGACTATACCGGGATAGTGATACCTCCCAATATCGCGCCGATGAACTTTGAGATTGTAAATCCCGGCAAAGAATACGTAACACGCATCACAGGGGCCGACGGCGGTGAACTCACTGCCGCCGGCCGTGTGGTGAAGTGGAATATCGACGATTGGCATAAACTGCTTGAAGCCAATCGCGGAAAGACACTTGACTATGAAGTGTATGTAAAGGACGACAGCGGCAAGTGGAAGCGTTACACGTTTTCCAACACTGTGGCTCCCGACGATATAGACCCTTACATCTCTTACCGACTTATCGAACCATCCTATGAGCAATATGCCCTGCTCACCATCAATCAGCGTGACTTGACATCGTTTGATGAGGATGTGGTGTTCAACAACACGTTACTTAACGACGACAGCCGAGGATTCTGCATCAACTGTCACGTGCCGCGTAACCAATATCGCGACGGCAGTTCGCAGTTTCATGTGCGTCAGTTCCATGGCGGCACGGTATTGATGACCGATGGCAAAGTGCGCAAGGTGAATCTGAAGACCGACAGCACGTTGGCGGCCGGAGTTTATCCCGCATGGCATCCTACGCTCAATCTCATTGCCTATTCGGTCAACACCACCAAGCAGCGATTCTTTTCGGTGGGCGACCGCAAGGTTGAGGTCTACGACGCGAAGTCCGACATGATTCTCTACGACATCGACCGTGACGAAGTGCGCAACATCGCAGCCGACACGACTCTGCTGGAAACCTTCCCGGCATGGCATCCCGACGGCAAGCGCCTTTACTATTCGGTTGCCGCCTATCCCGAAGGTGTAGGACCCGGAAACATCATTGAAAAGTATGACAGCGTGCGTTATGACATAGTGTACCGTGACTTCGATCCCGAAACCTATCGTTTCTCCCGCCCCGATACGATTGTCAATGTAGCGTCATCGGGAAAAAGCGCGTTACTTCCCCGAGTGTCGCCCGACGGACGTTACCTGCTCTACAGCATGGCCCCGTTCGGCACATTCCATATATGGCATCCTGAGAGCGACCTCTATGTAGTTGATTTGGAAACCGGTGAGAACCGTGAGCTTACCGAAGCCAACAGTGACGACACTGAAAGCTACCATTCCTGGTCGTCCAATTCGCGTTGGATCGTGTTCAGTTCGCGTCGTGACGACGGATCTTATACGCGTCCCTATATAACCTATTTTTCTCCCGAAGGAAAGGCCTCAAAGGCATTTGTCGTGCCGCAGGAGTCGCCTGACTACTATCGTCACCTGATGAAGTCCTATAATGTTCCTGAATTTTTTGTAGCGCCGGTTGAGGTGCCGCGAGCCGAGTTGCTCGATGCCGTTCTCGGCGATGCATGTCCTGTAAAGTTCGTTTCCATCTCGGTTGAATAGCTCAATCGGCCAATATCAGTTTGGGTATTGACATGAACTCTTGGCTCTGTTTCATCAATTCGGGATTTTCGATGTAACGGTTGTAGTGTTCGGCCCAGTTGCGGTGAAACATTGTCGACATCAACAGGTCGTTGTAACGCTTGGCAAGCTTGAATTCATCGTTTAGCAGCGCACATTTCACCAGGTATTTGAGGAAATACACGCGTTTGCCGTATTTCACCGAGTGCTCCATCGCCCATCGGTATGACTGGTTGGTCTTGCCGAGGTGGTAGTTCACGGGAACCTGCACGAATGCGGTCATTGTGAATGATTCATTTTTTCGGGGATTGCCGTCGGGTGTGTTTCGAGGTTTTATCGCGCTGTTGGCACCTCCTCCGAGTTTTATCAATGCAGTATTGTTGAGCAGCGTCATGTTATAGTCGGGTTGTTCCTTCACGCGTGACATAACGTTCACTACATTGTCCCATCGGTTATGGTCGATGTGATACAACATCAGCACCGTAGCACGCAGTTGTTCGCTTTTCTGTCCGGCCGAATATACGTAGACAGCTGTCAGAACCGCGCACGCGATGGTGAGATAGTTTACTCCTTTCGACGACTTGAATTTTTCGCCGATTAATTTCTGCGTCGCAGCCAATATCACCAGCAGCAGGCTTGTGGCAATCAACGGAATCCACAGATACATGTCCCATCCCTTCATCATCAGCTCGGGAAGACCTTTGACATAGAGGCAGTTGTTGTCGACCGTAGTTTCCGGCATATATCTGAAGTAGAGTTGCGGAACTGCAATTATTGCTACAATCGTCACTACGACGGCCGCAATGCCTCCATAGCGGCGCGAGAGCGTTATTGTAACCGCCTCACAGGCAATGCACATTACCCCGGCGAGCAGGGCGAAGAAGCCGAAAAGCGGGTATGTTGCAACGATTATCACTCCTGTAACGGCTCTTAACAGCGGATTGCCGATGGAGCGATAGGCAAGTAACGCTGCTGTCGACAGCGTAAATCCGAATGTGTTGGAGAATAGGTAACCCGGAGTGTTGAGCGAAAGCCATGCCTCGTCGAGCTGCACTATGGTTGCAATCATCAGCAGCGGTGCTACGATGGTGAGCGGATAGGCCGATCCGTCAAGCGAAAAAGCGAGCTTGATTACCCATGACATGAAAATCCACAGCGCAACAAGTATCGTTACACCCAGCCAGGGATAGTACATTAATTGTGTGAGGAACGCGCCGATGTAACGCAATATTCCTCCCGGATAGTTCATGAATGAATCGAAGAAAATTCTGTCGGGCAGGAATAGTGACATCTCATCATACCATCGTAACATGTACCCGTTTTTCACTGCGAGCAGCATGTATGAGAATACAATGAATGCCGATAATGTGATGATATTGGGCGTTAGTGTGAATTTGACTTTATTTTTTACTGGTGACATAGCGTGACTTTTTTGCAAAAATAGTGAAATTTATTATTATCGGATAACGAATGAGGGTCAAATAGCTGCATCGTAACATGGGTAGAGATTTATGTTACATATTTAGTTGTCATATTCGCATTTTAGGCTTAATTTTGTTAAATAACCAAAGATTTTTTTTATTGCAATGGATAAATTCAGTCTATTATTTTTAGGATTGGCCACGGCGCTCTCGGCATCTGCTGCGTCAGATGTTGTGTCGAGTCCCGATGGCAAACTCAGCGTTGAAGTGACCGATGCAGCGGGCACTCCGAAATACAGTGTGAAATACGACGGAGTCGATTTCCTGATGCCGTCGCCGCTGGGCTTTGTAAGCGACTTGGGTGACTACACTTCAGGCATGACCATGACCGAAGTTACGCCCGTGACCGAAATTCATGAGAGCTATTCGCTTCCCAACATCAAGAAAAGCAACGTTGATTATAACGCCAATCAGCGCACATTCAAATTCACACGTGACGGCAAGCCGGTATATGATGTCATCTTTCAGGTAGCCGACAATGATGTCGCATTCAAGTATCACATATATCCGCAGCGCGACCGACGCAGCAGCGTCGTCAAGAGCGAGGCTACCGGATTTGTCATGCCCGACGGCACAACTACATTCCTGTGTCCGCAGAGTAAGCCTATGGGCGGTTTCGCCGGCACTTCGCCCAGTTACGAAACTTCCTATACCGTTGACGATGCACTTGGCAAGAACGGTTTTGGCGCTGGTTACTCATTCCCCTGCCTTTTCCGTAACGGCGATAAGGGATGGACTCTCATCTCCGAAACAGGAGTCGACGGCGGTTACTGTGCAAGCCGACTCATGGGAGGTAACGGCAACACCTACACCATAGGCTATCCCCAGGAAGGTGAGATGAACGGACTCGGCTCGGCTTTTGCCGGAATACCTCTTCCCGGTGAAACTCCGTGGCGCATAATCACCGTGGGAACCGACCTCGCTCCCATCGTTGAAACCACCGCTCCTTTTGATGTTGTGTCATGCAAATATGAACCGTCACAGAATTACGACTACGGCAAGGGCTCATGGAGCTGGATCATAGGTATGGACGGTGCTACAAATTACGATGAGCAGCGCCGTTACATCGACTTCTCGGCCGCCATGGGCTATGAGTCGATACTTGTAGATGCGCTTTGGGACACCCAGATAGGCTATGACAAGATTGAAGAGCTTGCACGTTACGGAAAGTCAAAGGGCGTTGACCTCTATCTGTGGTACAACTCCAACGGCTACTGGAATCACGCTCCGCAGGGACCGCGTGGCATCATGGATAACACAATCGCCCGTCGCCGTGAGATGAAGTGGATGCACGACAACGGCATTCGCGGCATAAAGGTCGACTTTTTCGGCGGTGACAAGCAGGAGATGATGCGCATCTATGAGGATATTCTCGCCGATGCCAATGATTACGGACTTCTCGTCATATTCCACGGCTGCACGTTGCCTCGCGGATGGGAGAGAATGTATCCCAACTATGCTGCGAGCGAAGCCGTGCTTGCAAGCGAGAACCTGCACTTCTCGCAGGGTAGCTGCGACGCCGAGGCTTTCAACGCAACACTGCATCCGTTCATTCGCAACACTGTGGGCAGCATGGACTTCGGCGGCAGTGCGCTCAACAAGTTCTATAACTATAAGAACGAACCCAACCGAGGCAGCCGACGCGTGACATCCGATGTATTCGCTCTCGCTACAGCGGTGTTGTTCCAGAGTCCCGTGCAGCACTTCGCTCTTGCTCCCCACAACCTCACCGATGCTCCGGCATGGGCTATCGATTTCATGAAGAGCGTTCCCACTACATGGGACGACATCGAGTTCATCGACGGTTACCCCGGCCGTTATGTCGTTGTGGCACGCCGCAACGGCGACAAGTGGTACATTGCGGGTGTGAACGCTCAGGACGCTCCGTGTGAGCTGTCGCTTGAACTTCCCATGCTCGACCGCGAGCAGCCCGTCATGATGTATACCGACGACAAGACTCTCAACGGCACCGCCAAGGAGATGAAGATCAACAAGAAGAAGCCTCTCAAGGTGTCTATTCCGAGCAAGGGCGGCCTCGTCGTAGTTGGCAATGCAAAATAGGTATTAACCATAAATCCATATATGCACATTTCATGAAAATTATTGATTTAATGACTTTTGGAGCACTGGTTGCTTTGGGCGCTCCATTTGCTGCGGCTCAGAATCCGCTGATTCAGACAAAGTACACCGCCGACCCCGCGCCGATGGTATATAATGACACTATTTACCTCTACACTACTCACGATGAGGATGATGCTGAGGGATTCAAGATGCTTGACTGGCTGCTTTACACTTCAACCGACATGGTTAACTGGACCGACCGGGGCGCTGTGGCTTCATTGAAGGATTTCAAATGGATTGACAAGGATAACGGAGCCTGGGCCGAACAGGTAATCGAGCGTAACGGCAAGTTCTACATGTATTGCCCGATTCACGGTAACGGTATAGGCGTGCTCGTAGCCGATTCGCCTTACGGCCCGTTTAAGGATCCCATAGGCAAGGCGCTTGTTTGGCAGAAAGAGCATTGGGACGACATAGATCCTACGGTGTTCATCGATGATGACGGACAGGCTTACATGTATTGGGGCAATCCCAATCTTTACTATGTGAAGCTGAACGAGGATATGATTTCCTATTCGGGTGACATCGTGAAACTGCCTCATATCGAAGATTATCAGGAGGGGCCATGGTTCTATAAGAGAAACGGACACTACTATCTCGCGTTTGCGTCGACATGCTGCCCCGAGGGTATAGGCTATGCTATGAGCGACAGCCCCACAGGTCCTTGGGAATACAAGGGTCACATCATGGACCACACTCAGCGCACTCGCGGCAACCATCCCGGTATAATCGACTATAAGGGAAAATCCTATGTGTTCGGATTGAATTATGACCTGTTGCGCATTGAAACCGACCAGCACAAGGAACGCCGTTCGGTTTCAGCAGCCGAAATGCACTACAATCCAGATGGAACTATCAAGGAGGTTCCCTATTGGAAGGACAACGTTCTCGAGCAGATAGAATTCTTCAACCCCTATCGCAGAGTTGAGGCCGAAACAATGGCTTGGGGCTACGGATTGAAGACCGCTCCTCTCGCCGACGGAGGTATATGCGTCAACAACATCGACAATGGCGAAACGCTCACATTGCGCGGTGTCGATTTCGGCAAGAAAGGCGCCAAGAACTTCAAGGCGGCAACCCGCAACGCCAAGCAGGGCGCGGTAATCGAGGTGCGTCTTGACAGCGACAAGGGTCCCGTGGTAGCAACACTTCCCCTCAAGTCATCAGCCGACTTCTCTTTGTCGGAGTGCAAGGTCAAGGGTGCCAAGGGAGTACACGATGTAGTGTTCTGCTTCAAGGGCGACGGTGACAATCTGTTTGAATGGGACTACTGGCAATTCAATTAAACGCAGAATAACAAGCTTTAGATAAAAATGAAATCTTACATTGCAATGGCTGTACTGTGCATGCTTGCAAGCTGTGCCGGTACAGGAACAAAAAAGGGTGAGGCCAATACCGAAGAGCCGAAGGACAGCACTTTCGCTTTCGTAGGCAATCCTATCGTGAAAAACAAGTTTACCGCCGACCCGGCTCCGATGGTGCATGACGGCCGTCTTTACCTCTATGTAGGGCATGACGAGTATTATGCCGGTCAGGATTCTGCATCAGGAGGCAAGGAGTTCAACATCACCGAATGGCTGTGCTACTCTACTCCCGACATGAAAGAGTGGACTGACCACGGTGTAGTGCTGCGTCCCTCTGATTTTGCTTGGTCGCAGAAGACCCGCGAAGTGGGCGATGCCTGGGCTTCGCAGGTGGTTGAGCGTGACGGTAAGTTCTACTATTATACAACTCTGCAGGGCAACGAGGAGTATCCCGGTTATGCAGTGGGTGTTGCCGTGAGCGACAGCCCCACAGGGCCGTTTGTCGATGCAATCGGCAAGCCTCTTGTATCGGATGACATGACCGACAACGGTAAGCGCGGATGGTGGAACGACATCGATCCCACGGTGCTTATCGACGGTGACGATGCATGGCTGTGCTGGGGTAACGGAACCTGCTTCCTTGCCAAGCTGAAACCCAACATGATTGAAATCGACGGCGACATAAAGGTTGTCGATGTGCCTCGTTACGTTGAGGGACCCTGGCTGCACAAGCGTGGCGACATCTACTATTTGACCTATGCTTCAATAGGTAACGGCGGTGAAACTATCGCTTATGCCACAGCCGACAGTGTCAATGGCGAGTGGACTCCGCGCGGTGAGGTGACCGGTGCTGCCAAGAACAGCTTCACAATACACCCGGGAATCGCCGATTTCAACGGTCAGACCTATCTCTTCTATCACAATGCCGACCTTACAATCGACAGCATTCCCGGTGCAATCGGTCGTCGTGCAGTGTGTGTCGACAAACTCAATTACGATGAAAACGGCTTGATGATACCTGTAGAGCAGACGATAGGTGGTGGTATCCTTGAATAATTAAAAAGTTAACGAATATGAAAAGAAGTATTTGGATTTTGTTGATGGTGATGGCTCTTGGCTTGTCGGCCAAGAGTCATCCCGACAAAAACTTTCACATATACCTTTGTTTAGGACAGTCCAACATGGAAGGTAACGCTCCCATTGAAGAGTGTGACCGACTTGGCATAAGCCCGCGACAGCTGATGATGTCGGCGGTGGATTGTCCCGACCTCGGACGCGAAAAAGGCAAGTGGTACACAGCCGTTCCGCCGTTGGCACGTTGCAACACCGGATTGACTCCGGCCGATTATTTCGGACGCACTTTGGTCGCCAATCTTCCCGAGGATGTAAGGGTGGGCGTGATTAATGTCGCCATTGGCGGCTGTAAGATAGAGCTGTTTGACGAAGATATATGCGAAGAATATCTTTCCAAGCAGGCCGACTGGATGAAGAATTTTGCGTCATCCTACGACGGTCATCCCTATCGTCATCTTGTTGAACTTGCCCGTTCAGCTCAGAAGGATGGCGTAATCAAGGGTATATTGGTTCATCAGGGCGAGTCAAATAACGGCGAAATCGAGTGGCTCGACAAGGTCAAGAAAGTCTATAACCGACTATTGAAGGACTTGAAGCTCAAGGCCAAGGATGTGCCGTTGCTTGTAGGCGAGATGCTTCCTGCCGAATCGGGCGGCCACTGTGCCGGCATGAATACGATCATTGCCAAGATTCCCGAGGTTATACCTACGGGCCATGTCATATCGTCGGCCGGATGTCAGGGCGCTCCCGACGGACTGCATTTCACCGCTCAGGGCTATCGCAAGCTCGGCGAGCGTTATGCGCTTAAGATGCTCGAGCTTATGGGCGTTCCCGCCGAGGTGTCGATTGTGCCCGGCGACATGAGGCTCACCTACAATGAGCCGGCCAAGACTTGGGTTGAGGCTCTGCCTATCGGAAACTCCAAGATGGGTGCCATGATATACGGCGGAGTGCCGCGTGACGAGATTCAGTTGAACGAAGAAACATTCTGGGCCGGGGGTCCCTACAGCAACAACAACCCTGCTGCCCGTCAGGCTCTTGACTCGATACGCGGACTGGTGTTTGCCGACAAGTTCGGCGAGGCCCAGAAACTCATCGATGCTACATTCATGACTCCGCAGCACGGAATGCGTTATCTTCCCTTCGGAAGCCTGTTCCTCAATTTCCCCGGACAAAACAACTACAGCGACTACTACCGTACACTCGACCTTGACAACGCCATGGCAGCCACTACCTATGTTGTCGACGGCGTGCGTTATCGTCGCACTGCTTTTGCTCCATTTGGCAACGACATAATCGTTATGACAGTCGAGGCCGACCGCAAGGGTGCGCTCAACTTCAATCTCGGTTACTCTTGTCAGCTCGAGCACACAGTCAAGGCTTCGGGCGACTCGCTCACGATATCGATAAACGGGGTAGAGCAGGAGGGTGTTCCCGCCGCATTGCATGCCGCTGCAATTGTCAAGGTTGTAACCGACGGACAGCTGTCGTGCAGCGGTGACTCGCTTTCGGTAAAGAATGCTGGCAATGCCACAATCTACATTTCGGGTGCCACCAACTTTGTAAGTTACAACAACACAAGCGGCGATGCTCTTGCATCGGCTTCAAAGACTCTGGCTGCGGCCATGAAGCGTCCCTATTTCATGCTTGCGGCCATGCACGTGCGCAACTACAAAAACATGATGGGTCGTGTGACACTGAATCTCCCCGGCAGTTCCAAGTCGAAAGCCGACACACGCAGTCGCATTGCGGCCTATCGTGACGGAGGCGACGAGCAGCTTGCCGCGCTGTTGTTCCAGTATGGACGTTACCTGCTCATCAGCTCTTCCCAGCCCGGCGGACAGCCTGCCAATCTTCAGGGTATATGGAATGCAAGCTCAAATGCTCCGTGGGACAGCAAATACACTCTCAACATAAATGCCGAGATGAACTATTGGCCCGCCGAGGTTACCAACCTGAGCGAAACACATCAGCCGTTGTTTGACATGATTACCGATCTGTCGAAAACTGGTGCCGTTACCGCCTCCGAGCTATACGGCGCAAAAGGATGGGTTGCCCATCACAACACCGATATATGGCGCGCTTGCGGTCCCGTTGATGCCGCTGCCTGGGGCATGTGGCCCAATGGCGGTGCATGGCTTGCTACCCACTTGTGGCAGCACTACCTCTATACCGGCGACAAGGAGTTCTTGAAGAAGTACTATCCCATAATGAAGGGTTGTGCCGATTTCTGCATGAGCAATATGGTGGAGCACCCCCGTCACGGATGGCTCGTTACCGTCCCCTCTACATCGCCCGAGCACGGTTACAGCAGTGATGGCTCTACAATTATAGCAGGATGCACGATGGACAATCAGATAGCGTTTGACGCGATGAACAACGTTATGCTGGCTGCCGAGGTTCTCGGAGTGGATGCCGCTTACCGTGATTCGCTGCGCCGCACTATCGACCGTCTGCCTCCCATGCAGGTGGGCCGTCACGGACAGTTGCAGGAATGGCTTGTCGATGCCGATAATCCACGTGACGAGCATCGCCATGTGTCACATCTCTACGGACTCTATCCGAGCAATCAGATTTCGCCGTATGCCAATCCCGTTCTTTTCGCAGGCTCACGTAATACATTGAACCAGCGCGGTGACAAGGCTACCGGATGGAGCATAGGATGGAAGCTCAACCTGTGGGCGCGACTGCTCGACGGCAATCATGCCTACGAAATAGTGCGCAATCTCATCTCACTGCTGCCCGACGACCGCAGCGCACGCAAATATCCTGACGGACGATTGTATCCCAACATGTTTGACGCGCATCCGCCGTTCCAGATTGACGGTAACTTCGGATTTACTGCCGGTGTGGCCGAGATGCTTCTTCAGAGTCACGACGGAGCTGTGCAGTTGCTGCCCGCTCTTCCCGATGCATGGAACGCCGGAAGCGTGACCGGACTGAAGGCTCGCGGAAACTTCGATGTCAACATGACATGGAACGATGGAAAACTCAGCGAAGCGCGCATTGCCTCGCGTAACGGCGGTGTTCTGCGCCTGCGCTCCTATGTGCCGCTGAAGGGCGACAATCTGCGCAAGGCTTCGGGCCCATGCCCCAATCCGCTCTATGCGAGTGCCAAGGTGGCTAAGCCCATTGTTAACGGTAATGCTGCCGATGTCCGTGTCGACCTCCCTGAAATATATGAATACGACATTGACACCGCCCCCGGCGATGTAATAACTGTATATGCCGACCTGTAGAAGGACGGCATCGCGTTTCATTTATTTAATGAAAATTGGGATGACACCCCGCTCACTCTTCCGGTGAGTCGGGGTGTTGTTCCATATATACGGTGGGTGAAACGCCAAACAACTCCTTGAACGATGTAGCGAAGTTGTTGGGATTGCGGAATCCTGTAAGGTCGGCCACTTCGGCCACAGTGAGTTTCTTCTCGACAAGAAGTTTGGCCGCCTTGCGCAGGCGTGTGTTGCGGATGAAGTCGCGGGGCGACTGATTGGTAAGCTCTTTCAGCTTGCGGTGGAGGTGTACGCGGCTTATGCCTATCTCGTTGGCGAGTGTTTCCACCGTTATGTCGGGATTGCCGAGGTTCTTGTTGAGAACCTTCATGATGCGCTCCATGAGCTTGTCGTCGCTCGATGTCGTGTCGATGTCGTCGACCTTTTCGTCATGTGTCTGGTTGCCGCTGAAAGTGTTGCGCAACCGCTGGTGACTCTTGAGCAGATTGTTGACTGTTTTTATGAGAATGTCGATGTTGAACGGCTTGGTCAGGTAGGCATCGGCACCGGTTTCAAGGCCTTCAAGGTTGTCTTCCTCGCGGCTTTTCGCCGTAAGTAGCACTACGGGTATGTGGTTGAGGTTGATGTTCTTCTTTATGCGTCGTGTCAGTTCAAGACCGTCCATTTCAGGCATCATCACGTCGCTTATCACGAGGTCGGGTTGCTGCTTGAATATTATGTCAAGCGCCTCTTTGCCGTTGGCGCACGTGTCTACCTTGTAGTGGGTCGACAACTCGTGAGCCACGTAGTTGCGAATCTCTTCGTCATCTTCGACCACCAGTACGCGTTCGCTCACCTTTACCTTCACGTTGTCGTTGTCGGTTTCATTGATGTCGGGCACGAGTACCATGTTGGTTGTGTGCTTGGGCACTGACGACTGTGCCAGGGGTATGTTGAGCTGGTTGACAGGCAGATGCTCGTGTCCGAGCGGTATTCTCACGACGAAGCGGGTGCCTTGTCCCTCGGGATTGTCCTCGATGTTGATTGTGCCGTAATGAAGCTTTATAAGCGAACTTGTGAGGTGGAGTCCCACGCCGGTGCCTCCTGTCTGATTGTTGCGCACTTGATAGAAACGCTTGAATATGTGCTGTCGTTCCGATTCGGGTATGCCTATACCCGTGTCGGTGACGCTGATTTCAGCATATCGGTGCAGCGGCCCGGTGGTGTTGTCGTCGGTTCCCGATGCCAGCTTTATGTCGATTTTACCGCCGTTGGGAGTGTATTTCACCGCATTCGACAGCAGGTTCATGATGATTTTGTCGAAGTTGGCCGGGTCGACCCACAGCTCCATGTCGTCATGTCCCTCGTGGTCAAATGTCAGGGTGATGTCCTTGCTGTCGGCTACGGGCTTGAATAGGTCGCAGAGGTCGTCGATAAACGGTACGATGGGAGTGTCGGTAAACGAAAGCATCATCTTGCCCTTGTCGATTTTCCTGATGTCCATCAGTTCATTGACAAGTCGCAGAACTCGCTTGGCGTTTCGGTTGATAGTGCGGTAATCCTTCTGGCGCGCCGGATTTTCATCGGATGCCATGAGCTTTTGCAACGGACTCATCACGAGCGTCATAGGCGTGCGTATCTCGTGCGATATATTTATGAAAAACTGAAGCTTGGCTTCATTGATTTGAGCCTCGTAGTTTCGCTCGATTGCCTCTCTCTTGCGGCGTGCACGCATCTGCATGACATAGTAAGCGTAATATATCACGCCAAGCACGATTATGAGGTAAATCAGCTTGGCCCACCATGAGTTATACCACACCGGGGCGATGCTGATTGTAATCACCGATTCATCTGACTGGATGCCGTTGTCTACGGCAACAATTCGCAGTGTGTGGCTTCCGGGCGATACATCGCTGAAATTTACGGCGTTGGTTCCGTGGGGGAGGTCGATCCACTTTTCATTATCAAGCGAATAGCGGTAGATCAGCGATTCGGGACGGTTGTACTCACGTGTTCCGAATTCAATTGAGAATGAGTTGTCGGCGTGAGAAAGCTTGAATTCCGTAGCCTTGAATACCGGATTTTTTGTTATCGTTCGAGCCCCTGATTTCATACCTGCCTTTATCGGCTTGCCGTGGATATAGAAGTCGGTTACTCTCACGGTCCACTTGCGTCCAGGAATTATCACGTTCTTGGGATTGAAGTAGGTGATTCCGTTGGTTCCACCGAAGTAGATTGTGCCGTTTTTGTCCTTGAACGACGCGTTTTTGTAGAACTCGTTGCTTTGCAGACCCTCTTCGACATAGAATGTCGTGAATGTTTCCTTTTCGGGATTAAACTGTGCGAGTCCTGCGTTCATGCTTATCCACAGCGATGACGCGTCATCCTCCTGAATTGCATAGATCACATTGCTCGGAAGCCCGTTTTCGGTGGTATAGAGCTTTTCGCTGTTGGTTTTCGGGTCGAAACGTATCAGGCCGTTGGACGACGCTATCCACATTATGCCCGATTTACTTTCAAGCATGGAGTATATGATGCTCGACGGTGAGAATTGGCTTATCTTTCGGTCACCCGACGGATTCTCTATCTTGTAGAGGCCGCTGTAGGTGCCGAGGTAGAGTACATCGTTGGCAGGAGAGTAGTGCAGGGTGCATATCCATGACTCTATTTTGCCAAGAAGGTCGTCACATTGCGTGGTTGTCTTTGAGTCGAGATTGTGGCAGAATAGTCCCTGTCCCATCGTAGCTATCCATATGTTTCCCTTGTTGTCCTCCGAGAAAGCGTAGCATCGCTGCACATCGCGGTTGTAGATGTCGTGTAGCTTGATGAATTCGATCTGTCCGGTCTTGCGGTTCAGTATGCCGGCTCCGTTCAGGTAGGTGCCGAGCCACAGGTTTTGGCGTGAGTCCTCGAAGATGTTTATCACCACCTCGGGCACCGGATTGAGATAGTGGGCATACTGTGTTCCGTCGGGATTGACTCCATACACGCCGTCGTTGTCGATTCCCACCCACAGGATGCCGTTGGCGTCGCGGCACATCGTCGTGACGCAGTTGTAGCCGATGACATTGTTGGCTATCGACTTGTGGCCGATGTACTTGAATGAATTGGGATGAGCCGGCAGCATCACGAGCCCCTTCTGGTAAATTCCGAGCCACAGGTTGTTGCTGTCGTCCTTGGTCACACTGTGTACTTTCTGCTTGTGGTAGTCGAGGTCGCCGTTTCCAAATTTCACATCGCTTATCTGATTGCTCATGGGGTTGAATATTTTCAACCCTCGTCCATCGGTGGCAAGATATATTTCACCGTTTACATCGGTGTAAAGTTCTTTAACAAACGAATGGTCGTTATTGACCGTATTTACAGGTATGAATTTGTCGGACTTCTTGTCAAATTGGAAAAGTCCGTGCTTCATGCTTCCCGCATATATTACACCGTTGCGACCTATAGTAATTGAGGTGAGTACGGGGTCGCCGGGGCGTCCGAAATAGCGATATATGTTATTGTCGGAATCAAGCCTGTAGGTACCCATCTCCTCTTTCAGGAGCCACAGGTCGCCGTCAATGTCCTCGATGCCGTTGTGTACATACTCTATCTCGGGGTGGTCGGTAAATGCAGGTTCTATTACTATGCTCTTGTTGTCGGCCTTGACTATGCGACCTACTTTGTTGCCTATTACGATTATTTCACCGTTCTTGCGGAATATCAGGTCGTTGATGGCGCTTGCAAACATTTGTCCGTCAGGTGTCTTTGCCAGCGGTGAAAATGTGTCGGTGGCCGGGTCATGCAACTGCAGACCGGCGTAGGAGCCGATGAATGTGCGACCTTTACTGTCGACATTTATGGTGTTGACAAGGTTGCTTGCGAGCGATGTCGAGTCGCCCGGTATGTTTCGGAACACAATGAATTTGGATCCGTCATATCGGTTCAGTCCGTCTTCGGTGGCTACCCAAATCATCCCGTTATTGTCTTGGCACACTTTCATGACGAGGCTGCTCGATATGTCATGGTCGGAGGTGAACAGCTTATAAGATTGACCAGAGCAAATTAGACAATTTAAGGTGATGAATAGCAAAATCACTAAAGGTCTTATCATATTTTATGTCGGTCTAAGGCTATTTTTTGCTTAATCGGTATTTCAAAAGTATGAAAATATCCCAATTAATCGGTGAAACAGAATTCTGTTTTAAGCTTTTTTAACGGCATTATGACAATGTTAAAATCGCACTAAAGAGTTGTTACTCCATCTTTTTTCAAGTTGGGAAGGAAGTAGGCCACAAGTCCGAGCAGCGGCATGTAGGCGCATGCGTGATACACGGTTTCGATGCCGTAACTGTCGGCGAAATTGCCCAATACGGCCGAGGCCACTCCGGCTATGCCGAAGGCAAACCCGAAAAACAGTCCCGAAACGAGTCCGAGCTTGTTGGGAAGCAACTCCTGTGAGTAAAGCAGTATGGCGGGAAAGGCCGACGACAGCATGAATCCCACGCAGAAGCTGAGAACAACCGTCATTGCAAGTCCGGTGTAGGGCATCAGCATGCTGAACGGTGCCGTACCGAGAATTGATACCCATATCACGGGCTTGCGTCCGTAACGGTCGCCGATCGGGCCGCCCACAAGGGTTCCGACTGCTGTCGACACAAGGAATACGAAGAGGAATATCTGGGAGTGTTGGATGCTTACGCCGAATTTGTCGATAAGATAGAATGTGTAGTAGTTGGTGAGGCTCGCCATGTAGATGTACTTGGAGAAGATAAGCACAAGAAGCACCCCGATCACGAATATCGTGCGCCTCTTGGACAACGGCAGTGGCAGGTGGGGCTGCGTCTTGCCGTTTGTGCGTGACTTGATGCCGTTGAGGTAACCGCGGTACCAGCGGCATATAGGGCGCATGGCGTAGAAAGCGAGTGCCGATATGATGAGAAACCACATCACGTGATGGCGTCCGTAGGGTGCCACGAGCAGGGCCACGAGCAGCGGGCCTGTTGATGTACCGAGGTTGCCGCCCACCTGGAATATGGATTGCGCAAGACCGCGTCGGCCGTGGCTTGCGAGCGATGTTATGCGTGATGCTTCGGGGTGGAGTGTCGACGAACCTACACCTACAAGAAACACCGACACAAGTACCATGGCAAGCGATGACGACCAGGCAAACAGGATGATGCCGAGCGTGGTGGAACACATTCCCATGGGCAGGCTACCTACAAAGGGGCGCTTGTCAAATGCCAATCCCACAGCCGGCTGAAACACTGATGCCGCTATCTGGTAAACGAGAGTTATCAGGCCTATCTGAGCAAAGTTGAGCGACAGATCGTCCTTCAGCATGGGATACACGGCCGAGATGACGGCCTGGAGAAGGTCGTTGAAGCAGTGTACACAGCACAATGCCATGAGTATGGGGAAATTGGAGTCGGAAGCAATATTCTTAAGCTTAAGTGACAGGCTTGACATAGGCGTTATCGTGAAAAAACAGTGCAAAGTTACAAAAAAATGGGTAAATTTGCACACCCATCAACGATTGCAGGGGCTATGAATGAACGCAAGATAATTCACATTGACATGGACGCTTTCTATGCTTCGGTCGAGCAGCGCGACAATCCCGAACTGCGAGGCCGTCCTGTGGCTGTAGGTCATGCCGAGCGTCGCGGGGTGGTGGCTGCCGCAAGCTATGAGGCGCGCCGCTACGGAGTGAGGTCGGCCATGTCGTCGCAGAAGGCAAAGCGTATATGTCCTGAGCTGATTTTCGTCAATGGACGCATGGATGTCTACAAGAGCGTGTCGCAGAGCATCCATGACATATTCCATGAATACACCGACATTATCGAGCCTATATCGCTCGACGAGGCATTTCTCGATGTCACGGTCAATAAGCCGGGTATAGAACTGGGTGTCGACATTGCCCGCGAGATAAAACGCAAGATTCGCGAGCGCCTTAATCTTGTGGCTTCGGCTGGAGTGTCCTATAACAAGTTTCTTGCAAAGATCGCGTCGGACTACCGTAAGCCCGACGGACTATGTACGATACATCCGTCACAGGCACTTGACTTTATCGCCAAGTTGCCGATTGAAGATTTCTGGGGTGTGGGACCCGTGACGGCGGGAAAGATGCACTCGATGGGCATTCACAACGGGGCACAGCTGCGCGACTGTCCCAAGCGTATACTGACGCGTGCTTTCGGAAAGGCCGGATTGATCTACTACGACTTTGCCCGAGGCATCGACAATCGTCCTGTCGAAGCGGTGAGAATCAGAAAGTCGATAGGGTGTGAGCACACTCTTGACGAGGACATTGACGATGCTTCGACAGTCGACATCGAGCTTGTCAAGGCTGCCGAGGAGTTGTACGGCCGTCTTGAGCGCAAGGGCTTTCACGGCTCTACGCTGACGCTGAAGGTGAAGTTTCACGATTTTGTGCAGATAACGCGCAGTGTCACGCTACCGGGACATGAGGCTGTCGACACACTCGAAAAGATTATCGACAACGGACGCAAGCTTGTCAATGAGGTGGACTATGCGTCACATCCCATAAGACTTATAGGGCTTTCGGTTTCAAATCCGCGTGACATGACAGCCGTAGGACCTGTGTGGCGTCAACTTTGCTTCGACTTCGATAATCCCGACGGTAATGATTGAATGGATGTGGCAGGTGACTACACGTTGAATCGGAAATGCATTATGTCGCCGTCCTGTACTACATACTCCTTGCCTTCGATGCTCAGCTTGCCGGCTTCTTTCACGCCGCCTTCGCCTCCGAGTGTCACGTAGTCATCATATTTTATGACTTCGGCACGTATGAATCCTTTCTCAAAGTCAGTGTGTATGATTCCTGCGCATTGGGGTGCCTTGGAGCCGCGCATGAATGTCCATGCTCTCACTTCGTCGGGACCTGCGGTGAAATAGGTCTGCAGGTTGAGCAGCGCGTAGGCCGAGCGTATCAGTCGGCTCACACCCGACTCCTCAAGACCGATTTCGTTGAGGAACTCCTGACGCTCTTCCCAGGTGTCGAGTTCGGCGATGTCGGCTTCGGTCTGTGCGGCAACGATGAGTATCTGGGCGTTTTCGTCCTTGACGGCTTCGCGCACGGCTTCGACATACTTGTTGCCGTTGACTGCCGATGCGTCGTCGACATTGCACACGTAGAGCACGGGCTTGTTGGTGAGCAGGAACAGGTCGCGGGCAAACTTTTGCTCGTCGACGCTCTCAAACTGCACCGAGCGTGCAGGCTTGCCTTGGTCGAGGGCCTCCTTGTACTGTCGCAGTACTTCATATTGCATCTTGGCTACCTTGTCACCTCCGGTCTGAGCCTGTTTCTGAGTCTTGGCCATTCGTGCCTCCACTGTTTCAAGGTCCTTTAGCTGAAGCTCATAGTCGATTATCTCCTTGTCACGCACGGGGTCAACGCTTCCGTCGACATGGGTTATGTTGTCGTCGTCGAAGCAGCGTAACACGTGAAGTATGGCATCGGTTTCGCGTATGTTGGCGAGGAACTTGTTGCCGAGTCCTTCACCCTTGCTTGCGCCTTTCACAAGTCCGGCTATGTCGACGATTTCGACGGTGGCCGGCACCACGCTGCGGGGATCACACATCTCGACAAGCTTGTTGAGTCGCTCGTCGGGCACGGTTATTACTCCCACATTGGGCTCGATTGTGCAGAACGGGAAATTGGCCGATTGAGCCTTCGCATTGGATAAACAGTTGAAAAGTGTCGACTTGCCCACATTGGGTAGTCCTACTATGCCGCATTGTAAAGCCATGAATATTCGAGTTTAAAAATTTTCTGCAAAGTTACGAAATTCAATCCTTAATATGAAATATTGGAGAACGGAGTCTTAGATGTTCAGTCCGTCGAGTAGGGCTATATATGTAGCTATGGCTTCGCGTATTTCGTCAAGAGTTATGTATTCGTCGGCTGTGTGGGAGCGTGACGAGTCGCCGGGACCGAGCTTTACCGATTGCCAGGGCATAAGTGCCTGATCGCTTAGGGTAGGCGATCCGAAAGGCTTGGCTCCTAATATTGTCATACGTTTTATAATGGGATGGTCGGGCGATATTCCCGACGGGTTAAGGCGTGTGGAGCGGGGCGTGAGCCTGCATTGCGGCACGGCTTCGCGAAGCCGTGCCAGTGTTTCCTCGTTGGTGTAGGCATCGGTGGTGCGTACATCGACAACCATTTTGCACAGCGAAGGCACTACGTTGTGTTGTGTGCCGGCGTTTATCTGCGTCACGCTTATCTTTACCGGGCCGAGAGTAGCCGACTCCTTAGGTAGACGCAGGTGACGCAGTGTTTCTATTACGGGCATTGCCTGATAGATTGCGTTTACACCCTCGTTGCGGGCGGCATGTCCGGCTACTCCGTCGATTTCGGCATCAAGCACCATCAGCCCCTTTTCGGCTATGGCGGGATTCATCCCTGTGGGCTCGCCCACGATTGCCACATCGATGTGGGGCAACAGCGGGATCGCCGCTTCAATTCCGTCACGCCCGCTGACCTCCTCTTCACATGATGCGAGAAACACGAGGTTGTAGCTGCGTTGTTGACCGCTCATGAACAGATAGGCGGCGAGGAGCGACACAAGCGATGCCCCTGCATCGTTGCTGCCGAGTCCGAAAAGCCGGTTTTCATCGTCGACTTGCGGGGTGAAGGGGTCGTGCTGCCATCCCGGAGCGGGCTTTACGGTGTCGATGTGGGAGTTCAACAGCAGAGTTGGGCGGCTCGGGTCGTAGTCGTCGGCTATTGTCCACACATTGTTGTTGTGACGCCGGGTTTGATGTCCTGCATTGTTGATGAATTGTTCCACGATGTCGGCTGCGGCGGCTTCGTCACGGCTTATCGAGGGGGTGGATATGAGTTGCTTGAGCAGGTCAACTGCTTGATAAAATAGTTCGTCCATGATGCAAAATTAGTCATTTTCGCTTAATATGATGCAATGTCGACTGCCTCAGTGAACGGTGGGGAATGTCGTAACGTTGCAGACTGTCGAGGTAACGGTCGTGACGGCGCACGTGGAGGTCGGCGCTCAGCATTATCGAGTCGGGCTTCAGCCGCCGGTGTGCGTCGAGCACGTTGCCTCGGAATCCCCGGCACACTATGGCATAATCTACATGGCTGTAATCACGGTAGAGCAGGGAGTCGGCATTTATCAGCGCATATCTTATTCCGTCGACATCTACAACTGCGTCATGTCGCGACATTCCGGCAACGGTGATCGATGCGGGGGCGAGCTGCAGCGAGTCGACTCCGCGCATAGCGAGGAAGTCACGGTGACGGTTGCGTGAGTTTTCCAGCCGTGACGATGCGTTACGTTCGCCTGCCGTGGTTATTAGCCATGCCTCGGTGCCGTTACGGTAAATTATGTCGGTGGCGTAGCTGTCACGCGCTATAAAGTGTTCCGATTCAGGAAACTTGCGCTGCGTTACGTTCAACGTGACGATGATTGCCACAACACCGGCTGCCGCTGCACACCATCCTGCCGCTTTGCGGCGCCATAGCGCCCATGCCACGGCTCCTGCCGTGATAAAATAGGGAATCATGACCCATCCCGAAAAGTATATGCCGCTTACCGCCGAGTGAGGGAGGTTGCTCACAATGCGGGCGAAAGCGAATATCGCGTTATACATTGCGTCGATTGCCGAGCATAGCCACACAGGGTCGTAACCTGCCGCTTCGCACACGATCAGCAGCACTCCGGCTCCCATGATCAATGGAAGCATGAGCAGCACGGGCGTGTTGGCGATTACAAAGCACAAGGGGAATGTGTGGAAATAGTAAGCGGCTATAGCTCCCGAACCTATCGTGGCCGCGATTGACACTACGACAAGCGACGTGATGTAATAGAGCAGCCGTTGTCGCGGACTCACAGGGTTGAGCAGCGGTGTGAAGAGCAGAATTGCCGCCACCGAGGCAAACGACAGCTGAAATCCTACATTGAACAGCTGCAACGGGTCGAAGGCCAGGATGATCAAGGCGGCCAGGAGCAGCGCGTTCATCGACACGTAACGGCGTTGCAGGATATAGCCTATGCCGAGGGTTGTAGCCATGATGACGGCACGTGTTACCGAAGGCGACAGTCCGGTGACGATGGCATATAACCACAGAATTACGATGAGCGATGCCGTCATGGCGTTACGTTTTCGGGCGAGATAGAGGGGCAGCAGGGCTATGCCGACGACAACCGACAATATGCCCACATGAAGTCCGCTGAGAGCAAGGATGTGGGCAAGGCCCGATGCGGTGAAAGTGGCACGTGACTCCTCGGGCATCAATGAATCGTCGCCGGTGAGCGTGGCTGTCAGGAACTCGCATGACCTGCGATCAAGCGAACTGCGCTTCAACAGGTTGCCCATCACGGGACGCAGTCGCTTTATGCGCCACAGCAGCGAATTGTTGGAGGAGATAACGTGTATGTCACCCGGTCTTACGAATGCGGTAGCCGTGACGCCTCTCTTCATGAGTATTGCTGCATAGTCGGGAGAGTCGGGCGAATCGTCACGACGGGGAGCAGTGAATTTTGCCGTCAACTCCACATTGTCGCCGGGGTTGATTTCCGGGATGAGCGACGGCACCGTTATCACGGCCTTGAAGCGCACCCCGGCGGAGTCGCGTGTGGTTATGTTGAGGTGCTGTCCGCTTTCATTGCACGTTACATCATCGACCGTTGCAGTGTAGACTCCTGCATCGTCAGGCAGCGACAGCTCCTGAATTTGCGGCGGCGATTGCATGAGCATGTCGCCCATTGCCAGTGCCGCGGCCAGCAGTAGCCCTCCTATAGGGCGTAACCCTCTTATGCACAGCAGTGTAATGCCGCCTACCAGTAGCGCGGCAATCCACCATGCAGGTAATCCGTAATACGCAGCCAATATGCCGACGACTACACCTGTGGTCGCCGGCAGAAGCGGAATATAGGAGAGAGGAGGACGCATAATGTGATGATGTTAGTTCCGACGGCCTGTGTCGGGATAGCCTTAGGCAGGCTCCTATAGCCAGATCGGGGCAAGATATTTGGCCAGCATATACCCGCCGAATATCAGCCAGACATATAGCCAGAACGCGAGTATAAACGGCTTTGCTCCCGCTTTCTTGAATTTGTCGATGCTCGTTTCGGCACCAAGGGCGGCCATTGCCATTGTTAGCAGGAATGTATCTACGTAGTTGATGGCATCCACCACAGGAACGGGGAGCAAGTCAAATGAATTGAAGCCGATTACTGCAAGGAATCCAACCGCAAACCAAGGAACGGCGACTTTTGTTTTCTGGACGCTTCCGTCGGCATTCATTCCTGATTTTGCCTTTTTAGCAACCCAATAGCCTAAAATCAGCAATACGGGTACAAGCATCATGACGCGTATCATCTTCACGATTATTGAAACGTTGGAGATCTCTTGTCCCATTGCGTTGCCGGCACCTACGGCATGCGCCACTTCGTGCAATGTCGCCCCTGAGAATATTCCCATCTGCTGGGGAGTGAGGTCAAGCCATCCTGACCGATAGGCTATAGGATATAAGAACATGGATATTGTTCCGAATATTACGACAGTGGCCACCGCTACGGCTGTTTTATATGGCTTTGTCTGTATGGTCGATTCCGCGCCGAGCACTGCTGCGGCACCGCATATACCGCTGCCTATTGATGTAAGCAATGCGATGTCTTTATCCATCTTCATCAGCTTGCCTATGTAAATTCCGCCGAGTATTGTTACGGCCACTATGATTGAGTCGACGGCGATTCCGGCCATGCCTACATTTACGACATCCTGGAACGTAAGCCTGAATCCGTAAAGGATAATACCGAGCCTAAGGATTTTTTTTGAGCAGAATTGAATTCCTGGCACCCATGTTTCAGGCAGGTGGTTGCGAAGACTGTTGGCATACAACATACCCAAAATGATGCCTATGATCATAGGACTGAATGAAATCTCTTTTAATATCTGTGCTTCGCCTATGTAAAATGCAGCACAAGAAAATAACGCAATAAGCAATACTCCGTGGAGCATGCTGCTTCTTTTTTCGGTGAACATTGATTGTTTAAAGTTTAATTATTCTTGATTTTGGAAGCGAAAAATATACTCGTATTTTCTATACAAACAGATGTCTAATCTTGTTCATTCCAGATGTTCCACGAGGCGAATGCCTGGAGCAGCAGCATTTCAAGCCCGTTTTTTACCTCGGCTCCGTGTTCTGCCGCTTTCTTCATGAACAGGGTTATGTCGGGATTGTAAAGCAGATCATAACACAGATGCTTGGGTGTCAACAGGTTGTAGGGTATGTCGGGACACTCGTCGATGTGAGGATACATTCCAAGAGGAGTGGTGTTCACTATTATCTTATGAGCATCCATGACTTCGGGGGTAAGATCGGAATAGGTCAGTATTCCGGGGCGTGCCGTTCGTGAAACATAGGAAGGAGTAATGCCCATATTTATAAACCCTTGATAAACAGCCTTGGCCGCTCCACCCGTGCCGAGAATCAGTGCCTTTTCACGCTCGGGATTGAGTAGCGGGCGTATTGAGTCGCAGAATCCTATTATGTCGGAGTTATAGCCCTTGAACTTCAAGTCGTTTTTTTTGCGGATGAACTTTATGACATTCACCGCTCCTATCTTGGCTGCATCGTCGTCCATTTCATCCATATACGGAATCACAAGTTCCTTGTAGGGAATCGTCACGTTGAGTCCGCAAAGATTTGGATGCTCGGCAACTACCTCCATAAGGTCGCCTATGTCGGGAATCTCAAAATTTATGTACCGTGCATTTATGTTTTCCGATTCAAATTTCTGATTGAAATAGTTTTGGGAAAAAGAGTGGGTCAAAGGGTAACCTATGAGCCCGTATAGACGTTCGTTCTTATCGGCCATGTTTGTTCAAGTTTTTGTTTCCAGATTGCAAAAATACATAAATGTGGATAAATGTAAATGGTTTTTATTAATAAAATGATTAATCCAAATTATGTGCAATAATAGAGCAGGTTTTATTAAAAGTACAGAAATAACGAAAATTTGTTACGAATAGGAACGATTTTGGCTGCTATGGTGGCAAAGTGATGCTTTTTTATTAAAAAATCAGTGAAAAAATGTTTATAATAAATAATTATAATTACATTTGCAGACATGGATATAATCCACGATTATAAAACGAATTAATTTCAAACATTTCTTGTGAGTATGAGAAAATTAATATTGATGCTGGTGTTGCTGCTTCTTATGGCCGGCAATGCAGTTGCGCAAGTTATGCGCACATCAGGACAAGTCCTCTCGCAGGACGACGGCTTGCCCATAATCGGCGCCACTGTAAGAATACAGGGTTCCGATATCGCGACCGCTACCGATGCCGACGGTCGATTCTCTCTTAGCGGATTCAAGACATCCAACAAATATCTTGAGGTGTCGTCGATAGGCTATGAAACAAAGATAGTGGAGATAAAGCCTGAACTGACAATCCATCTGGCCGTCAAATCGGAAATGATGGATGAGGTGATGGTGGTGGCTTTCGGAAAGCAAAAGCGTGAGTCGTTCACCGGTTCGGCGAGCGTGCTTAGCGCCGATGCCATTGCAAAGCAGCAGGTGACAAATCCCATCGAGGCTCTGGACGGACTGGTGACCGGATTGCAGATGACGCAGACCAATTCATTCGGGTCCGACCCTTCGATACTCATTCGCGGTATAGGTTCGATAAACGCATCTACCGAGCCGCTTATCGTGCTTGACGGACTTCCTTACAACGGATATTGGAATGACATCAATCCCGCCGATATCCAAAATATAACGGTGCTCAAGGATGCCGCATCCAACGCGCTTTACGGTGCGCGCGGTGCCAATGGTGTCATACTAATTACTACCAAGAGCGCGCAGCGTGGCGAAACGAGAGTCAACATCACGGCAAAGTGGGGTGTGAACACCGACGGCCGCATACAGTATGACTACATAGACAACCCCGGGGAGTATTATGTCGCTCATTACACTGCATTGCGCAACTATCTTGTGAATGTAAGGAAGCAGAATCCCGGACAAGCTCACATAAATGCCAACCGCTACATAGGAGAGTCGGCATCGGCCGGTAACGGCGGTCTTGGTTATATGGTCTACAATGTTCCTGCAGGTGAGTTGCTTATCGGTACAAACGGCAAGCTCAATCCTAACGCCGTGCTTGGCAACCGCGTGGCTTATAAGGGTAACATCTACACGCTATATCCCGACAATTGGCTTGATAACGGTACCCGCGACGGATTTCGTCAGGAATACAACATAAACATTACCGGTGGTAACGACCGCTACACCATACTTGGAAACTTCGGCTACCTTAAGGAGGACGGATTGACCTACGGAAATGATTTCGACCGTATATCGGCACGTATAAAGACCGACTATCAGGCCTATGACTTCTTGCGCATAGGAGGTAACGCAAGTTACAACCACACCGTGACCAACGTTCACAATGCAGCTTTCGGAACAACCTATACCGCGCCGATATACCCGTTGTTCATCCGTGATGCCGACGGCAATATAATGAGCGACGCTCACGGTCTTGGCTACGACTACGGTAACGGTGTCAACGGCGGTCTTACCCGACCGGTCGAAACAAATTACAATCCTATTCAGGATGACTTGCTGTCGGTAAACAACAATAGCAGTAACGCATTCAGTATTCAGGGTTATGCTACAGCCGATTTCTTGAAATATTTCAAATTTACTGTAAACGGTAGTGTGTATGTGACCGAAAACCGCATGAATACGGCTTACGACCCGTGGTACGGTTACAATGCGCTTACGAAAGGCTACGTTTGGGTAGGACATTACCGCACAACCGATACCAACTATCAGCAGCTGCTTAACTTCAATCATGTCATAGGTCTGCACAGTATCGATGTGCTGCTCGGTCATGAATATTCAATGCAGAGCCAGACATCGCTCTCGGCCGACAAGAAGAATGTAGCGCTATATGGTACAAACACCGAGCTCTCGGGTGCTATCATTAACGGTGACATGGGCAGTGACATCAGCAAATATAATGTAGAGGGATTCTTCATGCGTGCCCAGTATGACTACGACAACCGTTACTTCGGTTCGGTTTCGTTCCGCCGCGACGGTTCGTCACGCTTTGCTTCCGGTCATCGCTGGGGTAACTTCTGGTCGGTTGGCGGTGCATGGATCATGACTAAGGAGGAGTGGTTCCCCAAAAGCAACATGGTGAATATGTTGAAATACAAGATTTCTTACGGTGAGCAGGGTAACGACGGTATAGGTAACTACCGATATACCGACCGTTACAACATCACCAACTCCAATAACGAAGTGGCATTTGTGTTCAGCTCAAAAGGAAACCGTAACATCACATGGGAAACCGTTGGAAGTTTCAATACCGGAATTGAGTTTGAACTGTTTAACAGTCGATTGCGCGGTAGCGTGGACTATTACGACCGCAAGACACGCAACATGCTTATATGGTTCTCGGCTCCATCTTCAATCGGTTACAGCGGATACTATGACAATGTGGGTGACATGGTGAACCGAGGCGTTGAAATCGACCTTTCGGGTGATATATTCGCAACACGTGACTTCACTTGGACCGTGGGCCTCAATATGTCATGGCAGCATAACGAAGTTACCTATCTGCCCGAGGACAAAAAGGGCTATACCTGTGACGGATATAATGGTTACACCGATTCCTATTACTTTGTGGGAGAGGGTCTGCCCATGTACACATGGAGGATAAAGCGTTACGCAGGAGTGAACGACAAGGGTGAACCACTTTATTATAGAACAAATGCCGACGGTAACCTTGAAACAACCAATATTTATTCCAACGGCGACTATTACCTGTGTGGCACCGCTCTTCCCGACTTGTTTGGCGGATTCACCACATCATTCAAGATATTTGACTTCGACCTGAGCGCACAGTTTAATTATTCAATCGGAGGTCGAAAATGGGACAGCGGTTATCAGTCGTTGATGACTCCCCCTTACGGACAGATAGTGGGACGTTCCTATCATCGTGACATTTACAATGCATGGACGCCCGAGAACCCCGACAGCAACATTCCTCGCTGGCAGTATGACGACATGACATTCGCCAATGCATCCGACCGATGGCTGATCGACGGAAGTTATCTCTCATTGCGCAACATTACGCTGGGCTACACTTTCCCGCGCAGCATAACATCCAAGCTTAAGATGCAGTCGCTTCGCATATATGCATCATGTGAGAATCTATATTACTGGACCAAGCGCAAGGGTTTTGATCCGCGCATGTCGTTGGTGACCGGCAGCTACGGCGACAACTATTCGCCGATGCGTAACATATCCGGCGGTATATCAGTGCAATTTTAAGTAAAAACAATACATCATCCACAATGATAAATATGAAACATTATTTAAAGCTCATCATATCGGCAGGATTGCTCGGAGTAGCGATGACAAGCTGTCTTGAGGAAACATTCCCCACCGACGGTGCAACGAGCGGTCAGCTTGAAAGTGCCGACAAAAGTGCGTTCAATGCCGCGATAGCCTCCTACATGAACAACATGTCGCTCTATGGTGACGGCGGCGATGCAAGTGATGCGGGTTTTTCGTCGTTCATTATATGGCGTGACGCAATGACTGCCGATTTTGCCATAGTGAACACCGGTTACGATTATTTCTCTTATTATAACCAGCAGCTGTATATTGGAAACGACGGAATATCGGCCACATTTTGGCAGCGTTATTATTATCTGATACAGAAGTGCAACAACCTGTTAAGCATATCGGATCTCGACCCCGACGGATTTGACGCCCTGTATGTGGGAAATGCACTTTCCTATCGAGCTATGGCTTATATGGACTTGGCGCGAATGTTTGAGTTCAAGCGCACCGGAGTGGCATATCTTGATGAAGAGGCTGCCAACCGTGGAATATACGGACTGACTGTTCCCATCGTGACTGAAAATACTACCGAGCGCGAGAGCCGCGACAATCCCCGTGCGCCTTTCTATAAGATGTACAGGTTCATAATGGACGATTTGAATCTTGCCGAAGCTTGTCTTTCCGACGCACATGCCGTGTCGGCCAAGACCGATGCGTCGATAGGCGTGGTCTATGGCCTAAAGGCTCGACTTTGGCTGGATATGGGTTCGAGGTTTGAGCGTTATGTCGATGATTTGAACACGATGATAAGCCATGAGGCCGATGAAGACCTTAATGACTACGACAAGATCGGCATCACCACGGCCAATGAATGTTTTGCCCGTGCGGCCGAGTATGCCCGCAAGGCTATCAACGAAGGTTATTCGCCGTTGAGCGAGAGCCAGTGGTTTGATCCTTCCAGCGGTTTCAACACCCCGAATAATTCGTGGCTTTGGGCCAATATAATATCGACCAACGATATCGCCGCTACAACGGGAGAGTGGCAATCGTTTGTGTCGTTCCAATGCGTCGAGGCCAATTGGGGAATCGCGGTTTATCAGGATGAGATAAACTATGCTCACGGGTGGATGATAGACGCTCGTCTATTTGATAAGATTGATGAAGGCGACTGGCGCAAAACAACCTGGATCGATCCTGAAGATGCGGGAGCAAGCAACGCTTTCATCACTAAATATTCGCGAGGAACCAATCTTTCCTACAACGAGTGGCGCAACTATCGTAGTTATGTGGGAATAAAATATCATCCGGCCAACGGCGAACGCAACACAAGCACTATTGGTAATGCTGTAAGCATCCCGTTGATGCGAATCGAGGAGATGTTCCTTATCGAGGCCGAGGCTACAGCTCACACATCGGGTGTAGGTGCCGGCAAGCAACTGCTGGAGTCGTTCATGAACACTTATCGCATGTCGGCCGGCGAAAGCTACACTTGTAAAGCCGCCGACATGGAGGCGTTTACCGATGAGCTTTTCAAGCAGAAGCGAGTGGAGTTCTGGGGTGAGGGCATTGTTTATTGGGATTACCGTCGTCTTGAACTGCCTATCGAGCGCGGATACCCGGGCTCCAATCATGCCCGTCAGTACCGGTTCAACTCTTATCCCGAACATGTGGCTCCATGGACCAATTTCTATATACCCGATCGTGAGCGAGATCTTAACAAGGGTGTTATTCTTAATCCTGACCCCTCACAGGCTATACCATTGTGGGAAGGCGGCAATTAATTAATCAGTTTACTTAATAAATTATGAAATCGATATATAAATTTGCGATTGCGGTGCTGACATTGCCAATTATGCTCGTGTCATGCTCCGACAACGATGATTATGAGCCGGGACCTGCACCTGCCGAAGACTGCATGTCGGTCTATTTCCCGATTCAGGCATCATATAATTATGAATTCCTTGCCGATGAGGATTGCATCGTTCCCGTTAAGGTAAAACGCGCCGAGAGCGCCGAGGCGGCAACGATTCCGCTGACGGTCACTGCCAACGAAGATTCCCAGGGAGCATTCGTGATTCCTACTCAGGTAGAGTTTGCTGCCGGAGAAAAGGAGGCTGTATTCAATGTCGATTGCAGCAATTTGCCGTTGAGGGCTAAATGCTCGTTTACGGTGAAGATTCCCGAAGAATATGTAAATCCTTACTCTGAAGGAACTGCCGACATCACCGTATATGCATCGATAATAGGCGCTTGGGAGCTGTGGGCCGAGAATGTGCCTTTCGAGTTTCAGGATAAATACAATACGGTGTACTCCGACATATACGCAATGCGTGGTACCGGTAAGTTCAAGATTGAGAATTTTATAGGTTCAGGCGTTGACCTGCCTTTTGTGGTGAATGACCCTGCAAAGGATTATGCCATCATTACTCCTACAGCCAACTATGACGACTATTCTAATTATGTGGAGCAGGATGATTTCAATTGCTGGTATTTCTATGATTCCGAGAATGATTATTGGCCCTCATGGAGTCCCGACGGAGTTACGTTCCCGGGTATATCCTATGCTCTCGTGTATGGATATGATGATTCCTACGCTTATACTTATATGCGTCTAAGCAAAAACGAAGGACGATTCTATTTCTCGATGACCTACGATGACGGCACGTTTGGTTGGAACTATGTCGACTTCAGTTATGAGCCGTTGTTTGACCCGTTTGAATGACAAATAAAAATTTTTGAGAAATGAAAAATATCAAAATAATAGCATTCGCGCTTGTAGGCCTGCTTTCATCGGGACTGGCTGCATGTAGCGATGACGATTACAAGGCGCCGCTTGAGGCGGCCAAGCCGGTTCATGACGGCGCGACCTACAATTCGCTGACATTTCATTGGGACAAGGTGCCGGGTGCGGTTCAATACGGCTATCAGCTGACAGGCCCCGGCGATGTCGAGGTTGTTACCGATGTCACAAATCTCACCGAAGTTTCAATAACCGGTCTTGAGCCTGCCACGACCTACAAGCTGAGCGTGTGGGCCTATGCATCCTTTGAAAGCGACAATACCACCTCGGTGGCTACTTTGGAGGCTACCACCGCTCCCATCATAAAGCTGTCAACTCCGGTGCTTACCGTTACTAATGAGGGTAGGGCGATAGTTGTGACATGGGATGCCGACGAGAATGCCAAGGAGTATGCCTACTCATGCATGATTGGAAATATACTGTATGACGAAGGTACGGTCACCTCTCCGTCAGTTACTTTCCGCAATCTGCCCAAGGGCGACTACTCGGTGAGCGTGACAGCAGTAACCGATGAAGGCGGTTATGAGTCGAGTGCTCCAGGCGTGGCGACATTTGCAGTTACACGTAGTGAACTTTGGCGTGTCAAAGGCACTTATGAGGCTGCATCGGGCAGCAGCTGGGATGCTACACTTGTAGCTTACGACGACAATTCCTACGTGTTGTTGGCGTGGTATGGGGTCGAAGGTTACAACCTTGAGTTTGCCATTGACGAGAACGATGCCGACGGCCCGATGATTCTCACCGGTGATTATAGCTATGACAGCAGTACGGGCTACTATTATGTGCCTGTAGATGACCAGAATGGTGTCTACGTATATCCTTGGAGCGGTTACAGTAACCTCTCGGGCGATGCTGTAGCCGGCGAGCTGACGCTGTCGGTTTATTCAAGTGATTATGGAACCGATGTATTTGTGTGGGGATTGTCTATTGATTCGCTTGTGGGTGAATACGACTATGTTACCGAAGGCAATGACATGTATCTAAGCAATCCTGATTCCGATTGGAATTCATTCAGTTATTCGGGTACGGTAAATGTTGAGAAGGTAGGCGACGATTCGCTGTCGTTTGACGGACTCTTCTGGTCGGGTTATCCCATTGTTGGGAAAGTAGATCTCGATAACCGCACTATAACATTTGAGCCGCAGTCGTGGGGAACCTACGTTTTTGCCTCCGAAATTGATTCCAATCAGGCTGTAGTTGCTACAATAGGCGATGACATGAGTGTCACGATAGCAGGTTGGTCGGCATGGTATGATGGATATCCTTATATATATGACAGCCGTTCGGTCTACACCAAGCAATAATTTATCATAGTTATACAGTTTAAGGCAGCCCGGGCGTCGGTTACGATGTCCGGGCTGTGTCGTATGTGGCGGGACTAATTGCAAATGTAAACAACAGTGCTCCGAGCTAATCACTTAGACCGGAGCACTCGCATTTTCCTAAAACCAAAAGGCTTGGTTGCCGTTGGGTGGCAAGCCTTGATTAGACTATGGACTGTGCATCAACGCACAGAAAAAAGCGAATAAGTGGGAATAAAGTGATTGACGGCCATCATCGCTATCCCACGAGCGGCGATGCCTGGGTGATGAATGAGGCAGGTATTCTGACTTGCTCGGTGTGCCTGATGCCTTCCCGGTAAAGAACCAGTGGCGATGGTGTCGGGCAACCGTTTAAATGAGCTTACAGCAGCGGGACTGTTGAGGATTTTCACCTCATTCCCTTTTAATGTCGTCGGGCGGATGCCGTCGTGACAACCTCATTCGTTGCAAAATTATATAAAATTCATGAAATTCGGAAATTTTTGTGCAGGGCATTAAATAACAAAGACAGGCTCCCTCGACGGGAACATGTCTTCAACCAACTTAGAGATTATGTGAATATCTTAAAAAAGTGAATCACAGGCAATCCAAATATCCATAAACAGATAGAAAAGATAAAGGTTGTCTTATATATTCATTTTATTAACTATGCAAAGATAGGAATTTGTCTTGAAAAATGTGTTATAAAACACATAAAAAGATTGTATAAATTTATAATTTAACATCTTTCTTGTTTTTTATGAAGCGATAAAAGATGTATTGTAGCATTTCTTGCTGTATTGTTGATCGCAGTATGGCATTGATTCCCAGATATATGATTGCAGCGGCTGCAAATTGTGCGCACAAGAGAGGAATGTTGGCGGTGATTACATTGCTCAGTGTGAGCATCACGACCGTAATCAGTGTGCCTTGCATCATATAAGGCATCAGGTCGACGATGAATCGTCCAGAGCCGCGACCGGTAAGATTGGATACCATTTTCAGTGTTACCAACCAGGTTATTGCCGATGCTGCAAGCTGTCCCCACAGCATTATACGTAGTCCCTGTGTGGGGTCGTCGGGCGTTGAAAGTCCCATGTAGGGTAGTGTCGCGACTATTGCGATGATCGACGCTATGTCCTTGACAAGTTCGGCCACGATGATTTTGGAAGAGCGTCCCAGAGCTACTATGTAGTTATTGTAGAGCGAGGTCAATATGGTGAATATGCCGCGCAGCAATAGAATCTGGAACAGGGCTATCGAGGCGTCCCATTTCGTGCCGAACAGGAGGTGGAATATAGGTGTAGCCATTGCGATGAGCATGCACATGGCCGGGAAGGTCACATAGGCAGTGAAGCGGTTCATCTTGGCCGCCGCACGGTTGAATCGTTCCCTGTCGTCCTGAAATTGTGACAATACAGGCAGAAACGAGGCTGTAACGACTTGCGAAAGCGATGCCGTGCCCATTACGCTCCACTTGTCGGCTTGGGTGTAGTAACCGAGCGCACGCATTCCGGTGAATAGTCCGATGACGATCGAGCAGAGTTTCTGCGACAGTGTGTTGAGCAATGAGCTTCCCATTACACCTACGCCCACATTAAATATACTCTTGATTGATTCGAGCGAGAAGACGAGCGAGGGCAGCCAATGGCTTGTAATCCACAAAATTAGCGATTTAACAGAGGCGAGTGTGATTGTCTGCCACACTACGGCCCATGCACCGAAGTCGTTAAGTGCGAGATATATGCCAACCACCGAGCTTATGATAAGTCCGATGAAGTTGGATATGGCTATCATGCGCACTGTCATCTGCTTCATAAGCCTGTTGGTCTGTACGATGGCCGTTGCATTGATGATGAAAGCCAGGAACATGACTCTTGACAGGTCGATAAGACGCATGTCGTTGAACTCTATAGCTATCAATGGCGCGGCAAGCCATAGAATTGCGTAAATGAACGTGGCTACCGTGATGTTGAACCATAGCACCGAGCTATAGTCGAGTTGCGTAGGATTCTTGCGCTGGAGCAACGCCGATGAGAATCCGCTGTCGACAAATATGTTGGCGAATGCCTGAAAAATGAGCACTGTGCCAACGAGTCCGAAGTCCTCCTGCGACAGCCGGTTGGCCAGCACCCAGCCTGTCACGGCATACAGCACCTGTGATGAAACCTTGTCAATCAGGTTCCACTTTATGGTGCGTGCCGTGCGTAATTTCAGGCTTGGTTCTTCGGCCATCAGCGTTGTGACGGATTATTGGGCGTTATCGATGGGAATGACTTTCACACCTATGGCCCGTGACTTTATCTTGGGTGAGCCTTTGTGATAGACTTTGCCCGAGCTTGCCCCTACCACGTTAAGGGTCTTTAGGGGGTTACATTCGATGTAGCCGGTGCCGAGAAGCGAGCATTTTATGTCGTCGGCATCAAGCTCGTCGGCTTGAATCGAGCCGGTGCCTACGAGGCTCAATTTTGCGCTTGCAGCCTTGCCGTAGAGCACGAGTACTCCGTTGCCGGTGTCGAGCGAACCGTCAAGGGTGTTGGTGTCGATTCCGCGCACCGACAGTGTGCCGTTGCCTATCAGGCGTGCCTTGAATGAGGGCGAGGGGGCTACCGATAGCACTCTTACCAGTGAGTCACCGCTGTTTTCGACCTTATTCAGGAAGCGTGAGTAGACAGTGATTTTGGGCAGGCCTTGATAGTCGATTCCATCGGTGGAAATCTGAATCTCCAGCTTGTTCTTGTTGTTGGTGAACATGAGGAGCGATGCCATGTCGGGCGATGTCGTGAATACAGCCATTCCTGCTGAATCCTCGCTGCATTTGTAGTCGACAGCCAGTCCTTCGATTACTTTCAGCTCGCTGAAGTCCTTTACGTCGATTTCGTAACGCTTCAACTCCTCGGCATTTACGGCGAGGATCGAGGCGGTGATTGCGATTAATGATAGTATCCGTTTAAGCATAGGTATATTTGTGATGAAAGTGAGTTGTCGCTTACTTTATGTGGATGTTTTTAGTGCGTCCCGACAGATTTTTCTTGGAAGGATTGCCGTGACATGTGATTTCGCCTGACAATTCTGTCTTTGCGGTAATTGATTCGCTTGCATGGCAAGTTATGTCGCCCGATCCTGAACAGTTTGCGTTAACGATCTTGGCCTTTAACGGGCTGCATGAAATGTCGCCCGAGCCGTTTAGTGCGTAGTTTGCCGAAGAGGTAGTGCCCGATATTGTGAGGTCGCCCGATCCGTTGACCGATGCATTTACGGTGTTGGCGGTTACCTGCTTAAGCTCGAGGTCGCCCGAACCGTTGACCGATGCGTTAATATTTGAGCTTTTCAGGGTTGAAACTTCAATGTCGCCCGAACCGTTGACCGATGCTTGAAGGCTGTTTACGGTTATGTTTGCACCGTTGATGTCGCCTGAACCGTTTACATTGAGATTCAACTCATTGATGTTCATTGAAGGCAGATCGATGTCACCCGAACCGTTGACTGATGCTGATAAGTTGGATGAGAGTGTCACCTTTTTGCACACCTTTATGTCGCCCGAGCCGTTTACAGCTACGCTCTTCACGGGAGAGTTGGCAAATATGGTGATGCGGGATATGTTTTCTTTGGTCAATTTCACTCCTCGGTCGGTGCTACATTCAAGTGTGCCGTTCTTTACAATGAAGTGAATTTTGTTTTTTATCTCGGGAGCTATATGATAGACTATCATTCCGGCCGAGTCGGGCTTTTGACACAGCTTTATGTCGGCGGCACAATTAAGGACTATCGATGAGAATGATTTGGCCTTGAGTGTGATGCGTTGTAGATTTGCTGCCGACAATGTCATTGTTGCTGTAATGGCGAGCGCGAGGGTGATTAGATACTTTTTCATAATGTCTTAGTCTTGTTTTGTTTGGGTGTTATGTGTTGATGTATTATTCATGAAAGCCGGTATGATATCGGCTTCGATGTGTTGCAGTATGCTGTCGAGTTCATCCCACGTGTCGGCACGTAACATTGCTATGCGGGTGTCGCGGAAGTGGGGTATTCCTTTGAACAGTGGCGATGCCGCAAGGTGACGCCTTATGTGCAGTATGCCTCGATGTTCATCGATGTTGGCGATGCTCTCGGTGATTTGTCGTCGCAGAAGCTTGAATTTCTCAGCGGTCGACAGCTGACTGTCGGTCGAGCCGTTGACGAGGAGTTGCTTGATGTCGTGGAATACCCACGGCGCACCTATGGAGGCGCGACCTACCATAACGCCGTCAACGCCATAACGCGTGAACGCTTCGAGGGCCTTTTGCGGAGTAGTGATGTCGCCGTTGCCTATTACCGGGATGTGCAGTCGGGGATTCTCCTTTACGCGGGCTATCATCTCCCAGTCGGCTTCGCCGTTGTACATCTGTGCGCGTGTGCGTCCGTGTACGGTTAGAGCCTGTATTCCGCAGTCCTGAAGCTGCTCGGCAAGCTCGACGATTATGCGGCTGTCATGGTCCCATCCGAGGCGGGTTTTCACTGTCACGGGCAACTTAACGGCGTTGACCACGGCACGTGTTATCTCAAGCATCTTGGGAATGTCACGCAACATACCTGCTCCGGCACCTTTTCCGGCAACTTTCTTTACGGGGCATCCGAAGTTTATGTCAAGAATGTCGGGTGCGGCCTCCTCGACTATCTTGGCGGCCTCTACCATCGGTTCGGTTTCCCGACCGTAAATCTGTATTGCCGTGGGGCGTTCAGCCGGGTTTATGTGGAGCTTGCGTGTTGTAGCGCTTATGTTGCGTATGAGAGCATCGGCCGATACGAATTCGGTGTAGACCATGTCGGCTCCCTGTTCCTTACAGATGAGCCGAAACGAGTGGTCGGTGACATCCTCCATTGGAGCGAGCATCACCGGGCGTTCTCCTAAGTCGATTTGTCCGATTTTCATTTTCCCGATTACAATTTACTTTATTAGACGATTCTTTTGGGCGAATCGGTTTACGAAGATACTAAAAATTAGACAAATTTAAGAATTTATAGGATATAATGGTGAATTTACTGCCCAAATGTTAGAATCGAGCAGCGTGACGGCGTAAGCTTTTCGGCCGCAAGCCTTATATCCTCGGGCGTTATGCCCATTATGCGTTCAATTATTTCATCGGGATGCAGCGCGTGACGGTGAAATAGCGTTGAGCGTCCGGTGGCGAGGGCTACCTGCTCGGCGTTGGCTCCCGCAACGATGGTCTGTCCGAGATACTGCTTCTTTGCCGCATCGAGCGCGCGCGTGCTCATTGTCGACTGGGCCAGCTCGTCGAGAGTCCTGAAGATGAGTCGCCGACATGGCTTTACATGGTTTTCATCGCATCCGAAGTAGACGGTGAAGAGCCCGCAATCGGTGAATGACGATATGTAAGAGTCTACTGAATATACGTAGCCGTGACGCTCACGCAGCAACACATTAAGGCGAGAGTTCATGCATGGGCCTCCTATTATATTGTTCAGGAGCGCATAGGTGTGGTTGCTTCGGCTGTATATTCCCGGAATTCGAGCGCCTATCACGGTGTGTGACTGGTGTGTGCCGAGCTTCTTCCTAATGTCGAAGGGCGTTACTTCGCGAGGCGTTTCGTCATGAAGTTCCTTGACGGAATGGTTGAGGAATCCGAGATGACGCTCGACAGTTGACATGACGCGTGAAGGAGCGGTGGGACCGGTGTAGAAAAATACCATGTTGCCGGGCGTGTAGTGGGTCGACAGGAAGTCACGGCAACTCTCGGGCGTGAAGGTTTCTATGGTTTCGGCAGTACCGAGAATGTTGTGTCCGAGTGATGACCCTGCGAATATGAGGTCGTTGAAGTCGTCGAATATTGCATCGGAAGGTGAGTCGAGGTATGAGTCTATCTCGTCGAGCACAACTTCCCGCTCTCGGTCGATTTCGTTTTCGGGGAATCGGGAGTAACCTATAAGGTCGGCCATCAGCTCGACGGCTCTTGTGAGGTTGCCCTTGGGGAAGCATGAATAGAGCATCGTTACCTCCTCTGATGTATATGCGTTGATTTCACCGCCCACCGATTCCATACGATTTACTATGTGCCATGAGCGGCGGCGGTCGGTGCCTTTGAATATGGTGTGCTCGACGAAGTGTGCAAGGCCGTAGTCGGCCGATGATTCGTTGCGACTTCCTGCCTTTATGGCCACGCCGCAATACTCCACATCGGCAGCCGACGCACGATGCACAATGCGCAGTCCGTTAGCAAGGGTATGGTAGGTGAATATGTCGTTGCTATTGTTTGTCATTGTGTTTTAATTAAACGGGTAATTTTATTGCAAAAAAAAATTACTCGTCATCACGACGAATAATCTTTTTACCTTAAATCTAATACCATGAAAAACTGATGCAAAGGTAATGCTTAATTTTTAAACACAAAAAATATTAGAAATAAATTAGTGTACTATTAACACTAATTAACCTAAAATGCCCGTTGTCGGGCATTTTAGGGATTCATAATACTTAAAACGATATTTATATTGAGTAATTTCACTTAAAATTAGTGATTATTGAGGCATGACTTCTATCATGCTTCCCGACGAGTGGGCCGACAATGCCGGAGCATATTGGCTTTGCAGTGTGGCGATACCCGATGAGTAGGTACCCGAGTTGTTGACATAGAGCTCGTAGCTCAATCGGTACACACCCTTGGGAAGATGAGTGACAAACATGTTGGTCGATGCGTCACGGTTCTCGCGATAGAAGCATATTCCTTCGCTGAACAACGGCTTTGGAAGTTGCTCGACAGGCTCGAAGCATGCGCCGCGGTCGTCGGTTATTGCCACGTAGTCCATGTCACGTTTTACTGTTATGGTGAGGTTGACCTGAACTATGTCGCCGGTCTTCAGTGAGTCGGCATTCTGCCATGTCACGCCATTCTCGGTGGTGACGCGGCGATAGAGAGCCTTGTCAATGGAAACCTCGGGGCATGACGCGGCTTTTATTTCCGACATCTCGCTGCGGTACTGGCAGTATACGGCTCCCCATGAAGGTGTCTTACCTGACTTTTCGACATAGAATGTCGCGCCTGAGGGTGACATCGAGGATATGTTTTCACGGAAATAACCGAGCAGTCGGTCGGTCTTGCCCGCGTTGACTTCGCAGTTGTTGACCGTTACGGTTGCCTTTGCAGCGGGGGTTGTCCACTTGCTGCCGGTGAGCAATATCGATGCTATAGCCTGAGAGGTCGTGACCGATGTGCCCCAATCCTTAGCCTCTTTCTGTAGAATGAGCCATTGTCGTATCTTGTCGACATCGGGACTTTGGGGATCTATGGCTGCGAATGCGTCGAGCACTATCGATGTAGCACCAATCTTGCCCATCGACCATGTTGTCATGTCATCGAGCGACGGCCACCACATGCCCTGAGAGGGATTTGACACTGAATACTCGTTGAGCGATGCTAAAACGGTGGTGGCAAGTGTGCGGTAGCCGTGATTCTTGAGGGTTATCGCGTTCATTGCCTTTACGGGAATCGAGCGTTTCTTCCACTCCTTAACTATGCGCTGCACTTCGCGTGATGTGAGCGAAGAGAGTGTTGTCGATTTCTTTATATCGGGATAGAAGTCACGCAGGTACACGTAGTAATAGTAGTCGCCGTCGGGGTACTTGGCGTATTCCTCCTGGGTGACACGGTCGATGTATTTAACCGCATTGTCGAGCATTGAACGCAGGCGATTATTGTCGGGCAGGAATCCGAGCTGCTTGAGGTGTCCCATGGTGAGCAGCACGTTCTCGGTTATCCACTGTGAAGGCTCGTCGATGTTGTCAATCCATGTCCAACCGCCGTTACGCACGAGCTTAGACAGTCGGTCGATGTTGCGCGAGTAGGTGTCGTTGATTATTTTTCGGTCAAAGAGGAGCGAAAGGCGAGTCATGCGCTCGGTGTCGCTCTTGGCATCCATAACCCAGGGGGTGGAGTTGAGCAGCACCGTCTTCAGGTCGGCGTTACGTTCAAGCATCGACACGAGCGTTGAGTCGCTGCGGTCGCTTGAATTCCACTCTTTCAATGCTTCGGCAATCTCGGGGCATGTGCGCAGAATTCCGTCGGCTAAGGCGGCCGAGAATATAGCTGCCGAGGCGGCCAATGCACTCTCAGAGTCATCGTTACGCAATCCGGGAAGCGCTGTTGCTACATACCACACGGGGTTTTCGCAGAATTGCAGCGTGACGCGGGCGTCGGAGGGCATTTCGGGAAGTTGCATGGTAAATGTCGTCGAATCGGGCGAAATGTAGAACGGCTTGGTTTCGATGACGGGTGTGACGGAGGAAAGCACGGGAATAACCGACTGCTCTCCATCGGTGAATCGGCCGTTACCTGCCTTTATGCGATATCCAATCATGTTGGAGTCCCATCCTGCATCGACCGTCACGTTGACCACTTTCGCTTCGCCTGGAGTCATGTCGTCGGAGAAGTCGTTACGTGATATTACGGCACCTGTAGCTGGGTCGAATATCTCCACTACGGTGGTTATCGCAGTCGAGTCGTCGGAGTTATTCATCACCGATGCGCTGATCAAAGCCTTGTCGCCTGTGCGCAGGAAGCGCGGCAGGTTGGGCTGCACCATAACGGGCTTGTTGGATATTATTTCGCGTGACATGGTGGAGGTGAGCATGTCGTCGGTGAAAGCGAGTGCGCAAAGTTTCCATGTGGTGTTGGCGTTGGGGGCGGTGAATGAGAATGTCATATTGCCCTTGTCGTCGGTTGTCAGCATGGGGCGGAAGAATGCAAGCGGCATTTCGGCATCACGGTATTCATTATTGTCACGTGACGCGTCATTGTCAGGGGCTTCGCTCTCGGCATCGGCGGCTTCCTCAACCGCTTCGTCCTCAACGATGGCCAAGTCGGCGGCTCCTGCTCCCGTGTCGGCGGTCGCGGCCATTTTACTTGTTCCTCGTATCATTCTCGGGGTTGCTGATTTTTCCTCACCCATCTCTTCCTCGGTGTTTAGACTGAAATACACGTTGCTGCGAGTGAACGCGTAATTAGGGTGTAGGAACGACCGACCCCATGTTTGCAGGTCAGGCAGAGATATCGGTTCATATTTCAACCACTCGAATGGTATCTCCACACCGGACATGAACTTGCCGAGAGGCGAGTATACCGATATATTGTAGCTGTTGACATGGCCGAATCTCGGATATATTCTGAAATTGTGCATCGACAGCCGGTCGAGGGCCTTGGCATACATATCGAGCAGGATAGCGCTCTTGGTGCCCTTGCCGTTGTTATCGGTCACGTAGAATGTCCATTTTTCGTTGTCGCCCGGCGCGATTTTGTCACGGAAGCTTTCGATGGCTATATTGATTCGGTCGACTGTGCCGCTTGCTGTTGCTGTAACCTCGAAGTCGCTGACTTTATAATCGTTTACTCCGGTGAATTTCACTTTTATGCGGTCGGCGTCGGCCGGTATGTCGTAGTCGAAGTGGTGCATTCCTGCCGCAGCTTCTATCCAACCTTGCTTCAGCAGGGCTTTGTCGGTGTAGACTGCATAATGTATCCATGTAGAGTCGGCCGATGTGCCGTAGAGTATCGAGGCATGTCGACGGTCGGCGGTGTAAGTGGTCACAGGCAGCCATATCGGCATGTCGGTCACGGGTGGCTTGGCATCGGTGACGCGGTATAGATTCACGTTGTCGACAGTGAAAGTGTCGGCGAGTGACTTGTCGGCGGTGGCAAACACCATGGAGTAGCTGCCGCTTGCCACATCGTTGAAATCGACTGTGGCCACAGGAGGTGTCATGGTGCCTTCCTTGACTACGTGACGGTCGCTCTTGTCAATGAGTTGATAGGTTATGGTGGAGTCAACCGCTTCACCGAGCAGATTGGTGAGCGAAACGTTCATGCGATAGGGCTTTGACGCGTCGATGTCGGCGGGAAGTGACGCATTTATCACACACGATGCTCCTTGCGAGAATGAACGTGATGCCTGCTGATTCTCGCCTGTGGGCGATGTCGCTGTTAGCGATGCAGAGAATATGCCGCCGGGTATCGGTGACTGTTTAAGTAGCTCGGCCGGGAATTCGATGCTGAAGCAACCTTCGGAATCGGTTGTCACCTCGGTGGAGTAGAACGAAACACCGTTGCCTGCGCTTCTCCACCACCATATACGCGGATTTGCGCTTAGATCAACTGCTATGCGGCAGTTGGCAAGAGGGAATCCGGAGTAGGTCACGGTTTTGCCTTTCAGCGTCACGGCACCTTTGGCGGGCTTGTCAGTGAGCAGTTCGGTAAATTCTATTTCATAGGTGGGGAGCTTGTAGTCCGACACGGTGAATGATGTAGTGCCGTAGCTGTTCCAGCGGTCAGGCTTCAGTGGATCCTTTTTGCGGAACTCAATCGAGAAGTTTCCGGTAAGTCCGTCGGAGGGGAGCTTGAACGAACCCGCAATGCGGCCGTATTCATCGGTCGTGGCGACGGCAGTGTCACACGGTTCATAGTTGGCGTCACGCAACACTACCGAGATTTCGTTGCCGGGCACAACCCGTGCTTCAGCTCCGAGATAGCTTTGCAGGATGCCGACCCACTGCACTGTGTCACCGGGATGATAGATGGCAAGGTCGGTCAATCCATGCATGGCAAATTGCTGATTTTCGTTGCCCGACGGAATGTAGCCGAGGTATTTGCTCATAGAATAGCGGTCGGTGCCTTTCGATGCTGATGCGTTGAAAGCCTTGGATTCCTTTATCAATGCAGTTCCGTCCTTGTCGGTCACGTAGTTGCGCACTGTGTTGCCGTTGCGGTTAAGGGTTACGGTGAGAGTAGCATTGTCGACCGGACGGCCTGTCTTAGGATTGATTACGATTCCCCATCGCGAAGAGCCGTAATTGGCGCTCTCGACCAATAGGCCGGTGCAGTGTATTATGCTGTAGTAACCAAGATCGGCATCGCGTTTTTGTCCGGTAATGGAGGGCACAACGATGTAACATCCGGGTTGGGTGAGCACAACTTTCTCAGTCGAACTTGATGAAAAAGGCACCTGCTTGTCGGTCACCTTGCGTGATATGGTGTAGAGCGGGGCCGGAAGGTTGGTAGACGGTGTTATTTTGAACGACTCACCGTTGTTTCTGTTGTACGGTATTCTATACACGTTTATCGTGTAGTCGACAGTGTTGTTGTTCTTTATGTCAATGGTAAGAGTGTCGCCAGGTGACAGAATCTGGCTGTAACGTGCATTTATGCGCGGTTGACTTAGCGACTTGACGATGTTGTGCAACGCATTGTTGCGGAAATATTCGGGATAGCGTTTTAGCTGATTGTTGACTAATGAATAGTATTCGGCAATGCTCACGGGCATCTCCTCCTTATTGTAGTTGTCCAAATCAATAAGGTAGAAGAGCGATATGAGAGGCTCTGCAGCATATTCGCTTTGGCTGAATCGGTTGTAGAGGTCGAGCATAAGCTTGGCTTCGTTGTCGCGGACGGCATTGTAGCTCGACATGTCGCGATAGACATGCTGTGAGATGAATTTGATGCGCTCGATGTCCCACATTATGAATGGTGCAGCATTGCCGGCATGAGCATCCAACAGTTGTCGGTACAGCTTGAGGATGCGTTGTGCTGCAGGCGACTGATAGTTGAAATTCATCTTTGAGTAGACTGTGAACGGCGACAACATGTCGATGGCGAATATCGGTTGCTGTTCGCCCATGTTCGACAGTATCGCTATGGCTTTTCCTGCTATGAAGTCAAATAGTGTGGGGTAGAAAGTATAATCGTTGTTTCCGGCCTTAAGCAGTTCCTTGAAGTCGATGAGTCTTGCTTCATGGAGTGGTTTTGGATTGGCAAGCGCCGAGTCGAGCAGCGACATTATGCGGGCTCTGAACTGTCGGCCGCTCCACAGCAGGTAGTCATCGGGCAGGGGAGTGTCGGGGATTTCGCGACGGTCATATTTCCATCGGTCATCCTGATAAATGTCGTTGTAAATCCTTGCCTTAAGCAGCGTAAGCATTGCCTTGATGCACGGGTCGGTTTCCTTTGACTCCACGGTGGATATGCGTTGCAGGACTTCAGGCAGGCTGTCGTTGTCGACGGCGCATTGTGCAAGTCCGTAGTTGACCAATGCTCTCACGGCAAGTTTGCCGTCGCCGTCGGCTACAGCCTTTTCGAGCATTTCCGAAGCTTGTGACGATACCTGTTTGGGGAATGCGAAGTCAGGTTCGGAATATTGTTTCTGGGAAGCGTTGATTGACATTGTGAATAGAGCTATTAGGATGTATAGAAACTGTTGTTTCATAGCACTCGAAATTTTATAAGTTAATAAAATGTGACAGATACTCTCCCCGAGAGGAAAGTATCTGTCACAGTATCAGGGAGAAAAATAATAACTTTACAGTTTACTTATGTTTGCCCGCTCTCATGCGCGAATGTTGCATCATGAGCTCGTTGGTGAATTTCCGTTCGGCTATCTTGAGCATGAACATCTGCTTGGGAGTCAGCGCTTTCTTGAATTTCGGATAATACTTCATTTCTATATCGGCTTCCTTCCCCTTGATTTCAAACATTGCTTCGGATGCTTTTTCGTATTCAAGGTCCGATATTTCGCCTTTTGTGTTTCTTACCCGGTGTTCAATGTCGCGTGTCTGCTTTTGCAGTTGATATACACTGCTTTCCATCTCATCGTAGAGGGGGAAGAAACTCTCCTGTTGCTCCTTGGTGAGCTTCAGCTCCTTTGTTAGGAAGTCGTGCTTGTATTGACGCAGTTCCTTGAACCACTCCTTACGCTCGACAGGACGCTGGCGTCTTTCGCCGGGCTGCTGGGCGTAGCTTGAAAACGATACAAAAAGCGCTAATATTAATGAGATCAGCGTTAGACGTTTCATATAACTCGATTATTGGTTTTATTTTAAGTTCTCGAGGGTTACACCTTCGTTGTACATCTCTTCCATGAGGTCATACTCGTCGACATTATCTATGCTGTAGTAGTCGTAGAAGTGATCACTGCTTAGAACGCTTGCCATTACAGGATTGTTTTCAATCGACATATCTGCGGTGCGGCTGCCTATGTCGTTAAACACCTTCATCATGCACCATATTCCGGCAAACATGGCTGCAAGATATACATAGGGACGGCAACGCTGCCACCAAGTGCGTGGCAGAATCTTCTTGTCGGTTGATTCAAACTCTTTTTCAGGCAGCTGCTGCATCATTTGCCGAGCAAAGTTGGCAAAATAGTCATCAGGGACGGTCATTCCCGACCGCCTGTCGACTTGCTTGAGTATGTCATTGTCCGGTTTCATACCTGAGTTCTTTTAAGTTATTTTAATGGTTAGACTTAGGCTGTGTCAATAGGTTTAATCATTATCGGCAAAATATTGCTCAATTTTTTTTGCAGCGAGATGATAGGAGGCTTTCAGCGCACCTACCGAGGTGCCTAAAATCTCCGACATCTGCTCATATTTCATTTCATCGTAGTAGCGCATATTGAACACCAGCCTCTGTTTTTCGGGAAGGGAGGCTATGGCTTTACGCAGTTTCAGTGCGAGCTGGTCGCCGTCGATGTAGGTGTCGGCTTCTATGAGGTTGACAAGGTGCGATTCCTCGTCGTCGATCGATATGTTCATGCGTTTGCGTTCCTTGGCAAGGAATGTTATGCTCTCGTTGATTGCAATCTTGTAGAGCCATGTCGACAGTTTGGCTTCGCCCCTGAAGTTTTCGATTGAACTCCATGCTTTCATGAATGTGTTCTGCAGCAAATCGTTGGCATCGTCATGGTTCTCGACCATGCGTCGTATCTGCCAATACAGCGGTTCGCTGTACCGGGCAATCACCTCGCCGAAAGCGGTTCGGCAAGTAGAGCTGTCGCGAAGACGCTTCACAAGTTCAGGATCATCGATTGGTGTATCTTTGCTCATTCGGGGAAGAGTAATTGCTTATTGAGTTTCAAAAGTACATAAACTTTTTATAACTTCAACCCCCGATAAGCTTAAATTGTTATAAAAAGAAAAATTTTATGGATACGGTATTGACCACGCAAAATATTTTGACGGCGTTGCTGCTCACTCTCGTGGCCGGACTTTCGACCGGTATAGGCAGCCTCATGGCATTCTTCACAAAGACCTCCAACACCAAATTCCTGTCGGGCGCATTGGGTCTGTCGGCGGGTGTGATGGTATATGTTTCATTCATGGAGTTGATGCCCGAGTCGCTTGAGGCGATGACTGATGTCTACGGCGACAAGCCCGGCACGGTCTACATGCTGCTTTCGTTTTTCGGCGGCATGGGACTTATAGCACTAATTGACTTCCTTATTCCCGAGGATGAGAATCCTCATGAGCTTCACAATGTCAATGGCGGTGGTAACAGGCTTAAACGCACGGGGATTATGCTTGCGCTCGCGATAGGAGTGCACAATTTCCCCGAGGGAATTGCTACATTCGTGTCGGGACTTGAGGGGCTCGACATCGCGCTGCCCATCGTCATTGCTATAGCCATTCACAATATACCCGAGGGAATTGCCGTGTCGGTGCCTATATATCACGCTACGGGTAACCGCCGCAAGGCTTTGCTCTACTCGTTTCTATCGGGTCTTGCCGAGCCTTTGGGTGCGGTTTTCGCATTGATATTCCTTATGCCTATATGGACTCCGCTTGTCAACTCGGTGTGTCTTGCCGCTGTGTCGGGCATAATGGTGTTCATCGCCTTTGACGAGCTGTTGCCCAGCGCCGAGGAGTATGGTCATCATCATTATGCCATATCGGGGGTGATACTGGGCATGCTCGTAATGGGATTCGGATTATTGCTGTTTTGAACCTGACCCGGCGGCAGGCTGTGACGGAGCCGACGACTGTGACTGCAGTTTAGGTTCCACCGGCCAGTTTTCGGGGCCGACGGGCGATGATGCGTCCCTGTTGAAGAAGGGGTAGGGCATTCCGAACACTCGCTCGACTTTTCCGCCGGGGCTGAGGAATCCGTCGATTACGGTGTCGCGGCCTGAAGGTTGTTCGAAGCAGTAGAGCCTGAATCGTGACAACATGGCTGCGAGGTGCTCGAATATGGTGTCCTGCATGGCTTCGTAGGGCAACCATGCCGAAGTGCTTGTGAAACAGTAGATTTGGAACGGAATGCCACCTCCCGTCTGCTGGAGGGTCGAAACGAAGCAGGTGCTGTTGCTGTCGACAAACTTGTTGTTGTCGAGCCACATTTTCATGTAGGCGCGGAAGAGGCCGAGATTGGTGTCGATGGTTCCGTCGGGGAGTCCCTCGGAGTTGTTCACATCCTCAACCTTTCCGGCAGCCTTTTGGGCGAGTTTGCGTGTTATGAAGTCGTCCATGAAGGGTATCTTGCGGAATTCGTCGAGCATTTCGGGAGTGAGAGGCAGCACGCTGTCGGCATCGATCATGTAGGACCGCTGTATGCGTCGGGTATTGCTCACCTGCATGCTGCGGTAGTTGGTGAAGCTTCCGCTGATGAGGCTGTAGGGCGGCAGCATGGTCGTGGTCTTGTCCCAGTTTTCCACCTTTACCGAGGTCAGCGTCACTTCGGTCACGGTTCCGTTGGCGTCGGTGCCGTTTACCTTTATCCAGTCGCCCACATGAAGGCTGTCGTTTTCCGAAAGCTGCACGCCGGCCACAAGACCGAGTATGCTGTCCTTGAAAATCAACATCAGCACGGCTGCAAATGCGCCGAGGCCGGCAAGCAGTGAGGCCGGCGACTTGTCGACGAGCACGGCCACCGCTATAATTACAGCCACTATGCAGATGATTCCGCGCACGAGCTGTACGAGACCTCGCAATGGCAGATGCCTTTTGTTGCGACTCGCATTGAAGTGTGCCCATATCGCACCCACAAGTGCCGACAAGGCTATCGCCGTTACGTATATTACATATAATAATGTAAGTTTTGTGAGTAAGTTGGCGAGTGTGGAGCGTGTGTATACAAGTGTGAACTGAATCAGAATCAAAAATACTATCGCCGGAATCATGCGACAAAGCTTCAGGAAGAAGTTCTCCTGTCGCAGATATTTATAGAGATCGCTTTGAGTGTGGTTCCCGAAATGCCTTACTGCTCCTATTATTATCCATTTTGCGATGTAGCCTACGATAAAGGCGATTGCAAACACGACAATGGCATAGGCCCATGTTACGGCTGAAGTGCTGTGTTGAAGTCCCAGGGGGCTGAGAATCCAGTCGGATATTTTCATTGCCAGCGATGCAATGAAGTGGCTTCCATTGGTGTCGATGTTCAGTGCATTGAGAGTGCTCTCCGATATGCTTTGCGTGGTCGATGGCTCGGTGTTGGCTAAAAGATACGACATTATTAATTTTTTTGGTGAAAATGTGTTGATATTGTTTATCTAATAGACAATCGATACGCTGAAATTGTTCTATGACCGGAATGATGCCTGAGTTGCAACTCACTATAAATAGTGATTGCAGATGACGAAAATATGAACTAATTTTGCACCGTGAGAATAAAGGGTTGTACATCAGTAATGTTTTTCTTGGTCACGCTGCTTGCCGGCGTGAGCGCATTGTCGGCTTCGGCGCATAACGTTGCGGTTGAGGAGCCCGACACCATATTGTCGCTTGACGAGGTATCGGTTACGGCCATAAAGCAGTCGGCCGATATGCGTCGTCTGCCCGTGGCCTCGACTGTCGTGGGCGCCTCGGAGGTCGAGCGGCTAAATATTGTGACGATGAAGGATGTGAGCGAGGTAGCGCCGAATTTCTATATTCCCGACTACGGCTCGCGCATGACATCGTCGATATATGTGCGTGGCATAGGTGCGCGCATCGATCAGCCCGTGGTGGGATTGAATGTCGATAATGTGCCGTTCATGAACAAGGACAACTATGACTTCGACCTTGTCGATATAGAGCGCATCGAAATTCTGAGAGGACCCCAGAGTACGCTTTACGGACGAAATACCATGGGCGGACTCATTAATATATATACATTGTCGCCGATGCGATATCAGGGATTGCGTGTGATGGGTGAATACGGATCCTACAACAGCGTGAAGGCTGCGGTGTCATATTATACAAAGTTAAACTCCCGCCTCGGAATGTCATGGGCCGGATACTTCACTCACACCGACGGGCATTTCACCAACATGAACAATGGCAAAAAGTGTGACCACGAAAATCAGGGCAGTCTGCGATGGAAAACAGTGTGGAACCCGATGGCCAACCTGAGCGTGGAGAACACTCTCGGAGTACAGATTTCGCGACAGGGAGGATACCCCTACGAGTTTGTCGAAACCGGCGAGATAAACTATAACGACACCTGCTTCTACAAGCGCACGGGAATAACCGACGGACTCACTGCGCGTTGGACGCTTGACAACGTGGTGCTGTCGAGCATCACCAGTTTCCAGTATATCGACGACAACATGACCCTTGACCAGGATTTCCTTCCCGACTCCTACTTCACGTTGACTCAGAAGCGCAAGGAGTGGGCGTTGACGCAGGACTTCATAGGCCGTGGTGCAATAGGCGACTACAGTTGGCTCGGAGGCTTGTTTGCCTTTTACAAGCACACCGACATGAATGCTCCCGTTACATTCCGTGAAACAGGTATAAAGGAGCTTATCGTGGACCATCGTAACGATGCCAATCCTTACTATCCGATTCAGTGGAATGAAGACTCGTTTGTTCTCGGCAGCGACTTCCTGAACAGTGTCTACGGAGTGGCATTGTACCATCAGAGCGCCTATGCCCTCGGGGCGTGGAATGTAGCATTGGGAATGCGCCTCGACCTTGAACACAACCGGTTGCGTTACAACAGTCGATGCAATACGAGCTACACAATATATGACATAACCAAGGATGAACCCGAGGTGTATCGCGTCGATCCCGTAAACATCGATGACGGCGGTAGGCTTTCCAAGACTTTCCTCCAATTTCTGCCTAAGCTGACGCTAACCTATAATTTTGATGCCGGAAACATATATGGCTCGGTGGCTCGGGGATACAAGGCCGGAGGATTCAACACCCAGATGTTCAGCGATGTGCTTCAGCAGCGCATAATGGGGCTGATGGGACTGAGCGAGAAATATGATGTGAACGAGATTATATCCTACAAGCCCGAAACGAGCTGGAACTACGAGATAGGCGCTCACTTCTCGTCGACCGACCGACGGTTTACGGCCGACATGGCGCTCTTCTACATCGACTGTCGCGACCAGCAGCTCACGGTGTTTCCCGACGGAGTTACTACGGGCCGAATCATGACCAATGCCGGCCGCACCTGTAGCTTCGGAGCCGAGCTGTCGATGAGCTTCCGTCCGGACGACCGATGGCTGCTAAATGCAAGTTACGGCTACACAAATGCCAAATTCAGTAAATTTAACAATGGCATAGCCGATTACTCGGGCAACTATATACCCTACGCTCCGCACAACACCGTGTTTGCCGGAGTCAACTACACACAGCCGGTTAAGTCGAAGCTGCTCGATGCTATTGCGCTGAATGTCAATGCACGAGGCGTAGGTGAAATCGTGTGGGACGAAGCCAACAAAGTGCGCCAGCCCTTCTACGCGCTGCTCGGAGCATCGGTGCGATTTGAAAAAAATGATTTTTCACTTACTTTTTGGGGTGAAAACATCACCGGTACACAATATGACACGTTTTATTTCGTTTCTATAGGGAACACATTCCTGCAGAGGGGTAAACCGCGACATATAGGAGCCACCCTCCGATTACAATTCTAAAATAAATTAAACCTAATATTAACGACAACAATGAACAAAACAAAAACGATTTTAATGTCGGCTCTCGTAGCCGTTGCAATGACAGCCTGTGACACAGACAGCAAAAACGAAAGAACATTCTCATTCCCGATGGCTAACTATGCCGCTCAAGCAGGAGGTGAAGCAGCTTTCTCAAACAGCGCTACAACTACCCGCATTGACTATGAGAACAGCCTTGGAGAAATCAATTATCCTACAATAAGCCTTCCCAACATGTCGTCGGGCAGCATGAAGATAAGCGGCCTTAAGCTTTCGTCGCTTCCCAAGGGCGAGGGCCTTCAGCTTTCGGGCACCGGCGTGACTCCTGTAGTAAACGGAGCTACTTCACTCGGCTCGGCCAACGTAACCGCTTACTTCAAGGGCTATAACGGATATTATATGATTGACTTTGCCGACGGAACTTCGGTGACCAGCTTCTCTATCCCCTTGAATTACTTCAGTACAACCACCGTTACTTCGGCAAATCAAAATCCTTACACTACAAATACTGCCGACAAGAACCGCTATTCGGTTATAATCAATGCCGAGAAGAAGACTGCCAACATCGACATCCTCGCTGCAAGCTTTGCCGACAAGATGCCCTCGATGAACATGCGATTCAAGGATGTAAAGGTACAGATGAACAAGAACTCGGTGACTCTTGAAGCCGACGAACTCATCCCCGTAACCTACAACTCAAGCAATCTTGAGGATCCTCAGCCCAAGTACAAGATTACCAATCTTCGCGCTCACGGTACACCCGAGCATGGCATGTCGCTCACCTTTGAGTGCGCAGGGACATTCCATGTGACTGCTGCCCTCGTTGATGTGTACACCAACAATCAGCAGTAATCGCTAAGAAAAAGTAACTGATAAAATAGAGTTACCATCCCTAAAGAAAGTCCGTCGGCTTCCGTCAAAGGTTGCCGTCGGACTTCTTTTATTGTGTCATATAGGGAGATAATTGAGGCTTTTTGGTGAAAATAAAGACAATCGCTGAGGCGTGCTATTCAAAAAAGTTTTATTATATTTGCATGAGATTTTTAGCAGAATTTAATAAAATGTTAACCTTGAATATTTATTTTGCTGAGAATCAATTTGTTTAATGCAGTTAAGCTACCATTGATGCAGTGCTCTATTTCAAATATTATTTTGGCTCCGGCTTCTCGCATTGGCGGGAAACAGGTGAAACGTGCATGCGTCGGGGAAGAAATATATGTCCGGGTCGCTGTCGGAAACTGTTCCGAAGTGGCCTTTTTTGTTTGAGGAAATTAGATTAACAATATGGTATCAGTAATTTTTGGTATTCAGAATTCGACTCTTGCCGTAGTTGCCGCCCTCACCGGTGTGGCACTTGTGGCATTGGCATTGGTGACTGCCGGATTAATATCGCCGAAGTCCTACAATGCACAGAAAGGTGAAGCGTATGAGTGCGGTATTCCCACACGAGGTGTGAGCATGGCCCAGTTCAAGGTCGGCTACTATCTCTATGCAATCCTGTTTCTTATGTTTGATGTGGAAACGGTGTTTCTGTATCCCTGGGCAGTGCGTATGCGCGAGCTCGGTGTTGAAGGATTGCTTTGTATCGCCTTGTTTTTTGGAATTTTAGTGCTGGGCCTCGTTTATGCCTGGCGGAAAGGAGCATTGGAATGGAAGTAACTACAAAAGGCATGCCCTATTCCGAATGGAAGGACAATGAATATATCGAAAAACTCGTCAAGGAGCTCAAGGACAACGGTACCAACGTTGTTGTAGGCACGCTTGACAACATAATCAACTGGGGGCGTTCCAACTCTATCTGGCCGCTCACTTTCGCCACCAGTTGTTGCGGTATCGAGTTTATCGCACTTGGAGCGGCGCGTTATGACATGGCGCGCTTTGGCTGGGAAGTGGCACGTGCCTCACCACGTCAGGCCGACTTCATGATGGTAGCCGGAACGATCGTTCACCGCATGGCTCCGGTGGTGCGTCGTCTTTACGATCAGCTCGCCGAGCCCAAGTATGTGATTGCCTGCGGTGGATGCGCAATATCGGGCGGTCCGTTCAAGAACTCCTATCACGTAGTGAAGGGTGTCGAGGAGATAATCCCCGTCGATGTCTACGTGCCCGGATGTCCGCCTCGTCCCGAAGCAATGATTTACGGTATAATGCAGCTCTCACGCAAAATTAAGGTAGAGAAGTTCTTCGGTGGAGTGAACCGTCAGGAAAAGCAACGCGATTTCCTTGAAAGCCATCCCATCGACGATGCGCAGTAACAGAGTGACTATAAACGAATTTTAAGAATAATACCCAATATTATCACAATTATGGCAAACATTCAGGAAAAAATAGCCAAACTGTTCCCCGAAGCAACATTTGAGGAGGGCGAATGTCTGTTGGTGAATATTCCCGATGCCAAATGGCATGCTCTTGCTAAGACTTTGAAGGAGGATTCCGAGCTTAGCTACGACTATCTTGTGGCTATAGTAGGTGTCGACTGGACCGAAACACTCGGTTGCATGTACTACCTCACTTCAACCAAATACAACACCCACATATCGGTGCGCGTGTCAACTGCCGACCGTGAGAAGCCCATGCTTCACAGCATAACCGACCTTTGGGCCGTGGCCAATCTCTATGAGCGTGAAGTTTATGATTACTTCGGCATAATCTTCATCAATCACCCCGATATGCGCCGACTGTTCCTGCGCAACGACTGGGTAGGTTACCCCTTGCGCAAGGACTACGATGCAAGTCCCGAGGTGAATCCCGTGCGTCTTGACCATGAAGAGGTCGAGGATACTTCGGTTACCTACGTTGAGGAGGCCGACGGAACTATCGTGAAGAAGGATGTAACCATCTTCGCACCCGAGGACTTCGTTGTCAACATCGGTCCGCAGCACCCCGCAACCCACGGCGTATTGCGATTCCGCACAGCCGTCGACGGCGAAACCATCAAGAAAATCGACCTTTACCTCGGTTATATCCACCGCGGTATCGAGAAACTTTGTGAGGGACTCGGCTATCCCCAGACCTTGCATTTCACCGACCGTCTTGACTACCTCTCGGCTCAGCAGAACCGTCATTGCCTGTGCCTGTGTATAGAGAAGGCTCTCGGAATTGAGGTGCCCCGTCGCGCTCAGGTGATACGCGTCATGATGGACGAGCTTATGCGTATATCATCGCACCTGCTGTTCATCGGCACATTCTGTATGGACCTCGGAGCCACTACAATGCTCTTCTATGCAATGCGTGAGCGTGAACGCGTGCTCGACATATTTGAACGTACTTGCGGAGCCCGCATGACATTCAACTACAACTGCATCGGCGGTATAATGGACGACCTCGATGCCGGATTTGTTGACGATGTCAAGGCTCTTATCGAAATAATGCCCAAGTGCCTCAAGGAGTATGACACCATATTCACCGGCAATGTAATCGCACACAACCGTATGGACGGGGTAGGCGTGCTGTCGCGCGAGGATGCCATATCCTATTCGGTTACCGGTCCTGCCGGCCGTGCTTCGGGTTGGGCCTGCGATGTGCGCAAGACCACTCCCTACGGCATATATTCCGAACTTGACTTCGAGGAGGTTGTGCTACACGAGGGTGACTCGATGGCTCGCTTCAAGGCTCGTATTGAGGAGATCCGTCAGTCGATTCGCATCCTTGAGCAGCTTGTTGACAAAATCCCCGAAGGCGAAATATGTGCAAAGGTTCCCAAGATTGTCAAGTTGCCCGCCGGACACTGGTTCCAGCAGGTGGAGGCAAGTCGTGGCGCATTCGGCGTCTACATCGAGAGCACCGGCGGCACCAGCCCCATGCGCCTGAAGTTCAATTCGCCCTGCTTCAACCTTGCAGGTGTCGTTGACCACATAACCCGTGGCGGAAAGATTGCCGACCTTATCACCATTGGCGGTACGCTCGACTACGTAGTACCCGATATAGACCGATAGTAAGATTAAGAAAAAGTAAAGACAAAAACCGATATGTACGATTTATCAAAAGGAGCCGACTGGCTCAACCAGTTTCTCACGACCTATATGTCGCCATGGCTTGCGGTCGTAGTGGAATGTGTCATCATAGGAGTGGTTTTACTCTTGGCTTACGCCCTGCTCGCTCTTTTCTACATCTACTTCGAGCGTAAGGTGTGTGCCGCTTTCCAGTGCCGTCTTGGCCCGAACCGCGTAGGTCCCTTCGGAATATTCCAGAGTGTTGCCGATATGTTCAAGATTCTCATCAAGGAGCTCATATCGCTCAACCACATCGACAAGTTCCTCTTCGCGCTCGCGCCCTACCTTGTAATCATTGCTTCGATGCTCTGCTTCGCAGTGCTTCCGTGGGGCAAAGGCATTCAGGTCATTGACTTCAACATCGGTATATTCTTCCTGGTAGCCGTGTCGTCGATAGGCGTGCTCGGTATACTTCTTGCCGGATGGTCGAGTAACAATAAGTTCACACTCATCGGTGCCCTCCGTTCAGGAGCCCAGATGATAAGCTACGAGCTCTCAATCGGCTTGTCGGTAATCACGATGGTGGCTTTTGCCGGCTCGATGTCAATCACCGATATCGTGAATCAGCAGCAGGATCTCTGGTTCATCTTCTCGGGACACATACCCGCAATTATCGCATTCATCATCTACCTCATAGCAGGAACGGCCGAAACCAACCGTGGCCCGTTTGACCTTCCCGAGGCTGAGAGTGAGTTGACTGCAGGTTACCACACCGAATATTCAGGTATCCATTTCGGATTCTTTTATTTGGCCGAGTACTTGAACCTTTTCATCGTCGCAGGTGTTGCTTCATTGTTGTTCTTTGGAGGCTGGATGCCCCTCCACATCCCCGGATGGGACGCATTCAACCATGTTATGGACTTCATTCCGTCCATAGTGTGGTTCCTCATTAAGGCAATAGCTCTTTCATTTGTGATAATATGGTTCAAGTGGACATTCCCGCGCCTTCGCATCGACCAGCTCTTGTCATTGGAGTGGAAATATTTGCTTCCCATCAATTTGGCTAACCTCGTACTTATGGTAGTGGTAATCTGTTATGGATTGCACTTCTGATAAGTCTGTTTGATAAAAATATAAATCTATATAAACCCTGATTTTCGTAAAGATGAGCGATAAATTCGGAACAGTGACTCAGGTTATCGGCCCCGTGGTCGATGTTACCTTCGAGGGAAAGGACAATGTGATTCCTCCCATTTATACCGCGCTCAAGGTTGACCGCCCCGACGGTTCCACTCTTATTCTTGAAGTGGAGCAGCACATCGGAGAGGACACTGTGCGTTGTGTGGCAATGGAAAGTACCGACGGATTGCAGCGAGGTGTACGTGTTGACAACCTCGGCCGTCCGATTGCGGTGCCCACCGGCGATCAGGTTAAGGGACGACTCCTTAACGTTATCGGTGAAGCCATCGACCACCTTGCGCCTTTGAAGCGCGACAATCTGCGTCCGATTCACCAGCCGGCTCCTCCGTTTGACGACCTCACTATAGGCACCGAGATACTCTATACCGGTATAAAGGTGATTGACCTTCTCGAGCCCTATAGCAAAGGTGGTAAAATCGGTCTGTTCGGTGGCGCCGGTGTGGGCAAGACAGTGCTCATCATGGAGCTTATCAACAACATCGCCAAGGGTCACAACGGATTCTCGGTATTCACCGGAGTGGGAGAGCGTACTCGTGAAGGTAACGACCTCCTGCGTGAGATGATCGAGAGCGGCGTTATGAAGTATGGCGAAAAGTTCCGCGAAGGAATGGAGAAAGGCGAGTGGAATCTTGCTGATGTCAACATGGACGATGTGGCAAATTCTCAGGCTACGCTCGTGTTCGGTCAGATGAACGAGCCACCGGGTGCGCGTCTTCGTGTTGCCCTTTCAGGTCTTACGGTTGCTGAGCAGTTCCGCGACCAGGACGGAGGCGGTAAGGAGATTCTGCTGTTCATCGACAACATATTCCGTTTTACCCAGGCAGGTTCCGAGGTTTCGGCTCTTCTTGGCCGTATGCCTTCGGCTGTGGGTTATCAGCCTACGCTTGCATCGGAGATGGGTGCCCTTCAGGAGCGCATCACCTCGACCAAGCAGGGCTCAATCACTTCGGTTCAGGCCATCTACGTGCCTGCCGACGACTTGACCGACCCCGCGCCCGCCACCACATTCAGCTTCCTTGATGCCACCACGGTGCTCAGCCGTAAGATTGCCGAGCTTGGTATATATCCCGCTGTTGACCCGCTGGAGTCGACTTCGCGTATCCTCGACCCCCACATCATCGGCGAGGACCATTACCAGACTGCACAGGCTGTAAAGCAGCTGCTCCAGAAGTACAACGAGCTTCAGGACATCATCGCCATCCTCGGTGTCGACGAACTTTCGGATGAGGACAAGCTTGTTGTTGCACGCGCTCGCCGCGCACAGCGATTCCTCTCTCAGCCCTTCTTCGTGGCCGAGCAGTTTACCGGCCTTCCCGGCGTGATGGTGCCGCTTAGCGAAACAATCCGCGGATTCAAGATGATTCTGAGCGGTGAGATGGACGAATATCCCGAACAGGCATTCCTTAACGTTGGCACAATCGACGAGGCCATCGAAAAGGGTAAGAAGATGCTTGCCGAGGTGAAATAAGTAAAAGATATTAACGACTATGATACTCAAGGTTATATCGGCACAAGACATCCTCTTCCAAGGCGAGGTTGACAGCGTGACGCTTCCCGGAACCGAAGGAGAGTTCACCGTATTGCGCAACCACGCGTCACTGATATCCACGCTCGAACCCGGTACCGTCACCTATCATCACGACGGCCGAAGTGGCGAGGTGCAGGTCAACGGCGGAATCGTCGATGTCGATAACAATGTAGTGTCAGTGTGCATTTATTGATATGAAGCGTATTGTTTTCTTACTGTCGCTTATATGCCTGGTGATTGCATCGCCGTTGGGCATGTCGGCCGAAGATAACGCCGAGGAGAAAGTCGAGAAGAAAATCAACCCAAAGGAGATTATCTTTGAGCACCTCGGTGACGGTTATGGGTGGGAAGTCCCTTTCTCCCATGACCTGCGTATACCCCTGCCTGTGATAGTGCGCGATTATGAAGGTCATTGGCACTGTTTCAGCTCAAGTCGCATTCAGCACGGCAAGGAGTATGACGGATTCCGGCTCGGCGGTAAGGACAGCAAGTGGCACAATAAGCTCGTGGGAATGAAGCCTGTGACTCAGCCCGACGGCAAGGTGGTGATGGAAGAGTATCGTCCGTGGGACATCTCCATAACCAAGAATGTGCTCGCAATCTTCATCTCGGTATTTATCGTAATGTGGATGGTGCTGAAGGTGGCCGCATGGTATCGATCGGCCGGCTACAAGGCACCCCGCAAGTTCACCGGCGCAATCGAGGCTATGATAGAGTTCATCTACAAGGGTGTCATCAAGCCCACTCTCGGAGAGCAGGCACCGCGTTTCGCGCCCTATCTGCTCACGGTGTTCTTCTTCATACTCGTCATGAACCTGCTGGGATTGATCGTTATCTTCCCCGGCGGAGCCAACCTTACGGGCAACATCGCCGTTACACTCGTGTTGTCGGTGATAACATTCCTGATTGTAAACATATTCGGAACAAAGCACTACTGGAAGGAGATATTCTGGCCCGATGTTCCGCTGTGGCTGAAGTTCCCGATTCCCATCATGCCCATAATCGAGCTCTTCGGAATCTTTACCAAGCCGGCGGCTCTGACTGTGCGTCTGTTTGCCAACATGATGGGCGGACACATCATCGTCATCGTGCTCACCCTGTTGATTTTCATTCTTGCCGTCATGGGACCTGTAGTTACCGGCGCAACGACTGTGGTTTCGATTCTGTTCTCAATATTCATGTTGCTCATCGACGTGCTGGTGAGCTTCGTACAAGCCTACGTGTTCACGATGCTGTCGACGCTGTTTATAGCGCTCGCACAGGAGAAGGGACATGAAGAACATAAAACCCCTGAAACAAAAACAAACAAATAATTAATAACTTCAAAAAATTTATCTCTATGTTAGCAATGATTTTAGCAGCCATCGAAGGCACATTGGGAATTGGCGCATGTATCGGCGCAGCTATCGCAGCAATCGGTGCAGGTATTGGTATCGGTAAAATCGGTGCATCAGCCATGGAAGCTATCGCTCGCCAGCCCGAAGCTACCGGCGACATCCGCAGTAACATGATTGTGATTGCAGCTCTTGTCGAAGGTGTTGCCCTGTTTGCGGTTATCGTCTGTCTGCTCTCGTTCTTCCTCTAATATCAAGCTCTAACCATGGAACTTTTCACGCCTGAATTCGGCCTGATATTCTGGATGTTTGTCGCCTTCGCGGTACTGTTCTTTGTACTCGCAAAATGGGGGTGGCCGGCTATCATGAAGAGTGTCGAAGGCCGTGCCGACCTTATCGACAAGGGTGTGGAGTACGCTCAAAATGCAAAGGAGCAGCTTGACCATGCCCGTGAAGAGGCCGACAAATACATAGACGAAGCTCGCAAGCAGCAAGCTGAAATGCTACGCGAAGCCGACCGCATGAAGACTCAGATTATTGAGGAAGCACGCGCCGCTGCTTCAAAGGAAGCTCAAAAGGTGATGGATGCCGCAAAGATTTCCATCGAGCAGTCGCGTAAAGAGGCTGAACTGCGCTTCCGCGATGAGGTCAGCTCATTTGCCCTCGACATTGCCACCAAAGTGGTGCGCAAGCAAATGGCCGATGAGAAGGCCCAGACCCAATTAGTGAACTCACTGTTGGATGAAATTGAAAATAAAAACTAAAACGCAATGAACCAAGGTCTTATTCCATCTCGTTACGCCAAGGCGCTGTACAAGTTTGCCGTTGAAAAAGGCAAAGCCGACAGGGTCTATGTGCTGATGAAAAATCTGGAGGCGGCTTTCGCCGCACAGCCTCGACTGCAGGAGGTGATGAACAATCCCTACATCGCCGTCGACGATAAGACCCGTCTGTTGATGACTGCGGCAGAGGCCGAGAAGACCGACAGTTGCTATGTCGACTTCCTGAAGCTTCTTGTCGAAAACAAGCGCATCGATTTCTCGAGAGGCATCGCTCTCGCTTATCTCGACATATATCGTGAGGAAAACAACATCTACCTCGTGAGGCTGATTACGGCAGCCGACCTGCCGCAGGCCGAGATCGACAAGCTGCACGACCTCGTGAAGCGTCATCTCAACGGGGCTTCGATGGAGTTCTCGCGCACTGTCGACCCGGAGCTGATTGGCGGATTTGTCATAAACATCAACTCCGAGCGCCTCGATGCATCAATCAGTAACGAACTCAAGCAATTGCGTCTTAAACTATTAAGCAACTAACACAAACTAATGATTAACCCAAGCGAAATATCGGAAGTATTAAAGCAACAACTGGAGAATGTCAACAACAAGGTGTCATTCGAGGAAGTTGGAACGGTCCTTGAGGTAGGTGACGGTGTCGCCCATGTCTATGGACTTGAGAATGTACGCGCCAACGAGCTTGTAGAGTTTGAAAACGGCGTCAAGGGTGTTGCCATGAACCTTGAGGAGAGCAATGTCGGTGTGATTTTGCTTAACAACATTGACCGCGTGACTGAAAATATGACCGTCCGTCGCACCGGCGAGATTGCTTCAATCCCCGTCGGCGAAGGCCTCTTGGGTCGCGTAATCAATGTGTTGGGTGAACCGATTGACGGTGCAGGCCCTATTTCGGGCGACCTCTACCGCATGCCCTTGGAGCGAAAGGCCCCCGGAGTTATATTCCGTCAGCCTGTAAAGCAGCCGCTGCAGACCGGTATAAAGGCCGTAGACTCGATGGTGCCTATAGGCCGCGGACAGCGTGAGTTGATTATCGGCGACCGTCAGATAGGTAAGACCGCAATCGCTATCGACACTATAATCAATCAGCGCAAGAACTACGAGGACGGAAAGCCCGTCTACTGTATATATGTCGCTATAGGACAAAAGGCATCGTCGGTGGCCGCACTTGTGCAGACTCTCCGCGACAACGGAGCGCTTCCCTATACCGTAGTCGTGGCCGCCAATGCGTCTGACTCGGCTGCGATGCGCTACTACTCTCCCTTTGCGGGTGTTGCTATCGGTGAGTTCTTCCGCGACACCGGCCGTGACGCGCTCATTGTCTACGACGACCTCTCGAAGCAGGCCGTGTCCTACCGCGAGATTTCGCTGATTCTTAAGCGTCCTTCGGGTCGTGAAGCCTATCCGGGTGATATCTTCTACCTCCATTCGCGTCTTCTTGAGCGCGCCGCCAAGATTATCGACAATCAGGAAGTGGCCGCTGCCATGAACGACCTCCCCGAGGTACTGAAGGACAAGGTGAAGGGTGGTGGCTCGCTCACCGCGCTTCCTATCATCGAAACTCAGGCAGGCGACGTGTCGGCCTACATCCCCACCAACGTGATTTCAATCACCGACGGACAGATATTCCTTGAAACGGCTCTGTTCAACCGAGGTATCCGTCCCGCCATCAATGTGGGTATATCGGTTTCTCGTGTGGGTGGTAACGCTCAGATCAAATCGATGAAGAAGGTTGCCGGTACGCTGAAAATCGACCAGGCACAGTTCCGCGAGTTGGAGTCGTTCACCAAGTTTGGCGGCGACATCGACCCCGTTACCGCCCGCGTCATCGACAAAGGCCGCAAGAATGAGCAGCTCCTCATCCAGCCTCAGTACAGCCCTATGGCCGTCGAGGAGGAAGTGGCTATAATATTCTGCGGAACAAAGGGATTGCTCGAGAATGTACCGCTTGAGAAGGTTTCAGAATTTGAAAAACTCTTCTTGCAGTTGATTCGCGCAAAATATCAGAAGGAAGTGCTCGATGTCATCAAGGCCGGTCAGCTGACCGACGATGTTGTCGAGAAACTCACTGAATGCGCCAAGGAGATTGCAAGCCGCTATAAATAAACAACGATACCGAAATGGCAACATTACGCGAACTTAAAGGAAGAATCGGCTCGGTGAAGTCATCTGAAAAGATCACCGGAGCCATGAAGATGATTTCATCGGCAAAGATGCACAAGGCCGAGCAGGCCCTCAAGCGTCTTCTGCCCTTCCGCGGACAGATACAGACTATCATCGGCAATCTGCTTTCGGCCGATGCCGAGTTCTCGTCGCCGTTAATCGAGAATCGCGAAGTGAAGCGCATCGGTATTGTAGTATTCGGTTCCGATGACGGCCTTTGCGGTGCCTACAACATGAATGTCTTCAAGGGACTGCTTCAGAAGTTGCACTCCATGCGTGAAAAGCACGGTCAGGATGTGGACTTCGTGATATATCCCGTAGGAGGCAAGATGTTCAAGGCCGCCCGCCGCCTGTCAGGCGCCCACATCGAGGTTCGACAGCTTGTCGAGGTCAACTCCAAAAGCTCGGGGAAGGAGATTCGCAACTTCACCTTCTCCCTGCAGCAGGAGTATCTCGACGGCAATATCGACCTGCTCGAAATAATCTACATGAGCTACAAGAGCGTGAGTCGTCAGATTCTTCGCGCCGAGCAGCTGCTCCCCGTGGCTCAGGAAACATTGACCGACAACTCCATCACCGTGCAGTGTCGGCCCTACATTTTCGAGCCCGATGCCAACGCCATCTTCACCTCGGTATTGCCGCTCTTCGTGCTTGCCGTGATGCAGGAAACGTTTACCGAAAACCAGGCCTCCGAGCAGGCCGCGCGTGTCATGGCGATGCAGAGCGCCAACGACAATGCGAAGAAGCTGCTTGATCAGCTTCAGCTCGAATACAACAAGCTCCGTCAGCAGGCCATCACCTCCGAGTTGCTCGACATTCTCGGCGGTCAGGTCAAGTGACGGGTTTGAATTGGGAAAAGTAATGCGGTCGATACCGGAGGTTACACATACCGATACTCCGGTCGGTCGCGACAACGAATATATTGTCAATCGGTATGCATATTTTAAAGTAATAAAGACCAATCATAATCTATGGGCAGTGTAAAAGATTATTTTTCATCACTGGGAACAGGCATTACAAGCCTATTGAAGGGTATGGGTGTCACCGGAAAGGAGTTCTTGACCCCGAAGGTGACCGAGTCCTATCCTGACGATCGCAAGACGATACAGTACGCCGCTCCGCGTTTCCGTGCAAAGCTCGTCTTGAAGTATGACGCTGAAGGTCATCACAAGTGTATAGCGTGCGGAATTTGTCAGCGCAACTGTCCCAACGGCACTATCAACCTCACAACAAAGATGGTTGACCTTCCCGACGGAAAAAAGAAGCGTAAACTCGATGCCTACATGTACGATCTCGGAAGCTGCACATTCTGCGAGCTGTGTGTCACCACATGTCCTCAAAATGCGCTTGAGTTCTCCAACGACTTCGAGCAGGCCGTATTCACCCGTTCGATGCTTGTCGAGAAACTTAATTATCTGCCCGAACCGGCTGAGCCGGCACCGGCTCCCAAGCCCGCCGAGGCACCCAAGGCTCCTGAGGCTCCCGCTCAGTCTAATGTCGCTGAAAAGTAAAAAGAAAAATCAGATATAATATGGAATCAGTTGGAAGTATCATTATGTATTGCGTAATCGTTGCGGCGATTATCGTATTCTCGATACTCACTGTCACCACTCGCAGGATTCTGCGTGCGGCAACCTACCTGTTGTTTGTGCTCTTCGCTACGGCGGGCATATACTTCAAGCTCGACTACGAGTTCCTGGGTGCCGTCCAGATTGCCGTATATGCGGGTGGTATCGTAGTATTGTTTGTGTTCTCAATTTTGCTCACATCCAATCCCGGCGACAGTAGTGCGAGACTTGCTTCAAAACGACGCGTCATGGGTATCATCGCAGCCCTCCTGGCCTTTGTGGTCATGGGCTTCGCCCTGTGCCGTCACGAGTTCTGGACAGCGTTGAGCCGTCCGTTCACTACGGATCTCACTATGCAGGAAATAGGCCAAGTGCTTCTCGGCACTGAAAAGTGGCAGTACCTGCTCCCCTTTGAAGCAGTGAGTGTGTTGTTATTGGCATGTATAATCGGTGGCGTGGTAGTCGCCCGCAAGCGTTAATCATTGGTGCAGATTATGGACAATTTATCTATGATGATGTACATTATCCCCAGCATGATTATGTTCTGCTGCGGTGTTTACGGATTCATCACCCGTAAAAACATGATTGCGATTCTGATATCGCTTGAGTTGATGCTCAATTCGGTCGACATCAACTTCGTGGTGTTTAACCGCTTCTTGTTCCCCGGACAACTCGAAGGAATGATGTTCACCCTTTTTGCCATCGCTATTGCAGCTGCCGAAACAGCTCTTGCCATTGCAATTATAGTCAACATTTTCCGCGTTGCCCGAAATATTGATATACGCGACCTCACTAAAATGAAATTTTAATAGTTATGGAACATATATCAATCTTCATATTAGCTATTCCTCTCTTCATGTTCCTCTTGCTCGGCTTGCTGGGCATGAAGATGAGCCATAAGTTGGCCGGTACTCTCGGTACTCTCGGTATGGGTACCACTCTGGTGCTCGCCTATACTGTTGCGTTTACCTATTTCTTCAGCGGCGACGCTCAGTTCATCAACGCTGCAGGCGAGCGTCTGCAGTCGATTCTCTGGAATGTAACATGGCTGCAGTTTACCGACTCGCTCGTTATCCGTCTTGGATTCCTCCTCGATCCCATCTCGGCCATGCTGCTTGTGGTCATCACCACTATATCATTCATGGTGCATCTCTACAGCTTGGGTTACATGCGCGACCATCACGGAGTGTATGAGAGAGGTTTCCAGCGTTTCTACGCTTTCCTTTCATTGTTCAGCTTCTCGATGCTCGGACTCGTTGTCGCAACCAACATTTTCCAGATGTATATCTTCTGGGAGCTTGTGGGTGCTTCATCCTACCTCCTCATCGGTTTCTACTATGTGAAGCCGTCGGCTGTTTCAGCTTCAAAGAAGGCGTTTATCGTAACTCGTTTTGCCGACCTCGGATTCCTCATCGGTATCCTCGTGTTGTCCTACTTCACCGGTACGTTCAACTTCACCGAACTCACTTCGGTTCCCGTTGACGGTCTCGCCAATGTATATCAGGTGAGCGAAGCTACTGCCGAAGGTGTAAAGAACATCTTTGCAGGAAGTGCAACTCCCATGTTCATGGGCGCTTCGGTTATGACATGGGCTCTCGTGCTCATCTTCATGGGAGGTATGGGTAAGTCGGCCATGATGCCGCTCCACATCTGGCTCCCCGATGCAATGGAAGGTCCCACCCCGGTTTCGGCCCTTATTCACGCCGCTACAATGGTTGTGGCCGGTGTATATCTTGTGGCCCGTCTGTTCCCGCTATACTTGATGGAGATTCGTTCGCTTGAGATTGTAACTGTTGTAGGTGCCGTCACCGCACTCTATGCTGCAATGGTGGCCTGTACGCAGATCGACATCAAGCGCGTGCTCGCATTCTCGACAATATCGCAGATTGCATTCATGATGGTTTCGCTTGGTGTTGCCCGTCCCGAGTTCCACCACGGCATCGGTTACATGGCCGGTATGTTCCATCTGTTCACTCACGCTATGTTTAAGGCGTTGTTGTTCCTCTGTGCAGGTGCTTTGATTCACGCCATAGGCTCCAACGACTACACGGCCATGCATGGTCTGCGGAAGCACATGCCCATCACCCACATCACATTCCTTGTCGGCTGTCTTGCTATCGCGGGTATCATCCCGTTTGCCGGATTCTTCTCCAAGGATGAGATTCTCACCGCTTGCTTCGGCAACTCTGCTTTGTGGTATGTATGGATGTCGCTTGTAGCCGGTCTTACCGCCTTCTACATGTTCCGCCTCTACTACCTTATCTTCTGGTGGAAGGAACACAAGGTGCCCGAAGGTCATCACGCTCCTCACGATCAGCCCTGGACTATGACACTCCCGTTGGTTATCCTTGCCGTTATCTCATGTTTTGCAGGCTTCGTCCCCTTCGGAAACCTCGTTACATGGAATGGTCATCCGATGTTTGACCACGTTGGATTCTTCACCAATCTTGAGCATCTCGACTGGTCGGTGGCTGCAGTGTCACTTGCCGTTGCCATAATCGCAATCGCAATCGCCACTGTGATGTATAAAAAGGAGAATCCGCTTCCCGCCAAGTTCAAGAATGCACTTCCCACACTCTGGGACTGGTGTCATCACCGCTTCTACTGGGACGAACTCTATATGTTCATCACTCACCGCATAATTTTCGACGGCATTTGCAAGCCTATCGCATGGTTTGACCGTCACATTATCGACGGTACGATGGATATGTTTGCCCGCGTTACTCAGAAGGCTTCGTTCTCAATTCGCGGACTTCAGTCGGGCAACCTCCAGATGTATGTATGGGTTTACCTTATCGGCGCACTTCTGCTCGCCTCGATTACATGGGTTTGTCTTCTCTAATAAATAGTGCAATTAGAAAAATATAGTAATTATGATATTCTCTAATATTCTGATATACTTTGTGGTCATCCCTCTGCTGATGCTTGGATGCCTGTTCCTTTGCCGGAACATGAAGCAGATACGCTCGGTGGCCGTTGTTGGCTCTACTGCACTTGTGGCATTGGCCGTATATCTTGTGGTTGATTTCTGCCAACTGCGTGCTGCCGGTGCCGACGACATCATGCTTTATCAAGGCTCGTGGATGTGGTTTGAACCGCTTAACATCCATCTTGCTGTCGGTGTCGACGGTATATCCGTTGCAATGCTGCTGCTTTCGGCTATCATCGTTTTCGCAGGCTCTTTCGCCTCGTGGAAAATCAATCCGTTGCCAAAGGACTTCTTCCTGTGGTTGATTCTGCTTTCAACCGGTGTGTTCGGATTCTTTATCTCCATCGACCTCTTTACCATGTTCATGTTCTATGAGGTCGCTCTTATCCCCATGTACCTTCTCATCGGTCTTTGGGGTACAGGTCGCAAGGAGTATTCGGCGATGAAGCTTACACTTATGCTCATGGGTGGTTCGGCATTCCTCTTGCTCGGAATCCTCGGTATATACTATCATTCGGCTCCCGCAGGAAGCCCGCTGACCATGAACCTGCTTGAGATTTCGGCCAATGACGCCATCTCGCACGACTGGCAGTACTTCCTGTTCCCCATCACCTTTGTGGGTTTTGGTGTTCTCGGAGCCATGTTCCCGTTCCACACTTGGAGCCCCGACGGTCACGCTTCAGCGCCTACCGCCGTGTCGATGCTCCATGCCGGTGTGCTCATGAAGCTTGGAGGTTACGGATGCTTCCGTGTTGCAATCTACCTGATGCCCTTCGCCGCCAATGAGCTGGCTTGGATATTTTTGATTCTTACAGGTATTTCGGTCGTTTACGGTGCGTTCAGCGCTTGTGTGCAGACCGACCTCAAATACATCAACGCCTACTCTTCGGTTAGCCACTGCGGACTTGTGCTCTTCGCGATATTAATGCTCAATACAACCGCGATGACAGGTGCCGTGATGCAGATGCTTTCCCACGGTCTTATGACGGCTCTCTTCTTCGCATTGATCGGTATGATTTACGGTCGTACCCACACCCGCGACATCCGTCTTATGGGAGGCTTGATGAAGATTATGCCTTTCCTTGCAGTGTGCTACGTGATTGCCGGTATGGCATCGCTCGGTCTTCCCGGTCTTAGCGGTTTCGTTGCCGAAATGACCATCTTCGTTGGTTCGTTCCAGGAGGCCGACCTCTTCCACCGCACCTTCACCATCATCGCATGCTGCTCTATTGTGATAACCGCCGTCTACATCCTCCGCGTTGTGGGCAAGCTCCTTCTCGGTCCCGTTCAGGACGAGCATCACTTGTCGTTGACCGATGCCGAGTGGTGGGAACGCCTTTCGGTTATCACGCTTATCGTGTGCGTTGCAGGCATCGGTTGCTTCCCCAACTGGATTAGCAACCTGCTCCACAATTCATTTTTACCCATCATTGAAGTGTTGACTAAATAAAGGATTTATAAGATATGGATTATTCACAGTTTTTGGTCATGCATCAAGAGATAGGATTGCTGGTCCTCATCTTATTGGTCTTTTTATTTGATACATTCAGCTCGCGCCCCGCGCCCAAGGGATTCACCATGTTCACTGTGTGTCTTTTCGGTTTGCTCACCGCGCTGGGCTTCTTATTCCCCATCGACAAGCAGGTGGCTTCGGCCTTTGGTGGCATGTATGTTACTTCACCAGTGATGATAGGCATCAAGAATGTCCTCAACATCGGTGTGTTCATTGTTATTCTTCAGTCAATCAAGTGGGCCGACTCCGAGTTCATGCGTGTGCGTCGCGGCGAGTTCTACGAGCTGCTGCTCATCACCCTTTTCGGTATGTACCTCATGATTTCGGCTCGTCACTTCCTGCTGTTCATCATCGGCCTCGAAACGGCTTCTCTTCCGCTTGCCGCTCTCGTGGCATTTGACAAGAACCGTTATGAGAGCCATGAAGCTGCCGTTAAGTACATCCTCACCGCTGTATTCTCGTCGGCAATTTTCATGATGGGATTGAGCTTTGTCTATGCCCTTTCGGGAACTCTCTACTTTAGCGATGTTGCCGCTTCGATTGTCGATGGCGGTGCGTTGCTCATCGTTGCCATCGCGTTTGTCATCGGCGGTATGGGATTCAAGCTCTCGCTGGTTCCCTTCCACCTTTGGACTGCCGATGTCTATCAGGGTGCTCCCACTTCGGTTACCTCCTATCTTTCGGTTATCTCCAAGGGTGCTGCCGCATTTGCATTCTTCGTGATTCTCGTGCAGGTATTCGGCCCGTTCTACAACGGCATTTGGGAGTGGATGCTCTATGCACTCATCATCCTCACGATCACAATCGGTAACCTCTTTGCTCTGCGTCAGAAGAATCTTAAGCGATTCCTCGCATTCTCCTCAATCTCCCAGGCCGGTTACATCATGCTTGGTGTGATTGCAGGAAGCGCTCAAGGTCTTGGTTCGTTGATTTTCTACATCCTTGTCTACATCTTCTCCAACCTTGCTGCATTCGGTGTCATCTCGGCCATTGAAAACAAGACCGGTCGTGTCGACATGGACGATTACAATAATCTCTACAGCACCAATCCCAAGCTTGCCTTCACGATGATGCTTGCCATGTTCTCGCTTGCGGGTATTCCTCCGTTTGCCGGTTTCTTCAGCAAGTTCTTCATCTTCACCTCGGCTGTCGCTCCCGGAACTCCGGCGCTCTACATCCTCGTGCTCATTGCGTTGATCAACACCATCATCTCGCTCTACTACTACTTGCTCGTGGTTAAGGCGATGTTCATCAACAATCAGCAGGAGTGTGTCATCCCCGCCTTCCGTTCGGCATCATCCGAGCGTGTTGCAATGTGGATTTGTGTTGCAGGCATTATTCTTGTAGGTGTTGTAAGCTGCATCTATAATGGACTCATCGATGCTTCGGTTGCCAATCCCGAATACATCTTCACGATGTTTGCCAACTAATTGAATCTTAACTCTCAATTTTAATACGAAGGGCGGCTCGTAAGGGTCGCCCTTCACTGTTTAATCTTCTTGTATGATTTTTAGAATTGCCGTTGAGGCCGACATCCCTCGCATCTGGACTATCATCAATCAGGCCAAGGCACAGATGTATCGCGAGGGCAAGCACCAGTGGAGCGAGAGTTATCCCGCGGTTGCCGACATCGAGCGTGACATCGCCTCGGGTTATGGTTATGTTCTTGACAATGGTGACGGCGTTGTCGCCTATGGAGCCGTTGTATTTGACGGAGAGCCGGCCTATGACAGGCTCGACGGTCGTTGGCTGGCCGATGTGCCTTATGTTGTCGTTCATCGCCTTGCCGTGGCCGATGAGGTGAAGCGACGTGGTGTCGCCGTCGGGTTTATGTCATCGGTTGAGGCGCTTGCCCGCGACAGGGGCGTGACATCGTTCAGGGTCGACACCAATTACGACAATTTCTACATGCTGCGCATATTCGATAAACTCGGATTCACCTATTGCGGTGAGGTGTGTTACGATTCGGGTCTGCGACGGGCCTATGAAAAGCTCCTCGCTCCTGCCTGAATCATGAATATTTTTTCGTAGATTTGCGTATTATGATTGAATTGGATTTTTTGTGCTCGTCCGAGGCCATTATGCCTCTTGTCGGGCAGGTTGACGAATATATATTCATTGTGCGGCGCGGCGTGACGGTGCATCCGTCGGCCAATGCGCTGCATCGTATGCGTCAGGTGGCGCGAATGACCGGAGCATCGGTTGTCTACTCTGACTACTACGAGCGGCGCGACGGGCTGTTGTCGCCGCATAGGCTCATCGACTGCAGCCGTGGCGGAGTGCTTCGTGACGATTTTGATTTCGGGCATCTGATGCTCGTTGACTCTCGTGCGCTTGAAAGCGCGTTGGCCTCGGTGCAGCGTCACTATGACTATGCTGCGTTCTATGCTCTGCGGCTTGCCCTGTCGCGTCAGGGTAAAGTGATGCATTGCCCCGAGTTGCTCTACACCTCTGAGGGTGTTGCCGGCGGCAGTTCGCAGTTTGACTATGTCGATCCGCGCAATCGAGCCGTGCAGGTCGAGATGGAGCAGGCCTGTACCGAGCATCTCAAGGCCGTTGGCGCATGGCTTGCCCCCGAGTTCCGCAAGGTCGACCTCTCCGGAAGTTGGCCTGTTGAAGCATCGGTGGTTATCCCCGTGCGCAATCGTGTCAGCACCGTGGCCGATGCCGTCAAGAGTGCTTTGTCGCAGGAGGCGCGGTTCCGCTTCAATGTTATAGTTGTCGACAATCACTCCACCGATGGAACTACCGAGGTTGTAGCGTCGATTGCGGCTGCCGACGACCGCGTGATTCACATCGTCCCCGAGTCGGACACTCTCGGTATTGGCGGATGCTGGAACCGTGCTTTGACCGACAGCCGATGCGGCAAGTTTGCCGTGCAGCTCGACAGCGATGATGTTTACAGCGACACTTCGGTCTTGACGCGCATCGTCGACGAGTTTTATCGCAGCAACTGCGCTATGGTGGTGGGCAGTTACATGTTGACCGATTTCGACAAGAATCCTATACCGCCCGGCGTTATCGACCATCGTGAATGGACCGATGCTAACGGGCGCAACAATGCCTTGCGTGTCAATGGGCTTGGAGCGCCTCGCGCGTTCTTCACTCCGGTTGTGCGTGACATCCTGTTCCCCGACACCTGTTACGGCGAGGACTATGCGATGGGACTTGCCGTGTCACGCGAATACCGCATAGGACGCATTTACGATGTGCTCTATCTGTGCCGCAGGTGGGAAGGAAATTCCGATGCCTCATTGTCGCTCGACCGCTTGAACGCCAACAACCTCTATAAGGACACTCTGAGATCGTGGGAGCTTGAGGCGCGCATTAACCTTAACCGTGACCGACATGAAGCGTGACGATATTGACCGGCTGGTCGAGGATCAGCTGCGTGACTGGGAAGAGGTGAGGTTGCGCACCATGTCGCTGCGCGATGTGAAGGTCAAGGATGTGACGGTCGACGGTGTTCCGTGGAGGGCTCAATTCAATCCTGCACGTGTCGTAAGCACCGGTGCCAAGGTCGACAAGGCATCCATTGCCGCGCGTCCCTGCTTCCTGTGCCGAGACAACCGTCCACAGTGTCAGCATGTACATCAATGGGGCAACTATGAAATTCTGGTCAATCCGTTCCCTATATTTCCAGGGCATCTCACCATTGCCTCGTGTCGTCATGAGCCGCAATCGGTCAATGGGCATGTAGGCGACATGTTGAGGCTCGCCTGTGAACTTGAAGGCTACACGGTGTTCTACAACGGGCCGCAATGCGGTGCGTCGGCTCCCGATCATCTTCACTTTCAGGCTGTTCCGTCGGAGTATATGCCGCTTGACAGGCGTTATCCGTTCAAGCGTCACTACTTCATTGATTCGCATGAGCGAGTCGGCGAAGCCTTGTCTGAGTTGCTCTACTCTTTGTCGGCCTACGGTGACGAGCCCATGGTTAACATAGCCCTGCGTGCCGTCGACTCCTCGACAATCGAGGCGGTTGTAGTGCCGAGGCGTGCGCATCGTCCGCAGTGTTACGACACTGTCAAGGTGAGCCCCGGTGCCGTTGATGTGTTCGGTACTCTGATTACCGTTTCCGAGGCCGATTTTGATGCTGTCGACTCATCGTTGGCGGCTTCTATATTCAACGATGTCGCCTTTGCGTCACATGAGCTGTCGGTCAATGTCGGCATCATGTCGGCACCCGAAATACAATACGAGTTGCACGGCTCTTTTGAGTCCGATGCCGAAGGGGCTGAGTTTCGTCCGCTTTCCTCCGACTCCTATTTCACGCTAAAGGATGTCACGATAGGTGTTGACTTCCATTGGCAGCGCAAGGAGAATCAGTCATTCCTTGGCAAGCTTAAATTGAAAAAGTCGGGCGATCTTACTTTGGCCTTGAACATTGTGCCTGTCGAGGACTATCTCACGAGCGTTATCTCGTCGGAGATGAGTGCCGATGCGTCGCTTGAATTGCTGAAGGCCCATGCCGTTATATCCCGCAGCTGGGTTCTGGCCCAGATTTGTCACAAGGCATCGGCTTCAGGTCATGTCGACATGCTCGACACCCCCGAGGAGCGTGTAAAGTGGTATGATCACGACGATCATGTCGACTTTGATGTGTGTGCCGACGACCATTGCCAGCGTTACCAGGGCATAACAAGGGCGAGCCGCGCCCAAGTACGCAGTGCCATTCTGTCGACTTGGGGCGAAGTGTTAATGTACGGCGACGAGCTTTGCGATGCCCGCTTCTCCAAGTGTTGCGGAGGCGCGTTTGAGGAGTTCCAGTACTGCTGGGAGCCACGGCGGCATGACTATCTCGTGGCCGCGCGTGATGCTGTTGATGGTGCCCCGTTGCCTGATTTGACCGTCGAGGCCAATGCCCGAGAGTGGATTCTCGGTCGTCCCGATGCTTTTTGCTCCGATGTCGACGAGTCGATTCTTGCCCAGGTGCTCAACAACTACGACCGTGAAACAGTCGACTTCTACCGCTGGACAGTCGATTACGATGTCGATGAGCTGTCGGCGATTGTGCGAGAACGGTCGGGAATCGATTTCGGTGAGATACGTGACCTCGTTCCGCTTGCACGCGGCACATCGGGACGCATCTATCGGTTGAAGATTGTAGGCTCCAAGCGTACTATGATTGTCGGCAAGGAGCTCGAAATAAGGAAGTGGCTGTCGCGCAGTCACCTCTACAGCTCGGCTTTCGTAGTTGAGCGCACCCTGCATGGATTCCGTCTTCATGGCGCAGGATGGGGGCATGGAGTGGGGTTATGTCAGATAGGGGCCGCCGTGATGGGTGAGCGTGGCTTCAATTATCGTCAAATTTTGTCACATTACTTCAAAGATGCTGAAATCAGGTCAATCTATTAATAGGGCGGCCAAGTGGCCGTGGATGTGGATATCCACACTCTATTTTGCTCAGGCGTTGCCCTATGTGGCTGTGATGACACTCTCGGTCATCATGTATAAGCGCATGGGGATAAGCAATACCGATATAGCCCTTTACACCTCATGGCTCTATCTGCCGTGGGTCATAAAACCATTTTGGAGTCCTCTCGTCGACCTTATACGCACCAAGCGGTGGTGGACTGTGACGATGGAGCTTTTTATCGGCATCGGGTTGGGTGCTCTCGCATTCACTTTGCCGCTGTCGTGCTTCTTTCAGGCTACATTGGCTGTGTTCTGGGTCGTGGCGTTCATGAGCGCTACCCACGACATTGCCGCCGACGGATTCTATATGCTCGCACTCACCGAGCATCAGCAGTCGTTCTACGTGGGAATACGCAGCACTTTCTACCGCATTGCAACCATCGTAGGGCAGGGACTGCTCGTTATGCTTGCCGGAGTCATTGAGGAGCGCACGGGCGACATTCCGCTTGCGTGGATGGCCGTCATGCTTGCGTTGTCGCTTTTCTTCCTGGTTGTAAGCCTCTACCACGGCGTTATATTGCCTCGGCCGATAATCGACCGTCCTGCTCCGGGCGTTACGGCACGCAATATCATACGTGAGTTTCTGGCTACATTTGCATCGTTCTTCAAGAAGAAGCAGGCATGGGTGGCTATCGCATTTATGTTGCTCTACCGACTTCCCGAGGCGCAGCTTGTCAAGCTCATCAATCCGTTTCTGCTCGATTCACGCGAGGCGGGAGGTCTTGGCCTCTCCACTTCGGAGGTAGGATTTGTCTACGGCACCGTAGGCATTATAGGGCTTACACTCGGAGGCATCATCGGCGGCTTCGTGGCAGCCCACGGTGGCCTCAAGAAGTGGATTTGGCCTATGGCGTGGAGCATTTCGCTCACATGCGGCACATTCTGTTATCTGGCCATCGTACAACCCTCCGATATGCTCTCGATCAATGCCTGTGTCTTCATCGAGCAGTTCGGTTACGGATTCGGCTTCACGGCCTATATGCTCTATCTCATCTACTTCAGTGAAGGCCCGTTCCGCACGGCCCACTATGCGATATGCACCGGTTTCATGGCTCTCGGCATGATGCTCCCCGGCATGGCTGCCGGATGGCTTCAGGAAACGATGGGTTATGTCAACTTCTTCTGGTGGGTGATGGGATGCTGCATCGTCACGATAGCAGTTACCGCCTTTATAAAGGTCCCCGCCTCCTTCGGCCGCAAATAACCCCGATGGGGAGTACGTGCTTGCATAATTCCGGCATTTTGTTAACTTTGTTAAATCCTCATTTGCTCAGTCATCTTGCTATGTGATGCTGCATTTGATTAATTAATAGTTTTATTCTTTGGAATTATGAAATACAACTACATTTCATCATTGATTGTGTACGTGATGCTGTCGTGCGTTACATTTAACCTGAATGCGCAATTTCAACCGCAGCGACATCCCTATGTGGAGTATCTGATAACGCTCGACCGTCATGACCGCACTTATAAAGTGGGCGAGAAACCCCAAATAAAGATTGAGGCTTATCAAGCGGGCATTCCGTTGGACGGTGTAACGGTGAAGTACTGCACCGGAAAAGAGATGCTTCTTCCGGCGATGAGCGATTCGACTCTATTTGTCAATGGTGTCGCCACAATCGACATGGGCACCATGACCGAGCCGGGATTCCGTGAGTGCAATCTATCTTTTTCCGTAGCGGGACAAAAGTTTGACGATGTAGTGAAAGCGGCGTTCGAGCCCGACAGAATAAAGTCATTCACCAAGATGCCCAAGGATTTCAAAAAGTTCTGGGACAATAAGATAGAAGCGGCTCGAAAAGTGGATCTTGACCCTCGGCTCACCTATATAAAGAAGCACTCTACCGATGAAGTCAGCGTGTATCTTATTCGATTGACCGTAGGTGAGGGCGGCCGTTATTTTTATGGATACCTTTCAATGCCTAATGACGGAAAGAAGCATCCGGCAATGTTCTGTCCTCCCGGTGCCGGTCCCTATAAAAGATGGCCGCAACCCGACTTTGCCAAAAAGGGTGTTATAGTTCTTAATGTCGACATACACGGATTGAGCCCTGAGTCTTCGCAGGACCTTATCGATTCTGCGTCGCCTCAAATATGGGGCTACTGGGAACGTGGATTGACATCGCGTGACTCTTGCTATTTCAGGCAGGTATATGCCGGATGTGTGCGTTGTGTCGATTATCTTGCATCGCTGCCTGAATGGGACGGTGAAACTATTGTGACCATGGACGGCAGTCAGGGTGGGGCGTTATCCATCATCACGGCCGCACTTCATGACAAAGTGAAATATGTAAGCGCCGATTATCCTGCACTTTGTGACTTGACGGGATTTGCTAATGGTCGAGCCGGAGGATGGCCCAAATACTTCATGGACTCTAAGTTTGCCGAATCCGATGTGCCCTCGGTGCTTTCAACGTTGCCCTACTACGATGTAGTCAACTTTGCCCGTATCCTCAATGTGCCGCTATACTGTGATTATGGCTACAATGACGACACCTGTTCGCCTACATCCATCAACAGTATGCTCAACGAAGTGAAATCACCGAAAACCGTATCGGTTACCTACACCAACGCCCACTTCAACTATCCTGAAAACAACCGCAAAGCCTCACAATGGGTTCTCGAGCAGCTCTTCGGTCCCCAATAACCATCTCCCTCGCCACTGCCCCTCCGCATTTACCCCTCGCCATTCTCTCCCGATAGGTGCCGTCCAAAAGAAGAAATCCGCTGTTTGTATGGTTGGATGCCCTCGACTTTCGGTGAGTCGGGGGAATTGAATTGCGGGGTTATTGCGGGGTTAGCGGAGTAGGGAGGTGCGGACGCGCTTGCCTTTGAGCTTTTCGGAGGCGATGCGCGACAGTAGTGCGGCGGCTTCGTCTGCAGGTACTGCGGCAAGCGCGCTGTGATCCTTGACGATTATGCGGCCTATCGACTCGGGCTTCATGCCTCCCTGCTTGATGAGGAATCCGGCTATGTCGCCGCGCGATATTTTCTCCTTTTTGCCTGCGGTGAAGTATATTGTGGCTGTCGAAGTCTTTATGGGGTCAGTCGAGGAGCCTGTAGGTGAATAGCTGCGATCGAATGTGATGTATTCGGGCAGATTATCGGCTTCGGAAGTGATGACATATACTGTGCCCGATGCGTCGACACGCGCCGTGCGTCCGTTGCGGTGAGTCCACGTTTCCTCGGTAAGCGGCAGGTGGTAGTGTATTATCGAGTGTACCGAGTCGATGTCGAGGCCGCGTGCGCCGAGGTCGGTCGACACGAGTATCGGTGTCGTGCCGTTGTTTAGCAGGTCGATAGCCTTCTCGCGGTCGGGCTGGTCGAGTGCGCCGTGATACAGCCCCACGGGCAGTCCGGCTTTCTTCAGGTGGTCGAATACTCTCACGGCGCTTTCACGGTGGTTTACAAAGATGATGACTTTGCCGTTGTTGAGCGATTTAAGCAGGTCGATGAGAGTGTCGATTTTGTCGCGTGCGGGGCTCTCTACTTCAACGATGGCGGTGCGTTCTCTCGGTTTTTGACCCTGTTCCAGGAAGTCGATAACTTCAGGCGACGACATCTTCAAGAAGTCGGGCATGTCGACAAGCCGGGTAGCCGATGTGAGGATGATGCGCGACAGATTGGGCATCGTGCGTATAACCTTGCGCATCTCGTCGTGGAATCCCAGTTCAAGTGATTTGTCATACTCGTCGAGCACAAGCACTTTCGTCGTATAGAGGTCGACATGCTTGCGGTTGATGTGGTCGAGCAGTCGACCCGGAGTCGCTACGATTATGTCGGGAACCGGGGTAAGCGAGTTTTTCTCATCGGCCATGGGGTGACCACCATAGAGTGCCACCGTCTTGTAGCCTGTGGCTATTTCTCGCACTACCCGGTAAATCTGCATCACCAGCTCTCGCGACGGAGCAATTACCACGGCCTTGACCTCGCCCGACGGCTTGCCGAGCGCTCGCAGCATTGCTATCGTGAATGCAATCGTTTTGCCCGACCCTGTGGGCGACAGCAGCAGGGTGTTGGCCGATGTTGATTCCATCACGCGCTTTTGCATGGGATTGAGTTCGGCTATGCCGAGTCGTGATGCGATGTTGTCGAGTATGAGCGATAGTTTCATTTCGGTTATGATGTTTTTTTCGTTACAAAGTTAAGCATTAGGCGGCAAATCTGAAATATTTGCTCACATGCTCATATTATATAACAACACACATAGGTTGATAAATGTTAAATAGTGGCAATCTGACATCGCAGTGAACTATTTTTACCAAAAAATATGTTAAACATAGGTGAAATATTTTGAACGTATGTGGAAAAATGCGTACATTTGTATGTGTGTTTTTCATAGTATTAGATTAAGATAAAGGTTTAAACGGAAAGAGATGTCGTGAGACATCTCTTTCTTATTTTATACAATCAGTTGATTTTGTAGCAGTAACATATTTTCACTTAATAAGAATTACGGGCTGCTTCATCTTGGTTCTCTATTGGAAATAAGGCGTGACAGCGAAACATTCCAGCGTGTATTCGATATTTGGGCCTATCTTCGCAACAAAGGGCAACCGTATCATCGTAATCAATGCGTCTACCTAATATGTTACTTTGAGTAAAGTGATAAATCGATTACATAATTAAAATTGGGCGACCTCGCGATGAAGTGGCTTCGCTCATTTTGCAAAAATTTCGGCTGTTAAAAGGCGGGAATGTGAACTGAAATAGGTTGTCTTGCTCTAAATCACAAAAACGCGAATGTGTGAAAATGGTTTTCATACATTATGATTATCTTTGCAACCGAATATAATTGTGAATTATGGCAGACTCGACATTACGCAAATATATCTGGCTTATTAATACCATTCTTGATGCCGGTAAGTTGACCTTCAGGGAAATCAGTGAAAAATGGAACAACTCTTCCCTGAACTATAAAGGCACGGAATTGTCAAAGCGCACATTCCATAATCACAGGATGGCCATTCTTACGGAACTGGGGGTTGATATTCAATGCACCTGCATGAGGGAAAACAGTCAGTATTATATAGCCAATCAGGATGAAATCGGGAAGAATGATGTTCTGAACTGGCTTATCGACAGTATGGCTACTGAGCAGTTGCTTCTTGAAAACAAGTCAATAGCCAATAAAATTATTCTCGAACCGATTCCCGGAGGATGCGAATGGCTGACATTGCTTTCGCAGGCGTTGAGGGACAATGTGAGAATAGTCTTCCAATACACCTCGTTTCATTCCCCGACTAAAAACGACACCAATAGAACGTTGGAGCCACTGTGCCTCAAATTGTTCAAGAGAAGGTGGTATGTGCTTGGTCAAACCATTGATAGCGGCAAGCGGCTGATTTTCGCGCTTGACCGAATTACGAATCTTGAACTTACCACAGAACGATTTGAGTACCCGGAGGATTTTTCGGCGAAGGATTTCTTTGCAAATTTCTATGGGATCTGTTCCGATGAATGTTCCCGGCCCACACGGGTGATTTTGAAATGTTACCGAGAATTTCCCAAGTATATGAGGTCGCTGCCACTGCATCATTCACAGGAGGAACTGGAAAATGGAGAGGATTTCACCACGTTCGGCTTCTATATGTCGCCGGCATATGATTTTATTCAGGAGATTTTAAGCCACGGCAATGATATAGAGGTGCTTGCTCCTGTTTGGCTGCGCAATTTAATAAAAGAAAAGGCTGAGGCTTTGACCGCTTTGTACAAATAAATTCAGCAATTTTTGAAAATCGTTTTCATATATGAAACGATTTTTCACATGTCCTCCATATTTTTGCGTCATAAACAAGAAAAGAGGACATTGAAAACATCGGTCGTATCTTTGCAACCTGTCTGCTGCATCCGGCAGACTTCGTCCTGATTTACATCAAGACGCCACCCAATGTCAGTTACTCGGCATCGGCCCTGCACGCTGTTCACTCCAGTTGTGCATGCTTCATCACCTTCGCTACGCTCTCGGTGATGTGAAATGCACTCCCTCGTTCACAGCGCACATTGCCGAAGCCTCGACCATCCTGCGAACACGAAAGGAAGACCGATGTTTTCTTTGTTCTCGCAAAATGATTGAAATATGCGAGCCCAAATTGCAGACTATCTCAAGGACTTAACCATCGGTAATCGCAAGGAATTATTTGAAGTACTGAATTTTATATCACCGCTTGTCGACTGCTGGAGCTTGGCCGAGCCAAAATCAGGCAGGCAGATAATGCGGTATGCGTCAGCCAATGCGAGAAAATCCGCTTATGTTGAGTTTTCAATCTCCAAAAAATCAGGTGGACAGCGCAAAATCAGCGCTCCCATAAAACCGCTAAAGACTATCCAGTCGGCAATAAACATTCTCTTACAATCTATATTCGTGCCCGACAACCATGCCACCGGCTTTGTATTAGATAGAAGTGTCAAGGATAATGCATTGATACACGTGGGTCAAACCTGCATATTTAATACGGATCTTGAAAATTTCTTTACGAGCATAACTAAAATTATGGTTCGCAGGGCGCTTCACAGGGAACTTGGTGACAAATTGCAAAGCAAAGAGGTCATCAATATTATATGCAGACTATGTACCGTTCCTAATAGTTCGGGTATCGAAGTAATTCCGCAGGGTGCTCCGACATCGCCGGTATTGTCTAATATTGTGCTGAAAAGCTTTGATAAAGATATGTCAAAGCTCGCCGAACGAATGGGGTGTAACTATTCCCGCTATGCTGATGATATAACATTCAGCCACAGCAAATCAATTCGCAGAATGAGCCTGTTCTGGCAATCAAGGATTTACAACATCATAGCGGGATATGGATTAAAAGTGAACGAGAAGAAAACAAAGACATTAGTCAGTGGCACACGCCAAGAAGTTACCGGAGTCATTGTAGGCGATAAGATCAACGTTCCACGCTCCTACATAAAACATCTGCGAGTGCTTTTGCACTTGTGGGAGAAATATGGTTATACACAGGCTCAGATTATCTTCACCCGGGATTTCTGCAAGGGTAAGGAAAAGAACCTTGTCAATGTAATAGACGGTAAAATAAACTATCTTGAAATGATCAAAGGCAAAGAAGACTCGACTTATCGAAAGCTGAAAAGCCGGTTCAACTGCCTTCAGTGGAAAGAAAAACAAAAGTCAAACCAAATGCAAAAAGCAATCACGTATCAGGCCTTCTTAAGGAGAACAAGGGCAAACAGCTCCAGTTCTTCTCAAAAAGAGAGGATGGTCATGAATCCTTTGAGGTCACAGAGTCTTTAATCCGTGAATTTGAAGAGATGGAGGCAAATCTCTTTTATGTCGATGACATGAATCCGGAGGGGGTAATCGGACTCTTTGGCGGGGCTGACGAGGTATGCGACTGTAGGGACGAGTATCGCGAACATTATTCTTATTGGTCAACATTTCCGGGTGGCCATCGCCTTAACGAGGATGTGATTAAGAACATCATTATTCCGGTAATCAATTGGATGAGGCGCCTGGACCACACTTCAGGCAGGATTTTTCCGCTTGGTTCGATTCACTTATGAATGGAAAGCCCAAATATGAAATAGAAAAGGAGTATGTGTCGCTAAGTTATATCGTGACAAGGCTTTCCATATCCTTTGGAAATGGCTCGATCATAACATGAAAAATTGGGGGGATTGAAAAATTTTTAATCATGTATCGCGGTTTGATACAGCATGAGCATAATTTTGCAGTGAACATTAAAATCATAACAATATGGAATCAATAACAAACAATGAATTTTTGAATTCGGTACTTGAGTCCGAAGCATGGAAAGAGGTGTCAAGCCGTGAATCATTCAGCATGGAAATGATTGAAAAGTTTGCCGACAAACTCGATTGGGAAGAAATCAGTGGCAATCAGAATATTCTTTGGACAGTCGACGGCATATCAAAATATGCCAATAAAATTCATTGGGACGACTTTTCCAACTCATGTCCCGACAACATAATAACAGAAACAACTCTAAACAAATTTTCCGGCAAATGGGACTGGAAATGCCTTTCCAACCGCGATGTGCTCTACAATAACTGGAGTCTGCTTGAAAAGTTTGCCGACAAAGTGAATTGGGGCGAAATCATCACCAACTGGAACATAGAGAAACCGGTAGAGTTCTTCGCACGTTTCCAACAGTACATACCGATGTCCAAGCTGCAGGATTCCTCTCTATGGCGAGCCATGGTGGAGACCCGCTCTAAAAAGATTATGCAAGAAGCAATCGGTATCAATTAATGCTATCGGGCTAAGTCTATGGAAGTTAATGTCTAACTCACAGACTATAAGGATTAACGGTCGGGAAGTGTTGCGTGAACTTCCCGACCTTCTTGTGTCCCATTGCGGCTAATCCTTATGTCACGGCATGGCATTGTGACGCTCTAATGCACTGAACTTCTTCCTCCGAAAATGGCAAGCCGGCCCATGCATTCTTTCTTCAGGCGATGAGCTGAAGGGGTTATATAGACCGAATGCAGCCTATCTGCGTAGCGAAGAAAAATCTTCAAAAATTTTTCATTTGGGAAAAGTAAATTCTTTGCACGCCTCTGATATGGTATAAGTGATAAAAGTCGGCCGCAGGCGTGTAGTTAGCTTAAAAACCACACGCCAGGTTAAAACTGTCGGTCATTACGTTCTTGTCATTTATGCGTTCTTTTTAATGCTATAAATTGGATAACAATGTTTTCAGGGTTTCAATAATTCTTGTCCTGGAAAGATTGATTTGATTGACAAACCTTCCACTGTCTTTGTCTTGAGCGATTGCCAACTGATAGAATAATTCTTTATGAGTCGGAAGAAGTAAAGTTTCATTGATTGCAACAGCATCCTCATTTTCAGCGGTGCGAACAAATACATTTAAAGCGTAACAATTTTCAGAGTCCCTTCTCCCGTTAATGTTCTTGAAAAGCACATCAATGGCGATACTATGAGTTTCCCCATCCGACATTTTGGCTTCACGTTGCAGATTAAAGCATGTGACGCCTTTTTCCCAGCACCAAATTTTCCAGCCTTTATTTCTATACTGTGCCTTCAAATCCTCATTTTGGCAATAATCCAGATATAGACAATATGTTCTCAGTTCCATACGATTGCTATTGTTACTATCTGTTTTTTTTAATACTATATCATATGGATTGTCTTCCCATATTGCCAGTTTGGTATTCATGTAATCCCAAACGCCGGGATGATGAATAAAATAATATTTGAAGCTATCGTCGCTTACCGTTGCGATATCTGCTTGGTAGTTTTTAGATATTGTTTCAACCTTATATTTGATGGCATTATATAAATTATCCTCCGATAGTTGTCTATATGCATATTCGTGGACAAATGCAATCAATGCTTCAGGATTCTCACTGTGAACATAATCGCGCCAATCGTTAAGGCCGTTGCAAAAACTCCAATATTTTTTTCGTTCAAAACCATACCAAAAAGGATGATATGTCATCAAGACACGACGAAAATAATGATACCGATCATCAAAACATCCGGTAACGCCATTGTCGCCTCCGCTAAAAATAAGAGTGAGCAAGTTAACCACGGAACGTACATTTGAGGAATTAAATTCGTGGTTCGGAATAATTTTAAACAAGAGTTTAATGCGACCACTGAAGAATCTGAGATTTTCCAAATTCACAAATTCATTATGTAAGGGTCGCATTTTGGGGGCTGCTTTTAAGATTTCCTCCTGTATCTGTAATTTGCTGAATGTATTCAAAACTTGATATACATGTTCTTTTTGGCACTGATAGTTTTCAGTTTCTTGGGCAATGAAAAGGAAATCGAAGATGTTTTTAGAATAAACTTTGTCGGAGAATATTTCGATACAAGACATGACATTCTTTAGATTGGCATTTGTTTCGCCATCTTTGTATTCTCTGTTAAGAATAAGATTTCGCATCACTCTGAGCCAGTCATAAAAACTTGTAACATTACCTTTCTTGTAGCATATTATTGCATAGAGCAACGGAAGCGTACGGCCAAAAGTTGAGACTGTCATCGACAGCTCCTATAATCTTGTTATCTTGTGTCGTGTGTCCGTTTCAAGTTCCTGACCGCCGAAATAAAGGCCGGAATTATTTATGTCTTTGTCCCTTTCAGAAATTGCGTTTAGGGCATTGAATGCGAAGTTGAAGAACTCAGGGGGCATTATATGCAAACGTTCAAGCCATACGAGAGGCATCATCTGCCCTTTAGTCAGGTTGTCGAGAATTTTATTGCGAAGCCCGTCATCAGTTATTTGTTCATCAGCAATCTCAAGGTATTCGGTAAGTTCCTCTCTGAATTCAGTCTGAGAGATTGCCCCAGTAAGTATTGAATTGTTTTTGATATGAAACAAAATCAGGAGATTACAGAACAGGTGTAATTGTTCATCATCAATTTCTTCAGGATGTTCTTGAGTCTGATTCCTATTTTTCCAAAAAAGGTTGGTCCATCGGTTGTCCATATAACCTTTCCACGCTTTTGCTATTGGAAGATTTTCAATCTGCTGATCCATCCATGATTTTAAATTTTCAAAAGCAGAAAGCGGTCGGCCTCGTCCGTTCATTTTTATATAAATATCGTCATCAAGACCATTCTCCTCAGTCATATCAAGGAACGCAAACGAAACAGGACTTATACCTTGAAAAAAACGCTGATAAACAGCATCAACATTCTCCTCTTTGACTTTTTTATGGATATATCGCAAGGTCCTGAGCATATTTGCCACAGTCGCATTCTTTTTCCATGATGAAATAAACCAGTTTTGGTCTTCTATTTCATTGTCAAGTAACTGACAGTCCTTGGCTTTTAAAAGCAATTCACCCATTTTTTCACTTAAGCGCGAACAGAATTCGGTTGCATACTCCCTTGTCTGGAATTTTAGAGCGACTTTAAATGCAGCGCCCCGGACATTCTTGCGGCTATGAATATAGAGATGCAACAGCCAAAGGGTTATAAGCCGTTGTTGACCGTCTACAGGAATGAAGCAATCATTTTCGCTATAACCATAAATGTAGTTGAGGTCGCAATCAGAATTCAAAAGGCTGTCAAGAAATGGGTCGATTACCGTTTCAGATGCACCTTGAACATAATCTCTTTGAAGAACAGGTATAAGAATAGTTTTATTGTTAAATGCGCTCTTAAAATCCATTACTTGAAAAATTTATTTAGTTTAAGCTCGATATCGTTATAATATGCGTCAGCATCTGGCTGAGTCCATGTGTTGAGATTTACATTGGAAGCTCGACGAAAGGATTTTGTAAAGCACTGTCCGGTGCATATCGGAATAAAGACACGTTTAATCTTTTCATCTTCCTTGTCGTTAGATCGAAGTCCTCCGGCGACCAAAACAATTTGTCGTTTTCTCGGGAAGAGAGCATTATGGAAACTCCGGTTTGTATGAGAATCAAGCAATGTAAGATTTCCGATTTGATCCTTGTCTTTTCTGGATACACCTGTATTGGCAGAATCCTCCTCGACATAATCAGGAATTGTGTCGAAGCCTGAATGGCTTTCGCAATATACCATTATCTTATTATAGAGCAGGTCGAAATCTTCTTTCTTCTGAGATGTCTTATATTTCTTCTCAAGTTCGACACAGCCTATTGAATCATAAAAATCACCAAGATCGGACTTTATGCTTATGAGCCAATCCTCACGGTCATTGGCGTTTTTGAAATCATTATCAGTCTTCGATGCAATATGTTCGATATCCCATGATTGTTTGTAGAGAAGTTCAAAAGGAAACCGCTCAAACAGATTCATCAACGCCAGTTCATTGTTTTTATTCACCTCCTCAAAACGAAACAGGATTGTTTCGATATTGTAAATTAGAAACAGACGGCGTAAAGCTGAAGGCCCTGAAGCGTAGCTGTATTCACATAGCGAATTATGGCGTTTCTTTAGAATGGTGCTGATTTTGGAGCGTAATACATCTATAAGTTCGCTTTTGTTTTTATTATGGCTCCATGAGAGCAAAGCTTCGGAATTGGTCCCTTTATCTTTACAAAATGTCATGAAGCCTACATAATGGTATATATAAGGGTTTTCATACAGGTCTTTAAGACGAAGAAAGGTATGACGCACGGCCTGCCATTTTTCTTCAATTGTCTTTCCTGTTTCTTTTTTGTCGAAATAATTTCTAAAAGACCATCGGGGATTAATGCTGTAATTTTCAGGTGTGCAACCGGAAACAAGGTTGAATATGAAATCAAGCCGTGATTGACATTCTTTTTGCCCTTCAGAGTTATACATATACCAAAAGCTGTCTTTCTTCATCAGTTGTTCCATCTCCTCAAAGAGTGTGGCCGCTTGTTCCCTTAAACCGTCTTTGAGGCCTGAGGTTCGATTCAAAAAATAGGCCTTTATCAATTCTGTATTGGATAACGGAATCTTTCCGCTGTTCAGATTGCGAAAAGTCGAATGACTCTTGCTCTTTTCTACCTCGTACCATATCACTTGAACAGATTTTGATGATTTGTCTGCGCCAAGTAGCTTCATAATACTCTCTCTCTGCCCATCGTTCAGATTTTCATGATAAATCTTGCGAATTGTTCTATAAGCTTTGGAAATAAAATATGTATCAATGGTGGAGTCATCGATTGTGTCTGTAATATTGCGCAACAATTCCCATCGACCGACCACTTCATCATCAGTATAGCTTTCATCGCGTTCAAAAGAGAATGAATAAATTTCTTCACCAAATATGACTTTGAACAGAAGAAACAAAGTTGTAAGACGTTGTTGACCATCAAGAACAATGTAGCGGCCGCCTCCTTTAGGAACGACAGCTAATGGTTGAAGGCAATACACCTTTTTGGTTTCTCCTTTATCGATAAAGTCGAGAAAATCCTGGAATAGTTCATGCAGGTTTTCTTCAGTCCATTTATAGCCACGCTGTTGGGCAGGAATTATAAATTCATATCCCCTTAAATCAGCAATGGCTTTCATTGGAATCTGTGCGGTGTTGAGATCTGTCATTTTTCTGGTGATTAGCATTGCATACAAAATTATTAATTTTTTCGTGAATTATATTACGGTGACATTGCAATATCGTCTTTCACCTTTGCCATTTTGGAGCCTTCGCTTAGAGTGTAGAAAGATAGTCCAAAAATGACTTGCGGATATGCTTCTATTTGTATACTAAACAGTGAACTTGTCGACACAATGCCACGTAACCGATAAGTGCTTTGTCGTTAGCCGGAATCGAGGATTTATCTTGAACGTTACTCCTTCTACACTACCGATATCTTATCCATTGCATTGTTATATCATTCGACTACGTATCTGCCGATTTTAAAACTATGAAATTGTGACATCCATTCGATCAGTTGACGGATGTCACATGGAGTTGATGGGAGTCGTGATTTAGGTTTGACTTTCTTAGTCATGGCTATTCCCGAAATATTTCGTCTGTAATCTCATCTATGATTGCATGGTGTTCTCTTAATGCCATTGGCAATCTGTTCCCGAGTATCATTGCACCAATCACAATCCCTATGCCGGCTTTAATCAAACCATGGCGAGGCGGCCCGATGAATGTGGCGATTCCGCCGAGGATACCCATAAACATGGCATATTTCATAAGCCGAAGATAGACAGTGGCAATGCGCTTTTTCATAATTCTCTACCTGACATAATGAATGACAATCTGATTATATCATCAGATAGTGTATTATCAAAATTAACGCCCCAGATTACATCGATTGACTCCGGTAGACCGGACATCATATTATTAAATGGAGCCATATCATCCATCGTTATAGCAGATAACTTCTCACGATTGAAATATAAAAGAGCAGAAATAAATTCAATTTTATCTACGGTGACATTCTCCATTTTTCTCTGCATGTTAATGACTCCATCCTCAATGCTTTTACCATCAGCGACCAAAGTTTTGAAAAAACGGCGGTTATGTAATGTCGTGCATAGATCATTAAAGTCATAGCATATATAGCCCATTGTCGCTAAAGGAGCAAGCAATATTTTTATTACTTCCGGAAAGGTTCCGCTATCTGTATCTATCGCAATAGTATCGTAACAAGAGATGTCGGCACCATTGACCAATCCTATGGTCAGTACGCCTGCATCATGATAGGTCTTGGCTATCGCATTGGCGAGTCCTTCGTTATCGCGTGCTACGATGATTGCCATTTTATCATCGTCCATGGGGATACAATCATCGGTAGACTTTGCGACAAGGCAGCCTACGCAGTCATAACCGAAAGATTTTACTTTTTCGATTATGTCTGTTACGCCATTGCCAACTCCTATTACTTTGAAACTCATAGGAAACGGTTGTTGAAATTTTTCAAGAATACCTGAATCAGTCCTTTTTGTCATCATTAATTGGTGTTTTAGATATGATTATAAATTGGAGAGCAATGTCGGCTTTAGCCTCATTGTCAACTCCTTTGATAAATGTAATAGGCGTTTTTTTATCAAATGATTGAATCATTTACCTAAGGTGGTGTTCTTCTTCGATCGCCAAGTGAGTCGCATCCGATGTATAAGCAACTATTAGCAACTCCTCTCGCCAGCACCTTCAAATTTTGTCAGACAGATAGTATCAAACGCTTCCTTATGGCTTGTTATACTTTTTATCAAACGGCAGGTGCGATGTGTATTACGCAATGCATTGAGAACATTATCGAATCCTACGTAGAGGAACAATTCTTTTACTGTCATGTGTGTGATTAATTGGGTCGTAGTTGATTATAGTTACTCTGCAAAGTTATACTCCTGTTGTATCGGATTTGGTGACAGAATTTAATTTTGTTCTCCGCGTACTACCATAACATTGAGTCTGCACACGCTGCATCGTCAGACATTTCTATATAGTTCATACATTTCCGAAATCCAACCTTTCATCGTCTTGCGGAGTGATGCCGGACTTATAACCTCAATCATCGAGCCGACTTGTAGAAGTTTCATAACGAAATCATAAGTCGGAGCGAGAAACAGCTCAAAGTCGGCATATTCGCCGCAGTCCTCGATTTCGCGCTGGCTGGAATGTAATGGCAACGAGCGGAGATAATGTTTATGGTCTTCGTTTGCGCGAATCACTATCCGTTCGGGCTTTGTTCCGTCGCCTATGACGACTCCAAAATATGTGGCGAAGAATTCGGCTGCGTCAAAATCTTTCGGAAGCTTGAATGTCGCGTCTGTGGCTCGCGTTTCTTCCAGCCGGTCAAGCCCGTAGATTTTAATCTCGCCACGATTGTTGCGGCCGAGCACATACCAACGGTTTTCAAACAATTTGACACAATATGGCTCGATTGTGAATGTATAGCTGTGCGATCGTTTGAACGGACGGTAGGCGATTTCCACAATACGGTTCTCCTTCATAGCTTCAAGGATTGTGGTAAGATGGTCGCGTCCCGAAGGTATCTCATCAACAAGGATGCGCCCCTTCAGCGAGAGATTCTCTCCGATGGCATTGCCGACGGCAAACGAGTCGAGCATCCACTTTTTGAGCTTGTCCTCGTCGATATCCTCCGGGTTGGCTATATAGTAGAGGTATCCGCCAACTTTCTGACAGTCAATCATAATTCCGAATTGCTCGTATATCGCATCACGCCAGCGGTTGAATGTGGCACGGTGAAGCGGCCTGCAGTCGCTCAGATCCTTGCAGCGTTCCCATTTGTTGGACAAATCCTTGTGGGAAATCTTCCCGGCGCGACGGATTGTGTCGATCAACCAGGTGTATTTTTGCAGTTGGTTCATATTTGTTTAAGTTTTCTTTGTCATGGCAAAGCGCCAAGGGGGTTATTCATCGCAAAGATAATCAAAACATGTCGCATTTAGCGATACATCCTCATTGAGCTGTATGAATTGAGGTCAGAATTTCCTCTTCATCAACCGATTCTTCAGTGAAAATATTAATATCATCATTAAAGCAATAAGGATCTTGCCAAGATACAACTTCGCTGACCGTTAATTGGCCGTCATCATCGGGGATGATATAATATGTTTCATATTCATCGTAGTCGAGCTGCATATACAGAGAAATAGAATTTGTGCCAAGAGTCATTTCTATTCCCAATATGGCAAACCATTCATCTTTTTCTTTGGCAAACTCCTCCAGTGAAGTATAGGATTTTACAATCACATTTAGAAAGGAATGACGTTTGCGCATCATGGCATACCTTTCTTCCCTGGGCATATCTATCAAATTCATGATTTGTAAAATTTTGTGGGTTTATGATTTATGTCGAAAAGTTAGACAACCGCTACGCAACCATTCTGCACATATAATGTCTGACTTTTCTTCGACAAAAGTAAAGTAGGCATGGCGCATTTTGCGATACAGGAATATAAGTATCGCAAAAATTGGATTGTATCACAAATTGAGACACTTGTCGTCTATGTTTGCATTGAAATTATGAAAGAGAGATATAGAAATGAAATAGAATGGTGGTTTGTCGAGCTTGGTTCAGAAAGTGAAATTGACAAGAGTCTTGTGCTGTTTCCGGAGCTTAACAGCCGGTTGCCGAAATTTGCTATCGGTATTTATTAAAGTTCTCACAAACTTAAAATTGAAGAAATGAAGATTACAGTTTATCGCGGCACTGACCGGATTGGTGGATGTGTTACCGAATATGAATCAAACGGTTGGAAACTGTTTGTTGATTATGGCGAGCAGTTGTCAGGCGAGCCGGTGTTTAATAATGCTCTTGAAATAGACGGCCTGACCTGCGGAGATCTAAGCAAAAGCGCGTTGCTGATAACTCTCTATCACGGCGATCATATTGGCAAAATTGCTGATTTAGCTCCCGAACTGCCTATATTTATGGGTCGGGATTCAAAAGAGATTGCACAGGAACTTTTGGATAATTTGAGTCCGGCAAATGATGAATGTCGTTTTGTGGCTGAGCGTCTTGGCATAGTAAGGACTTTTGTCCCGGGCGAACAATTCTCTTTTGGTGAGTTTCGGATTATGCCTATTGTTATCGACCATTCGGCATTTGGCGCATACGCCTTTCGCATCGAAGCAAAGAAGCTGAAGGTGTTCCATACCGGAGATTTCTGTATACATGGTTTCGGAGGCAGCAAACTGTCGCAGCTAATTGGAAAGTATGTAGGCAAGGTCGATTATATGGTGTGTGTGGCTACAAATGTCAATAGTCCTGCGGCAACTATAAAATCGGAGCATGAACTTCAAAAAGAGTTTGGCAGTGGTCACTGCGACATGGCAAGTCTTGACGAGCTGTTGGATATGTTGAAGCCGAAAGCGATAATTCCGATACATACCGACAATCCACGCCACTTCGCCGACATGTTCTGCGAGAAATGGCCTGTGATTCTGCTTGAAGATGGTGAATCCTTTTCGGCTATCCGAGATCCGGGGTTCGACACGACTACAGCCTTTGTTATGGCATTTCAAACTCCTGACAATTCTTATGAGGTCATCGATAATCCGGAAAACTTACAGTGGTGGACGGTCGATAAAAAATTCCTCGGTGAGTTTATGTGGTGGGATGACGCGGATTCTGCTCTGCATCACGTTGTGTATGCGCCAAAGCGGTTGCTTGGCTATTTTATAGAATCGGATGAAGATATGGCTCCATTCTTGTATGTCGTTTATAATCCGGACTTCACAGAACACTCGGAATATACTGAAGGCGGACATAAGCCCGACGATGGAGGCAAACAGGCAGATTGCGGATATATCCCCGGCCAACGTGTCCTCGCCATCATCGATGATGTGCTGCTTCCATGTGAAGTTATCGATCCGCTAACGGAGGATTTTCTGAGAAAAGACTTTAATCAGGATGGCTCGCGGAGTGAGGAAGATTTCCAAGAATATAAGTCCGATTTATGGGATTGGGATTGGGACGAAGTCGTGGTTCGTCCACTTGTAAAAATCAAAACTGAGTTTGGCGAAATCGCTTCAGATACCACTGCAAAAAGAATCTTTATCTTCCCATATAAGGGATGAAAATTTTGCATCTCTAACTGCCACCGTCGGCTTTGGGATTTGCAATTAGTCCTTTTGCAGTACACTTTCGCCTTGAGTACACTTTTAGTACACCTGAGAAACAAGAAACCCCTTGAAAGTCTGTCGATTATCAAGGGGTTGAGGTGCCCAGAACAGGAGCATTAACTATGAACCATATTGAATAGTGCTCATTTTTGAGTGAATGTCTAAATTTGCGTAAAATACTGTAATTCAACTGAATTAAACTAAGTTGAATCAGTTCAAATTTCAATCAGACTCGAACTCGATTTGTTAAAATTCAACCTTCGCTGACAATTTGCTGACAAAAATTGTTGTATCTTTGTAGTGGCTTTAGAGCCTAAATATCAGTGAAGTAAACTAAGTTGAATTTAAACGAAACTCTCCAATGGCGACAATTAAACGCGCTTTATCGGCGAAGACAAATCCTTCGGGCAGGGCTGAAATCATGCTCCGAGTGTCCGTCTCCCATAGTGTATCACACCGTATCAAGAGCGGTCTCTTCATCAAGAAAGAGCTGTTCAAGGATAACAAATTCTCCAATCCCCGTGACCCGGAATTGAAGAAGGAAGTCCGCGATATTCAGGACCGGCTTGATGAAATTGAGAAGTTCCTTATTCGTATCTGTGAGGACACTCCTCTCAATAAAGTGACGAAGGACTTTCTTCTCACTCAGCTGGACTTGTTCCTCAACCCTCCCGTGGAGGAGGCTCCTGTCGCTCCCGAAGTTACCTTCTTCGACATCTTCGAGGACTACATCACAAAGAAGAATATCTCTGAATGGAGAATCAAGCATCTGCGTGTTCTCAAACGTGCACTGATGCGATATGAACTCTATGTCCGTGCCAACGGCAACCGTCGATATAAAATCAAGCTCGATGATTTCACCGTCGATGACGTGAACGACTTCGAGAAGTTCCTTCGCAACGAGCACAAGTTCTACAAGAAGTATCCGAAAATCTACGAAGCTGTACCGGCAGATACGCACTCTCAGCGCAAAAAGCCGAAGCCCCACCCCAAGGGGGATAATACCATCGTCGGTCTCTTCGGATTGATGAGAGCGTTCTATCGCTGGTGCAGAGACCAGGAACTGACGACCAACGATCCCTTTGCCAAATACAACGGTACGACAACAGAGGTGTACGGCACTCCCTACTATATCTCCCTTGAAGAGCGCGACAAGATTGCCGACTATGACCTTTCGGCAAATCCCTCACTGGAGGCTCAGCGCGACATCTTTATTTTTCAGTGCTTGATTGGTTGCCGAGTGTCAGATCTTATGGCTATGACTCCTGCGAGCATCATTAACGGAGCCATAGAATATATGCCGCAAAAGACCAAAGGAGAACGTCCTCAGGTCGTCCGTGTACCGCTCAATGCACGTGCAAAGGCCCTGGTAGAGAAATACGCCGGACGCGATGATTTGAAAGGGAAACTTTTCCCGTTTATCAGTTCGCAGAAATACAACGTGGCTATCAAGAAGTTTTTCACCGTATGTGGAGTGGACCGCATGGTGACTGTCCTCAATCCGACGACAGGAGCGGAAGAGAAACGCCCCCTCAACGAGATCGCAAGCAGCCACCTCGCCCGACGCACTTTCATAGGCAATCTCTATAAGAAGGTTAAAGACCCGAACCTCGTAGGCTCACTCAGCGGTCACAAAGAAGGTAGCAAAGCCTTCGCCCGCTACCGCGACATCGACGAGGACATGAAGAAGGAGCTTGTTGACCTCCTCGATTAAACTATTGGGATTTACTGATAATCGAAGAATAATGCGTAAATTTGTATTATGACACAGGATTTGACACTCTCTCAAAATAAAGAGTACCGTAGCTGGGTTAAGGAACTCAAGCAACGGTACCTTTCCGCCCGTCTTAAAGCATCCGTAGATGCCAACCGCACATTGTTGGAATACTATTGGAGTGTGGGGCGCGACATAGAAGACAAACAGTATGCCAACACATACGGCTCCAGATTTTATGAGACATTGAGCCATGATATGAGGTCTGAAATGCCCGGAGAGAAAGGCTTTTCAGAAGGTAACATACGGTATATGTATCGCTTCTACAAGCTTTATTCTCAGTACATTGAAAATCTTCTACAGGGTGTAGAAGATTCTAATCCTACAAATCTTCTACGAGGCGTAGAAGATTCCAACTATACAAAGCATCCGCATGAGGCGAGCGATTTGCTTAAAGAGATATGCTCAATTCCATGGTTCCATCAACAGCGTATCATAGACAAATGTAAAGGCGATGCAAAAAAGGCTCTTTTCTTTGTCCGTAAGGTTATTGAGAACAGCTGGGGACGCGATGTACTACTGAATTTCCTCGGCACCGACCTGTACGAGCGTCAGGCGAAAGCCCTCACCAATTTCAGCAAAACGCTTCCATCACCACAAAGCGATCTTGCCCAGCAAACCACCAAAGACCCATACGTATTCAACTTTCTGGCGATGACGGAGGACTATAACGAGCGGGAACTTGAAGACGCTCTTGTCGCCAACGTGACGAAATTCCTTGTGGAGTTAGGCACCGGATTCGCTTACATGGGAAGACAGTATCGACTGCAAGTAGGCGAAAAAGAAATCTTCATCGACCTTCTGTTTTACAACACCCGCATACACGCGTATTGCTGCGTGGAATTAAAAACGGGCTCATTCGAGGCTTCCCACCTCGGACAGTTAGGTCTGTATGTGACGGCTGTCAATCATCAGCTAAAGACAGAATACGACAATCCTACCATCGGATTGTTGATTTGCAAGGACAAAGACAACATCGAGGCTCAGTATTCATTGGAGGCATACAATCTTCCTCTGGGAGTATCTCAATATGAGCTGTCCAAGCTTATACCCAAAGAGATAAAGAGTTCCCTGCCATCCATCGAGCAGATAGAATCAACGCTGGAGCAATTATCGGAGAATAACGAAGATTGATATTTTCCCCTCCAGCCTACATTTTAGAATTTGATAGTCCCGATTCATAACGAGTCGGGACTATCAGTATGGGCTGCCCATAATTGAGAATTTAGATTTCCAGTCAACGCCCTTTGGATAAAAATGGTGCTAAAGTGGTGCTAAAAGCGGTGCTAAAAATGGTGCTAAAGTATCCAACATAAGACATTCTGAGAAAAGCGAGAGTTGATGTCGGTAAAAATGTCGGTAAAAATGTCACATAATCCTTATCTTCTTATCGGAGAACACATCGATTGAGAGCAGCTCCTTGATTTGCTCCAGAGCATTTTCCTCAATGTTGTCCGTGAAAATCTTCACGTCATAACCATCTATTGTCTTCATATCATGCTGATTTATGATTTACGCGGCAAAGTTAGATTGTCAATGCGCAACCATTCTGCGCACTAAAACTAATCTCCAACTTCTTTCACAAGCGCAAAACTACACCTAAGGTGGCGCATTTTGCGGTACAGGGTAAAATTTTCATTCAACTTCTATTGTGTATCGAAATTTGAGACATCACATTACTATCTTTGCGACATATATGGAAGAAAGATATAGAAAAGAACTTAATTGGTGGTTTGCCGAATTGACCATGGATCCGGAAGTGCAGGTCGAAAGATACTTGACCATATTCCGGGAATTGAAATCCCGTCTCTCAAAGTTCGGTGTGGGGATTCTTTTATGGAATATGAAAGGATTGGTTGACATAGACAATCCCGATGATGTGAGTCGTGTCCGCTTGATCCTGAAGGTACTCGACCAGACACCCGGATTTGACTTCTTTGATAACGTATTCAACGAAGCCGATCCTGATACAGTCTGCGGGATTGTTGGAATCTGTCCCAAAGTCCCTGTCGAAGAATCGGCTCTTGAATTTAACTATACTGTTGACTCCATCTGTAGTTATGAAGACGCACGCCAATATATGGATATGACCTCCTGGTGCATTATGATATCAGAAGAATCATTCAAAAGCCAAACCGCAAACGGTAATCGATTCTACTTCTGTGGTAACAGCGAGTGGTGGGATACACCATGCGTTCCCGGAACCGCCTTCCCTCACGACCGCTATGGCTACTCTCTCATTGCAGTTGAAATTACCCCCGATAACAAAATCGCTTCGATTACATCCCGATGGAATACTTACACCGAAGATAGCGGTAACTTCATCACCGAAGAAGAATTAAAAAAGATTCTCGGCGAAGCCGACTACGATAAAATGCTTTGTATTACCGCTTAAAATCGCTAACTTTGTAATTATAACGACCTCAAATAATAAACGAATGAGCAAAATACCAATGCGAGGCAATTTTTCACAAAAATTCCTTACTGAGCTGACCAACGGGAAACTCCGAGATGTCATCAAGTACATTCTTGATGATACGGAAATGGATGTCCAAGTACGCGACAACTACCTTAACATCTACTATAAAGGTGGAAACATCTTGCGCATTAAGCCTCAAACATTCTTCTTTGACAAATTCTATTTTTACTTGGGGCATCCTAATGGCTACCCAAAATCTCATATAGAGAAAGTAGCCAGCGGGAAAGAAAAGGAAATCAATCACCGGACTACTCGACCAATACCTTCGAAATCGGAAGCAATGGATATTGTATCGAACTTGGATATGATGTCGAACAAACTCATTCAATATTTACCCGAGAATCCTGAGAAGTTTTTCTCACAAGCAAAATCAGTGATGGATTCTTGGTTTGGTATATGGTCGCACCAAGAGAGACACGATCAGCAAGAGATTTCGACAACGAATCGTTCCGCCGATTCAAATTCGGATTTGGCTGTGATTGATATAGAATTTGCTGTCAGCACAAACAAGCCTTATAATAAAGCAAAGAATAAGAGTGGCAAAGATAAGGTATGTCGGTTTGATATTATTGCAGTTGACCATGTTGGGCAACTGTATGTAATCGAGCTAAAGCAGAATGAGGCAGCAGACAGCATTGATAATTCTGCTAACGTGCAGGTTCACAGGTCTGATTTTGATGATACCATTGGAAACGATGACCAAAATCTCTTTGCACAGGAAATAGCTCAGGTTGCGGCAATAAAGAAGACCCTTGGAATCCTTCCGAAAAGTATCCATGTAGACATATCTGCAACCCCTATTTTTGCCGTGGCTTATAGCGGTGATAATCCCGAAATATTTAATGAGAAGTATCGAAACGAAGGATTATGTGTCATTGAAGTTTTAGCCGACAGAAAATTGAAAAAATGAAAATAACAGTTCATCGCGGCACTGCCCAGATTGGCGGGTGCGTCACCGAGTATGAATCAAATGGTTGGAAACTGTTTGTCGATTATGGAGAACAGTTGCCGGGTGCTCCCGTATCAAACAAAAAGTTGGAGATAGATGGACTGACCTGTGGAGACCTACGAAAAAGCGCTCTTCTGATCACACACTATCATGGCGATCACATAGGTAGAATTACCGAATTGTCACCGGAACTTCCCATATATATGGGAAAGATGGCAAAGGAAATAGCGTCAGAACTTGCAAATCATTTAAGCGGAGTCAGTGAAAAGCATCGCAAGATGGCTGAGCGTCTTAACCATGTCAATTCATTTACTCCCAGAAAACGATTCAATTTCGGTGAATTTGAAATTACCCCAATAGTTATTGACCACTCGGCATTTGATGCGTATGCGTTCTGCATTGAAGCGAAAGAACTGAAAGTTTTTCATACGGGAGATTTTCGTAAGCACGGTTTCCGTAGCGGAAAATTAACAACGGTTATTGAAAGATATGTAGAGAGGGCTGATTACGTTGTATGTGAAGCCACAAATGTCAATAGACCTGATGTCAATCTTATGCCTGAGCATGAACTTCAAAAGGAGTTTAAAATGGCCTTCGCGGAGAATAAATACAATGTTGTATATGTCTCGTCAACAAACATAGACCGCTTGTTCGGTCTATATCATGCAGCCATAAGAGCGAATCGCCCATTTTATGTAGATAATTATCAGAAGCATATAATGGATTTAGTAGCCGGACGAGATAAAATCTGGGGAAAATCATCTCTCTATAATTACATAGAAGGACATAAGCCTCAAACGCTTATACAGAGAGGCTCCGAATTTGTTGCCAACAACAAATTTATAGATTTCGTTTCTGAACATGGATATGTCCTTGTTGCACGGCAGGGAGAGCGTTTTGACAATCTGCTTAATCAGATTCCCAGTGATGGTAGAGTAAAGTATTTTTCCATGTGGAATGGCTATCTCGATGAAACGAGGGCTGCATATAATCCGGCTCTTGCAAAATCTGTTGGCAATGAATATCGGTATATGCACACGAGCGGACATTGCGACATGAAGAGTCTCGAAGAGTTAATTTCGGAACTTGACCCTAAAGCAATTATTCCTATCCACACTGATAATCCACGAGCTTTTGCTGATTTATTCTGCGACAAATGGCCCGTTATCCTACTCAATGACGGAGAGTATTTTTCTGCAATCAGAGATCCTTGGTTCGACACCACAGAAGCAATTATTTATGCTTATAAAGAACCGGAGAAGTCCGACAAGGTTATTGATAATCCTGAAGGTTTGCAATATTGGGCTCTTGATGAGCGCAGTCTTGGAGAGTTTCAATGCTGGAAGGAGGCAGAGTTTGCACTCCATCATGTAGTGTATGCACCCAATCGACTGCTTGCATATTCCATTGAGACAGACGATGATATGGCTCCATCACTATATGTGGTTTACACCCCTGACTTCACTGAATACTCCGAGTATTCAGAGGGTGAGCATGAACCGGGTGGCAACAATTATCAGGAAAAATGTGCTTTTTCTTCTGGAGACAAAGTCCTTGCCATTATTCAAAATGAGCTTCTTATGCCATGCACATTTGTTGGTCCGACATCAGAGGAGTTCTTCAAAGAATGTCATAGGAAAAACGGAGTGGAAGATGAAGAAAAGATTGATAAATTCGTTTCTGACCTATGGGATTGGGACTGGGATTCTGTGATCGTCAGACCTCTTGTTAAAGTTAAGTCCGGATTTATAGATACATCTTCAGATACCACAGCTCAGAGGATTTACGTCTTCCCATATCGCGAACTGAAACTATAATTTATGAAAATACTCCACCTCTCTGATACGCACGGCTGCCACCGCAGACTTCGGGATTTGCCCGAAGCCGATGTGGTGGTGCATTCCGGTGACTTCTGCATGGTTGGTACCGAGCAGGAAGCCATCGATTTCCTCAACTGGTTTTGCGACCTGCCATACAAACACAAGATTTTCATCTGCGGCAATCATGATGACTGCCTCTATGGAGCTAACATCGACGGCCTTGACAACAATGTGCATTATCTCTGCAACTCCGGTGTCGAAATATATGGCATTAAGTTCTACGGCGTTCCGATGTTTATGGGCGATTGCGTCACCGACCGCCAAAGCCGCAACTATGCCCGAATCCCCTCCGACACCGACGTACTGATAACTCATTCTCCAGCATTCGGGATCCTTGACTTCGACAATGGCATCAACTACGGCTCGGAAGAAATCCTTGAAAAACTACCCTCGCTCCATAATCTCAAAGCCCATCTCTTCGGACATATCCATGCTCAACATGGAATAGTGAAAAAATATGGTGTTATATACTCCAATGGAGCAATAATGAACTCTGATTATTCAGATTTGTCCAAGCCGAGAATTATTGAATTATAGAGTAATGTTTATGGAGCAGAATAATGTTGAATTAATGCGTATCGCCGGCATAACTGAGTCAGAAGTGGCATGGTCAAACATATACGCATATTATATGAATCCACGGAATGAACCTGAATATGCGGCAGCGTTCACCACTGCGTTACTTGAACTATGTGGTCTCAATCGTTCCGAGGTCTTGCCGAACGATAATTATTGTGTAAGTACGGAAGTAGCGACTTCAAATCGCTCACGAATAGACATACTCATCGAGGGAGAAAAATCCATAATAATTGAGAATAAGGTTAATCACATACTCGATAATCCGTTGAAAGAATATTGGGATTACGCCATAAATCCGGATATTCTCATCGTGTTGTCAATATCGCGGTTGTCAGAGCATGAACTGGAGTGGAACACACTTCGGCAGGGAGCGGACTACATTAAGTGTGTCAACGTCACCCATTATGATTTGATGACGCAGGCAAAAAAGATACTGGGGAAGGAGTTTGAATCTCCCATTCTGAAAGAACTTGAAAATATAATAATTCAAAAGACTGTAATTATGCCGGATTATTTGTATCTCAAAAATGACGAAGAAAGGCTCGAAGTCAATAAAATATATAACCAAGAGTTTAATCGCAGACAAGCGATCGCCCATGAGTGTATGAGTCTGAAAGCTTATGATCTATCAGATTTAGCAAAAGAAGAATCAATTATCACGTTTAAAAGCTGTCCGAACAACAATTATTTACATTTCCGCTATCGTGGAAATGATGATCTTGTGATAGGAGTCCTATGTGCGTATCTCTGGGACTGGGAACGATATGAACAGGATTCGAAGCGAAGAATAAACAAGTCTGGACCTGAACTAAAACATACTCCTGTAATAACATTATTCGTTCAGGTTCATGGCAATCTTTATCGGGAAATCAAGCGAAATAATAAAGAGATTATCAAAGAAAATGGATATGAGATCCCCGGAAAATTTTGCCATGTGGTAGACTTTGATATAGACATGAGTGAAATGTCTGAAAAATTCAGCCGAAAAGGAGAACTGGCATCTTTCTTGACGAAAATATTGCAAGACCGCAAAAATTGTCGGATCTTAGATGTCGCCGATGAGATTTACAAAAACCTATCTTCTGTCCGGTTAACCTGAGATTTTAATCGGAACGAATGTTGCCTCTATAAGGTGTATCTTTGCAGACGAACTAAAACATAGAATTATGCCATACGCATTTAAAGTTACAGCAAAGCAGAACATCGGCGGCAGTAAAGGCATTGCCAAAGGAATGAGTGTGCAGTGTGTGGAGAAATCCATATCATCGCCGCAAATCAAGACCATTCTTGAAGCCTTCAAGAATCAGCACGGAATCGAGATTAAAGGCATTTCGGTGTCAACAGGTTATTTTACAGTCGAAAAACTTTGATCCCGACTATAAGGAAAGTTCGGCAGAAGAAGTTTTGCCGAATTTTTTTAGCTTTCTTTTTAATCAGAAATAGTATTTCCGATTAAGGAGGTAACTTTGCGGTATAAAAACAAATCGAAATGAAAAATTTAGTATTTCTCAAACCTTTCTCAATCAAGAATCCGACTCTTGACGAGCAGAATGATTTCATGATGAATGAAATCTTCATCGAGATGGAGTGCGCTTCTCTCGGCGAGATGTATGACAATGACAAGCTCTATGGCAAAGAACTGAAAACATTCATCCTTCAGGAAGTAAGAACCAAACACCCGGACTGGGTTATTGCGGTTGGAAAGTGTGCGACTGTCGCATTGGGAATAAGACGTCAAAAGAAAGTGTTGCTGAACCCAAAAGTCAGCTACGAACATCTTAATAATGTGACTGAATTTGATCGGGAAAAGACATACGGCTTCTTTGATGACCTGCATGAGCAGGATTACGAACGATTTCAGTCCGTTTTCCCTCACGCAATGTGGTTTCCGCAGGATGATAATCTTTCATTATTCACCATTAAAGAAATTGTGGAGGAAATAATCAATGGTTGAACTGTTGCTTAAACGCTATCTATGGCTCATAGACACGCTGAAACGAAACGGAGAGTTGACATTCGAGGAAATTTCTGCAAAATGGGATTCATCTTCTACAAATGACAATGGCACCAAACTGACACAGAGGACATTTTACAATCATTGTCAGGCTGTGGCGCGTCACTTTGGCATCCTGATAGAGTGCCGCAGAGGAAGAGGATTGAACTTATACAGTATCGTCAACCCGGAAGCGATAGAGGAAAACACACTTACAAATTGGGCTCTCGACAGCTTTTCACTCGGAGAGCTACTCCTCGGCAACAGTGCTATCTCCGATAAAATTCTTTTAGAAGAAATACCGTCCGGGCGCGAATGGCTTGAGTCCGTTCTTCATGCATTACAGCATAACAAAGAGATTGAAATAGAGTATGAGAACTTTGTCGGAGTCAAATTCTCCGGAAGGATCAAACCTCTATGCGTTAAACTATTCAAGCGCAGATGGTATGTCCTCACGCTTTTTGACAATGATAAGAAGCGTATATTCTCGCTTGACCGTATCAGAAGTCTGACAATTTCATACCGGACATTTAACTACCCGAAAGATTTTGTTCCTGCCGAATATTTTCAAAACTACTTTGGTATCATAGCTGGAATTGAACAAAAAGTAGAAAATATCAGGATCCGCACATTCTCGGAATTACCGGGTTATCTTCGTTCGCTGCCTATGCATCATAGTCAGAGAGAATTGGAGTCGAAAGACGGGTACACGGATTTTTCTCTAAGACTGGTCCCGACATTCGATTTCATTCAAGAACTTCTTCTTCACCGAGATCAACTGGAAGTAATAGAGCCGGAATCGCTGCGCAATGAAATATCTTCTATCATATCTAAAATGTCGAGCCTTTACAACAATGCCCAATAAAACAATATCAGAGAATATGCAAAGGATAGGAATTGATGAATTGGGATTGTCAGCTACCGGCCTAACGATTATAGGCGGACGACATGCCATGGGCAAAACCTCCTTCCTGCTATCGTTAGCACTCGACATGGTAATGCACGGTAATCCTGTTGCAATCTTCTCGCTGGAAATGAGCGAGAAACAACTATTTTCCCGACTTCTCTCCAATATCTGTAATTTACCCCTTGGTGAAATCAGATACAAGGATGAATTATCTGATTCTGAGACGACCCAGATTTCAGAAGCAATGGAAAAACTACATGGTTTGACTTTGTTCATTGATGACACTGCAAACCTGTCCGTCACTGGGTTGCGTGCGAAAGCCAAACGTTTGGTACGCGAGCATGGAGTGAAGATGATAGCAATCGATTATCTTCAGCTCATGTCAGACGGAGAAAATTCCACACCAAGAGATTCGGATATCAGTAAGATAACGCACTCACTGAAAGAGTTGTCCAGGGAACTTGACATTTCTGTGATAGCATTGTTGCTCATTAGTAGCAAACCCGAGGACAAAATATGCGAAATCCAGCGTCCGGGACTGAATGACATTCATAAGATTGGTTCCATAGAGCAAGACGCAGAGACAATATGTCTTATCCATAGACCGGAATATTACGTATGCCATCAACCAGATAATGACGGAGATGACATCTGGGGCAAGGCGGAACTAATCTATGTAAAATACCAGAATGGAATAGGTATAGTAGATTTGCTTTTCCGTAAGGAATATTTACGCTTTGAAAACTATTCCTTATAATGCCCTGCGGCAATGCGGATACTTTCGGCGATTCGGGCTCGGAACTCTGGTGGAGCAACGACTTCGGCATGACCGCCGTAGCCGAGAATCAGGCGTTCAAGTTCATTGTTTATAACCACTTTCAATGACAATTGGATACTGCCGTCACGGAAGCGTTGTTCCACTTTCTGCGATTTATGGAATGGCTTAGACTCTACGTAAGGAGCCTGCTGCCTGTCAACTTTGATGACGACACGACGCGCCTTGTCGCTGATCTGCTTCGTGACTCCGATTGTGTCGTCGAAGAAATGCTCCGGGTCAAAGTCAACACATTTCTTGAATGGATGTTCTTTATCCGGTTTGACGGAATGTATTCTGTCGAGTGCAAAAATATTGACTTGCGGCGAGTGGTTGGTTGACTTCTCGCAAATCAGAAACCACCGATTTCGATATTCCTTCAGCAGATACGGATATACTACCAGAGCTTCCGGTTGACGTGCCTTGAACGACTGGTATTCGATAACCAAAGTCTGATGTTTGCGCACAGCATCATAAATGACACCGATGAATTGAGCGCCTTTGTAGCCGTCGACATGCTCCATATCCATCGCAGGAACCGATGCACCAGTGTGACGCGAAATCTGCTCGTTGAGTTTACTGATAATGTCGATCGACGATGCGAGCTGGGGAAATCCCTGAAGCTGACGGAGAATATCGAGTGCGGAATTGAGAGCGTCCAGACCTTCATCGTTCAGTGGCAGATGCGTGATGCTGTAGTCCGGATCCTCGTATTCATAATACTTATTGTCGCGTACCACTATAGGCGCATTATATCCAAGTCGGTCGCTACGCATCAGCGCAAGGTCGTTCTGAAACGTGCGGCGGCTTACTGGATTGCTTCGGCCCTCGTACTCAGCCAGGGCTTCCGTACACGCATCAATCAGGTCGTTGATGGTCCAGCGCCGATAATGATTCTGAAGACATTTGTCTATCGTCGAAATACGGATGAGAGTGGCTCTGTTCAATGGCATAACATATATATTTTTCGCAAAAATAACGATTTTTCTCATGCTGCGCAAATCAGTTGCGCAGCCACTTCTCAACTTTGCATTCAAAATAGAACAGTATGATAATTAAAGGTAAAACAACATCGGCTGAGATTTTCACCGATAATATTGAAGAGCCGGCACTCAACTGGCTTAAGGCGCTTTGCGACCATCCGGCGATGGAGGGAGTGCAGATAGTCCAGATGCCCGACGTTCACGCCGGAAACAACTGCAATGTGGGTACTGCTTATCCGATTGGCATGTATGTCAATCCCGACCATGTCGGCGTTGACATCGGTTGCACCATTTCCATGCACCGGTTATCGGTTTCGGTCAGCCCCGAAGATTTCCCCCTTCTCGACCATCGCATCAGGGAGACGATTCCGATGGGAACGGAAATCTGCGCAAAGAACTCGCTTAACGAAAAGGAACTTTTCCGATTCCTCAATTCGCAGTATCAGAAAGCTCGTTCTGCCGCTCCCGAACTGATAAACGAAGCGCCTCGGATTGATGCACGATTCATCACCGACTTCTGCCGCCGAATAAAATTGCAGGAAGGCATATTCTATAAGAGTCTCGGGACACTCGGCGGCGGCAACCATTTTATCGAATATGGGGAGGATGAAGCATCAGGCGAAGGCTGGCTGACAATTCATTGCGGCTCCCGTAATCTCGGCGTAAAGTTGGCAAACCATTGGCATAACGTGGCGCAAAATCCCAAACGCGCCGAATATGTCGGCTTCCTTTGGGGCGATGCTCTTAAAGGATACTTGTCGGATATGGTGGTCGCACAAGCATACGCGCTCTATAACCATCAGATAATCAGCGACCGCATCTTTGCAATCCTCAGAAAGTTATGCAAAGCCAAATGTGTAGAGTCAATATTCACCACACATAACTATATATCATTGACTGATGAACGGCCCATGCTCCGCAAAGGTGCGATTGATGCCTCCGAAGGGCGAAAGGTTGTTATTCCTTTCAATATGCGCGATGGGATTGCTATCTGTATCGGTAAAGGAAACGAAAAATGGCTCAACACCGCTCCCCACGGTGCCGGACGCATTATGAGCCGGGCGCAAGCGAAGAAGCAGATTACACTTGATGAGTTCAGACAGACTATGTTGGAGGTGTTTTCTACATCAATATGCGAAGCTACACTTGATGAGTCGCCTATGGCTTACAAGCCGACTGAAGAAATTTTGAAACTTATACAGCCAACAGTTGACATCATATCAATGATTAAGCCCAAACTTAATATCAAAGACAACGGAGAATGAAACACTACATACAGATCACAGCGGGTCGTGGCCCGGTGGAATGTGCGAGAGCTGTGACTCTCGTCGCTCGTGAGATTGTCAAAGCTATCCCGTCACTTCAACTTGCCGACTGCGAGCCGCATAATCAGGTGGATGGCTGCTATATGTCGATGACTTTTGTAACAGGAGAGTCAATACCTGGTACTATCGTCAAAGAATGGCAAGGTACGGTATTATGGCGTTCCACAACAAATCCATATCGTCCCGGGCATAAACGCAGTAACTGGTTTGTCGGAGTTAATTTCTTTGACGAAGTGGAATTGCCCGAAATAGCCGACTCCGATATTGTTTACGAAACATGCCGGTCGGGAGGGAAAGGAGGTCAGAATGTTAACAAGGTAGAAACCACAGTCCGTGCGACCCATATACCATCCGGAATTGCGGTAAAATGCTCTGACGAACGTTCTCAATCACAAAATAAAATCCGAGCCCGTGAACGCCTGCTGCTAAAACTCCGTCAAAGGAATGATAAAGCCCAAGCCGATTCTTTATACCGTCAATGGAGCAATCATGATAAGCTTGAACGAGGGAATCCCGTCAAAAAAATGACCGGGAAATTATAAACTCAGAAGGTGTATCGTCTTTTGATACAGCAATGTCTTAAATTTGCATCGTAAATTAAAACAGCGTCGGCAATGAGAGAATTAGATCTTCAAAAAGCCAAAACAACGGATAAATCCAAGCAAAAGGATGATGCAAAAAATGCTAAACCGAAAAGCATTCTTGAATCATTTGAGTACATCGTTGAACTTGCCGAAGATTCAAATCTCGATAACGACTTTCTCGAGAAGGCGGCTAAACATATCAAGTATGCTTCCCGTAAGTTGAAACTGACTCCAATGCAGGTGGTGCTTCTGGCTATGTTTGTTGACAGAAGCGAAGACAGCCGCATAATGATTTCAGACATCGCGAAATATACCGGATGCAGAACCACCAAAATACTAAGGCTTTCAGATGATATAGACGCTCTTGAAAACAAACGCTATCTCAGGGCTTCCCGCAGTCGCAATTCATTAAGCTACCGCGTGCCGGGCGCAGTTCTAAAATCGTTGCGTAAAAATCAGCCGTATATATACGAGGAAGAACCCGTTCCGGACACACAGACATTCTTCGACCGCTTTGAGCGGTTGATGAAAGAGAAGGATGATGATGAGCTGACCCATGATTCCTTGATGGAACAGACTAAAGAGATGCTTGATGAAATCAGGGACAGCGTATTCGCTACCGAACTGCGCCGTTGTGGATTTTGCGATGAAGATACATTATTGTTTATCTTTATGGCACATCTTTTCGTGGAGAATAACGATGACAATATAGGTTTTCACGACATCGACGATCTATTTGATAATGGCGATATCCCGAGCTGGGTGAAACGGGAATTTCGTTCGCGCGAATCTGAACTCTTTGAAAAGAATCTTATCGAGAACGTGAACGAAGACGGCATGGCTCGTTCCGATGCGTTCAAACTTACTGAAAATGCTAAAGAACAGTTCCTTAGCGAATTGAACCTTAATAAAATCGGACGATCTGACAGAAGTCTCATCAAAGCAGAAACTCTGGTTAAGAAAGATTTGATTTACAATGAAACTGAACGTGATCAGATTTCTGAGCTATCCTCGATTCTCTCGGAGAACCGTTTCAATGAAGTCCAGAATAGACTTCGTTCTGCCGGGATGAGACCGGGCTTTTGCTGCATATTTTATGGGGCACCGGGAACAGGTAAAACTGAGACGGTATATCAACTTGCCCGCTGTACCGGACGAGACATTATGCGCGTTGATGTTGATAAAATCAAGAGTTGTTGGGTCGGTGAAAGTGAGAAGAACATAAAGGCTCTTTTTGACCGTTATCGTAGCATCTGCAAAAACTCCAAACTTGCACCCATACTACTCTTCAATGAGGCAGATGCAGTGTTGGGCGTCAGAATAGAAGGGGCTGCCAGAGCCGTTGACAAGATGGAAAATTCTATCCAGAACATAATTCTTCAAGAAATGGAAACACTCGAAGGTATCATGATTGCCACTACAAACCTAACCACAAATCTTGACAAAGCATTCGAGCGTAGATTCCTATATAAAATCCGCTTCGATAAGCCTACGGTCAATGCTCGCATCGAAATCTGGGAGGCTATGCTAAAAGGCTTATCGAATGAAGACGCACAAATTCTCGCCACTCAATTCGATCTTTCCGGAGGAGAAATTGAAAACATCGCCCGCAAACATTCTGTCAACGCAATTCTATCTGGTAACGAGAACATTGACATTGAAGAACTAATTAGCATATGTCAGCATGAAAGGATTTCCCACAATAATAGGACAAGAATAGGCTTCTAATGCTATAATAAACAATACACAATCACCCGCATGACCTGGGTAAAGTCACACGGGTGATTGTTTTATGGAATAAAAAGGGCGGCGAACTCGGTCAAGCGGCGGGTATATAAGCCTTTGTGTTTCTTGCCTTTGTAGCGGCAATGGGAAACGTAGGACTTGAAGATGTCGCGGTTGCCGGCCTTCAGTTTCTTCAGGACGGTGCTTTTGTTGACGACGCCGGGGCCGCAGTTATAGGCGAGTGCGCCAAGAAGAACGGAGTCCTTGCCGTATTTGGAATACATAGCGCAGAGCTTTCGAAGGTCTTTACGAAGGAGAGCGTCTGCCTGTGCCTCGGTCAGTTGAACTCCTCGGCGATATGGCTCGCCCGGCTGGACCTGATGTCCGTAGCCGACATAGGGCCAGTGCCTCGGTTTGTGGAGTGTTTCGAATTTCTTGATTATCAGAACTGCCCGCTCAAAGAGCGGCAGTTCCATGATATTTCGTTTTGCGGCGAAAGCCGGCGAAGTGACCGTAACGGCAACTATCGCCATAAGGAATATCAGGATTTTTCTCATCGGATAATCGGGGTTACGGGTCCTACAATCGGTCCGATGATTCCGGGAGTCTCGCCGCCGTCATCGTCTCCGCTCTTGCCGTTGAACTCGAAGGTCTGCTCCCACGGCGTCGAGCCGAAGTTGTCCTCGATCACGATGAGGAACTTGTGGGCCTCCGAAGTGCGAGCGGTGTAGTTCAGACGGAAAGTCTTGCTCTCTAGAAGCACGCGGTCGTTGTTGACCAGCACCGGACCGTCAACCAGTTTGAGGGTGCCTTCGCCATCGTATTGGAAATAGCGGATGGTATAGAGAGTGTTGGAGTAGTTGCCCTCTGGTTTGATCTCGAAGCGCAGCTCTACGGTCTGCCCCTTGACAATCTTGTCGCCGTAGGGCATTACCTCGACTGTAAAGGGATAGGACTGTTGGACATCGAGGTCATCGGAGCAGGAGGTCATTGCGAAGACGATTGCAAAGAGAGCAATCCAGAAGCCGAAGAACCGGACGGTGGTAAGGCGGATTCCGCCAAGTTTGTTGAGAATTGTTTTCACGTTTTTCAGAGTTTGAGTTTTGATGATTTTTTCGGATAGAGCGACATCAGGTAGTCGTTCAAATCCTTGTTGTTTGGATAGAGTGCCGACTTATCCATGACCCTGTCGCCGAACTCACGCCGGAGTCTGGCGAGTGCCGCACGACCGGCAGCGTCATTGTCAAGATAGCACTGGATAACGGTATAGCCAGCCAAAGGCGTTATAGCCTTGGTAATGTTGGAGACAGAGTTGAGAACCACCGAGTCCATGCCATCGTTGAAGCCAAGGCGTTCAGCCGAAAGGAAGTCGATAAAACCCTCGAAGAGATTACACCGTGCATTGCCATTGGCAATAAGGGTGATATACTTCGGAGGATACGAACCCTTGAAGAAAGGATTTCTAAGCTCATAGCCATGTGCATTGTTCTCGAAGCCGATAGCATAATACTGTTTTCCATGCAGCTCATAATCGACCTGAACACAATAGCGTTGAGCAATGTCGCGTGGTATGCCACGATCCGAGAGGTATTTCAGCAGCGCAGGGGAAGTCAGCCGCGACACCTTCACATTCTCGAAGGTCGGATCCTCGACAAACGGCGTTGGCTTATAAGGCTTGGCGACCGGGAGACGCATCTTCTCCGCGATGTAATCGACCTGCCTCAAAAAGTCCGTTTCACCGGACATTTCTCCGGCAAGCGAGAAGATGTCACCGCCCGCGCCCGTTCCGAAGTCAAACCAAACCTGGCGGTTCGGATTGACATGGAACGACGGTTTTCTCTCACTGCGATACGGAGCGTAAAACCACAGACCTTTGCTGTCGCGGCCAGTAGGTTGATAGCCCAACTGGTTCAGGAACTCCACGAGGGAGATTTTCTTGATCTCGTCTATGTTCATAGGCGCATCTTCCGTTTCGGCTTGTCTGCTTCCTGCTTAGGAGGTTCTTTCGGCTCCTGACGGATGCTGACCTTTTGGATATTCGACATTTCTCCGGCGATATATATGTTCAGCTCACGCATATTGGCAGAGCCTGTCATCTCGTATGCGAGGTCATAGATGCCGCCGTAGGCACCGGACTTGGTATCACGCCAGAGGTTTGTCTCGATGTTGATTACCATTGTCGGCTCACCTTTCGGGTCGTACGGAGCCTTGTAGATTCGGAGATTGCCGTCCGCCGCCACGGGATGTTCTTGACCGAGAGCCTTCATGAAATCAGTGAGCCTGATTTTGCGGATGTCCGGAGTCACCACCTTAGGCTCTAAAGGCTGACGGACTCTTGCAGACAACTCTTTGCCATGCTCATAGTCGTTCATGTACTTGACAATGAAGTCTCGCGGATCCGTGTAGAGTTTCGGATTCATCTTCAAGGCGGCAAGGTCGATGATGTCTCCGCTCTGGTCAGTGGCGTGGTCATACCATCGGTTCGTATTGGTATCGACCACCAGCATCGGCTCCGGGTCGTCGCGCTGAGGCGCATAGTAGAGCTTCATGTCCTCGAAAGCCTTTACCGGCTTTTCGCCGAGAGCAGCCGTGAACTCCGTCAGAGGAATGTTCTTTATGTCATTCTTCGTGTATCTCATAACCTAAAACTGATATTTGAGGTGAATGCCATAGGCGAAAAGAAAATGCTCGGTGTCATTGCCGAAGACAAACTTCTCTTTCAGATGGGTACCGAGTGCCACATGGTCCGAGAGATAGAAGTCAGCCGACAGAGTAACCGCACCGCCATAGATGAAGGCGTCTTTCGCCTGAATGGTAGAGCCGTCGCGTAGAATGCTTTCGCCCCAGTTGACCGTCTCATATCCAGCGAGAGCCGACACACCGCCATAGAGATGAAATGTCTGAGAATAGTCGCTTACGATGCGGAGATTGTAGCCGACCTCGCCGGTGAACTGAGCCACGGGAATGCGACCTTTCTCGCCGTAAGGCTTATAAGTCTGGAGATATTCACCGCCGAAAGACCATGTGTTGGCATTATTGCCTTTGATGACCGAGTAGAACACTCCGAGATTATATCCGCAGTTGCGGGAGTTGCCGGTATAGAAACCGTTTACCATATCGGTGCGGACTTCGACCGCTGACATTCCGGGGAGATTCCGCTGGGCGAATGCCTCCCCTGCGGACAGGGAAAGCACCGCCACAGCGAAGATTGAAAGAATCTTCTTCATGGACTGATCACTGGATTGAAAGTTCGTCGATTACGTTGGCTCTCACGATGTCCTCGTTATCGACCACGAAAGACTGATGGCGGCCGCCTTCCTTCTCGGCAACCTCGATAACGAGCTGCTTGTCGTCAGGGATGGTGAATTTCTCCAGAGCGAACACAGTCCTCTCGTAAGACTTGCCATGTACCACTGTTACATAGTTCTGGGCGCGGAGCAGTTCAAGTACCTGTTCCTGCATTGCGGTTCGCTTGATGACCTTCTTGTCCACAATCTTGAAGCTCACATAGTCGATGTCGAAAGCGATGTTGGAGGTATTCTTCAATTCCGTGTGGAAATAGAGAAGTCCATTGTTTGTGTGGATGGATTTCAGAAGGAACTGCACCCCGAAACGCTTTGAGCCGATATGCTTGATTTCGCGCTTGTTCTGCTTGTAGATGCTCTTCATAATCAGCTTGACAAGCACCGGAGACTCCTGTCCGAGTTTCTCCAGATAGATCTCCTGCGCGTTGTTGGGACGGTTGACAGATTCCCCGTCATGGAGAAAGTCTGTCATCTCAATACTCAGAAGCAGAGGCTCTTTAGCGAATTTTACGTTGAAGGTGTAATATGAACCATCATCGGTGATTACCGAGAGATTGGTCTCCTGCTTGAACGACTTGAAGGCGGACTTCACACGCAGTACATTCTTCGCGCCGTCGGCGAGACCTGCCACGAGGTTCTCGTTGCCGAGGTCCACATACACCACCTCCGATGGGAAGATGATGTGAGTAGTTTTCTCGAAACAAACTTCCAGTGCGTGAGGCGGAATCATCCGGTCGAAGCCCACTTTGCGTGTCAGACCGTCGAACTTGTCGCCGTCGGTGTAATTGGAACCATACACCTCTATGTCATGTTCCGTACTTGACGACACGTTGTTATCGGTGTTTTTGGGTGATTTAGCGTTGGCAGCAATGGCCACTCCGAAGAGTGCCACTGCCGCAACGAAGAGTTTTGTGATTGTTTTCATTCGTTGTTGTTGGGGTTGGTTGATTTACTGCTCGTTCTGTTTGAGCATGATTTTATAGCCGGATTTCAGGTGTATCTTGGGCGTTCTTAACTTCTTATTAAGATATTGAGAGACACCGTTTATAAGTCCTTTGCCGACATCGGAGGCGAGTTGCGCACTGGCGTTGGTAGTCAGGTTGATGGAACTGCCCATCGTACTTCCCATATTGGCACCTATTTCATGGAGTGCGTCGCTCTCCATAGAGTTGGGGATACTGATTCCTTCCTGACCGTCTGAGTCATAGACCGAGAGGTCAACCTCCATAATGCAGCCGAGAGCCTCGATAGACTCTACCTTGATTTCAAGACGCTCACCCTGTAATCGCGCAGCTCCTACGACCGTGGTGTTCTTCGGCAACAGAGAATTGCCAATCCACATTGGTTCGAGTGTGCGGAGCTTGACGCTCTGCCCGTCGGTAATTGACTGGTCAGAGGCGACACAGGCTGAAATGGTGTTCTTGAAATTCGTGCGTTTGGTACCGACAGCGGTAGAGAACGAGCGGGCGTTATCGGTTGAGGCACTGAGAGAAGACACAACATTGCGGTTCACCTGATTGACAGGCATGACCTTACGTTCCTTCTCCGGCTCATCGACAATAACCGCCTGCTGACCGCCGCCTGTGCCGAGATACTGCGCCGCGAGTTTGTAGGACTGCTCCATCAGTTCCATCTCATTGGGCTGCTGGACCTGCTGATGTGCCATCAGATTCTGAGCCTCCAGCTCGTCGACACGGGCTTGAAGTTCCGCTACCTGCGTAGCCTCGGTGTTCTCCGGAATGAAAAAATCATCGAGCGAAGCCTGTACCTCCTGATATGCCAGATTTGAAGCCTCAACCATATTTGGCCGAGTTTCTTCTCGCACTTTGGGAACAGAATCTACCAACGGGATACTTTCGGCAGTCACATTGATAGTATCCTTCTGTGTTGCGTAGGCGTCTCGTTTGTCGCTGACTATCTCCTTAGCGTCAGGCTCCGGCATATTCTGATTGAAACCGCTTGTCTGGGTAGCGGCTCCGTCGCCGAAACTATTGAATATCAGCCACAGGATAATGCCGGTAGTAAGGAACATCGCGGGGAAAGCCACGAGATATTTCATCCGCATCTTCCGCTCCGCCTCGGTAGTGGGTCTTCTGAGTTTATTCCATAGCGTCTTCAGATCCATAGAAAATTTCCGGTGAGGGTTTATCGCCCTTTCCGGGCATCGGCATCTGTTTTATGGTGCCGAAGTCGGGATTGCTATGCACCCCGTTGTAGATGTTATAGATAGACTTGCCGAATACAAAGAGAGCGAGCAAGGCAAACAGGACGAAAGCCACAGCCACGACCCGGAACCGCTTCTGTGGGGGTATGTCGTCGCATTTGCGACGGACATACTCCACAGCACTCTCTTTGCGGCTGGACACCTTATTATAAAGGAGTCCGATTTTCTCTTTCATAGTTTTGAAGTTCATTTCTTAATTGTCAGTATATCTTTGTTTTCGATTACGGTAAAGTTCTCAATGATGAATCCGTTGGGATTGTCGTCAGAGCGTCCGGAGTTCTTCAGCTTGCAACTGCTGACCAGCGACCTCTCGGTGACGTTGCTCTGGCGGATGATCATCTGCTTTGCGTAAGTCCTCACATCGTAGGGATAATTGGTGAAGTTCACCACCACGCTATCTACCTTCAGCACCTGATTGATGTTGCCGGAGATAATGCGGTTATAGTACCCCTGTTCCGTGAAGTCACGGTAGTAGTTGTAGGCACTCTTGTCGGCGAGCAACAGGGCACGGCTGACATTATGCTCGATGGCTGACTTTTCGGGCGAGAGCGTGAAGAACAGTTCATGGAAGCGGCGAACATGTTCGCGTGCTTCTGCCGGACGGTTCTGCTCCATGTCCTGCGACAAGGCAAGCATAAGCGACTTGCCATTGTCGAGGACATAGATTTTCTCGCGCTGTTTTTCGGCGAAGTTCAGAGAGAGCACCACGGAAGCAACAGCCACCACAGCGCAGAGACTCACGAAGACAACTCCGAAAAGACGTATCTGCCGGAACGAAGACTCGATGTTTTTCAGTGATTTGAATTCCATTTTCATATTACTTCAGAAGTTTTCCGACACGACCTGCCACGTTTCCAGCCGCTGACCCGGCGACACCTGCAATGGCTGAACCGCCCTGCATACCCACGGAGTTGATATGTCTGCCATAAGCACCCATACTACCGCCAGCCTGAATAATCCAGCCTGCCACAGTCGGGATTGTGAAGTACCCGATGATACCGATAATCATGAATATCGTGTAGCAAGTATTTGAACTATCGAGGTTTACATTAGGATTGTTGGTCAACTCCGATATATCGTTCTGGAGCATCAGTACCTGTATCTTCGCCAATATCGTCGAGAATAGGTCCGCGACCGGCAGCCATAGATATGTCTGTATGTATCGCTGAATCCACATCGTCATTGTTGACTGGAACCCATCCCATACCGATATGGCAAAGGCTATCGGTCCGAGTATCGCCAGGACTATGAGGAAGAATGTCCTTATCGTGTCGATGGTTAGCGATGCCGCCTGAAAGAGCATCTCCAGCAATTCCCGGAAGAAGTTCTGGATTGCCTTCTTGACTTTATACATTCCACGCTCGATATACATTCCGGCTGCGGTACCCACTTCCGTCACTCCAAGCTCATCTATCTGCCGGTCAAATTCCGCGTCATCCACGAGATAGGCTGTCGATGGGTCATTCATCATGGCCTCATACTCCAGCCGGTCTTTCTCCTCGCGGTAACGCTGCATGTCGAGAGTCTGACCTTCGAGCATCGTCGCCGTTCCCTGAACAATTGGCTGCATCACAGAATTGATGGTGCCGAGCACGATTGTCGGGAAGAACATGATGCACAGTCCGATGGCGAAAGGACGCAACAGAGGGAACACATCCACCGGCTCTACGGCGGCAAGCGATTTCCAGATGCGCACCGCCACATAGAACAGTGCGCCGAGTCCGGCTATCGCCTGTGCCACCCCCGCCATGTCGCTGCACAGCGGCATCATCTCGTCATAGAGGGAGCGGAGGACGGTGTGCAGGTTGTCAAAATCTATCGCGCAAAGCATAGGTGTTACCAGTATTTTTCGGAGCCGTCGCCGTAGAGGTTGACGACACGCTGGGTATCAGCCTTTTTCTTTGCCCGCAGGTAGGACACGGAGATGTTCTTGTTTGTGTAGTAGGCTGTAAGGTTCTTCAGTCTTTTCATCTCCTTGTAGCAGTCGTCGACCACATCCATACGGTCCTTGTCGGTCATGGAGAGAGTCGTGATGTTGACCACCTGTTTCAGATCCGTCAGCACACCGTTGGCTTCTTCCAGAATCTTTGTGTAGCCGGAGGCGATGGCAGAGAGTTCGGCACTCGTGAAGTTCGGGTCAGTCAGCATCTTCTGGAAGTTGTTGACATAATATCCGGAGATATTACCGAGCATCAGGATAGTCTGCTGTACCTTGCGGGCGTCGCGGACAAGGTTGTTGACCGACTGAAGAGCATCGTAATACTTCTTCGCCTGCTGGTAAATTTTCACGGTTTCCTGAAAATTCTTCACCATGTTCGTCGCCGTCGTTGACTCCTGAACAAGTGACTTTGAATTGTTTACGATACTCTGGGCGATGTTCGACGGGTCGATGACCGTCCACTGGGCAGAGGCTCGGTTTGCTCCGAAGAACAGAACCATGGCCACTACCGCGATGATTGTTTTGAGATGTTTCATTCGCTTTTGGGTTTCAGTTGAGTTTTGAGGCTAAACCTCCGATTATCTTTACTCCCACATAAAGCAGAAGTAAAGGGAAAGTGAATAGAGCAAGGATGCCGACGAGTAAACCGGCAAGTATCAGCCACAGGATATAAAGGACTTTCATAGCGGCAACCATTGAGCGAGATGATGAGCGATGTTTGAAAGAGTCTCAGCCACAAACGGTTTGGCATATACCACCATCCTATATGCCGCCACAAATGCGACAGAGAGAATGGCTATTCCAATGAGAAAAAGGATTGCTCCTATCAGCACTCCGAATATCGGGTGGAAGCATCTGGTTATCTTCATGTCGCACCCTCCCTTCTCTCATTGGCGAGCAACCGAATCGCCGCCTCAACGCTGCCACCGAGTTGGGCGGCTTTGTTGAGCACCTGAATCTTCTCCGTTTCTTCGGTGGTATAGCAGAGATATTCCTCAGTTGATACCTCCGTGGCATAGACCGCTGACTGTGTGCCGCCAAGTCCAATCCACACCTCTTTATATAGTCGGTTCGGATTGTTCGCCATATTGATACTGAGTATCTGGCTTTTCTCCTTGTCGGTCAGTCCTAACAGCTCCTGAATCTGGTCGAAGCGATTCATGTACTTGCGCTGGTCCAGAAGAATCTTGCAGTCAGAGTTATTGATGATGGTCTCCTTCACAATCGGCGACGATATGATGTCGTCAACCTCCTGCGTTACAACTACCGCCTCGCCGAAGTATTTACGCACCGTCTTGTAGAGGTACTTCATATACTCAGCCATGTTAGCCGAAGACAGTGCCTTCCATGCCTCCTCGCAGATAAGTACCTTTCGGATTCCCTTGAGTCTCCGCATCTTGTTGATGAAAGCCTCCATGATGATGATTGTCACCACCGGGAACAGCTCCTTGTTGTCCTTGATGCTATCTATCTCGAAGACAATGAAGCGTTTACCGAGCAGGTCGATGTTCTCTTTGGAGTTGAGAAGGAAGTCAAAACGACCTCCGTGATAATACTGCCGGAGGGTCGTCAGGAAGTTGTCGATGTCAAAGTCCTGCTTATAGATGGGTATGGGACGCTGTGCCATTTCAGCACGGTAGTCGTCGCGCATAAACTCGTAAAACGCATCGAAGCACGGGACGATATTTTTGTCCGCCCTCATCTTGTCGAGGAACATCGACAACGCCGAGCCAAGCTCGCCGCTCTCGGTTTTGGTCACTCTGTCGTCCTCTGACTTCCAGAGCGTCAGGAGCAGCGTCTTGATTGAGTCCTTCTTCTCCACATCGAACACACCGTCGTCCGTATAGAAGGGATTGAATGAAATCGGGTTATCCTCCGTGTAGGTGTAGTAGATGCCATCCTCGCCGTGGGTACGGTTGTGGATGAAATTGCTCAGACCCTCATAGGAGTTGCCGGTATCAATCAACAGGATATGCGCACCCTGTTCGTAATACTGGCGTACAAGGTGGTTGGTGAAGAACGACTTTCCGGAGCCTGACGGACCGAGGATGAACTTGTTTCGGTTGGTGGTTATACCACGCTTCATCGGTTCATCGCTTATATCCAAATGGATAGGTTTTCCGGTCAGCCTATCGACCATCTTTATTCCGAATGGAGATAACGATGAGCGATAGTTGGTTTCGGCAGTGAAGAAACAGGCGGCAGGCTCTATGAACGTGTAGAAACTTTCTTCCGCCGGGAAGTCTGCCTCATTGCCGGGCATCGCCGACCAGAACAATGTCGGACAGTCGATGGTGTTGTGCCTGGGCATACATCCCATAGTGGCAAGCTGACCGCCGACATCATTCTTGATACGTCGCAGTTCCTCTGTGTCATCGCTCCATGCCATCACGTTGAAGTGCGCCCGGACCGAGGTCAGTCCGTAGGAATGTGTCTCGTTGAGATAGCGGTCAATCCATTCTCGGTTAATGGCATTTGAGCGTGAGTAGCGGCTTAACGAGTTCATGTTTCGGGCTGTCTTCTCAAACTTCGCCAAGTTCTCGTCATGGTCATCAATCAGGATATACTGATTGTAGATATGGTTACAGGGTAACAGCAACCCGACGGGAGAAGCGAAACTCAACCTACAATCGGAGCGGTCAGTCGATAGACGCTCATATCGGTTGTCGGTGCTGACCTTAGCCGGAAGGTCATCCGTATCAGAGAGTGTATGCAGACAGAGCATTTTGTCGCCAATCCGCATCTGCTGTGCCGAGAGGTCAATATCCTCTAAGCAGGTTACATTTTCCATCGAAAGCGACAGATACTTTTCGATAAGACCTGACTCCTTCTCAGTGCCGACCAGTTCATCATCAGAAAGACGGCGCAGCTTGATATAGCCGGTGTCGTTGATGATGCGCTCGAACTGTTCCACAGATTCCATGAACTTCACAATCATCTCGTGATTGAGTTCCTTCGGGGTTAACCGTCCACGGCAGAGCGTCGAGAAGTTGCTCTGCTGACGCGCCCTTTCCTTAGTTGTCTTGGTAAGGAAGAGGTAACACCGGTGGGACAGGTACGGGCGCTCGTTGAAGTGGCGTTCAAATGAACGGTCGAGGAAAGAGAGATCATCTTTCTGGAGTTCCGGCTTATATCGCTCTGACACAAACCAGTCCTGTTTATGCACTACTGTGTAGTGCGGCAGAACCTTGATTGCTTTGCACCATGCTCCGTGCATGGCTTCATACTCCTGCGAGGTGACAGTAAAAAGCTCCGGCAAGGCAACCTCGAAAGCGACTGTTATGTCGGCATCTTTCGATATGATGCAGCCATGCTCCACCGCCAGCAAAGGCAATTTGGATTCCAGTGTTGAGGCTTTTAGGGTATTTCTCATTGTTTTCTAACTCTGATTAAGCGATTCAGGCGCAGTCGGTTGATGATATAGCGTGGATGATATTTCACCGCCGCTAACTTCATCAGACCATACTGACCATATTTGGCATTAAGGTGGAAAGTGAGCCATACAAGGATTGAGGCGCACACCGCACCGAAGGCGATGCAGAACCATTGCGCAACGCCACACATATACATGATGACGAACACGATGAAATCCGCAATCAGACCTCCGGCGAAGATGAACAGATATTGCGCCTTCAAACCCTTGTATTCTACCGTTCTACCAATACCTTTATTGATAGAATACTCAGCCATTTAGAGGAAGAATGAGCGGAGAATGGTAGCGGCTACTATGAGGAAGATACAGGCTCCGAACCACGATGCAGCGGTCTTGCTGGTGTCGGGGTCGCCGGAGCTGAACTTGCCATAGACCTTGACGCCGCCGATAAGACCGACAACGGCACCAATGGCATAGATGAGTTTCGTCCCTGGGTCGAAATAGCTGGAAATCATAGAGGTAGCCTCGTTGATGCCAGCCATGCCGTTACCGGCGGCGAAACACTGGGCGACAGATGCAACAGCGAAGAGTGCGAAGAGTGCGCGCTTGGCACCTGCCGAGCGCAGAATGTTTTTGAACTTTCTCATGTTTCAATTCTTGGACTGAGAGGGTTTGCGAAGAAATTCCATTCTGAATCGAGGTGCGGGAACTTCTTTTGCCTCCGGCTCAATTACCGGTTCGGCTTTTGGCTCAGGCTTTTCCTCTTTCTGCTTTACCACCGGCTCTTTCTCCGGGACAGGTTCGGCAGTTGGTGTTTCAGATTCGGGTTCTTCCTGACGGAAAGCCTCGTCGTTCATCTCGACTTTCCGATGGCACTCATACAGTTTCTCCAGCAGAGCGTCGGGTAGACATCCGCTAAACTGTGTGCCGTCAACCGTCCTAAAAACATTCATTGCAAATTGCAATGCGCCAACGGGCTGTTGTTCGCCAGACTGCAAAATGTCTGACGCTTTTGTGATTGAATCGAAATCGACACCGCTTGCCAACGGATTGGGAGGGGCGACAGTGTTGTCCTCTCTTTCGAGCTGCGCCTCTTCATCACGGTGGTCTTCCCATGCCCGTGCCTCTCTTTCGGGAGACATTCGTTTGGGAGGTGCCGGAGTTTCATCCTTCACATCAAATTCTGCATCTTTCTCATCCATCAGGGTTTCCACACAGTCCCTGATAGGTTTCACAACCTCTTCCATCATCGCCTTGAGGTCTGCCACAGAGAAATTGGACAGACCTACGGCATCATCGGCTATTGCCGGACTGATGGTTTGAGCTAATGATTCTTTTGTCTCCGTTACCGTGGACGGAGACGGAGCGGGAGGCGCATCTTCGTTTTGCGGTTTTTCCGCAGGGTACTGACCTCGTCGGTTCATATACTCGTTGAGCAGGACGACCACAATGGCCTGTGCCACGATAGCGCCGATGATATACATCCATATCATGCAGGTTTTCGTTTTGAATCGTTTGTCATCTCATTGATGAGATCGGCACAAGTGTCAAGGTGGTCAAGCAGGATTGCCTCTACATACGACCCCATTGTCGGGCGGTCGCCATCGACATCCAGCACGATTCTTTTCAGTCGCTTGCCGAGTTCGGCGGAGATATAAATCTCCCGCTCCTTACGGTTTACTTTGTCGCCCATCAGGTACTTTGCCTGATATTTCTTGGCATTTAGCGAGATACCATCCATTGCCTTGCAATCGGTATCCGAGAGATAGGATGCGGCAGTGAGTTCTGCTATCAGTGCTTTCACATCCTCCTCTTCAAGATGATAGGCCACTATATTCTGGACATACATACCGACGGAGGCTTTATCGCCGCCGATATTAGTGACTATCCTCTTGAGTCGCTGCCATAGCGACAGAGTACAGCCTACATATTTGTAGGGTTTTAGAGAGTGTCCGGCGAAGAAGGTCTCTTGATACGAGCGTTTAACCTCGTCGGAATAGCCGGCACCGTCAACATTGACTTCGGCGCCGGGGTTCGCAGTGGGAATTGCGGTCATTTGAATCTGTCAAGACTTTTCTGTTTGCGTTGGTCTATGAGACCTGCTATGTCTTTTCGATAAGTGGAAAAATGATGTTCAAGTATATTCCACACATAATTGCCAATCGTCATATTCTTTCCTGTTTTGGATCTGATAGCCTGTACTATCTCTCTGAGGCAGATAAGATGGTCGATTGTCAGATAAACCTTTTCGGGCTTTTTATCATCCGTTCCACCTCTTAAAAAGGTATCCACGAATGATTCCGGGAAAGGCTGCATTTTTGGGGTGGATGATTTCGGCTTATCAGCCGAAGTGTCTTCTTCAACACCTTTCGGACCCGGTACGGGTTCGGGTGCTACATCATTATCCATAGGAATATCCGCAAAATCAGGAGTTACGGGTTTATAGCCTGCAAGAAAATCTTCACCAAGTGGTACTTTGGAAATTTTCTTAGCCATTGCGTATTCCTGTCAGTTCCAGAAATTCTTCGGCGAGGTCGTCTATTCCGCTCCCTTTGATTGTATAGGGTGACGGAGGAAAGACCGTGCTTCGGAAAACCTGGTGCTTCGGATTGCATGAGAGTTCTTTCTTGAAACGGACGCTTGCAGGTATGGTTGTCTTCATCGCTTCAAGGCCGATTGACTCCATGAACTCATCGTAAGCAGTATAAAGGTCAGTGCGCTCTCTTGCGTCCACTTTGTTCCACAGAATCTTCACTCCTTTAAGGTTGCCATATCCCATCGTCATAAGACGGTCGTGGATAAACTGGCAATATCCAAGAGTGCTTTCTATATCATACTTGCAGGCTGCCATCGGACAGAATACATAATCGCAGTTCGATATTATCTGTATAACATTAGGGTTGTTCATCGTACCGGGGAGGTCGAGGAACAGGACTTGTGTGTCATTCTCTCCATTGAGATACTGACGCACACGGAACATGGTTTCTTCCAGAGGAATCTTCATGATGGCGTAAGGCTGAAGACCAGTTCTGGTCAACAATTCGTGCGCCATCACTGCCAGATGCTCTGTCTCGCTCACGGTCTTTAACTCGCGGTTGCGTTCTCCTATAAGACTGTGCTGGGGCGAGTCACAATCCATGATTGCAACCTTGATGCCTTTCTCATAGTAGAGATAGCTGGCGAGTAACACCGTGAGGGTTGATTTGCCCACTCCTCCCTTTTGGTTGGAGAAGGCAACAACAATGGTGTTGCTCATCGGAATGTTTTTGAGGGTGAAACAATGGTCGGCAACATTTGCCACGACGTTCCGGTAACTGCCGAAATCGGGAGATACCATCAGCAGACGGTAGGTAGGACTAAAGGTGTTGAACAATAGTACCAAGACAAAATGACCAGACGACACACAGAGCCGGATGCGGATCAAGCGATATAGCGGATTCATATCCAATCAGCCTGATAGCCCGCTATCGGGTCAACTATATGGACAGCCAAGTGTATGGTCAACTGATTGATTAACTAATCAGATAGCCCTATAACTGGTGAGTTAGATAACTGGTTAGCCAATCGGATAAACAGCCAATAAGTTAGATGGCTGATTAGCTATATAGCCAATTAGCTATATGGCTAATTAACTGGATAGCGAATTAGCCGATTAGTCAGTCAACAGGAATACAGACCGGAATATTCCTATAAACTCCAATAGTTAGTCAGCTATCCAGTTAACTATCCGGAAAGTTATCTATCAGATTAGTTGGATAATTAACATTATAGTTGGCGAGCCAACTCATTATCCGGCCAATCAATGAATTAGTCAGTCGATTATAAAGCCGTGAGCTATAACTGATTTTCAAGAATTTAACCTTGTGATTGGTGCTTGATAGCTGATGGAGCGCGTGCTCCGGCTATTTCAGCGCGACATTCTTGCCGCAGATATGCCCGCTTATTATATGTATGCGGGCGGTAAACGGCGACCGCGTACCAGAGTCATCCTTTCGGCCTGAACACGGGGGCTTGTCGTTCATTTACGATGCAAAGTTAAGGGCATTTCATCAGTTATTCCAAATTATTTCGGGGGTGTTCCGTGATATTCCGTTTTGGTTCCGTTCTTTTCCGCGATGGGGGCGCGGCAGGCCCCTCAAATGGCAGTAACTTTGCATCGTGCAACAGAGATAAAAAATCATGCTATCGCACACACCTTTATTATTAGCCTGATGAAGACCGGCATCAAGGCAGAAAAACACAGGCTTGCCAGCCATTATATATTAAGGTGTCTCATTCTTCCAATTTACATCGTGTTCAAGGGAACACAGCAAGGTGTCCGAAGAGTAACTCTTCGGATTTCGGGTAACTCCCGTTCCCACGAAATAACCTTGCCCGTGTGGGACAAGGAAACACTCCAAAGTCGTGTTCCCCGGAAGATGCCTGCGGCGCATGAATGACAATCGCGTTGCGATAACACTCTCAAAAATCCCCAGAAAATGAAAGAATCATCAAAAGTGGGGCGTCATTTGACGTCCTCCCCGTGTACGCATTGCGTCATGGTCCGGTTCGATGACATCGAATGGGACAATCTTTTACGGATGATGGAGAAGGCTGATGAAACAGTCAAGGCAGTCTTCATCAAAAAATTTCTGTTCGGCAAGCCATTCAAGGTGCTTGTTACGGACAAATCGCTGGCTGTTTACTGCGCCAAGCTCTCGGAGTTTTTCGCCCAGTTCCGCACTTTGGGCGTAAACTACAACCTTATCGTGAAGGAGCTGCGCACGGAGTTCAGTGAAAAGAAAGCGATGCAGTATCTCTACAAACTTGAAAAAGCCACCATAGAGATGGCTAAAATCTTGGCTGAGGTCAAGGCTCTCACCATCAAGTTTGATGAGGTATGGTCGCAAAAATCTCTATAGGCAGCAGTCTATACGGAGCACTTGCCTATAACGGAGAGAAAATAAATGAGGAACACGGACGTGTATTGGGTGCCAATAAGATTGTGTTGCCGGCAGACGGCAATATAAATATTGGGGCGATGGCGGAGAACTTCAAGGCGTTTATGCCCAAAATGGGCAGGACAAAGAAGCCTGTTCTCCATATCTCACTCAATCCGCATCCCGATGACAGACTCACGGATCAGGATTTTGAAATCCTTGCCCGCGAGTATCTCGACAAGCTCGGTTTCGGCGAACAGCCATACATTATATATAAGCACGAGGATATTGACCGGCATCATATCCATATAGTTACGGTCAATGTCAACGAGCACGGCAAGCGTCTCGACCAGTCTTTCCTGTTCCGCAGGAGCAAGAAGATTACCAACGAACTTGAAGAGAAATACGGACTCCACAAAGCACAGCGGGAAAAGGTATCACCCGATACTCCCATTACCAAGATTGACCCTAACGGCGACATCAAGCGTCAGGTTCAGAATACAGTAAAGCTGGTTGGTATGCGCTGGCAGTTCCAGAGCATAGGCGAATATAACGCCATACTCGGACTGTATAATGTCAAATGCGAATTGACCGACGGCAAGATCAATGGCCGCGAATATCACGGTCTGGTCTATTTCGCTACAGATGACAACGGCAATACCATTGCCACGCCTTTGAAAGCCTCACGCCTCGGCAAATTTGCAAGCAGAACAGCCATCGAGAACAAATTTGAGCGCGACAAGGACAGAATCGACATTAAGCCGACTAAGCGACTGGTATCGGACGCAATGGCGGCCGCTACCGGCAAGGACAACTTTATTGCCAGACTCAAAGAGAAAGGCATAGACCTCGTGCTACGGTACAACGATAACGGCAGATTGTATGGCGCCACATACGTTGACCATAACAATCATGTCTCGCTTAACGGTTCCTGTCTCGGCAAGGAGTTTTCTGCAAACGCTCTTCACATCTGGTTCAACGACCCGGCGGCAAAACCTTTGGTTCAGCCTCAACCAAGTCAGACCCAGGGACAGCAGATACCACTTCCCAATGGCGGTCAGCAGCAGACTCAATCGGGTCAACAGACTCAGCAACCTCAGCCAAGCCAACAGCGTCAGACTTCCTCAAATTCTTACGACCTCGATTTCGACCCGGTATTGCCGGGACTCGGACTATTCCAGACAGGGCCGGACTTCGACCCTGCGGAAGAAGCCTTCGCCCGTCGTGCGCGTAAGAAGAAAAAGAAGAAAGGACGCGGACTGTAAAAGTCATTCACTCGCAAAACAAACAGACAAACAATGTCCCAACAAGAAGATGATCTCCGGGCACTGGCGAAAATCATGGATTTTCTCCGTGCCACAAGCATCGTTCTGGTCATAATCAATATCTATTGGTTTTGCCCGGAACTACACCCCACCAATCCCGATGGTTTCTTTACTGTAGTCGATAAGGTGCTGAACGGTTTCGACCGTTCATGCCATCTGTTCAGGTCGCAATATACCTCCAAATGGTTCGCACTCCTCCTTCTCGCTTTGTCGTGTTTCGGCACAAGGGGTGTGAAGAACGAGGATATAACATGGCGCACCATCTGGATATTCCTCGGCATCGGCGTGGTTCTTTACTTCATGCCCAAGTTTCACTACACCTTATATATAATGTGTAGCGCAGCCGGATTCATCTGCCTGCTCATGGCGGGCAACTGGATGAGCCGATTGCTGAAGAACAATCTGATGAATGACGTATTCAACAATGAAAACGAATCCTTCCAGCAGGAGACTCGCAAAATCAAGAACGAATGCTCGATAAACCTCCCGACAAGATTCTACTACAAGAAGAAGTGGAACGACGGATGGATAAACGTGGTTAACCCCTTCAGGGCGACAATCGTACTGGGTACACCCGGTTCGGGCAAGTCGTATGCGGTGGTGAACAACTTCCTTAAACAACAGATTGAGAAAGGGTTCGCGCTCTACTGCTACGACTTCAAATTCGCAGACCTCAGTACCATTGTCTATAATCACTTCCTGAAAAACAAAGACAAATATCCCGAAGGAGCCAAATTCTATGTGATAAACTTCGATGACCCCAGACGGAGCCACCGATGCAATCCAATCGCACCGGCGTTTATGACCGACATTGCAGACGCTTACGAATCGGCATATACCATAATGCTCAACCTCAACAAGACATGGATTCAGAAACAAGGTGATTTCTTCGTGGAATCGCCTATCATTCTGCTGGCGAGTATTATATGGTATCTCAAACTCTACAAGGGTGGTATTTACTGTACCTTCCCTCATGCCATCGAGTTTCTGAATCGCCGATATGAAGACATCTTCCCGATATTGTCATCATATCCGGAGCTGGAGAACTATCTGTCGCCGTTCATGGACGCTTGGCAGGGAGGAGCCGCAGATCAGTTGCAGGGTCAGATTGCATCGGCAAAGATTCCTCTGTCGCGTATGATTTCGCCGCAACTGTACTGGGTAATGTCAGGCAACGACTTTACCCTCGACATCAATAACCCTCAGGCTCCGAAGATACTCTGTGTCGGGAACAATCCCGACCGCCAGAATATCTACGGTGCGGCTCTTGGTCTCTACAATTCCCGAATTGTCAAGCTTATTAATAAGAAAGGTATGCTCAAATCGGGCGTGGTGATAGATGAGTTGCCGACCATATACTTCAAGGGTCTCGACAATCTTATTGCCACGGCCCGAAGCAATAAGGTCGCTGTGTGTCTCGGCTTTCAGGACTTTTCCCAGTTGGAGCGTGACTATGGCAAGCCGGAAGCGGCGGTGGTAATGAATACCGTCGGCAACATATTCTCCGGGCAGGTTGTGGGCTCAACCGCTAAAACACTGTCCGAGCGTTTCGGCAAGGTACTCCAAAAGCGTCAGTCAATCTCCATCAACCGTCAGGATGTATCGACATCAATCAACACGCAGATGGACAGCCTCATTCCGCCGAGTAAAATCAGCGGACTGTCGCAGGGTATGTTTGTCGGTGCCGTCTCCGATAACTTCGGAGAACGCATCGAGCAGAAAATCTTCCATGCCGAAATTGTCGTGGACAGCGAGAAAGTCAAATCGGAAGAAAAGGCGTATAAGCAACTTCCCATCGTCACCAATTTCATTGATGAAAATGGTGAGGACGTTATGGAGACCGCCATACAGACCAACTATCGTGCCATCAAGGAGCAAGTGAAAAAGATAGTAGCCGAGGAAAAAATGCGCATTGCCGGCGACCCTGAACTGCGTCATTTGCTCGATTTGAAATAAAACCGTGCTTAGAAATATCCGGATATAGTCAACCGGGTATTGAAAAATCGAGCTTCAGTACCATAAGAAAAGCCTTTGATTTCAGCGGGTTGACCACTTGCTTAAATTTCTATTACGCAATCGCTACCCAGTTGGGAACAACCGTAAAAGTTAACTTTTGGCGGGGCCGTAATTTTGCATCGTAAGTTTTAATCGACGAGAAAATGGATATAACTACGATACAAGATAAAAATACTGTCACCATTGTGATAACCGCTAAGCAAGCCGGTGACTTTATAAATCTTCTCACCCGCATTGCGGATGGCATGGACAGGTTGGCGATCAATGCGGCGCCGGCTCCCATGCTGCCCGAAACGCCACAAGAGACGTATGGCATTAGACCGGATGCCATGTATCCCGAATGGCAAGTACAGAAGATTTTCTCTTGCAGCGATAAGACTCTCCGTAAATGGCGCAAATTATACGGACTACGCGCTTATCAAAGCAAAACTGGCACAAAAGGCTCCCGAATCTGGTATTGCGGTCAAGACCTGATAGATTTCTTCCGGGAGTTTGCCGTGGCTCTGGGTATCAAACACCCTAAGCCGATAGAAAAAGAGGTCCCCACGGGACAAATCTGTGAACCTCCAAAACATCTGACAATTCAAGATGCAAGAAAAAGATTTGAAGAAACAAGACGCACTGATTGCCCACAACAGCCAGACGGGTGAGTCCGGCGTGGTGACCGGAATGAAACCTGACGGTACACCACAAATGGAAGACCCCGCGAAGGCAGCTAAATTCCTGACATTCGACCGACACGCCGACATTCTCGACAACTTTCTGCGGAACTTCACCGCCCAGTGTAAGAATCCGACGATCTTCGGCTTCTTCAAGGTGCCGGCAGACCAAGTGCCCACAATGGGTTTCGCGGTCAACCAGATGGTGCAGAATCCCGATATGCCCGGAGCGAAGGATATGCTCGCCGAGGTAAAGGTGAAGATGCCGGACGGCGCACCGAAAGAGGCGCAGAAGGAAACGGTCTCCGAGACTGTCAATCCGGCACCGGATACCGCCCAGACTCAGGAATCCCAACGCTTCAAGCAGATTGACGAATCCAAAATCAACTGGGACAATCTCGCGGCATGGGGTATTACCAAGGAGTCAATCGGTGAGCAGAATCTCCGCAACATGGTCAACAACCGGATGTCCGACCTTGTGAAAGTCACTCCGACTTTCGGCAATGAGAAATACGAGCTGGAGGCTCGACTCTCACTGCACGAGAATCCCGACGGAAGCATCAAGGTGGTCCCGCACTTTATCCGTCAGGAACCCAATCTCAACGATGAGTTCCACGGTGTAAAGTTCACGAAGGAAGACAAGGAGATGCTGAAAACGACAGGCAACCTCGGCAGGGTTATCGACCTGAAAGATGCAAAAGGGAATACGATTCCCAGCTATGTCAGCATCGACCGCAAGACCAACGAGCTTATCGCTCTCCCGGTGTCGGCTCTCTATATCCGCAACAAGATTGGAGAGACGGAACTGACACCAAAGGAAATCGGATTGCTGAAATCGGGCAAACAGCTCCACAAGGAGGTGACGCTCAAAGACGGCAAGACTTTCCCGGCAGTCCTTCAGGTGAGCGCGGCAGAGCAAAAGGCGGAGTTCGTTCCCGTCCATGCCCGCCTCGGTCAGCAGAGGTCGCAATCCCAAGACCAGAAGCAGGAGGCACCCGCCGAAAAGAATACCAACAACTGGGTTCTGAACGACGGCAGCATCAAGCCTCTCGGCAAATGGAAGGGAGTAGAGTTCTCTGACCAGCAGAAAGCGGATTATGTCGCCGGAAAGACCATCAAGGTCGATGGCGTCCCGGATGCCAAAGGTGTGCCAAGCACAATCTACATCCGCTTCAATCCCGACAAACAGCGTCCTTACACATACAACTCCGACCCCGACAATGCCAAGGTCATCACCCCGGCGGAGGAGAGTAAGACGCAGGTCGCGGTCAACTCGCAGGGTAAGACCAACGAGGCGACAAAGGGATTGAAGGAACCTCTCGAACAGGGGCAGACCCAGCCCAAGCCGGAACAGAAAAAGAAGTCAGGGCAGAAGCTCTAATCAGCTGATACTCACACCATGGCTCGCAGGTGTGAAAGCATCTGCGAGCCATTCTTATACCCTTTCCGGAACAATGAAATTCAAATCAAAAACCCACAAACACAAATAGTTATGATTACAATCATCGCCCAAAATAAGACAACCGCACTCGCAATCGCACGTGCCACCGCCAACGACGACGAAGGCAACCGCTACTTCTACGGCAGCAAGTATTACATCACCTGGATGACTCCCAAGATGGTGGAAATCTCGACCCCTCGCGGTCAGGCATCCTATTGGTTCCGCGACCAGAGCTTCCCCCACCTTCCCAAATATCTCACTCTCGGTGTTACCACACGTTACCGTCAGAACGGCGAGTCCATGACTCCGGAGGCAAACGCACAGCTCGACATCATAAAGTCGCTGCTTGCCAAGAGCGAAAGCATCATCGTGGCAGTCGAGCCCACACAGGAGGGTGAGATGAGTTTCCGCTATCTCTACTCCTATCTGCGCTGCACGCTTCCTTACAGCCGTGCCATCATCAACGACCTGACAATGAAAGGTCTCAACCGCGCAATATCCTATACTATGCCGGCAGAGAACTATGACAAGTGGTATCAGGCGGCTCGACTCCGGGATGAAGCGGACTGGCTCGTGGGTGTGAATGCCCGTCGTGCTCTCGCTTTCGCCGCCGGCCGTGGCACTTACCGCATCGGACGCACCAGCGCATCCGTCCTGAAGATGATTGCCGACCGTAACCTTATGGTCAAGTGTGCCGAGCAGACATCCGCCAACTACACGACTATCGCAATCAAGGACCGCGAGGGAAACATCTACCCGTTCCGCAGCATCGATCCCAACGATGTTTCTCCCAAGTCCACATCCGAGGTCAAGGTCATCTTCGTGGAGAAGATTGAGGCGAAAATCAAGACTCCCAAGCTCTACAATCTCATCAACCTCCAGCTTGACGCGGCACGCATCTTCGGCATGACCCCGCTGCGCACCTATGAGGCGGCTCACCGTCTCTTCGGAAGAAAACTCATCTCTTTCCCCGTAGCCGCCGGCAGTACTGTCCCTCAGCGCAAGTATCAGGAATGCCGCAAGGTACTGGAGAAGATGCTCTCTTACAGCAACTACGCTTCCGTGGCAATGGCAAACATCGGGTTTGCTCCCGGTCGTGCTGTCGATAAGAGCAAGTACGGCACCCACGGCATTGTGGCCACCGGCGTGCCTCCTCTGGTGCTCGACGACGACATGAGCCGCATCTATCATATCATCGTCAAGCGTATGTATCAGGCATTCAGCAAGGACGCGGTGGTTATCCGCACCCGTGTCATCACGGAATGCGAGGGCGTCCGCTACGAATGGAAAGGCGAAGCCTACAAGACCAAAGGATGGCACTCGCTCTTCCCCGATACGCTGATGAAATCACAGCCGATGCCTGTACTCGCCAAAGATGAGGAAACAGAAATCTTCTCTACCGGCTCTTGTACCGCAAGCTCTCCGATGCCGGAGGACTATACGGACGCCACTCTCATCGAGGATCTTCTCGCAATCCGTGGCACAGTCTATTCTGACGGAATCGCCAAAGACATCGTCCATCTGGAATCCAGCGGTCTCATCGAGCGCGACGCATGGGGGCGCATTTCGCTCACTACCAAGGGTCGTCTGCTTTACAGCATTATCAAGGAGATGAAGATTGCCGACATCGGCGAGGTGGTCAAGGTGGACAATCTGATGAAGGAAGTCGCCCGTGATGTACTCTCAACGAGTGCATACGACAACCAACTCAAACAGTTCACCCGCGATGTGACGGCTGGAATTCTCGCCTCGGCAAAGCTCTTCCCCAGAATGGAGGAAGACATCCCGTGCCCTCATTGCTCAGAGGGCGTGATGAAGACATTCGGCAGAGTGGCGATGTGCGACAATCCGGAATGCGGTCACTATGTGTTCCGCCAGTTCTACGGCGTGACGCTTACCCACGAGGAGCTCGCATCGCTCGTCAAGACCGGCTCGACACCGTTCATCGGAGGTTTCCGCGCCCGTAGCGGCAAGACCTTCAAAGCCCAAGTGATAATCAACGCCGCCGGGAATATTCAGGTGGTCAGCAAAAACAAATCCGAAAACACCTAAACGATTACAATTATGAAAAATACTCTCGACGCATACATACGCTATCTGTCAAACTTCCTCTCTCGCAACAACTATCCGGAGGCTGAAGATCTCAGCTTCATCAACGCCCGTGCAGACCAGGCATACGAGGTGTTCTGGGAGGCACGACGCGGAGGGGTGGATGTGCCTACCGCCGAGGAGCTGGCTATGATCGCGCTCATGCAGGGCTATGAATCCGACTCTTTCGACGCCCTCGTCCAAGAAATCCTCTCCGACTATAGTCCGGAAGAAGGCTACGACTTCTTCATCTCCGATATGGATGATGTCCTCGAAGAATACCGTGAGCGGTATTCTCCTGACCTGTACCCTGTGTATTCGGCAGAGTACAAGGCGTTCAAGACCGAGCTGCTCGGCGTAATCGACGACTACTTCACAACCTATTTCCACTGATATGGCATATAACAGACTAAAAGTCATGCGCGACAACATCGAGGCGATAAGGCTTGCCTTTCGCCTCGGCGTTGCCGGACGCTCGGCACAGAATGCCGAGGAACGCGAGATACTGCGGAAGTATGCCGGATTCGGCGGGTTGAAGTGCATACTCAACGATGCCAACGAACTGGCAGATGCCGCCAAGTGGAGCAAATCGGACATCGAGCTGTTTGCCCCGACTGTGGAACTGCGCCGCCTTATCCATGACTATTCAAAGGACGATAAGGAGTTTGCCCGGTATATGGACTCGCTGAAAGCATCGGTGCTGACGGCGTTCTATACCGACAATCGCATCGTGGATGCACTCTCTGATTCGTTGAAATATTCCGGCATCGAGGTGAAAAGTTTTCTGGAACCGTCTGCCGGACAGGGTGCTTTCATAGACTCCTTCCTGCGGAATGACCGTTATCCCGGTGTCGAAGTGCTGGCTTATGAGAAAGATTTGCTTACCGGCAAAATCCTTTCGGCTCTGCATCCGTCAATCCTGACCCGCATTGAGGGCTTCGAGAAGATAGAACGTGACTTCAACGGCTATTTCGATGTTGCCGCCTCCAATGTCCCTTTCGGTGATTTCGCAGTTGCAGACCCTGCTTATGCTGTCAGTAAGGAGATTGCATACCGTCAGGCTACCAAAACCATTCACAATTACTTCTTCCTCAAAGCACTTGACCAAGTGCGTGAGGGCGGTTTGGTTGCGTTCATTGCGTCCCAGGGTGTGATGAATGCTGCCAGCCCTTTTGTGAGAATGGAGCTTGTAAAGCGTGCCGACCTTGTGGCGGCTCTGCGTCTGCCCAACAATACGTTCTCCGATAACGCCGGAACCGATGCCGGGTCAGACCTTATCATTCTCCAGAAGCATACGGGAAAGAAGGCGTTATCGGCTGACGAGGAGTTTTTCATCCAGTCGGTCGTTGACCGTGGCACGAAAGTTCCGGGCAACAAGTTTTTTCAGGCTTTTCCTCAGAATGTCATCTGCACCGACGCCAAAGTAGGCACCGACCAGTATGGCAAACCGGCTATCGTGTACTACCACGACGACGGTGTCGATGGCATAGCCGATAACTTACGCAAGGCTCTTGATGAAACGCTGCACCTGCGTCTGAATTTGGAATTGTATAATTCCAACGGTGTCAAGCCGCCTACGCCTGACCCGGTTACTCCAGCTCATAAACAGGAGGTAAAGGCGGAAGCTCCGAAGGCTGAAAAGAAGTCGAGCCTTACCAATACGCCTCTGATGCAACAGTATCAGGAGATGAAAAAGAAACATCCCGATGCTGTACTTCTTTTCCGTGTGGGTGATTTCTATGAAATATTCGGCAAGGATGCCGTGACAGCCTCAGAAATATTGGGTATAACATTGACCCGTAGAGCCAACGGCAAGGATAACTTCATTGAACTGGCAGGATTTCCACACCATGCCCTCGATACATATCTGCCTAAACTCGTAAGAGCCGGTCAGCGTGTGGCTATCTGTGAGCAGTTGGAAGATCCAAAACTGAAAAAGACTCCAACGCAGAAGGTGGTTACGACAGTTACGCCTAATCATCCTCCAAAAACTGAACCAAAGGTAGAGCCAAAAACTGAGCCAAAGGAGTCAACCATTCCCGTTGAGGCTCTAAAGGCTGAGACCAAAGAGATAGAAACTGACGGTAGCCCGGATTATAACGACAATCCGGACCCGCGTCTCTTTGCTTACAATCTTTTCGGAGAGCTGGAGCCTATCGGCAAACCGAAACGGCAACCCAGACACAGCGAGGATGCTCCCAAACCAAAACCAAGCGTAGCGGTCAAAGACATTCCTGTTCAAAAATTCCGTCCTCTCTCTGAAAAGGAACTCGAATTTTACGGCTCTTTGAACTGGGAGGACAATCCTCCTATCAACGGATTCTATGAGACCATGATGTCGATTGCACACCGTCAGATGGAGGAGATGCGTCTGGAAAAGGAATCTCAGGAAGCAGCACAATCAGCCGGAATAGCACCCGGAGAGACATATATCGAAAAGACCGGGGGAGATTTCATTCCCGGAGGTCGCGCCAGACAGCCGAAGGTTACGGCTATCCCCATCGAGCGCGATATGTCGCCCCGTCCTTTCTCGGAGGATATCCAGTTCTTCCATAAGAACGGCTCAATGGTCGTTCAGGATAGTATGGTCGGCTTTCTATCAGATGTTAGAAAGACGGGAGCCACATTCACGCCTCTTGGTCTCAAACCGGAGCAGGGAAAACGTGCCATGCTGTATATCACCATGTCGGAGACTTATCAGCAGCTCTACAATTACGAGGCGGAGACACATGAGCCGAGTGAACACCTGCGCGAACATCTCAATCAGTATTATGATGAATTTGTCGCCCGATACGGCAATCTTAATGAGAAACAGAATGTCAAGTTCATCCTGATGGACGCCAACGGACGCGATGCGCTGGCATTGGAACGTGGCGAGAACGGTCAGTTTGTCAAGGCAGACATCTTCGACCATCCTGTTTCTTTTGCTCTCGATGAAGTAACAAGCGTCGATACCCCGCTGGAGGCACTGACGGCATCGCTCAACAAATACGGCGAGGTCAATCTCGAATATATGTCGTCGCTCGTGGATATGGATGAGGATTCTCTTACCGAAAATTTGGAAGGACACATATATTATAATCCGCTTGTGAGCAATTACGAGATAAAGGACCGATTCATCGCCGGTAATGTAGTCGCCAAAGCAGAGGCTGTCAAGGCGTGGATTGACCGTGAGGAAGAGCGCATCAAAGGGTTCCCCGGTTATGACGGCATCGAGCCGTTCATTGCCATGTCGCAGGACTCACTCAAAGCATTGGAGGAAGCCCGGTCCCGCCGTATCGAATTCGATGAGCTGGACTTCAACTTCGGCGAGCGATGGATCCCGACCGGCATCTACTCCGCTTATATGTCGTATCTCTACTCCACAGACGTAAAGATAGCCTATTCATCCTCAATGGACGAGTATTCGGCAACCAACAGCCGTGGCAATATGAAGATATGGGAGGAGTTCTGCGTCAGGGGCTATTA